>ERZ808046.31-NODE-31-length-214151-cov-12.036614_pt1 | contig 214151 bp, 177 predicted proteins | sample MGYA00380196_ERZ808046 | MGnify/ENA primary metagenome ERZ808046 (study PRJEB31490, sample SAMN06133421) | mouse gut metagenome | isolation source: Z6_2 | host: mice | place: China: Chengdu | collected 2015-05 ...
GCAAAAACAATTTCAACACCCTGCCATCTGCACAGTTTCATTTATGGTGGTGCCCAGCGGGCATGGAGGTTTAGGAAGTAAGAAAAGAGCTTTTGTACCAACTGTTTTTCCTCTGGAATGGGAACAAGGAAGCTGATGGCATTTTTATTACGACCACTTCCAGTGGAAATACGCTGAGCAGTAAATCCCGTGGGTGTAGTGCCACCCATCCATCGGCCATCTTTGGCCAACTCCATCAGGTTATCCTGTATGCGTTCTGTAAGAATGTCACGTTCAAACTCAGCAATGATCGCCAGTACCTGAATGATAATTTTCGAGGTGCTGATTTGGGTGTTGATGTTGTTGGAACAAACAAGGAGGGCCACATTATACCGCTCAAAAAATTCCAGCAGTTTCATCAAATCAGAAGTCTTTCGGCTGATTCGATCCAGCTTGTAACAAGCCACGGCTCGAATCTTTCCCATTTCTATGTCATGCAGGAGTCTTTGAAAATCGGGACGATCAGAGTAGTAACCACTCAGACCCTTATCTTCATACTTCAAAAAATCATAATCCTCTGGTAAGGAAAGCTGGCTGGTAGCATAGTCGGCGCTCTGTTTGAATTGAACGCCTATGCTGTCGCCTTTATTGGTGAGCCTGGATTTTCTCGTATAAACTGCAACGCCTCTGTCATCATTATCAAATTTGATTCTACTTTTCTTCTCAAAGCTTGGTATTCTCCTTCCCGGGGCAGATATTACAGCCTGCCCCTTGCACTATGATTATAGGAGCACTCTTATTCTTGTTCAAAGGTGCGATTGTCCGTTTTCAAGGCGGAAACTAATGTCTTAATTTCTTCCGTGTCCAGATCCCGCAATTCACGGGCGAGGAACTCGGCACGTTTCTCAGTGAACTGGCGCAGGGATTGTTCGCTGTCTTTCCCGGTGTGGAATACGATCTCCATAGGCTGCTCTCTGCTCATTGGTGCCGCTTGACCACTTCATAATCAAAACCGGGCCGCTGGCCGCAGTAGGTGCAGATGTCCTTTTCCACCCCGCCAGGGTGGACCCGGCGCAAATAATAAGAGCCTGTACCATAGAAATTGTTGGCACAGGCCGGGCAAAGGCACATGATTAAGTTTTTCGGTGTTTCTTCGATCAATCCCACACTGACAGCCAGGGCGCGGTTGAGCCGGCGAATATGCTGTTCCTCCAGATGTCCGATGTACGTTTCCAGCCTTCTTTTATCAATGGTGCGGAGCTGCTCCATCAGCAGTCCTCTTTCTTGAAAACGGCATAAGAAAAGCAGGGAACCTGTTTCAAGATTTCCTGCTCGGTGGTGCCGCCGGTGGGCGACTGGTATTCAGTTTTGAAAGTACAAGTTAAGGTGGCCAGATGATGACCCCCACGAATCCTCCTTCTCTAACTAACGGAATTCATCGTAGTACCTACTGCCATTCCAACCAATGTTATTCAAAATATCCATTCAAATAATCAGCCGTGTCCTCACTCACTTCAAAAGTCATATCGAACCCGCCAATTTCAAAACTGATATAAGCTCCATTGTATAGGGTGATGGTAGCAATATCATATAGCGTTCCATCGGTGTCCGTCTGCCCCAGTTTGATTGTTTCCTCTTGTGCTAATCCAAAAGAACCAATTTCAGACGCTTCATCTGGCAGCGTTTTTAATTCCCATTGGTCTAAATCCAGCGCCGAAACAAAATCTTCTATTTCCTCTGTATCAGTAATCGTATCAATAACTTCCGCTGTATCAGGAGAGATAACAGCTATTTCCTGCGCCTTTGAAATATCATCTCCATAATCGGAAGCATTTGTATTTTCGTTGGCTTGACAGCCACAAAGGAGTGCCAGTATTGCCACTAATGTAACCAATATTTTTTTCATAATATCCTCACTTTCTTTTCTGCTGATAGGCTTCATTCATAATCAATAGCCGATAGGCACGAACAAGGCCAAACATATAAATACATAAAAATGTTCCAATTCCTGCAACAATCATTCCCACAGCTAAAGCAATCGTATCTGCAAAGAGTAATTCTGCCGGAACAATTAAGGGTAAAAACAGAAAGCCCAATGCAATTAAGGCAATTCCGATTAAGTTAAATAGTTGAAGGAATTTCTTTTTCTCTGCGTATACTGTATTTAATTCCGCCTTTACGGTCTTGTCAAATAGTAGTGGCTCCTTCCAGAGTTTTCTATATGGATTATCTGTTAATTTGACAGAGAATAGGAGAACAATCCCCGCAATCAATATCAGCATAAACAGAAGCATGGAAATATCCGAAAGCATAAACGAGAGTGCAAGACTTCCAACCATGACACCTATGGCAATCGCAATTTTAAGATATTTCCGTTTTTGATACAAAAGGAAACCATCTGCCATTTCCCGGCTTACATATATTCCTTGTTCCGCAGCAGGTTCTGGTGTCTGTGTACCCTCATCATTCAATAAATAGTCAAGTGTCACATTAAAAGTTTTACTCATGCGAACAATCTTTTCTGTTTCCGGGTAGCCGTTGTCACGCTCCCATTTGCTGATAGCCTGTCTGGATACGCCCAACTGGTAGGATAGGTCCTCCTGTGATAGTCCAGCTTCTTTCCTCAGCTTTTGTATTTTTTCCCCGAAGGTCATATCGGTGTCCTCCTTTCGCTACCAGTATACGATTTTTACCGATAGCACACCACCAAATTGCGGTTTCTTTTCCGCAACGGGCGGTTGCAACCACAGAAATCAGTGGATTTTTCTCGTTTTCAAAACAAATAGTGTTGCCGACTTCATTATACTATGACGGGCCACTTTTAGGAATAGATGAATTGTAAACTTGTCGGACGAGAACAGGGGTTCGGGGATATTCCCCAACAAGCAAAATCCCCGGCAGGGGTAGCTGGGTCAGGGATTTTCCCGTATTTATAGGCTCTTTGGGATAATCAGGGTTTCTCTATGGAGCCTTCCAACAAAGCCCTGAGCTTTTTAAGGACCTTCATTTTCCGAACATGAACAGCATTGCGGTACATGCCAAGCTCGTCTGCATATTGCCGTTCTGTCTTTTCCTCAAAGAACAGTGCCTGGATCAGCGCACGTTCCTCTGGAGCCAGCAGGGAAAGCGCGGTATGTAGCCTGTCCGCTTCCAGCTTGTGAAGCACCACGCTTTCCACACTTTCCTGCTCGTTGGAGAATTGCTGGGCATTTTCATCCACCAGCCGGTCCAAAGAATCTTCGCGGCTGGGGATGATCTGCACCACTTGGCCCTCCTTTCCGAGAACAAACCGCTCGGTTTTCAAATCGTTCTCAAAATAGCGCATTTTCCGGTCGCCCTGCATATAGGCCCGGTACACTTCATCCGTGACCTCAACATATTGGCCACGAATCCATATTCTTTTTTTATCAGCGTCCACGCTGTTTTACCTCCGATCAGTCTGAATTGCGAGAAATTCAGACTGGCCGGCGGCCCCTACAACGTGGGAACGGGGTTCCTCTATATAGAAAAACGCACCTGCAGAATGGGGTATTACCCCAAACGGCAAGTGCGTTTCTTTTTAGTTCGTGTAAATCATGGCATGATAGTTCAGTGAGAAGGGCATAGTATCCCGTTGAAAAACGGGAAGTTTTTTTGACCGTACACCGTCAAGCAGGCGGCCTACGACATAGAATCATACTCGCTGCTTCTAATAAGCAGCGGTGCGAAGGATGACCAACGCATGAAATATCCCTCCAGGCCAAAACGTGGTCTGGAGGGATGGGCATGACAAACCACCCTGCCAAAACCTCGTTTTTTTTATTGGCAGGGCCATCTATACGATTCGTGTCAATTCACTTTCTTCCGCACTGTCAGTTCTCTAAAATTTGAACTACTATGCCATTATAAATCTGGCATAAATCCGTAAAATAGAAAGAGAGGTGAACTGAAAGTGCAGAATCAACATGAAACACTTGGTGAGATCATCAAGAACGCCCGAATGAAAGCAGATATTACGGTCGAAGATCTGGCTGCCAAGGTCGGAGTAACTGAGAGATTTATATATTGTATCGAGAACGAAGGCAAAAAGCCCAGCTACGACATCCTCTATAAGCTGATTCGGGAGCTGTCCATTTTACCCGATCGGATTTTCTTCCCAGAAAAGCAGATTGAGGATTCCGAAATGGAAAACCTTGTCCGGATGCTGTATAACTGCGACGAGCGTTCTATGCAGATCATCAAAGCCACAGTTAAGGCAGCATTAGACAGCCAGCCCAGAGAGTGAAAAAAGCCGATGTCCGTGGGAATGCTCATGGGTTCATCGGCTCTGCGTCTATGCGTCTGGCTCTTTGATGACAACAATATGTAATTGTTTTGCCTGGTTCAAGCTCTCTCGTTTACATTTTGGGCAGTAGAAAGGATAATTGAGCAAAACCGTATCCTCCCTATTCGGTCACGGGTTTTATTCCCGTAGACGGGACAATCCACTCTGTTTGCTGCATGGGAATCACCTCCATTCTCCTGTTTTCAAGACATGGCCGAGGGCCTGCTGCTTTGCAAGTCCGCCGGCGTGTCTTTTTTATTCTTCCTTTTCCCGGAATCCCCAAGCCTCAAAATCCGTATCTTCATCCTCTGGTTTAACTTCCTCGGCATAATCGGGACCGGTGGCCTCTGCCGAGGCGTTGAGCATATAGGACGTGACCTGTACTGGCGCTTCGCTCTGGATTGCCAGCCCCCTGCGGGCAGCCTTGCCGCAAAACACCATGGCGGCGGCAAAGGCAAAATACTGCACACAGCTTGTTAAGTAGAGATTCACAATGGCCAGTTCATTTCCCTGCACAGGGACGCCCTGCTCAAGCTGCCGGGAAATGTTTTGATGACAAGCCGCCAAGGAAATAAAGGCCGTAATCAACAGCACCACAGCAAAAACGTAGCAGGCCACAGCGAGGATGCTGCCCTTTTTGGAGGGCTTAGAAAACTCGTCCATCATCTTGCCCTCCTCTCGTTGCGGGGAGCATTGTTTCTGCGGCATTGGGGTTGGGCGTTTCCATCCTGAGTACGCTCCAGCACCTGCAGCTCACCTTTTTTCAGTCGAAACACCACATCGGCCTGCTTCGCCAGCTCATTGGAGTGGGTAACGACCACCACACACTTGTTCATCTTGTGGGCGCTCTCTTTGAGAATTTCCGTGATATCCTGGGCGGTGTCCTCGTCAAGATTGCCGGTAGGCTCGTCAGCCAGAATCACCGGGGCCTCGCTTGCCAGGGCGCGGGCGATGGCTACCCGCTGCTGCTGGCCGCCGGAGAGTTTCAGCACATTCCGCTTGGCTTCTTCTTTCGTCAGGCCCAGGCGCTCCAGAATGGGCAACGGCGGCAGCTTGGAGGTCAGCGATACATTCTCTGCGGGGGTCAGATAGTCGATCAGGTTATACGCCTGAAAGATAAATGCCACATGGTTTTTCCGATGATTAGACAAACCGGTTTTGGCAATATCTTGTCCTTCAAAACAAATTTGGCCGTTTCTGGGGCTATCCAGACCACCGATCAGGGAGAGCAGGGTGGTCTTACCGCAGCCGGAAGGACCCAGGATTGCGTAGAGTTTGCCCTGTTCCAGTTGTCCGCTCACGCCCCGAAGGACAGGCTGCTTGCCGTCATAACTATATTTCAAATTGGAAAATTCTAAAATGCTCATATCAACATACATCTCCTTACATCCAGTCATCAAAAAAATCGTTCATCCATTCTTCGGAATCTAAGCCCCCAGAAGGAGAATCCACGCTTACATTGTTTATATCGCTTAAAGTGATTTCACACGATCCGCTTGTGCCATCCCCAACAAGTATGATTCTTGCTGTACCCTTTTTCAAATCGACGGAAGTGCTTTGCGTATCATCACCTTCTAAAAGGGTGATAATTTTATTGTCCTCGGAAACAAGCAGGACTTTGAATTTTCCGCTGGACAAATCTGCCGAAAGGTCAATAGAAATAGATGTATCTTCTGCTGCATTGAGCATCCAAATGGTATCTTTTCCGTTGAACCCTTGAAATTCTCTTTTCAGAGAAGTGTCCGTACTTCCGGTGTCTACACATTTTTGGTAGGTATAGCTATCCTCATTAGAAAGGATCAAGTTGCGGTCATTATATGAGGAATTTCCACAGGCAGATAAGATCAATGTAAAAATCAGAGCCGAACAAAGCAGCATAACTATTCTTCTTGTGCGCTTCATAGTAGTCTTTCCACATCCAGAAAGGCCGGAAACGGCATACCTTTTTCCTGCTCCGATTTGGGAGCTGCTTTTTTTATCAAAAGAATTTGACAATTCTGGTAATTCCGAAATGCTCATAATCTTAAATCCTCCATTTAGCTCATTTTGCTTAATATCTCTTTGGGCTGTAAGCGAAACACTGGGATGTTAGACATTCCCACAGAGAAGGCTACAACTAAGGTTCCAATTCCACAAACAGCCGCAAAGTTACGAACAGTTATTTCCACTTCCAGAGAAGAAGCGGTATCGCTGGCGATTGTTTCGGTTTGCGCGGAGACATTTTGCAGGAGAAGATCACCCGTTACATCCGCAACGACTTGGCCAGCAAAGAAAGAAATGCCAAAAGCCAGCACAGCGATCATCATGACCTCTGCAAAATGTTGCAGAAATATCTGCGTCTTTCGGTATCCCATAGCCAGCAATATACCTGTTTCATGAATACGGCCCTTAATCCAAAGACTTAGAATCAAAGACAACACCAGAGCACTGCCAATAATTAAGCAGGTCAACAAGGACGATACCAGGGCAGACATATTTTCCAAAGGTGCCGCTGTTCGCTGATATTCTTCATCGGCAGTTTCTACCGCAAAATCATCCCATGCAATATTGGCGTTTTCTTTTGCAGATTCAATGGTATTGCTAAGCTGAGCCGGATCTTTCACATAAAATTCCAATCGTTGATATTCTCCTGATTCCCCATTGGAATCGTCAATGAAAATTCGGTTCTGATAAAGAGAGGGTGGCGGTACAAGCCCCGCATTAAGTTGTGGTTCCTTGATTTCGTAGATACCTACAATAGAGAGGGGGCTGGATGTTTTTTCTTGCGAAGATTGAAGCCAGATTTGATCTCCAACTTCTAAATTGTTAAGTCTTGCAAGTTCTTTACTTATGAGAACAACATTTTCATCTGTCGGCAGAATGTGGCGCCCTTCGGTGATCTGAAAGATTCCTTTTGAAAAAAAGCTGCTTTTTTCAGAGTCCGTATTCATTTCACCGATAACGGTATGAAGTAATGTTTCATCATCATCGTATTGATTATTGGTCTTTACCAGTTCCAGATATTCTCCATTGGCATTGGTCAGTATTGCCTCTCCAATTTGAGAAGCGTTGTAGCTTTCAATATTAGGAGTTTTTAAGACTTCTTCAATCACAGAATCATCTAACGGCGCACCGACATATTGAACGCCACTGCTTTGATTTTCACTGGCTATAAAGTTTTCAGATTTAGATTTGTCCACCACTAACCCAAAACTACCACCAAGAGAGTGCCTTAGTTCTTGTGCTGCTGTATCGGCAGAATATTTAATCGAAAGCCCTACCAAAACAAAGGTTGAAACGACAAGCAGCACCATGAACAACACAATGCTTTTTCCCTTTTTACGGTGTACTGATAAAAAGGCTCTGCTTAAAGTGTTCATTATGTGACCTCCCATAATAATCTTTATTTTTCTCCTAATCCATCTTTCCAAGCAGCTCTTTGGGCTTCAAACGGAAAATCGGAATAGAAGCTACCGTTACGGAGGATATAATCAGCACCCCACCAATACCAAACACCCAAAACAGTGTTTGTGGCACAACTGTGACTGTCAATTCAGTGACAGATGTTGTGTTTGTAGGGATTTCAGGCAACGTATAACCAAAGGAACCATCCTCACCAATCTCCGGTTCTTGTGTAACAAAATTAGTGGTATCGGTGTCCAAGAGAGCATTTCCCATTCCTTGTGCAACTGCTGTACTGGCAAAAAAAGAAAGGCTGAACGCTAATACGACAACAATAAGAACCTCGGCCAGATGTTGCATTAAAATCTTTGCCTTACTAATACCAATAGAAAGTAAGATTCCGGTTTCATGAGTACGGCTCTTTGTCCACATGGTCAGAAGCAGAACTAATATGGCAACGCTTATGACTGTAGTAATCACAATAAGCGTCGTAATCAAACCTCCCAGATTGTCCAGCGGCAAAGCTGCAGATTCGTAGGATTTATTTTCTTCGGCCAACGTAAAACAATCCCAATCTATGGAATCCAGATTTTTTACATCTTCCATAATACTGTCCAACTTAGCCGGATCATCTACCTGATAATGAACTTTGTAATAGCCCTCAGATGACCAGGATAACAGTTCTACGCTTGTTTCCACATCCATCAAAACTGTATTTTCCAGCAAATCTCCCGGTGTTGAAAACATGGAAACTTGTTGTGTTATCTTAGAATCAAAGATACCGACAATGGTAACTGTTTCTTGCAATTTTCCAGCTTCTTCATCTCCGCCTGTAATTTGTGGATTCATAGCGATTACAAATTGGTCGCCTAATTTCAGATTGTTTGATTCCGCCAACTCTTTATGGATCAGCACAGCGTTGTGATCCTCGCTGGTAATCTGGCGTCCTTCAATCAACTCAAGGCTGCCACCAGTAAACATATCAGCTTCCGCTGTATTGGTGTAGCCATAAATATTTGCCTGTTTACTCAGTACCGGCTCATTGGCAAACATACTTCCTTCAATACTCTTTAACTTCAAATACTCGCCATCCATCGTTTTCAGATTTGCGGGGCCAATATTCTCTGCATTATATCCGCTTACACCGGAAATCTCTGCCACTTTATCCGCAATTTCTTTTGTCAGGGATTCTCCCACATACGCCATCGCATAGGAACCGTTCCCAAGATCACGGCGTTCATATTTGCTCTGGTCGCTGTGATCTTCTTTCATGACAAATCCACCGCCTAAAGACTGACGCACATTTGCAGCCGCCTGGTCAGCGGTCTTGCGAATAGATACCCCGGAAATTACAAGTGTACCTACGACTAAGAAAATCATAAACAGCAAGAGCGTCTTGCTCCATTTTCGGACAAGATACAAAATTGTCCTTTTTCCCACATTCATAGAAGTGCCTCCTTTGCTTTGTTTTTCAGTATTTTAGCAGGCATATTTCTCATGGGTATGGAACATAGTTGTCATGGAGTTGTCAAAACACTGTCTGTATATTGATAAACAGATTTTTCGTTTTCTTGGTCTTTCGGCAAAAAAAGGCGGCGGCTCTAAAAAGCCACCGCCAGATCAAATAAGCGTGTCAGTATAGCTGCTGTACGACAGCTTTTTTGCCATCGTGCGGTAGCTAATCACTTATAGCCTGATTGTCTCATGAATATTCAAATCAGGAAGTCAAAACACTCCATGGGTCGTTCTATTTTACGTCCAATCATTATAAAAAACATCCATCCATTCTTCGGAATCTAAGCCATCAGAGGGTGAATCCACACTTACATTGCTTATATCGCTTAAAGTGATTTCACACGATCCGCTTGTGCCATCCCCAACAAGTATGATTCTTGCCGTACCTTTCTCCAAATCAATGGATGTATTCTGTGTACCATCACCTTCTAAAAGAGTGGTAATTTCGTTCTCCTCGGAGACAAGCAGCACTTTGAATTTTCCGCTGGACAGATTTGTCGAAAGGTCAAGGGAAATAGAAGCATCTTCTTGGGCATCGAGCATCCAGATGGTATCTTTTCCATTGAACCCTTGAAATTCTCTTTTCAGAGAGGTGTCCGTACTTCCGGTGTCCACACATTTTTGATAGGTATAGCTGTCCTCGTTAGAAAGGATGGAATTGCGGTCATTATATGAGGAATTTCCACAGGCAGATAATACCAATGTAAAAACCAAAGTCAAACAGAATAGTTTAATGATGTTTTTTGTGTATCTCAATGTAATCTCTCCTTATTTTATATTAGAACTTCTGTATAGCGGATAAATACACCATACACCTCCATTTTATCAATGGGTCAACCCTATCTTGTTTAATGAAGTCCTCTTTGTATTGGTACGTTGAGATAACTTCATTTTACGAAGCGGTTATTTGTGGGGCAGTTTATTGTAAATCTCATTCCATGCTCATACGGCATAAAGGAGTAAGGGATTTTGTAAGTATCCAAAAGTTTATGGGTGATATATAATCCAAGGCCATTTCCACCAGTTTCCCTGCTGCGAGAATAATCAGGCCGGTAAAACGCTTCAAACAAATGATTTAGGTCTTTCTCTGAAATCGGGACGCATTCATTTTCTACTATGATCGTGCCTTCTGAACAGATAACAGAGACTTTTCCACCACTGTTTGTATAATTCACAGCATTAGAGATAACATTGGAGATTGCCCGCTTTACAGCTTTGACCGGAATATGAACCACCCCGGCTTTTTCTGTTTCAATATAAAATACAATTCCCTTTGAATCTGCAATCAAGCGGTAGGAATTACAGACCTCATGGAGCAACTCAGAAAGCTGGACTTTCTTGATAGGTTCTTCTGGCTGTCCAGTCAATTTAGAGGCGTCAAGCACCTCTTGGATCATAGAAGAAAGCTGCAGCATTTTTTCTTTGCATACAGGGAGATAAGTATCTGTATCTTCAAATTTCCCCACACCTAAGATCATGCTGTCCAGCATAGTGCAAACTGCCGATACAGGCGTTTTCAACTCATGCGAAGCAGCTCGCATGAAGTCTATTTTTGATTGCTCCACTTCGCTAACATGGGCGATTTCTGCGTGCAGATGATCTATTGATGTCAAAAGTTCCTTATAAAGTGCGTTGATATTTTGAGATAACTGTCCGATCTCATCCTTTGTGCGAATTTCACAGACAGCATTTCTCTTTAATAACCTCATTTGCTCTGTAGTTTCTGATATTTTCTTGATTGGTGTAGAAAGCCGTCTGGAATACAAAAACGCCACAATAGCAGAAATAATAAAGCAAATCAACAAGTTAATAGGAAGGATCTCAAGAACAATGCCTTTTGTTTCATTTACCGGCTGCAATGTAACAAGAATAAGCAACGTACAATCTTCGTTATCTGCATTTTGAAACGAAAATTCCCGCTTTACAAATTGTGCTGTTAAGTAGGGAGCCAGGCCATCAATCCCTTGTTCAGCGCCCGTAACATTAGACTGAGCATCATTCGCTTGATCTCCGGGAGAGGCTTGAAAAGAATAATCTTTCCCGTTTCCATTCAGGGCATCTTCAATATAAAAAGAACCATAGACATACTGTTTATGTCCGCAGGTCAAGTTCACAAATGCCTTATTCTTAGCATACCGCTCCAAAACCTTATCTTCCGATAATTCTGAGGATTGTTGAAGCTGCTGTATTATTTCCTCCCCTATGCTTTCCGCAAGACTTTCTTTTTGGTTTGTATAAAAAGCAGGTATCAGAAAATACATCAACCCATGCCCAATTAACGTAATGATAATCATTAACATAAGGGTATAACAAAAAGTTTTTGGAAATAGTTTCATCGCACAGCCTCAAATTTATAGCCGATTCCCTTTACTGTTACAATACAGTCCAATCCTAACTTTTTACGAAGTCTGCCGATATATGTGTCAATCGTCCTATCATTCAATGGAACATCTGTCCCCCAAATAGAATCGAGAATTTGATCTCTGGTCAACACAACTCCTGTATGATCCACCAGAATTTTCAGCAACTGCACTTCTTTGGGTGAAATATCAATCAGCTTTCCTGCCTTTTCTGCTGAAAAGCCGGAGAAGTCCACTATAATATCTTTATAACTCCAAATATTTGCTGGTTCCGTTTTTCCAATACGCCGAAGAAGCGCCGTAATCCTTTTTCCCAGTAAAACGATGGAAAACGGTTTCGTTACATAATCATCTGCCAGATTGTCAAAACTCATAATCTGTGTATCCATGTTGTCCATCGCTGTGAGCATAAGAATTGGTATGCTGCTTGCCTGACGAATCTTTTTCAAAACATTCAGACCGTTTATTTGGGGAAGCATGATGTCCAAAACAACCAGGTCTATCTCTTTGCAATTGAACAACTCTAAAGCCTGTTCTCCATCGTATGCTGAAAACACGATGTGGCCCATATCCTGCAAATACTCACAAACAGATTCGTTTGTCAGGACATCATCTTCTACTATCAATAAGTTTGCCATTTCATCACCCTTTTTTATTTAGATATTAGCATTCCAATGTGTCATGTATATGAATTTTCCATATAAGCTGTAATAAAACATATCTTCGTGGATTCTTCCTCCTCTATAACAAAGTCATTTTTGACATTGCTTGCCCCTCCAAGGGTGGTGCGACGTACAAAGGGGGGGTAGGTGGAAAAAGGGGCCTTTTTGAAAAGCCTCTTTGTTCATATTATACCTGAACTACACTGCAAGAACAAGTGTGCGAATTTGAATTTTGTAAAATGGCCGAGGGATTTCCATAGAGAAAACCTCTCGGCCAGAAAATAGTATAATTTAATTCTCAACAGTAAAGATTTCCTCGATTGAAACATTGTATACTTTTGCTATATTCCACGCTAATACCAGTGATGGATTATATCTGCCTTTTTCTAAATTCCCTATGGTTTCTCTGCGAACGCCTACTAACTTTGCCAAATCTTCCTGTTTCACATCATAGCTGTGAGATGCTTTGATTTCGTCCAGGTTCTCCTGGTAATCCGTATTGATCTCCTGCACGGCAGTCTGCATGGTCTGTCCGGTGCCGGAATCTTCGCCGGAAAAGAAAATCCCAAAGCAGGAACCGATAAGCATACCGATGAGGCAAATTACCACTATTATCAGCACGACAATCCAACCGCCCGCAGCGATAGCCGCAATCAATGCCTTGGTCGCAGCAATAATGGCTTTTACAGCCGCAACCGTAGCTTTGACCGCCGCTTTTGCCGCAGCTACCGCAGTCCGCGCCGTGGCCTGGGCGGTCCGTTGGGCGGCTTTGGCCGCCTGCTGGCTGGTCTTGATACTGGCCTTGGCAGTCTTTTCCGCCGTTTTGATAGATTTTCTGGTAGTTTTCACGGTTCCCTTGACCGTAGAAGAAGCCTGCTTGATGGTTTTGCGGCTCCTGTCCACTGTCTTAATGTTTTTCTTGCCGCGGTCCAGGGTCTTGATAGCCCCGCGCTCCTGACGGACCGCCTTGGCCGGTTCGGAAACCGTATCGGCTGTCTGACGGCTACTCCAGCGTGCGGTGGGCTGCCCAGCCTGCGGGCCGCCTGTTTTTCCGCTTGTTTTTTCGGCTGTTCGGCTGCGGCTTTCCGCTTTGGGATTTTCTCCTTGACTTTGGAGATGTTCTCCTTTGTGGTCTTTATCCCTTTGCGGCCCTGCTTGTCAAATTGGTGGACCGCTTCATGTGTGACGTTATCCACCCCAGCGGAAAAGCGGTCGGACGCATATTCACCGGGGGAACAAAACACTATGCTGCTTTTTCTCCGTTTGTATGCCCTACCCTGAAAAAGCCTCCTTATGTCTGCAATGGCTGTTCCAACCACGCCTGCAGACATGACAAGTATTACTATCGGGCTAAGGATGCACACTCTTCTTACGAGCACACCAAGCATGAGTGCCGTCAGGGCATAAATCTTACCTCCGAAGAAAGAGCTTCCCTGGACGATCTTGTGTCTCCACTTATCCTTAGCCGACAGACAATGGATCATATTTTCGCAGAACACCGTGAGACGATCCCCTGCTCAAAGTGCACTCTCTACCGCTACATTGATTCCGGTATACTTTCCGTAAGAAACATCGATCTGCCCAGAAAGGTAAAATACAAGCCCCGCAGGCAGTCACATGATTCTAAACGGTTATCCAGGGAATATCTCCTTGGCAGAACCTACACTGATTTTCTGGAGTATCTTGAAAATCATCCCGATCCTAATTTGGTGGAGCTCGATACGGTTGTCGGTCCTGAACCTGGCAAAGTTCTTCTTACCATGCTTTTTAGGAACTGTACCTTTATGCTTGCCTTCCTCATGGATGACACCAAGAGCAGTTCCGTTGTGCAGGTGTTTCGCTTTCTGCAAAGGGAACTTGGTTCCGATACCTTTGCGCGCCTCTTTCCGGTCATTCTCACAGACAGGGGACCCGAATTTTCAACCCCTCTGGCTTTGGAATGTGACAAATACAGTGAGAACCTTTCTAAAGTCTTTTATTGTAATGCAAATGCACCCTATCAAAAAGGACGGCTGGAAAAAATCATGAGTTCCTGCGTTATATCATGCCAAAGGGAACATCGTTTGATGCCATGACACAGCAGGACATTACCCTTGCCATCAACCACATCAATTCCACAGCAAGGGGCAGCTTAAATGGCCGAACCCCATTTGAACTCGCCTCCCTGCTGCTTGATGAGAAGCTGTTAAAGCTTAAGCAGCACTAAACATTTTTTGAAACAGACATACTGCATGGCAACTCATCACCCCAAGACAGACAAGCGGAATTTAGTTTGACAGATTCCCTCCCGGTTGTCTATTTCCCATGCATAAAAACAGACTGTTTCATATACATCATACATCTTTACAGGAAAAATGACAAAGAAAAAGTTGTCTCAATCCTGCATTTTCTCTGGCATTTCAGAATTTAAGTTGTCACTGGAATTTGCTTTGACATTCAACCCCTCCCTCCCCAAAAGGAAAAGCGAGAAAGTCCCCGAAAAGCCTTTATTTCTGGGATTTCTAAAGGGTTCGGGGGAGGAAGACACCCAGCAAGGCCCTAATTTTTACTTATCTTTTCTTCCGCCACAGGAAAATTTAAAATCTGCGGGGAGGAAAGATTAGTTCTGCAAGAACATGTCCGTCACTCCATTTCTATCGTCCCGGGAGGCTTACTGGTCAAATCATAGAACACCCGGTTCACGCCCTTAACTTCGTTGATAATCCGGCTCATCACCTTCTGCAGCACCTCAAAGGGAATCTCCGCAGCCTCCGCCGTCATGAAGTCCACAGTTTTCACGGCGCGCAGAGCCACGGCGTAATCATAGGTCCTCTCGTCACCCATGACCCCCACGCTCCGCATGTTGGTCAGCGCGGCAAAATACTGGTTTATCTCCTGATCCAGACCCGCTTCGGCGATTTCCTCCCGGTAGATGGCATCGGCATCCTGAACGATTTTAACCTTCTCTGCGGTGACCTCTCCCACGATGCGCACCCCCAGACCGGGGCCGGGGAAAGGCTGACGGAACACCAGTTTCTCAGGGATGCCCAGTTCCAGGCCCGCTTTGCGCACCTCATCCTTGAACAGATTGCGCAGAGGTTCCAGGATCTCCTTAAAATCCACATAATCGGGCAGTCCGCCCACATTATGGTGGGATTTGATCACGGCACTCTCGCCTCCCAGGCCGCTCTCCACCACATCCGGGTAGATGGTTCCCTGGGCCAGAAAATCCACGGCGCCGATCTTTTTGGCCTCCTCCTCGAACACCCTTACAAATTCTTCGCCGATGATCTTGCGCTTCTCTTCCGGCTCCGTCACTCCCGCCAGTTTTGCATAATACCGTTCCCGTGCGTTGACGCGGATAAAACGCAGATCAAACTGGCCGCCCTCGCCAAAGATCGCCTCCACCTCATCGCCCTCGTTTTTCCGCAGCAGACCGTGATCCACAAACACACAGGTCAGCTGCCTGCCGATGGCCCTGGAGAGCAGCCCCGCCGCCACGGAACTGTCCACGCCCCCGGAGAGTGCCAGCAGCACCTTGCCGTCCCCCACTTTTTCCCGGATCGCTTTTACCGATTCCTCCACAAAAGAATCCATGCACCAGTCACCACGGCAGCCGCAGATGCCTCTCACAAAATTGTAGAGCATCCGGGAACCTTCCAGAGTGTGCAGCACCTCCGGATGGAACTGAATGGCATACAGATTTTGCTCTCTGCACTCTGCCGCCGCCACGGGACAGTTGGCGGTGGTGGCGATGGCGCGGAAGCCGGGAGCCATCTGGGCTATATAGTCAAAATGGCTCATCCAGCACACCGTGTCCGCCTCCACTCCCGCAAACAGAGGGGAGGTATTGTCCACATGGACCTGAGTCCTGCCGTACTCCCTCACCGCCGCCCGTTCCACCCGGCCTCCCAGCACCTGGGACATCACCTGCGCGCCGTAGCACAGACCCAGCACGGGAATGCCCAGCCGAAACAGTTCCGGCGGACAGGTGGCGGCATTCTCCTCATAGCAGCTGTTTGGACCCCCTGTCAGGATAATGCCTCTGGGATTCATAGCCCTGATCTTGTCCAAATCTGTTTTATAGGAATAAATTTCACAATAAACATTGCATTCCCTGACGCGCCTTGCCACCAGTTGGTTGTACTGGCCGCCGAAGTCGATGACAATTACCAGCTCTTTTTCCATGTATACCTCTTTCCCGCTGCCAACGTAGGATGGCCCCGGCCAAACTACGGGTTACTCCGCGATATTTGCCTGAATATATTTCATTATACGTTTCTCCCTTTCCAAAGTCAAAGAAAATCTGTACAAAAAAACACCACTAAAAAACCACCACAGATCCCTCTGCAGTGGTTTGGCACGCTCTATGTAATTTCATCACACATGTTGGTGCAGATACTTTTCTTTAGTTGCCAGTCCGCCCCTGATATGACGTTCGGATTTGTTTACGTCCAGCACTTTTCTGGCCTCCTTGGCCAAAGTAGGATTGACCTGCATGAGCCGGTCAGTAACATCCTTGTGCACGGTGCTTTTGCTCACGCCAAACTCTCTGGCCGTCTGTCTGACCGTGGCATTGTTGTCAACGATATAATTGGCAATGCTTATGGCACGCTCTTCAATATAGTCTTTCAAAGGTAATCCCCTCAGAACACTTTTATACAGTGTATGAGGGCTTTCTGGAAGTTATGCGCGGCGGGTCATTTTTGCATTGTGCAAACACAAGCAGTGGGAGGTTGACCTATGGAAAAACAAATTTTTACCAACGATATGATTGTCCTGGCTGCAATACGATTCCCAGAATACCACTCTGGTGTTTACCAATGCCGGCATGGACGACATCTTTTTCCGGCTGTGGAATGCATGTGGGAAGCGAAATCCGGGCTCCGATCACATAAGGTTAGAACATTACACCAGAAGGCATGTCTGCATGCTAGTAGAATTTACATTTTGTGCCCTATCCGATTCTATCAGTTCAATTAAATAAGGGCATTTGAACACTCTTCTATAGTTCTTCCAAATGCCCTGACCATAACTGCTTATTTGATTCTCCACACATACCGTTCCATTTTGTTGCTACTATATATTGGAGAATTTTCAAAACATTTCGCATATATCATATTTTTCATTTATATTTCTCCATCAATGCCTCCACACTCTCATTCATCGGTAAATATTTGAAAAAATCCTGTAAAACAGATGCGCTTCCGTGGGTAAGAATATTCAGCCTTGATTCATAATTCATCATATCCTGGAGAATAGCTTTCCCGATAAAACAAGTTTCCGTTTCTCCATATTGGTACTCTGTGATTCGGGCTTTCATTTTACATATATCGTTCAGCACACTTTTTTCAAAATCGACAGGAACACTTATTATAAAATTCTGCCATGGCTCCAAAATTTCTATCGTTGCATCCTCCAATGCCCTTTTCAGTGCGATTGGAACCAATCTGCGGAAATCGGCAGGTGTGCCCATTACACTGTCATAATCTGCTTCCAAAAAAGTTATTTTTACATCAATCACTTCATGTCCCTGCGCCCCCTCATTCAATGCAGTCCTTATCCCATCCATAACCGCATTCTGAAAGGGCTTCTCAAGATATCCATAGGAAACCAGATTTTCGTATTGAAATCCGCTTCCTAATGGCAGCGGCTCAACCTTAAACACCACTCCTGCATAATAAGGATTCTTCCAATCCCCGATTCTTATGGAACAATAACCCTCTTTGATTGGATGTTCCTTGTATATATTTGTTAAAGGTCCAAACGATATGTTTAACCCAAATCTGTTCTTTAATATTTCTCCGATAATCTCCATCTGCAAAGGTCCGTACAAAGAAATGATAATATCATCTGTTGTTGAACTTACTTCAAATTTCAGCTGTGGGTCTTCCTGCCATAAGGTATTCAATGCATTCAACAATAGATACCTTTCATCATCGTCCTTCGTCACAATATTTGCGTGCAATAATGGCTCCTTTAGCTTCACTTTACTGACATCCCCATTATTCCCACCTATGACCGTGCCGACCTTCAGCAACTCTTCATCATAAATAATTCCCACATCCCCACATGCAACGCTCCTGGCAGAAATAATTTTTCCATTTTCAAAATATGCCAAATTACGTACCAGCATTTTCTGAGATTCCTCATTCCTGATATACACATTTTGTCTGACTGTAACGGTTCCGCTGAAAACCCTGAAAAAAATGCGTTTTTGTCCTTTCTGGTCAAAATCCACTTTAAAGACATACGCTGACAATAGATCCGTTTGGGGCTTAACATCTGCCATTATTTTTGTCAGCATGTCCATCAGGCTGTTAATTCCCTGATTTTTTAATGCGACTCCGCCCATCACGGGATATAATTTCCCGCTTCGAATTAGACGGATAAATTCTGTTTCATACTCTTTCGTGGATATTTCCTGGAACTCATCATATTTTTTTATCAACGTTTCCGATGAAAGCAACAACTTCATCTGAAATTCTTCATCATCCAATGGGATCTCTTCTATTTCTACCCGTTTCCCACCTACCCCCTGATACCTTTGACATTCCAGGATTTCGTCCGTCAGCTTCGTTCTTATGGTTTTGATCAGGTCTTCATAATTTACCCCCATCCTGTCCAGTTTGTTGATAAAAATAACCATTGGGATCTTCAGTTCGGAAAGCTTCCTGAAAAACAATCTTGTCTGCGGCTGAACCCCTTCCCTGGCAGCAATCACCAGCACAACAACATCAAGTACATGTAATACGCTTTCAACTTGGGACAAAAAATCAAAATGTCCGGGAGTATCAATCAAATTAATCTTTAAATGATTCCATTCAAACGATATAACCGATGACTTAATTGTCATTCCCCGCTTTTTCTCTAATTCCATTGAATCCGTAACAGTCGTTCCATCATCTACATTCCCCATTTTCCGGATACATCCGGCCTGAAACAACATGCCCTCCGTCAGCGTTGTTTTGCCCGCGTCCACATGCGCAAGAATTCCCAAATTAATTACATCCATGCTCTTTACCTGCCTTACGTTCTTACTTTTTGTCTGAATTTTTTAGCCATCCTGTGCTTTTTGTTTTCGATTCTCTGAAAATAGGTGCAAAAATGCCGCAGAAAGTATCCTTTAGTTATGGGTACTTCCTGCGGCTGATTATGGGCATAAAAATAACACACCTCTTGAGTGTGCTATAACCGAAAGGTATAGTATTCACGAAAGGTTACCTGAAAACGGCACAGCAACAAAGAGGTCTTACACCCCGAAAATTATCTGCACCAAATATGCAGTTTTAAGACCCAATTACCTCATAAAAAGTAGTCATATTTTGTTAGTCTCCTTTCACAACCTGTTGATACAGATTGATTTTACTTGAGTGTAGCACATTCAGCAATAATGTTCAATAGGCAAATCTTCCAAATGCCCTGACCATAACTGCTTATTTTATTCTCCACACATACCGTTCTATTTTGTTACTACCATATGCACGGTGTTTCTGCTCACGCCAAACTCTCTGGCCATCTGTCTGACCGTGGCATTGCTGTCAACGATATAATTGGCAATGCTTATGGCACGCTCTTCAATATAGTCTTTCAAAGGTAATCCCCTCAGAACACTTTTACATAATGTGTGAGGGCTTTCTGGAAGTTATGCGCGGCGGCCCATTTTTGCATTGCGCAAACATAAGACGGGGTGGTAAAATAAATTAAAACCCATTATTTGACAAACAGGGGGAGGCTGACCTATGGAAAAACAGATTTTTACCAACGATGTGATTTTGTCCTGGCTGCAATACTATTCCAAGAATACCGCCATTGATCTGGAGCATGTGAAGATCATTGACATCACCAGGAAAAACAAGAATGTGATCCCCGCCGTAGAGGCGCACAAGACCACTCTGGTGTTTACCAACGCCGGCATGGACGACATCTTTTACCGGCTGTGGAATGCGGGCCTGGGAGAGTGCGAGGTCTGGTACAATGAAGGTTCCGAACCCAGCGGTCAGATTCTGCACAGTCAGATCAGGGATATGATCGACCGGGGCATCAACGCCTCCGCGGGTATGCTGATTGTAAATCGAAACGCCCGCAATACGGCTAAGATCGGCCTGAGCAACGAACTGCTGCAGCGGGGTTCCATCCAGTATGTGGGCAGTGAGATCCGGGCTATCATACTGAACAAAATGGCGGTGGCTCCCCAGGACGACCTGGTGGTGATCGGAGGCGAGAGTATTGCCATCGAAGCGGCGCTGATTGCCGCAGAGGGCTCCGTCACCGCCGTGGAATACAGCCAGGCCGACCGGGCCACTCTGGAAGACAATGTGGCACATTTTGACCTGCACAATGTAAAAATCATCGACCATGTGGACAGCGAGAGTATGAAAGACTGCCCTGTGCCCTCCCTGGTATTTCTGGTGGCCTCCGCCAGTACCGATCAGGAACTGGCGTATCTGATCGGCATCAATCCCAACATCAATGTGGTCATCTACACCCTGGACTTCAAGACTGCCGCCGGGCTGCCCGCCGCCCTGAACGCTCTGGGCCTGGAGGATGTGGACACGATTCAGGTATCTGTGTCCAAGCTGGGCAGCAACCACACCTTCAAGACCGACCCGGCTCCCTGGATTATCACTGCCAGAACGCGTGAAAACAAATAATTGCCACTGGACTGGAATCTGTCGAAGTACTATGACATCCGCGCACCTGAATCAGCGAACCGATTTCTGCTCACAGACCTGAATCAACGAGCCGGATTTTGCGTCATCATCCAAAACAGCAAGCCGGGCTTTACTCACACAACCGAATCAGCGAGCCGGATTTTGGAGCATCATCCGAATCAGCAAGTCGGGCTTTACTCACACAACCGAATCAGCGAGCCGGATTCTGCGTCATCATCCAAATCATCAAGCCGGGCTTTACTCACACAATCGAATCAACGAGCCGGATTTTGTGTCATCATCCGAATCAACAAACCGGGCCTTGTGCCCTCCTCACATCAGGCGCTGGCTGCGGCCTGCGCCTGACGCACCGCCAGAATGTCCTCTATATGGACCCCAAACACCGCCGCCAGCACCAGCAGATTATCCACTGTGGGCAGAGCGGTGCCATGCTGCCATTTGTAAATGGCCTGGGGCGTAGCAAAGCCAAAAATCTCCTGCAAATCCCGCACGGTCATCCCCCTGGCATCCCGCAGCCTGATGATGTTCTGTCCTGTTGCCACCATGTCGATGGCGGGTATCTGTCTCATTTCAAACCTCCCTAAGTTAATTCTTCCCACAGGCCTGCTGCTGTGGTTACAGGTATTTTACAACAATAGAAAGCCGCCTATCTCATACAAGATAAGCGGCGGTCTGTTCCTGCGTCTGTTCCGGGCTTTAGCCCGTAGCTTTAGCCCGTAGCTTCAGCCCCTGGCATCAACTCTTGGCCATAGCCTCAGCTCCTGTCCAGGGCCTGTAATCTTAGCCCATACCCTTGGGCTGCAGCCCCGGCCTTCAGTTCCTGCCCGGTTCTGACTTCACATCCTGTCCGGGTTCTCATAGGGCCAATCTCGGCATCCGTTTTCGCTCCATCCTGTAAAAGCATAGCATATGAAAGCGCTGAAATCGTATCAGTGCCTCAAGTTGTTTCGGTTTCTTATATCCTGCTGTTATGCTTCTACCTGACATGGCTTTTCCTTTCCGACCCGGCCTTCACGCGGACCATCTTTTATATTCTGCATCTACTATAACACAGCCGGGCGGATTTGTCATTATACCGGAAGTATAATTTCGGTTCTGTTGGCACAGACGCGGAACTCCCCTATCTGCCCATGGGACCCGCATTCTTTACTCCACTTTAAGCTGACTCACGGCGGCTTCCATCTGTCTGGCCTTCTCTTCCAGCTGCTCCACGGTAATCTTCAGTTCCTCCACATACTCCTTCTGACGCTTGGCGATGCCGTCTACCTGCACGGAGTTGGCACTGGTCTGCTCCGACACCGCAGAAATATTGGTGATGGCGCTGACTGCCCCTTTCTTGGACTCCTCGATCCGGGCCATGCCCGCCGTCATGCGGGAAAGGTTCTCCGACATCATTTTCACCCGCTCATTGACTTTTTGGAAGGCATCCTGGGTCTTTTCCAGAGAATCGTTCTGAGAGGTGACAATCACACCGGCCTGATGCACCGCATCCACCATCTGCCCTGTCTGGGCCTGAATCTGCTGTACGATTCCGCCGATCTGCTTCGCCGCATTCAGGGACTGATCCGCCAGCTTGCGGATCTCCTCTGCCACCACGGCGAATCCCCGCCCGGCATCTCCGGCCCGGGCTGCCTCAATGGAAGCGTTCAGGGACAGCAGATTGGTCTGGGAGGCAATCTCGTCAATCACTTCCGCGATATTGCCGATGGACTGCGTCTGATTGTTCAGGGACAGAATATCCTGCCGGATTGTGCCGGTGATTTCCTCCGTAGCCCTGGACTTTTCACTCAGATCCCCAATGACCTCCATACCGTCCGTGATGGTCCTGTTGGCGTCCTCTGATATTCTGCTGATCTCATCCGTATATTCGTATACGGTTCTGATCTGATCCGACAACGCATTGATCTGAACCACACAGTCCTGAGCATCCTCCGCCTGCAGAGACACCCCCCTGTCAATCTCATCAATGGCCCCCAGGATTCTGTCGCTGGATTCCATCAGCTGCTGGGTGCTGCTTCCCACCTGTCCGGAGGTCTGCTGCACCGTCCACACCACGCTCTGCACTTCCTGAATCAGGGCTTTCATGCTGGTAATCATATGAGACAGGCTTCGGGCGATCTGACCGAACTCGTCTTTTCTCTTAAGAGTCACCTGCGCCGTAAAATCTCCCCTGGATACCTTGTCCAGGGGCCTGGTGATCTCTGTCACGCCTCTGCTTAGCGTTCCGGACAGGAAGATGCACATCGCAACGGCAATCACCAGCGCTACCAACACCATGAGATATGTAATGGTCTGTATGCTGCCCGTATTCCCCAGGAACTGGCTGGTAGGCACCAGCGTGATCAGCATGGCTCCGGTGGAACCGATGCGGGAGTAAGCAAACACATAGGGCCTGCCCTGAAAGCGGATTTCCCTGTAGCCATCGGCCGCCTCTGCCTCAATCGCCTGCCGGTAAGCCTCCATCTGGCTGAATGACGGCGCTTCCTCCTGCGTCCCGCCGCCGCAGTATACCGTCTCATTTCCGTCCGGAGCCACAAACGCGGCATAACTGCCCTCACCGTTGTCCAGTTCTGCCAGGGCATTGTAGACGGTGCTCTTGTCAATGTCCACAACCAGGATCATATTGGTTTTCATGTTCACCTTGCGCCACATGCTGATGGCATAATCGGAACTGTTGAACTTGTCATCCTCCTGATACACGGCCTGCTCCAGAAAAGGATGCCTGCCCAGATACCCCCACTTGTCCGAGGATGCGTCGATCTGCTGCCCCTCCGCAGAGGCGATAAATTCCTCATAGGTTCCCAGGCCCAGCGTCACGGGCGTGGTGGTCAGCCCCGTGGCCACATCGCTGATCAGATACACATGATATACAAAATCGGATATGCTTTTCAAGCTCAAAATTTTGGAACTCACCTCACCCTTGGCAGTGGTCTGCTCCTTGGTCAGGGCAGAGACATCCAGCTTGGGATTGAGATAATAGGCGGCGCACTCCTCCATGGAGATAATCTCCAGCATCTGGTTGTCTACCTGCTGCAGCCCCAACTCCAGATAGCTCCCCTTGGCGGAGACCGTCTCTGTCATGGAGGCTTTCACCTCCTGGCTTACCACACTCTTGGCCACCGAATAGGAGACCGTTCCCACCAGGAAAATCATGATGATCAGGATCACAAAAGCCCCTATCATCTTTACCATCAGGCTGTTAGGAGAAATCCTGTGTCCGGCGGTTCTACCTGTCCCCGTCCCCTTTTCCCCTGGGGCCGAAATTTCTCCTGCAGACTTGGACGCCTTTGGTACCTTGGACGCTCTCGGCGGCTTGGGCGCTCTTGCTGCTTCAGGCGCTTTCGGTGCTCCAGGCAGCTTGGTTTTTTTCGGCGCCTTTCCCTGCTGCTTGTCAATAGGCTTCTCTTTTGCTTTTCCCATAATGATTCCCCCGTTGCTTTCGTCAAATGGCTGCGTTTTGCGCAATTTGCACTCTGGTAAACTTCCGATAAGCCGACACCGATTCCGCCCTGCCGCTTTCCCGTCGGGCCGCATTACGATCAGGAAACGTTTCTACTGCAAAGTCTCCTTTTCCCGCTTTGCCCATGAAAAATCATCCTGCAGAATTTTACAGGGTATAAAGATGTGAGCATACTGGATTGGTAAATATTAAGTTCAGTTTACCATCCCGGCAAAAGTATGTCAATGAAAAAGGCTGTTTTTTTCTCAAATTTAATTTATTTTTTGTTACATTTTACTCTTGCTTTTACCCATCTATTTACCCAACAATTTACTCTCATTTTTAACTAACTGACCACATTGAAAAGGAGCCTTCACACAGCGCCTTTTTTGCTTGTATTTGCCTGATATACATAGTATTATAACTTCTATAAAGAGTCGGAAACGTTTTTACCGTCGATTCCGGAAGGGCGTCCCACTGGAATCATCTGAACTGTACATCCAAAAAATATGCCAAACGAAAACAGGAGGAATCATCATGAGCAATCAAACTGCCTGGCTGGACAAAGCCGTATTCTACGAGATCTACCCCCAATCCTTTTGTGATACCAATGCCGACGGCATCGGGGACATTCCCGGCATTATCGGAAAGCTGGACTATATCAGGGACCTGGGCTGCACCGCCCTCTGGCTTAACCCCTGTTTCCTTTCCCCCTTTGGAGACGCGGGCTACGATGTGGAAGACTATTACACGGTGGCTCCCAGGTACGGCACCAACGAGGACCTGGCCAATCTGTTCCGGGAAGCCCATAAACGGGACATGCATGTGCTGCTGGACCTGGTTCCGGGTCATACGGCAGTGACCCATCCCTGGTTCCGGGAATCCATGAAAGCAGAAAAGAATGCGTATTCGGACCGCTATATCTGGACGGACAGTATCTGGGAGGAGCCCCAGGGCATGGGCTGCATCCGGGGAATATCCTCCCGGGACGGTTCCTGCGCCGTGAACTTCTTCTCCCACCAGCCCTCTCTCAACTATGGTTTCTACAGGCCCGACCCGGACTGCAAATGGCAGCAGCCCATGGACGGCGAGGGGCCCATGGCCACCCGGGAAACACTCAAAGACATTATGAGTTTCTGGCTGAAAATGGGCTGTGACGGCTTCCGGGTGGATATGGCAGGCTCCCTGGTAAAGCAGGATGAAGAATGTAAGGGAACCATCGCCCTGTGGCAGGATATCCGTCTGTTCCTAGACAGGGAATTCCCCGGAGCCGTCATGGTCTCCGAGTGGGGAGAACCCGACAAATCCCTGGTAGCCGGTTTCCACATGGATTTCCTACTACATTTCGGCCCCTCTCACTACAACGATCTGTTCCGCTGCGATGAACCCTATTTTTCCAGAAGGGGCAGGGGCAGCGCCAGGGAATTTGTGGCCGCTTACCGGGAAAATTATGCGAAAGTGGGCGGAAAAGGACTCATCTGTATCCCCTCCGGGAACCATGATATGGACAGACTGGCCCGCCGCCTGGATCAGGAAGAGATGAAGATTGCCTTCGCCTTTCTGCTCTCCATGCCCGGCGCGCCCTTTATCTACTATGGAGATGAAATCGGGATGCGCTATGTGGAGAACCTGGTCTCCGTGGAAGGCGGATATGGCAGGACCGGCTCCCGCAGCCCCATGCAGTGGAACAAAGGAGTGAACGCCGGTTTTTCCGCCGCCGCCAAAGAGAAACTTTATATTCCCCAGGATGAGAGCGGGGATCGCCCCGACGCGGAGAGCCAGTCCGCAGATCCCTGTTCCCTGCGAAGCGAAATCAAGCGGCTTATGGCGCTGCGGCAGAAGCATCCCGCGCTGCAGAACAAAGGGGATATCACTTTCGTCTCCGACGGATATCCCCTGGTCTATAAACGGTCTTACGGCGGTCAGAGCATCACGGTGGTGATTCACCCCGCCGATGAAAAAGCGGCCGTACCCGACGTGGGCGGCTCCATTCTGTACAAGCTGGGCGCAGCCCTGCGTCTGGAAGGAGGCACGCTCCATATGGACGGCCCCGCCGCTGTCTTTATTGAGAAATAAAAACGGCCCCTCACTTCATCTCGTTGGCCATCTGGTACAGATGGCAGTAAATTCCGTCCAACTCCATCAGCTGCTCATGGCTGCCCTCCTCGGTGATCCCCTCCTCGGTGAGCACCAGGATGCGGTCACTGTTGCGTATGGTGGAGAGGCGGTGGGCCACCGTCAGCGTAGTGCGTCCCTCGGACAGCGCCGCCAGAGACTTGGCCACCTCGTACTCGCTCTCGTTATCCAGCGCCGATGTGGCCTCGTCCAGAATAATGATGGGCGCGTCTTTCAGAAACATGCGGGCGATGCTGATCCGCTGTTTCTGCCCGCCGGAGAGTTTCACCCCCCGCTCACCGATATAAGTGTCGTAGCCGTCCTTGAGGCCCATGATAAATTCATGGGCTCCGGCTCTGCGGGCAGCCTCCTCCACTTCCTGCCGGGAAGCCTCCATCCGTCCGTACACAATGTTCTCATAGACCGTGCCGGAAAACAGATATACTTCCTGCTGTACCACCCCGATACTGCGGCGCAGGCTCTTCAGCGTCAGCCCTTTGATATTTTTCCCGTCCAGATAAATCTCGCCTCCGGTCACATCATAGAACCGGGGAATCAGATTGCACAGCGTGGTCTTGCCGCCTCCGGAGGGACCCACCAGGGCCACCTTCTCCCCGGGCCTGATACGCAGGTTCAGATTGCGGAATACCTGATTGTGGTCATCGGGATACTCAAAACTTACATTCTCAAACACAATGTCGCCCTGGGGGGCCTTCAAGTCCACGGCTCCCGGCTCATCAAAGATATCAATATCCGCGTCCATGATCTCCAGAAAGCGCTCAATCCCCGTCATGCCCCGCTGGAACTGCTCGGCAAATTCAATAATCCGTCGCACTGTGGCAATAAAGGTGGACACATACATCACATAGGCCACCAGATCGCTGGGCCGGATGGTTCCCCGAATCACGAAAAGCCCGCCTGCCACGATGGTCACCAGATACATCAGACCGTCAAAAAGCCTGGTGGAACACTGAAAAAGTCCCATGTAGCGGTAACTGCGCTTTTTGATCTGATAAAATTTTCGGTTGTCCTGCTCAAACTTTTCGTTCTCCACATGTTCGTTGGCGAAGGCCTTCACCACCTTCTGCCCCAGCAGACTGTCCTCGATCCGGGCGTTCAGTTCTCCCACCTGCTGCCGCTGCTGGCGGAACAACGCCCGCAGCCGGAAATTGATCCTGCTGCACACCACCACCATCACTGGAATGACGCAAAAGATAAACAGCGTCAAAGGTACATTGATGGTACACAGAATGATAAAGGAAGCTGCCCCCTTGATCCCGGCGATAAAGAATTCCTCCGGGCAGTGATGGGCAAACTCCGTCACATCAAACAAATCGTTGGTGATGCGCCCCATGATCTGCCCCACCTTGGTGTTGTTATAATAGGTGTTGGACAACTTCTGCAAATGCCCGTAAGCGTCCCGGCGCATATCCGTCTCTATATCCACCCCCATCACATGACCGGTATAGGCCATATAATAGTAAGCCGCCGCGTCAATCAGCCGCAGTGTCAGGTACAAAAGCCCCAGTCCTCCCACGGTGCGCACCGTCAACATCGCCAGGTCCTCCATGGCCTGGTTGGTGATATGCCGGATAATCAGCGGCAGCACGATCTCGCAGATAGTGGTCAGGGCCGCGCAGAACAGGTCCAGACAGAGCACTTTCACATGGGGTTTATAGTAGGGCATAAACCGTTTAATCAGTACCGTTGATTTATATTTTCTTTTCTCCATTTTCATCCTCTCCCTAAGTGCAGACTTTCTCCCCAGGTTGTTTTCAGGCCGCCGCCTGGGCCTCCTGCTTCAGCAGCACCGCCAGTTTCTTCTGCATGAATGAGATCACCGGCCCCAGGAAAAACGCCACTCCCAGCGTCACGATACCCACATCCCCTCCCAGTGCGAATCCCGCCGCCATAAAAGAGATATCCCAGATCATGCGGATGGCCTTGAAGGGAATCTTTTTGCATTTATGGGAGATGATAAAAGGCATGGCGTCATAGGGGGAAGAACCCAGTCCCGCCGTCATATAAGTGGAGGCTCCCAGGATGAATACGATCAGCACCGGAACCAGCAGCCCCCAGCGCACCGGCTGGGAAGCGAAAAAGCCCTGGGGCAGCACACTGTCCCAAATCCATCCGAAGAAATCCGATATGTACCCCAGAAACACCATATTGCCGATGGTGCCGAATCCGATATAACTCATGTCAAACCGCAGCACAAAGACAAATGTCACCAGATGGCACAGCAGCTGGGCCGTGCCAAAGCTGATGGGCAGGTAGTTGATCACCCCCTGGGTCAGGCAGGAACAGGGATCCGTACCCAGCGCCAGCCGGATCAGCAGGGACAGACCAAAACCCTGTACTGTCACCCCGGTTATCATCATCGCCAGCCGCGTCCAGAATTTCGGCGGCCTGGCAAAACAGGTCATTTTCATAATAGTCCTCCTTGTACTTCTCTCTCCGGGCCTTTGCAGTCTGCGCCCGCTTTCATTATACCCCGGGCTATTCCGTTTCACAATACGTATTTTAACAGAAGTCTGCCGAAAAGAAATGTCCTGCTAAAGGATTTTGTGCAGAAAGAATACTTGAAACGCCCATACACTTGTGATAAAATCCCTTATACCAAAGTTCCCGCTGTTCCCAGGACTGTATCCCGGGAAAACGGTTCCTGATAAGAAATTCACCATATGAAATATGCAAAAAAGGATAACCGATATGACACCACTATCATCAAAAAGACTGTTTCTATTTGATATTGACGGAACCATCGCAGTAGGGGATACACTGTATCCGGGCACGCGCGACCTGCTGGACTATATTCGGTCCGTGGGCGGCGCCGCCTACTATATCACCAACAACTCCACCCGGAGCAATGGGGATTATGTAAAAAAATTCCGGGAAGTTTTTGGTTTGGAGACCAACGAGAACCAGTTTGTCACTTCCGGGTATATGACTCTGCGCCATCTGCAGAAGCATCATTCCGGGGATAAAATCTATGTGCTTGGCACCGCCTCCTATATCGCCGAGCTGCGTAAAAACGGACTGCATGTGACCGAGGAAGCACAGGAGGATGCCGCCTGCGCCGTGGTGGCATATGACAGCGAGCTTACCTACGAAAAACTGGTCAAAGCCTGCCGGCTGCTGTCCCTCACGGACATCCCTTTTTATGGCACCAACCCGGACCTGTGCTGCCCCATAGACTTCGGCTTTATCCCGGACTGCGGTTCCATCTGTCAGATGATCACCGCCTCCACCGGCAAAGCCCCCCGCTACCTGGGCAAACCCAATCCCCAGGTGGTGGCCCTTTGTCAGGCAGACAGCGGATATACGGCAGAACAGACCCTGGTGGTGGGAGACCGGCTCTACACGGATATCGCCTGCGGACTGAACGCAGGGGTGGACACCTGTGTCCTTTACACAGGAGAGGCCACCCCCGAAGAGGTGGCCCGCACCCAATATAAGCCTGCTTACGCCTTTGCCGATGTACAGAAGCTGCTGGAAGCCTGCCGTGGATGAAAAATATGCTGTCCGGGGGTAAGATCCCCGGTTTAGTCTGTTAATATCCCAGCCTCTGCAGCACGTCCTGGGCCTTTTCATTGCCCTGCTCCGCCGCCTTGGTGAACCAATCCACAGCCTCGGGCACATCCTGAGATACCCCCAGCCCCTTGAGATACATGACTCCCATCATATACTGGGCGCTGGAATTGCCCTGGGCAGCCGCCTTGCCATACCACTTCACGGCCTGTTTGTAATTCATTTCCACACCCCGTCCGTTTTTGTAGCAGACTCCAAGATTAAACTGGGCATCCGTATGCCCCTGGGCGGCGGCTTTTTTGTACCATGTCACAGCCTTTTCTTCGTCCTGTTCCACACCTTCCCCTTTTTCCAGACAATAGCCCAGGCTGAACTGCGCATTGACATTGCCCTGTTTCGCGGCTTTTCTATACCATTTTACTCCCTGGGCATCGTCTGCCTCCACGCCGATGCCGTTCCGATAGCAGACTCCCAGGCAGTACTGCGCGGAAGCGTCTCCCTGTTTGGCGGCTTCCGTATACCACCTGACCGCTTCTGTATCGTCCTCTTCCACACCCCGCCCGCTGTAATAGCATTCCGCCAGAATGAACTGGGCATCCACATCCCCCTGCAGGGCCGCCTCGGTATACCACCGAACCGCCTCGGCAAGATCCTGTTTCACCCCTTTTCCCTTATCATAGCAATACCCCAGACCAAACTGAGCGCCGGCATGACCCTGCTGAGCCGCTTTGCCGTACCACTGCACTACCTGGGCATCGTCCTGCTCCACCCCCTGGCCATGCTCATAACAGACGGCCAGGGCAAACTGAGCCAGGGCATGACCCTGCTCCGCCGCCAGAGCATACCACCGGGCCGCTTTTTCCTCATCCTCTTCCACGCCGCTGCCATTTTCATAATAATATCCCAGGTTGTGCTGGGCAGGGGCATACCCCTGCTCCGCCGCTTTCTCACACCACAGGGCTGCTTTCTCCTCATCCAGTTCCACCCCATTGCCCTGATCATACAGCACGGACAGATTGTATTGGGCCTTGGCGTCTCCCTGCTCCGCCGCCAAGGCATACCACTGGGCCGCTTTGCCATAGTCCTGCTCCACACCTGTTCCCTGTTCACAGTTGACCCCCATATTGTACTGGGCAACAGCCAATCCCTCCAGAGCCGCCTTCTCACACAGCCGGGCTGACTGAACGCTGTCCCGAGCCACTCCCTCTCCCTTGTCGTACAGATCGGACAGGGCAAGCAGGGCATCCGCATCCCCCTGGCCGGCCGCTTTCTCAAACCACTGCAGGGCTTTGGCATAATCCTGTTTCACTCCCTGGCCGTCCTTATAGATCATACCCAGACTATACTGGGCGTCCAGATCTCCAAGCAGGGCTGCTTTTTCATACCACTCGAAAGATTTCTTATAGTCCTGCTCCACTCCCGTCCCGTGGCTGTAGCAATAACCCATATGATACATGGCTCCCCTATTGCACATCTCAGCGGACTCTTTATATAATTCTACCGCTATGGCATAGTCCTGCTCCACGCCGTTCCCATAGTAATAGCAGGTTCCCAGATTAGATATGGCATAGGGAGAGTTTTTCTCCGCAGCCTCCTCAAAATATTTCACCGCCCGGTGGTAGTCCTGCGTAACTCCCTGACCATTATAATAACAGCCTCCCAGCGCGCACAGCGCGTCCTCGTCTCCCTGGGCGGCAGATCTTTCATACCATTCTATGGCCTTGCCGTAATCCCGTTCCACTCCCACACCGTTGGCATAGCACTGGCCCAGGCAGTACTGGGCGCATTCATGGCCCTGCCGGGCCGCAGCCTCATACCATTTCACCGCCTCTGCCGTATCTATGGGAACGCCCTTACCATGTTCATAGCAGATCGCCAGGTTCTGCTGGGCATCCGCATCGCCCCCCTCCGCGCCTTTTATGTACCAGTACACGGCTTTCTCCCAATTCTGTTCCACCCCCTGGCCCTCGTCGTAGCAATATCCCAGGCTGCGCTGTGCAGCTGCGTTCCCCTGGGCCGCCGACTTTTCAAACCATGCCACTGCGGTGGTAAAATCCTTGGGGGCATAGACACCCCACTTGTAGCAGTTCCCCATCATATCCTGTGCCAGCGCATAACCCGACTCTGCGGAGATCCGGCATTTCTCCACGTCAAACCCATGGTCCTCCCACGTCAGATCATACTTGATGACATCGTTTTCCCCAGCCATTTCCATACTCCTCCTTCTCAAGCTCAGATCCTGTATATCCCTGCTTCCATCCCGTTCATTTATAGTTTCCGTCCGGGTTTTAACGCCCTGCCGCCTGGTAAAACCGACACTGCAGATACCGGCAGGCTGTCCGGGCTGCAGGCATGATTTCATTATACCCAATCCACCTGTCTATGGCAAGTCATGTCTGTGCCATGCCCTGGTGGCCCTTGCGCTGCTTTAACCAATGCCATATGCTGTTGCCTTTCCCCGATACCGTATGCTACTATCTTTCTCCGATGCCGCATACTACTGCCTTTCCCCGATGCCACATGTTGTCTCTCTGTCAGTTTTCCGCTTTTACAGAACCCCTTCCAGCACCCGCAGAACATTGGCGTAAAATATCTTGTCAAGCTGCCTCTCGGTAAATCCGCTTTGCTTCAGCGCCTCCCAAAGTTTTCCCATGGACTGTGCGCCGGGCAGAGCCTGGTTGGTGTCGATGCCGTCAAAATCAGAGCCCAGCCCCAGGCAGTCTTCCCCGCCCACCCGGAGGATATGCCGGGCATGGGCCGTCACATCCTCCAGTCTGCCGGGATTTTTCTCCCCCTCCGGCACAGTGCGCAGGAAATCCGCGCAGAAATTCAGTCCCATAACGCCGCCCCGCTCCGCCAGGGTGCGGATCATTTCGTCTGTCAGGTTCCGCACACAGGGACACACCGCCCGGGCGTTGGAATGACTGGCCACAAAGGGCCTGCCACAGACCTCCGCCACATCCCAGAATCCCTTGTCCGAAAGATGGGAGACATCCACCAGCATACCCAGTTCCCCCATTCTGGCCACAAAGTCCCTGCCCCTGTCTGTCAGACCATGCAAGGTATCCGGCAAGAACAGGGATGGATACCCCTGCCGGATATCCAGGGCATTGATATTGGGATGGCCCAGTTCATTGGGAAAGTTCCAGGTCAGGGTCAGCATCCTCACCCCCATGTCATACAACTCCTCCAGGCGATCCAAACTGCCGCCGCAGACCCCGCCTTCCTCCACGGTGAGCAATGCCCCCACCTTCCCCGTCCGGCGGCATTGTTCCAGGTCTTTGGCGCTTTCCACCGATTGCAACAGCTTCCCGCAGCATTCCAATTCCTGCCGGTAAACCCGATGCAGCTCCCGCACCTCCTCCCAGGCCAGATCCGATCGGGACACGGGCGGCTGTTCTCCCTGCTCCTGAAGAGCCCCACAGCCCCGAAGGCTCACAAACAGGGCAAAGCACTGTAGAAGATAGCCGCTGTCCTTAAGCCGCCGGGCATCTATGTGCAGGGTATTTTCCTCCAGACGGCAGGCTTCGCCCTCCAGAGCCCGCCGATGACGGATCTCACTGATGGTGTCACAGTGCATGTCAATAATCATTTTGCTCCTCCTATTTTAGTTCCGCATATTCCCTTCTACCACACGATACCCATGTGAAGAATTTAAAGTGGAGGATGCCTTTCCGGCATCCCCCACTTTGTTATATCATATGCTCTTTATGCCTGGGATATCTCTTACTTCTCCTTATTCCGCACCGAGAAATCCACTCCCGTCTCGGAGGGAACTTCCTCGTCAAAGACATAGTCCTTGCCCGGAAGAACGGCATTCATAAAGATACCCACCAGAGCGCCCACTGCCAGGCCAGACAGTTTGATGGTGGCGCTGCCAACACTGAAGGCTATGGCGCCTGCGCTGCTGTAGGCAATACCGATGGACAACACCAGAATCAACGCCGCGATCAGGACATTGCGGGTCTTGCCGAAATCCACCTTGGTCTCCACAATATTCCGCACTCCCACGGCGGAGATCATGCCGTACAGCACCAGGGATACGCCGCCCACTGTGGCGGTGGGCATACAGCCGATCACGGCTGCGAACTTGGGGCTAAAGGAGAACAGGATGGCAAAACAGGCGGCCAACCTGATTACCAGAGGGTCAAACACCCTGGTGAGGGACAGCACCCCCGTGTTCTCCCCGTAAGTGGTATTGGCAGGCCCGCCGAACAGAGAGGCCAATATGGTGGCCAGACCGTCACCCAACAGCGTGCGGTGCAGACCGGGATCCTTGATAAAGTTCCTGCCCACTGTGGAGGAAATGGCGGATACATCGCCGATATGCTCCACCATGGTAGCCAGCGCAATGGGCATGATGGTAACCAGAGAAGTAACCAACATCTCCCCGTTCCCGTTGCCCAGGACAGAGAATACCGTCTCATTCCAGTGGATGGGCAGCCCCACCCATTGGGCGTTCTGAAGAGGTGTAAAGTCTACCCGGCCCAGCACTGCCGCCAACAGATAGGAGCCTACCACACCAATGATAATGGGAACGATCTTGATCATGCCTTTTCCCCAGATATTACAGATGATCACCAGCAGAATGGCCGTGAGGGCGATGAGCCAGTCGGATCCGCAGCTGTTGATAGCGGAAGGGGACAGCGTCAGACCGATGGCAATGATAATGGGTCCGGTGACGATGGGCGGAAAGAACTTCATCACCCGGCCCGTGCCAAAAAGTTTGATCAGCAGCGCCAGCAGCAAATACAGAAGACCTGAGCAGGCCACTCCGAAGCAGGCGTAGGGCAGCAGTTCCTTGTTGGGCTGGCCATCCATCATGGGGGCAATGGCCATATAGCCGCCCAAGAACGCAAAAGAAGATCCCAGGAAAGCAGGCACCTTCCCCTTGGTCAGCAGATGAAACAGCAATGTGCCCAGGCCCGCGAACAGCAATGTGGTGGACACGTCCAGTCCGGTCAGCATGGGCACCAGAATCGTGGAACCGAACATGGCGAACATGTGTTGGATGCCCAGGATCAGTACCTTGGGTGTTCCCAGGCTTTTGGCGTCATAGATGTCGCTCTTGCCCAATGTGTTAGTTTTGTCACTCATTTTTTCCCTCCCTATTATAGTTCCGCATCTCCCCTCCAAGCACACATCTCGGGTGATCGGTATGTGAACGCTTCGCGCTCACATATCGATCAGTGCGCTTTCCGGGGATATGCCGTTATCGAGTTCCGCATTTTGTTTCCTGCAAAAAAGGCCGCTTGGTGAGCAAACTCCCTCGCAGCCCTTTACAGTGCATGTCTGTTTATCTTGTTCATTATAGCCCAGCCTACGCCTTCAGTCAAGCAAAACCGCATTGTCCTTCAAAAATTCTTCCCACAGGCTGATATACTTCGCTTTCAGGTGCACCCCATCAAAAGTGTAATCCTTCACCAGTGCGCCGTCCTCATCACATACCGCCTGATTTACATCCAGGTAAAATATCTTTTCCCCGTCCGCCAGCAGACTCAGGGCCGCATTGCGGGCTTCAATCCCCTCGTTGTTGATATAGTCACCCTTGTCGGATCTGGCCTTGGTTACTTTCAGGATTCCCTGGATGTAAATGATGGCTTGAGGCTGCAGCTCCTGCAGACGGGCGATCACTTCCCCATAGGTCTGCGCGAAACTCTCCGGCGTACCGCCTCCCATCTCATTGATGCCCATCATAATATATATCTTGTTGAAGCTCTGATGCTGCAAAGCCTCGTCCACCGTGATCTTCTCCTGCTGCCCCGGCATTTCCACGATTTCCGATTTAAAGATCTTGTAGATTGTCATGCCCGTGGATGCGTAGAAAGTCGCCACATCCCCCAGGCTGCCGTATTGGCCCAGGCCCACGGTGCGGGAATCCCCCAAAAACAGAGCATCGGAAAAATAGTCGCTTTCCACCCTTCCCATACGGATTTCCGGCTCAGGTTCGGGTTCCGGCTCCGCAGGCATCTGTTCAGCGCCGGACTCCTCCGGGACAGGCGGTTCCTGATAGCCTGTGTCGGGTATCCCCGGAGCATCCGCTCCCTCCTGGGATTCCGGTGACTGATCCCCGGCCTGGCCGGGCTCCCCTCCCTGGGACAAATCCTCCTCCGGCAGGGCTTCCCCCGGCGTAGTCGTCGAATTCGTCCCATCCTGCAGCAGTTCCCAATCTCCCTCCGGTTTCTCACCTCCCATCGGGTTCATGTTCTCCCAGCGGATGGTCTTCAGCAGATCCTCATCTATTTTGAAATAAAGTACGCCCGTAATCACAAGCGTGATCAAAAAGGCCCATCTCTTCCACCACTTCAAGATTATCCTCCACCTTTGTCCCTCATTAAAATCTTATGTCCGGCAATGCCAAAATGTCCTCTGTGTGTCAATACACTAGAAATTTAAGTATAGGAACGGATTTTCCCCCTGTAGCAGGATCCTGTGTATGCAGAACCAGAAAGAGGCTGCCAACAGAAACATACCCACCCAGCGCTTCTCCAGTTTCTGGTACGCCCAGTGCACCAGCGGCGTGCCGGCCACCATGCCCGCACCCAGCAGCAGACCATAGTTGGTCAGGGCCTGCTGCCAGTCCCCCACATGTACCGCTACCCCGCTGCCCAGTCCGAACATTCTGCTTAAGTACACGCAAAGCTGATCCAGATCTGTGATGGCAAAACACATCCAGGTCACCGGGATCACCGCCAGCAGATACAGATGGCAGATCATGGGAACTTTAGTTTTGGCAGACCCCTGCGCGTTGCTCCCGTCTTTCCTTCGGGTTTGTTCCCTGCCGCGGATGTCTTCTTCCTCTGCATCCAGATCTTCGAAGCCCTCTTCGCTCCACATGCTGCTCCGGGCTTCACTCTGTCTCTGAAACCGGGCTCTCCGGCCCCTGGCCCTGGGGGAGACGCGCCCTCCGTCTCTGTCGTCCCTCTGTTCCATATCTCTCCCGCCGGTGATCCGATTCCACAGCTGTCCCACCTGCCTCTCCAGAATAATCAGCAGGCAGATCCCCATACCCCATATCAGAAAGTTGGCGGTAGTACCATGCCACAGCGAAGTCAGCAGCCACACCGCCAGCAGATTGCAGATCGTCCTGCCCTCGCCTCTGCGGCTGCCCCCCAAGGGAATGTATACATACTTGCAGAACCAATTCCCCAGCGACATATGCCATCTGCGGTAAAACTCCCTCACCGAAGACGCCATATAGGGTTGGCGGAAGTTCTCCGGCAGCTTAAAGCCCACCATGCGGCCCAGCCCCTGGGCCATCACGGAATATCCCACAAAGTCAAAGTACAGCTGCAGTGAGTAGGCCACGGCGGCGATCCAGGCCAGAGGCGTGGAAATGCTCTCGAAGCCAGTAACCTGCACCTCCTGCCACAGCAGCGCCAGCCGGTCCGCCAGCAGCACCTTCCCGCACAGCCCCAGGATGAACAGCTTCAGCCCGTCCTGCAGACACTCGGCATCACAGCGGCGTCGGCGCAGCTGCCTCCGAATATCCTGATAGCTTGTGATGGGCCCCATGACCAGCTTGGGAAACATCATGACATATACCGCAAAGTCGATAAACTTCTCCTCCGCCTCAATCTCTCCCCGGTACACGTCTATCAGATAGGAAGCCATCTGGAAGGTGTAGAAACTGATGCCCAGGGGAAGCAGCGTCCCCCCCTGATAATATTTAAATAAAATTAAAATGCCGATGTTCACTGCCAGCGCAGCTATCAGCCCGCTTCTCCTGTTGATTACCCTGGCCAGCATGTAATTGGCGGCAGTGGACACTGCCAGAAGCCCCAGCCACCGCAGATCCCCATATGCGTAAAAAACCATGCTTCCCAGCATTAAAACTGCGTTTTTCAGCTTCTGGGGGACTGCCATATAGATCAGGATAAAAATCGGGAGAAAGTACAACAAGAATTCAATACTGCTGAATACCAAGACGACCACATCTCTCACGTAATTTTTATAGTAAAATTGTAGCCCGTATTTCTACAAAATACAAGAAAATTAATCTTAAATTTTCATTTCTTTTCTTCACATCTCCGCAACATCTATGTTAAGAATTGTTGCCAATTTTGCAAAAATGATTTACACTGGTATTAAAACACGGAAAAGGATGGTGTCAGTCTATGAAAGAACAGCTTTATACCATACCGCTGAACGATGCCATGGACGCCCGGGATGAGTGCCCCTTCTGCTTTATCGAGCGGGCGGTGGAGCGGGATGTAATGGATTTTTGTCTGGGCAACAGCAGCTCCTACATGGAAGCCGATATCCGGGAAGCCACGGACAAAGCGGGGTTCTGCCGTATGCATTTTAAAAAAATGTTTGACTATGGCAATACCCTGGGCAACGCCTGGATCCTCAAAACCCACTATCAGCGGACCATCAAGGAAATGAAGCAGCAGTTCGCCTCCTTCACCCCGGGTAAAGTCTCCCTGAAAGACAAGCTGCGGGGCAATACCGAAGGCAACGGCATCAGCATGTGGGTCTCCCGCAGGAACCAGTCCTGCTATATCTGTGACCATTTCAGGGACAATTATTCCCGCTATATGGACACTTTCTTCCATATGTACAGCCGGGACGACGCGTTCCGGGAAAAGATGGAAAACAGCAAGGGTTTCTGCCTCAGCCATTTCGGAGATCTGTGCAGCGCCGCAGACCAGCGCCTCTCTGACAGGGAACTGAAAGAGTTTTACGACAAATTGCTGCCCCTGATGGAACGCAACATGGAGCGTCTGTATGAAGATGTGGCCTGGATGGTGGAAAAATTTGACTATCAGAACAAAGACGCGGACTGGAAAAATTCGCGGGATGCCATACAGCGGGGCATGCAGAAACTAAAGGGGGGATATCCCGCCGATCCGCCCCAAAAGATGAACAAATAAAAAGTCACTTTTTGACCATCTGCTCCAGCATGTCTATGTACTCCAGGGCCTCGGTGTACAGCATTTCCGGCTGAAAGGAAGCGTCCAGGAAGCGCTGGTGCATCAGGCCCTGGAGGGTGTAGTGCAGCATTCGTTCCAGTTTGGGGCCGTCCGCTCCGGCGGGCAGGGCTTCATAGTCGATCTGGCTCTGGATCCGCCCATACGCCGCTTCCAGGCTCTCCCGCTTCTGCTCCGTGGCCAGCAGGGCCTCGCTCACATCCTCCTGCATACAGCGGTTCAGAAACTGCTGCATATAGGGATAACCCTTCATGGCCTGCATCCGGGCCAGTTCGACGGCCCGGCACACGGCGAACAGATCCCGCTCCTGCGCCGGCACCCTGGCCCCCAATTCCAGAATCATATACCTGACGCTGTAGTCGTATGCAAAAGTATATACCCCCAGCTTGCTGGTGAAATAGTGGAACAGCAGTCCCTTGCTGATACCCGCCTCCCGGACGATCTCATCGGTGCTGGCATGGCGGTAGCCCTGCAGGGCAAACACCTTCAGGGCGGCGTTGATCATTCTATCCTGTTTATCCTTTTTCAGGTCAAAAAATTTCCCGTTCATCTTTATCTTCCCATATCGTTCTTTGAGAGAATATTTTAGCACAGCCCCGATGCGCATGCAAGATCATACCAATGTTTTCCACTGTGCTCCACCGAAAGTTTTTATAAACTTTTTATACATATTCCCTTTTCAATTCCGCAAAATAGTATTAAAATAACTAGTATAAATCAGACGCAATTTGAAAGGAGTAATCCCATGGCTAAAAAATTTGGTAAATTCTTACTATTTACTGCCGCCGCAGGCACTGTCGCCGCCGTGGCCTACCACTACCTGACCAAAAAAGAGGTGGTACCCGCCGCCGAAGAAGACGACGATTATGACAACTTCAGCGATGATCTGGAGGAGGAGACCCCTGCCCGCAACTACGTGTCTCTGGCCAGAGAAGCCTCTGAAAAAGCCGTGGAGAAGGCGGGCGCAGTGGCCGGCACTGTAGTGCAGAAGGTGGGCGACGCCATGAATACCCTCTCCGAGAAGTTCTCCGGCGCGGAAGAACATTTCACCACCCTGTCCCAGAGCATCTCGGACGCGGAAGAGAAAGTGGAAAAAAACGTGGAAGAATTCTTTGACGAGGAGGAGGCAGCGGAGGAGGATTCTATTGAAGAAGCCCCCGCCCAGGAAGGCTCCAAAGAAGCATAACGTTTTTACAGCCAGGCCTGCCGCAGAAGCGTCAGGCCTTTTTTGATTTCTTCCGGTTCCAGCCCTCCATATCCCAGAAGTACCGTATGGTCCTGCTGTCCCGCCTCTTTTCCCACCAGGCTTTCCGACAGGCCATAGACCCTGACGCCCAGAGCCTGGGCCGCAGAAACCAGGCTCTTCTCCTTCTGCCCCTTTCTGCCCGTGAGCAGAAGGTGCAATCCCGCATTTTCCCCCGTAATCTGAAAATCTTCCCGAAAGTCTGTCAATCCCTCCAGCAGCAAATCATGCTTTTCCTTATAACATTTCCTCATTTTGTTCAAATAGCGCTCAAAATACCCCTCCCCCATAAATACCTCCAGCACTTTCTGATCTACCCTGGACACCGTGGCCGAATAAAAATAGCACTGCTGTCGGTAGCGCTCCAGCAGTTCCCGGGGCAGCACCATATAGCTGACGCGGATAGCCGGGGCTATGGATTTACTGAAAGTGCCGATATAGATCACCCGTCCCTGGGTGTCCGAGGCCTGGAGGGCGGGGATGGGCTTTCCCCTGTAACGGAACTCGCTGTCATAATCATCCTCGATCAGATAACGCCCCGGTGCCTCGTTGGCCCATTTCAGCAGTTCCAGCCGCCTCCCGATGGGCATCAGCACCCCTGTGGGATACTGATGGGAAGGCATCACATAAGCTGCCGTCACATCACTTTGACGCAGGCCCGCCACAGTCATGCCGGCCTGGTCCATATCCACCGTGGTAATCTCATAGGCGAAGGAACGGAAGATCTGGTACGCCCTCTTGTAGGTGGGGTTCTCCATGGCGATCCGTACCTGCCGCCCCAAAATTTTCTCCAGCAAAAGCAGCAAATAATCATTTCCGGCCCCCACGATGATCTGCTGCGGAGAGCAGTTCACTCCCCGGGAGGAATGCAGATATCTGCCGATGGTCTCCCGCAGGCTGTACTCTCCCTGGGGATCCCCCTGGGCAAACAGACCGGCGCTGCCCTCGCCCAGCACACTCCTGTTGATCTTGCGCCACACACTGAAAGGGAACCGGGACATATCCGTTGCCGAAGGAGAAAAATCCACGGCATAACAGGCCCCGGCATCTGCCTCCGGCGTCGCCTTTCCCCCGTCCCCGGCGTCCAGCCGGTACAATTCTTCCATCCGGCACACAAAATACCCCTTGTAAGGGCGGGAGGCAATATAACCCTCCGATAAGAGTTGGTCATAGGCCAGCATGGCGGTGCTGCGGGAGACCTGCAGATATTCCGCCAGAGAACGGGTAGAGGGAAGCCGCTCCCCCGGGCGCAGCTTCCCCTCTCTGATTTCTCTCCTGACATATTCATAGATCTGCTCGTACAGGCATTTTCCGCTGCCTGTACGAAACTCTACGGTCAAATCAAACATCCCTTAATTTCCCAGTTCTTTTCTCTTGGCCACAATCATTTCTTTCAGGTCTCTGGCCTTGTCCTTAACCCGGTTGTTGGCCATGGAAGCCAGCAGCCTGGACACATATTGAGAGGACATATCCAGTTCGCCCACCTCGTAGGCCAGCGCTGCCGTCAGGTAATCCATGGTGTATTCGTCCATGCCGCACATGGGATACCGCTCTGATTTCTGGGCTTCCACAAAGCCCTTGAAAGCATTCTCCAGATATTCCGTCTCCTGCTGCGTCAATTCTTCCCTCTGCTGGGGCAGAAGCTGTCGCCTGCTCTCCAGTTCCTCCCGGTATCCCCGCAGCAGCCACGCCGACTTCAGGCAGATATATGCCTTCTCACTGTTCTTGGCCTTCTTAACCATGGCGCAGACCAACGCGATCTTATACCTCTCTATGGCCTCCTCGTAGGTATAGTAATCCTCCGAGTGGGGCTGCAGCTTCACCTTGTTGCTGATCTGCTCCTTGATCAAATGGATCTGGCCTGCGGTCAGGGCCGTAAAATAACGGGTCAGCGCCGCGTATTTGCAGTGCGGACACAGTTCTACATCATATTTGGTGGCGTCAATCCCCACATAGCGGGGCCGCAGATCCAGGTCCATGGACACCAGTTTGGCCTTGCCGGTTTTCATAACCCGGGAAGAAAAGGTTTTGTCGCACACAGGGCAGGTATAGGATTTCTCATAGATAAAATCCTTCTCCTCCGGCTGGGCCGGCTCTGCCGCGGCCTGCTCCGCTTTCTCCTCCTCGGCAAACAAATCGCTGTCTTCCAGTTCTCCAAGTCCCAAATTCTTAAGTCCAGAAAAAATTCCCATGATTCTTAATCCTCTTTCTCCATAATCCGATTGGTTTTACGTTCCGTTTACCATGCCTCTCCCTGACGGGTCCTCCGCCCTGCCCTACCTGGGCAGTACAAAAGAACTCTTCAGAGAAACGATCCTGTTAAATACCGGATTTTCCCGGGTGGAATCTTTCGGGTCCACACAGAAGAAACCCTGCCGTACAAACTGGAACCGCTGATATGCCTGAGCCCCCGCAAAAGCCGGTTCCAGATAGCCCTGCCGCACCGTCAGGGAATCAGGATTTAAATACAGTTCCCCGTTTTCGTCATAAATAGAACCCTGCTCGTCCGCCTTCTGCTCGTCAATCAGGTTCTCATACAGACGGATCTGAGCCGGTATGGCCGACCGGGCCGCCACCCAATGGATGGTGCCTTTCACCTTCCGCCCGTCCGGGCTGTTGCCTCCCCTGGACGCCGGATCATAGGTGCAGTGTACCGTGGTGACATTACCCGCCTCGTCCTTCTCGCATCCCGTGCAGGTCACGAAGTAGGCGTTCATCAGACGCACCTCGTTGCCCGGGAACATGCGGAAATATTTCCTGGGGGGTTCTTCCATGAAATCCTCCCGCTCGATATACAACTCCCGACCGAAAGGAACCTCACGGCTTCCCAGGCTCTCGTTCTCCGGATTATTGGCCACGGGCAGCATTTCCGTCTGTTCCTCCGGGTAGTTGTCGATTACCAGTTTCACCGGATCCAGCACCGCCATATACCGGGGCGCCTGAGCCTTCAGGTCCTCCCGGATACAGTACTCCAGCGCTGCGTAATCCGCCACCGAGTGGGCCTTGGACACGCCGCACATCTCCACAAACCTGCGGATGGACTGGGGGGTGAAGCCCCGGCGGCGCAGCGCCGCGATGGACACCAGTCTGGGGTCGTCCCAGCCGTCCACCTTGCCCTCCAGCACCAGTTTCTTGATATACCGCTTGCCTGTGACCACGTTCTTCAGGTACATTTTGGCCTGCTCGATCTGTTTGGGGGGATGGGGGTATTCCAGTTCCCTTACCACCCAGTCATACAGGGGCCTGTGATCTTCGAATTCCAGGGTGCAGATGGAATGGGTGATACCCTCTATGGCGTCCTCGATGGGATGTGCAAAGTCATACATGGGATAGATACACCAGGTGTCCCCTGTATTGTGGTGGCTCATATGGGCCACCCGGTAAATCACGGGATCCCGCATATTGATGTTGGGGGAAGCCATGTCGATGCGGGCCCGGAGCACTTTCTCTCCGTCCCCGTATTTTCCCTCCTTCATCTCCTCAAAGAGTTTTAGATTCTCCTCCACGCTGCGGCTGCTGTAGGGGTCCTCCCGGCCCGGCTCGGTAAAGCTGCCCCGGTACTCCTTGATCTGATCCGCCGTCAGGTCGGATACATAGGCCCTGCCCTTTTGAATCAGCTTCACCGCCGCCTCATACATCTGCCCGAAATAGTCGGAGGCAAAGAACAGTCTGTCCTCCCAGTCCGCCCCCAGCCACTGCACATCCGCCTTGATGGATTCCACAAACTCGATATCTTCCTTGGTGGGGTTGGTATCGTCAAAGCGCATGTTGAATTTGCCGCCGTACTGCTGCGCCAGAAGATAATTGGTCAGTATGGCCTTAGCGTGGCCGATGTGCAGATAGCCGTTGGGTTCCGGGGGAAAACGGGTATGCACCGTGTCATACACGCCCTCTGCCAGATCCCTGTCGATGATCTGCTCAATGAAGTTCCGGGAGACCTTTTCCTCTGGGGCCTCCCCGGCTGTGATATTCTCCAGTTCACTCATAGTCTAAATATCCTTTCCCGTCCGTGACCTATTGTTTTTATCATAACATACCCGGCTGTAAGTTTCAATCAAATTCCTCACTTCGCCAGAGATTCATCCTGAAGCCGGTCTATTTCTGTCATACATTCCTCCACCGTGGCACCGTTTAACAACTGCCGCACCACCAGGCAGATATTTCCCCACTGCTCCATCTTCATCCCCGCATTGGAGCCGAGGACATACACATTTTCCTGAATTTTATCGTTCAGCGGCCTGAGCGCGGGAACACAGTCCACCTCCACGTTTCTGGAGGGGGAAATCACCCGGTTGGTCTCCGCATATACCTGCAGCGCCTCGTCGGAAAGGATCACATCCAAAACCTCCATGGCATCCTCTCCATGTTCCGCGTTGACGCCCACGCCGTATCCCGTCATGGGCATCACCGGCATCTGTCCCCGGCTGCTGGGAAAGCCGATAACCAGCAGGTTGAAATCCGTTTTGCCATATGCAGTCTCCGTGTTGGCCGCTCCCCAGTATGCCATGACAATGGGGGTATTCTGGGCCAGAAAATCTTCTCTCTCCCCCTCGATGGCCTCGCTCACATAGGCCTTTTCCGCATCAATATAACCGCAGTCAATCATCTCCTGCAGAAATTCGAATCCCGGACGCAGATAGTCACTGTACCTGCTCTCCCCGCTGTTCAGCGCCGCAATCTCCGCTTCCGTATTCCCGCCGTTATACAGATCCGCATATGCCTGGGCCAGGACAAAGGTCTCCAGCCACCAGCGGTTGGCCCCCACCGGGGTCTCGATCCCGTTTTCCTTGAATACCCTGCAGCACTCCAGAAATTCCTCCGGCGTCTCCGGCAGTTGCAGACTGTACTTGTCAAACAGGTCCTTATTGATAAACAGGCCGTAAGCCACCACTTCCTGGGGGATCGCCACCAGCTTCCCGTTCACCGTATTGGCCGTCCTGACCACATCCCGCAGATTCTCCGCGCATGCCAGCCCCGACAGATCCCTCAGCTTCCCCTCCTCCCCCAGCGTCTGGATGACATCGGGATTCAGCAGATATAAGTCGTCCATGTCATTGCGCCCCCGGTCCAGCGCCACCTGGTCATAGGTTTTGTCCTGATAATTCTCCGCCGTGTAGGTGATATATCCCACGGTGAGCCCCAGCTTTTCCTCCGCCATGACAATGGTCTTGTCCGCAGCGCTCCTGGCTGTGTTCTCCGCGTTGGGATCCGTTTTTTCCATGGGACTGAACAGATTCACCACCTTATGATTCCCCTCCCGGGAAGCCACCAGATTCAGGTCCGCTCCGCCATTTCCTCCGCAGGCCGCCAGGGCCAGGACCATCGCCCCTGCCAGGCAGACAGCTCTTCGCCTTATACCATAAATTCCCTTACTCTTTTTCATATTATCCCTTACCTTAACTCTGCGCGACATGCTCTATGCCGCTTATTGTTTCCCCTCTTTGCGGACATACTGCCGTATCACTTTTTTAAGCATTCCCATATCTATGGGCTTCGCCAGATGAACATTCATACCGGCTTTCAGCGCCTCCCGCTCATCCTCCGCAAAGGCGTTGGCCGTCATGGCGATAATGGGGATCTCCGCCGCGTCCCTGCGTCCCAGCGCCCTGATGGCTCTGGTGGCGTCGTAGCCGTTCATCACCGGCATCTGTACATCCATCAGTATGGCGTCAAACTCACCCTCCCCGGACTCTTCGAAGCGCTCCAGCACCAGCTTGCCGTTCTCGGCCAGTACGCAGACTGCACCCTCCAGGGTCAGAATTTCCGTCAGGATTTCCGCGTTAATCTCATTGTCCTCCGCAGCCAGGAAGCGCAGTCCCTCCAGGCTGCCCTCCTCATCGGTCTGGGCTTCCCCCATCTTTCCTGCGCCGCCCGCCTGTATCTCCGCCACCTTTTCTTTCAGCGCGGATAAAAAGAACGGCTTTGTCAGAACGCCGGTATATCCCAGCCGAAGCACTTCCTCCATGGAGTCCGGGCCTTCTGCGCCCTGGGCCGTCATAAGCAGAAGAGGCGCCGTCTCCGGCAGGGCCTTCCTGATCTCTTCCACCGTCCGGATGTCTCCCATGTCCGGAGCGTCCAAATCCAGCAGTACCATATGGTAACTTCCTTTTGAGCCGTCTTCCCGCAGCATGCTCAGAGCTCCTTCGCCGCAGGCCACAATATCCACCGAGATGCCCAAGTCGCTTACAAGGTTTTGAATGGTATTGCAGTCCTGCATGTTCCCGTCCACTGCCAGTATCCGGGATATGCCGCTTTTTTCCCAGAACAGCCTATCCGCCTGTCCTTCAGGTATGCGGAACTCCAGATCCACCTGGAACAGGCTCCCCTGATCCACTTCGCTGGTTACCTCGATGGTTCCGCCCATCAATTCCACGATATTCTTGGTGATGGCCATTCCCAGGCCGGTACCCTGGACCTTGTTGGTGGTGCTGTTCTCCGCTCTGGTGAACGCATCAAAAATCGTCTTGAGATATTCCCGGGTCATCCCATACCCATCGTCCTCCACCTCGATCCGGATATGTTCAAACTGGCTGGAGCGCTGTTTCAGTCCGATGATGCGGAACCAGATATTTCCTCCCTCCGGCGTGTACTTGACAGCGTTGGAAAGTAGATTAATCAGGATCTGGTTGATTCTGGTCTCATCGCCTATCAGATACTCATGACGGATGTCCTTCACTACCACATGGAATTTCTGGGACCTGGCAGCCGCCATGGGACGGATGATGGCGTCCACGGAAGATACCAGGTCATTGAGTGTAAACTCCTCCAGATTGAGCACCACTTTCCCGCTCTCGATTTTGGACACATCCAGAATGTCGTTGATCAGGCTCAGCAGATGCTGTCCGGAGGCCGTAATCTTTTTGGTATAGGCCCGCACTTTGTCAGGATTGTCCGCGTCTCTGGCCAGCAGGGTGGTAAATCCCAGCACCGCGTTCATGGGCGTGCGGATATCATGGGACATATTTGAGAGGAACATGGTCTTGGAATTGCTGGCCAATTGGGCGGCCTGCAGCGCCTCCGCCAGCTGTTTGTTGTGCAGTTCCCTCTCTGCCTCCCGCTCCTTTCTGACTTTATTCTGCTGTCTTTGGTTGAAATAATACAGAACACAGCACAGAAAGAACGCCACCAGCATCACCGTCACCACGATCAAAATATTTTGATTGACGGTTTTTCCCTCCTGCTGGATGGCCTCGACGGGCACATAGCCGATGAGGTAGATGTTGCCTCCGTTCACGGTCCACATATAATTCAATGCGCTTTTTCCCCGGATGTCATGGTAAAACATAATGTTTTCCCCATTCCGCACGCATTCTTCCACCTGGGCCCTGAGCGCCTCCTCCCGGATATCGTTGGCCCGGTAATAATCCTCCAGATTGACATGCCCCGCGCTGCGCTCTCCCATACCCTTGGGCTTGAGCACAAATCTTTCCGTCTTGGCGTCCATAATATAGAGCATGGCGCGGTTGTCATAAAAGCTGTTGGGCAGCGACCTGTCCAGGGAATCGTATGTGTACTCCACATAGAGCGTGCCGATCTCCCTGTCTCCTTTTACCACGGGGCATCTGATGGAATATGCCCATGTGCCCATATAATTCAGATAGGAACTGGAAATATCCAGTCCGTCTATGGTACCGCCGGAAGAAAAGTCCAACTCGTCCTCGGAAAATGTCTCTCCTGTGCTGGAAATCCCCACCGTCTCCCCCGTCAGGATCAGCGCGGTCTTCACCATGGTCTGGTTCTTCTGGTAAGAGCGGATATACTCCTCCGGGTCCTCACATCTGGCAATCTCCTGTGCCATCAGCTTTTGAAACTCCGCATCCTTATTCAATATGGCTTCTATGGTGCATTGTATCAGATCCAGGCTTTCATTCAGATTCTGAATGGCCGCTTCTGACATTTCCCTGGTGGTTCTCCGCGCCACCAGGATAACAATAACACCCAGGATGCAAAATACTGTTATAATGGGAGGAAACAAAGGAAAACCTTTGTCCATCCTGCCAATTTTCCGCTTCCTTTTCATCCACATTCTCCAACTCACCTTATTCCTGCACCATATATATTATACCCGTTTCTATCAATTTGTGAGGCGGGCCCGGCGCCCCCGGCAGGGATGCCGCTCTTATGCCAGTTCCTCATAATTTTCTCCCAACTGCTTGTGCCTGATAATAAAGATATTTTGAGGGTTGTCGCAATAGGCTGCCAGATAATCCCCGGGAACCCCCAGCATATAGCCGTCCTCGTCCCACAGCGGAAACAGTTTCACACCTTTTTCCAACTCCTTCACATAAACTTGCAGATTGGCATTGGGACGGCAGGACCTGGCGTAATCCTGTATGTGAAAAGTGGTGTTTTTGGCATGGTTCTTGATGGTAGGTTCATAGGAAGTCACGGCCTTCCAGTCAAATTTTTCCTCCAGAAGGTCATAATAGGGTTCAAACTGGCTGCGGCTGGTCTGTATGATATCTCCGTCATCCTCCAGCACCAGGTAAGTTCCCTCCGTCACGCTCAGCGTCACATCCCCTTCCTGGGTACGGAGAATGGCGCTCCTGCCGATGCCCTCAATGGCATCCACCTGCACATACCCCATCAGGTCGGAACGTTTGCGGTACCGCTTAAGCCCCGTCAGGTCCATTTGGTAGTCCCGGGCGTCAATCACCAGAAACTCCGCGAAATATTCGTTCATCCGATTGTTGAAATAGGCATCGGCATGAAGGGAATTGTATTTCTCTCCATACAGTCTCTGGCTGATATACCCGCCTGCCTTCTCTGCGTGTCCGCCGCCGGAACCGATGCCCTCCGTCAGATATGCCGCCAGTTCGTTGGCATTGACCTCCCGGATACAGCTGCGCACGGAAATCTTGTAGCCGTCCCCCACCTCATTGTACACCAGGCATACATCAATCTCGTCCACCTGCAGCAGGAAATCACTGATCAGCCCCAGAATATTGGGATCGCAGGGCTGGGAATGAATCACGGCAAAACGGTACTCATCATTGTAGCTGTAGCGGATCATGGCAATGCCCGCAATCATAAGTTCCTCCAGGGACAGATTGGAATTGCGGAACATGGTGAGCAGGCGCTTGTTGGTATTCAGCGTCTCCCACATGTCCATGTCCCGGGGATTGTGCATCTCTGACAGCTGGTTGGTGTCCGTATACAGCCCATAGTACAGCGCCGTGCCCAGCACCACATTCCCTTCCACCGGATAGCCCTCCTCCTGCAGCATGGTCCACACCAGCGTGCAGCAGCTCCCCAGATCGGACTGGATGCGGCTCATTCCCATCTTGTCAATTTCCATACGGTGATGGTCGATCACCGCCACGTTCTCCGCATCGAAGCGGGTCACATTGCCCGCCCCATACTGACAGTCCACAGTGATCAGCAGACCCGGGAGGGGCGGATGCCCCTTCCGCTCCACATACTCTATGGGCAGCTTCAGCTTGTCGCACATCATGCGCAGATTGGCTTTCTGTATCCGTGAAAAACCGCTGTAAATCATTCGGACCCGTTTGCCTTTGTCCCGAAAATAGCAGTACAGACCATAGGCAGACCCCAACGCGTCCGCATCGGGGTTGTCGTGGCATTGTATGGTGATAGGGTCATATTGTACTAAGTCTGCCAGTCTCATTTTATGTTTTTCTCCTCATGCCTGTATCCAATGCCATGTCTGCCGGAAAAATCAGTGGTGGAACAGGCGGATGCCGGTAAACACCATGGCCATATCATATTTGTCACAGCACTCGATCACCAGGTCGTCCCGCACGGAACCGCCGGGCTGGGCAATATATTTTACGCCGCTCTTATGGGCCCGCTCAATATTGTCCGAAAAGGGGAAAAACGCATCGGATCCCAGGGTCACATCCCGGTTCCCGTCCAGCCAGGCTCGCTTTTCCTCAGCCGTAAATACCTGGGGCTTTGTCTTGAAAATCTTCTGCCAGGCCCCCTCCGCCAGCACGTCCATGTACTCCTCACCGATGTATAAATCAATGGCATTGTCCCTGTCGGCTCTGCCGATGCTGTCCAGGAAATCCAGCCCCAGCACCTGGGGAGCCTGACGCAGATACCAGTTGTCCGCCTTGCTGCCCGCCAGCCTGGTGCAATGGATACGGGACTGCTGCCCGGCGCCGATGCCGATGGCCTGTCCACCCTTCACATAACATACGGAGTTGGACTGGGTATACTTTAAAGTGATCAGCGCGATCTTCATGTCGATCAGCGCCTCCCGGGGAATGTCCCGGTTCCTGGTCACAAAATTGGACAGCAGGTCGCCGTCTATATCCAATTCATTCCTGCCCTGCTCAAAGGTGATGCCATATACCTGCTTTTTTTCCAGGGGAGCAGGCTGATAGGAGGAGTCAATCTGGATCACATTGTAGTTCCCCTTCTTCTTGGCCTTCAAAATCTCCAGCGCCTCCGGGGTATAGCCGGGGGCTATGACGCCGTCGGACACCTCCCGCTTGATGAGACGGGCCGTGTCTCCGTCGCACTCGTCGGACAGGGCAATAAAGTCCCCGAAAGAGGACATTCTGTCAGCGCCTCTGGCGCGGGCATAGGCGCAGGCCAGGGGAGACAGTTCTCCCAGGTCGTCCACCCAGTAGATCCTGGCCAGGGTTTCAGTCAGGGGCAGGCCCACCGCCGCCCCCGCCGGGGATACATGCTTAAAAGAAGTAGCCGCAGGCAGGCCGGTAGCCTCCTTCAGTTCTTTCACCAACTGCCAGCCGTTGAAGGCATCCAGGAAATTGATATAACCAGGCTTGCCGTTCAGGACGGTCACAGGCAGTTCGCTGCCGTCTTCCATATAAATACGGGAAGGTTTCTGGTTGGGGTTGCAGCCATATTTCAGTTCGATCTCGTTCATACGCATCTTCTCCTATTTTAGTTCCGCATATTCCCTCCAAGCGCACACCTCCTGTGATCCATACATTGGCGCTTTCGCGCCCCTGCATGGATCAGTGCCCTTTCCGGGAATATGCTGTTTTTTTAGTTCCGCATATTCCCTGCAAGCACACATCTCCTGTGATCCATACCGTGGCGCTTTCGCGCCCCTGCATGGATCAAGTGCCCTTTCCGGGAATATGCTGATTATTGGTTCCGCATATTCCTATTATTTATTTTTATTAAGAATCCGGGTTTCGTATTCCCCTGTGGCAATGTCGATATAGCGCACAAACAGGGATACTTTGTTCTCCTCATTCAAACTGCTCCACAGCATGTCCGTAAATCCGTCTATGCTGTCCATCATCTCCACCGATTTGGGCTCACCCTCAAAGCTGGGCAGGGGATCGCCGTCATGGAGATAGGTGTGGATAAAATGCCCCTCCCCTGCCAAGGGTGTCTCATAGGCAAAGGTGTTGCGGATACAGGAAGAGCCGTCGCCGTGATTGCTCTTCAAGATGGACATGGCATAGCTGTACCTGCCCTCCTCGATATGCATAATGCCGGAAATCCTGGGGGTAAAATTGGGGCCGTCGGGCTCGAACTCCCTGCTGCGCAGAGACTGTTCAAAGGTCAGCTGGTGATCCATCCCCTCATAGATGGTGTCTGTCTGGTCCCCATTTGTCACGATGGTCTTGTTGCCCAGCACCCGTACCGGCGCATAGATAATCAGGCTGGGATCCACCAGTTTGGAGGGATCAAATGCCTGGGTGCGGATTCCCTCTCCCTCTTCCACAAATACCCGGTTGCGGCTGTTGGTGCTTCTGCCCATGATAAAATAGGCCGTCACCGCCCGGGTCCTGTCCGGCGTCAGGCCAATCACGATGCCCCGCCCGGGATACGCGTTGTTTTCCAGTTCCTGCTTCAGTGATACCATAATATACCTCCTTCGGTAAAATAAGTGAAAAAAGGCCACCTGGGCATACCCAGATAAGGTGGCTGCCCAGGCGGTCGGCTTATTCTACGTTTGCACTCCCCATGGGTCCTCCCATAACAGCATCGCTGTGTTCCGCCAGTCGTGTAACGATCACCTATATCTTACATGTTTTAGCGCATTTTGGCAAGTATGGAAATAAAAAATCCCGACAGACCGCCCGGGTCCATCGGGATGAAATTCTGTCTGACGGGCAACGCCCGGTTTACATACTGCCAAACATTCTTGTAATCAGAGTATCGTTCTGCATCTTCTTGCGGAGCATGCCCATGCGGTAATCCCCCAGCAGCTTGCTCTTCTGCTGTTCGGATACGGCCTTGGGAATATCCAGATCCTCTATGCGGCTTCTGGAACTGAGCAGATTGTAGGACGCCCCCGTATTGTAATTGTAGGCATGTTCCAGAGCATTGGTGGAAGCCCCGGTGCTGCTCCGGGCATCGTTGATCTTTTTCATGGCCGCGTCTATGGCGCTGATGTCAAAATTCCCGGTCACATTGTAGCCTTCCAGCCCCAGTCCCTTCAGGGACAGATTCTCCATCTGGATCTTGATGCCGGTACCGTCGGGATTGGACGCAATCTCCATATCCGCCATACTGCCGTCCAGCAGCTTCATCTCATTGAACTGGGTGGCGGTAGCGGTATACTGGATGCCATGAAGAAGCTGGTCAACCTCTTTCTGGATCATCTGTTTCTCATCATCGCCGTACAACCCGTTGGAAGCCTTAAGACTCAATTCACGGATTCGCTGCAGGGAATCCTGCATCGAACCCAGCGCTCCATCCTTGATGTTGGCGGCGCCGATTCCGTCCTGAATATTAGACGCACCTACATCCAGCCCGTTTTGGTTTCTTTTCAGTTTGTTGGAAATGGCAAGCCCCGCCGCATCGTCCGCCGCCGTCTGAATCCTTTTACCGCTGGCGATCTTGCCATACAGGGAATTAGTGCTGCTTATGCCGGCTATCCTCATATATGCTCCTTTCCTGCGCGTCTATATCCGCGCACGATTGCCAGATCATTCCTTTTTCTATATTATAGTGCATCCGGCGCTTTGTTGCAAGACTATTTTTCCTGCTTTTGAAGAGTTATGCGGACCCGCACCTCCTTGGAATTGGCTCGCACGGTAAGAAAGAGGAAAAGCAGGTATGCTACAGGGTTTCCCCCTCCACAGGCACATACTCCACAATTCTCTCCGTGACCGTCTCTTTCTTATCCATCAACGCAAACAAAAGTTCCACCGCATTCCTGGCCACTTCTTCTACGGAGTTGGATATAGTGCACAGTCTTGGGGATATATATCGCAGCATGTCAATATTGTCAAAACCCATGATGCCGTAATCTTTCCCCACCTTTTTTCCACGCTCTTCAAAATAATGCATGATCTCCAAAGCAAATAAGTCGGCTGTACAGAAAAAAGCGGTTCTTTTTGAGGATTCCTGAAGTTCCTGATACGCCTTCTGGGCATAGTCCCAGCCATCTATTATTATGCTATTCACATTCGGGTGATTCCTCATGGCCTGTCTGAATCCCACAGTTCTCTCCTCGTGAACATATACATTCTCTCTGGCGGCGTCCGCCAGAGGAGGGCATACCAGCACTACTTTCTCATACCCTTTCCCTATAATCCGCTCCGAGGCCTCGTAAGTCGCTTTCTTTCCGTCTATCCCCACAAAGGGCAGTTCCCCATCCACCTTATTATCAATGGTAACCACCGGCGTGTTGAGGCTTTTGAGAAATTCCCGGTATTCGGCGCCCTTACGTATGGATGACAGGATGATGCCATCCACACGGTAATCCGCCAGCCTGCATAGCTGTTCTTTTTCTATATCCGCATCATCCTCATGAAATGTAATATTGACAGAGTACCCCTTTTTTCTGGCTTCCCGCACAATCGCGTTGAGCATCTGTGAAAAATAGCGGTTGTCCGAGTCCATAATTACGACTCCAATATAAAAAGTTTTTCCTGTCACGAGCCCTCTTGCCAGCAAATCCGGTCGAAAATCATACTCCTCCGCCTTTTTCAGGATCATGCTTTTTGTCTCCGAATTGATTCTCCCCGTATTGTACAACGCTCTATGTACGGTTGTTCTGGACACTCCGCACAGTTCCGCAAGTTCTTTTGATGTGATTCCCATTTCTCCCCCCACAAGCCATTGCTCCAGAAAAACAGCCTTCCATATTTTTCTATTATAATCCTTTTCTCAATGGATGTCCAGAAGTATTGGGCTACGGCGAGATCACCCCCCGGAAGATGCGGGCTCTGCCACCGCTATACGCAGCATGTTCCAGGAGAGAGGGCTTAACTGGCAGGTGATCTGTTGACGCTCTGGATCAGATACCAGGTCCCGGATTTCATGGGGAACCACCGTGTCATGCCGGTATTGGTTTGTGGCTTTCTTATCCTGGGACGTCAACTCTATATGCTGTAAAGGCACACAAGATCCAAAGTCCTCCAGCCGGACGCAGAAGGGAATGGCCTCATCCTCGCTTCTGTTTACCAGAAACACTACAACTTCCCCCTGCTCCTGATTATATACCGAGACGCTGTCCACATAGGGAACCTGTTTGAATTCCCGTGCATCATACACAGGGGAGTCCAAAACCGACTGTAGGGTTTGGCCTCTTCCATACCGGGACATATAAGAAAACGGATAGAAAACGGGCTGTACCCATACCTCTCCCCCCTGTCTGGTCATAATGGCCGCGCTGATATTAGTGAGCAGGGACTGACATGCAATCTTAACTCGGTCTGCGTATTTCAGGAAGTTCATCATCATGCTGGCAAAGAGCAGGCTGTCCTCCAGGCTGTAAATCTGTTCGCTTAACGCGGGAGCAACCTGCCAGGGTTTCTCATCAACCTGCGCGGCCACGTCCTTATCCGCCATGGACCAGACACCCCATTCATCAAAGCTGATAAAGAGTTCCCTGTCGGACCGCTTTTTGGCTTTTACATAGTCACACGTTCCAATTACGGTACGTATATAATTTTCCATATCCAGAGACTGAGCAAGGAAGTAGGGCGTGCCCTTGTCCTGACCGTCATAATACTGATGAAGGGATATATAGTCTACATAGGGATAGGTATATTCAAGGGTTCGGGCTTCCCACTCGGGATAGGTGGCCATGGAGGATTTGGAACTGCCGCAGGATACCAGTTGAATAGCAGGGTCAACCAGTTTCATGGCCTTGGCGGTCTCCTGAGCAATACGTCCGTACTCCTCACATGTCTTATGGCCTACCTGCCAGTCTCCGTCCATCTCATTCCCCAGGCACCAGGTTTTGATTCCATACGGTTTTTCTACACCGTGCTCTCTTCTGAGATCACTGTACAGGGTACCTCCAGGAATGTTACAGTATTCCGCCAGCGATATGGCATTCTCAATCCCTTTTGTTCCCAGATTTACGGCGAAAATAGGCTCGATCTCCGCTTTCTCTGCCCACTTCATAAATTCATTCACACCAAATTCATTGGTTTCTATGGAGCGCCAGGCAATCTCCAGACGCCTGGGCCGCTTATCTTTCGGTCCCACTCCGTCCCGCCAATCATAGCAGGAGACAAAATTACCGCCGGGATAGCGTACCCCGGTCACTCCCATCTCCTTTACCTTGTCCAGTACATCTCTTCGAAATCCGTCTTCATCCGCCTCCGGATGCCCGGGCTCGTAGATTCCCGAGTATACTACCCGTCCCATATGCTCCACAAAGGAACTGTATATCCGGGGGTCAATCCGGCCTTTCGTAAAATTTTTATTGATAATCATAGATGCTTTCTTCATTCCTATTATACTCCTTTATTCCTTCATGCCGGCAGTGGCGATCCCTTCCACAAAATATTTCTGGCAGAATATATATAGTATCAACAAGGGGGTCAGTGAAATCATGGTCGCAGCCAGTGTGGGCCCGTACTTAATCACTTTATTTCCCACCAGCACGGCCAAACCTGCGGACAGCGTACGTTTATCAGCGGAACTGGTCAACATCAAAGGATACAAAAGGTCGTTCCAATTGTTCATAAAGTGAAAGATTCCAAGACTGACGATGGCCGGCTTGCATAGCGGCAGCATGAGGGTCCGATAAATACAAAACTCTCCCATTCCGTCTATCCGCCCGGACTCCTCCAGGGATTTCGGAAGCCCTGCGAAAAAGGAACGCATCATATAGATACCAAAAGCGCTGGTGGCCCTTGGGAGAATGAGCCCGGCATAGGTATCCAGCAGTTTTAGCTTGTACACCTCTATATACAGCGGAGTCATAATGATCTGGAAGGGTACCATCATCGTCAGCAAAATAATCGAAAAGATCAGCTTTGATCCTTTAAAGTTCATCCTTGCGAAGGCATAACCCGCCATAGAATCAAAAAACACACTGATAACCGTCACCGATCCAGCAAAAATGAAGGTATTTTTCGCCATTTTAAAGATGGGAATACTATTTGTTACATACTGGTACTGCTTCAGCGTCCATTCCGTCGGAAAGAATTTAGGCGGATACTGAATGACTCCCGCGTCCGTCTTAAAAGAGGAGACGAACAGCCAGATGATGGGAACCAACACGCTGAAGGCAATCAGCAGGGTCAGAATAAAGCCTGCGATTCTGATTGGTCTCACTTTTTTAAGCATCAACATCCTCCCCCTTATTCAGAACAAAATGTTTTAAAACAAAGGTAACCACAGCGATAATAACAAACAGATAGACTGAAATGGCGGAGGCATATCCCAGATCATAGGGCGCCGTCTGGAATCCTCTGTCATAAATATATTGAACTACTGTCTCCGTACGGTTTAGCGGCCCGCCCTGGGTCATGACGTAGGTCTGGTCAAAAACCTGCAGGGAACTTATGGTAGTTGTCACAATACAAAAGCTGATGGTAGGGAAAATGCCCGGAATGGTAATATGAATAAATTTTTTCCATTGGCCGGCTCCGTCTATATCGGCTGCTTCATACAAGGAGGCTGAAATATTCAATACTGCGGCTGTTAGAAGGGTCAATGTATAACCAAACCCTTTCCAAGCCGTTACGGCAATGACGGTGGGCATGGCCAGATTTGGATCCTTTAAAAAAGATATGGATTCTATGCCGATTTTACTGAGCCAGTAAGGAATCAGGCCCATATTCGGATCCAGCATCATGGACCAGACGATACCCATAGCCGTCATGGAGCAGACAAACGGCAGATAGTAGACGGATCTGAGCATTTTCGTGTATTTATTGCTTTTAGCCACATACATGGTCAGCAGAAGCGCCAGCCCCACCTGTAGCGGAACTTCAAGGAGAGTAAAATAGAAACTGTTAAAAGTTGCGTTTGCCACTCTTTGATCCGAAAATAGCCTGACAAAATTGCGAATCCCTGCAAAAGAAATATCCTTCATAAAAATATTCATGTTCAGCAGGCTGATCACAAGGGACGCTCCCAACGGTATAAACACAAAAACCGAAAGGATAATCATTGACGGCAGTATAAACAGATAAGCCTGTTTTTGCTGATGAGGCTGATATTTTTTCTTTTTCCTCATAATCTGCTCCTTTTTGGCTTCCGGCCAACAGAGCCGGAAGCCTTCTTTCTCAGTTACCGCCCAACACCGCGTCCATGGCCTGGGACGCTTCCTGCAATGCATCCCCGGGAGCACTGGCTCCGGTAATCACTTTTTCAAAAAGCGGTATCATAACATCTTTGTCAATCTGGCTTGCCAACGAATACCCCAGATTATAGGAACGTCCGATCTCTGTGGCTTTGGAGATGGAACTTAACACTTCGTCATTTTGGATCTCCGGATCTTCCATCAGTGTCTTGGACCATACAGGGAATCCATTTCTTCTGGACCACTCTTTTAACACTTCATCTGTCAACCAATATTTCATAAATTTGTAAACTGCTTCCTTTTTAGCTTCCTCCGTTCCCTTCGGAATCACAAAGCTGCACCCGCCTGCCGGAGAAAAAGAACCCGCACTGCCCGCCACGCAGGGCGCAATACCAAAGTTAATCCCAGCCGTATTCAGGCCGTTAATCTGCCACGGGCCGCTCATGTACATGGCGATCTGCCCCGCCTGCAACATAGTATCCGCTTCGGGCCCGGTCAAATTCTCAGGCGTTACTTTTTTATTCACAGCCAAATCCTGAAGCCATTCCAGCGTCTTCAAGTTTTCATCGGAGTTCAGCAGATTGGTATTTGTCTCCGTGTCGTTTGCGTCTCCTCCATTGGCCCACAAAAACTGCATATAAGTCACACTGGTGGGCAGGGCCAAGCCGTACTGTTTCTTAGAAGCGTCTGTAAGTTTCACCGCAAAATCCGCCAGTTCCTCCATGGTTGCAGGAGGTGTATCGGGGTCCAGTCCCGCCGCGCTGAACAGATCCTTATTCCAGTACAGATACTGTACGTTATACTGCATGGGCACTCCGTACAGCTTGCCGTCAACATAGGACAAATCCACAACATTTTTCAGATAGTTGGACTCGTCAACGTCTGCGATCTCCCAGAAATTGCTGATATCTTCCAAAGAATCATTGCTCACGTAGGGAGCGATATTCTCCACCCCAAACAGAACAAAGTCCGGCGCGGTGTTTGTCGCGATTGATGCCGGTAGTTTCTGCTGGAGTGTATCATTGGGCATGATGTCCATGTTAATGGTTATATTGTCCGTATTCGTCTTATTATATTGGTCCACGATCTCCCGAAGGATATCTCCGTCAGACCCGGTAAATACGTTCCAAAAATTCAAGGTCACCGCTTCCCCTGACGCCTGACTGATTTCCTCTGTGCCGCCTCCCCCATTCACTTCTCCTGAGTCCGGCGCAGCCGGACCATTGTTGCCGCAACCGGCCAAAGAACCACCTGCCAGTACTACTGTCATTAATAAACTCCACCATCTTTTCTTTCTCATTGATTTCCTCCTTTTGTCTCTGTCTTATAATATAGGACAGATTGGTTTCCATATTTCATGGAATTTGCCTGGTACATCCTTCGATAGCCATAAAAACCTTGTGATTTTTTTGTGCGTACACGAGTACTCTGTATGAAATATTATATGTTATTACTTATTTTCTGTCAATACGATTTTTAAGAATAATAAATTTTCTCTACCAAAAAGAGAAAACAAACACAAAAAAAGGAACTGTCTCTTCTTGGATCCTATGTCCAAAAAAGAAGCAGTTCCTTTAATTATGCTAAGAATCAGGCGTCCACGCTGTAGTTGGGCGCTTCCTTTGTGATATGTATGTCGTGGGGATGGCTCTCCTTCAGGGACGCGGCGGAGATCTTCACGAATCTGCCGTTCTCCTTCAGTTCCTCAATGCTGTTGGCGCCGCAGTAGCCCATGCCGGAACGCAGACCGCCCATAAGCTGGAACACCGTGTCCTCCACCAGGCCCTTGTAGGCCACGCGGCCCTCCACGCCCTCGGGCACCAGCTTCTTGGCGTTCTCCTGGAAGTAGCGGTCCTTGCTGCCGTTCTCCATGGCGGAAATGGAACCCATGCCCCTGTACACTTTGTACTTCCTGCCCTGGAACAGTTCGAAATCCCCCGGGCTCTCGTCACAGCCTGCAAACATGCTGCCCATCATGCAGACATTACCTCCTGCCGCAATGGCCTTGGTGATATCTCCGGAGTATTTGATGCCGCCGTCCGCAATGATGGGAATTCCGTACTCCTTCGCTGCGGCGTAGGCATCCATCACCGCCGTGACCTGGGGAACGCCGATGCCTGCCACCACTCGGGTAGTGCAGATGGAGCCGGGGCCAATGCCCACCTTCACCGCGTCCGCGCCGGCCTCAATCAGGGCCCTGGTGCCTTCACCGGTGGCCACATTGCCCGCGATGATCTGTACTTCCGGATAATTCTCTTTGATCATGCGGATGCAGCGCAGCACGTTCTCGGAATGTCCGTGGGCGCTGTCCAATACGATCACATCCACCTTGGCCGCCACCAGCGCCGCCACCCGGTCCAGCACATTGGCGGTGATCCCCACTGCGGCACCGCACAAAAGCCTGCCCTGCTCGTCTTTGGCAGCCAGAGGATACTTGATGGTCTTCTCGATATCCTTGATGGTGATCAAGCCCTTTAAGTTAAAGTCCTTGTCTACAATAGGAAGTTTCTCCTTGCGGGCCTTGGCCAGAATCTGCTTGGCCTCCTCCAGCGTGATACTCTCGGGCGCAGTGATCAGGCCCTCCGAAGTCATGGACTCTTTGATTTTCTTGGAAAAGTCTGTCTCGAATTTCAGATCGCGGTTGGTGATGATACCCACCAGTTTGCGCCCCTCGGTAATGGGTACGCCGGAAATGCGGAATTTGCCCATCAGGTTGTCGGCGTCCGCCAGAGTATGTTCGGGGGTCAGAGAAAAGGGATCGGTGATGACACCGTTCTCGGAGCGCTTGACTTTATCCACCTCTTCCGCCTGCGCTTCAATAGACATGTTCTTGTGAATGATGCCGATGCCGCCCTGTCTTGCCATGGCGATTGCCATGCGGTGTTCCGTGACGGTATCCATACCGGCGCTCATCATCGGGATGTTCAGCTTAATCTTCTTGGTAAGCCATGTGGTCAGGTCCACCTGATTGGGCACCACCTGGGAATATGCCGGCACCAACAGCACATCGTCAAAGGTAATGCCTTCGCCAATAATCTGTCCCATTTCCTGTCCTCCTTCATGAATGATTGTTTTGGGTTTGCATTCGAGTGTAACAAAATTGACAGCCGATGTCAACTGTCAATTTGGTGTTTTTTAATAAAATTTTCAGTCAGTAAAAACCTTCCTGGGAGCCACATTCCGAATGGCTTTCACCATCTCCTGAGAGGGGCTTAAAATCAGCTTTTCGCCTCCCTCATAATACACCGCATAGCGCAGATCCGGCTGCTGTTCCTCACCGATGCTGTAGTCTTTGATCTTGACCTGCCGGTTCTTGTAATTGTCCAAGCGGTAGGAACGGAAAGGAGCCATGATCTCCATGCGGTCCACCTGGTACGCGGCCACACGCTTGCGCCTGCTCTTGGCCATTACCTTATCAATTACCAGTTCCTTGTCCAGATACAGATATTCATACTCCAGATCGGAATATAATGTGGCAAAATACGCCCCCACGCCGGTGATGGCCCCCGGTATAATGGCCAGTATGACACCGATCAGCACCAACAGCACAAACACGGCGGTAAGGCCGATCAGCAGATATTTCAGAAAAATCAATCCCATTTTTGACTTTGCCTTTACCAGACATTCCACATAAGTTTCGCTCATTTGCACACCCTGCCCTTTATTTAATGTTATCGCCTGATTCTTCCCGGCTTATAATCAAATGATATACCAGATGGGACAAACTTGCAAGGTTTTTATCCTTTTTTTAGATTCAGATTATGAACCCTTTATTGACATAAGAGGGCGAAACCTTTATCATTCTTTAATAAGAAAGTTCAAAATAGGAAAGTTCGGAAGGCCGGTGAGACGGAGGAGGAAGTAAAATGCCTGTAATGGATGAATTCCGCGAAGAGCGGGAAGCAATGAAGCAAAAGAGTTTTAAAGAGCGTTTTTTATATTTTTGTGAATATTATAAATGGCATGTGATCGGGGGGGTGGCTCTGGTGGCCCTGGCCTTTTCCCTGATCTACAGTGTGGTTACCCGAAAGGAATGGGCGTTTTACGGAGCCTTTGTGAATTCCTATCAGACCCCGGAATTCGATGCCTTCCGGGAGGACTTTGCAGACCGTGCAGGCATTGATCTGAATAAATTCGACGTGCTGTTCGACACCAATATGTTTATGTCCGGCAGCGCCTATGATCAGGGCAATGTGGACGCCACCGAGCGCCTGATGGTCTACATCGCTGCAGGGGACGTGGACGTGATGGCAGGCAGTCCCCTGATCATGGACCGCTATGCCTACAACGACACATTCCGGGACCTGCGCCAGGTGCTGCCCCAGGAGATGCAGGACCGGTTGGAGCCTTACTACTACTATATGGACGCCACCCTGGCGGCGGAACTTGACGCCCGGCAGGAAAACGGCACCTTGAATGCCGCGCCTCAGTACCCTGCCGCCCCCTCCGATCCGGAGAGTATGGACAAGCCTGTACCCGTGGGCCTGTATATACAGGACTGTCCCCGGATCGGGGAGGCCTTCGTTTTTCAGGAAGAGGAAGTGATCCTGGGTGTGATAGGCAATGCGGAAAATATGGATACCATACTTGAATTGATCCGCATGATATTCGAACTCTAATGTGTGGGTACATTAGAATTCCTGCCCCCCTCGGGTGAGCTGTCACAGGAAGGGCGGATTCTCTCACAGCAGTTCCCGCAGCTGCTTGTTGACGCTGGCAGGATCCGCTTTTCCTTTCATGGCTTTCATGGTCTGGCCCACCAGAAATCCCAGCGCCTTCTCCTTTCCGCCGCGGTAATCCGCCACGGACTGAGGATTTTGGGCCATCACTTCCTCCACTGCCCTGCGCAGCGCGCCTTCATCCTTTACAGTCTTTAGTCCCTGCTCCTCCACATACTGCCTTGGATCCACGTCCCGTTCAAACATCACCTCATAGACTGTCTTGGCCACGTTGCCGTTTATTTCCTTTTTCTCCACCAGATCAATCAGAGCCGCCAGATGCCCGGGACTCACCCGGATGTCCTGGGGGTCCATCTCCTGTTCCCGCAGCAGACGCAGGGTTTCTCCCATGAGCCAGTTTGATACTTTCTTGGGCTGGCCGCAGAGAGCCGAAGTCGCCTCAAACAGGTCCGCCATATGTTTGCTGCCGGTGATAATCTCGATGTCATAATCCGGGATATCGTACTCTTTTTTATATCGGGCCATCTTTTCCGTGCGAAATTCCGGCTGGCGGGCCTGGAGACTTTCCAGATACTCCTGGCTGATCCGGACGGGAACCAGATCCGGGTCCGGGAAATAGCGGTAGTCCTGGGCGTCCTCTTTGGAACGCATGGCATGGGAAAGCCCTTCTGCATCGTCCCAGCGCCGGGTCTCCTGCACCACGGTCTTCCCCTTCTCCAGCAGCCCCGCCTGCCTCTCCCTCTCTCCCTCGATGGCTCTGGAAATGGCATGGAAACTGTTTAAATTCTTCATCTCGGTGCGGGTACCATAGGCCATCGCCCCCTTCTCCCGCAGGGACAGATTCACGTCCACCCGCATGGAACCCTCCTGCAGCTTGCAGTCGCTGGCCCCCAGATATTGGATGAGCAGACGCAGTTTGTCCAGAAAAGCGATAACCTCTTGGGCACTGCGCATATCCGGTTCAGTGACAATCTCGATCAAAGGCACCCCGGAGCGGTTGTAATCCACCAGGCTGCAGTCCTCCCAGGGGTCATGGATCAGCTTCCCCGCATCCTCCTCCATATGAATCTCGTGGATGCCTATTTTCTTACGCCCCTCCGATGTGTCAATCTCCACATAGCCTTCCCGGCAAATGGGCAGGTACAACTGGGAAATCTGATAGTTCTGCGGGTTATCCGGATAAAAATAATTCTTGCGGTCAAACTTGCAGTACCTGGTTATATTACAGTTCATGGCCAGTCCCACCGAGACCGCGTATTCCAGCACCTGCCTGTTCAGCACGGGCAGAGAACCGGGCATCCCCGTGCACACCGGGCAGGTTTGGGCATTGGGCCTGCCCCCGAAGGCAGTGGAACAGCCGCAGAAAATCTTGGTGCGGGTGGCCAGTTCCACATGCACTTCCAGACCGATGACGGTTTCATATTCCATTGACTTATCCTCCCTATCCAATCTCCGGATCCTGTTTACCGGTGTTATAAAGCAGTTATTTTGCCGCCTGTTCACAGGCGTAAGCAGCTGTCAGCAGCTTCTTTTCCTGAAAACAGTCCCCCACAAGCTGCAGGCCAATGGGCAGCCCCCCGGCGCCGCTGCCGCAGGGAAGGCAGACAGCGGGCAGTCCCGCCAGATTGGCTGAGACCGTGTAGATGTCCCCAAGATACATTTTCATGGGGTCACTTAGACTCTCTCCCAGTTTCGGCGCAGTGGTGGGAGCCACCGGCCCCAGAAGCAGGTCATATCGGGCAAAAGCCCGGTCAAATGCCTTTTTTATCAGGGCTTTTACTTTCAGGGCTTTCAGATAATAGGCGTCGTAATAACCGGAACTGAGCACAAAGGCCCCCAGCATAATCCGGCGTTTTACCTCCGGGCCAAAGCCCTGGGAACGGGTCTTTTTGTACATATCATGGAGCCCCCGGACTCCCTGGGCACGATGTCCGTACTTAATGCCGTCAAAACGTTCCAGATTAGAACTGGCCTCCGCAGAGGCAATGGTATAATAGGCCGGAATGGCATATTGCACCAGACCCAGATCAAACTCTTCCAGAACGGCTCCCCTGTCCCCCAGCATCTCCGCCGCCCGCAGCACCGCCGCTTTCACTTCCTCATCCAGACCCTCTCCCAAATAGTCTCTGGGAATCCCGATGCGCAATCCGGCCGTATCCTCCCCAAGGGCATCCGTAAACCTGTTGTCCTCCCGCCGTACTGAGGTGGAATCCCTGGGGTCATGGGCGGCAATGGCTTCCAACACGGCGGCACAGTCTTCCACGTTCTTTGTGAGAGGACCCACCTGGTCCAGGGAGGAACCATAAGCGATGAGGCCGTACCGGGACACCCTGCCATAGGTGGGCTTCATGCCCACCACGCCGCAATGACCCGCAGGCTGGCGGATGGAACCGCCGGTGTCGGAACCCAGAGCGAAAAAGCATTCCCCTGCCGCCACCGCCGCAGCGCTTCCGCCGGAGGAACCGCCGGGTACATGCCCGGAGTCATGGGGATTGCGGGTGGGTCCATAATAGGAGGTCTCCGTGGTGGAGCCCATGGCAAACTCATCCATGTTGGTCTTGCCGATCAGCACCGCCCCTGCCCTCTCCAGGTTCCGCACCGCTTCGGCGGTAAAGGCGGGGACGAAATTGTCCAGCATTAGGGAGGCGCAGGTCGTTCTGATTCCCTCTGTGCACAGATTGTCCTTGACGGCCATGGGGACCCCGGCCAGCGGCCCGCTCAATTCCCCGGCTTCAATCCGCCGCTGCACCTGCACCGCCCTGTCCATGGCTCCCTCCCTGTCGATGGTCACATAACAGTGATATTCCCCCTCTGTTCTGTCTATCCGGGAGAGCACTGCCTCCATGGCCTTCGGGGCCGTGGTCTTTCCCTCCTTGATGGCTGCGGATAGTTCCACCGCCGATAGTGATAGCAATTCCATGTCTGATTCCTCTTCCTTCTAATTACATTTTCCTCACAAGTTCCGCATTTTCCCTCCGGTACACTTCAGCGGTGATCCTCATTCGACCAAGCAGTCGCTTCTCATTCAAATATTCTGGGAACTTTAAACATATTGTCCTTCTGCTCCGGGGCGTTTTGTAATGTCTGCCGACTTCCGTCCCCATTTGTCTCCACATCCTCCCGGAACACATTCTGCACCGGGAACACATGGGTCATGGGTTCTACGCCGGTGGTATCCAGTTCTCCCATCAGGTCAATATAGTCCAGCATATTGCTCATATCCCTTCCGGCCTGCTCCTTCTCCTCCCCGGTCAGTTCCAGCTTCGCCAGAATACTCACATATCCAATGATTTCCTCCGTGATTTTATTTGCCATATTTCACCTCTCTGCCTTTTCTGTTTCTGCGTCCCGTTAAGCCCATTCCTTAATAAGAACCTTCCCAAGCTGCTGCTCCTTAACATCATCCGGTGCGCCGCAGCCAGACCCTGACCCGTGCCGCTCATGAGGAAGTCGGCCCCTTCTCATTATTCTCCTCGTCCCAGTCTGGAATGGCAAGAGCCTTAACCATGGCCCGCATGTCATGGCTGCGCAGGACTTGGGTGGAAAATTCCTTCATTACATACAATATCATATAGCTAAACCGGAATGTCAAGAGGCTCCTGCCGCTTCGGGACCCGGAGAGCAGGATATGCGGTCCCTTCACCCGGCTTCTTTTCTCTTGCCACAACAAAAGGCCTCCTATGATTTTATTTTATCATAGAAGACCCTTCAAAGCAGCATATACAAAAAAGTTTCATGCTGATTATTTTGCGCATGATATAAAACTGATCAGGAAGGAGCATTCTTCCTGCGATTCGTTAATAGGCATACAAAACAGTCTCCCACAAATTTGAATTATACTGCCTTAGTATCAACTTGTAATCGGGGTTCAATTTTAAAATGTACTCGCCCAACTCCACCACATCCTCTGCCCGGTGGTATACGCTGATCGCCAATCTTGGCTTATTTCTCTTTATCGTTTTTTCCGCTCCCATCAGTGATTGCAGTTCGCTGCCTTCAACATCCATCTTTATAAATGTGACCTTATCATCACCCACAATGCTGTCAATATCTACTGCCTGAATACGGATTTCTCCTTCCTGCCGGACTCGGGATGCCGAAGAATCGTCAACAAAATGAACCTCCTCCGCCTTACTCCATGTGGCCTTTGGAGTCAAAATCACATTTTTTATCTGCTCGGTTTCCAGCATATTATTGAGAACCGGGATCATAGCGCTGTTTGGCTCAAAAGCATATATCATTTTATAATTACCCTTTGTCCATTCCACGAACCTCTTTATCGTATCCCCATCATACGATCCTGCATCAACAAATACTTCATCCTCTATAGGAGGCAAGACATCAAAATACTGAACCCCGTTACTTGACACCAAATTCATAAACATCGGAAACAATATTTGTCTTCTCGGAAAACCGCTGCGCAAAAGCAGGCTGTACATCTCAACCAAACGCGTTTGATCCGCCAAGACCACCACCCAGTCCCTATATTCATTCAATAATTGATGGATGGAAATAATCTCTAAGCCTTCCAATTTTGTTCCGACAGCCTTTCCGTCTTCACTGCAGAATACCCCGGCAGATCTATGGCAGCTGTCCAAAAGCCTTTTGGTTCGTATTCCCTCCTTTTCAATGCCATATACCACGATCCCCTGATACCCCTTATTATCGTTCAGGAATCCATCCAGTTCCCAGCATGAACTTTCCTTTCTGATCCGTTCAATTACTTTATAGTACTCTTCTTCGCTTCCAGAAAACAAGTAATTAATTCTGGCCTCAAAAATAGTTCTGGATTCCTCATCCTGTAATCTGTCCATTATGTTACATAATGTGGAAAGTATATTATTGTATTGCATTTCTTTTCCTCCTTTATGTGTTAAATAAACATAGATATAATTTAAACTGCAGTTTCTGAAAACTACAGCTAAATCACCGGTATCATCATTTTGCTCAATCCAGCATTTCTGCTTCCAGCACATTCTTCCGATCTATAGAGATTAATTACACCATCCGGCATATCTCATACAATACCTTTACAATATCCTGCATCATTCTAATCTGATGTGGTTCCAGAATTTTAAGCGCACATATAATTCTCTCTGCATCATACTTTGCTTCTGCTTCACCAAACATTATATAGTCACAGCTGACAGACAATGCTGTTGATAAACGCGACAGGGTCTCTGCGGAAAAGCCTTTTTTCCCAGCCTCAATTTCATACAGGAATTTGGTTGATATATCTATTTTTTCCGCTAATACTTCTCTGGAATAGTGCTTTATTTTCCGCAGTTCTCTAATTCTGGCCCCTATCTCTGACTGTGACATTTTTATCCTCCGTATTTCAGCATTGCACACCATTTATCAAATAACCAAACAATCCAATGTTTACTCATGCTTTTTCTGCTATTTTAGAAGCAACCTCTCATTCGCTTAGGATTTTAAACAAATGCTCAAATACCTGTCCCTTCTCAATTAATTCATCAAAACTTCCTCTCTCCACTATTTTTCCGCCATCCATTACGATGATTTCATTGTATTTATGCATAAGTGCTTTGTTATATCTGTGCGTAATATTTATAATTGTTATGTCCTGTTCCAGCAGTCTTTTTTCGATTTCATAGGCGGTTTCATTATCCAGCCCAGATGTGATTTCATCAAGAAAAGTCATTGTTTTATTTCTTAAAAACAACCTTGCCAGAGCAATTCTCTGCAATTCGCCTCCTGAAAAATTACTGCCGTTTTCCCTTATTTTTTCATGCACTCCATCTGGAAGCTTCTGGATCGTATCATAAATACCAGCCTTCTTAAGTGCATTTATTACCTCTTCTTCTGAGTACTCCTGATACAGGGCTACATTGTTATAGACCGTGTCATTAAATATATAGGTTTGCTGATAACAGACAGGGCTTACGTGCATAATGCTTTCCCGGTTAAGCTCTGACAGTTCTTTTCCGTTAATCAAAACCTTTCCAGTATAATCCGGTCCATATTCTGTAAGCAGCTTTATGATGCTTGATTTGCCGCTTCCGCTTTTGCCTACAATCGCATACTTTTTACCCTCATCGAAATTAAGCATTAAATTATCCAAAGAAAAGCTGTCGCTGATTTTCTGATGAACATGATCGAGACGAATTTCCCGAATATCTTCTTCTAAGTTCTCTTTATTATCGTTTTCGCTTTCGGCCTCCAATAAAGACTCTAATTCATCCTTTACCTTCTCCATGGCTTTCAACTGTATCATCCCATTGGCGATTGCCTTACACGGTGTTAAAACAAAATTCATCATATTGGTAATTGCCACCACTTCACCAATCGTAATTCTGCCTGCCGCAACAAAGAACAGACAACTTCCCAGAACAATTAGGAATGCTGCATTGTTTACAAAGGATGCCAAAGCCTGTGCCCAGTACAGGCTTTTGGAGGAATATTCGTTTTTTCTGCTTACAAAATCGCTTAGCTTTTCCTGCTTTCCCAATATTTGCTTTACGGCGTCAAAGGTCCTGATCACCTTATGGCCACCCAAGTCATTTTTTATGCCATCCAGATATACCTCCACAGCCTCCGTATATTCTTTCCTGGAAGAAGCTATTTTCTTTTTCAGAATATTTGGAACCCCAAATTGTACGATACTGACTATGGCAACGATCAGTAAAATAAACGGCTCTACGCAAAGCAGATAAACGACGGCAACCACCACAAAAACAAACTGCATAATCATACCGTATATATTGTTGATTCCGTCATTCAATATGATTCCAATATCCGTAGTAAATTTAGAAAGATAATAGGCCAGTCCCTTTTTCTCAAACTGATTGGCCGAGAGATAAAACAGCTTATACATCACCTGATCACGCAGATCTTTTTCCATATCCCGCACAACGACAGCCTGCTGCTTTTTGCTGACCCACTCAAAGAGAAACACCGCTATGCTGAAAACAGCGGCTATCAAACACTTTTCCAGCAAATCTTTGTAACTTTTGGAATCTATCAAAAGCTGCATAATATAAGATCGCAGAGGGGCCAAAACCCCTACAATCACCACAGGTATCAGGCTAATCCAAAATTTACATGCATTTTTTTTATTAATATGTTTAATCATTATTTATCCCCTTTACAAAAAAGTATTTGGCAACAATCTCAATTTTTGGATATTTAATGGTTATTATCTTCCAGATTCTGTTTCAGACAGAATATAATCTTTACGGCATACTTAGTTTCCAAATCAATAATTTTTTGTAAGTACTCTTTTATTTTACGAAGATCACCATCCTGCTCTACATTTTGTTTTAGTGCCCGTGTTGTCATAATTGAAGCCAGATCACATTCCTCTCTTGTAATCTGATTTAAATAATCATATTGCTCTTGATTTAATAAATTTTTACAGTATAAATATTCAGCCCGGTCCCTGTTGCAGACACAATGCTCATAGATCAGATAGCAAATCCTTATATCTAATATAAGAATCTCTTTTTCATAGGACAACAGCTTTTGAAATGCACCTATTCCGAAAGAGTAGGTTTCGTCATATTGCGGTTCGTAATATGATATATTCTGTGAGTTGATATATTCCTGAAACAGCTGCAGTATATGGCGGGTATCCAATGTATACAGCTCATACCCGGGATTATATTTATAGATACAAATTTTTCTGTCAGGAATATGATTGCGTGACGATATAAAATCAGAATACTTCATTTTTCCGGAGCATATTTTCCCTCTTTTGTAATAAAGCAAATACAACTCCTCAGCGGAATCATCATATCCATAAACTAAATTCTGATGAAAAAACGGGCCACTCTCATCCCCTATTCCAAAGTGAATGTTATCATTCATCAATGTCTCAACGTATCTGCCCAGATCTATCATCTTCTTTATATAATCTATGAGTGAAAAGCCCAGGGTATTAATTGCATTTTCATTTTCCGAAAAGTAATCAATAAAATAATCGTTAGTATGTAAATCCCAATTTTTATGTAGATTGCATAAATAGTCAATAGGAAGTGCCTTATTAGAGGGATTAAAATACAAATTTATATAATTAGAAAAAAGCCACTCGTAATAACTGTTGCAGTCCAAGGTAACTCTAAAGCCAATTCTGTTAAGCACATAGTCAGAAACATTGTCTATTATAACGATTTCTTTTGTGTCCTGATTATTCTCGCTGTATCGGATCAAAACGTTTTTATCCGTTTTTATAATGCTTATGCGCAAGGGCATAAGCGGTTCTTGCAGAATTTTGACATGAGGCAACAATCTAATTCTATAATAAAGACCATCCTTGGAAAAGTTTCCAACCTCTGCTTCAATGGAAGGATCAATAGCATTTGCACCATTTTTAACATCACTGGTAAGAAAAAGGGCAATCGGCGCCCATACATTGGAATACAGCTGGTTGTAAACAGTTAAATCTATTGCATCGCAAGCATCACAATCCCTCCAAAAAGTGACATTCATATTAATATTCCATTTATTACTGACAAACTTGAATATATTATCGGAATCTACTTGATATTTTAGGTTTTCACCCTCCGTTTGCCATGTATATTGATTAAAATTTTTTACCTGTATACATGCTACCTCATCACCCATATGAAGGCTTACCTTGTCGGCTGCACTGATTACTGCATGCTGAAAGCCATGATAGCTATAGGTTCTGATATAAGGATTTGTATTTACAGGCAGCACTTTTTTCATATTTATGTCCTCAAAATTACATTAATTGGCTTATTATGCACTCTTTTAAATTCCCATATCTTTTTATATAATCTATCAATAACTTATCTTCCGGAAACTCTATGCCAAATTCTGATTCCAGCGCAATAATCAGCTGTACAAACGACATTGAATCCATACCCAGCTTTTCGGCCAAATCCAATTCATCCGCGACATCCTGCATTTCCAATGTTACAGAACTGTTTTGATTAATAAGTTCAACCAACCTCTCATCCAAATCTTTCATATTATTCCCCATGCCTCCTTTGGCGAATTAAATAGACACTACTGCCTTCCACAATTTGTTATACAGGATATTTTTTCAAGAATTTTCTCAATTACATACTGCTCAATTTCCTTACCGATTTCAGGGGCATATTGATCGGCCTTAAAAAACACTCCGTTTTCCGTCAGGTATTCTGCCTTTCTTTCAATCGGTTTGATTTCCTTCCAATTAATCTTCAATTCAGACGGCACCATATTTTGAACCATGCCTTCCGTCACATAATCCTTATTAATATATGCCAATAACGATAACTCTTCTGAACCTGCATGCGACTTATGCTCATCTGTGAAAAATCGATTACCCGTCAAATTAAACCATTCTATAAAGTATATTCCCTCCAGGCATAGTTCCTCTTTTAAAGGCATTCTGTTACCGCCGTGTCCATTTAGAAAAATTATATTTTTAACGCCGCTTTTTTTTAAACTTTGGATAATAGATACTATTACCTGTTCATATACTTCAGCACTTAGACTTATTGTACCTGCAAAATTAGAGTGTATGGCACTAAATCCGAATGGAAAACACGGCAAACTGATTATATCCGTCAGTTGGGATATTTTTTGGGCCAAATAATCCGCAACAATGTAATCAGCCCCCAGATAACCAGCCGGACCATGTTGTTCAAATGATCCCAGCGGCACAATTACCGTTGGATTTTTTTTAATTTTTTCCTCAAATTCCAAAAATGTTAAATTATTCATGACCAACCTGCACTACCGAATTATCTGCATATTCCTTCTTTATTTTTTGTATATCAATTTTACCGTTTTCGTTTAAGGGGAGTTTCTCCAAAAAATATACCTTGTCCGGCGGCAAAACCCTATGAACAGTACATTCCCAGAATATTTTTTCGACAGCCAGTTCCTGAGAGCATTCGATGCAGGCAATGGCAATCTGGGAATGCAGCTCGCTGTCAACTCCAAAAACAGCAGCCTCTTTTACTCCGTCAATAGACCTTATTACATTTTCAGTCTCAGCGCATATATAATTAATGCCATCCCGGGTAATCATACTGTCCGACCTGTCCAAAAAGTAAAACAGCTTTTCATCATCGAAATACGCTATATCCCCTGTATAGAGCCTTCCGTTTTTTACAGCCTTTATTGTAGCAGCTTCATTGTTAAGGTATCCTTTCATTACCCCTTTACTTTTTACCACTAATTCCCCTCTTTCTCCGGGAGTTACAATCAGTCGATCTTCCTTATCTCTAAGCTCTAATTCAACTCCCTTCACCGGATAGCCGATGGAGTTTTGTGCCTTCGCTTTTACATTATAAGGCGTACAGGTTACCAGGGGCCCTGCTTCAGTCAATCCGTATAATTGAACAATTATTACGGACTGAAAAAAAACTTTTGCCTTTTCCATTAAGCTGCTTGGACACCTGGCTCCTCCCACAGCAATAATACGCAGATCATAAGCATTGTTCGCGGCATTACGGATGTATAGTGTCAACAATGAAGGTATTGTACACCATACCGTTATTTCTTGACTTTTCAAAATTCTTTCAATCCTGCTCACCGAAAAAATGCCGGAATATAAATATAATGAAGCCCCCGCCAAAAAGCCTGCCAGAAATTCAATTGTCAAGCCATAAGAATGGTATAAGGGCTTAGATACCAAAAGCCTGTCATTACAAGTGTATTGCATACAGTCTACAGCTGCCGCTGCATTCGATAACAGATTGTCGCCGGAGAGCATTACTCCTTTGGGCGTATGCGTAGTTCCTGAAGTAAATAAAACCACCTTTATATCTTCTTGTTCCGGCCTGAATGAATCCATTGATATACTAATTTGTCCAGAATCTTTAACCGCCAAATTTATCCCGTTTTCTGCGCATATAGAGATTACAGTACTCTCTTCCCAGGCTGGCGAAAAGATATAAACAACATCCAGATACAACAACGCCGTCAACAACTGTATACAGAAATCTATCGAATTGCCACAATATAATGCAATGCGCTTTATCCCGTTCATCTTGTAGCAGGAATATTGTGCGTTTACCTTTTGCAGAACTTGCTCATAACTGATAGACTCTTCACGTGAAATAAAAGCAAGAGATTTTCCATTGCTTTTTATGGAAGCTAATAATGCTGCCTGTAATGTATCATTCATTCCGTCCCCGTAAGTTTCCGCGTATTCTGACATACTGATTAGGCATTCAGAAATCTTTCTCCCACTGGAAAATAGTAAAAAGAGTGTGTAAAAACATGTAAATCCATCATTTTTACACACTCATTTATCAATGAAGTTTGGTGTGTCGTGTAGCTTTCCTCTACGCCTTGAACAAATACCCTTTTACATCACTGAGTAACTATTATGCAGTTCGCAGCATAGGCTGACAATTTACGTATTTCAAGTCGTCAAATAATTGTTTATTAGCAAAAAGATCCGTTTACGCAAGCCTTACAATTGGCAATTTTCAAAACAACCTTATGAGATAATCTTCCAATTCTTCTAATGCCCATATTTACTCCTTTCCCCACACACCCCAAACATTCATTACAATAAACCGTTATTCGACCTCGTAGTCAATATATATCTTCAACAATTCGGGAATTAAAGCGTCAAAATATTGCCTTTGGCAATACTTATTTCCTTTGTTGTAAACCTTTAAAAACTGACAGCCCCCATTGCAAACAGGCAGATACTTACATTTAAGGCATTGGGAATCCATATTATTATATTTATCCGAACTACCTCTATAAAAGCCTTCCGGACAATCCTTCATGGACATAAAGCCTGTACATTTTAATTTCTTACCGTCAATATCTATCAAGTAGGCATTGTGGTTTTTGTTAGGGCAGATTCCCTCGCCGTCAATTGATATTAAATTGGTTAAAAAGAAGCCATACTGTTTTGCTTTTTGCGCAGCCTTCAAAACAATCTGCGCTCTATGCTCGGGCTGCACATTAATATGTGGATGCGTATAGGAAATGCCAATAACAATCCTTTCCTGCAGTCCGCGATCCGCCAAGTCCTCGAACATATGATCTAAATGATCTATATTGCTGTCGTCAACCACAATGTGTAAAAAAACTTCAATATTTTCCGGTAAAATCGTCAGGTTATTCAGCACTCTGTTATATGTGCTTATGCCGTCTTTTGCAATGCGCCTGCTGTCAGTCCACTCCCTGTCTCCGTCTAATGTAATCTTTATTCCCTTCCAGTTACAGGATGCCCATTTCTCAATAATTTCCTTAGTCAGCAGCACTCCGTTGGTAACTATGCTGAAGGAATATCTCTCTCCATATTCTGCAAACAATCGGGCATTTATATAATCAATCACAGGCAGGTTAGTCATAGGCTCGCCGCCGTAATAACGCATAGTCAATTCTCTATTTCTATCCTCTGCCATCACTGACATAATTTCGTTTATTATTTCATCTGCCTTTTGCATGGTCAGATGCTCGTTTGATGATTCTCCCTCAAAACAGTAGATACACTTCAAATTGCAGGCATGGCTTGTAACCAATGTGATCTCCAGCTTATCCTCGGTACGATACTTATCTGCCATAAACTCATTTATGAACGATTCTTCGTCGTCGGCAGAGGAAAAAACCATTTTGTTGTCTTTCATATGCAAAAGTGTATCGTCATCAATTTCTTTCAAATTGCCAAGATATTCTTTATCTTCGACGTAGGCCAGGCCTTTTGTAATAAGGTTATATATGGTCACGCCTCCCTCAAAAGGAAAATCCTCTACAAGCGCATTATATTTTGACAAATACATATCCGTGAACCTCACATTCCATGCTAAACATTTTCTTTAATACAAAAAGGTGACTTTACATCTAATTTCCCGGTATAGGAATAAACTAAACCTCTGCACCAGACACCGCATTTATTATTGCAGCTGTCGCATCCCATCTCTTTTAATGAGATACAGCGAAGGCCGTTCATAACCTCCGAATTCCATATGTTCTCCATCGAGTCGGATAGCAGATTCCCACACCAAAACTTCTTAAAACTTTTAAACAGCGGACAGGGATAAACATCTCCGTTTCTATCCACAAACAATTCGGAAACACCCGCCTCGCAAAGAGTTGTACGCCTGGTTACATGCTTTTCCGAAAACTCACAATATTCTGTTTGTACAGTAAAATACACCTGCTGATGACTGTTTCTGTATTTTAGAATTTCCTGCGTTACCTTCTTAACATATTCTGCATATTTCTTATCGCCTTCTATTGTTTTGCTTCTACCCAGTTTAATTAATAAACCAAATCTGGCCGTCGTTACATTGTGTTTCTCCATAAATGAAAATAATTCATCCAGGTCGATCTCAATATTGTCAATGACAATCGTAGCTATGACAGGCACTCTTAATTCTTTTAGGCGTTTGTAATTTTGTACGGTTTTTAATAAATCAAAATTGTTGTTACGATTATCATCCCAGATACCATTGAGGCTGATTTGAAATGCCAGATATGGACTGCTTAAAAATGCGGTATTAATTCTATCCAGCAGCAATAGATTCGATAATAGCAAAATGCTGATTTTCTTTTGTATGGTATATTCCAGTATTTCATTAATCTGCGGGTGCATCAGTGGTTCGCCGCCTGTCAATATGACAGATAAAACCTGCTGCTGTCCCAGCTTATCAATAATGGTTTTATATTCATCCAGACCCATATCCCTCGTATAGCTTCCATCCTGCGCATAGCAATAAGGACAATGTAAATTGCACTTATCCGTCAGGCTGATATGCGCCAGCAAAGGTGATTCAAAGCAATTGATCGGACGCAGCCCTTCAAAATCATTCTCCAGATTATATGTATATAAGTAATGGCCCAGAATCCTTTCCATGTTTATATAACCATTTATCTGTTTTTCATATCTTCTGTTCAGCAACATATCAATCTTACCCTTTATCACTCCAGCAAATCATATATATATGTTCTTTTCTTAACAAAATTATAGACATTTTCATACATTTGGAAATTTGCGGATTCCATATAGTCAATTAAGCATATCAGGTTTTTAATCACATGCTTTGTGAGTTCACACATGGCAGGATCGGGTTTATCATAATCATACCCTCCTTGCATTGACTGATAAGGGCAATGCCCCCCGCAAACCGTTGATGCCCAGCAGTCTCGACAATATTTTGACGTATAAATATCCAAATTACGATATTTTTCTACTACATTGTCTGCTTCTTCAAAGGCTTTAACCTCTGATTCCTGATTGCCATTTAAAAAACTGCACGGAAATATCTTTCCTTCATGATCAATGCTAATGGTCGAATATGCGCCTAAACAATGTTTAAACTTGGCTCTTCCCAATAAAAGGGGCGCAAACAGCTGGCCTGCAAAATCCCCGTTGTTCAAAATTGCTTTTAAGTACGCTTCCTCTCCTTTTTCTATATTTTCTCTGAAAAAAGCAAACAATTCATCATATAATTTACAAAAGTGCTCTAGATTGCTTTTATTTAATCCAATACTGTCCTTATATCCTTTGATGATCCTCATTTGAATAGTGCGAAATCCGATGGCATACAAATCATTTAAGGTTGACACAAGACTTTGTGTTTTAGCATTAATAACAGTAATCGCCCATATATTTTTCGATATTTTTGATCTAAGTATTTCCTGGAATTTTTCATAATTATTCTTGCTGATTTCATAATTGTTGCTTTTATCCTTGCTTTTACGCAGACTTGTATTATCAAGATGTCCGTCTAAGCTGAACACAATACTGGACATATTATCGTCTAATATGCGCAGTATTTCTTCATCAAACACGGTTCCGTTTGTCACCACAGTCAGCTTAACTTTTTTCTGTATATCAATTATTTTTAATTTTTCCATAAGTTCAAATAGCTGGCTACGGAATAAAAACGGTTCACCGCCGTCCGTTATTGTTACTCGTATTTCCTTATATCGGGAATAGAGCTTTTCTATCAGATGAACAAGATTGGTGATCAACTCCGCTTCGTTAATATTATCAAATACTCTCTTCTGCTCTTTCAGAACACAATACTCACAATCCAAATTACATTTATAGCCTATTCCACAGGTAATATTAATTGTGGATATGTCGATTAACTGCTCATCATGACTTTCATTATCATCATAATACAATCTGCCTTCGTCCAGCAAGGTAATAATACCTTTCTTAAATCCGGCATAATTAAGCCTGAGATCCCTGACAAACATTTCCTTGGTAAAATCTTTAACACTTGAAAGGTAATCAAAAATCTCTTGTGATATTCCATAGGACTCAATTCTGTTCCAGTCATATAGATAGAATTTATCATTTATGCCAAACACACAAAACTTTGCCGTATCTCTCATAAATATTTCTCCCAATCACACAAAAATAATTTCCCACTCACTTGTTTAAATACAATATCTTTATACAACTCCGTTTAATCATCCTAGAAAAATACTTTACAACCATTATTTTTTAATTACAACACCCATAAGTTCTTTTTACTCATACCTATTATTCCTCTTTATACAGCTCCTCCATTTTCCTTATCTGGCTTTCCCTAAAATCTGCTATTGCATAAAATGCTTTTTTAGGCTGTAGTTTTTCATCAAATAACAGCGGCCAGTTCTTTCTCCCCATTACCGGAAAATCATCCAGCCATGTAAAATCATCCGCCGCCCCCCAAAATGTAACGCCTGTGATAACGTCCTTATATTCTCGGAAAATGGAAAATAATTTGCTATAATATCGAGCCTGAGCATCAATCATTTCCCTGCTTGGCGCTTTCTTATCACAGGAGTGATCTTCAAACGCAAACATAGAAATATCCAGCTCTGTAATCTGTATCTGCAGATCCAATTTTGCCAGCCGGTAAAACATTTTTCTGACTTTTTCCAAATCGGGATATACTATGCTGTAATGGCCCTGTACTCCCACTCCGTCTATCGGTATCTTCTTTTTCTTTAATTGGCATATATAATCAATTATCAGATCCAGCTTTATGTCCTCTTCACAGTTATATTCATTTAAAAACAGCTTTGCCTTAGGATTCGTTTCATGTGCATAGCAGAAAGCTTTTTCCACATAGTCCTCTCCAATAATTTCTTTCCACCTTGTATCTCTCAGCTTCCCTTCACCATCAGGGAAAATTTCGTTGACTACGTCCCAGCAATAGATAGAATCCTTATATCTGTCTACAGTTACGGAAATATGGTCCTCCATTCTTTTTAAAAGCATGTCTCTTGAAACCATTTTGCCTTCAAACAGCCAATCTGGATTCTGCGTGTGCCATACAAGAGTATGCCCTCTTACCAGCTTATTGTTTTCCTTTGCATATTGAACAAGCTTATCGCTTTTCTCAAAATGATATGTAGATTCCTCCGGATGCACTTCGCAAAACTTTAGTTCATTCTCAGGGGTTATACTGTTAAAATGCTTCAGCAAATCCCAGTATTTCTCCAAATGCTCTAAACCCACTGCCACTCCGATCGGAAAAAATTCTTTATAAATTTGGTACAAATATTCCATGCTGTATTAACTCCCCTATTTCGTCCTCAGTATTGTCTTAAATCTGTTTCCTGCATTTCTTTAGAAAGCCCCCCAGCTATTCTCTATTTTTTTGACATTATTATAAGTTTCTTTTCAAGAAATGGCAAGATAAAAAATCATTATTCTCATTTAACTCAAATATACATTATATTATATATGATTTTTTTCCGAAATCTAAAACATCTCTCTCCGATTATACTCTATGGGAAGCACAGATTCTCCGCTCCTTTTCAGGGGCTTGCCCCATCATAGACCAGCAGTGACTTCGAAAGTGGGATATCTTCTGTTTTGCTGATGCTTAACAAGGGGTTCTTTAATAGTATGAGTCCCGGAATACAATTACTGTATTCCGGGACTCATATATTCATATCTGCGATACCACCCGCATCGACAAAAGCCTTTTTACGGCAAAAGCTCCTCCGGACGACTCCGCGGCCAGGTCCGTTCAGCCTGCCCCTGCTCTATGGCAATATACACATCCATATAGCACACGCCATCCAAGTCGTAAACCTTTTCAAAACAATCCAGCATGTGGCCGTCCCATTTCCCCTTCAGCCCATTGGTATTCATATACGCCATCAGAACCTTGTACGCATTGGGAATCAGGTCAAAGGGCGCCGTAAACGGCGATTTGATGGTGATGGCGATATACCTCTGTCTGTCCTGCCTTTTCACCTCCGCGGGCAGCCCTTCCTCCGATATCCCTTCCTCCAGCACCAGCGCCGCCCCGTAACCATGCATATGATGTACATTTCTCTGTTCCTGAGATACTGCGGGAAAATCCCAGCCGATTATCCTGGGATTCCCGATACCGATCTGCTGCGCCCAGCGTTTTACATGGCCCGTGGCGTCATCCTCCGGTTCCGGGCTGATCACGGTATACGAAATATACCGAAAAGACTCTACCTCCTCGATGCGGATATTGGAAAAAGCTTCATTGGTAAGATTCATGTCCTCCCGGACCAGTTGATCCAGAGAGCAGGAGAATAACCCGCAAAGGGCCAGAAGTTTTTCCATCTCCGGATAAGCGGCGTCCAACTCCCACTTGGACACAGTCTGTCTGCTCACGTTGAGGCAGTCCGCCAATTCTTCCTGGGTCATATTATTTTTCATTTTTCTTAGGAATAAAAGGTTCTGTCCGAAACTCATACTGCGTTTTCCTCCGTTTATGTCCGTTTACAGATTTCTAAACCTGATCAGGAATTGATGGAACTATCATATAACGGCCCGCCAAAATGTTCCACCAACTTTACGGTTCTCTTTTGGAGGAATACGCAACTCAAAGTTGCGGACAGCCCGCCTTTTCCAACTGCCCGGCATAAACGGACAGGGTCTTATCATCAAAAAGCACCCACATAATCAGATCCAGTTTCCCGGGATGCGCGGCGGCAAACGCCCAGGCGGTGTCAATGGCAATCTCCGCCGCCTGGTCCACTGGAAAGCAGTAGATCCCGGTGGAAATGGAAGGAAACGCCAGGCTGCGTATACCCTTTTCCACAGCCAGTTCCAGGCAGGACCGATAACAGGAAGCCAGCAGTTCCCGTTCCCCCGAACCGCCCCCATTCCAGCGGGGGCCGGGCGTGTGGATGACATACCCACAGGGCAGCCTGTATCCCCTGGTAATCTTGGCACTGCCTGTTCTGCATCCGTGCAGCATCCTGCACTCCACCAGCAGTTCCGGCCCTGCCGCCCGATGGATCGCGCCGTCAACGCCTCCGCCGCCCAACAGGCCGGTGTTGGCAGCGTTGACAATCGCCTGTACGCCATGGTCTTTTGTGATATCACCCTTTACGGTCTGAAATCTGGTAACGGTATTGCTGTCACTCAATGGATGTGCCTCCTCTCTCCTCCGTCTCAAAGGGATATACCACTCCCCAGTCCCGGCGCAGACGGTCCATCTGCTCCATGATCTCCAGCGTCAGAGCATGAGGCATCTCGGCACACTCCTGCCGGCCCGCCTCCAGGGCCCGGACACAGGCCAGCACTTCATACTCGTAGCCGTTGATCTGAGGGGGAATCTCCGGCTCTCTCAAAAGATTTCCCGCCGTGTCATACACCCGGATGGCAGCATAATTGTTCAGGTTATCCACCTCGATGCGCCCCCGGGTTCCCCGGATCTCTCCACGGTTTACGGGACCTGTCACCATGGAGGTACGCAGATGGGCCTTCCTGCCGTCCTGATAGAAATACTCTATCTCATCAACGGCGTCCACCCCGGTGTCCAGTTTTTCCGCACGGGATTCCACCCGGGCAATCTCATTCCCAAAATACATGGAGGCAAAGGTCAGGCAGTACATCCCCAGATCCAGCAGCGCCCCGCCTGCCAGAGCAGGATCATACATACGCCTCACATGACTCAGGGGTACGGAAAATTCCGCCTCCAGGGTAAAGGGATCCCCGATGATCCCCTCTTTCAGCAGGCTCTCCACAATCTGCCTTGCGGGCAGATACCGGGTCCAGATGGCCTCCGTGAGAAACACATGCCTCTCCCGGGCCAGTCTGATCAATTCCCTGGCCTGACCGGCATTGGCAGTAAAGGCTTTCTCCACCAGTACCGCCCTGCCATGTTCCACGCAGAGTCTGGCATTGTCATAGTGCATGGCATGGGGCGTGGCAATATAAACCAGGTCCACCTCCGGATCCTCCGCCAATTCCTCATAGGAGCCATATGCCCTCTGAAAATGCCACTCTTTTGCAAATGTCTCCGCCCGCTCCAGGCTCCGGGAAGCCACCCCATAAGCACATACCTGCCCCTCCAGGCCGTTTATGGCCGCCGCCATCTGCCGGGCAATATTGCCCACACCCATGATTGCCATATTGATCCGCTTCATTGAAAACTCCTCCTCTTCCGCCCTGACTCAGAACCACAAAGCTAAGCTCAACTGTAAAATGTTACGCTCTTCCCAAGATAAAGTACATGTTTTACCCTTAACTCTGTTTTTCCTGTTATTATATCATAATTCCGAAAGCAGGAAAACAAACAGTTTGCAGCAGCGCCAGGGATATTATACCACAGGGTTATTGATAAGGGACCGCACGCATACTATAATGGATACAGACAGGAGGCGGCAAATATGAGAATACTGCTTTTACTCAGGGGCTCCGCCGGATGCGGTAAGTCCACCTGGATCGAGGAAAACAACTTAAAAAGATATACTTTGTGCGCAGACGAAATCCGTCTGCTCTGTCAGGGGCCTGTCATGCAGGTGGACGGCACGTTGGGGATCAGCCAAAGCAACGACAAAGCGGTGTGGAAAATGCTTTTCAGCCTGCTCGAAATCCGCATGCAAAACGGCGAATTCACGGTAATCGATGCTACCAACTCCAAGACCGCGGAACTCAACCGCTACAAGGAGATGTGCGAGACCTATCGTTATCGGATGTACTGCGTGGATTTTACCGACATCCCCATTGCCGAAGTGAAGCGGCGGAATCTGAACAGGGAGCCGCTGAAGAGAGTACCCGAGGAAGTGATCGACAGAATGTATTCCCGCTTTGCCACCCAGAAAATCCCCTCCGGGATAAAGGTGATAAAGCCCGATGAGCTGGATACCATCTGGCTTAAGAGAATCGACCTGTCGGCCTACAACCGAATCCATCACATCGGGGATATTCATGGCTGCAGCACCGTCCTGCAGGAATATCTCTCTGAAAACGGCGGCATCAGGGAGGACGAATTCTATATATTTGTGGGAGATTATGTGGACCGGGGTCTGGAAAATGCGGAAGTGCTGAACTTCCTTCTCTCCATCAGGGACAGGAAGAATGTATTGATGCTGGAGGGCAACCACGAGAGATGGCTGTGGCTGTATGCCTGCGACTGCGTGGGCAGATCCAGGGAATTTGAACTGGTGACCCGGCCCGCCCTGGACGCAGCCCATCTGGATAAAAAGCAGCTCCGGCAGTTGTACCGTAAATTCGGCCAGTGCGCCTACTACACCTACAACGGACAGGTCTTTCTGGTGACTCATGCCGGACTCAGCACCGTCCCCGAGAACCTGTCTCTCGTGGCCACGGAGCAGATGATCAAAGGTGTGGGCAATTACAATGACTTCGAGAAAGTTGCGGAAACTTTCTATGAGACCACGCCGGACAATTATATCCAGATCCACGGCCACAGGAATACCAAGCAACTCCCGGTTAAGGTGAACGACAGGGTCTATAATCTGGAGGGGCAGGTAGAATTCGGTGGCTGCCTGCGCTGCGTGCAGGTAGACAAAGACGGAATTCACCTGGTGGAAATCAGAAACCATGTGTTCAAGACCCCTGAGATATGTCAGGAGGAGACCGTAACCGGCAGTTCCATCGCGGACAGCCTCATAGCCCTGCGGGCCAATCGGTACATCCGGGAGAAGAAATTCGGCAATATTTCCTCTTTCAATTTTACCAGCAAGGCTTTCTACGACAAGGTCTGGGACGAACAGACCACCAAAGCCCGGGGACTGTATCTGGATACGGTAAAGGGAAAAGTGGCTGCCAGGGCCTACGACAAGTTTTTTAATGTAAACGAACGCCCTGAAACCAAATTCGACATGCTCCAGCACAAATTGCAGTTCCCGGTCACAGTTTATGTAAAAGAAAACGGGTTCCTGGGCATCGTCAGCTACGACGAGTATAAGGACGACCTGTTTATTGCCAGTAAGTCCACCATCGACAGCCAGTATGCCGGATGGCTCAGGGATATGCTATACGAAAAAGTATCTCCCGACAATCTCACGGCGATGAAAGCATTTATCCGGGAGAACCATGTATCCTTCGTGTTTGAGTGCGTGGATATGACACATGATCCCCATATTATCGAATATCCTCAGAGCGGGCTCTATCTGTTGGATATCGTTCATAACCAGATGGATTTTGCCAGATTTGACTATGATGAAATGCGCATTGTGGCTGATCGGTTTGGGCTTATTCCCAAAGAGAAGGCTTTTGAGATCGCCACTTGGCAGGAGTTCTATGACTGGTATTACGATGTGCTTAAGGAGGATTACGAATACCGGGGCCGCAAGATCGAGGGCTTTGTAATCGAGGACAGCGCCGGGTATATGACCAAGCTGAAACTGGCCTATTACAATTTCTGGAAGTTCCTGCGGGGCGTAGCCCACGAGGCCATCCGAAAGGGGCATATCTCCAGAACATCCGCTCTGGCCACACCCACCGCCAACGAGTTCTACGCATGGGTGCGGAAGTTCCACGGCGCGGAAGATCCGGACAGCGTGCCCCAGGATATCTGTACGCTCCGAAGCATGTTCTACAGAGATAAGATGGGGGAAGCCTGAGAAGCCGCCTTCATATAACCATCAATTTCCCGGTATAGCCCCTCCCAGTTCACCTTGGAAAAATCCGTGGTGTCCACAATAATCACCTGCCCTCCTGCGCTGAAGCTGTCCATCCCCCTGCTGCGGATTCCTGCAATATACTGCTCCAGGGAGATGGTCTGGCTTTGTACCGCCCCCTCCTGCTTACTATATCGGTTGTTGGTCACATGGCCGGGATGTCTCAGAGGGCTTTTATCCCGCTGCGCAAAACGCTCATAAATACGGGCATAGTCTCCGGTCAGTCGAATGGTCAATGCCCGGTATCCATAATGTTCCAGCAGTTTCACAAGGCCCGGCCCGGATTCGGATTCAAAATTGTTCTCCAGGATAAAGGGGGTATGGGCCCGCATCATCTGCTCCGCCACATAGTACAAAATCTCTGTGCCCGCTCTCCCCAGCTTTACCTTCTCCTCCCGGGACCCAAACCCAATGGCATCATAAAGTTCTTCCTTGATACTGTCCTTGGAAAACCAGGGCAGCCCCAAACTGGCAGACAGCTTTTCCGCCAGAACGCTCTTGCCTGACGCCGGAATCCCGGTCACCAGTATCACAAAGGCGTTCCCATCCGCTTTTGCGTTTACGGGGATTTGGAATTTCTGTTCCAGTGTTTCCGACAACGCCTCCACGCAATCTTCCACAAACTGCTCTGCCTGGGCCTCCGTCAGATAGACATACTCCCGCTCAAGCCCCTCCCGGCCTCCCCGGTAAAAGCCCGTTATGTACTCCCGCCGATCCTCAAAGGCGTCCTCCGCGAAGATATCCATATAACGATTGGCAAAACCTGCCGCGTTCTCATAGATTTGGAAAGCCCGGAAGTCCGGGTGTTTCTGTAAGTACAGAAAATCCAGATCATACCAGTCTTTTTTCAGCGTCCACAACAGTTTGTGGGAATCCTCCGCAAAAGCCTCCGGGTATCTGGCAATACTGGGTTGATACACCCGGTCAATCCACTGCAGATCCGTCAGCAGATGGGTCAGATATCCCAAATAAAAAGAGTATTGTTCCCGGCTGTATCCCGCCCTTCTTTCCGGCGTAAAATACTGTTTTACAAAACTCTCTATATCTATAGCAGCCGTTCCGTTTTCCAGGTAAGATTTAAAATGGGACAATTTTGTGGACGGTGTATACGCTGTCCAGTTCTCGTTGGGCACGCCGCTGTCCGGCGCGATATTTCCCACGATGAACTCTGTCTCCGTGATTCCCTCAAGGCGGCTGAGCAGCAAGTCAGCCACCCGCAAATGTACCATCCATGAAGCCATAAATATTCCTCCCATAAAACCAAAATACTGATATAATGTCCCTGTCAGCGGTCCCACTACGCTTTACTTGCTTCGGTACAAGTTCCAGGCGCTGTTTTTCCCACCACCTCATATATATTCCGCTGCATTTTGTGCTCAAAACAGGATTTCAGTTCCAGATTCCTGTCCCACTTATCCTGGGGGTATCCGCCATAGCGCCGTTTTACATCTTCCATGCGCTCCTCCATGTTCACCACCCGGGTTCCCGCCAGACTGTCGCAGACCTGGATCAACAGGTCATACATGTCATACTCCATTTTTTCCAGTAAAGTCCGTAACTCTTCCTGCTGCTCTTCCGTGATATCCCATTTACCGATATAATCCTCCAGCTTTTGAATGCTGAATGAGTGGCTGAGACAGATTCTGGCGGCCTCATCATAGCCCAGTTTCATCATATAGTGATAGCCGTCATAGATATGCCCCATATGTTTGACACCGAATTTTCGTCCAATGTCATGAAGCAATCCCAGCACATAGGCTTTTTCAGGATCCATATCCCCGCAGGCTGCGGCAATCCGCTGTGCGCACATGGCCACCGCCCGGCTGTGGTCCGCCCACGCTCCCGGATTGCAGGCCTCTCCGTCCCTGAGTAATTCCTCTGCTCTATCCCTTGTGGGTATCATCTTTTCTCTTCTCCCGTACCGTATAAATTCTCTGCAATTCTGCAGTATCCACCCTGTCACCTGCTGTTCTGCACCCTGCCTGCACCGGTCAGCCGTTCCGCATTCTCTGCCCGCATATCGAAAAATCCTATCTCCTGCAGCAATAGCAGATTCCTTCCGTGCCAATCTCCGGCGTCTGTCCCTGGCGGGCCAGTTCCTGCAGATATTTCCGCACTTCCTGCTCCCGGGCTTTGATGCGTGTTTCCAACTCTCCGTCCAGATTGCACAGATACCGAAGCAATTCCTCAGGCTGTTCTATCCGCAGGCTGTTATGAAATACTTTCCGGGAAACCCAGGAAAATTCCCCTGCGAAGAGTTCCTCCATCTCCGCCTCAAAAGCATGGCATCGCTCTCTGTAGGATTCCGGCACTTTTTTGCGAAGCACCGGCTCCAACAGCCGGTTCACATCCCCGGTATTGACCTGGGAGCTAAATGTAGATACCAGCCTGCCCCCCTCTGCCAGGCCCCGGCGCAGCTTTTTAAGCAGTCCTTCCCTGTCCCGGATATAATTCCACAGATGCCCCGCCAGGATCAGATCATAGGTTTCGGACGGGCATTTCCATCTCTCCGCATCCTCACACAGAAAAAACAATTCCGTTGCCCCGGCCAGTTCCCTGCGACGTTCCAAGTACACGCCATGTAAAAACTGCAATCCCGCTGTCTCTTTGTCCAGCAGAGTAATCCGGCATTCTCCGGGAATCTTTTTCCAACTGCCATGCCACACATTCCCATGACCGCATCCCACATCCAGCACCCGCATTCCGGACTCCAGAGACAGTTGTTCAAACATCCATTCATGCCATCTCTGCCCGCTGGTTCCGTAGCGCTCATATAGTCCATACCTGAAATTGGATTGCTGATTTTTAGTCAGCAGCTGCATGATCTCCACAAAACGGGATATGGGAAACTGCCCCTGCCGGCAATGCCGTCCTGCCTGGTCTATCACCTCCAGAATCCGGTCCAGGCGGCGGCGCTCCTCCAGTACAAGTTCCCGTTGACGTGTCAGCAGCCCGTCCACAGGCATATCTTCCCCCTGTTCCAGGGCCCGGGAAATCTCCTCCAGGGGCAGCCCCACATACTTCATCATCAGAATTTCCTGAAGCCGCACAATGGCGCTGTCGTCATAAAGCCGATATCCGCCGGTCGATCGTTCCTTTGGCCGCAATAGACCTTTTTCCTCATAAAACCTGATTGTGCGGGCGGACACTCCGGCCCATCCGGCCAGCTCCCCCGCCGTATACAGCTTCTCCATATGCTTCCTCTGTGCTTACAGTATAAAGGTTTACGTTACGTCAATGTCAAGCCTTTTTTACATGCCCGCTGCTGAGTCCCACGGACTCCTCTTCCAATGGCAGCCACTCCAGCGCCTCATGAATCTGGCTGTTCCAAAAATCCCAGTCATGTCCTCCTGCCGCTTCCACGTAGGTCAGATCAACCCCCTGCTGTTCAAAGAAGGTCTTTAACTCCCTGTTTGATGCGAGCAGCCCATCTTCCGTGCCGCAGGACATATACACTTTGGGTACAAGATTTTTCGCCTTGGCGTCCATAAGGCCAACTCTCGGATTCAAATCCGTTTTTTCCGCTTCCTTCAGATCTCCGAAGCAGGCCAGGCCATTAAAGAGTCCACCGCCTGTCTCATTAAAAATATGGGCCGCACCGGACAAGGAAATGATATGGCTGAATGTGTCGCAATATTTCATTCCATTGCGGAGCGCGCCATATCCGCCCATGGAAAGACCGCCGATAAACGTGTCCTGGCGCCTGCCAGACAGGGGAAAGGTTTTCCGCATCATGGCCGGCAGTTCCTGGGCTACAAATGTGCCATAGGCGTTATTGGGAAGCGCATGGTCAAAATAGAAAGAGTTCTCACCGCTGGGCATTACCACAGCCAGGTTCTTGGCCTCCGCCCATCTCTGGATGCAGGTGCCGGAGATCCAGTCTATATTGCTTCCCAGAATCCCGTGAAGCAGATACAGCGTCTTATACTCCTTTCTCTCTCTGCCGCTGCCTGGGGCAAAGATCTTGTCCACTGGAAGGATCACCTGTACCTCCACCGTGCGCAGCAATGCTTTTGACAGATATGTCATTTGAATCAGGGCCATACTATATTCCTCCTATTTTAGTTCCGCATTTCCCCGTAAAGCACACATACGCCTTGATTCATATATGGCCGCTTTAGCGTCCCTATATGAATCAGTGCACTTTACGCGGATATGCTGTTTTTAGTTCCGCATTTCCCCGTAAAGCACACATCTGCCTTGATTCATATATGGCCGCTTTAGCGTCCCCATATGAATCAGTGCGCTTTACGGGGATATGCTGTTTCAGTTCCGCATTTCCCCTACGGGAGTTTGCTGTTCTTAGATCCTCATATCTATGATTTAGTATAACATTGTATGGTTTTTTATGCCACCCATATCCCTTCAATTTATCATAAATTATGACGGCGCGATGCTTGACACTTTACAGTACCCGGAATATACTGAACTGGTGCCGGATCTTTTATCGGTTGCTGCTGCCGCCGAAGCTGATTTGTAAGACAGCAGAAGGAGAGACAATGTCCAAATCAAAAGAGATTAAGACCAATGCCATGCGCATTCTGGAATCCATGAAGATTCCCTATACCCAATATACTTACGAGTGTGATGAATTCATTGATGCGATCCAGATTGCGGACAGTCTGGGACTTCCCCATGAAGAGGTGTACAAGACCCTTGTGACCAGAGGCGCCCATGATTATTTTGTGTTTGTGATCCCCATTCACCGGGAACTCGACTTGAAAGCCGCAGCCCGCAGCGTAGGGGAAAAGAGCGTAGAAATGATTCCTGTAAAAGATATAAATGCCGTCACAGGCTATATCCGGGGCGGCTGCACCGCCATCGGCATGAAGAAGCAGTATGTAACCCGGCTTGACGCTTCGGCAGAGAGCCGGCCTGCCATCATCGTCAGCGGCGGCCGCATCGGCTCCCAAATTAAGCTGTCCCCGGAGGGTCTGCTCACTGCCGCCAGAGCGTCATACGCAGATGTGGTCAGACAGGATGAGCCTTGAAAACGCCCTCCTGTCCAAATAACTACTCCATCCAGAAGTTCTCCAAATCCCCCACAAATCCGGGATCCTTGCAAAAGTCCTGATATAAACTGCCGATCTCTGCCTCTGTCATCACGCTGTCGCAGAAAATCAGGCCGGATACATATCCCTTGAAAGACTGTTGAAAAGGATCTCCCCCCAGCAGGATTTCCTTACAGGCCGGCAGCTGTGGAATATCCTCCGTCACACCTGCCAGACGTCCGTTCAGGTACAGTCTGCCCACGCAGGTCACAGAATCGTAAGTCACGCACAGAAAACTCCACTTGTTCCTGCGAATCATACGGATCAGAATGTCATGGAAATGATTTACAAAATTGTCCTGATGCACCCGATATATGGTGGAACGGTCCGGCGAGTAGGGAACCAGCGACATAAATCCGCTGTTGTACCTGGAATACAGCACACTGCTCCAACCGTTTAATTCCAGAGGTTTAACCCACATGCATATGGTATAGGAATCGCTGGCAAGCAATTCTGCGGGTAATTCCAGCACATTTTCCCTCACATCACCCCCATCAAACAAAACACCGCCCCAGTTGGCGCTGATCCCCTCTGTCAGATGTATTCCCGCTCCGGCCGGAACTGCCTGCATGGCGCCATCCACCGCCGCGTAGTCCGTCCAGAACGGAAACTCCGTGGCCTTTATCTCCGTGCGCAGATTCCTGCCTACAAATTCCAGGAAATCCCCGGGCCCCAGGGGGCGGGAAAAATAGTCCCCTCCCACGGCGTTACAGCCGCACTCTATCAGATACATAATATCTTCCCGGGAGTCCACACCGTCCGCCACAATGTCCATCTTCAATTCACGCCCCACGGCCATCAGCGTTTTCATGATCCTACGGGCTTTGTGGCTCCCCAGCGCATGCTGCAAATATCCCTTCTGGAATTTCAGGGAATCTATGGGAAGCATATCCCAGTACCGCAGACTGGCAAAGTCCAGTCCCACACCGGTAAGGGATACTCGAAAGCCGCTTCGGTGCAGGGCTTTCACATTGGCAAACATACCCTCTTTGCCCCTGCCAAAAGCCGACTCGTCTATCTCCAGTTCGATCTCCTCCGCCTTTACATTGTAGTCACGCAGAAGCCTTTCCAGCCACGGCAGAAGATTTCCGTTCAAAAGCTGCAGCCGTGAAATCCGCACGCCCACTTTGCCCGGCCACTCCTTTTTTCCCCGGAAGGCGGCAATATCCTGGAAAACCTTCTCCAAAACCCATGCGTTAAGTTCCGCCACAAATCCGTTCCTCACAAACAGCGGCAAAAACTCCTCCTGCCCCCGGCAGCGGCCATCTGCCATTTTCCAGACCACATATGCCTGAGCCATATAGAGCCTGGGCGTCTGAGCCATGATGATGGGTACATAGCGCACTTCAAATTCCCTGTCAGCCAAGGCCTGCTGCTGCCTCTTCTCCATCTCCAGTTCGCCCAGCACGATCTCCGCGATATCGTTGAATACCACATACTGGCCCTTGCCATTGTCCTTGGCGTGATACATGGCCATATCGCTTTTCATCAATGTATCTTCCAGGGTTTTCCCCACTTTTTCATCATAAAGGATACCGATACTCATGGAGATATTGGTCAGAATGTGCTCTGCCCCCTCCTTGCTCCGCACCCGTTCTATGATTTTGCCCGCAATGCGGCATAACTCCTCCCGGCTGGCCTCCTCCTGGAAGATCAGTACAAACTCATCGCCGCCCATCCTTACCGCATGGGCCGTGGGAGCGCATTTTCGGAGAATTCCGGAAATATTCACCAGAAGTGCGTCGCCCTCGTTGTGGCCGTAAATATCGTTGACCGTTTTGAAATTATCCACATCCAGGAACATAAAATGAACCCTGCTGCCCGGCTCCAATCCCTGATAATAGGTATACATGGCCTGCCGAGTCCACAGCCCCGTGAGGTAATCCAACTCATATGCCATTCCGATTTCCCCCTTTCCGGTCAGAGCTTTGTTGTTACAGAGTTCTGTTATTACAGAGTTCCGCCGGTAATCCGATTTGACGGCCAATGCGTCTCCCCCCGACCAGCGCCTACAGCGCCTTGATCCGCTCCACGGCTTCCACCGTGTTCTCATAACTGCCAAAGGCTGTGAGACGGAAATACCCTTCCCCGCTGGGCCCAAATCCCACGCCCGGCGTCCCCACCACATTGGCTTTCTCCAAGAGATAATCAAAGAACTCCCAACTGCTCATGCCCCCGGGCGCTTTCAGCCATATATAAGGCGCATTCACACCGCCGGATACCGTGTAGCCTGCCGCCTTAAGCCCCTGGGAGATATAAGCCGCATTCTTCATATAATAAGCCACCTGTTCCTTCAGCTGTGCCTTGCCTTCCTGGGAGTACACTGCCTCACCGGCCCGCTGTACGATATAGGGAGCACCGTTGTACTTGGTTCCGTGGCGCCTGGCCCAGAGACTGTGCAGGCTCACATCCCCGGCTTTCAGTTCCCGGGGAATCACGGTAAAGCCCAGGCGGACACCGGTAAAGCCCGCATTCTTTGAAAAAGAGCGCAGTTCGACGGCACAGGTCCTGGCACCCTGGCATTCGTAAATGGAATGGGGAACGTCCTCCTCCGAAATATATGCCTCATAGGCAGCGTCATAGATGATCACCGCGCCCACCCTGTTGGCATAATCCACCCACTCCTGGAGCTGCCCTCTGGTAATGGCAGCCCCTGTGGGATTGTTGGGAAAACAAAGGTAAATGATATCCGGGGTCTCCTTCGGCAGATCGGGAGCAAAACCGTTTTCCGCCGTACAGGGCATATAGATTACATCGCTCCAGGTTTCCGTCTGGGGATCGTAGCAGCCCGTCCTTCCGGCCATCACATTGGTATCCACATACACAGGGTAAACCGGGTCACAGACGGCAATCCGATTGTCCAGGCTGAAAATCTCCTGGATATTGCCGGAGTCACATTTTGCCCCGTCCGAAATAAAGATTTCCTCCGGGCTGATATCACAACCTCTGGCCTTATAGTCATTGGCAGCGATGGCGTCACGAAGAAAATCGTAACCCAGATCCGGCGCGTAGCCTCGAAAAGTGGCCGCATCCCCCATCTCCTCCACCGCAGCATGCAGGGCGCTGATGATGGCCGGAGCCAGAGGCTGGGTCACATCGCCGATGCCCAACCGAATTATCTTCTTATCCGGGTGAGACGCCGCATAGGTATTCACCTTCCTGCCGATATCTGAAAACAGATAACTCCCCGGCAATTTTAGATAGTTGTCATTGACTTTAAACATATTTCTCCCTCAAATACGGTAGACGCAGGTCCTGTCATATACACCAGATTCTCTTCCCGGTCCCAGGTGACCTGAATTTCCCCGCCCAGCACGCCCACGGTTACATTGTTGTCTGTCAGACCATTCAGCACGCAGGCCACCGCTGTAGCGCAGCACCCCGTACCGCAGGCCAGGGTCTCCCCCGTGCCCCGCTCCCACACACGCATCTTCACATGCCGTCTGTCCACCACCTCCACAAATTCCGTGTTAGTGCGGTTGGGAAACAGTTCATGGCTTTCAAACAGCGGCCCCGTCTGTTCCAGCTTCAGATCCCCCACATTCTCCACAAAGACAACGGCGTGGGGATTCCCCATGGACACGCAGGTCATACGGTGTGTAATTCCTCCCACCCGGATGGGAACATCCACCGCCCGTTCCCCGGGAACCATAACAGGAATCCGCTCCGGTTCCAATATGGGACTGCCCATGTTCACCCGTACCAGGGAGACTTTGTCCTCCTGGTCCACCGTAAGTTCCAGATGTTTGACCTGTCCCGCGCTGACAATGGATATCCGCTTTTTGTCCGTAAGTCCTTTATCATACACATATTTCGCCACGCAGCGGATTCCGTTGCCGCACATCTCGGCCCTGGTGCCGTCCGCGTTGTACATCTCCATCTCAAAATCGGCCGCTTCGGCGGGATTGATAAAGATAACGCCATCGCCTCCTATGCCGAAATGCCTGTCGCTCAGAAAGCGCACCATCCGGGGCTTATCCTCCTGGGGAATTTTCCAGGCTGCCCCGTCAATATACACATAATCGTTGCCGCATCCATGCATCTTGGTAAATTTCATCCATTCAAATTCCATCCGTTCTGGCCACCGCCTTTCCCTATCATCATAATCTCTTTTTTCCGAAAAAGCAAATCCCTTTTCCGTCATAAACACTTTTTTTCCCGCATACTTTATATTAACAACGAGCAAAGCTAGCTTCCAAGCACGCATTAAGGAATATTGCAGGCCGGACCGGCAATATCCCGGAAAGAGGTAAGCATGAGTGCAAAGACAAAAATCGTAGTACTCCATATGAAAGAACTGATTTATACCGGAATCTTCGCCGTGCTGGGCATCCTGTTCGTGGTGCTGCTGGTCATGATGTTCCTTCCCGACAAAGAAGAATCCCCCCAGCCCGATGCCCCCACAGGAACGGAGAGCCCCAGCGGCGGCACGGATCTGTCAGGAGAAACCTCACCCGCCTCCGACGCTGTCTCTCTCTACATACCGGGCGTATATAACACGGAATTGGTGCTGGGCGACCAGACGCTGAATGTGGAAGTCATGGTAAACAAGGATGCCATCGCCTCCATCCAACTGGTGAACCTGAGTGATGCCGTGGCCACTATGTACCCCCTGCTTCAGCCCGCCTTTGATTCTCTGGCGGCACAGATCTGCGAGCAGCAATCACTGGACAATATCAGTTATGACGCAGACAGCAAATACACTTCTCTGGTACTGTTGGAAGCCATACGGAATTCTCTGGAAAAAGCGCAGCCTTAGTCTCTAAGGCGCGCTTTTTTGCAGAGTGTTTCCAGCTCTTCCACGGAGAAGAGATAATGCCTGTTGCAGAACTGGCAGTTCACCTCGATCTCCCTGCCCTCCTCAATCATCTCCCGCAATTCCTCCTGTCCAATGCTGACCAGAGCCTTTTCCACCCGGGACTTGTCACAGTTGCAGTAAAACTCGGTGTCCAGGGTTTCCGTATATTCCACTTCCAACCCCGCCAGCAGCCTCTGTAAAATCCGCTCCGGGGTATGGCCCGCTTCCAGCATGGCGGTCACGGAAGCCAGTTCCGACAGATTTTCCTCCAGTCTGGCAATCACGGCTTCATCGGTATCCGGCATCAACTGAAGGAGGAAGCCGCCCGCCTGCTTTACCGTGTTGTCCCGCTCCATCAGCACCCCCAGGCCCACGCTGGAAGGCACTTGCTCGGACGCAGCGAAATAGTAAGTCAAATCCTCCGCTATTTCCCCTGTCTGTAAGGGAGTCTGCCCCACATAGGGCTCTTTCAGCCCCATGTCCCGGATCACGCTCAGCACACCGGGCCCCAATGCCCCGGAAACGTCCAGCTTCCCCTGGGCATTGGCGGGGAGAATCACATCCGCCACCAGAGGATATCCTTTGACACGCCCCCGGCTGTCCGCCGTCACTGTCAGGCCCCTGCCGGGGCCTTCCCCCCGAATCTGCAGGGTCAGCAAATCCTTCTCTCCCTTCAGCATAACTCCCATCATGGCCCCTGCCGTCAGCAGACGCCCCAGGGCCGCAGTCATCACCGGGCTGGTGTTATGTGCCCGCCTGGCCTCCTCCACCAGATTCCTGGTGGTGGCTGCAAATGCCCGGATCTGTGTTCCCGCAGCCGTGGCCCGCACGATATAGTCCTTCATTCCAACCTCCCCTGCCCCTTGCAGCATTCCCGGGCCAGCAGATAGACTCTCTCACTGCCGTCCGTGACTTCCCCCAGGGTATCCGCGTCCAGCAGCCGTATGACCCGCATTCCCGCCTGCTCCACCAGTCTGCGCATATCCCGGGGCGTATAGCCTCTTTGAAAATGGTTCTCCGTAAAGCGGCGGAAGCGCTCTCCCTCTTCCCGCACAAAAACCGTCAGGTCATACTCGTTGACCTGCTCCTCCTGATGGTAATAATTCTCCCAGATAAAGCTGCAATCCTCCCGGTTCTCCGCGATGATCGCGTCTCCGATCACCTCACTGTATTTGTAGACCGTGTTAAAGTCAAACAAAAACAACCCGCCCGGATACAAATAATTGTCCACCCGGCGAAACACCTGCAGAAGATCCTTTTCCTCCAACAGATAGTTCAGGGAATCACAGACGGAGATCACCGTGCCTACAGTGCTGTACAGTTCCATCTCCCGCATATCCTGCAGCAGATACAGGATCCCGCTCCCGCTCTCCTCCCGCTTCTCCATGGCGATTTCCAACATCTCGGGGGAATTGTCCACGCCCATCATATCGTAACCTTTTTGACTGAGCAGTTCCGTCAGGGTACCTGTGCCGCAGCCCAGGTCCAGCACCAGGTTCCGCTCGGAAGCCAGCAGATCCTCCTGTGTGCCGGAAGAAACCGCGCTCTCCTCCGGTCCCATCTCCCGTACCGGCCTGCTGATCCCATACTCCCGGATCAGGGCGTCAATATTTTCGCACCACTCCCCGTAAGGGGCGTTATCCATCAGTTCATCATATACCCTGGCAAAATCCGAATATACTTCCGCCATATTCTTCTCCCTGTGCTGTCCGGCTCGGGCCGGCTCCTGCTTTGTCCGTGTTCCATGACGCAGACAGGACTTTCGCTTCGCCTGTTCTACCCGGCTCAGGACTGGCTCCTGCTTTGTCTGCCTCCCTTGGCTCAGGCAGAACTTCTGCTTTGCCTGTTCTCCCCGGCTCAGGGCCGGCTCCTGCTTTGTCTGTACCCGCGCCGCGGAAAAGCAGATATCGCTATGCCGCCAGTCCGATAGCGCCAAACAGCCCCGCGCTGAGCAGGCCCATGATCACTCCGGCCAACACCACGCCCAAAAGTACCGCGATCACACTGGATTTAAAATCCATATCCAACAGGCTGGCCGCCAGAGTACCGGTCCAGGCGCCGGTACCGGGTACCGGAATCCCTACAAACAGAAGAAGCGCCACAAACAGCCCCTTTCCGGCCTTTTCCTGCAGCTTTACGCCCCCCTTGTGGCCCTTTTCCAGGCAAAAGGTAAAGAATTTACCGATTACCGGCTTGTCCGCCCCCCACTCCAGCACCTTTCTGGCAAACAGAAAAATAATGGGTACGGGAAGCATATTGCCCAGAATACAGATGATATAGCTGGGCACCAGCGGCAGGCCAAAACCCACGGCATAAGGGATAGCCCCCCGCAGTTCAATCAGGGGAACCATGGAAATAAAGAAAATTATCAAATAGTGTATAATCATTTTTATACCCCCTGTGCGCTGCTGCGCACACTCAAATCAATATTTGAAAGTTTACTTTCAAACTTTCCTCCTATACTAAGTTCCGCATATTCCCGGAATATGCCGCTCTATGTTCTCTCCCGGATATATTCTCCCAAAAAGGCAAGCAATGTATCCATCTCCTCGTCCGTTCCTATGGTAATCCGCAGATGATTCTGAATCCGGGGCCTGTCCCAGTGGCGCACATAGATATCCCGCTCCTTCAGTGCCAGGAAAATCTGCTGTGCGGGAATCCGTTCATGGGAGGCAAAGATAAAATTGGCCCTGGAATCCGGGAACCCAAAACCCAGTTCCCGCAGCGCCCTCTTGACCCGCTCCCTGGTTGCCACGATCCTGCCGACGATCTCCCGAAAATACGCCTCGTCCCGCAGGGCCTCCACTCCCAGCGCCAGCGTGGGACGGTTTATGGTGTAGGAATTAAAAGAAAACTTCACATCGCTGAGATATTTGATCAGTTTCTCGCTGCCTATGGCATAACCCACCCGCAGACCGGCCATGGCCCGGGACTTGCTGAATGTCTGCACCACCAGAAGATTGTCATATTTTTGTATGAGGGGAAGAGCGCTCTCACCGCCAAAGTCAATATAGGCTTCATCCACAATCACCACCACATCCCGATTGGCCCGCAGGATCTCCTCCACCAGCGTCAGCGGCTCGTAGATCCCGGTGGGAGCATTGGGATTGGGAAAAATCACCCCTCCGTTGGGACGCCTGTAATCCTCCGGGCGAATGTGGAATGTCTCGTCCAGCGGACAGGTCTCATAGGGAATCCCGTACAACTGGGCCCACACGTCATAGAAGGAATAGGTGACATCGGGAAACAGGATGGGCCTGTCCCCGTTGAAAAAAGTCAGAAAGGCCATGGCCAGCACATCATCGGACCCCACGCCCACAAATACCTGCTCCTTCTTCACCCCATAATAATCTGCCAATTCCCCGGTCAGCGCCTCCGCGCCGGGATCGGGATACAGACGCAGATCCTGCGGCTGCAGGGCCTCTATGGCCGCCCGTACCCCGGGAGCCGGCGGATAGGGGCATTCATTGGTGTTAAGTTTGATCATATCCGGTCGATCAGGCTGTTCCCCGGGCACATAGGGGATCACCCTGCGGACATTTTCTTCCCACTTCATATGTCTCTGTCTCCTTGCCTGTGGTATAACCGCGCAGATGCGCGGACATTTATCATCATACCACCGTCAGCGTTATTCGTCTACTATTATTCCAGTTCCTGTAAATATAGTTCTACATAGGGTTCATTCTCCGGACAGCTGCTGTCATAGCAGATCTGCAAGACCTGCTGCCTGCAGCGTTCCGCCTCCGAAGCGTATGCCGGATTGGCTGCGGAAGCCTGGGAAAACAGACTGTACAGGTTATAGGCCCTGTACATGGCGCATCTCTCCCAGGCATATTCAAAATCCGCCTCATAACTTTTATACACATTCATATCCTGCATGGCGTTTTCCATCTCTCCCCGGCCCATTTCCCTCTCCACCCGGAGAAGCCGCTCCTCCCGGGAATTGCCGTACTTCCCTTCGTACAGTTCCGTCATACTGAATAGCAGCAGGGCGAAACCAAGTCCCACCCATCCCAGCATCCCGTAGACCATCACGATCTTAGCCGCCAGCTTCTTCATAAAACTCATTCCATGGATTTTTACACACACAATTCCAATAAATCCTGAAAGTATCAATAGCTTGATCATTTCCGCTCCTTACCTGGTGAAGTTCCAGCAATCTCCCTCTTCCCTGTCTGCCAGTCTGGCTTCGATCAGAGATACCAGTTGTTTTTGGGCATGCGGGTCAGGGCCCACATAGTAACCGCCCTGCTCCTCCTTCTTGTGAAACAGTTCTCGTTCTTCCTCCCCCAGTTTCAGCACTCCCTCCAACAGAGCGTCCACTTCCAGACAGGCCTGCTGCCTGATCCGGGGATCCATCCCTTCTGCGTAATATACGCGAAAGGCCTCTTTCAGCATCCTCTCTATCCGATAATTGTCAATCTCCCTGCCGCTGTTCCATCTGTCCAGAAACTCATTGCGGCACTGCGTCCAATACAGATACTTAAGATCACTGTAGTTACCAAATATCTCCGTGTATTGAGCCGCATAACTGCCGGAGGCCGGCTGATCGTCCCGATAGGCAGGATCATCCATCAGCCAAAACAAGCCTATACTGATTCCCATTAACACTGCTCCCAGCATTCCCATGGCAATAATTATTCTGGTCAGCATCCGCTGTACCAGTTCCGGGGTTTTCTGGCGCAGCAATAGAGGCGCCAGCAGCTTATTGCGGTTTACTTTTTCATAAACTTCCTTATAAAAAGCAAGTCCTGCCTGATTTCTGCCGCCGCAATAGGGACATTTGATGGCCTGGGAATCCAACTCTCCCCCGCAGTTTACACATTTCATAACATATCCTCTCCCCTGATCCCGCTGTGCTACCGGGCGTAAGACGACTCCACATAAGCGTCCACAATCGTATCCACCGCCTGCCGGAACCGGGAATCTTCCCGCAGGTCTTTCGGCCCCATGGACACCCATTCCAGCAGTTCCCCGGTAATACCCATTTCCCGCAGATCGTCGGTTATCTCTTCCCGATAAGCGGAAAAGAGAGCCTCGTTTCCCTGAATCACCCTGTCACTGCCATACATGCGGCAGAGCCGGGCCGTGTCACCCGCATGCCCGATGAGCAGACAGGCCCATTGTTCCGCTTCCGCCCGCATTGTCGGTTCATCATATGTCTCTCTGCGGAATTCCTCCCTGTACTGCTCCAAAGACTCCAGACTACGCCTGTAGGCATCATAGCTTCCATACACCTCCCACACTTCCTGGAACTTGGGATAGTCCCGGGCGTCCATGTCCCGGGAAAGAGTTTGGTAAATCTGTTCTATAGCCTGTCCGGCAAACAGCTCCTCCAGTTCCCGCTCCCGCAGCAGATGGGCCCGATAATCCAGTTTGGCCCTGATGGGCCCCCAGGCAGCCACAAGGATACCCGTCACCAAAGCCATCCCCGCCACCACCCCGCAAACCGCCAGCATCAATCCTGTCCACTTTCTGACCGCCGTTCGGGGCACTGTCTCCTGCATTTTTTGGGCTTCTTCATCGTATCCCGACAAGGTCCGCTCTTTGCGGATCTCTGCCAGCACCGGGTTCTCGGAATGGCAAAACGGGCAGTGGGAGTCCTTCATCCTGTAATCCGCGCCGCAATTCTCACATATCATTTCCGTCTCCTATTTTTGTCCTGACTGTCCCAGGGGAGCACCAGCCTCGTACCGCTGCCCTCATGGCAGGTCACAGACCGCTCCGGCACTCCTCCAGCTGCTTCTCATACACTGCCGCCTGTTCCTCCTGGCCCATCTTGCGGTGACAGCGCGCCAGCCCCTCCAGGGCCTGGGTCCTGCCGCTCTCCAGAATCAGAATGGGCTCCGTCTCATAGACCGCGTTGTAATACCACATGGCCGCTTCCGCCAGGTCCTGCTGCTCCTGTTCATAATATAACCCCAGTTCCACACAGAGTTCCGAGCACCCTCCTGCCGCCATGGCCTTCATGGCATAGCGGAAGAAACCCAGATCATCCCCCTTCACGCGCCGGGCTCTAACCAGCACACAGAATGCCTCCAGCAATTCCTCCTCGCTTCGCTCCGGATCTTCCGCGGAAATCTCAAAGCAGGCGCAGGCCCGCTCAAGATCCTCCCTTCCCCCGGCGATCAGCAGTTCTCTGGCATACATATTATGTAAATGCCGGGAAAGCCTGCGCCCCGCCCGCACCTGCCGCTCGAAACCGGCCAGGTCCCGGCTGCCGTGGCTTTCCTGGGGCATGTGGGTGATTACGATGTCACTGTCAAAGACCACGGGCTGCAGCCGTATGGTCTCATGGATGGGTTCTATCCAGGTAAACTGCCGCAGCCGTTTAAACAGCTTGGGACGGTATTCCTCATCATAATTGTAGACTGTGTTGTGCTGCAGCTGGTTTCCGTACTTCATCTGCACGATCTCCACCTCCGGCAGCAGATTTTCCTTCAGCAGACGGAAACGCTCCCTGTTCTCCTCATCCAGCACCTCATCCGCATCCGCACTGTAAATATACTCGCAGGACGCCAGGGAAAAGGCATAGTTGCGGGCGGCGCTGAAGTCATGAACCCACTTAAAGTCAAATATCCGATCCGTATACTTTGCCGCAATCTCCCTGGTGCGGTCCGTGGAACCGGTGTCCACGATAACCACCTCGTCCACCAGGTCCGCCACGCTGTCCAGGCAGCGCGCCAGTACCGCCTCCTCATTTTTCACAATCATGCACAGACTTATTGATATCATTTTACCGCCATCCTTTTCTTTCCATTCCGCCGCTTCCGTGACAACAGCTTTATCATACCAAAAAAGAGCCGGATAAACAACTGTTTACAAGAAAATACATTGACTTGTCAGGCACATGCGCCTAGACTGAAACAACAATCCGGCCATATCAGCCGATGGCAGAAAATTCCGCCGAAAAAAGACGCAGGAAGACAGGACCTCCGCCTCTGGAGCAGGGACTGGAATGCCTGGAAAAAAGGAGAATCGCATACATGGAAAAAAAAACGCGTATTATGACGGAGGGAACCCCCTGGAAGCTGATTCTGGGCCTGGCGCTCCCGCTTATGTTCGGTAATATATTCCAACAACTCTACACCGTAATGGACACTCTCATTGTGGGCAGGGTGCTGGGCGTCCACGCCCTGGCCGCGCTGGGAGCCTCCGACTGGCTGAACTGGATGATCCTGGGACTGGTCACCGGCATCACTCAGGGTTTTTGTATTCTGGCTGCCCAGAAATTCGGCGCGGGAAAAACAGATGAATTAAAGGAGGCCGTGGGAGCCTCCATCACACTCTCCGCCCTCTCCGCCCTTGTAGTCGAAATGTTGAGCCAGATACTGGTAACGCCCCTTTTAAAACTGCTGGACACCCCCTCAGACATCCTTCCCATGGCAACGCTCTATCTGCGGATTCTGTTTGCGGGGATTCCCATTGTCATGGCCTACAATCTGCTGGCCGCCCTGCTGCGGGCCCTGGGAGACGGCCGTACGCCGCTCTATGCCATGGTGGTAGCCTCGATCCTGAATATAATGCTGGATATCCTTTTTGTGGCGGGCTTTCACACCGGCGTGGGAGGCGCAGCGGCTGCCACGTTGATCGCCCAGGCCGTGGCCGCCCTGTACTGCCTGCGAGTCATCCTGCGGATGGAAGTCCTGCGGATCCGACCCGCCCATCTGCGGCTGCGGCGCCAGCTGGCCTGGCAGCTATTCTCTCTGGGATTTCCCATGGCGGCCCAAAACACCGTCATAGCGGTGGGGGGACTGGTGATACAGTCCATCGTCAACGGCTTCGGCGTCATCTTTATCGCAGGATACACCGCCACCAACAAACTCTACGGGATCCTGGAAATCGCTGCCACCTCCTACGGATATGCCATGGTCACTTATGTGGGACAGAATCTGGGAGCCGGGCTCTGCCGACGCATACGGCAGGGGGTGGGGCATGCCCTGGGCATCGCCCTGGCCACCTCCGTAGGCATCGCCCTGGCCATGCTGTTGACAGGGAGAATGCTGGTGGGCTCCTTTATCACCGGCACCCCCCAGGAGGTGCTGGAGGCCACGGATGTGGCTTACCACTATCTGACCATCATGAGCGTATGCCTGCCCATTCTGTATCTGCTGCACCTCTACCGTTCCTCTCTGCAGGGGATGGGAGACACCGTACTCCCCATGGCCTCCGGCATCGCGGAGTTTGTCATGCGCACCGGGGCCGCTCTCACACTGCCCGGGATCCTGGGGCAGGAGGGGGTCTTCTATGCGGAGGTCCTGGCCTGGCTGGGAGCGGATCTGATTCTGGTCACTGCCTACTATGTACGGATTTATAAGCTGGAGGCATCCCCCAGGTTACAGGAACCACAATAAGCTGCAGGCGATATAGGGTACAAAGGGAACCGGGGTTTTCAGGTTCCCTCTTTTATTAATGTTGTGCCTGAGTGATTGTACGATTCCCAGCAGCACAAACGCCAGCGCCATATGCAGCAGAAATGTGCGGAGATCCCCGCCTCTGCCCGCAAGGTACAGGCTGCAGACCTGAAAGACCATGGCGTCCCCTATGCCATACAATCGTCCAAACAGCAGATACTGCAGCAGCGCGAACAGCACCAGCCCCGCCCCGCTCCCTGCAGGCAGGGGACGGGAGAGACAAAACAGGGCTCCTGCCATAGCCCCGGGCAATTGTAAGAAATCATACACAATACAGGCCCGAAGGTCCGTAAAAACACATACGGTAAGATAGACTGCCAGAACCGAGTACACAAACCATAACATCGGCGGCCCCTGGGGGCAGTTCCGAAAGATAAACCCCGCTCCTGCGCAGCAGCCCGCCGCCAGAATCCCCGCCGTTGTTTTGTCCCCCACGCATTTATATGTATGGTCCAGCAGCGAAATGACTTTCAGCACCCCTATGACCAGCGTCAGCTGCAGACTGAATACCGCCGCCATCCAGGTCACGGACTTCATTCCGGCTCCCGGGACTTCAGCCTGGTCCGAAGTTCCTCCAGCACATTCCCCTTCACAGACAGGGTAGCCAGCCGGGGATGCCGTTCTATATCCGTGTCCTGTTTCCAGGCCCTGACCGTGATCTCCATCACCGCCTCCGGTGTTTTGAGGGGGATCATAAATTCCAGTTTCTCCTCTTTAGCATAATCCGGAATCCGATATTCATACCATCGGTTCAGGGAAGGATCCAGCGCCGTCATTTCCTCCGGGAACACCACCTGGACACGATCCACATACCCCATGGCAAGTATGGTCAGAATGCCGCTTTCCCCCGCCTTGAATACGGGATCATGAGGTTCCAGCATCCGTTCCAGTGTCACATGCAGGGAGAGGCCCTGCTGCCGGCTGCTGATCACCGCCTCATTCCCCACATGGTCCAGAGCATGGGCAACCACCGTATAGCTGCCGCAAAACAGAGGATCCTCCCGGGACAATGTGATTCGGATCCTGCCCGTCCCTTCGTCCTCAAATCTCTGGCTGCCGCCATTGTCCTGATTGTATACCTCCACATAAAACGCCGCCAGCCCGCTGCCCCGGTCCGAAGCCGTCAGTTCCAGTTCCATTGTCCCCGGTTCCGCTGTCCCTTCTTCCCAGGCTCCGGCGTTATCAGCCTCTTCCAGTTGTTCCATACCGCTGATCTCAGGAGGACTGGCGTCTGCTTCCAGCCACACACTGCCCGCCAGATCCTGTGTAAAATCGGAATAAATCATTTCCCTGTCGTTCCAAGCCGCCGCCCTGGGGGTAAGGCGTATTCGATGCCCGTCCAGACTCTCCGGCACATACAGTTTTTGTGATATCTCCAGATTCCTGCACCTGTCACTGCGCCGAACCACTGTATAAGACCCGTCCCTGACGCAGGGCTTCCCTTCCGAGATCTTCTGCAGTCGCTGTGTCGGATAGGTATAGCTTCCCGGTGAGACGTCGCTCCTGGCGGGGGCTACAGTCCCCAGCCTTCCCTCCTCACCGTTCTCCGTCAGATCCTGACAATCCACAAACAGATGGGTGACCTGGTAATCATCCCTGGCCGGGCCGCACAGAACGCCGCAAAAGGACAATTCAAAGGGAGCCCCCTCCCCTGCCCTTACATAGTAAAAATCCTCCTCCCGGGCATACCATATGTTTTCCGCCCGGGTCAGCCGTATGGGTTCCGTTCTCACCGGCCATGCCACTACCGTCTGGGCGGAAATAGGGATATGCAGAGTCTCCCCCAGGTTCCCCGCCTTGTCCTGGGCGGCAATATGCAGATATTGCAGGCTTTCTCCCACCATCACAGTCAGGACGGGGCGTTCCCCCGGGTCACCATGATACATGTGAGATTCCTTTACTTTTGTGCCCGCATGGCCGTCCACCGCATAGCGGTAACCCTGAACCTGTGTTTCCAGCAAATTGACCGTGACATTGGAATCACAGATTCTTCGGTCCGATCCCTGGGGAAAAGATTCCACCTTATGATAATACACCGTCCCTGTGTCCCGCGGCCTGGCAAAGGAAACCTGAACCCGGTTCTCCCCCATAGCCGTCAGCCGCACTGTGTCCGCCTCTATCTTCTCCGGCTTTCCCATGTCCCGGGCGGACACACCTTTTAGCAGATTGCTCTCCAGATATCCCAGGGCGGTGGAGACAATCTGCAGGGCTCCGTTTCCCTCCTGGTATCCCGCCTGCTCCACATAACTGCTCCCCGCTTCCGCATTGATAAAACTGGAACCTCCATAGGCGGGCATTGTGTGCAATACCTGCCCGTCTTCCAGACCGCAGACATAATTCTCCTCTCTTCCGCATCCGGCCAGGTATCCTTTGTGAGCAGTACATGCCGGCGGCCTGTTCTCGTCATAGTCTCTGCCGCATTGGTTGCAGATATTTCGATAGTAAGTGGCAGTGTGTCCCGGACAAATATAGCTGCCGCAGCGCACGCAGAAGCATAGGCTGCCGTTCTCTCCCCTGTTGCCATAATAGAAGCTGCTGCCTTTCTTCTCCCTTCGAAAGGATGTGCTGTCACAAGTCACTTCAACCGTATAACAACCGTTGCCCGTAAGTGCGTCCCCCTCATGCAGATGGCGGCAGTTTCCGTCATGATCATGCGTCAGCAGTATGCCGCCGCTGCCGCCCCGATATCCTCCACCGCCGCCTGCCATGCAGCTTTCTCCAACAGGCCCTTCCACATTTTTCCCGGTGGAACCGCCGTCCATGCCTTCCAAGACAGCGGTGGCGCCACCGCCTCCTCCGGCCACCAGGAGCAGCCCCTGTCGGTCCGAGGACAGTTGACTGCTGCCGCCGCCTGTACCGTAAGCCGTGGCATTGCCGCCCCCATGATACCCGTTTTGTCCTCCCAGTTCATAAGATAGCAGTTCCCCCTGGGAAAGGTAAAAGATCCCCTGAACCAGGCCGCCTTTTCCTCCCTGTAGTTCCCCGCAGTTTCCTCCCTGGGCGCCGGTGAGGGTAAGCCGGTAAAAACCTGTATAGGGCACCTGGTAGCTGCCCTGTCTGCCGGTATAGGCCATGCTGCGGGATACCCCGGCGCTGACACCTATATCCGAGGCGGAACTGACCAAATGCCAGGATTCCCCTTCCCTTTGCTGATACAGCTTATAGCTTTTTCCCTGATTGTCTTGCTGACTCCAACTCAGGTTCACCGCCCCCATGCCCTTATTGGCGGTATAATTATCCTTGGATTGAAGCTGCAATTCCACCCATCCCGCATACAGGGTCATATCCTCCCGAGGGGTGAAATTGTCTCCGGCCCCGCCTGCGGGGCGGGTACATGCAGCGTCATAATACCAGCCGCCAAAAGACTGCCCCGGCTTTTGAGCCTTTGGCAAAGTGATGCTCTGCATGGTATAAACGGCGGTGACTTTATCTTCCCATCCGTCCTCTCCCAGATAATGGTAAGTGCTGCCCTCCAGCCATCCGCGAAAAGGAAGCGTCATGCTCCACTCCCGGAACAGCTGTCTGCTGGCAATGCTTTCCACAGATCCTCCCCCTCTGGTGTCGAAGGAAACTCTGTATCCCCGGGGTGGAACTAATTCCTCCTCCTCCAGGACATAAGTACTGCCATAATCCCCGGGCCGGACAGTGATTCCCGGTTGGTTCCCATAGCTGCCTCCCCCGGGGTCGATACAGAGCGCTGACCTGGTTCGTACCCACTGGGCATACAGTACCACCTGTCCGCCTTCCTGGTCTGACAGATCATAAATCCTTTCCCCATCGTCATAGTGCTGCCCCGTTCCGTCCGGGCGGGTATTCCAGCCGTTGAAACGATATCCCGTCCTTTGAAAGCCACATAGGGTCAGGTTGGTCTGGGGCGTGACTTTCCTGCCTTCATACATCTCAGCGTTATGATACATATGCACGCTGGGGAGCATATATCCGCTGCCCCCGTTGCCGTCATAGATTACTTCATACCGATTGGCGGAAACCGCCTTGCAGATATGAGGCCCGATCTCCCGGGCCTGTTCCAGATTTCCGCACCAGGGGCAAAGATAATAATACCCGGTGCCCGTGCGCAGGCTGCGGATTGCCCCGGCGGTGTCCGCACTCATATACATCATAAAATCCGTGGCATACTCCCCGCAATCCCGGCAATAACTCCTCCAGCCCGAGTAGTAGCTGCGCAAACATTTTTGCCTCCCGAAATTTACCCCGTGGAAAGATGTGGATTGCCCGTAGGAATTGTGAATGCATTTCCCATAGGGATGCTCCACCTTCCAGTGAGAGACAGGGATATCTCCCGTACGGCTCCAATAATATATATGTTCTCCTGCCCCCGCCGCCGGCGGGTCCCCCCTCTCCTGCACATGTACGGTGGTCCCTCTCTCATACCATACGGTGGAAGTCTCGCCGCTGTTGGTCGTAAAAGCCCTGCCGTCAGGACTGTAGCTGATCTGTACCCCGCTGCCTGCCTGCGCGCCGCAGCAAATCTCCCACAGCAGCAGGCACAATAACAGAAGGGCAATGCATTTTCTAAGCCGCCTCACTCCCATAGCTTTACCACCCGCAGAGAACCTTTGTACAATTCACTGTAAAAAAGTCCCGCGTCCCCTTCCTCCAGCAGCACATTGATCCTGGCCGCGGCAGATAGGGTATCCTGGGATGGGATTAGATTTCCGGAGGAGTCAAACGCCTGGTATACCATCACATCCTCCCAGACCAGATAGGCCTGCCCCAATTCCTCGTCCACCGTGTATATATGGATACGGTCTCCGCCCCGCAGGGTGCCGCTGGCCAGTTGGTACAAATCCTCCGCCCGACACCCGGCAATCACGGGACGATCCAGAGCCGCCAGACGCTCTCCCCCATCCCGAAACATGGTATGGATTGCCATGCTGCCCGAAGGGATAGTGATGGCCGCCTGATTTCCCACCAGCATTTGGAGATCCGTCACCGCCCCCTGGGGAATATGACGTACATCCACCTGCTCCTGCCGAAACAGGCTGCCCATGTTATCCGCTGTCAATTCCGTCCCCTTTTCCAGGGTCTCTGCCAGAACCCAGCAATCCGCTTTTTCATAGGCGCTGAGAATATTTTTCTCCAGGTTGATCAGTACCGCATAAGTCACCAGTGCCGCCGCAAAGGCGGCCAATACCAGTCCCGGCAATATTCTTTTACCCCCGCTTCCCTCCCTGTGTCCCCTTTCCATGTCTTTCTGTTTTTCTCTATTCATCCCCTTCACACCTCACTATGTCCACACTTTTCTCCTTTTCCCCGTCTATAAAGCGGCCCATAAAGCCCCTGACCTGGAACCCCACCCGGCTGTATATGGTGGTATGCTCCACCAGAATTCCCTCCGGCGTCCGAACCTGTCCCAGCGGTGCCTTTTCCTGTGCCAGGCAGTTCCCTTCCCCATCGTAGACGGTGGCATGCACTTCCTGATCCGACACATTATAGACAATATATTCCCTGAGCCGCACTCTTCCCGCCAGCAGTTCCTCCCTGGCGCTGCAGCCCTCCTGGTCAAGGGCCAGGTTGTATTGCAGCGCATCCCGGTAGATCCGAAATGCGTTCCGGGTATCCCCGATTTGAATGTTGTGGCTTCTGCCGTATTCCTCCACATCAATTACTGCCGACGCCAGGCCGGACGCCGCCAGGGCATCCTCCACACAGGCGCCTGCAATCATACAGGCATAGATCCTGAACTGAAACAGCGCCGCCATCAGCACCATCAGGAAGAAGAACATAGCCGCCACCACATCCACCTGTCCACTGCTGACAGGCAGCCCTTTTCCGCAGGGTTTCTCAAAGCTAATATTTGGCAGTGGACAAGCGCGTCTCTTCCACGGGCACTTCCCGGGCCATAAAAACCGAATGAAACAAATCATGTTCCCCTCCCCAAAACTTTCCCTGTAGATTCCCCCGAATGCGCAGAATGACGGAATCCCCATATTCCACCGGGTTCACGGTGCTCCCGGTGAGATCAATCCCCCCCAGTCCGATGGTCTGCAATTCCTCCAGCATCCGACTCCTGTCTCCTTCCGTCAGATATCCCACAGTCTCCATCTTCAGGATATAGCATCTGGCTACCTGACTGATCTGCCCTTTTTTCAGCAGCAACTCGCTGCAGTAAAAATACGCTGTCACCACAATAGACATGGCCAGAATACAGATGCACACCGGCAGAAAATCCAGCACGGATCCTTCCCGCTTCCCTCTCATAACCGCCTCCTAACCCAGGATCCCGGTGGCCTTGGCCGTCAGGGCATCCACAATCGTGTTGAGAAACACTTCCAGTTTATCTTTCATCACCACGCAGAGCAGCAGGGCGATGATACAGAGTCCCACCGTCACCAGCAGTCCGTCAATACCGCTGCTCTTGCCCGCCAGAGCAAGCCACAGCCGCCCCTGCCGGGAGGGTCCGGTGGTCCCGGTCTCCCCTCTTTTCTCACAATTTTTAAGATTTCCGTTCAGACGATGCATTTTCTTCAATTTTTATCTCCTTCCTAAATGATTCCGCTTCTCTCCCGCCGCGCAAGGCCGGAAATTCTCATGCATTGCCCGGTTTTTCCGGTGGGAACCGCACAATCGGACGCAGCACTTTCCGAGAGAAAGCGCGTTGACGATTTTCAGTTCCAGAAACCGTTGTTCAGGAACATATGCTCCACACAGGCATACAGAACCACTGCGATGATGGCGGCAAAGATACCCAGTTGGTAAAATGTGATGCTCCGGTTCAGCCTTTCCTTTCTGCGGCCCTGCAGCGTCAGCTCCATATCCCTGATCTGGTCGGCTATGTCTCCCAGCAGTTCCACCGCCTGTCCCGACTCCATGGCCTGCAGAATGGTGATGCACAGGGCATCGATATAGCGGTTGTCAAATTGTCCCTGGAAACGTTCCAGAGCCTGATCCAAATCCGCTTTCATCACGATGTCACCAGACAGAGCCTGCAGACCGTCCCGCAGGCGGATCTGCTTCACGCTGCCATACACCTCCGCCAGAGCGTCCGTAACAAAGACTCCCGCCCGAATCTGAGTGGCCAACGCATTGTAGACCAGATTCAGTTCCGCCAGCATGGCCTCATTGTCCCGGCGGTTCATGCGCTCCAGCAGCAGGCCCGGCAGACAGGCCGCCAGTACGGCTGCCGCAAGCCCTGTCGGCAGCCCCCAGTTCAGACCGATCAGAAAGCCTGCCCCTGCCATGACCGCAATCAAGGTCAGATAGCTGACGGGATTAATCCATTTTCCATAGTGGTATGCCGCGCCTTTCGCCCGCAGATATTCCTCCCACTTCCCATAATCCCAGAATCTGCCCTTTCTGCGGCGGGCATGCATGCAAAACATGTCATAAGCGCGCAGCACCGCCTCCCCCGCCTGCCTCCCGGACATGAAGCACAGCCACTCCGCTCCGATCAGCAATGCCGCCGTAAGCTGTATCCCCCGAAGCATCCTGTGTATTGTAATATAGTCCATATTTCTCCTTACCTCTCTCCGGCCTGTTGATTCGGCAGCCCCGCCTATTGGTTTAGCAGCCGTACCTGCCTGTAAAACAAAAGCAGTATCCCGCCGATCACCGCCAGACAGCCGATTCCCGGCGGTGTATGAAACATGATTTCCGACAGAGGGATGCCCACCAGGGCTTCCATGGCTTTCAGAATCACCGCCGTCATGGCTCCCAGAATCAGAATATTGATCCAGGCTTCCCTGATCAGGGATTTCCGCTCCTGCCGCATCCGGGCGTGTTCCCGAAGAGACCGCCTGCTCTGAGACACCAGCACTTTCAGATCCGCCGAGTACCGCAGGCTTACCTCCAGGTTCCTCACCAGTTCCCGGAACTTGGGATGCTCCAGCTTCTCTGCCATGGCCAGCAGAGCAATACCGGTATCGCCGGAGGTCTGGGCTTCATAATAGCAGGCGTCCAGCACTCCCCGGAGGGGTTCGCCCACATAAGGGCTGACCTGCCCCAGCACCGCCGTGATCTCCCCGGAAGTAATGCTGTAATTGCCAAGAAAGTCCAGAAATTTCATCAAATTCTCATCCGTGGCATTGTAATTGCGGCTCATGCGCCAGTTCAGGACCGCATGGACCAGCAGCCACAGACCTCCCGCTGCCAGAAGGGCCCTGTGCCAGGCAGCCCCCAGAAGCAGCGCCAGAAAGTATGCCGCCACGCCCCCCGTCAGATTACCCAATATCCAAAGTTCCGGTGTCAGAAAAGAGAAACGTCCGGTGAGGCCACTGTACAGCAGGCGCTGTTCCATACGCTGCCAGAAGGTTCTCTTTCCCCGAAGAAGCTGCAGGCTGCGCCGATTGTCCAGCACTCTTTTTACCGCTGCGGCTTCCAGGGATTCATAAGCCCTGCGCCACAGCCGGCCCGCAATACGCTCTCTTCTGCTCCACAGAAACAGGACCCCAAACCCTGCTCCCAGCTCCGCCAGCAGTAATATCTTAATACAATCGCTCATAGTCCATCTCCCTGGTCTCCCGGTTCCATCCCCGATTGGCAAATACCTGCTTTACCCTGTATTTCTCCATAAAAACCACCGTTGTAAAGCATTCCATCATTTTCATCAATTCCTCCCTGGTATAGCGGCTGCCATACATGGCGTAATCCACCAGCTTGTCCACGGCCCTGTCCGCGGAAGGCGCATGCAGGGTGGCCGCACAGAACTGCCCGGTATAGGCCGCATTCAGCAGATACAGTGCTTCCTCCCCCTTCACTTCACCCACAATGAAAAAATCCACATCCATGGTCAGTCCCGCTATACTGATGTTCTTCAGGTCATAACTGACCTGGCTTTCCCCGCTGCCGGGCAGGGAGTGCAGGAACATCATGTCCGGATGGCGCTTGGTGGTCAGTTCGTCCGCCTGCTGGGTCACCAGAATGGCCACGTCATCGGGCAGCGTCTCCTTCAACGCGTTCAGCAGAGTGGTCTTGCCGGAAGAGTTACCGCCGCAGATCAGAGTGGAACCGTCCCGGAAGCGGCAGATCAACAGTTCCGCCAGTTCCCGGTCCAACATCCCCCGTTTTATCAATTCCTCCATCTCCGGAAAGTCCCTGGGCACCTTGCGGATACACAAATAGGGTTCACTGTAGGTGTTGACCAGGGGCATGGAGACCGTAAAGCGCAGAATAAAATCGGGATGGCTGTCCGAGTCGGTAAAACGCTGAATGGCATTGAGATTAGAGATATTGACCTGGTTTTTGGTGGCCACATAGTCCACAAACTGCCGGTATTCCTTCTCTGACAGGAAGTGAATCCCGGCATCCATGCGCCGGCCCTGCCTTTTGACCCGGATATTGCGGTGGCTGATAATCCGAATGTCGGAGACCTCTCTGTCGTCGATCAGAGGGGAGAGCCGGGAATAGCCGAAAAGATACTGTTCAAACAGGCCCGTCAGCTCCCCGGCCTGCTCCGGGCTCACCCCATAGGTAAGCCGGGCGTACTGTGCGGCCTCCTCCAGAAAGTTCTCCCTGCTGATCAGCCCCTTTTTCATCTGAATCAGGGAGGGCTGCTTCCTGGCGGAATAATCGTCCACCAGCCTGCCCAGCAGTTCCGTCAGGTCCGCCTTCGGAACGCCTGCCGAATCCGCTAATTCATTTTGTTCTGTCATGTAAAAAAATCTGTCACCTTACCTTTCTCTTTCATGTGATGTCCTTTTCTTCTGCCTGTGCAAAAAGAAAGCGCCTGCGCTTTCACACATTCGTCAATGCATGAAAACACTCCTGGTTATTGCAATTTGTTTCTTTCGGTCTGGGTAATATCCGATATCGGAGATTCACCTGAAAATTGATCTGCCCCGGGGGAGAAAAGACCTTCCGCCCCGTCCTATATAGGGTATTTCATAAGATACTCTTTTTTCTAAATTTTGTCAATAGGAATCACAAATTTTTTACAATTTTATGAAAATGTGAGACTTGAAAAACGATATTTAACATGTTAAAATCATGTGTGCAAATATAATACAGCCATGTCCCATAAGTACAAAGGGACAATTAAAGCTTTAAAAAATATATCCCGGAGGAGAAACCTATGAAATTTTTGGCAAACCGTAAACTTGCGTCTCGTATTGGCATTATAACCACAGTCATCACTTTCGCGGGGATGCTGCTGCTCTGGGTCATAGTATCCGGCCGCATCGCTTCCATGGTCGAAAGCAACATTACCAATCAGATGGTGGACGCCGTAGAGTCCAGAGCGTCTATCATCAATGACTATGTGGCTTCCGCCGAGGAGTATATAACAGCCTTCGCGCTGGGCAGCGAAGTCCGGGATCTGCTTGCCGACCCGGAAGACCCCGCGCTGCTGAAAAGGGGACAGCAGTATACGGAAGATTTTGCCGCTGCCAAAGGCGGATTTGAGGGCTTATACATAGGCACAACTTCTACCCATGTTCTGACACATACCTCCCATGACGCCATCGGCATCACCACCCGCACCGGCGATTCGCTCCAGGTTTTCCGTGATACCATACTGGCTCAGCCGCAGCTCACCAATCTGGGAATCATGAAATCCCCCGGTACCGGCAGCATGATTCTCTCCATGTACTATCCCATATTTGACGGCCAGACATGCATCGGTTATGTGGGGGCCGGCGTCTATGCCAGCCGGTTGATGGATGTGCTGCTGGATCTGGACATTGAGGGCCTGCCCCACTGCGAATATGTGTTTCTGAATGTGGAAACCGGCACATATCTGTACCATGAGGACGAGGCCATGCTGAACACCGAGACCACGGACAGCGGCTATCTGGAAATCCTCCGGCGCATCAAAGCGGACGGCGATACCCAGGCCGGCGCCTATTCCTATCAGGATGAAAACGGCGTGGAACAGCTGGTGGTATACAAGTATCTGGAAGAGAGAAATTGGGTATTCATGGTCCGCGACAATGCGGCGGAAGTCTATGGGGAAGTGGGAGACGCCCGTCTTACTGTAGGACTCCTCTGTGCCGCCGTGACCGTGCTGATCGTGCTTATGACTCTGCTGATCCTGCACCGGGAAGGCAGGGAACTTATGATTGTGGAACGGGCCATCGGACGGCTGGGGAATCTGGAATTATCCGCCGACCGGGATCTGGAGCGGTTTTACGGCAGAAAAGATGAAATCGGCATGATCGCCCAGACCATCCATCATGTGTGCGACTGCCTCCGAAAGACAATCGAGGACATCGGACGAATTCTGGGTGAGATGGCGGACGGCAATGTGGCCGTGGACGTTACAAAGAACCAGGCATATTATATGGGGGATTTTAAAGTACTGGCGGAAAGTCTGAAGAGCATCCGCACCAATCTCACCAATGTGATGCGGGACATCACCCTGATCGCCAGTCAGGTAAACAGCAGCGCCAACCAGGTATCCGCAGGAGCCCAGGCCCTGTCCCAGGGGACGGCGCAGCAAAAATTGTCCGTCAACGGACTTGTATCCAATATAACGGATATCACGGCACAGATTCAGAGCAGTACAGTCCGCTGCAGTAACGCCAGCGATCTGGTTGCCAGGGCCACGGATTATGCCGCCGAAGCGGATACCAAGATGGAGCAGCTGACCATCGCCACCCGGAATATGGACCAATCCTCAACCCAGATCGGAAGCATCATCAATACCATCGAAGATATTGCGTTCCAGACAAATATTCTCGCCCTGAACGCTTCCGTGGAAGCCGCCCGGGCCGGAGCCGCCGGAAAGGGCTTCTCGGTGGTGTCGGAAGAAGTCAGGAATCTGGCGGCCAAATCCTCCGAAGCCGCAAATAATACCAGCGTCCTGATCAACCGTTCCATACAGGACGCCAAAACAGGCACGGAATCCACAAAACATGCCATCTCTACGATGCAGTCCATCAATGAATGCATCCAGTCCATCAAGACGCTGATGGATGAAATCGCGCTTACCAGCGTGCAGCAGTCAGAGAAGATCGTCTCTGTGGAGGGACAAATCAAAGAAGTTTCCATGGTGGTACAGGCAAACTCCGACGCCGCCGAGAGGAGCGCCCAGGTCTCCAACGAGTTATCCACCCAGGCGAGAACGCTGAATCAGCTGATCAGTCAGTTCCGTATCCAGTAGGCTCCTGGATTTCCCGGCTCACTGCAATGCCACAAAGTCCTGCCAGGGCATGGGCCTGTAGAACAGATATCCCTGAGCCTTCCTGCAGCCGCATTCCAGCAGAAATTCCTTCTGCTCCTCTGTTTCCACACCCTCCGCAATGATACTGGTCTCCAATTCCTGGAGCATGCGGATGGTGTGGCGGGTCACAATACGGCTCTTCCTGTTGACCTCCAGATCTCTGATAAAAGTCTGATCCACCTTGATCTCGTCCATAGACTGATTTTTCAGCATATTCATACTGGAATACCCTGTGCCGAAATCGTCCATGGAAGTCGTAAATCCCCTGCTCTGCAAAGTCTCCAGCTGTCGGTACATTCCCTGCTCATCCCACAGAAAGGCGCTTTCCGTCAGTTCCAGCGGCACATAGGCGGGGGCCACATGATATTCCTGGCTGAGCCTGCACAGGGTATCGCAGAATCCCTTATCAAAAGCATGCACCCGGGACACATTCACCGAAACAGGCACCGGCTCCCGTCCCTCCTCCAGCAGCTTGCCCTGCATTTGAAACACCTGCTCCCACATATAGATATCCAAATCGATCACCAGACCGTTCTTCTCCAGCACCGGCAGGAACTCGTCCGGGGGAATCACGCCATGGTCCGGATCCACCCATCTGACCAGGGCCTCTCCGCCGATGATCTGGCCTGTGGCCATATCCACTTTGGGCTGTATGTACAGGGCGAACTCCCCGTTTTTCAAGGCCGCTACTATGTTGTTCTCTATCTGCTTCTCCAGCATCTGCTGTCTGCGCATCTTCTCGTCAAAAAAAGCATAACTGGCATAAAATTTTCCCTTAATGGTATTCAGCGCCGTGGTGGCGCAGTCCTTGAGATAGCTGACGGCAGGAGAATCGCCCTGGGCCGTGGCAATGCCGAAAGCAGGCAGCACTTTACAGTCAATGGGGAACTCGTCCACTGCCTTCTTGACCTGCATCACCATATCCACCAGTTCCTGCTCCTCCCGGTAGGTGGTCAGCAGCACAAACACATCCGCCCTGGCATGGGAGGCAATGGTCAATGGCCGCTCCTCCAGCTTCCGAAAAGCCTCCGCGATAGCCGCCAGCAGCCGGTCTCCCACAGTCCTGCCGCAGAACTCGTTCACCGCCTTGAACTGGGCGATATCCATGGCGATCACCGCATATTGTTCCCCGGGATGCTCCCGTATGATTTCTCCGCCCATGTAGAAAAAAGAGCGCAGATTCTGAAGCCGGGTCAGTGGATTCCTGTTATGTTCCACATTGTCCTCCGCCATCTTCCGCAGGGAATATAAATACAGTTCCTGTTTTCCCTCTTCCGTTTTCTGCTTGGAAACATCTATCACATCCATCTGTTGAGTTTTGTTTTCCATAACGACCTTCTCATAAATACCGCCGAAGCAGTAACTCCCGGGGTATTATCTGTTTTAAAATGCGGATTATCTGCCATACATTGTTTCTAATTCACATTATAACTTAAATTTTTCAGAAAATCCATGTCTATTTAGGGTATTTTCTCATATTTTCAATATCTCCATTTTACGGTTGTAATTTCCTGCGGAACAAGGTATACTGATGTTATATATCGTGCAAAATACATTTTTGACATAGATTGTGACAGGAGGGATATGGATATGTTTATTCTGTTGGCAGGCGGGTTATTGGTGATCATTGTAGCGGTTATCGTGGCCGTGGTATCTTCCGTAGCCTCCGCAGTGGCCGCCGAATCGGACACCACTGAGTAGAAGCACGGAGGCCGGACGCCGCGAGACACCCGGGATACGGATTGCCGCACATCCCCACAAAAGGGCTGCCTTGCCGACTGACCCCATCAGTTGGCAGGCAGTCCTTTTTCCTCCCCGTTTTTCCCCGTGGTAATCTTCTTGATCCACTTCCCGCCTCTGAGCCGGAACACGCACCACACCGTCTTGGCGATCTGGTCCGCCTTCAGGCAGGTATAGATCCAGAATGCCGGAAGCCCCAGCTCAAACCCGGCCAAAAGCCCCAGAGGGATGGACAGCAGCCACAGGAAAATATTATCCGCCAGCATCAGCATCCTGGTGTCCCCGCCCCCCCGCAGCACCCCTTTGGTCATGATGCTGTTGGTGGACTGGAAAATCATGATAAAACCGATGGCGTCCATGAGTTGCCGGGCCACCTCCGTGGTCTCCCGGGACATGCCGTAGGCCCGGATCACGGGACCGCTGATGAGCCGGATCACCAGGGCGGCAAACAACCCCAGGCCAAGTCCCATCCCCAGGAAAGCATACCCCTGGCTGAGAGCCTTATCCCGCTCTCCCTCCCCCAGGGTCTGCCCGGTGACAATGGCTCCCGCCTGGGCTACCCCCTGGGCCAGCACATTGCTCATCTGCTGGGTCACGCTGGTGACGGCATTGGCCGCCACAAAAGCCATGCTCAGATGTCCTACCACCATGGCCACCGTATTGTTCCCGATGGCCAGAATGCCGTCGCTGACCAGCACCGGAATGCTGATCCTTATATATTCTCCCACCAGATCTCCGGTTTTCATAAACAGATGCCGGAGGCGGAAGCCGATGCCCCTGTCAAAGAAAAACAGATATCCGCAGATCACTCCCGCCTCGAACACTCTGGCAATCAGCGTCCCCAAAGCCGCCCCAGCGATCCCCATCCGGGGCATCCCCAGCCTGCCGAAGATCAGACCGTAATTGGCCACCAGATTTACAAGGAACGCCCCGATGGATACATACAGCGGCATTCTCACCTGCCCCACGCTGCGCAGCACAATGGTACAGACCAGGGACAATCCCAAAAAGAAATAAGTGGCAATGGAATACTTGAAATAAATAACTCCCAGGGAGATAATGGATTCCTCGGGGGTGTACATCCCCATGACGGCGGCCGGCATGACCGCCGTGACAACGGCAAACAGCAATGCCAGCCCCAGCGTCAGGCGCACCATAATACACACGGTCTTTTTCAATGCCTCCGCTGCCTTCTGCGGCTCATTCTCCCGCATCCCCCAGTATCTGGACACCAGCACCGAAGCCCCCATGCCCAGCCCCATGCAGAAAATATGATAGATGGTGATAAATTGGTTGGCCAGGGAGGCCGCCGACAGGGCCTCCTCCGACAATCTGCCCACCATAATGGTATCCAGCATGTTGACGCCTATGGTAATCAGACTCTGCAGCGCGATGGGCAGCGCCAGCGCCAACACCCTGAGATAAAATTTCCTGTCTTCCGAAAAAAGTTTTTTTATAATTTTGATCACTTTCCCATCCTTTTTGCGTTATGCCGCCTTATCCCGCACTCAGCCCTCTCCCAGCATCCTGCCGATGCCATGGGTCAGCAGCCGGATAAAATCGGATTCCTCGTTGACCTTCGCCGCCGGGCCTTCCCCCGTGAAAACCATCTCTGCGCGGCGTTCCGGGGTGTAAGCCTCCCAGAGGGGCATATCCCGGCCATCCGCGTCCGGGCCGTTGGGATCCCCTGTGGCAATAAAGTTGGCCCAGTAATTGCACATCTGCCTGGCCAGATCATAATGCCTGCCCACAAAAGGCCGCCAACATTTTGCCAAAGTCTCAAAAAAGAACCACAGATCTACGGAGTGAAAAGTACCCGGATTGTCCCAGCCCGGAATATCCGACTGGAAACTGTACAGATAATTTTTCCTGGGACGGCTTCCCCGGGCATTGGCCAGAAACTCGCTTCTCACGGTACAGCCGATACCGCTCACCGGCGCAAACCCCGTCTGTGTCCTGATATGGGCCTCGGGACAGGTCAGAAAACGGTCCGCATCCTGTCCAAAGATCCTCCGGGCCTCTCTCTCCAGTTCCTCTTCGTCTGCCGCAGGAATCTCATTGATGAATTCGTCCCCGGTATTTCCCGCCATCACGGAGACATCCACGCATTCTCCCGCAGCATACAGCACCAGAGGATCCCCCACGCAGAAACGTCCGTCCAGAACGGTGAACATGCCGGGATGGGACCGGGTGTAAGCATCGTAACGGTCCCGGATCAGGCCCGCATCCAGCGCCCTGGCCTCTTCCAGAGTCTTTACGCCCAGAAAATCAAAAAACGCCTCCCCGTTTTTCTCCGCTTCCAATAACTTTTCCGGCTCCCCGATACCGCCTTTGCAGTAAGGACTGCGGATCATGGCGCTCATAATTACCGCCCTGTGGAACAGGCCCCGGTTGTCTTTGCACGCCATCTGGGACAGAACGCTGCCGCCGCCTGCGGACTGTCCCGCGATGGTGACGTTTTCAGGATCTCCCCCAAAGGCTCCGATGTTGCGCGCCACCCAGCGAAGGCCTGCCTGCTGGTCCAGGCTGCCGAAATTGGACGGAGCCTCCGGCTGTTCCCGGGTGAGTTGGGGATGGGCCAGGAAGCCGAACACATTCACTCTGTAATTCACGGACACCACCACAATGCCCCTCCGGGCCAGCCGCTCCCCGTCAAATTCCATCTCCGCGGGATAGCCGCACTGCAGCCCGCCCCCGAAGAACCACACCAGCACCGGCCGCTTCTCCCCGGGATCCCCGGCTCCGGTCCACACATTCAGATACAGGCAGTCCTCACCCATGGAGATCTCCGGGTCCACATGCCATTCCCGGCAGTAGATATCCGTCCCCAGTCCTGGCACGTTCTGCATGGAAATGGGTGCGAACCTGTATGCCTCCAGTACGCCCTCCCAGTCCCGGACGGGCTGGGGAGCCCGCCATCTGTTTTCCCCCACAGGAGGCGCGGCGAAGGGAATTCCCTTGAAAGCCGTAATCCTGGGGTCCGCCGCCTCAATCCCCCTCACCAGTCCGTTTTCTGTCTTTGCTGTTCTGATCATAATATACCTCCGTTACTCCTTGCCGGCAGGCAGCTTTTTCATAATAATAACGTTCCAGGACAGGGGTTTCACATGGGTCTTTAACAATCCCTTCTCAAAATTCCCGCCCTGATGGGCATGGGGCCTGATGCGGTCCGGTTCCTCATAGGTGTTCCTGCATTCCGGATCATCACAGTAAATCTCCTGGTGTTCCTGGAAAGTGTATCCCTCAAAACCGCTCACATCCAGAGTCAGAGGATATTCCTTCTCCTGGCTGCGGTTGATGACAAACACCGTCAGCCGCTCCTTCTCCCGGTCCCAGGCCGATGCCGCGTCTATGTAGTTGAGTCCCTCCTTGCCGGTATACTGAGAGGTATCGTCTATGGCATATCCGGGCAGGTCAAAGGTCTCACAGACCACCGCCGTCCGCATGGAAATGCCCCGGGCATACTCCATCATCTGAACAAAGGCATAGTGGGACGCGGATTTCCACACATGTTCCCGGTCGGCGCAGCAGAGCGCCCTGAGCCCCCCTGTCATACAGCCGATCTTTACCCTGTCCGCATGACGCAAAAACGCAAGCTGAATGGATACCATGGACAGCATCTGCAGCATATCCCCTCCCTGCCGGAAGCGCTCCGTCATATTGTCCGGATCATGCAGCACATATTTTTTGTCGGGATCAAATCTGTAGTGGGCCTCGATCATGTTGTGATAGCCATAGCCCGGATGCAGCGGGCTGTTGGGCCGGATCATGGCGCCGTACTCGTCGATGGAGAGCATCAGCTTCTTGGGAGAGCGGCATTTGGCCGCAACCAGATCGCAGAGCGCCACCTCCGTGTTGATAAAATCCTCATAGTACGCTGCCCCGCCCAGCAGTGCTTTGATATCTCCGGGAGGCGCGCTGTGGTAATGATGCATGGAAAGATAGTCCACGGAGTCAAAGCACTCCTGCAATACCGTCTCCTCCCACTGGGGGTAGTGGTCCATAAAAGGAGCTGAAGAGGCGCAGACCGCCGTCTCGATTCTGCCGTCAATCCATTTAATGGCCTTGGATACCTCATTGGCCCGCACCCCGTAGCCTCTGGGATCCTTATCCCAGGAGCCAATCTGCCAGGGGCCGTCCATTTCATTGCCCAGATACCAGGTTTTTACATCATAAGGTTTCTCATGTCCGTTCTTCCGGCGCAGATCAGACCACCAGGTTCCGCCCTCATGATTGGTGTATTCCACCAGATCCATGGCGTCCCGCATGTCCCCGGTGCCCAGATTAATGGTATACAGAGGTTCCGCCTCCACTTTTTCCGCCCATTGCAGATACTCGTCATGCCCCACTTCATTGGTGATATATTGATGCCATGCGGGGTCAAGTCTGACCTTGCGCTGGTCCCTGGGGCCTATGGAATCTTTCCAGTTCCACGCCGACACAAAGTTCCCTCCCGGCAGCCGCACCGCCGGCATGTCCGTGGCCCGCAGGGCCTCTATAAAATCCCGCCGGAACCCCTGCCCGTCCGCCGTGGGATGCTTGGGGTTAAACATGGTGCCGTTTACCATGGTGCCGATGGGCTCCAGAAAGGTGCTGAATAACCTTGGGGATATCTCCCCCAGTTCGTAGGATGGGTGTATCGTAATCTTCGCCTGTTCCGCCATCTCTGCCTCCTATTTTAGTTCCGCATATTCCCTTCAGCCACACATACCCATGATCCATATTCGAACGCTCAGCGTCCGTATATGGATCAGTGCGCCTTACGGGAATATGCTGTTTTAGTGTACCGCATATTCCCTTCAGTCACACATACCTGTTTTATACAAAAAGTTTTCTCAGGAACGCGTCCGCGCAATGCCTCCAGAAGGTCCAGTCGTGGTAGCCGTAACCCTCGAAAGGTACAATAGGGACACCTGCTGCCAGCACGGTTTCTTCGCTCTCCTTTGTGCCCTGGTAGCCCCCCTCCTGGGTGCCGCAGGCCACGAACAGCAGGCGAAACCTTTCTTTAAATTCCCTGGGATCCAACAGGACGCCGCTATAGTCCACTTCCTCATTGCGGATTGTCAGCCCGCCGGAAAAAATGCCGGCCCAAGCGAACAGTTCGGGATGGGCAAATACGCATCTCTGGGTCTGCATCCCTCCCATGGACAGTCCGGCCATGGCTCTGTGCAGCCTGTCGGGAATGGTTCTGTAGGCCCCATCAATAAAGGCCACGCCGCTTTCGGCCATCTCTTCCGCAAAGGCCCCCATGGCCGGATGATAATCCCCGCTCTCCGGGAAACTGTAGCCCGTGTTCATGACAATGAGCATCTCCTGCATCTGGCCCGCCGCCGTGAGATTATCCGCCAGATTGGCCAGCTTGCCCTGCCAGATCCACCCCGTCTCGTTCTCACCGCCGCCATGCTGCAGATAGAGCACCGGATATCTGCGCTCCGGCTCCCGGTCGTAGGACGCGGGCGTGTAGACATAGCACAGCTTGGTGCGCCCTGTCTCCGCCGATTTATAGTAGTTCAGACGCACGGCCCCATGGGGAACCTGCCTGAGCCTGTACGCCTCAAAATCCTCCTCGGGCATTTCCAGATAATTGATGGCCCGAAAGCCGCCGTAGCCCACCGGGGCATTGCCGTCCAGTACATCCACTCCGTTGACCCTGATGCCGTAATAGTGGAAGCCTTTCTCTATGCCCGTCACTTCACAGGTCCACCAGCCGTCGGAAGCCTGGCCCATGGCAAAGCCGCCCATGCCCCAGATGTCTACTTCCACCGATTCCGCACCGTCGGCCCGCAGCCAGAACCGGGCCCTGCCCTCCGCCGCATTCAGCACCTGTGCCCCGCAGTGCTCGTCCCGGTACTTTCCGGCGGGCCTGCCCTTTTCGTCCACGGCCAGGATCAGCCCCTTGTAGATGGGATCGAACATCAACATATGCTCCGCGTAAGTCTGAAGATCCAGCTGCTCCTCAGGCAGTGCCGGCTCCTCATATGTAAAGGACTCCTCCTGTCCCTCCGAGCCCTCTCCCCGGAAAATCAGTTCCGCAAAGTCCCTTAAGCTGGCCCTCCACACATGCCATTCGTGATGGCCCGGATAGTTTCTCTGCCCTCCGGCCACTCCCAGCTTTCCAAGCCGATCCGTGTAGACCCTCTGCTTTTCGTCAAGGCCGGTCTCCCCTTCTCCGGCGGTCATAAGAACCGTCTCCATGGGGTATTCCCCCTGCCGTTCCAGAATCTGTTCCATCTCCTGATCTCTCAGCCCGGAGAACACCCCCAGATGGGCAAACAGTTCCTGGAATCTGGCCACGATCCGGGTGGCCTGGGCCGACCCCAGAGAGAGTCCCGCCATGGCCCGGCTGCTCCTGCCCTTGGCAGCCCGGAAATGACTCTCTATATAGGGAATAACGCTCTCCTTTATCTCCCGTCCGAAATCCCCGGGGAAGAACACGGGATCTTCATCCTTTAAAAATGCGTAGCCGCAGCACATCACCACCAGCATTTCCCGGCATTTTCCTTCCGCGATCAGATTGTCCAGGATAAAGTTCAGCTTTCCGTTCCAGATCCATCCCGTCTCATCCTCCCCCACACCATGCTGCACATAGAGTACCGGATACTTTTTTTCCGGCTGCGTCTCGTAAGAGGGCGGTGTATACACATAGCATTTCTTCACATGATTGTTGACGCAGGAGACATAGCTTCGGATCTGCACGCCCCCGTGGGGCACGTCTTTCAAAAACCAGAAATCCTCTCCTTCCCTGGGTACCTCAAAAAAATTGGTGGCGCCAAAACAGCCATAGGCCACCGGGGCCACCGGATTGGTCACCTGCACCCCGTCCACATACCAGAAGTGATAATGAAAGCCCGGGGCGATTCCCGATACGGTCCTGGAAAAGCAGCCGTCCTCCCCTCTGTCCAAGGCAATACGCTCCCTGCCCATACTGCCTCCCACTCCGGCCACCTCCACGGTCCGGGCCGAGGGAGCGTACATGGAAAAGGTCACGTCCCCGTTTTCCTCCAGACGCGCCCCCCAGATATCGTCCCGATACTTCAGGCTGCGCTTCCCGTTTTCCTCCTCCACATAGACCCTGCTGTATATGGGGTCAAAAAAAAGCGGATGCATTGTCAGTGCCTGATTCCTCTTTGTCTGCATATCTTTCCTCCTCTATTTATAGTTCTGCGCCATTTACTGTTTTCCGCTGCTTTCCCGAATAAAATAAAGCGGCGCAAGTTCTCTCCTGATGGGGATATCCATCTGCCGGTATCCTGCCAGCAGAACAATGTCCAGAGCCGTCTCCGCCATCTCATAGGATGGTACATCCACTGATGAGAGAGGAGGCTTGTTGTATTTCAGAATCCCCGAGTCCTCAAAGAAGATCAGACGGATATCCTCCGGAATCCTCAGCCCCTTGTCGTGAATGCAGTCCAGGATCCCTCCTGCCAGTCGGCAGTCTGCCACCAGCCATGCCGATGGCAGTTCCACATTGGCCAGCACTTTTGCCGCAGCCCCGTATCCGTTTTCGTAACTGCTGCACGCCAGATATGCGTTCCAGTCCTCTTTCACCCGGATTCCCCGGTCCCGGCAGCCGTAGACATAACCCGCTTCCATCTTCCTCTCGGAACGATTGTTGTTGTCAAAACCGATAAACGCCGCCGTCTTGACCTCCGGGGCCGCCATATATGCGATGCACTGCTCCCCGGTGCGGTAAGTATCCATCATAATACAGTGGAACCTGGCACTCTCCCGCTCGATGAGTATGATGGGGACAGAATACTCCCCCTTTTCCAGTTCCTGCTGGTCCGCCGTGGACAAACCGCTGATGATGGCCCCGCTGATCCGATTGCCGGAGAGCATATCTGCATGGGCCATCAACTCACCCGGCTTATAGGGCTGTATCACCATCTCCACCTTACACTTTTTCCGCTCCGCCGCCTCATACAGCCCCCGGATGAATCTGCCGATGCGGGAGTTCAGGCTGTCCATCCTCCAGAACACCGCAATCACATAGGGAACTTCCTCCTCGGCATGGCGCAGCCGCCTGGCGTAGATATTGGGGCGGTAATTCATTTCCCGCGCCATATCCTGCACCCTTTTCTGTGTCTCCTTGGATATCCGAATACTGTCTCCTCTCCCCCCAAGAACCACTGAGACAGTACTCTGGGACACCCCCAGTCTCTCTGCAATCTCTCTGATCTGCACTCCCGCAGTCCTTTTTTCCTCCATACCCACGGCCCATCCCTTCTGCCCGATTCTTCCACTGATCCCAGTGTATACTTATTGTCGGCACTCTGTCAATATCACAGAAACCCTTTTACGAACTGCGGACGCATCGTAGGTCTTGATGGAGATTCGTTTTCCCCGGGCTTTTTACTCCGTAACTTCCAGGCTGCCGTCCGGGTTACGCTTGAACCGGCGCACATATTCCCACCCCAGCCGGGCGTCCATCTGGGCTATATCATGTCCCTTATGATGCATGGCCACAAAATTATAGAGATTCAGCCCTTCCTCTGTGTAGAACCTCTGTACGTCATAGTAATGCCTGGGATGTCTGTCCGAAGGGCGCAGTCTCTCCTGGACCTGCCCCGGGATTCCGCAGCCGCAGGGATCAGGGGCCTCTCTTCCCGGCGTCTCTCTTACGGCGATATGGTTGTACGCTTTCCAGAAATCATACTGGTACTGCTGGGTGCATTTGGCATAAACCGGGTAGGACGGTTCCCGGGAGCCATAGGTATACCACACCGGCATCAGATAATCATATTCCTTTTTCTTCTCCATCCCCAGCCGAAACGGTACCACATCCCTGTAATCCACTTCGCTGGGGCCCATCCTGTTCCCGGGCCAGTTGGAATCCATGTGGCAGATGGCGGCAATCTTTTCCGGATGCAGCAGCGCCACAGTCTGGGCCTGCATGGCCCCATTGCTGAAGCCGGACAGATAGACCCGCCCGGGATCCACAGGATAGTTGGCAATCATGTAGTCAATGAGAGCCAGGGAAAAGCTCATATCATCCTCTCCCCTGGGATCCTCCAGAGTACTGTTCCACTGGGTCTTATCCGTCCCCCAGGGATAGACCGTGATAAAGCCCTCCTGCTCCCCCAGTTCATGGAACTTGCTCATGTCCGCCGCCTCCGCCGGATTGTCGGAGCCGCCGTGGAAAAATATCATCAGAGGGACCTTCTTCTCCGGACATTGCCTCACACTCTCCGGTACACTGGTAAACCAGGTATGCTTTTTGCGCACTGGTTCCTCCAGCCTGGTATCATCCAAAAACAACTCAAATCCCGCCTTTTGCAGATCCATTCTGGGTTCCGGATCTCCGTACACATCCGTATCCGGACGGCGTACCCTTCCAAAGAGCCGGTTCCACGCATCCGTGAACAGCTCCTCCAGTCCCCGCTCCCCCTGTTCCACAAGGACGCATCTGCCGGCATTTCTTTTGTTGGCATACAACTGTATATCCCCTTCCGTAATTGGCTCTGCCGTCTCGTTCACCACCCGGAAGTAATTCCTGGTCCCGCTGTCACAATTCACCAGATAGGCGGCCACGGGAACTCCCACAGACCTTCTTCGAGCCTTCTCACAAAGTCCGCCGCCCACCGCCAGGATCCCGGCAATACCGCGGGCCACACAGGCAGCCAGGGTACATGCCATGGAAGCCCCGCTGCCCGTGCCGATGAGATACCGCACATCGTGCATGGGATGCCATACGCTCATCATGGCCTCGTGGGTAGGGATGCCGTTGGCCCTGCATTCCATCGGCTCTTCCGTCTCCCGGTTGCAGGCCTCCTGAAATCGCTGAAACGCCGCCACATCATTTTCGCCTTCCTCAAAGCTGTAATTCCATTTTCCTCCCCGGGGATTGGGAAAGGACAGGATGGCCTCTTTCTCCTCTGCCAGCCTGCGCAGCCCCTGTTCTTCCAGCAGTCTGCGCACGGAAGCCTCATCCTCCCCGTCCCTGAGCACCGTGATCAGACTGCGCCGAAAAGCAGTGCGCCGTTCCTGCTCCGGGAAATATAAGTACATGCTTCTTCCTATATCCTTCAGTTCTTTGTAAACCAGCCCCATTTCATCCTCCTCCGGTTCCCTGACGCCGTTCGTCACAGGCTCCGCCATATCCTCTTCCGGCGCGGATTTTCCCCGGGTCCTAATTTTGCTAAAACGATTCTGCATAAAAGATTAAAGTGTTTACAGAGTTTTGTCAATTGACATAATATGAAAATCCCTAAAATGCTTTTTAGCAATTTTATATAATACACTTTTAATACCGTTTATGCCGTTTGCTAATTCGTTGTAGTTTAATCTTGACGCCTGTATATTCCACATGTTACTGTAGTATAAAGACAAATTCCCGGATGAATCACCCCAATACTCCCCTGCTCCCAGCAGGCACCGTCGGCTTACAGGGAGCGCCGCCCGTGTGCTTTCCGGGATTCGGGGAGTTTTCATAGGAGGTACAGAATGGCAACTGCGAAAGATATAGATCTGCTCCTGGAAAGTTTTGTGGAGAGAGGGCTGCCGGGCTGCGCGCTGAAAGTCATGCAGCGGGGAAACAGCCTTTATGAAGGCTACTTCGGCTACACCGACCTGGCCAGCGGCGTCCCCGTCACAAAGGACAGTCTGTTCCGTCAGGCATCCATGTCCAAGATCCCCCTCTACACCGCCATGATGCTGCTCTATGAGCAGGGGAAATTCCTGCTCACGGACCCGGTGGGCGACTATCTCCCGGAGTGGAAGGAAAGCAAAAAATATGTGCGCCATCCCAACGGCTATGTGGAAGTGGTTCCCACCCGATCCCCCATCACCATCCGGGACACTCTCTCCATGAAATGCGGGCTTCCCTACTGCAATTCCGACGCCCCCACCGAGGATATCACACTCCAGGGCATGCAGCAGTGCATGCGGCCCCTCTGGGCAAGGGGACACTATACCCTGCAGGAACAGCTTGCCGCCGTATCGGCAGCGCCCCTGGCCTGTGAACCCGGCTCTCACTGGATCTATGGATTTTCCAGCGAACTGGCCGCCGGTATCATCGAAAAGATTTGTGACAAGCCCGTGAACCATGCCCTGAAGGAATTGTTGTTTGACCCTCTGGAGATGAAGAACACGGGAGGCGTATTCTTCCCGGGAACGGAGGAACGCATGGTGGCTCTCTATGCCCTGGACGGGGAAGGGAATTATGTCCCGGGACCGGATTTTTTTGACAAAAAGCATCTTCCGGGGCCGGAGAATGAGGCGGGCTGGGCCCGGCTGTTCTCCAATGTGGAAGATTATTCCCATCTGATGCAGATGCTGGCCTGCGGCGGCGTATGGGAAGGCAGACGCATCCTGTCCCGGGGGACCATCGACCTGATGCGTTCCAACGGATTGGATGAAGTTCAGCTTGCGGACTTCCCGGAGCCCGGGTATGGCTATGGCTACGGATTCCGCACGCTGCTTGACAGAGCCCGGGGAGACTTAAACGGCTCCGTGGGTTCCTTCGGCTGGACCGGCGGCTTCGGGACCTGGTGCGAGGCGGATCCCCAGGAGGGGCTTTCCATCGTCTATATGCACAATCTGATTCCCAGCGGTGAGCAATACTACCATCCCCGGGTGCGCACCGCCTCCTACGGGCTGTTATAATCCAAAGCGGCCGCATCCGCGGCGGAAAAGAGAGGAAAATATGGCTGACTTTAAAGAATTGGACAGACTGCTGCAAAAATACGTGGACGACGGACTGCCAAACTGCAGCTGTGTCATCGCCAGAAAAGGAGAAATCCTGTATGAAAACTATTTTGGATGGGCCGACCGGGAAGGGGCTGTGCCGCTGAACGCGAATCATGTGTTCCGGCAGGCCTCCCTGACCAAGATCGCTTTGTATACCGCGGCCATGATGCTTTTCGAGCAGGGACACTTTCTCATGACGGATCCCCTGTACGAATATTTTCCGGAATATAAAAATGCTGTCAAACTGGTGACGCTGCCAAACGGGATGTCGGAAGTTGTGCCCGTGGAAAAGCCCATTCTGGTACGGCATATCTTCCAGATGACCTGCGGGCTCCCCTATGAAATGATCCTGGGCGGCGTCCCGGTACAGAGCCACCCCACGGCGATGGCCATGGCCAGGGAGATGAAAGAACTGCGGGAGAAAGGATACTTTACGCTGCGGGACCAGATCCGGGCCGCATCCCGGGTACCCCTGGCCTTCGAGCCCGGCACCCGGTTCCTGTACGGCTTCGCCAGCGAACTCACGGCAGGGCTGCTGGAGGAAATCTGCGGCAAAAGCGCCGAACTGGTACTTCGGGAAATGCTGTTCGAACCCCTGGGAATGGACAGTTCCGCCAATTTCCTGTGGGGGAACCTGAAAGAGCGTCTTGTGAAGGACTACTATCTGAAACCCGGAAAAAGCCTGGGGGACCCAGACGCCTTCTTCGTGCCGGATCCTGCCAGAGAGGCCCTGTTTGTAGGTCCTCTGGGAACCGTCCCCGGCTTCTCCCGGGTCATCACCAACTGCCGGGACTACACGAAGCTGATGCAGATGCTGGCCTGCGGCGGCTCCTACAACGGCGTAAAACTGCTGGGCCGCAAGACCATTGATCTGATGCGCTCCAATGCTCTCAGCCCCCGGATGCTGCAGGAGGATTTCTCCAACAATTATCTGGCGGGATACGGTTACGGCTACGGGGTGCGCGTGCTGTTGGACCGTTATGCCGGACAGCACAACGGCTTCCCGGGTCAGTTCGGCTGGACCGGCGGCTCCGGGACCTGGGCGGAAGCCTCCCCGGAGGAGGGTCTGTCCATTGTTTATATGCACAACTTACAGCCCAATCTGGAAGAATACCATCATCTGCGGATGCGGGCTGTGGCTTATGGGGCTTATTCTCCCAGCCGCTCCAGCGCGCCATAGGTAATATTGCGCAGCCTGCGCAGGGCGGAAGTGCTGCTGTACCCGCCTCTCTGGATAAGGTACAGCATGGCCATATCATCCGCCGGATCAATGGTCACATAATTGCCAGTCCAGCCGTCCCAGCCGTATTCTCCCGGCGTGCCGATGGTTCCCGCCTCTCCCTGATCGTTCAGCACCCGCATCAGGCAGCCGTAGCCGCAGCCCAGATTGCTGTCCCAGTTGAGCGCAGCTTTCTGGCGGGGGGAAAGTCTGTCCTGCCGCATGAATTCCACCGTTTTCTCTCCCAGAATCCGGGTTCCCTGATAAATGCCGCCTCCCAGCAGCATTTGTGCAAAACGGCTGTAATCCTCCAGGGTGGACACCAGCCCCGCGCCGCCGGACTCAAAGGACACATCCCGGCCATAGTACTCTCCCAGATTGCAGTCCTCATAGACTTCCAAACTTTTATTTTTCTCATTCCATATGTAGTTCTGGGCAAAGCGCCACCTTTTGTCCTCCGGCACATAAAAGCCCGTGTCTATCATGCCCAGAGGCGCGAAGATTTCCTCCCGCAGGAAAGTTCCGTAGCGCTTTCCCGTCGCCTCTTCCACCACCGCTCCCAGGACATCGGCGGACAGGCCGTACATCCAACGCTCCCCCGGCTGGAAAACCAAAGGCACCTCCGCCACCCGCTCAATCCACTCCCGGGTGGTCAGCCGCTGTCCCTCCGCCTGCGCTTTTTTCAGCTTTTGAAACAAATCGTCCATCAGCAGACCGGAAGGGCTGCATCCTTCCCAGTTCTCGGGATAGGGAATGCCGGATGTCATATTCAGCAGATCATAGATGGTATTCTCCCGCTCCGCCGGCAGGGGTTCCCCGCCCGGGTTCCACACGGTCTGGTTGCGGAAGCAGGGAAGATACAGACTCACCGGATCCCGCAGATCCAGCTGCCCCCGCTCCACCAGCAGCAGCACCGCCGCTGCGGTAACGGGCTTGGTCATGGAAAAAAGGCGGAAGATGGTATCCCGTTTGACAGGGGTCTTTTTCTCCCGGTCCGCATAACCGCAGGCACTGAAATAGCGTTCCCTGCCTCCCTGGATCAGCAGATAACCCGCCCCCGCCACCTGGCCCGTCTCCACTTCCTGCCGCATAACACGGTCTATCGCCTGTCGATAATCGTACATACTACGCCTCCTCTGCCTGCATGCTGTTCCTCTGTTTCTTGATTCTGCTCTTATCCTGATACATTCTTCTGTCCGCCACCTCAAGAAAATCCGGGGCGCTGAGCTCACAATATCCGATGGCATAGCTGACAGGGACATTGCGGGCCTGGTTGCAGATTCCGCAATGCTCCTCCAACTTGCGGACAAACCGGGACGGATCCCCTTTATACAGCACTGCAAACTCATCCCCGCCCTGACGGTACACCTTTCCCGCATCCCCGGCGGCGTCCACCAGAAGCCGGGCAAAGCACTGCAGCAATTCGTCTCCCGCCGAATGTCCGATGGTATCATTTACCATCTTCAGATCGTTTAAGTCCGCGATAATATAGTAGTCGCTGCCGCATTCCGACGCATCTGTCAGATCTCGTTCAAAAGCATTGCGATTGTAAATATGGGTCAGATAGTCGATAAAGGCAAAGCGATAACCCGTCTCGGTACAAAATGCTATGAGGCTGCGCATACGGTCATGCCTGGACTGCATATCCTCCGGCAGAATCTTGGTCTCAAGGATCAGGTTTTCCTCTCCGTATTTTTCCAAGACCATGTTCCTGACTTCTTCCAGTACCATCTGCGCCCGTTCCCGGAAACCGGCGATAAATGCCACCCCGTTTTCCCCTATGCGGTAACCCCGCAGACGGTACAGCCGCAGTCCCCTGCGCAGGTCCTGCAGAATCCTCACATCCTGCTTCCAGTCAAAATTGTTCTCCGTCTTGCAGAAGCAGAAGGCCGCTATGGACGACCTTTGTTTATCCGGCCCCATCTGCTCCAGCACGGTTTCAAAGGAATACTGGTTGAACAGTGCCGTCTGTTCGTCCAGATACTTTTCCGTGTTCTCATGGCTGAGGATCAGCCCCAGCAGGATCAGCGTAGACGCCACCACTACCAGCAGGATCTCCGGAAACAGCATCTGAATGATGGATACCGCCGCGAAGATGGGAACCGCAAGGATAAGCGCCAGCCTCTTCTCTCCGTCTAAGCGCTCCCAATGGCGCAGGCAGCTGTATAAGATCAGCAGCAGATAGAACACCAGGCTGAAATAAAGCGCATAGGCCTTGGGCCCCAGGGAATAATCCGTGGTATATCCATGCTCATAGGTGATGGGCAGTACCAGGATCCCCAGCACCGATACCCAAAAGGGGATTTGATGGCATATCTTCCGGGCTCTGGAAAATGCCATGCTCACCTCCAGGTAACTCCTCATATATAGAAACAGCAGAAATACAAACCCCAGTATGGACAGCAGATAGATTATGTGAGCCACCAGATTTACCCTGTCGGGAATCCTGTCCCTGTGGTTGACAGTGTATACCGTAATCAGATCAAACAAGGTATTGAGTAAGGCCGCCACCGTCAGCGCCTGAAAAATCCTGGTGGACTTCACCGGGATATGAGGCTTCCGATAGTAGAACACAAGCATATAAATCACCATTAAAAGGCATACGGCAGATGTCTTAAGCAGCATGTAAAAAAATCTCCTTCCGCAGCGGTTTAATCAGCACATTATTCAAATTATATCTTACTCATACAGAAAATGCAAACGCTTTTACCCTTCTTTTATCCCGCATTCCTTCATGTTCCGCAGCCTTTTTTGTACAAGGAAAAAGGCGGGGATCAGAAAAACATCCGCCAGAATCCAGGCAATGGGATTGCCCAGGCAGGAACCGGTAAAGCCCAGCCAGGGCACCAGCACAAAGCCCGCCAGGGCCCTGGCCACCATCTCGAACACCCCTGCAAGGATGGCAAAAAACGGAAAGCCCACCCCCTGGATCAGAAAGCGGATAATGTTGACCAAAGCCAGGGGAAAATAGAATGCCGTGGCAATGGTGAGGAATAATTTTGCGTCTCCGATAATCGCCGTCTCGGAAGCCTCCAGGAACAATCCGGCCAAAGATTCTCCGAACAGGGTACTGATGCCCAATGCAATCACCGAATAGCCGGCTCCCAGCAGGACGCAGGACTTCAGTCCCTGCCCGATGCGCTCCAACTTTCCCGCCCCCACATTCTGCCCGCCGTAGGTGGCCATGGTGGAACCCATGGCATCAAAGGGACAGGCCAGAAAACCGCTGATCCTCCCCGCCGCCGTCACCGCTGCCACCGCGTCGGAGCCCAGGGTGTTGGTGGCACTCTGCAGAATCACGCTGCCGATGGCAGTGATGGAATACTGCAGGCCCATGGGAACACCCATGCCGCACAGGTTTCCGGCCAGATGCCTGTCGAAGGCCCACTCTTCCCTGCGGATTCGCAGAATCTCAAACTTTTTCACCATAAACAGCAGACAGCACAGCCCCGACACCCCCTGGGAAATCACAGTGGCCCATGCCGCTCCCTGCACGTCCCAGCGCAGATTGACGATGAAGAACAGGTCCAGTCCGATATTGAGGAAAGAGGACATGACCAGGAAAATCACCGGCGTCTTGCTGTCCCCCAGTGCCCGCATCACCCCCGAGGTCATATTGTACAGGAAGGTCACGGGAATTCCCAGAAAGATTACCCATATATAAGCATATGCCGCATCCAGGATATTGTCAGGGGTTTTCATCATTACCAGAATGGGGCGGCACAGCGCGGTGGTCAGTACCGTCAAAAGCAGGGCGAAAACCGCCGTAAGCCATACGCAGTTGGCCACCACCCGGCGCAGCCCCCCATAGTCCCCGGCCCCGAACTTGTGGGATACGGGAATGGAAAAGCCGCTGCATATGCCCATGCAGAAGCCGATAATCAGAAAGTTCACCGAACCCGTAGCACCCACCGCCGCCAGATTCTCCGTCCCAAGAAAACGCCCAACGATCACCGTGTCCACCAGATTATAGAACTGCTGAAACAAAAAGCCAAATAGCAGGGGAATTGAGAATCCCAGAATCAGCTTCATGGGCGAATCCTTTGTCATATCTTTAATCATAACTCTCTACCTCTTTCCTCTGAAACTAAAATGAATCGCGAAACTCCAAATAGAGAGTATAGGCCCGGCGCCGGAAATGCGCAATGTGTTTTTTTGCCCATTTTGTTCTTTTTATAATACATTGCCCGTCATACCAAAAAAACGGGCAGCGGCTGGCGCCTCTGCCCGTTTCTCTTATTCCATATCATTGTTGATTCCCGATCCCCGGCTTAGCAGAACGGATTCTCCGTAGGGTAAGGCAGGCTCTTGGGCTGGTTATAGTTCAGATCTTCCACAGGAACGCCGATGAACTTGAATACCTCATACAGCGCCTTGCCGAAGTGGCCGAAAGCAACCGCGCCATGATGAGGATAGTTCTTCTCGATCAGCACATGGCGGTAGAAGCGTCCCATCTCAGGGATGGCGAACACGCCGATGGAGCCGAAGGACTTGGAAGGCACGTTCAGCACTTCGCCCTGGGCAATGTAAGCGCGCAGTTTGCAGTCAGCGGTGGACTGCAGACGATAGAAGGTGATCTCGCCGGGAGCGATGTCGCCCTCCAAAGTGCCGTTGGTAACTTCGATGGGCAGGTTCCTGGCCATGATCTTCTGGTACTTCATCTCGCAGAAGGCCAGCTTCTTGGAGCAGGTGTTGCCGCAGTGGAAGCCCATGAAGGTATCCTTGTGGCTATAAGGGAACTTGCCTTCAATGGATTCCTTGAACATGTCGGCAGGCACGGAGTTGTTGATATCCAGCAGCGTAACGGCATCCTGGCTCACGCAGGTACCGATGAACTCGGACAGGCAGCCATAGATATCCACTTCGCAGGATACGGGGATGCCCATACCGGTCAGACGGCTGTTCACATAGCAGGGAACAAAGCCGAACTGGGTCTGGAATGCAGGCCAGCATTTTCCGGCGATGGCCACATACTTGCGGTAACCTCTGTGGGCCTCCACCCAGTCAAGCAGGGTCAGTTCGTACTGAGCCAGCTTCTCCAGCACCTCGGGCTTCTTGTTGCCCGCACCCAGTTCCTCGGCCATCTCCGCCACCTTGGCAGGGATTCTCTCGTCTCCGGCATGCTTGTTAAAGGCCTCGAACAGATCCAATTCGGAGTTCTCCTCGATCTCCACGCCCAGATTGTACAGCTGCTTAATGGGGGCGTTGCAGGCCAGGAAGTTCAAAGGTCTGGGGCCGAAGGAAATGATCTTCAGGTCGGAAAGACCCACAATCGCTCTGGCGATGGGTACGAATTCGTTGATCATGTCGGCGCATTCCTCAGCGGTGCCCACGGGATACTCGGGTATGTAAGCCTTGATGTTGCGCAGCTTTAAGTTGTAGCTGGCATTCAGCATACCGCAGTATGCATCGCCTCTGCCGTCCAGCAGATCCGCCTGGCTCTCCTCAGCGGCCGCCACAAAAATGGAAGGACCGTCAAAATGCTTGGCCAGCAGGGTCTCGGAAATCTCGGGACCAAAGTTGCCCAGATATACGCACAGAGCGTTACAGCCGTTCTTCTTCACATCTTCCAGAGCCTGTACCATATGGATCTCGCTCTCCACGATGCAGATCGGGCACTCATAAATGTCCGTCTCGTCATACTTGGCCTTGTAAGCGGCCACCAGAGCCTTTCTCCTGTTTACGGACAGGCTCTCCGGGAAGCAGTCGCGGCTCACGGCCACGATACCGATTTTTACTTTGGGTAAATTGTTCATTGTACTCTCCTCCATTTATGATAATTAAATACAACCTGAGATAAATACGGACTGCTTTTTAATTATACCGCATTCCCCATGCACATTCAAGTTCTTTGCCCCTTCAATCCGGCATTACTCGTTCACATTCAGGTTCTTTCCCTTCAGGCCGATATGGCTTCCCGCGTCCAGGCCGCCCTCCTCATGGCCGATAAGCCATTTGTTCACAGCGGTAATCAGCGCGTCCTCACCCTTTTCTTCCCCGGATGCTCCATGGGGCTTCTCCAGCGGATAGTTGGTTCCCCTGGGAAGTACGATGGCCACCTGGAAACCCGCGCCGTTTACGCCGCAGGGCGCATAATGCAGGGTGGTGGCGTAGATCTCCACGCCTTTGCCCGCAGGCAGCAGAAACGCTTCCATTTTGGCGGTATCGTAGGTGAAGCCCTCCTCAATGTCCTGCTGCATGCCCAGAAGCAGGATGGCATCGGTGGCAGCGATATTCAATTCGCTGTTCCGATGGTACTCCACCGCGTTCAGCAGTTCATTGTGGCCGTTGCAGTAACCGATCTGGATGGGCATCTCGCCGAAGGTCACTCTGGTCAGCGCCTCCATGGCGGAAGTGGCCTCCAGAGCCTCCACACTGGGCTCATACACCACGCCTTCGGGCACGGGCTGCTTTCCCAGCACTTCCACCAGTTCCGTCAGGTCCACATTGTCGATCAGCCTCCCATACTTGCGGAAAGCGGGATCTGTGACAGATAATATTTTCATGGCATCCTCCTTTTGCGCCCCGGGGCGCGGATTATTGTTTTCGACTGCCTGCCCCGGGAAAATTATTTGATAATCTCAAACAGGGGCTTGCAGGCCGGGTAAATCTCCTTAAACTGGGCATACCGCTTTTCGTATTTGGCCACCAGTTCCGGATCGGGCTCCACGGTGTCCACCACCTTTACGATCTTAGCCGCGGCCTCCTCCACATCTGCATATTCGCCGCAGGCCACTGCCGCCAGCATGGCGCCGCCCAGGGAGGGCCCTTCCTCGCTCTCGATCACATCCACCTTCAGGTTCAGGATATTGGCGATCATCTTCTTCCACAGGGGACTCTTGGCACCGCCGCCGCAGATCTTGGTGCGCTCGATTTTAATCCCCAGGGACTTGGCCACCTCAAAGGAATCTCTCAGGGCAAAGGCCACACCCTCCAGCACGGCCTGGGTCATGTCAGCCCTGGTGGTGTCCATGGTCATGCCGATAAACGTACCTCTTGCATTGGGATTGTTATGAGGAGAGCGCTCCCCCATCAGGTAGGGCAGGAAGTATACATGGTTCTCTCCCAGCTTTTCAATGGCCTTCTGCTCCGCCGCGTAATCCCCGGTACCGACGATATCGTCCATCCACCATTTGTTGCAGCTTGCCGCGCTGAGCATACAGCCCATCAGATGATAGCTGCCGTCCGCATGGGCAAAGGAGTGAAGCGCATTGTATTTGTCCACACCGAAATTCCTGGAGGAGATGAAGATGGTGCCGCTGGTGCCCAGGGAAATATTGCACATGCCATCTCCCACAGTACCGGTGCCCACCGCCGCCGCCGCGTTGTCGCCTGCGCCCGCCGCCACTTTCACCGTGTGGGGAATTCCCAGCTTGTCGGCGATTTCGGGCAGCACGCAGCCCACGGACTCATAACTCTCGTAGCAGGTTGCCAACTGCTCCTCGGTGATGCCGCAGATCTCGCACATCTCTTCGGACCATCTGCGGTTCTTCACGTCGAAGAGCAGCATACCGGAGGCATCGGACACATCCGTGCAATGTACCCCGGTGAGTTTGTAGGCGATATAGTCTTTGGGCAGCATGATCTTGGCGATTCGAGCAAAGTTCTCCGGCTCCTTGTTTTTCACCCAGAGAATCTTGGGAGCGGTAAAGCCGGTAAAGGAGATGTTGGCCGTGTACTCCGACAGCTTTTCCTTGCCGATCACATTGTTCAGATAATCGCATTCCTCATATGTACGTCCATCGTTCCACAGAAGCGCAGGACGGATCACCTGATCGTCCTGATCCAGAATCACCAGCCCGTGCATCTGGCCGCCGAAACTGATGCCCGCCACCTGGCTCTTATCCGCGTCCTTCAGCAATTCCTCAATGCCCAGCATGGTCTGCTCGTACCAGTCCTCGGGCTTTTGCTCCGACCAGCCCGGATTGGGGAAATAGATGGGATATTCCCTGGAGACGATATTCCTGATTTTACCCTCGCCGTCCATCAGCAGCAGCTTTACCGCCGATGTGCCTAAATCAATACCGATATATAACATATTTACCTCTTTTCTGCATATTCGGAGCCCGTCCAATGGCAGACTCCCGCTGTGCCTGCGCTCTCTGTCTCTGCAGCCCGATGCCTTCCGAAGCGTTTACTCGGGGCCATGTGTCCGGGCACGTTATCTATAGCATACTCGTTTTGCGTCCCAAAATCAATACGCCTTTTATATTTTCGGTATTATGCACATTTTCGGGGATGAAAACTGGTAAATATGACTTCATCCGCATCCTTCGCCGGGTGCTTCCGTGCCCGGGCACGCACTCGGGGTCCGAAGAAAGGCCCCGTTTAAGGCATTTCTTTATTGTTTTCCCATCTGAAATCATTTATAATGTGGGTACCCGGTCTGTCCCCCGGAATATCCCCTCCTTTGGGGACATGCCATATCATTATGCGGAAACGGGAGAAAATATGCTTCGGGGACCACAGGATGCTTACGCAGGAGGTACATCATGGCCACAATTAAAGAGATCGCAGCTCTGGCAGGGGTGTCCAGAGGAACCGTTGACAGGGTGTTAAACAACCGGGGCTCCGTGAATCCCGATACGGCGGAGAAAATCCGGGACATCGCCAGGGCGCTGGACTATAAGCCTAATATTGCCGGGCTGGTGCTGGCCGCCCAGAAGAAAAAGCTGAAGCTGGGAGTGGTTTTGTTTTCCGCCGAGAATCCCTTTTTCATAGATGTGGAGGAAGGCGTCACGGAGAAGGCGGAGGAACTGGCAGGATATAACTGCGCCGTGGTGATCCGGCATATCACTTATGGCGTGGAGCAGCAGCTGCAGGCCATACAGGAACTGCTGGAGGAGGAAGTCAGCGGCATCGCCCTGGCCCCTTACAACGACGAGCGCATCCGGAAATGTATCAATACCCTGTATGACCGGGGGATTCCGGTGGTGACTTTCAACACGGATATCGAGAACTCCCGGCGCATTGCCTATGTGGGAAGCCACTATGCCAAAAGCGGGGAGACCGCCGCGGGGCTCATGCACCTGATGACCCACGACAAAGTGCGGGTGGGCATCGTCACCGGTTCCCCGGACATCCTGTGTCACACGGAGCGGGTGGCGGGATTTGTCAATTCTCTGAAACGCTATAAGTCCGATATGGAAATCGTGGATGTGGTGGAGAATCACGACGACGAATTTGAGAGTTATGAAAAAACCACCCGGCTGCTGACGGAACACCCGGAAATAAACGCGCTGTTTTTTGCCGCAGGCGGCGTCAACGGCGGCTGCCGCAGTCTCTCCGTGCTGGGCCGGGAAGGACAGGTCCGGGTGATCGCTTTCGACAAGGTGCCCACCACCAAGGCGCTGGTGAAAAAAGGCGTTATCGCCGCCACCATCTGCCAGCAGCCCAGGGTCCAGGGGGCCAAGCCCCTGACCCTGCTGTTCGCCTATCTGACCACCGGAGAGATGCCGGAGAAAGAATACAATTATGTGGCGGTGGATATCAGAATCCGGGAAAACATTTAAACTGACCGGGGCTGATCTGGTTTACCGTCTCACCCACACGCTCATCTCCCCCTCGCCCCGGTTGTTCCAGGCGTAATAGGGAATCATGCGCAGCGTTACGTCCTGCTCCCGCACCGGGCCCGCCGGGTGGTACAGTTCGGCGCTTTCCGCCGCGGCCAGACGCTTGCCGGGCACTTTCAGTACCGTCATGGGATGGCCCAGTTCTTCCGTCACTTCCGTCTCAATACCGCTTTCGTCCCATCCGGGCAGATCCACCCTGCACAGATGCAGGTCTTTCCCATTGTCCGCTTCTTCCAGACAATACACAATGGGGCCGCGAGTCAGGGCAACCTTGCCCATATTCTCCCGCACCCTGGGGTCGGATTCCAGAATGCGCACCGGCATCTCCATCTCCAGAAGGATTTCATCGCCGTCACTCCAGACTCCTTCTATGTACAGATAGCCCTCCCTGTAGGAAACCGCTGTATGCCGGTCCGACACATCCTCTCTGTCCCTCATTTCAGGAGCGCTCTTTACCGCCAGTCCCCCGGCGTTCACCTGTACCTGTCCCCCAATACCGCCGCAGCTGTAGCCTGCTTTCACTCCGGTACTCCAGCCGGGAATGCGGAAAGCCAGTCTGCAGGGAACCCGATCCCCCCGGAGCTGTACCTTCACTCTGCCGCCCCAGGGCATATCCGTCTCCACTTGCAGATCCAGCGTCTTTTTCTCCCCTTTGTCCACCCAGACCTGCTTACTCAGCACACTGCTCATATACAGATGGAACCAAAGCGTATCCACGGGTTGATTCCAGCCTCCCTGATCCAGCGGATAACGATCGGCTTCCGTATAGGCGTAAGAGGCCACGGAACTCACCATCCGGGCGATATTGGGCGGACAGCAGGCGCAGCCGAACCACTTCTGGCGCAGGCTCTTGACATGAGATTTTCTGGCGTCCCTGTGACAGGCCCGGGGCAATACTTCCAGGGGATTCACATAGAAAAAACTCTTGCCGTCCAAGGCCATGCCCGCCAGCACCGTATTATACAGGGCCAGTTCCATCACATCCCCGTATTTGCCCCGGGGCTTGAGCTGCAGCATCCTTCTGGCCCAGAACACCAGGCCGATGGCGGCGCAGGTCTCGGAGTAGGCGGTATCCCCGGGCAGGTCATAGCCAAAGGAGAACGCTTCCCCTATATGGGTGGCGCCTATCCCTCCGGTAATATACAGCTTTTCCCGGGTCACATTATCCCAGAGCCGGTCGCAGGCCGCTTCCATGGCCTCGTCCCCGCAGAGTCTGGCCACATCCGCCATGCCGCTGTACAGATATACCGCCCGCACCGCGTGCCCCACCGCTTCGGACTGTTCCCGCACGGGCAGATGGGCCTGATGGTAGGAATTGTCGGTGCTCTTTTGATAGGGCTGGCCGTCATGGGCCGCCCGCTCCTTCTCTTCTTCCTCGAAATAGTAGGGCTGATGACCGCGCTGATCCAGGAAAAACCCGGCCAGCTTCAGGTATTTCTCCTGATTGTCTATTTCACAGAGACGTACCAGTGCCATCTCCGCGATCTCATGGCCGGGATATCCCTTTCGCTTTCCCGGCTCCGGGCCGAAGGTTTCACAGCAATAGTCCGCGAATCTCTCGGCAGCGTGCAGCAGCTTGTCCTTTCCCGTGGCCTGGTAATAGGCCACCGCCCCTTCCACCAGATGTCCCAGGCAATACAGTTCATGGTGGTCCCGGAGATTGGTAAAGGCCCGGTCCATGCCGTTGATGATATAATAGGTATCCAGATAGCCGTTCTCCAGCTGGGCGGCGCAGACAATGTCTATGGCCTCGTCCGCCGTCCGTTCCAGTTCCGGGTCAGGATGCTGCAGCAGGGAGTACCCCACCGCCTCAATCCATTTGGAAAAATCCGTGTCCTGGAACACAAAGCCGTAAAACTTATCCCCCTCGGGATGTTCCGGGTCCTCCGGCAGCGCCTGAAAACCCCGGAAGGTGTAGGCCGGGGCCACATAGGCGGCGCCCTTCTCCTTCTTCTCCCGCATCATCCTGCCCGCCACTTTGAAGTTGCGCATACAGTAGCTGGGGGCGGCACCCTCCACTCTGTCGTTCAATGCCTCCCACTGGTAGGGGATTACCTGGGTGCGCACCAGTTCCTGCTCCCTGTGCCAGAAGGCGTCGGTCACCCGGATCTGTTTTAAATCCAGGGGAGTACTGAATTCCCTGTTTTCCATCTGTTATTCCTCCTTATCTCAATCCGCTTTTTCCCCGGCAGCAGTCTTTTTCCGCCGGGGATTGTGTCAAATGGTATAATCCATGGCCCCTGTCCGCTGCCTGTGCCTTGCCGCCAAATCGCCGATGGTCACATTGTCCACCACCTGATTGACCGCCCGGTACACATCCTTCCAGACCTGCAGGGTCTCGCAGGTGTCGCAGCGCCCGCAGGTGCCATAATCCTCCTCCAGACAGGCCACCGGAGCCAGAGAGCCTTCCGTCAGCCGCAGCACCATACCCACGGTGTAAGCCTCCGGTTCCCTGGCCAGCCGATAGCCTCCCTGGGCCCCGCGGACGCTCTTCACATAGCCCGCCTTGTGCAGCACGGCGATGATCTGTTCCAGATATTTCTCCGAAATACCCTGCCTGCCCGCAATCTCTTTTACCTTGATACATTCTCCGCTATTGTTCAGCGCCAGATCCAGCATAACCCGCACCGCATAGCGTCCCTTGGTGGATATCTTCATACTTACCGCTTTCCCGGGTATGGCAGACCGGGCCTGCCATATCCATCTATCTGTCTTAAACTATATTGTCTTAAACTCTATAAATCCTACTCCGCAAACATGCCTGTGGACAGATACCTGTCCCCGGAGTCCGGCAGCAGAGCCACTATGGTTTTGCCTCTGTTCTGGGGCCGGAGTGCCAGAACAGAGGCAGCGTACAGCGCCGCCCCGGAGGTAATGCCCACCAGCACCCCTTCCCTGCGGGCGATCTCCCTGCCCTCGGCATATGCCTGCTCCGTGGTGACGGTGAATACCTCGTCATATACCTGGGTGTTGAGGACGGAAGGAACGAATCCCGCCCCGATCCCCTGGAGTTTATGAGGGCCGGGCTCACCGCCGGAGAGCACCGGCGAGTCGGAAGGCTCCACCGCCACCACCTGGATCCGGGGATTCCTGGCTTTTAAGTAGGTACCGATGCCTGTTATGGTCCCCCCAGTGCCCACTCCCGCCACAAAGATGTCCACCTGTCCCTCCGTATCCTCCCAGATCTCGGGTCCTGTGGAGGCAGCATGGGCCGCTGGGTTGGCCGCATTGTCAAACTGACCCAGGATCACGGAGCCGGGAATCTCCTGCAGCAGTTCTTCCGCTCTGGCGATGGCTCCCTTCATCCCTTTGGCCCCCTCCGTCAGCACCAGTTCCGCCCCGTATGCCTGCAGCAGGCTGCGCCGCTCCGCGCTCATGGTATCGGGCAGGGTCAGAATGGTCCGATATCCCTTGGCCGCCGCCACGCTGGCCAACCCGATGCCGGTGTTGCCGCTGGTGGGCTCTATGATGGTGGCCCCGGGCCTGAGCAGTCCTTTCCGCTCCGCATCCTCCACCATGGACAGCGCCACCCGGTCCTTTACGCTGCCCGCCGGGTTTAAGTACTCCAGCTTTGCCAAAATAACCGCATCCTCAATGCCTTTTTCCCTCATATAATTCTCCACTTTTAAAAGCGGGGTATGCCCGATCAGTTCCGTGGCTTTATTGTATATTCCGGCCATATTAAACCCTCCATTTCCTACTTTTTCTATATGAATGTTGTGAATAGAATATACCAACCATCCCTTTTTGTCAATTCTATTTGCGAATTCGGGGGATGTATAGTATACTGGTTAGACAATTAAGGCATAGGCCTATACCGTATATGAGAAAGAGGTTTAAAATGATAACAGACCAAGTATATGCCGTGCCCTGTGTGTATGACAGGGCGGCGGGAAAAAATACGAAACCGCCCCTCCGGGCGGCAGTCCCGGGCTCCAAGAGCATCACCAACCGGGCGCTGCTGCTGGCCACTTTGGCCCGGGGCACTTCCACTCTGCGGGGCGTACTCTTCTCCGACGATTCCCGGCATTTTCTGAACTGTATACGGGAACTGGGCTTTGAAACCCAGGTGGCGGAGGAGGAAAAAATCGTGCGGGTCACGGGCCTGGGCGGGGCGCTCCCCAGACCGGAGGCAAGCATCTATGTGGGCAGCGCCGGCACCGCCGCCAGATTCCTCACCGCTTACCTGGGGGTATCCCGGGGCATCTACCATTTGGACGCCTCCCCCCAGATGCGCAGGCGTCCCATGGCCCCGCTGCTGGCCTCCCTGGAGGATCTGGGCTGCGAAATCTCCTGCCAGGGAGAGGAGGGGCATTTCCCCTTTACCCTTCGGGGCCGCGGCTTTGGCAAAACGGATATCTCCGTGGAGATCGAGCACAGCAGCCAGTTCCTCAGCGCTTTGCTCATCTCTTCCTGCCTGAGCCCGGAGGATATGAACATCCGGATCCAGGGGGAGCATGGCCTGTCCTATATCCGTATCACCACCCGCATGATGGAGCAATTCGGCGTATCTGCCCAGCCTTGGTACTATTGTGAGGGAAACGGGGAGAATCATGCCTGTCAGGGCTGTGTCAACAGCACCCGCCCTCTGGGATACCGGGTGGCCGCCGGGCAGCACTATCAGGCGCTGGACTATCAGGTGGAGCCGGATGTGTCCGCCGCCTGTTATTTCTATGCCCTGGGAGCGCTGCTGGGGGTTTCGGTACAGGTTTTGCATGTGGGAAAAGACAGTATGCAGGGCGATCTGGCCTTTTTGGATGTGCTGGTCAGAATGGGATGTTCTTTGCAGGAGAACGGAGAAGGACTGATACTGCTGCCGCCGGCGGACGGACGGCTGGCAGGCGTGGCGGCGGATCTGTCCGCCTGCTCCGACCAGGCCATTACCCTGGCTGCCATAGCCCCTTTTGCAGAGGGCCCCACCACCCTATCAGGCATTGGGCATATCCGCTACCAGGAATGTGACCGCCTTGGCGCCATCGTCACGGAACTGGGCCGCATGGGGATCCGCTGTGAATCCACGGACAGCAGTATCACCGTCTATCCCGGCATGCCAAAACCCTGCACCGTCCAGACCTATGAGGACCACCGCATGGCCATGGGCTTTACCCTGACGGGACTGCGCGCCCCCGGGATTCTCATAGACAATCCGGGCTGCTGCCGTAAGACTTTTGAAGAGTATTATCAAATGTTGGAGAGCTGTATACTAGAGTTGTGAGCCTGCCGCTTTTTCTTCACAAGCTTTCGTATCTTCCGTCCCTGGTGCTTTACTCCCAGCACGGACAGCATCACTCCCAGAAGGATGCAGAAATCAGATACATTAAACACCAGCCTCCGCAGCGGCGTCCATTTCACGTTAAAGCTGACATAATCCATCACATACTGTTGTTTCAGCCTGTCGTAAGTGTTGCTGAAAGCCCCTCCCAGCAACAGGGACAGCCCTGCCCGCAGCAGATTGCTGCCATGGACGCTCAGGCTCAGCACAAATACCAGCGCGGCCAACCCGGTAAGGAGCAGGGACAGCGTTGTAACCACCGCTCCCCGCCCCTTTCCCAGGCCCAGCATGGCTCCCCGGTTATGATGCCTGCGCAGCAGAAGCCTGCCGTCCCAGACCTCCAGGTTCTCCCCCTGCGGCAGTTGTCGTTCCATGCGCTCTTTCAGGTATTTTTCTCCCATGAATATTCCCGTGATCAAACTCACAAAAAAGCGGACCATCTGATATATACTCCTATACGTGAAATAGCTATCGCATAAGCGACAGCTATTTTTGTCTACACCTTATTAAGCATCATAGCATACAGGGAAAAAAAAGTCTAGCTTTTTTTCCTGTTTCCTATATAATTCTTTTATGACAAAATGAAAGGCGGAGAAGACCATGGGGAATCAGGAACAGGAAATGAAACAGGAGCAGCTGCACTTCCAGGAATGCCTGGATATTATCGGCCGGAATGTGATCCGATATCAGCAGGAATATGAGCAGCGCCATGCCCAGGTACAGGAATTGTACAAGGCCATCAACAGCGGCGATGTGGAACTGTATAACCAGTTGATGACCGCCAGCAGCCTGGAAGAGCACGCCGCCTCCTCGCTGCGCAAGAACAGAGCGGCTTTTGATAAACCTTACTTCGGCCGCATCGACTACACGGAGCGCCCTTCGGAACTGGAGCAGCGGGTCTACATCGGCAAAAACGGGGTGTTCCGCAACAAGACAGACGTGCTGATCGCGGACTGGCGGGCCCCCATTTCCAGTGTCTACTATGAGAACGAACTGGGCCCGGGCGAGTACGGACTGCCGGACGAGAAACCCATCTCCATCGACCTGCGCCTGAAACGCACTTATAATGTGGAAGAAGGCAGACTGCAGGGTTATTATGACAGCGATGTGGCTTCCAATGACCAGTTGCTGGTGCAGTACCTGTCCAAGAACAAGGACGCGGTGCTGGGGGAGATCATCGCCACGATCCAGAAAGAGCAGAACGCCATTATCCGCAAATCCCCCTTTGCCAACCTGATTGTCCAGGGGGTGGCAGGCAGCGGCAAGACCACGGTGGCCATGCACCGCATCTCCTATCTGCTTTATAATTACAAGCATCGTTTTGAGTCCAATGAGTACTGCATCATCGGCAGCAACGATCTGCTGCTGAACTATATCACCAGCGGCCTGCCGGAACTGGATGTACCCAACATCAAGCATATGCGCATGGATCAGATTTTCGCCCGGCTGTGTGAAAAGAACTGGGTAAAGAAAAACAAAACAGCGGAACCCGGTTCCGTGCCTTCCCGAAGCAGCCTCCTCTTCATGAGGGAACTGGAACTGTATCTGCTCCATCTGCGGGAATCCCTGGTGGACTTATCCCCGCTGCGGGATAAGCAGATCGGAACCATTTTGTCGGAGAGCAACAACGCCACGCTTTACCGGGAAAATCCCGCTTTCAGCATCTGCACTTTGCTGTCTACGCTGGACGAACGGGTTAAGACCAGGATCAAGTTCCTGATGAGCGGGGAGGACAGGGACCGCCTCCAGGCCAAGCTGAGGGAATATGCCGGACACTATAAAGCCATGCGCCCCACCCGCAGCATTTATGATTTGTACACAGAATTTCTGCAGCACTGGCGCAGCATCCACAGGGACGCGCCGGGCCCGGCCGAAGACTGGCCGGCATATCTGAGCCGTCTGGGCCGCCGGGAGTACGATGTATACGATATTGCGGCTCTGGCGCTGATCCATTACCGGGTATACCAGAAGGCACCCAACCAGGAATTCGGGCTGCTGTTCCTGGACGAGGCCCAGGACTTCGGCATCGGTGTCTACTATGTGCTGCGGACACTGCTGCCCGCCGCATATTTTACCATCATGGGGGATGTGTCCCAGAATATCCATTATGACACGGGACTGAACGACTGGCATGAATTACAGAAACTGTTCCTGAAAGAAGAGCGGGACCAGTTCCTGCTGCTGCAGAAAAGTTACCGAAACACCATTGAAATCTCCCAGTACGCGGGACGAATCCTGGAAAAAGCCTCCTCCGGCCGCTATAAGATCCAGCCGGTGATCCGCCATGGGATCCCGGTGGAAGAGGCACGGTTCTGGAGCGACCTGGAGATGGCAGAACATGCGGCGGGCCTGATCGCCGCCATCCGGGAAAAGGGCTACCACACCACCGCCGTGATCTGCCGGGACGAAGAGACTGCAGCCGGGGCCCGGCAGCTGCTCTCTCCCCTGACCGTCCTCACTGACGGAGCCGCCTCCAACTTCTCCACCGGCACCATGGTGCTGCCCATCCGTCTGGTAAAGGGCCTGGAATTTGACGCGGTGATCCTGTGGAACCTGGACATGGAGCACGGCCCGGATGATCCCCGGCAGGCAAAGCTGTTGTATGTGGCAGCCACCCGGGCTCTGCATGAACTGCATGTGCTGAACTGCTGATATGACGCGCTATCGTATCACATCCTCATATCTGAGCCGCACCAGCTTGAAGTCCAGTACCACTTCCCGGCCGACGCCGCCGTTCATCAGGTTCTCCAGTTCCGTCACCGCCTCCTGGGCGATTCTGGCGAAGTCCTGGCGCACCGTGTTCATCTGCTGGCCCACATAACCCATCAGCGTCAGCCCGTCAAAGCCGCACACCGGACGAAAGATATCCATGTCCGTCAGGGCCCGCATGGCCCCTATGGCCATCAGGTCCGATGCACAGACCACCATGTCCTGGTCCCGGGCATATTTCACGGTGAGTTCCCTGGCTTTTTTCTCTGAGAACTCACCGTTGCGGACAATCATTTCCAGGCCGTAGTCTGCCGCGAATTGTTTCATGCCTTTGATCCGTTCCTCCGTCACATAGCCGCTGCTTTTCCCCGCGATATAGAGCACCTTTTTGTAGGGAATGGCGTCCATCCGCATGGTTTTCTCCGCCACGGCATACTGTGCCGCCGCCTGGTCGATCCAGACGCAGGAGGTACTTTCATTGATCAGCGGCACATCCACCAATACAATCCGAAAAACCTGCCGCCGCACCAGTTCCTGCAGCACATGGTCCTGTTTGGATATGCCGTATATGATGATGCCGGTGATACTCTGGGAGCGGAAGTAGCCGATCACCTCCTCGACCCCCATACCCTCCAGCATGGAGAAAAACACCGTCACCACATCCAGGGCATGTTCTCTGGCACTCTTGAGCGCACCGGCCAGATACTGCATACTGATCTCATCTATGGCCTGGGTGTTGGTATTCAGGTGAATCAGCAGGGCGATGCGCCCCGCCTGTTTGGAGGAAAGCGCCGCCGCTACGGCATTGGGCACAAAGCCCAGTTCGGCAATGGCCTCATTCACCTTCTGCCTGGTTGCCCCACTGATATTGGGATAATGATTCAGCACCTTGGATACGGTGGAGATAGCCACCCCCGCCCTTTCTGCCACTTCCTTGATCGACGCCATGAAATGCCTCCTTGCTGTTGATCTCGCTCTTCTATTCGGGAATTCCTTCCCTCTTCCCCGGGTTCTTGTCCCCCTTCCGGGACTGCCTGCGGACAAGGCGGCCCGGAATACCCGTCAATGCCTGCAGCAGCAGGGATACGGCCGCCGATGCCAGAAGTACCGCCAGATATACCCAGATATCCAGCCGTACATGGGGTCTGATCAAATAGTACAGCCACCCATATAAAAAACCATGCACCAGCCAGATATAGGTGGACTGCTTTCCCCACCAGGCCAGGAACGCACCCAGAGGCGGCACCCGGGAGAGCAAAGTCAGAACCCCGTAGGAAAAAAGCGGCGCAAACAGAAAATCCAGCTTGGCATAGGCTGCATCCGTTGCCAGCATCGTGCGCAGGGCTATGACGGCGCCCAGCAGCGCCACGGACAGACATACAGGCAGCCAGCCGCCCCAGCGCCTCAAAACCTTGTCCACCCGCTGCCAAAGACCATAGCGGGCGATGAGATATCCCGCCACGAATACCAGCAGAAAGGAGATCCGCAGCCCGTCTTTTACCGCCACCGCCAGAGTCCACAGCCCCGGCAGCCACAGCCGCCCGGCCAACAATGCGCCTCCCCCCAGCAGTCCCAGCGTCAGATAGAATATCCACTTGCATTTCTCTTCTCCCGGCCGGGTAAAACGGGTCAGCAGCAAATCCAAAAGCGGCAGCGCCAGCAGCATCTTGGCATACTGCTCCACATACCACCAGGCCCCGTTGTAGGTAGGGTTCAGAGCCGTCAGATTCCCCAAAAGCTGCGCCGGATCAAAGGGCAGCCCCAATATACCAAACAGGATTCCCATATAGATCAACAGCACCAGCCACAGTTTCCCATACAGCTTCAGAATCCGTCCCAGCACGCAGCGGTATTCCCGCAGCAGCCTGTCCCCAAATCCTTCCCTGGGCTGTCTGTCCAACACATAATACATGCCATAGCCGCTGACAAAAGCGAATATCCCCACGCACAGCTTGCAGAACCATCCGATCCGCTGTACCGTGTCCACCTGCATAAAGGGAAGCAGGGAACCATATTCCACCGCAAAGGAGTACAGGTGGTGGTATACCATCATCCATATGGCTGCGCCCTGCAGGATTGCAGACTGTCTCTTCGTAATTCCGTTTTCCACTTGATTCGACCTCCAAATTATCTATTCAGTATAGCACATATGAAGCCCCAGGGGAATCTTTTTCTCAGCGTATGCAACACATCACGAAAATCGGCTGTGTGAAAAGATCCACACAGCCGACCTGTCATTATTAATATTCTGCTTAATACTTTCCGAAACCGTCTCCGTCCAGGGAAATGATCTGCTCATTGGCGCTGGGAGAAGCGGTGAAGGAACCAATACTGCTTGAAGAAGAAGCCACCGTGTTCCTGTTTCCAAGGTTGTAAATGGAAAGTTTCTCACGCATCCGGTCTGCCTGGTTGGAAAGTTCCTCGCTGGCGGAAGCGCACTGCTCACTGGTAGCGGAGTTGGTCTGCACCACCTGAGATACCTGGGTGATAGCCTGCTTGATCTGGGTGCCGCCGGTAGCCTGATAGTTGCAGGCCTGGGCAATGTTGTTGATCAGCACTTCACTCTGGTTTACCACATTGGTGATTGTCTCCAGAGCCTTTGCCGTCTCATCGGCAATCTGGGAGCCCTGGCTTACCTTGCTGATGGAGTCCTCGATCAGTTCGGCAGTCTCAGCCGCAGCAGCAGCACTCTTGGCCGCCAGGCTTCTCACTTCTTCCGCAACCACGGCAAAGCCTTTACCTGCCTCGCCTGCCCGGGCCGCCTCTACGGCAGCGTTCAGAGCAAGAATGTTGGTCTGGAACGCAATATCGTCTATTACCTTGATGATCTTGGAAATGCTCTCGGAGGATCTGTTGATGTCCTGCATGGCAGTCATCATGTCATGCATCCGCTTGTTGCCCTGCTTCACGTCCTTGATGGCATTTTCCACCAGTTCCGCCGCCTGATTGGCCTGCTCTGCATTCTGTACGGTCTTTTCCACCACTTCGTCGATGGATGCGGTAATCTGCTGGATGGCGCTGGCCTGCTCCGTGGAACCCTGTGCCAGGGACTGGCTTGCGCTGGCCATCTGGGAAGAGCCGATGGTCACCTGGTAGGCGGCATCGCTGATGCTGCTCAGAACATGGTTGTTATCCTCAACCAGCTTTTTCAGGGAATGGCCCAGCAGGTCATCCGCAGACCTGGGATTCACCATCACAGTAAGGTTGCCCTTGGAAACCTCCTCGGCAATCCCGGCCTGATACTTAATGTTGTCAACCACCTTTTTGTACTCGTCAATCAGGTCGCCGAACTCATCATTGTTGTGCTTGACCAGCTCGATGTCCACATGTCCCTGCGCGATCCTCTGGGCAGCATCAGAAAGCTGCTCCAAAGAGACCCTCATGACCCTGACCACCGACAGGCCATAGAGCACGGTGATGGCAATGGCTACCGCCACGACACAAAGGTAGAAAACTACGGCAATTTCATAGTAACGGTCCTGATCGGGTGCATTCAGGATACCCTTGGTGCTGGAAATGGCGAAATATGTATTGATAATCGTCAGTACCACGGGAATTACAAAACCAATGATTAATCTTGTCTTAAATTTCATGTTTTTCATCGCGTTATACCTCTCTCTCTTCTGCTTCCAGACTATTCGCCTGCTCCAAAGCCGACATTTCCTCATCGTTTAACAGCTTTTCGGGATCCAGCAGAAGCTTTACAGAGTCTCCTACCTTTCCGATGCCATATACATATTTGTTCTGTGCCTTGTCTGACCTGGCAATGCTGGGGGGCGGCAGGATATTCTCCTCCCGGATCTCCACCACCTCGGCAATCTTTTCGATAATCAGGCCCACCAGCGTGTTCTGCACATTCACCACCATGATACAGGTCCTGTCATTGTACTCCACAGGTTCCTGCTTAAACCGAAGACTGATATCTATGACCGGGATGATCTTGCCCCGCAGATTGATCAAACCCTTGATATAATCCGCCGTCTCCGGAATCGCCGTGATCGCCTGGAACTGTATGATTTCGCTGACGTACTGGATTTTCAAGCCATAGTACTCGTTTCCGGACTTGAATGTCATGTACTTGCCCTTTTGCGCGTCGCGCTCGTCATGGGCAACCTGGCCGCTGTCTGCCTGACTGTTTACTTCACTGATTACATCCATGCAGCTACCTCCCTTTCATGCGTTTATTCTATCAATCCCACTGGGTCAAGGATCAGCGCTATGCTGCCGTCACCCAACTGCGTACAGCCGGACAAACCTTTCACTTTCTTGATATAAGAAGGGATGGGTTTTACCACGATCTCCTGTTCGCCGATCAGTCTGTCTACGAAGAGGCATATGGATTTCCCTTCCACTTCGAAGATCAGCATCATACCCTCTTCCACCGACTTGCGGTAATCCTTCAGGCCGTACCATTCGCCCAGCCGCAGCACGGGAAAGCACTCTCCGCGGATCATAATATATTCGTCGCCGTTGGGCTCGTGTATCATCATGTTCTCGCTGACGCTGACGAACTGCTTGATAACGCTGGTCTCCACCACGAAGGAGGAGGTACCCGTCTCCATCACAATGCCGTCTATGATGGCCAGCGTGAGGGGAATCTTAAGCGTCATGGTGGTGCCATGGCCCGCCTCGCTCTCGATCTCCAGAGTGCCGCCGATGGACTGGATGTTCTGCACCACCACATCCATGCCTACGCCACGCCCGGAATATTCCGTCACCTGCTCGTTGGTAGAGAATCCCGGCAGCGTAATGAACTTGAACACTTCCTTATCCGAGTACTCGCTGTCCAGCTTGCCTTCGTCCAGCAGGCCCTGCTTGCGGGCCTTGGCCAGAATCTTGGCACGATCCAGGCCCTTGCCGTCATCGGTGACGCTAATCCACACTTTTCCGGCTTCCGTCTTGGCGGAGAGAGTTACCTTCGCCTTGTCGACCTTGCCGCTGGCCTTGCGTTCCTCATTGGTCTCAATACCATGGTCCACTGCGTTACGCACCAGATGCATCAGAGGATCGGAAATATTCTCGATGATGTTCTTATCCACCTCGGTATGCTCGCCCACCATCTCAAAGTCAATGTCCTTGCCCAGCTTCCGGGAGACATCGAACACAATGCGGTTCATCTTCTGGAACAGATTGGTCAGAGGCATCATCCGCATGGACATGATTACATTCTGCAGATCCGTGGAAATCTTGGACATCTGCCCCGCCGCCTTGTTAAAGTTAGAAAGATTCAAACCCGGAACTTTCAAGTCGGGATTCTGCAGCACCACCGATTCCGCGATAACCAGTTCACCGATGAGATCCATCAACTGATCCATCTTATTCACATTGACGCTGATGAACGCATCCTTGGCCCCCTTCTGCTTATCCTTTGCCAGCTTCTTGGGACGGCCGGGTTCCTTGGTCTGGATGACAAAGTCACCGGGAGCCATGGGAGCCTTTTCCGCCTGCTGCTTCTTCTCTGCCGCCTGCTCCGCCTTAGCTTCTATGGCCTCTACGCTGGATTCCAGATCAATCTGGGGGGGATGATCCCCACCGAAATCAAATCCCAGCAGAAATTCTTCCGCCTTACACTCGTAGACATCCACCTTCTCAATGTCATACCCGACGCCGATCAGATCCCGGATCTCCGTCTCCGTGCACTGGGCCTGGAGCAGAATCTTGAAACCATCCTTCAAAATGGCCTCTCCGCTGGATTCATCGGAGATAATATCCTCCGGAGAGTAGAGCAGATCTTCCGCAATCTCCTTCATTGCGTAGACTACCTTGTAGGCATGGACATTGGCCATAACCGTCTCCGGGGAAAAAGTGATATACACCTTGTAAAAGCGGCTGGCATCCGTGGCCACGGGGGCTATGTAAAACTGCTTGGGCTCCTCATGCACGTTCTCCGGCATCAGGGCGTCCTCCCCCACCCCTTTTTTGATGGCCTCCAGAAAAGCATCCAGTTCTTTGATAATGCTCTCCGGATTTCCATCGGCTGTGTTCCCGTTGCGGATCTTATCCATCTCTTCGGTAATGAAATCCGCCACTTCCAACACATGCTCCACCAGTTTAAGGTGCGGCACATGCTCGGGATGGGACTCTCTCAGATAAAAGAAAACGTCTTCCAGCTTATGGGCAATGGCAGTGATGTTGTCGAACATCATAATGCCCGAAGAACCCTTTATGGTATGCATGGTACGGAATATTTCGTTGATGCTGTCCTGATCAAAGCAATCCGCATCCTTCTGGTCCAGCACCATTTCCTGCAACTGCTCCAGTAGCTGCTCGTTCTCAAACAGATAGATGTCCAACATTCCCTCTGTGTTAAATTCTTCAGCCATACTTTCTCCTTTCCTGTAAAATTTTATCAGATTATATTAGACCCAGCTTCTTCATGGCCTGCTCAAATCTCTCCTTGTCAATGGGCTTGCCGGAATAGATGGTACATCCCAATTCAAAGGCCATCTTTACGTTCTTCTCATCGTTGAGCGCCGTGGTCATAATCACCTTCGCCCTCTTGTCCTCCGCAATCCCCCGGTCCTTCTCCAGGTTGCGGATGCCCATCAGCGCCTGATAGCCGTCCATGACGGGCATCATGATATCCAGACATACCAGATCATAAGGCTCTCCGTCTTCCAGCGCCATCATGAAAGCATCCACGGCCTCCATGCCGTCCACGGTAACATCGCACTCACCGTACTTGGACAGGAATCCCACCATAAACTTCCTTGTGACAAAATCGTCCTCAGCCAATAAAATTTTCATATTACCCTCTTTCCCGCGCACCGCAGATCTTCCCGCGGCATTGCGTTAATTTGTATTTGACCTTACATCCTGCCCAGCACCGCATAGGCCCTCTTGGCCACATCCTGCAGTTTTTCCTGGTATTCCACAGCCCCCAGGTCGTAGGCCACCTTGGGCATTCCGTACACCACGCAGGTGGACTCGTCCTGCCCGATGGTCCTGGCCCCGGCCCTGCGCATTTCCAGCAGCCCCTTGGCACCGTCGCCTCCCATCCCCGTGAGAATGATGCCCAATGCCTTGGGCCCCGCCACTCTGGCCACGGAGTCGAACAGCACATCCACGGAAGGACAGTGCCCGTTCACCTTGGGCCCCGCCTTACACTCCACCTGGTAAACGCCGTTTACCTTTACCAGGCGCATATGCCGGTCTCCGCCGGGAGCGATCAGCACATGTCCGGGTTTTACCTGATCCCCGGTCTCCGCCTCCTTCACCACCACCCGACACTGGTTATCCAGCCTCTTGGCATACATATTGGTGAAACCCGGCGGCATATGCTGCACGATAACCACGCCGGGAATATCCGTTCCGAAGTTCTGCACCACGGAAAAAATGGCCTCCGTACCGCCTGTGGAAGCGCCGATGGCCACCACCAGATCGCCGCCCTTGGGAGGAAGCACCGACTGCTCCTGATGCATGGCCTTCTGTTTGATCCGGCTGATATTGGCTGTGGACGCAATCTTGATCTTCACCAGCAGTTCGTTCTGGATAAACGCCTCAAGCTGTTCCCGGGAAGACACCGCCGGTTTTGCCACAAAATCCACCGCCCCCACGTTCAGCGCGTCAAACACCTTGTCGCTCAGGGCACTGATCACCACCACCGGGAGCGGATACTGGGGCATCAGCTTGCGCAGAAACTCGATGCCGTTCATTCTGGGGAGTTCCACGTCCAGGGTCATCACATCCGGCTTATGCGCGATAATGGCGTCCCTGGCCTCATAAGGATCCCTCGCCGTGGCCACCACCCGGATAGCAGGATCCCGGTTCAGGTTTTGTACCAGCAGTTCCCGGAACACCATGGAGTCCTCAACGACTAATACTTTAATAGGCTGCATCCCTTATCCCCCTATTTCCTGAATATGGACGGCCGCACCAGTTCAAAGGGAATCTGGCCCCGGTCCAGCGTCTCCGTCATACCAATGAACAGGTAGCCGCCGGGCTCCAGGAAGTCATATACCTTCTGAAGCAGTTCATTCTTCGTCCTCTCATCAAAGTATATCATAACATTTCTCAAAAAGATAGTGTGCATTCGCTTCTTGAAGGGAAAAGGCGACATCAGGTTGAACTGCCGGAACAGAACTTCCTGCTTCAATTCGTCCTTGACCCGGTAGGCTCCCTCCGGAGTCTTCTTGAAAAAATGTCTCTTCCACTGGTCCGGTATATCCTTCAGATGTTCCTCGTCATAGACGCCGGCCACCGCCTGCTGCAGCACCTTGGTGGAAATGTCCGTTGCCAGCACCTTGGTGTCCCAGTGCTTTGCCTCCAGACCGAAGAAATCCTGAAGCACCATGGCGATCATGTATGGCTCTTCACCCGTGGAGGCCGCGCCGCACCAGATCCGCAGGTCCCGGGAGTGCTGCTCCTTCTGTTTGAGTTGGGGCAAAACCACGTTCTTGAAGAACTCAAAATGTTCAAATTCTCTCATGAAATATGTATGGTTCGTAGTCAACAGATTGACCAGTTCTTTCTCCAGCTGCCCCGAACCGTCCTTTTCCATGTCGTTCATAAAGGCGTGGAAACTGTCCCAGCCTCCTGACTTAATGTGGTTTTCAAGCCTGCCGTTCATAATGACCTTTTTCTGTCCCAGGTCGATGCCGTAACGCTTCTTCATGTAGCCAGCAATTCTTAAAAACTCCTCATCCGTCATCATAGTACCATTCCTCCATTGCACTTTCTATATATTCTTTATGCATAAGCATCCATATATACTATCGCAGCTGCCTGGCAATCTTGCAGAATATGCTGAAAATATGGGGATTAAATTTTTGTTCGGCCTCGCGCTGCATAATCTCCAGCGCCTTCTCCCTGTCGTAGCCCGGACGGAAACTTCTCTGCTCCGTCAGCGAGCAAAACATGCTGGACATGGCCACGATCTGCGCCGCCAGCGGTATCTCATTCCCCTTTCTTCCCTCCGGATAGCCGCTGCCGTCCCAATTTTCATGATGAAAATGGGTGATATCTTCTGAGATCTGTATAAAATCATTGTAATCATTGGTAACCTGCAGGTCTTCAAGGAGCTGGGTCCCGATCCGGGTATGCCCCTGCATCTGTTCCCGCTCCTCCTGGCTGAGAGCCGAATGCTTCTGCAGAATCTCCTTGGGAATGCCTATATTGCCAATGTCACACAGGGGCGCGGCAAATCCCACGGTCTCCACGAAATTATCCGATACCTGGTCCTCAAAAAGCGGTGACAGCTGCAGGCTCTGGGCCAGAATGCGGCAATTATACTTCATCCGTTCTATGTAATCACTGCTGTGCCAGGAGTTCTCTGCCGCCACGCCGGCCAGCGCGTACAGTACATTCTTGCGCTCCTGCTCCATCTGGCGCAGCTGCTCGTTGACGGAGACCTGCAGCCTCCTGTTGGCTTCCCGGATTCCCACATTGGCCTCATACAGGCTGAGATGAACATTCACCCGGGCCTGCACCAGTTCCGGAATAAAAGGCTTGGTAATATAGTCCCCGCCCCCCAGGTCAAAGCCCTTCACGATGTCCTTGGGGTTGTCAAAGGCGGAAATGAAGATGATGGGTATGGCCTTGGTCTCCGCATTGGCCTTCAGCACCCGGCACAACTCATAGCCGTCCATCTCCGGCATGGAAATATCTGTGAGCACCAGGTGGGGCAGTTCTTCCCTGACCTTCTCCAGCGCCTCTGTCCCGTTCTCCGCCAGGACCACCTTACAGCCCATGCTCTCTATGATCTCTCCCAGGATTACCCGGTTGGTCTCCACATCGTCCACCACCAGGACGACGCCCTTCGCACAGTCCTTCATGTCTCCTCTTTCCCGCAAACGCCAGGTTTGCCGTTTCCATACATAACCAGACTCACATCTTTCCTGATACCGTCCTACTCCTCCACCCCTACCAGGGCCTTCAAAGTATCCATTCCGGTGGAAATCTTCTCATAGTTTTCCTTCTGAATGGCCATCTTCAATCGAAGCACCGCCCGGCTCACGTCCTGGGGCGCATCTGCGGTAAGCTGCCGGATGTTCTCCATAAACATCTCTGCCTTCTCCCAATTCTCCATCTCCACGGAGAGGATCAGTTTGGAAAGGTTCTTCTGCAGCGCCTCAAGATTGGGCGCCGTCCCAAAGCGGGAGGCATCCTGCTCCTCCTCCTGGGGCGCGCTGCCTCCAAAGGAGATCACGGGCCTGGGCTGCACAAGGCCCTCCTCCCCCGAATCCTCCTCTGCCTCCGGATCTTTTCCCAGCCATACGGAGAAGGAAAAGGTCGTGCCCTTCCCTTTGGCGCTCTCCACATTGATGCTGCCGCCCATGAGTTCCACCAACTGACGGCAGATGGAGAGTCCCAGCCCCGTCCCGCCATACTTGCGGGAGGTAGAAGCATCCACCTGGGAAAAACTCTGAAACAGCTTTTCCTGATCCTTGGGCTCTATGCCGATGCCAGTGTCGCACACCAGAAAGAAAAGTTCCTGCGCGTCCCTGGTCTGGGCAGTCTTGATCACCTCCAGGGTAATTTTTCCCACACTGGTAAACTTCTGGGCATTGGACAGCAGATTGTTCAGCACCTGCACAATCCGCAGTTCGTCCCCCACCGCATACTCCGGCACCCCGGGGGAAACCGTTACAAAGAAATCCAGCCCCTTCTCCGTGATGCGTCCCTTGTGGCTGGCCATCACATAATCTATCATACCGCGAAGCGGAAACCGGGTCTGTTCCAACGTGAATTTGCCCGCTTCCAATTTGGAAAAATCCAGTATATTGTTGATAATCTTATTCATTTCCCCGCAGCAGCGCTCAACCAGATGCAGCTTGCGGAGTTTTTCTTTTTCCGTCTCCAGAGGCAGAAGTTCCCTTATCTGCCCGGAGATGCCGTTTACCGGCGTGCGCAGTTCATGGGTCACATTGGCCACGAACTCCGATTTGACCCGCATGGCGTCCTGGGCTTCCTGCTTCACCTGTTCCAGTTCATGGCTCAGGAATTCCTTCTCCAGCAGGTCGTTGGCCATACAGAGATAACAGTCCCGGGACTCCTCCAGGGGCAGAATCCTCGCCTCCACCGGAAAACAGGTCTGGTTCCTGCGGTATGCCGTCATATGCTGGGTCTCCATGCCGAAAGAGCAGCCCTCCGTCCAGCCTTCCCCCTGTTTCTGAAACACTCCGGGAAAGACACTGCCGATGAACAGCCCGCTCAGTCCCTGGTCATATCCCAGCTTTTCTCTGGCGGCGGCATTATCATATGTAATCAGCCCCTGGCCGTCAAATGCCAATATAATCTCCAGTACATTTTCAAGGGGAAACATTCCCAAATTCTGCTGACACATGGAACTTTCAGACTCCCTCTCCCATAATCCCATAAAAAACAACGACCCCCGCAATGTGGTTCCGCTGTTTTTTATGTATGGATCACTCTACTTAAATAGAAAAATCAAACATCTTGATCACTTCAACTATATTAAAGAAATCCTCCTTGGCCAGCTGGAAGCACTCCAGCACATCAGGAGAAAACTGTCCGCACTCCCCTCCAAGGATCATCTGGTATGCCAGAGAGTTGCCGTACACACCCTTATAAACCCTCTCGCTTACCAGCGCGTCATATACATCCACGATGGAGACAATCTGCGCGCTGATGGGAATCTGGTCTCCCGACAGATGATCGGGATAACCGTTCCCGTCCCATCTCTCATGATGCCAGCGGCAGATCTCATAGCAGTAGCGGTAAAACTCATCCGTCTGGGTCTTGCGAAATTTATCAAGAATCTCACAGCCAATGATGGGATGGGTCTTGACCACTTCAAACTCTTCCGGCGTCAGCCGCGCAGGCTTCAGGAGGATGGCGTCCGGAATGCCGATCTTGCCGATATCATGCAGGGCGGAAGCCCTGGCGATGGCGTCTATCTGGCTCTTGGTAAGCCCGTATTTTGGGAAGTACTTCTCCATATATTTCAGCAGGATTCTGGTGAAATATTTGATGCGGCGGATGTGTTCGCCGGTCTCCGAACTCCTGAACTCCACCACGGAACTCAGGGCATCAATCATGAACTCGTTGTTGTCCTGAATCTTCTTCTGGTGGGCCAGAATCTCCATCTCCTGCTCTTTGAGACGTATTTCCATATTGCGCTTGTTCTGATACAGTTCCACAATATTGTTGGCCCTGCGCTTTACAATGTCAGGGTAAAAAGGCTTATGTATCACATCGGCGATACCGTAAGCGTAGGCCCTGTCCTCGCTGTTGCGAATGGTCTCGCTGGTGATCAGGATCACGGGAAGATGCTGAATCATATCCTTGGACTTCATATATTCCAGCACACCGAAACCGTCCATCTCCGGCATCACGATATCCAGCAGAATCAACACCAGATCACTGTTCTCCTCAATCCGCTGAATGGCCTCACGACCGTTGCAGGCCTGGACGAGGTCGTACTGGTCCTGGAACAGGTTCTCCAGTATGGCCCTGTTCACTTCCTCATCGTCCACAATCAGGATCTTCTGTCTCTCCATCCTGGCCTTGTTCACCTCTTCCTCAACACTCACAATTTTCTGCTCGTCCATATGCCCAATCCCCATAAAATGTATTAATTTGCCTGTTTTTGCCGCCACGGCAGCTTCCTGACAATCTTAACATATACATTTTGGATTGTCAAGAATCCCTGCCCTCTTCTTTGCGCCCTCTTTGGTCGAAAACTTGTTATATCGTCTATAATATTCTCAATTTCCAATCAATCCCATAAAGCGCGCGTAAGCCTCCTCCAGGACCGCTCTCTGCTCCGCCACCTGGCCTGCGTCCACCTCCGAGACCGTCTTGCCTCTGAGCAGCTCCGTGAGGGCCGACACAGGCTTACAGATCGGGTCCAGGCCCAGGTTGGCGCTCACGCCCTTAAGGGTATGGGCATACTTGAAAGCCTCCTCGTAATTCCCCTGATCCAGGCTCTCCGTCAGTCCCGCGTAATTGGTATCATCCCTGAACTTCAGGAGAAACTTCGCGAAGAGCGCTTCGTTGCCCATGAAGCGGTGCAGGGTGCCTTCCACGTCCGCACCGTTCTCAATCAGTTTCTGTTTCAATAATTCGTCCATCGCCTCTTGTCCCTTTCTGATTAGGAGCACCCCGGCCCGTCCGCCAGCGCGCACATTCTTTTTGAGCTGTTACCTTATTATATCGGAAGGCGGGAGGCATTGCAAGAGGGAGGAGGGGGATTTACGGGGGAGGGGGAACGTTTTCCGCCAGGAGCGGGTAACAGCAAAGAGAGTAAAAAAAGACATGAACTCATTTAAAAGGTAACTTTTATCTTTATTGACAAAAAGAAATACTAACTCCGAAGAGTCCGCAATCCAATAGTACTTATAGTCCCCCTACAAGGACTGTTTGCCATTCTGTTTGAAGATACTTTGCTACTAGCATGTTCCCCTGCCTGTCATAGAGGTATCTGAGCGTGTCCGGGCCGCTCTGGCGATGGGTGAGTTGGTTCTTTGCATTGTAGTAATAGATTTCCGTGCCCTGTGCGGATTCCTTTTTCAGGCGGTTTCCAACCAGGTCATAGGCATACTTTTCCTCCTGGCCGTCCTGTACCGCACTGACGAGGCGGTTCATTCGGTCGTAGGCATACTCGTTCTGGTAGGTTTCACCGCTCTTTCTGACACAGTTGCCGTTCCCGTCATAGGCATAATCAAAGTTCAGCAGCACCTGGCCCTGCTCAGTCAGCGTTACCAGGCCGGATAATTCCCCGTCCTCCCGATAGCTGTATTCCGTCTCCACGCCGTTCCCATAGCGGAGGCTTCGGATCTGCCCGGCTCCGGTGTAATGATAATCTGCCAGTACATCCTCCCTGCCCCCTGACACCCGTTTCAGGCGGTTCAGCATATCGTAAGAATAGTATACTACATTTCCCATACTGTCTGCAAGACTGCTCAAGTTACGGTTGCGGTCATAAGCGTACTCCAGCAGTGTCTTTCCGAATGCGGTCTTATTTTTCAGCAGGCCGTTCTCCGTGTATGCATAGCAGTATGTGATTCCGCCGCCAGCCGCTTCCTTCAGCTTTCCGTCCGGATAGTAGGCATATTGGTTGACGACAGGATTTCTTCCCTTCCTGTCCTCGTATCTTCGATAGAGCAGGCTTCCGTCCATGTTGTAAAGTGTACGCTCTACATTTCCGTTCCTGTCAATATGGGTTTCCTGACGTCCCTCTTCATCATAGTAAAAATACTCGTCGTTCCCTTCCTGATCCGTGATCTGGCAGACCTGTCCCATACTGTTGTACTGATAGGAGATCGTTCCCCCGTTGGCGTCAGTAGTGCTGGTAATGTTCCCCGCACAGTCATAAGTATAGCGTTCCACACCGCCCTCCGGCGTGTGGATCTCCGTGATTCTTCCCCAGTCATCCAAAACAAAATCTGTTCGGTTCCGATTTCCGTCCTCCACACCGATCACACGGCCCCAGGCGTCATAGTCCATCCTCTGGGCCGCATGCTGCTTCCGTGCATTGTTCCGTCCCCTGTAAACTGCCTGCAGATTCCCCGCCAGGTTATAATCATACTCTGTATAAAGAGTCTGCCCGTCCAGCCGCTCTTTCAAATTTCCCATGCAGTCATAGGTCTGCTCCCGGATGACCGAACCGTCCGGCGCGGTAATCCTGACTGCCCGGTCGCGGCAGTCATAGGAGTAGCAAGTGCCCTGCCCGTTATCCTGTCCGGCATCGTACTGCAGAGGACTTACCACCTTTATAATCCGATCATTGCCATCATAAAACAGGCGGGTCGTTGCGCCGATCTCATCCGTCAGGTGTGTCAGCCGACTTTTAGCATCATATCGGAACTGTCGCTCCATAGGCTGCCCTGTACTGTAGTCCCGGCGTACTAAAAGTTTCCCTGCGGAGTCGTACTCATACCGGAAGTTCCGGCTGATTCCCCCCGCCGTATCCTGTTCTTTTGCTCCAACCACGCGGTCAAGAGCATCATACTGCCATTCTTTCCTGTATCCCTTGGGTGTGACCATACGCACGCAGTTGCCGTTGGCATCATATTCATACCGGGTGGCTGCCCATACCGTGCGTTTCTTTCCCTCTGGCTTCAGGAAACGTTCCTCAATTCCCTCCTGCCTCTCTGTAAGATTTCCCATTGCATCATACGCATAACGGATCACCCTGTTTACATCCGAATTAATTCGGAAGCTCTCATAAATTCTTCGGTTCATGCTGTTATACCGATACTCGGCTTTGGCGCCATGAGAATCTTCCACTAAAATCAGACGGTTCAATGCATCGTAGCCAAACCGTATCTCATGCGTATGCTCAGGCTTCTGGTAAGCGCTGACTTTGTCAAGCCCCCGTCTTTCACATACTTTATTTGATTCAGAGTCATACTCGTACAAAGTTACCCTGTACAAGACTTCGCCGTTTTCACCTTCCGCATGCTCAACAGGCTCCCACATTCCCAGCCGATTGCCCAGAAGATCATAGGTGTAATATGTAGTATATCCCACACCGTTCGTCTGCTCCACAAGATGGCCGGATGCGTCATAGGTATAGGTATTCTGCACCTGTCCGTCTTCGTCGCATATCTTTGTCAGCCGGTTCATGCTGTCATAGGTATATGTGATACCCTGGCCATCGTCTGCCTCTTTACAATAATTTTCCGGCCTGACCCTTTTCACAAGGTTTCCGTTACCGTCATAGAAACAGCGCTCCACAGATCCGTCGGCATAGATTGTCCTGAGTTTATGACTGTCCGTGTCATACTCATAGCGCATTTCCTGCCCATCTGGAAGTTTCTCGCAGAGAATATCGCCTGCCAGATTCCTTTCCTTTCTCCAGATATTCCCCAGGGGATCCCTTGTCTCAATCAGACGGTCGAAAAAGTCATAGCGGTACATCCAGCAGTTTCCGCCTGCTCCCTGGTTAGGCGGGAACATCGCAGTTAGATTTCCCAGCTTATCATATACACGGCGAAGTTCACCGCCGTTTCCGTCCTTCACATAAGTAGGATAGTTCTGCCGGTTATACCGTACTTCTGTAATTCCCATGTCTGTTTTGGTACAGATTCTGCGCCCGATTACATCATATTCATATTCTGTCCGGTTTCCTGCGGCGTCTTCCATGCAGGAAGGCTCTTTCATCAGATGCCCGTCTGCATCGTCATAATTATATAAGGTAATGTGTCCCAGGCTGTCGGTCATGCTTATAGCGCGTCCATAAGCATCCCTCTTATATTGGCGGTGTTTCCATTGTCCTTCTCTGATTTTTTCTGATTCTTCAATAACAAACCCATTCTCATCATGGACATAGCAGATTTCCTCTCCCGTATCTGCCTTCTTTTCCAGCAGTTCTCCACGGTCATCATAGTGGTACGTCCATGTCTGGCCGGAGTGCAGCTTCTCTTCACACAGCCTGCCCTGGCTGTCATACTGCCGACAGGTTATATTCCCGTTCCTGTCCTTTTCATAAATATGGTTCGTCCATTGGTCGTATCCTGTTTCTTCCCAGGTGCCATCATCATAATAGGTATGGGTTACCAGATTATCCTCGTTATACCGATACCGCTCTGTTCTTCCCAGACCTTCAATGTAAACAATATTTTCCCGCTTTTTCAAATCGTATGTCAGAACACTCTTTGTCCCATCCAGATAGCGCTGCTCAATCACCCGTCCGTCATCATCATACACATTATCCACATAAGCATGACCGTTCTGATCGATCACCTGCGTAATATGATATTTCTCATCGTAATGATAGGTTGTCACACCCTCATCCACATGGCAAACTGCTTTCAGGCAGCTGTCCTCGTATTTATACCGAATAGAGCGTCCTGCCTCATCTCTGACTTCAACAATTCGGTCGCCTTCATAAAGGAAGTCAAGGATATATCCTGCAGAAGTTACCACACGGCTGATATGAGCTTCCTGATACTGTACAACAAGCCTGTTCAGCCCTTTTCCACGCACGGAGGTCAAGCGTCCCATACTGTCATAGTCGTAATACTTCTGCTCAGGAATATATCGCAAACTGTAAATATCTTCCCCATCTTCCTGTATTATCTTCTCCAGCTGATATCTGGCGTCTTCCTGTCTCCGGTTTTTCCATGTCCCCTCTTCCAGACGGAAACGCTCCACATGGCCGTCCATGCAGACTACATCAATGAGTCCTTCCTTCTCCTGAATAAAGAGCCTGCTCTCCAGACCAAGCATCCAGTTCTTTCCTAACACGCCCCTACAGGGTATGACCGAATTGTATATACGCTGCAACCGAAAATGATCGTCAATCAGATCCGGCAAAATCAAATCTGTAGCGGTCAGACAGAATCCTCCCGTAGCCATATTAACAGGGTCAATGGAAAATGCAATATTAGATGCTAAAGATGTCATCAGAGACATCCATCCGTCAAATTCCCTGTCAAATATTTTGCTGGTCGCCCAATCCACCCCAACGTCAATCAGTGTTTCTGCACCAATAATCAGTAACGGGGCATATTTACCAGCTTTAGACAACAGTTTTGTAACAAACGTCAATTTTTCTCCGAGCCAGGCTGCACCTAACCCGACTATGGCTCCTATTCCAGCAGTGAACGCTGCCACACTAAATGTCTCCAGATACATCTCCCAGCTGGCGTCAAAATAGCCGTCTGACATATCCTGTAGATTCAGCGTCATCACGGACAGCCCGCCGGCCGTTATCATCTGCGCTATCACTCTCCCCGCAACCGACAACGGTTTTGCAAGAGGCATAAGCAATACCCCAGCCCCAATCATAACGCTTCCATACATAACATATTCGTACAGCTGCTGATCACCGCCGCAAACAGTATCTCTGAACGGATTAGTAGACCGCGAAAAATCTCCGTCACTTATTTTAGCCGCATCCTGCGCGCCTTCCACTGCTAATGATGTCCCGCAGGCAAACGCTGTAAATCCTGCCGTAATAAGAACCAGCGCCGCCCCCCCAGTGGTTACAGTCGCCACTCCTGCAAGGAAAAGCAGTCCGATGCCCGCCACAATGGTTCCTACTGACATTTTCCCCGCTGACTCATTTTCTCTTACTGCAAAAACCTCGGCATTATGAGCCTCCCTTTGAGCCGCATCTTCTTTTCTCAGTTCCGCGTCCGAATATTGGACACTGGGAGGATCAATCTGAGTAGGTTCATAAAACAGTGTTCCGGCAGCTAACAGCACAACATTATTTTCACGGTCAAACAGGATTCCCCTATCCTCTGCCAAAACCAGTTCATCTTCTATAAAGCTTGCCTTTCCTATTGCGACAACCCCGGTCTCTGACTTTAAAATCGTATTTTGCGGAATGATTTCCTGTATTTCATCATCAACTTTAATAAAGCCTTTGCCGATATTCATTTCCGTTTCCGCATACAGACAAATATCTGTTGCTTCCATATTCAGGCATCCGTTATTGGACACAGTAAAACAAGATGCCTTTGATACAGAAGAAAAGGTAATTCCGCTGTCTGTGAGTTCCATCGCCTCCCCTGCGGCGGTGGAAAAAGACTTATCGCTTATGGCTCCCTTTGCGGAAACAGAATCCGGCCGCCCACCACGCCTCATAGCCTGCACAGCAATTCCGCTTGTTTCATTCCAATCCTGAAAATAAATATGTACAACGCTTCCCGGCTCCGGCAGGCAGTACCAGCTGGTGGTTTCTATCGCATAAGTAAAATAATGGTTATTTCCAGCTTTATATTTTGAATCAATATCAAATTTGACGCGAAGACGGTTTCCGCTTCTCTCTTTTATTTTTGCTGGCAGACTAAGCCCCGCTATTTTTCGGTTTCCATAATATCTGGCCTTTACCCCTTTATACCGTTTCAGTCCATATGAATACAGGATTTCTGCCCCGGATACTTCCATGTTCACGCTTACAATCTGGCAGGATACCTGTTTCCATCTGACTGTCTCCCCCAGCTTATAAGCATTTCTATCAAAAACAAGCCAGTCCAAATTATTCTGCAGCATCATACCTGGCGTTACATTTCCTTCATACTGTTGATATTTCTCCATATTTTGAGCAATCTGATAACCGTCAAAATCCACCTGATGCCCATGACTCATTTTAGGAATTCCAAAATAGATCTGCCCCGCCTCTCCAGCCGGATCTTCCATAATATACGCTTCAAAATGCGAAGCTAATCTACATAAAAATTCCCAATCCGTTTCGTCGTATTGAAGCAGAAATCCTGGTATCTTCACATTCGTATCGACTTCGCTCTTCCAAGAAGCGCCACGATAAGCAGACAATACTTGGCAGATCACTTTTTCATAGGTATAATCCGTATTTTGAAAAGTTCTGCGACGTTTTACAACATCCCATTCCTGTGTCATGGCTGCAGCAGTCAACTTTATGACCGCCTGCCCTCTCTCGTAAACAACCCCTGTTTCCAATATGCGGCCAACAAAAAAAGGAACTTTTTTGTTTTTTCTATATCCTGCCTGTATTTTTTCATACTCTACGGGCTGGTCTATATAGTTGAGCAGTTCTTCCTCCTCGCATATTGCTGAAACCAGCAAATGTGCATGACAGTTTATTCCTGCGCTCATTTTTATATCCAAAATCTGGACAGCAGAATATGGTAATTCAACCCACAATGACTGATAATTTAATCTCATACTGCCTCCTTTATCCGTTCTGTCCGCCTGCCTCATTCTGTCCGTTATTGGTAATTCTTATTACGCCTCCATACTTACACACTAGAGTAGCCGTCTGAAGCAAAGTCTTCTTTTTCATAATCTGGCTTCTATCGTTTCCCTCTTCCCAGAACGAGTCTTCCGTAATGCAGGGCTCACATTCACAGATACACAATTGTTGTAACTCTTTGCTTACGCTTGTAACCTCTTTGGGCTTTATTCCGAAAAAAGACTTAACTTTTCCCCAAAATCCCTGCGCCTTTCTTTGGTTATAAGCATTTGTCGCATCAATCGCCGCCTGAGCCATCTTAGGATTATCTACACTAAAGCAGTTTCCGAAGCACATCACATTTATCAGAGAGGCCTTGTCCTCTGCTGTCAGCTGGGGCCGCTTATTTAATATAACTCCGTGGTCTAAAGGTACTACCAAACGCGCCTCCCTTGACCCCTGGGAGCACAGAGCCTTCGCCCCATGAACTACATAGCATGGCGAATCAGGCATTGAATCCGCTGCTACCTGATCTGCAATTTGCATTGCTAATGCCACATCTGTATTTGCTCTGGAGCTTTGCCTGCTTTCAATTTCGTCTTTTCGCTGCTGAACTTCCGCCGGCAGATCCTCTTCTTCCTCTTTCTCTTCTCCCTCTTCTTGCTCTTTTTGTTCTCCAAAGATTTCTTCAATTCTTTTTTTTTGATCTTCTTCTCCCAGGCTCTCAATCTCCTGTGCCATACCCAGAAAATCCTGAAGATCCTCCCTTGAATCTTCGACAATTGTTATATCTTGCCCATTTACTGTTTCTGTTCTGCTATTCCCCATCTATACCCTCCCTTACACGACTTCCACAGGCCGCAGCGTAATTCCCTCAAACTCCCGACGCCGAATACTTTCTGCTACCTCAAGGTTTACAAACACTCTGGGAGTACGAATGCCATTCACCTTAAAGACCCTTCTTGATCCTATTTGCTCTTGGTTTAACACTATCCGCTTATCCCAGCCATTATCATATTGTTCTGAACTTTCATCCAGGCAGTCTATTTTATGTGCCAACAGTATCCAATATTTTTTTTGAATCCCTTCTTTTGCCTGATTCAATACAACGCGTCTATATAAAACCTCCGAGTCATATGCTGATAATAATTTTTTTAACAGATCCGATACCATAAACATTGGAGCATCTACCACATCCGGATAAATACTGTTCTTATCTCCCAACGTAAACAATACAGATATATCTTGAATCTGCTCAAACTCCTCTGGCTCAAATTCTCCGCGTACCGTACTCTCTATATCCCGAAACCGAAATCGGTTACGAATCCTTTGATCCTGTTCTAATTCAAAATACATAGGATTCCTCCTCCAGCCGAACCTGTTGAAGCTGGTTTGCATCCAGCCCCTTACAGTAGAGGCCATTTCTTGAAAATTTTGCGTTTTCCATTTGTGAACCCGGAAATTCTATCATGTTAAATGTGGCATTTGTAAAATCAGTTCCTGTAAGATTACACTGAATAAACTGTACTCGGTCAAACTCCACATTTCTGAAATCACTGCCGCTTAAGTCGCAGCCCGCAAAAATGGCCTGTTTCAATTCTGAATTTTGAAATTCAGCCCCGTGCATCATGCAATTCTCCCACTGGCAGCCATCCATCTTACAGTTGCGTAATATTATAAACAACAAATTCATTTTTTGTATCTTTATATCCGAAAGCTTTATTGCCTCCCAACTCTGATACACATGTTGCACATTCCATTGGGTAATAGAATTTTTTTCATTATACGTAAGAAACTGCGTCTGGCTTTTTTCCCGTGTATCTGTTAAGTATATGGTTTCGCTTTCTTCTTCAAATCCACCCCATTTTACTATCAACTGTTTCCATGGTGAAAGCCCCTTCTCTGCTCTCCATAACTCCAAATCACGAAACATCCCTCTGCAGTCATCTGCCCTTTTTTTATAAAAAGTCATTGCAGTTTCCCGGATCAGGCGATCAGCATCAAAATACTCAATTTTTCCCTGATACTCTCCCACAGCTTGATACAGTTCTGACCTGATTTCTTTCAACGGTGTAAATATCATACTGACATCCACTTTCTGCATACAGGGTGAGGGATCTAAAAAGTAGGATTCGTTATGTAATGACAGAAGCATCCCATACATATCATCATCCATTTGCGAGCGCAGTAATGATATTTGGAGATATCGTATCTGTTCTTTGTTATCGCTGTGGAGAAATAATTGATACAATCCATGGAATATTGTCTGTTTCACTTCATCTATTATCTCCTCCCAGTTTTTTTGCAATAATTCCATACCCTCCTGCAAATACCCTGCTACTTTCTCGCTATATGCCTTTTTTGCTTCTGTTCTATCCATATTCCCTCCGTCAGTTGCTCAGTATCTTTGTCCCGCTCAGTTTAATGTCGCCATCAGTGTTCAAAGTAATACTGGTAGTTGCCCCTTTTTCCAAGCGGACCGACTCCGTTGCTCCTATCACCAACTGCCCGCCGGAAATTAATGATAATGTGTCTTTTGCCGTCACGCTTACATCCGTACTACCATACACAGCCAATTTTCCATTATTTCCCAAGAAAATTGTAGCCTGTCCGTTCCCAGAATTAAGGACAATACCTTCTTCCGCAAACTGAATCACCTGATTCGCTTTAGTCCTTAAATATTTAACATCGGGATTTCCCATGGGATCTTCCTTAGCTCCAGGCTGCGGTTCATACCCGCTTACCGCGCTCACTGCATATGCGTCAGACTCTTTATCTGTCGGAAAATATACCCTCACCTGATCCCCTTTTTCAGGCATACAATACCAACCGCTTCCATCCGGAGAGGCAGACATCGTTGAATAAGGAAACCAGTATGCTGCGCGTCCCGGTTTATCAATTTTCAGCTGTACCATAACCTCATCTCTCGAAACATTTGTAACCACCCCCGTAATAGAAATTCCAACAATCATCTCATTATGCAATTCAAGTCCGCGCAAGCCGTTTTTATGCCTCAATTCATACTGATTTTTTAAAACTCCGTCCTGTAATACTCGCAGAATCGATTGTACGGTCAGTGCTGCATTATGAAAGCAAAGTTCATTTCCTACACGGAAAATCCGATGATCCAATACTTGGAAAACCGTAAAATCTGTTTCCAGCGCGTCTTTCCAGCGGTTCTTTTTTATACGCAGATATTCGTCAATTTTCTTAACCACGTTATACTGATAAGGATTGATTGCGTAAGATTCTGTGCTTTCCGGAACACCCACAAATAAGGCCAGTTTCTTAGATTCCACATCCGGAATCAAAACAGCCCCATAATGAGAGGCAAATCGCTTTAAAAAAGCCCAGTCTGTTTCTTTGTACTGTACTACAAGCCTTCCAATGCGCTTGTCCGGAATCTTTATGATGCAGTCATATTCTTTGTATTTAGACATCACCTCATTAATTAACTGATGAACCGTCATGGAAGTTTTTTGAAAAGACCTTGAGCGTTCAACAATATCCATTGCATAAGTCTTTCCTTTTATATCCAAATCCATATAATAGGTATTAGCCTGACAATTTACCTGTATATTGGTCACCAGACCGCGGCACAACGTTTTTACACAGTTGTTGTTATCCTTATAACTCAGTGTCACCGGCATCATGGGGTCTGTCGTATAGATGTACTGCTCCGCCAGTTCTTCTGAAATGACCGCCTTCAAATGTAACTTTCCATGATCATTCACGCTTTCCTGCATCTCCAGGCTTAAGATATGTTCAACCTCATACCCTTTCAATACTATTTTTTCATAGGTAACCGCATAATCATCCATTTACTTATCCTCCTCAAACATTTGGGTCAGCATCGCCCTGAATAGGTTTCCAAGGGAATATCGTTCTGTTAATCTGCATGAATAATTTCCAATGATTGTTCTTTTCTTCCCTCCGCAGAAAAAATTATTAATAAATACTCCGCCTACTGCACTGGTGGCAATTCCCTCCGCAAAGCAAACTTTATATTTCCCTGATGTCAGAACTCCCGCATCCAACGGACAGTAATCCAATTTATCCTGTTTATATTGCCTGATCAATTTGGCCTGAAATTCCTTTTGATTTTTTATCACAGCCGGCTGGTTTAAAAAGGTAACATTTATTCCTATTTCCAAAGTATGATGGATTATCGTCGCTACATTGGAGTCTTCAATAATCTTTTCCACATCTTCCGGAAAAAAATATATGCCTATATGATTATCTACTACCCTTTTTTTCTCACATACATACTTTACTCCTTTAATATCCACTAAATTACAAGTAAGTTCACGAACCCATTCTTCTATCGGTTTTTGCTCTCTCTCCTGTCGAAGAATATCTTCCTTTATATCTTGTAAGTGTTTCGTAACTTCTTCCTGTTTCTTACTCTCCATTCTCATTTGTAACAATTTTTCATCTAAATGCATTTCGCCCTCCCCTGTCGCTATATCATAAGTAACGTTTTTTCTTTTTTCTCCGCTTTCTCTGCAAATTCGCCCGCTTTCCCTACAGACTCCCGCAATATTTTTTTTAACGCACTATATATTTGTGCATTTGTATACTCCCTATCCTGTCTGAGTTTCACATCCAAATACCCTTTGACGGCCTCATAAGGCATTGCTTTTTCAAGCTGTAGACAATTAAGGCAAAAAGCAGGATCACACAAATCATGGTTTGGAGCGTACAATAATTCCTTTGCGAAACATTTCAATAATTGCGGCCAAATTCCCGGCTGTCCCATAGCCGCATACGGCACATATATTCTATTAATCGTATCAAACTCCGTCTCGTAATCATTAAAGTCAACATACTCGTCCCGTAACCTTGCTCCGGCTTGAAGTTTGAAACGTCCCAGTTCCAACTCACATTTAGAGTCTGGCACTCTCTCATCTATATAAATCTGTGTAAGATATTCCTCCTGCCTAGCGCTGGTTGTCCTACCAAGAAAGCGCACTTTTAAGTATTCCAGCTTACCCTCCGCCCGGCAGGAAACCTCAAATGATTTTTGCAGAAAATACGGGACTTTTTGAAAATATAGAATTCCTGGCATTATTTTTACCCCGTCCTTGAACTCTTTCAGTTCACATCCCGCCAAGATGCCGTCACTATAATCCCGGTACTGTAAGTCAAACCATTCCCTTGGAAAGTCCCTCAGACTGTCCAACATCTCCTTTTTTAACAGTCTTTTCGCCTCAAAGATCGGATAAGTATTGTAAAACATGTTCTCTCCCTTCAGCAGATAGCAATTCTGTCAATCTGCATAGTTTCCTCCACACCGATAATACCAAAATGATACTCATAAAAAATTTCCACACAGTAGCGGATATCCAGAAATGTATCCACTAAGAAGCGGATACGTTGCTCCACCTTTCTTTCTTGCCGCAGTCCTGTATATATCAATACATCATCCGGATACTCGTTGCTATGGTAGACGATGCTGTCTGCCACCAGGCCATGAACCATATCAAGGAATACGGATAAAGCATTCCCTGTCCGATAGATACCAAGCCAGCCGCCCAGCAATATCTCCTGTTCTTTCCTTCCCATATCTTGAAATACCCCCCGGGCCGTCTCCCCAAAGCTCCCCGTCAAAATTTCTTTTGCCAGAAGTCTTTTATAGTAATCCTCTCTTGTCATTCCCCGTCGGATATCATTCCGAGCCAGCATATGCAGACTCAAATTCGTCAGACTCTCCCGCAAGGCCAAAAAATCCTGCGGATCTGGAGGAAACATCTCATAAAACACATCATAAAAGCGGTAATAGGTATTAACCTCTATGTGGACGGCCTCTGTCTGCCCGTCGGCCTCCAGCCATGTCTGGTTCAGACATGGCAGTGACAGTTCCATGTATCCGCTCCCTAGCGGCGCATGAGCAAAGCGGAGCTTTTCCTCTGGAATTCGTTCCTCTTTTGCCGCCAGCAGCACCTCCCACAGATACCTCATAGTAAGATTCCTCCACAGTCATACTCCGGATAAATACGTTGTACCTCAGACACCAGAAAACTTATAATATCTCTTCTGAGCCACTCCAGTTTCTGCCCCGGTCGGAAACACAAAAGCAACTTCTTCTGCGCCGTGCGGTCGCGGATTTCATCCTGTATAAAAAAATTCATGGAATAGGTCTCCCTGTCCCCCGGGAAACAATCCTCTATCCTACAGTCTTGATAACTTACATATTCTTCAAAGCCATACCCTCTAATAAAATGCAACAGTTCTGTTTTTGTTCGGATATGCTGGTTCCACTTCCTCTGGTATTTTTCCGCAAAACTCCCAGCCCGGCCATTCCCCATAATCGGAAATGTATAGCGATCTATTTTTTGTTCCTTCGAGGCTCTGATCTGATAAATACTCCATCTTTTTGCCTCGCCGGTTCCGCATATAATTCTAAGTTTTTCGCCGTTTTGACTGATGCTGTGTATATTCCTGTCATCTTCTACCAGATATGCATGATTAGTGCCCTGCTGCCGTAGGGAAAGGTTATGTTCATAATTTTGATGGTCCTCGCAGGGTGTTGGGAAACCAATGCTCTCCAATTCCAGCTTCCGAATATTCCACACCGGAATAACATCTTTTTGAATAATTTTGCTGTGCTCTCCGAACTGTACTGTCACCTTCTTTATTTTCTCTTTGCCAGTGACCCCATCGGGAAGTTCCGTTACCACCACATCCGCCATTTTATAAAGAAAAGGCGCATTGACAGTCTGCCAGGGAATGCCGTTTCTGGTAAACAAGAAGTACAAATATGCTATTTTCTCCAGATACGCCCTGTTCTCCCTCAAACGAACCTCTATCTTCCACTCCCTGCCAGGTTCCTGCGTTTCAATTACGCCCTCAAATACGAAGTGCTCCCGCAAAAGTCTGCGTAACTCCAAAAAATCACAGCGCAGCATTACCCTCATCAACGGAAAGGCTCCTTCTTCCGACACCGCACGCAGGATCTCCTCCATGTTATACACATTTCCTGCCAAATCCGCTTCTTCCATTGGAAACAGCAGATGGTGGGATTCGTCAAAATATTCTCTTTCTATGATGCCCGTCTTGATCTGGTAGCGATTCTTATCATAATCCAGTTCTTCCCTGACACGGTGCTCCAGTTCCGCATACATCTTCTGGTTTGTCTCATACAGGGATAAAAATACCCCTTCCATCAGTTCCTTGAATATGACCCGTTCTTTCAAACTGGTAATCGACTGTATTTCCTGTTGAATCATTTCTTTCATGGATTCCATGCCGTTATCCTGTCCCGACCACGCCAAGACACACCACCTACTTTCTTCCGTCAAAGAAATTTAATTCCCAAGTGTCATCCTCAAAATCAAAGAAGGTTTCTTCTCCCTTATACAAAATCTCTCTGTCCCGCAAAACAGGAAGCACCACAAAGCCCCAGCGTTCTCTGGAGATCCACACAAAAAATTTCGTTTCCCCTTCTGTGATAATGTCCGTCTCTTCCTGAATAACGGTTCCCGCATACCTCTCATCGATCTCTTTCTGTGTGGTCTTCTCAAACTTAGAGGTATCATAGGCAAAATAATAAGTCTTCAGCCGTTTTCCCTGCTCGTCATTCAAGTACAAATCTAATTGGTTCCCCATATGAAAACGGGAGATATACCCGATACGATTTTCTGCATCCAGACTCTTAATCAGTATTTTCTCTCTGTTTTCATGGGTATACGCCATAATCTCATAGGGCAGGCGACCTACTCTGTATTGCTCATTTACTTTCATGTAGCCCAGCTTACAATTCATAAAGTAGGCAAGAGCGCCCTCCAGGCAGCACATCTTTAACTCTGTCCCTGCCTCGTCACGCCGAATGCCCTGAATCCGTTTTCCCGGAACATACTGCTTGAGCGCATCCAGAAACAGCCCGGACTTACAGGACTGTCCTGTGAGTTTAATCATCTCGTACTCTGTCAGTTCCCCCTTTTCAAATTTAGAGTCCAAAAAGCGCTCCATTAGTCCGTAGATTTCCGGCTGAAGGAGCTCCTCGATTTCGTGCAGGTACAGACAAATCTCCACAGGCCGGGAAATGTTTTCAAATTGGCGCACTACACTCCCATTCTGCCCGTCCCCGCACAAGGAGAATTTCCATTTATCCAGATGGACGTCCTTTCCCTGATTGGTGGATAACCTCAGTTCATAGCAAAATCCGGCTTGGAAAAACCTCTTTTTTATCTGCTCTGCCAATTCAAATAGGTAGTAGTAATTATTTTTAACAAAGAAATACTGCTCCCTGCTTCTTCCTTCATACTCCTTAAACTGTGTTGGCAGCCATTGCTCTGCCTGTAGGTAGCATCGGTCCAATTCCTTGTATGCAGCCTTGCCCTCCTGAGCACTTCCGATAGTCAAAGGGCTTTTTTCCTGCAGCCCTAATTCTTCAACAATCCGCATCTTCAACAATTGTAGAATACGGTAGGTCAGGTTATTTCCGCCCAAGTTGGTGTCCCCGTTTTCATATTGGGTTTCCAGATCTATAATGTAGGACACCCTGTTATTCTCAATGCAGAATCGTCCAGAGGTTAAATCCGTGGTTCCGCCGCCGCAGTCGATCACCAATGCGTGATACCACCGACGCTCCTCATAGTTCCTTGCCCGAATCATGTTGTGAATGCTGTGGAACAGCACCGCCATACCTTCATCCAGTTCACAGTTTACGGCGTATTCCGGAAGCAGTTCCATAAACAGTCTGCGAAATTTCTCCTTTTGCCGAATAGGCGCCAAAAGTTGGATACCCGTGAAGCTACACTTAAACTGCTGACGTGCCATTTCCAAAAGATAATCCAGATAGGCCCGCAGCATTTCCTTTCTGGAAAACTGATATTTATATCCGTTTTTTAATATGACGCTTTCCACCCGGTCAGCATCGCTGATCCAGCGCTTAATATCATAAAAAACAGCGACATCTTCATCCCTGTAATTTTGTCTGTTCATCTCCTGTGCGTCATAGCCGAACAGAAATTCCGTCTTTCCCCCTGCCTTCTCCTGCACGCCGATGACGCTGGGGATAATAGTTTTTCCCTGCGCAGTTGCAATTTTCATACTTCCATCCGGCAGGCAAATGCCCATCGTGGTATTGACGCTTCCAAAGTCGATCACCAACGGCATATCCGCATCCGGAATTTGTCTTTCCACAATATCAAGCAGCGGGATACGAACAGCCTCCGTATGACCGGGCACAGATACATGGTTGCCATAATAACAGTCGTATAAAAATTCCGAAACTGCCTCGTTAGGAAAATATAAAATGGAATACTGATGCTTTTCCAAGGGAGATACCGGCATTCCTTTCCCTTTAAAGAGATATACCCCGTCCTTCATACGTTCTATGTAAAAACAGGTATATGTCCGAAACGCTTCATCCACCAGCAAAAGATTGCCACAACAAAGCGCTTCATCCGACTTTACCTGATAACCGTCCAGCTCATTCATCTCCGTATCCTGAAAGATGGTAATCGTTCCAGGAATATCAACCCTTTTATTCTCCAAAAACCGTATATTCTGATCGTCCAGAAATGCCTGAATCCGCTCCAACCCGCCTTCACAGAATTCCCTGATATGCCGATATTCCTTTTGTCCGCGAAACCGCATAATCAGGCGAATCAGTCCATCCTTATCCTCGTTTTGGGCAGAGGAGACCACTAGACTTTCTTTCCTGCATATCTCCCGCAGATGAAAGGTTGTCATTTTTTCCAGTTCGCTCTGCCTGTAAGTATGTTGTTCCTGCGCTTCCCGGTCAGGGTTTAGCGTATAAGTATACTGGCTCATGCCTCCCGCTCCCATCTGCATCCTTTGTTCCTTATCCCTATTCTTGTATCTGTTCCTGAACTGTTGCCGCAAGTTCTGCTGCCTTAGCCTCCCTGGCTGCAATTCCCGCCTGAGCTGCTTCTATTTTAGGCTTAATTCCGTCTGCCAACTCGTTTAACTCCAGACGGTTATAAATTGCCTGTGCGGCCTGATAAAAGGTTATGGCGCTTTCGTAACTGCCTTCAGCCAACAGTTCATTGCCTTGGTTCTCCAGTGCAATGGCACTTTGCTGGTCGTTGGTGCGCTGCTCGTTATCCAGCGCCCTTGCTGCCGCTTCCGCCTCAATCTGTTCCCGAAGGCGCTGCGCAGCCTCAAGCTGCTCCTTCTCCAGCGCCTCTTCTGCTGCCATCTGCAGCTCCAGAGCTTCTTTTTTCCCATCTGTAAAATAAAGGGCAGCCGCCTTTTCTTTCGCTTCTTTATATAGTTCAATAGCACCTTCTAAGTTGCCGTATTCTTCTTTTCTCTCCCCCCGGGCGATCAGGTCAAAAACCTCTATGTACCCTTCCGTGCGCGTCAACTGTTCCTCAATATAAGAAAGTCCTACATTTCCGGCATCTGCCGCCATCTGCCGTGCGGTCAGATATAATTCCTGCGCCTTCTGATAATCTTCCGCACTTAAAGCCTCGTCGGCCAGAATGATCTGTTCTGAGAGTTTCATATACTGATCCGCCTCCCTGTACTCCTCATCCCGATGTAGGCCATCTGCCAGCTTTCTTGCCTCTGCGTATTCCTCTTTTGCCTTCTGATAATTGTTTCTGGTAAGGTATTCCTCCCCATTCTCCATACACTGAACCATGGATCGGGTTTTATTTTGAATACTTCTGTGTCTTAAAAACAGCGTCACGGAAATCGTAGTGGCAATCAACAGAATGGGGATGATCGTCATCAAAATCTTTTTTGCGGATACCGGTTTTTTCGGGGACTGATAAACCTTGTTAACGGAAGTCACCGCCATAGAGTAATTATCTATGTAACTGCTGTTCTGCTCTTTTAGAATCAGATCTTCGGTCTGATATAAAATGTCCTTTGTCTCTTTCGCATCATTAACAATCAGAAGAAATTCCTGCTCTTCACACTGTTCCCACACACCTCTTGTCAGCTGTATAAAAAGATCTCCTGCCTCCAGCTTCCTTTTGCGGGAAAACTGTATTTGAGGCGCTCCCCGTTCCCCAAGAAAGGAATAGAGATTATTGCGTTCCTCATGGCGGGCAGCTTCGTCTAATACCACCCGCTCCTGTTCGATCAGGTTCTGCGTCAGCGACTGGTCATAAGTCCGCTCCAATATCCGGGCATTCCTGATCAGGTATAGACGGCTGTTGCCCACATGACAGTAACGCAGTTTTCGGTAATCGGTCACAGCCACGACTGCTGCAACCTTCAGGTGCATGCCGCCCCGCTGATGCAGAAGTTCCGCATGAGCCCTCCGCAAATATCGCCCAAGCGCTCCTTTTCTCATGGTGGGCGACTCCGTAAAATCGCGGATTATGCTTTCCACCACCAGCCGGGCGCTATTTATGGTTGATTCATCATCCAGACTGTCCGCCAGCACATAGCAAGCGAAATCGTCCATTTCCACATATCCGAAATAATCCCTGTTAGACAGCTTCTGTCCTTCCTCTGACATATGAAATGTCTGGAATTCAGAATTAATTCTCCTCATTTAAGCCTCCAGCCTCTGTATCAGGATGACGCTTCCGTTGTCCGCCTGTGCATTGTTTTTCCTCTCCGCCTCGTCAGCCATGCGCTCCGCCAGTTTCTGAGGCGGCGCATTATCAATCAGAATATCTTCTATTTCACTCCAGGAAAGTTCTTCAAAAATTCCTTTGCTTGCAAGCAGAACCTTATCCCCCTGCTTTAGCAATACAGGCTGCTCACATACCTCAATTTCGCGAAAACCGTCCCGCCCAAGGTAGTTCCATATCCTTTTTTCTTCTGCGCTCCAGAGGGCGTCCTGCCTGGAAATCTTTCCAGCCTCATATGCCTGAGCCGCCAGCACATCCATTGTCTGCCCCTTACTCAATGGTATAACCTCATCTCCCCGCAAGAGGGCCACACGGACGTCCCCTGCAATCGCATAATAAAGGTATCTATGATTTAAAAACACGGCTCCAACACTTGCGCCGCCTCTGCGCTCATTCACCGTCCTTTGAATCCGACGACTTGCCTCCAGAAAAGCAGACTTGAAAAAATAGGAAGGATCATTTAACTCGTAATAGGGCTCAAATCGGTCAAGAATAGTATCCACCGCTATCTGAGCGGAAACTGCGCCTGTATTGGCACTGCCGATTCCGTCTGCCAGTACGGCCATTGTTCCGGCTGTGTTCCGCCATGTCTGAGCCACGTCCGCCTGCACCTGACGACTGCCCGTAGTCTGGGCTATGCCGATCCCGGTCATTTTTTCTCCCACACAGATTTTTTTACCCCATCCCAACAGGCTACGACAAAAAAACAACAGGATATACATCACTCCTATTCCTGTCAAAACCAGCATGTCGCCTGTCATTTCAAATCCCCCCAGGAAAAGTTTTTGCCACACAGTGGTACAAACAGAAACCTGCTTTGCCCCAGACTGATCGTGTCATATGGATTTAACTCCGTAGGCACATAAACCGGCTTATCGTTCAGATATGCAATCCCTGCGGAATCTCCTGGAAGAATCATGGTATTCAGATTCTTGGGATCATACACGATAATCGTATGGTTTTTACGGTCAATTTCATTGTCGCCCAAAATCTGCACATCCATATCGTCTCCCCTGCCCACAAAATTCTTGCCCTCATGGAGTTTATAGTCCATGCCGACTCTGGCCCCCTCGATGCAGATCAGCCACCCACACACAGGGCGTATTGTTTCCTCCAAAATCTCCACAGGAGGCTCAAAACCCAAGGGCTTTTCCGCAAACGCTTCATCCTGCGTCTTCATATTGCAGTACGGACATATTTTCCCATAGCGTCTGGGATTATAAATATGTCCGTTCGGACATTTCGCCAAACCCATTTTTATACCCTCCCTGTGCGCTTCGGCGCACGCCTCTCTGATATTATGCAAGTCAACGATTACTTATCTTTTGCTTCTGTCATGTCAGAAGCAGCTTTGTATTCGCAATATAAAGTATGTCTCCCGCCATGACCCGGCATGGGCGGTGAATCACCTTATAGCATTCTCCGTCCTCTACTTTTCTTACCTTTACGCCGTTTTGGGAACCAAGATCCTCTATATACCACTGATCCAGACAGAAATTCAGTACAGCATGTTGAAAATCAATAAAGCTGCTATATTCGCAGTCGGATAAATCAATATCCAGATCCTGATCCTGTCCCGCCTTCCCGATAATCTGGGACACTTTGCCATGCAAATCCCATGACTTGATTGGCTTTCCCGCTTCATCCAGCAAAACCAGCTTTTCGATTTTATGTCCATGGGCAACTTCCGGTTCATCCCAGTCGGGTTCTTCCGCCCTGCTACTCTCTGGTCGGAAAAGATCATACAAAACCCATACCATTCCGATAGCCACTACTGCCAAAAGCACCGGCGTAATGCGCCATGGCCTTATTTCTTTCAAAATACAGTAAATCGCTCCTATGCCGCACAGGAGAATTAAAACGTCCAAAATCTGTTTAGTTCTTCTTCCTGTTTCTTCCCGCCGCATTTCCCCTGTTCGCCTCCCGCATGTTTCCCGATCCAAAAAAGGCTGCAAAAATCTCCTCTGGCTTTATAGGCCCTTCCGCCTTTTTTGCCCTTGAATCCCGATAGGTTTCCATCCCCTTGCCAGGTTGAAACCCAAAAAAGCGTTCAAACCGCCCCATATCCGGCCTTCCGTCTTCGGACGGCTCCCTGCCGCCCGCAGCTCTCTCGGAATTTTTCAGGCACTCCTCATCATATTTTCTACGGCGTTCCTCATTTTGCAGACACGCATAGGCTTCCTGTATTTCATACATGCGGCCTTCTTTCTGCTTGTCGCCTTTGATAACATCCGGATGATATTGCCTGGCGAGCCTGCGATATGCTTTTTTAATTTCCTCCGTCCGCGCCTGTCTGTCTACGCCCAGTATTTTATAATAATCCTTCATCTGCGCCGCCTGTCCGTGTATTCCAAGAGGGACCGCCCGCAAGCAGGCAGCCCCCTTTTTGCATTTCCGCCACAGCTGCATGCGGAACCTTTTTTCTTTAACCTACGCTGTATCCGCCTTCAACGGTCACCTGCGCCATTTTATCCTTCTTCTGCTTCAAAATCAGCATAAACGTGCCGATGCCTTCCACATCTCCATAGGTCTCCTTGTAATCCACAACGAACGCATTGGGATATGTATACTTGCGGACTACCTGTGAGGCGGCAATCACCTCCACTGTGACCTTGCGGTAGCAGTCAGAATTTTCCGCAGGAACCAGCGCCCATAAGCCAAGCTGCTTTGTTCCGTCAAAGGGATCACCGTCCACAGCCGTCAGTATCTTTCCCGTAACAACCACAGTACTTCCCAGATCCGTGGACCTGGCATTGCTGTCCTGCGGAATATCCGTGCGGACTTTCACGCCTGTGATAACAGTCGTTCCCAGTTCAATCGTAGTGCTTCCCTCTACCTTTAATGTAAATCCCATGATAATTCTCCTTTCATCTACCATGCACTCATCAGTTTACTTCTATATGGGCTGCCGATTATTCTCCGCTGAAGCCACCCTCAAACTTCAGACCTGCCATCTTATCCTTTTTCTGCTTAATCAGAAGGCGGAAAGTACCCGCGCCGGTTTCATCCGTAAAATCTTCTTCATAGTCCACCACAAAAGCATTGGGAATGGTAATCTGACGCACAATCTGGGATGCGCTCACCACGTCAATCTGCACTTTCCGATAGCAGTCGGCCTTTTCCGCCGCAACCAGAGACCATTTCGCAATCTTGCTTGTGTCATCTGCAGCCTCTCCGTTCACCGCCGCCAGAATCTTACCTTCAATCCATACCGTTGAACCTAAGTCCGTGGACCTGGCATTGGAATCATGAGGGATGTCCGCCCCAAACTTAATGCCAGTGATGCTCGTCTCCTTTAACTTGACAGACTCGCTTCCTTCAATGCTCAATCTTACTCCCATCTTTGTTTCCTCCTTTTTCTTATCTGTACAAAAGTACGGGCTTATTCAGTTCCAGCTTTTTTTGTAAGCTGTACCTTCAAATTTTTAGTTGTGTTGGCAAAAGTCACCAGCACATCGCAGATTCCATTCTTCTCATCTATACTGTAATCCAGCTCGTCCCCATCTTGGAGAATGGAATTCACATACTGCTTGTCAGCATCCCAGATACTCTTCTGGCTGCTGGGATTGTTGCTGAAAAATGTCAATATTTTATCCTGCTTAAAGTCCCCGCTGTAAAACCGCAGCATCCTCTCAATATAGGTCACCACAAGGGTTTTATATATGGGTTCAAACTCATTTCCGTTGCTTAACAGGTTACGCGCCTTATACACCGTTATATTTTTAATATTCTGGCCCTTGTACTGCGCGTTATCCGATGAAAATACAAAACCAAAACCGATTCGGTTAATGGAATTTTTGATAGCGTTGGTAAAGCCGGATATTTCCTTTGTCATGCTGGTGGCTGCTAAAAGCGCATTATCATTGGCTTCCACGTCAAACCGCACACCGGGATAATCCATGCTTGTATCTCTGAAACGCTGTTTCAAGTATTCCGGGCATTGCCATGCCGCCACAATCCCGGCAGCTTCATAAGCTGCGCCCACATAGATACCCTCCAGCCACATCTTCATCACGTCGTCCTTCTCCGCAGAAAGAGACACGTTCCCGTCTTCATCCATCACCATTTTCTTATCCAGCACCAGACCTGACTTGTCCTTGGGAATAATGGTCGCATTGGGAATGCAGGGCACCGTAAACTCACTGTACGACTTCTTCATAAGCGGCGTGCATTTGTCCTTATATATGTTTATTCCCTCTGTCGCAACATAATTGAAAGTGGATTCTTCGCCGGAACAGAAGCTGAAAAAAGTCGTAATTCTATAGGGTTCTATGGCATTCATCAGGGTAGCCACATTTTCTATGGTATTGTTTCCGCGCTTTTCTTCCTGTCTGTTTCCCTCAAAGCGGATTCTCTGCAGCTTGCCGCCCTCTGTCTGGTTCAACTCTACATCCGGCACAATTCCGAACCAAATGGTATTGTCAAACTCATTCTTGTCGTTTGTGGTGTTCAGGTACGCAATCAGACGTGGCAGATTGCTGGCCTTTACCATCATCTCCAACGGCAGGTTTGTAATCAGGAGTTTAGGCTGCATACCTTTTTCCTTGACCTGATACTGATCAAAAAAGGTCTTGACACCCAGCATTTTTTCCATCAGGGGTTTAACCACCTTGACGAAATCATCCTTACTTTTCTTATAAAATTCCAGATAGCTGTTATAGTTGCGTACCTCCAGTTCCCGATCAACGCTGCTCTCCATAGTGGAACCAAGCGGACAGAAGGTCCGCACTACCAGATCCCGCACATAATCAGACTGGTTCTCATTCAGCGCGTCATAATCCTCCCGGAAAGTCTCCATCAGGCTTGTATTGACTTGGTCGTCCACTACCGTAAGCTGGGTACTCTCTTCCTGCTTCATCTCCAAGATCTTTAACTCACCGTCATCTCCCATGCTCAAGAGTCCCGCCTTGAATTCCGTCTGCCTCTGCCCAGCTTCATTGTCTCCCAGCAGCAACCGGGTTTTAATATCCTCTATTGCCAGCGGAAGCATGGCAAGAACATTGTTATAATTCTGGCTTGCCTGCTCAAACTGATAATTCAGCTTATCTCCCATATCCAGCCGCTTCGGGTCTCCCTCTTCCAGTTCCACATACTTGCCATAGGTATACTGGATTTCCCTGCGAACCTGACGAATATCATCCATAATTTTCTTCGGGGAGATCATCTCCAGAATATTGCTAAACTGGAAGTCCACGTTTGCCACACCCTGCGCATCTCTGGCGCCCATAAGCGTAATCAGCATGTTTAGCAGATCGTTAGACTCATTCAGGGGGATTTCCGTAATGCAGTTTGCCGGAATATTTTCCGGCTTTATCAGGCTGTACTGAATACTTCCGGTTGCAGCATCACACCAGGAATACACCACTGGAGTAAATTTCTCCAAAAATTCCTCAAAACTTGAAACCAGCAGTTCCTCGTTGATTTCCTTCATCTTGTCGTCATCCAGACTGTTCTTCCCCCGCACATCCCCGATCAGGGTCAGCAGGTTCAAACGTTCCGGGTTGACTTCGGCAAACAGGATTGTCCTGTTTGTCTGTGTGATTGTCTCCATGGCCGTCAAATCCTCCTTCATTTTTCTTTTTATATCAGGGCAACATAGTGAATTTCCAGATCATAGTCGCCCTCCGGTGAAGTGATATAAATAATATCACCAAAGCTGACGCTGTATTGTATCTGCATGCAGGCAATCGCATTCCCAACCATTACACCTGACTTTGACCTGTGGTATAAAACCATATTGCGGTTTTCATCCGCAATCAGAAAAATATCATCCAGCTGCAGCGCTTCCGCCTGTTTCGGGTATGCGCCAAAGAGCGCTCCCAGCGACACCCTACTGTCCTTCACCTTATTCATCTGGAACGAGAGCGGCGGTATCTCTTCTTCATCTTTTGGCTGCAATATAAAATATGCGTCCAACTTCCCACTGAAATGGTTTTGCTTTTTTTCTTCCGTCAGTCGCTCCAGTTCTGGTTTCTGCTTGTGAAACATCTTCCACAATAGCAACGCAGCTACAAGCACGATCAGCGTGGGCACCCACCAATATATCTTCCACAACGGAATCACACGGATACGATGTACATACTGCACCGCGCTCTCTCCATCGCTTACCTGAATCGCCACGGAATGCATTCCCGTCTTTTGAGGAGAGATTGTCAAAAGATTTCCTTCCAGCCAGGCTGCGATCCCTTCTGACACGTCTATAACAGAATAGGAAAGCACATCCCTGTCCTGATCGGAAAAGTAGTCATCCAGACAAAGCGTCCATTCATCCGAAAAAAGCGGACAACTATCCTCTGGAATATTCCCTGTAGGCATGGTGTTGGTAATCTCTATCTGCGCGGAAAAAGCAAAACTGCCAAACTCATCCGACAATGTGCCAGACAGCAAATAGGTTCCGCTATGTGAAAAACTTACCTTACCTTTTAGCCCCCCATCCGATACCTCTGCGTCTTGCTGCCGCATGCGTGTATCCTCACAGGCAAACTCCCAATCAAAAGTACTGTAAAAATCAGAATCATTGATGATATTGCCTTTTCTATCCTTAAAATAAACCTGATATTCCAGTTCTTCATTTCTATCTGCATCCGCCGCGATCTGCAGCACCGGCACCAGTTTTCGATAGCTGATGATATAGACTTCCAGATTCTGCCGTTCTCTTGTTTCTGAACGTATCACCACTTCTTTCCCAGCAGTGCCCGCTCCGGCGCTTTCTATTTTCCCCACCGCATAATGGGACAGGCTGGTCAGTGCAATTTCTTCTCCGCCGTACCGCACCGTAGTCTCTCCCACGGGGTCTGATGAAACCAGCAATATATTGATTTCGTCTAAATAGGGCGCATCCAATACGCATTTCATCTCCTGGCTTCCGCCTGCATAGGTTCCGCTGGAAAATTGTTGGATTTTATAGCTAAGATTGTCCTCCAGAATTCCGTATAACACATTGATCAAGTGCTCCGGCCCCTGCGCCGAATAATTTTCCGCCCCTGTTTTTTCCGCGATTTCCTCCAAAACGGTCGTACTGCCGTCATATTGGCCAAACGCTACCGTATATACCTGTACATTTTCCTCTATACACTGGCGAACACATTGTTCCATCTCCAGATCAGACTGTTCTTTTGTACGTTCACTGTTCCTTGGCAGATCAGTCTCCCCATCCGAAATTAGCACTATTATCTGTCTTGCGTTTTCTCCATCGGACAACAGCCCGTATGCATAAGAGATTGCCAACCCGATATCCGTGTCTCCGTCATAGGCTATGGCTCCAATTTCTTCTTTTAGCAATTCTCGCTTTTCAGATGCCGCTATGGCCTCCGGTGCAGAAAATGCTAAAATACTGTTATTGTATGCCACATATCCTACCCTGATGTTCTCAGCCTGCACAGTATCTATAAACGCCTGTACCATACTCAATCCCATTTTGGATGGATCATTGGTTTTCATAGAGCCGCTACAATCAACGGCAAAAATCACTTCTAGCGTTTCCTTTTCCGAAATGATCTCTTCTGCATACACTGTCAGGGGAAAGAACAGGCTTAAGGCCACACAAAAAAATAATATTCGTATTCCTTTCATTTCCTGTCTCCCCCTTTCCCTGTCCGATTGCTTATTTCTGCTTTTTTACAGGCTTCTTCGGCTGGAACAGGCCAAACTCAGACGCCGTTCCATCTGCTCTCTTTGCTGCTGTCAAAGCAGTCTTTGCCAAGAGTTCAAGCATTTTCTTCTTCATTCTTCTCCCCCCTTTCAGCCAGCATATAGCCGGCAATAATTACAAATACACAGGCAAATCCTGTAGACAAACGTTCCAGCCGCCCTCCCCATAGGACAATCCCAATGACAGACCAGGCCAGAAACAGTTGAATACTTCTTTTTCGGAATAGTTTTCTCTCTTCCGCTGTAAACGGTCTATTTGTATGCTCAATAGGCGCTTTTACCCAAATACATATTCCCAGAAAAATAATTGCCGTGCTTAAGAGCCAAAATGGATTCCCTACATGCCGCTGTATTTCATTTGTCATGGTCACATATCCCAAGCACGTCAGAGCAAAAAGAGAAAAACACCTGCCATAACTCTTGGCATGATACCCGCCACAAAAAAACCGCAGGCTCACAAATATACCATAGAACAAAGCAATCTCTACCAATGATCCTGATAAAATCCCAATGCTGAATGCAATTATAAAGTTAATCATATTGGCTACGGTAATTTGGATTCCATATACGCAGGAATCTATTTTATCTCTGTCGATTATATTGTCACGGTACATCAATTCCGTTAAAAATGAAGATATCTTATAGATGCCTTCCACCCCCCTTTTGCAAAAAATTATACAAAGATAACAGTGGATTTCAACAGTTTTTACATAATCCGTCATTTTTCGACACAATCCGTAATTCCATGTGTGATAATGTCAAGCCACAGTCCTAAATTTGTTATCCGCGGATAATCTTCATATGCATATAAAAAAGCGCCGCTTTCCTAAACAAAGAAAGCAAACGCTTTTAATGAGCCATACTGTATTATTTTATCTGATACTTCCTCTTTTCAAAAATCTCATCGGTTATGTTTCAAATAAATCTCCTGAATAAACCGATCTTCTTCCTCCCAACAACAATAGTCTCCGTGATATTTTTCAACTAACATATAAATAGTTTCCATTCCAAAACCATGTTTCTCTTCATGGGCTTTCTTGCATTGCAAATCAGGGTTCTCTCTCAATACGCTCTCCTGCACACTATTTTCAAGGCGGATTTCTGTTTCTTCATCTCCATCCCTGACTACAACTTCCATAATCGGCCCATTCTGCACCTTTTTGCAGGCCTCAATTCCATTACTGAACAGATTCCACATAAGATTTCCCATATCAATACTGTCAATTTTATCTGCCTTTCCTAATACCACATAGCAGAATCTTATTCCTTCGTCCTTGCACCTTACAATCGCTTTCATCAAAGCCACATTTAATCCTTCATTTCCTGTCTCCTGCGGCAGTTCCGGGTACTGCTTTAATTCCTCGCAAAGCTGTTCTATATTTTTTTCTACTTTCTGATAACATCCCTTATTCTGAAGCTGGTACAATACTTCTAATTTCCCATTCATATCATGCCGCCAATGATTGATTTTTCTGCCGATCTGGTAGATATCCATCATATTATCCCTTCTGATCTTTTCCTGCTGCTCGTGAAATTCCAATTCTATTTTTTGTTTCTGATATTCACCCAGCTTTCTATATACTGTCTCCAAGAGCAGTATACTACCAAACTCACCTACCAACAGACATATAATAAGCCCGCATCGCAGCCTTCCAGGCATTTTCTCCAGTTCCAACTGAAATATACCCAAACCTAACAGAAGATTCAGGATAAGTACTCCCGCCACCATCCAGCTTTCTGATTTCTGTAAGTTATCCCTTTTTCCATAAAATTTTACTACAATTCTCCCCATTAATAACTTCACGGCGCTTGCCATACCCGCAGCAGATATATAGGCACTGCCCTTTATGCCCATGATATCCCTGATGCTTTTTCCTGTCAAGACGCCCATTAGTCCATATATAAAAAACGGCCCCAGCAAGGTGATTAAAATCCACATCAGGCTGAGAAGTATTTTATCCCGGATATCTCCCTTCAAGGAAATGCTCCCATATAAAACCAATGCCAGCCCGTAAAAAACACACAGAATTCCCTCATAGCCGATAAACCAATTCATTCCTGTCAATACAAAAAAATAAACGCTGCATCCCATGGCAAAGAATACCCAGCGCTTAAACCTTTCATACTTTTTTACAAATCCATGATCCATATATTCAACTGCTATTACCGCTGCAAATATATTGATGACGAATTCACTTAACCCCATAGTATCCACCCTCATACTTGTACATTGCCTGAAGAAGAGCCGTTCTCCTGTCTCTGCCCATTTCCAGTATCGTTTCATCCGTTAGTAAAATTTCCTGCCTGCCTATCTCCGCAATGCGCCTTGGATTAACCAGATAACTTTTGTGAATGCGCAAAAAATTATACTCTGATAATTCTTCTTCCATTATCTTTAAACTTCCATACTGCTTAATTACCTTATTATCTGTCATCTGTATTGTTAATAGATGCCCGCTACATTCTATATACACAATATCCCTGATATAAATGATGCCGCCTTTTAGTTTGCAGCAGGCTTTCTTAAACACTGTTAATTCGATGTACTTCTGCAGCGCCTTGTACATATCCCTTCCTAACATGGATTTTCGCACAAACCACAGCGGTATGAATGTCTACGCATCAAAAACAAAACTCTCATATGCTGAGACAAAAATGAGATAGGACGTTCCCCGCTCTGTGCCGATACGTTTCGCTAGCTGGAAACCGTTCATTCCCAGCATTTCAATATCCAGCATCACCAGGTCAAATGCTTCTTCCCCATTTCTTTATACATTTTTTCTCCATCTCGAAAGAGAAAACACTCTATTGGAACTGAAATACCTACTCTCTTGGCACTATCACGAACCGCTGTTTCTATCCGTTTCAGATCTTCCTGTTTATCATCACAGATTCCTACTTGAAGCGTCCCCTTCATCATTCACCGTCCCCTCTTTCGGTTTTTCTGTTTTTGTTTCCTCCAGATCCATCTCCATACAATTCTTACAGCACTGCAGCACAAGCTGGTTGAAAGTAATATTTTCTCTTGCGCAGACACTCTTGAGCCATTCATGCAATACTGGCGTAAAACGCACAGTTACACTAATATTGGGATGTAAAAACGCTTTTTCTATACGAAACATAAGTCCCTCCTGATTTTTAGTATGCACCATTAGTATATCCATTTTTATATCTATATGTATATAACTGAACATATAACTAATAACAGTTATAATTTTAGTGCTTTCTCTAAAAATGTATATAGAATTGCCTTATCAAGAGCATTACAGTGCCCGCTAATATGAGCAAATACGCAGCAGATCAGAGGAATTTGACCCTTGAAGTATTCATCAAATGAAGCTATATACGGAAGTAAAAACCACATTCTGCGTGAACACTTATTATAAAAAGAGTGCTTCGCAAACTCGTGAATACATGCGCCTGACGGTGCAGTTTCCTATAAGAAAATATGGCAGACCCGAAGATCTGCCATATCACATAATAAAAATTTATTTTGAAAAGTTTGTACACTCAGCTACTACGGAACGCTGACATGGTATCGACAATCATCGCCCGTGTATTCTCGGATATTTCTCTCTGTTCCGGCTCAATATCACACCTTGGTTCCGATGATTTTGTAGATTCCTGTTCCACTCTTTCTATTTTTATGGAATTCAGTCTATTTACTTCCCCCCGCTGTCCGTTATCCCGATTACGCAATATATCCACCACAATCTTTTCTATGAATGCCCTGTCTACCCTCTGCGCCGGAAAATTATCCAGCGTCTCAGGACAGTTGATATAATGCAGGACTGCATTCACAATAAACTGCGCCTTGCTGTGGGGACCCTGTTTCTCCAGCAGACGGATGACCGCATCATGGGCAGGATCATTTTCATTGAATTTGATACTGAACCGCTCCCGGTCTTTCTTCTCCTTCATAGGCTCACCTGCCTGACGTTTCCATCCGGTAAAGGAATTCGTACCCTTTTGCGTTAGCGCCCACATCTTCCACGAACAAGACATTCCCCACCTTCCCGGAATTTTCGATCTGCCTGCGGAGCAGTACGGCTCCGCCGCCCACAAATACCGCCCTACCGGATGAAAGGTCAAGCATCCGCTCCCTCAGCCCGTTTGTCAGGTCATTGATAAAATCCTGCGCCATCCGTTCCACCAGGGCAGCCACCTCAGGGGCGTAAATGCCTGCCTTTCCTCCCAGGATACTGTCAATGTCTGTTTCGTCAAGCAGGACGTCAAACTCCGAGTTTGCTTTTGCGCGGATCTGGTTATAGAGCACGATCACCCCGTTCTCCAAAGAGTCACACACAGACAGATCCGCACGCCCGGAACGCATCATCAGGTAATCCGCCGTAAAGCCCCCGATGTCCACGATCAGCACCTTTGGGCTCTCCACCAGCCTGTCCATCATGGTGACTGCCGCCGCATATGCCTGGGGATAGCAGCGCACATCTTCAATATAGACCGCATGGTTCTTCCCCCGATAGTTGAATTTTACCACGCCCCGGTCAAAAAAATACCGGATGAATGCCTGATGCTGTGCCCCGTAATGCGCCGGCGGCAGGCCCACGGCAAGCCGGATACGCTGCGGCATCTCCCCATATATACCCTTGGTCTGGAGCTCCTGGGCGATTCCGAACAGGGTAAGGATAAAGAAACGGTCATCCTCCGTCTTGTTCCTTTTGTATGGGATGCGCTGGTTTGACAGCGTATAGTACCTGTCCCGGTACATCAGGATGTTACTGCCAAAGGGCTTTGTGCTGCTCTCCGCCAGCCCGGACACGAAGGGCGGACAGTTGACGGTCTTCATCTGTTTGTTTCCATGGTCGATTGCGATCAACATAGTTTTGTTCCTCCTCTTTTTACGTATTATATAGATCCTTTACGCATGGATTACGCATTTTTTCAACACAATGGAAGAAAAAAGTCAAAAAAACAGCAGACCATGTTTCCATGATCTGCTGCTTTCTGTTCTAACTGTTTGGCGCGAAAATTATGCCAGAACCAACTCCCGCTTTTCTATGATGGCCTTAATTTCCTCAACACTCTTTTCAGCCACATCAGCTATCTGCTCTAATGTATAACCTTTCTTATGCATATTGATAATAATTTCTGCCTGCGCATCTTCCCTAATGCCCTGACTCAGGTTGCACATACTCGCCACTTCCTTTCTTATGCCGGTTTCCGCCGGAATCTTATACTCCTTCTCAATGATTGCCAGTTTTTCATCTACGGAAAGCTGCTTTGACAGCAACGCCCCTAACAGACGGTGGAGTTCATACTTTTCATCATGCCCCGGCAGTTCGTTTGACAGGCCGATCAGCACGATGTTCAGCAGGTCCAGCCTTCCCCTGCACTGGTAATCCCCTATGAGCTTATCATATGCAAGGTGCACATAACCCATACTGTTTTCATCCAGGTTCATACAAATCCAGATACTGAATACGCGACGGATGTCATTATAGTTGGTATGGACAAAATCCCTTTCCTTCTGTGAGGAAATAAGGCGGCTCACATAGAAGACTGCCCTGTCCAGGAGGTCGTACCCTGACGGCTCATCCTTCTGGCTCTCCACATTGACGATCATCTGTGATAAGCCGTCCCGCATACGAACATAAAAAACAATGTCAAACCTTACCAGCCCCTCGTTTATCTCTGCGTTTTCAGAATTAAAACCGACAATTCTCTGCCCTTTTTTCACGGGATCATCTTTCTGGGAATTTGTCATGCCCGGCTCTACCGAAACCACGCCGATCAGCGGCTCTCCTTCAATATACTGCACAACATCCCTGGGATTCATACCCTTAAATTCATCCACCGTGTTCACAAGTATGTATGCTAAAATGTACTTGTGCCCCAGCAGGCGCTTTGCCTTTTCGTCATACTGGGCATCCTTGTCAGACGCCCGTACCATGTTCTTCATCTCCGTGTCCATGGATGTTAAATCCATCGGTCATTCCTCCTTTTGTCCCTCTGTGTGAGAATCGTACAGCCGATTACAAAAGGCATATGACCTCACATTTATTATACCCCAGCCCTGCCAGGGAATCAATCAGATTTTATCAAGTGTGCATTCCATAACATGCTTTCTTCAGATCCTCCTGCCCGTGCAGGATAATCCCGCCGCTGATACCATTCCCGTTTAGGCGTTCCTCCTGGAAGAAAAAGCTGTAAGGGACAAAATCGTCATACACCACGATCCGCCTGCTGCCTTTCCAGGAAAAATGATTGTTAAGGAATTTCCCCAGCTTTCTCCGCAGCACTTTTCTCTCCGCAACTTCCCGCAGGTTCTTCCTGCTCTGGAACTCAATCCTGGGTGCTGCCTTCTCGTCCACGGACAGCATCCCCACGCCTGCGCCGCCGAGTCCCCTGCTTTCTTCCAGCTTCTCCTGAAACTGCCTGTACGGAAGATGTAGCGTTTCTTCTCTCCCGGCAACCCTCCTGAACCCGCTGTCGCTGAGCCAGGTAAAATCAACCGTCAGCATATCCTCATTTTCTTCCTTTGCAGACCGGCCAAGCCGCAGCTCCGCAAAAGAATGGATGTCGGAAACGATAGCATGCCGTTCTGCCTCCAAAATCTGCAGTTCCCTGACGGAGATGCCGAACCTGTGGGGGGAACGGAATCCCCTGGATACCGTCCACAGGAAAACACAGCCCTCCGATGCCGATAGTTTAACCATTATCCTCTGTCCCATGATATTCCTTCCTTTCAAAAGCCGGGCATCCATTGCGGACGCCCGGCAGCCTCTTTATGCGGCCTGCTGCATGGCAGGCGCCGCAAGTACTTTTTTCTTCCACTGCCTCACAAATTTTTCTACTTCCGGGGTAGGGGGACTACTTTTCTTTCCCTGCACCTGAACGATTTCCCGCCCCCTTACTTCGATGGTATAAAAGGATTTTGATTCATCCGCGCATTGACGCAGGAACAGGATGACGCACTCCTTTCTTGCGACACGGTCTACATAGCCCCCGACGCAGTGATGCAGGGTATTGCCTTCCGAAATAATATCATCCGGCGTGGCGGGATACAGGATTTTCATCCCGTCCATTTCAAAATCCATCTGCCCCGCAATATCATGATACGCCTTCTTAAAATCCCGGTGCATTTTGGCGTCAGCTTTCATCTTAATCCTATGCGCTACCCTGTCATGGGATTTCTGTATATCCTTCGGATACAGCACAAAGCTGTTGCGCATATCATATTTCTGCTTTACGCACATCTCCAGATAGTCCCTGTATTCACTGACAAGAGTCTGCAAGGAGGGATACCTGGCCGCACCGTGCCTGTTCTTTCGCCGGGACAGGAAAGAATACTGGTTGTCCATATAACGCATCAGTTTGTGTGGTGTTATGTAATCTAATATATTTGCCACATCTCTCTGGACCTTGTTCCCGATCTGCCAAAGCACCAGCCGCTGCCGCTCTTTAATATTACTCCGGCAATATTCCTGGAAAACTTTTAACATAGACATATCTATATCCAAGTTGCGCAGGAAGGGAATGTCCTCCGCCATCACCCTCAACAGCCTGTGGGTTCTGTCCTGCGCTTCATCCAAGATATGGTTATAATCCCCGTTGTAAGCCAGGTCCTTTGCAAGGTTATAAAACCCCGTCTTGACCAGATGCTCAAGTCTGGGATGCTTAATATAGGCGGACAGAAACGGCTGCATCTGCATCCTGTCATGGCAATATCCATAAAACGTCGCCACCGGGCAGTACTGCCATGGCGTGTCCTCCAATGCCTTCGGAAGATTCTGACAATAGACATGGCCGCTCAGATCCGCCTCATAGTTATACTGCCACCAGTTGAACACATGTCTGGTTCCTCGTTTCCAGCCGGTAAGGCATCCGCTCTCATAAGCATAATAATAGCTTTCACATTGAACATCTCCTGCGTCCTTTTTCTTCACAAAAATACGCGCATTTTCATGAGCGAACTTTTCCGGTACATCATCCACTCTGTATTTGTAATGGCATTTGATAATCCTTATGACTACCTCGTCCGGCCCTGCTTTCTGGAGCACCTGACAGGTTTCACGGTCATGCAGGCATCCTCTGCGTCCCCGTGATTTTATTATCACTTCCCGGCCGCAGTGAGGGCAGTTTCCCTTTGTATTGTACCGTGCCCCTACAATCTCCGCTTCCTTCCCACAGGAGGAACACATCCCCCGTACCGCCTTCCTGCCTTTCTGGTAATCATAGAAGAAATACGCAGGCATGACATTGCGGTGTACCCAGTTCCCCAATCCACGGGGGAGCGGCGGCAAACCCTCCATGCGGGCCAAGACTTTCTGTTCCTTCCGGCGCTGCCTTTCCAGTTTTCTATGCCACTGTATCCTGTGCTGTGCCGCAATCAGGGAACATAACCCTTTTTTCTCCTTTTCCCTAAAGAAACACTTCACACGTTCCTCGTCATTCAAAGCATAAAAGGCACATTTTTCCCAAAATATACACTTCGAACCAAGATGTTCAAACGATGATACCCTCCATGTTGTGGCGCCGTCCTCCTTACGAGCAAGCGTCAAAAAATCATCCCTTCCCTGAAAGATGGTAAATTTAGGACGGAACTCCCCCTGCACGACCTCTTCCCGGGAATAAACATACAGGACAAGGACTTTATGGTGATCTATGACCTTTACTGCTGTGCGGATGATATATTCGATCTGTTCCGCATAAAGAAGGCCGCTTCCTTTGGCGATATTCAAAGCCCGGTCCGCATGTTTCCTGCATTTTCTTCTATCCAGCTTCATCCTGTTTTCACCTCCGACACCATAATATCACTAAGCGACATCTGCCCTGGAAAGTACATCTGTCCGTCCATCTCCTGTCCTAGTTTGTCTGTCCTTTTGTCTGCCGGCTTATGAGCTGTGGATTTTAGGGTTCTAGACTTTTTCTCTGCAGCCTTTTTGGGGACTGCTTTGGAACCGGCCTTGCCCGCATAAGGCTTGCTGACAAATTTTTCTTCTTTTTCCTGATCCTCCTCTGCGTCTGGGTCACGGAAATAGTCCTCCGCCCACTGGTAACACAGATCATCCGGCACATCGCTTCCATATGCCCCGTTTTCACGCCTTATATCATTGTCCTTCATCTCCTGCTTTATAAATTCCCGGGCTTTCCGATTGATATAACGAAAACAGTGTATCATATTCTTTCGGGGATGCATCACCATGCGGGCAAACTCAGGTGTCTCCAGACACAGGGTCTGGATGTACTCTGCCACGCAGTCTTTCATATTCCTGCGGGTCAGTTTTTCCGTGTCCGCACCTACCTGCTTCATAGCCGATGCCACGACGGCGTCATCGCTCATTTCCGCGATCCGCTCCAGTTTTTCCCTCTCGGCATCCTTTTTTGCCTGCCGCTTTTCTTCCCATTCCGCTTCCCGTTCTGCCTCTGCAGCCTCATGCTTCATGCGTCTGGTTTCCTCGTCGTCCTCCTTGTCAGCATCCGACACCTCCTCTGTTTCCGATACTTCTGTCCCATCTGTTTCCACCTCTGCTGTTATCTTTCTTTCCGCTGTTTCCATTTCGGCAATCTCTGGGTCTGCCATTTCGGGATCTGCCGTTTCCTGACCTGAGACCTCCAGTTCTGATGTATTCAGATCTGTGGCCTCTGCTTCTACTGCCTGCGGCTGTATAGCCTGAAACTCTGCTGCCTGCGGCTCTGCAACCTGCATTTCCAGCGTCTCCAGACCCGCATCTGATACAGATTCCTCCATTTGAAGCATCCCTGTCTGCGCCAGGATGCCTTCCCCCATTGGGAAAACTGCCTCCTGGTACATTCCCTGGTCTTTCGTTCCCTGGAGCAGCACTTGCCCAGGTGCCACGGGCAGGGCATCCGCTTCTCCCATGTAAACCTCCGTCCCGTATGTATTGCCGTCTTCGACTGTCTGTATTACAGTTTCCTGATACTTCCCTACAGGAAACTCAGCCGCCCCTTGCGCATTGTCATAACCGTCAGCCTGCATCACGATTCCCTGATACGATCCAGCAGGGAACCCTTCCGTTCCCTGCGCCTCTCCATACCATGCAGGCCCGGCCGCAGGCTCCTGATAAGCCATTTCCATATAGTCTTCCCCCTGGAACTGGCTGCCCTCTTCAAAAGGGGATGTCCCTTCCAAAGCCTGAAATCCTCCATTGTTTTCTGTATATATACCCATATCTGTCTCCTTTCAGAAAAAGGGCATGGAACAGTATCTTCCTGAACAATGCCCTTGTAAATGTATTGTGCCTCCATACGGGATTCAGCTTATTGCCCAGCATCCTCCGGTTCCCGCCCCGGCATCGGTTTTACCAGGAACGGGGAAAAGCGCACAGGCTCAAAGCCTCCTGTATCTACATAGTAATAACTGCGTCTGCCTTCATCATACAGTTCCAGCACGTCGGAGGGCGCCACTTGCCGCCCCCTGTATCCTTCCGGCATATTGTCACTAAACACATTCCTGATCCGCTCCAACTTTTCCCTGTCCGCGTTGTCTACAGGACAGGACAGTACGGAATCCCACATCAGGCGGTATTGCCCTGCAGGCGGCTGTTCATATCCTGCCTTGTGCAGTTCCTTTATTCCCTCAAACGCAAAGGGAATCGGCGCCTGCTCTCTGCCAAAATCCAGCTGGTAAATGCGGTATTTCTGCCGGAAATCTCCCGGCTCTTGCACATCCTTTAGGCTTCCAGCATCCTCTAAACCTTTGTTCTTCTCCTCCTTCTGCCTTTCTTTTTTCCGAAGTGCCAGCCTCCAGTCGTCTATGCCCTTGAAATTCGGATCCCAGACCAGACGACGACACTCCATTCCATGCTGTCCTGCCATCAGGTAGATCTTGGAACTTCCCTTTGCGGTATTGGCATTCCTATATTTATCCATATCCTGAGTCTCAATGATCAGCTCCGTGCCCTCTGCGGCAAGCGCCTTGAATACCGCATTAAGCGCCCCCACATTATTTGCCCCTGCTGTTGTCACAAAAGAGCGGTTCATCAGGCAGTGTGCGATATCCGCTTTCAGCAGCCCCTCCGTCACATAGACTGTCCTTGCAGGGAATTTCCCCACAAAGTGTACCGGACTGCCGGAAGTGGAGCCCATTTCCTTTGAGGATGACGAGAGCCAGATGTACTTTGCCCCCGTCTTGTCCGGCGGATCGTCCTTATCCCTGATGGGGACATCCAGCAGGATCTGCGCCCCGCGAATCAGTCCGTCCCTGCCCACCGCAGGTATCAGGATGCCTGATGTCCTGCTGGTGAATTTTACGGTCCAGTAGCCTTTTTCGTGCCGGTAGAATCCCGGCACTCCCGCTACGGTGCAGCCCTGTTCGACCAGTTTTTCCGTCAAGGAGCGGCACAGGAAATAGGGCGGCGTGCTCTTAAACCCAAATCGACTGATCTGTTCATCCGTAAGCCCCCGCTTTTCAGACCGCAGATGGTTCCGATGGATGGACGACAGGGCAAGCATCTCAAAAAGCCGTGAGAACGTCCTGTGGACTTCTTCAGCACTTGCCGGAACTGACTGAGGGATGCCCCCATTCCCCCGGCAAGAGGCTTCGGTTCCCAAAGCCGAAGCCCCAGCGGCGGCCACTGTCACTCCATAGCCCCCGTCTCCCCAGGATGCATCCCCTGTGGAAAGGGCATCCCAAATCTCATGGTAGGCCTGGGAATTTGTCATGTTGTTCAGCCTTGCGTACAGTGCCAGCATTCCTCCGGAATCACCGCAGTAATTGCAGCGCCATACGTTCCTGCCAAAATTTACGTTCATCTTGCCCCGTTTATCCCCACAGAACGGACAGTCCACATACACGCTGTCCGCCAGCCTGCGGCGTACATTCAGTCGGAGCAGATCCACCACTTCCATGATCCCAAACGGGAATTCTTGCGGATGAGAGTCCATTGCACGCTCCTTCTTTCTAAATCTGTCATCCCCAGGCCATTTTATCAGCCTGCCTTCTTTTCCAGATCATCCAACACCAGCCTTGCGGCGGCTCTCAGTATATTGTCCTTGCCCTGGTAGCCTTCGCTCAAATAGAATCTCAAGCTGGGACGCCTGCGCTGTGCCACTTCATCAAGTGTCCAGCCCTGACAGGTCCCAGTAGGCACTACCACCTTTTTTGCATCGTCCAGAGTCATGGACTGCAGGATCTCTTCAATAGAAGTTTCCGCCGTATAAGATCTGCCCTCATTTGCTGCCACGTCTGCATTGGCGGAAGGTGAATCTACAAAGGGTGCCTCTGAGGCAGAAGCAACGGATATAGCAGCATTCGGTACAACAGCTGCTGCCCTGACTGCATCAGCCAATTCCCCGGCTTCTCCAATGGTAGTAGCTGTCGGTGCAACCGGTAACGCTTCCGAAATGGATTCTGCCTTTTTCCCCTCCGATGCCACCGGCAAAGTATCTTCTCTCTTCCCTGACAGCATGGATATTGCTGTTTCCATATCCGATGTGACAGGCAGCGCCTGTTCCTCCGCCGGCACAGGAATTTGTCCCACAGGTAAAACCTCTGTGCTTACAAGCTGTTGAGACGCCGTCTGCGGAACCGATGCAAAAACCACTGCTTTCTGTGATGATGCGGATACTTCCGAACTTACGGCCGTTCTCTGCTGTCCTGCCTGTGCGGAGATGGCTGTCACTTTCTGCCCGTCTTTTGCTGTCTGCCCCTGTACTGTCTGGGCACTCCTGACAGATGCTGCCACCTGCTGCCGGATCGCTGTCTGCGTTGCGGTCGGGTGCTGTTGAGCTGTCGGCTGCTGTGTCACAGGTCTTTGCTGTGATACCGTTGCTTGCTGCTGAGACGTTACCTGTACAGCTGGGGTTTTCTGCTGGGATGCTGACTGCTGGAACACTGTCCGCTGCCGAGGCACCGACTGTGGCGCCACCATATTCCGCGGAACTCCTGGCTGCTGTACAGCTGTGCACTGTCTAGGCGCTGCCTGTGTTTCCATTGTTTTCTGCTGCCCTACTGTTTGCTGTCCTTGCTGCTTAACCGACTGAGGAGTTTGGGACGCCGTTTTTTCCATACTCCCCGCAGGCACCGGAACAAACTGTAGTCCAAATCCGGCATCCGTCAATGCCTGATCCATCGCCTTAATCTGTGCATCCTCAATATACTTATCGCCGCTTTCCTCCCTGGTACAGGCTGCGGTAAAGCTGGATACGGGATTGGCATCCGTCAGTTCCAGGTACACCTGTGCCTCTATGATGGCAAGCTGTTCCGTGATGCTCAGCCTGTTCAGGCGGATCCTCCCCGTCCTGTGCGCCAAGCGGAACCACAGCTTCTTATACCGGAAATCCAGGCTCTTTTCATCCTTCTCCGCCCCCGGTATCCACTTTCGGCCCATCAGCTTCAAGGGGTCAAACCCCGGCACCTTATTCAGTGCCGCCACCATGGGGTCGCTCTCATACATGGTTGTTGCAAAATCACTGTTACTCATAGTCAAGGTCTCCTTCCATTAAATAAATAAGAGACGGAATGCCTTTTTTCTTCACATTTCATCTCAGTTTCCCACTAACTCCCATGATTCCGCCTTGTGGAATCTCAAATTTGAGTGAGAAATGCCCAAGCGAACTTGTTCGCTTAGGTATTTCTCAGCATGAGACTTAGATGTTATTTGCGAAACAGCCTTTGCTGTGGTCAAAACCGCCGTAGGCGGTTAGAACATCTTCTCACGCTAACCTGCATTTTTCAGTTTCTCCTCCAAAAACTGGGGAACTGCATTTCCCGCACTCTTTACAAATGCCTTGTAGTACAGGCAGGTGCGCTCCCCCAGGAGGGTATTCCTCTTGATGTTCCCATTACGGCTGACCGCCATGTACAGCAACCCTTTCTGCCCCACCAGGATCACTTTCTTTCTGGCACGGGTGATGCCCGTATACAGCAAGTTCCGGTACAGCATGAATTTCTGGGCCGCCACCAGCGGGATCAGCACCACATCGTACTCACTCCCCATTGCCTTGTGGATGGTGGTGGCATACGCCAGTGTCACGTTTGCCATGTCCTCCGGGGCATACTCCATCTGCCGTCCTTCGCCGAAGTCCATACCGATGCGTATCCCCTCCGGCGTATCCTTCAGATAACGGATAAACCCTAAATCCCCGTTGGATACCTTCTTTGTGTTCTTTGTCTGCATGATGCGGTCCCCTGTGCGGAACACCCTGCTGCCCAGGCGGATCTCCTCCTCTTCCGAGCGAAAAGGATTGAGCCTCTCCCGCAGGTTTGTGTTCAGGCTTTCCACGGAGGTCTCGCCGTCTTCCCTGTATGGGGAAAGGATCTGCACCCGCTCAATGCCGTTTTCTTCTACCTCTTTGCAGTAAAACTCCATCAGGGTCTCCGCCGCCTGTTCCTGCGTGCGGCTGTCCACCACCTTGAAATCCTCCCCGTAGTACAGCTCGGTGCTGCCTGCGTTAATGAGCCTTGCATTGTGGGCAATGCGGCTGTCCGCCGCCTGCCGGAAGATCTCATCCAGCATCGTGACGGGTATCAGGCCGCACTGGATCAATTCCCTGAACACGTTCCCCGCGCCCACGCTGGGCAACTGGTCGGGGTCCCCTACCATGACGATCTTAGCCCCTGCCCTGACACGGGTAAAGAACTGCCTGGCAAGCCACATGTCAACCATACTGAACTCGTCTGCAATGACAAGGTCCGCATCCAGAAACCTTTCTTTCATCAGGCTCCCGTCCTCATCCTCGCCGCCCAGGAGCCCAAGCCCGCTGTGCATGGTACAGGCCCCGTCAAAGCCGGTGCTCTCCGCCATGCGGCGGCTGGCCCGTCCGGTGGGCGCCATGAGCGCGATCTTCCCGTCCGGGTGCAGGAACTTATAGACCGCCAAGATGCCCTTAAGCACCGTGGTCTTTCCTGTGCCGGGAGGGCCGGTGATGATGGAAAGGCTGTGCAGGAATGCCGTGCGCACCGCGCTTTCCTGCTTTGCCGACAGGCTGAGCCCCAGTTTTTCCCTAACCTCCGCCAACTGCGGGGTGATGTCCTCCCGTGCCGGTGTTGCCAGAAGCCGCAGGGCGATCTGCCTGGCCGTCTCGTCCTCCAGGGTGAACTGGCTTACGGAATAGATGCTGTCCTTCATGGATACCACTGCCCCGCCCAGAATGACGCCCTCCAGGACATCCTCCACTTCCGCTTTCTGTACCCTCTGGGCAGGAACCGGTATCCTCTTGTTCAACAATTTCAGCGCCTCACATACCAGAGTGTCCCTGGGCAGGAACAGGTGCCCTTTTTCCGCCCGAGCCTTGTCAAGCGCATAGTACAGCGCCCCCTTGATCCGCATGGGGGTATTCAGCCGCCTGTCCGTGTGCTGCACGATGGCATCTACCCTTAAGAAGCCAAACCCTGAGATCCGGCAGAGCTCATAAGGGTTCTCTTTCAGAATCTTCACGCTGGCAGGGCCCAGCTGCTGGTATATCCTCTGCGCCGTTGCCGGCGTCAGCTTAAACGGCGCCAGCAGGGTCATGATGTCCCTCAGGGCACGGCTCTCCGCAAAGGAGGTCTTGATATCCTCCAGCCTGTTTTCCGTGATGCCCCTGACCTCCAGTAGCCGCTCCGGCTGTTTTTCAAGGATGTCCAGGGCGTTCACCCCGAAACGGGTCACGATCTCCACCGCCGTCTTTTCCCCGATGCCCTTTACCAGCCCCGAGCCAAGATACCCCTTCACGCCCTCCTCCGTTCTGGGCACGACTGTCTGCCACTGTTCAACCTGTAGCTGCAGCCCATACTTTCCGTCCGTCCATTCGCCGTCAAATCTCAGTTCCACCACATCGGTGCAGGGCAGGTCATACCCCACCGCGGTAAACCGGATCAGGTGGTCGCTGTACCTCCTTCTGTCACGGGCCTTTTCCGGGATGCCCCGGTCAGCCGTCCTGACGCGGATCACGCAGTATTTGGTTGCCGGATTGCTGTAGACCGTGCTGTCATAAGTTCCTATGATACTCACATTTCACCTCATTTCTGCGCATCCTTCTGCGCATTTTCAGTCCACGGATACCTTAACAGGGCACAAGCCTGCGGAACCTCCGCATACCTGTCTGCCCTTCTCTCCGCATGTACCTTTTTTAAGTTCCCAGCCTGCTGTCAGGCAGCCTCTTCTGCGCTGACTTTTACCAGGAATCTCCTGTACTCCGACACGGTCACAAACCGCTCGTAGATCTCCGGGTACTGGATCTTCAGCCTCGACAGGTTGTTCTTGTCCACCCCTGCCTTCCGCACCGGATTATAGGTCACGGTATAATGGAAACCGTCCCTCTGGCATTCGGCAGTGCAGCTTGTGCCCATCTCCGCGATCAGGATGGCCTTTGCCCGCTGCAGCTCCTTTTCCAATTCCCCGGAGCGTTTCTCCGCTTTTTTCTTTTCCTCCTGGAGCCGGAGGTAATACATCAGCGTCTCCGTCATGTCCTCGCCAAGCTCCAGTACAGGCGCGCCTGTATCCGCCGGGCCGCAGTACCGCTGCACGCTCCCCAATATCTGCGCACTGTCCTCCGTATAGGGCGGGGGATTTTTTGCCAGCACATGGTTCTCCCAGAAGTACTGTTCCAGATATATCATTTCCTGTTCATATGCCATGTCCCGCCTGATCTCCCGGATGATGGACTCATCCTCTGTGTTGCCGTATAGACAGCAGAAAAACACCCTGTCCGCATTCATCACCGCCATGTAGTGGCGGCCCTGTGCCTCATAGTACGGCGGCACAGCCTCCCTGGCGTCCTGCCACCACGCATCCGTGGCGTTGTAATTGGTGGTCTTTATTTCCAGGATTGCCGTCTCACCGTCCGGCAGCCGGACAAAATAATCCACATCTGCCAGCATGAAGGGATACAGGGGATGCCGGAACATCTTTTTGACCTGGAATATCTCCAGGCCGCTCTTTTTGCGGAAAATCCTTGCCACCAGGTCCTCCAACAGGTTTCCCACTTCCAGGGCCACCCAGTTTTCCGGCTCCTCTTCCACAGGTGCAATATTCAGTTTGTCATAATAAATGTCGCGGGCCGTCCGGAATGGGGATATTCCCATAATGCCCGCCACGTCGCTGCCGCCAATCCCCTGGCGGCGGTAACCAAGCCATTCCTCCCGGGACAGGTTTTTCGTTTCCACGGCAACCAGGGTCGTGTGCCTTGTCCTCTGTCCTGCATTTTCCGGCACCTGTCAGGCCCCCCTTCTCGCCCTGCGGGGGAAATTGGCGGTCCTGCAGATTACTTGGGGGCTGCGGTACTGTCTGTTTAGCTTCCTGTTGCCCGCCTTAAAGTCCGGGCGTTTGTGGTACCGGTTCAGCCGGCTCCCCCTGTTTCTTTCCTGCTTCATGTTCATTCTCCAGCGTGGGAAAAGTCTGCGGAGCAGACTTAGAACTTCTTCACGAAGCAGCCCTTGCTGCGAGTGAAAATTGCCGAAGGCAATTAAAAGTTCTTCTCACGCTGCCCTCCTTTCCTGTAAATGGTTTATCCTCAAAGCCATATCCGGCGTTTGGGCAAGCTCACTGCGTTCGCTGTCACGGCATTCACCAATTGGACATGCCAGCGTGTCCGTTTGGCTCATTGCACGCGCAAAAAAAGCGGGAATGTCTTTGAAACCATTATCTGGCGTCCATAATCGCTTATGAACCAAAGTCATTCCCACTATATTGGATGGTGTATGTAAAATAGCAGAATCCACACACTGCGATAATTCTGCTATCACGAACAAAAAAAACAGCAGACCACTGCCTAAAAAGGGCATAATGATACTACTGGCACAAATACAATCTTTACAACGTGTGCAATGCGGCATTTATTCCCGCTTACAGCTAAAAGGCTGTATACCCAAAAGGGAGGCGCACAAAAATCAATCACAAGATTAGATTAGCGCAACATACGGGATTTGTCAAGATATTTACACAAGATATAGTAGTTGCGTGTCGTTTTATTTCCCTTGCTGGATAAATTAATCTCACTAAATCATTTCAATTTCTGATAACTAATATTTTCTGCATTTTACATATATAAACCACAAAAGCAGTGAACCACTTTCATTAAGTTGAAAACCATGTTCACTGCTTTCCTGTACGTCTCATTGCACTCTGCAGTTACACCAATACAGGCTCTTTTTTTCTGATTACATCCTCAACTTCGCCGATAGTTTTCTCTACAATTTCTGCTATTTGTTCTGGCGTATAGCCTTTCTTGTGCATATTCATGATTATTTTTGCATTTTCAGCATCTTTAATTCCCTGCGATAAATTACACATGGCACTCACATCCTTTCTCAATTTATCATCTACTGGAATTCTATACTCATTTTTAATAATTCCTAACTTTTCATCAGTAGATAATTCCATCGACAGCAATGCACTCAGCAGACGATGCAGTTCATATTTTTCATCATGTTCAGGAAGTTCGTCTGCTATGCCTATCATAACAATATTCAGCAGGTCAAGCCCGCCTTTCCAAGGATAAGCCCCAATCAGGTCATCTTTTGACAAATGAACATACGCCATACTGTTCTCAGTCATATTCATACAAACCCATATGGAAAATACACGCCTGATGTCATTATAGTTCGTTTTAACAAAATCCCGTTCTTTCTGTGAAGAAATAAGACGACTTACATAAAACACTGCCCGGTTCAAAACGTGATAGCTTGTTGGCTCATCTTTTTGTGCCTCCAGATTGACAATAACCTGTGAAATACCGTCTTTCATTCGTACATAAAAGATAATATCAAACCGGACAAGCCCCTCATTTACCTCTACATTTTCCGTGTTCAGCCCAATAATACGCTGTCCTGTTTTCAGACTATCAGCAACAGGCTTTGCTACCGCATTTGTCAGCCCCGGCTCCACTGGAACCACGCTAATAAGCGGGTCTCCCTCAATATAAGGCGCAACGGCCTCGGGTGTCATTCCCTGAAACTCATCCACAGCCTTTACTAAAATATGTGCCAGTATAATCTTGTTGCTTAACAGACGCTTGGCCTTTTCATCATATTGCGCTTCAGTATCCGCTGCATTTATTGCATTATTGATTTCTACGTTCATTGGTTTCCTCCTTCTGCATCTGTTCGAAACACATGGGGCATACACAGAAGGCACATGACCTCGCTATTATTATACCCCGAAATTTCTCCCGAATCAACCAACATTTTCTACCTATCCGTTCTGAGCATATCATGTCCTCCATAAATTCTTCTCACAGATTCTACAAGCAGAATTCGCAGTTATTCCAGCAATGTTGCTTTATCCATTTTCTTTAAATAATTTGGTATCTCAACTTTCGGTTTCTCTATCTATCCGAACAACATTATAATATAGTGTACCTTCCTCCATATAATAATTTATCCTTAAATCGTTATAATAAAACGATGCCCAATAAAATGCCTGCAAAATAGGATGCCTTAAATCCACATTGTCTTCTCCCAGCAAACGCATAGTCTCAAGACAAGCTTCTTTAAATTTTTCTCGATAATTCTCATCCTCAAGATTTTTCACAATTTGCAAAATATCATTCCATGCTTCAGCAATTTTCCCCCTTTCTGCCACATTGGCAATATCATATTGATCCCTGACATGCAATGCCACTGTTGGAGTAATTGCGGCATAAAACCTGTATTGCATCATCCGATTTATTATATCAAACAATCTCATGTTTAGATGAGCAAGAATTTTTATTGCCACCAAACACTAATTTTAGGATTTTAAAAATTCACCATTTTACATATCCACTTAAAATTGAATGCCAGGCAATTTAAAATTAGTTAATTAAATTTGTACGGCATATCATTAAATATTTTTTCCATAATACTTAAAACGGAGGGAACATGGAAACGGCAATGTCGTTTTGTAGGAACATCATAATAAATATTATTTCTAGTGTTGCATATGATAAAGGGCGCCTTTTTATTGCATCAATGGATAAAGGGAAAATTGAAGAAAAAATTTGTGCATGGACAGAAAAATTTTTTTCTACACATTCTGAAATGGTTTTTGAAACATCGAAATTTATTGATTATGTCACTTATCAAAAACCATTGGAAAAGATATGTGAATATGTATTTAATGCAAATAAAAATGTAGTAATTAAAGAGCAAGATTTTGTAAAAAGCCTTGTATATGAATGTAAAAGAAATATTAATGATGCAGGTGTAAACTGCTCTATTCTTGAGGAAAGTGCCATAAGAGATCTGTTTTATGGTGTTTTAGTTCTTTGCAAAGAAATATTATCTGAAGAAACTACTAAAGGTGAAAAATTAATTTTGTATCAAAGCCAGCAAAGCAATGTCAAACTTGATGCAGGGATTAGGGATATTAGTTCCAAAATTGACGAACTTGAGGAAAAACTCACACATCAGGATCAAATAACGGACTCTATAGTTATTGAGGATGTATATAAAATTTTGTCAGGTGCAATATGGGAAGGAAAACTTACAAAGGTATTTAGTTTTCTTTCGGTGCTTGCAGGAAAGAATGATGACTTGGAAAATGCAGTCAAGATTAAGCTTGCGGTTTTATCTGACTATAATGTTTTAACAGGAGAGCCGCTGATTTTATGTGGGAATATTAAAAATGTAGTTTTAAGAGATGATGTGTTTCGCCTGTTGATTCTCCATAATTTTTTTAAGCCAGATAAATTGAATCCTTATCTGGAATTAATATCAGATCCGACTTTGAAAAAAATTGCTATATCTGTTGCTACAGGCCATTTGGAGGATGTGATTACTGAATCAAAGACGAGGCAAAATAATGTTACTAGTTATAACTGTGAAATTGTTGCTGGATTGGAAACAGAAGAATGGCTTACTAAGCGTCTTTGTGTTTTAAAATTGAATATACTGCCCATATGTAACCTTTCAAAAACGATTGCAGAATTGGTTCAACAACCTAATTTTGTTGATCAACTTTACATATGGGAACATTACCTTAACGAAGTGATTGCTTTTGATAGTGATAAAAAGTGTGTAAATTCTGATATATTCTGCAAATATTTTGATGAGATGAAGGAAAGCATCAATATTTTTAATCATGCGCAAATAGATTTACAAAAGCGTTTTTATGTATCCTTGATAAAAGGAATGTTATTGGCAGAGGATGCAGGTATAAATAATATATTGGATTCCATTCCAAATAAAATTGCTGAACTTCCGGAAATCGAAGCATATAAATTTATTCGGGAGATAAAAGAAGGGAGGGCCAATCAAGACAGCGTAATTAGATTTGTTCTCCGCACAGGGCAATATTGGGTTTTGATTAATTACTGCGCAAGTCTTAAAGATGATCAGAAAGCTTTAGATGTAATTAATCAGGTAAAATGGTTATTGGATCAGAGTTTTGAAATATTTGAATATACAGTTATTGCTACCAAATGTGTTTTGGGAAATCAGGATGCACTGAAGCTGTTGAAAGAACATGAAAAGACTTATTCTGATTATATTGAATTTTGGGTTAGAGCATACCAAATGTCTGAAACGGATGATGAGCATCAATGGGCGGTAAATTCGGCCATTTCTAAAATGAGGGATGATGAATGTAAATCAGTAGGTATTTACGGAAGAAAATCATTAGTGGATATTTTGATTAAGGAAAAGAAATATACGGAAGCAATAAGTATAATAGCAGGTCTTGAACAAATAGTTGCAGATAATTTGGACATGACTTATAGGAAGATCGAAGCCTATATGAATAGCGGACATCAGATAGAAGCTCTTACTGAAATAAATGGACATTATGATAATCTGAAAAATGATGTACGGATTATGGACTTGCTGCTTTCCGTTTCTTTAAATTATAAACGCTCTGTTGATGACAAGATACTTGCTCATGCAAAAGAGTTTAATAACGTAAGGGTTTTGATGTTGGCGGCTGAGACAGAGTATATTAAGGGAAATTTCAATGAGGCGAGAAAACTGGCGATGCAGTCAATGCTCATATCGACAGTGGATAATGAAGAACTTTTTGATGTTGCGAGCAAGTTTTTTCTTGGAGATGATTCCGAGAGTAACAGCACGCTCAGCCGCGTAAAGGAGAATACTTTTTTTGTTGCTAAAAATCAGCAGGATCATACAAGACAGACATTTTGCATTTATAAGGAAAAAATATTACCAGAGGTAGAATATCGGTGGAAGGATGCGTGGCACATACATATTGACGACGCTATTAATATGAATTATATGCGTCTTTCTATTGGAGATGTGATTGATTTTAAGGGTAGTTTGTATAAATTGGTTCGTATTGGCTCTATAGAGGCATTTTACTTTCATGTTTGTCTGGAAAGTATGATCAGGCGAAACCGGGCATGGGCTATTACTGGAAAAAATGCTGAAGAGATGCTGCAAGGAATTATTGAGACCTACAGAGAGCATCCCGGCTGGAATGACAAGGATTGGGAACAAGCATATATGGATTTTTCTCAATCTCCGTTGACGGTTTTTGCGCTGAAGTCGTTTGTGAATCTGGAATACGGGCAGTTAATGCGGGTTATAATGGATGATTCTTCTGTGATAGTCAGAGAATATATATTACCAGCAAAAAAATATGATGGTAGAGAATATGTGGTAACCTACACAGCATTAGTGGAGATGTACAAATTGGGAATTGATTCCAAAGAATTATGCCGTGATTCTATAATGGTTCCGTATTCCGCAGTGGTGGAAGCTGAACGGGAGGCAGATGCTATATATAAGAGCAATAACAGGGAAATTGTAGCTTCGTTAGCTGTTCGGGATGAGAAAGTGCAATTTTTTGAGTCGGGAGAAGATGTTAAGCGAGAAAATATCCGTCAGGCTATTGGATTTAGAAAGTTCATATCAGGTTTTTCAATTATCGAAAATATGCATGATATAATAATTCAGGAGTTGCAAAGCAAGGATATCATGGAGATTATTGGAATCAGCGATTATGATGCGCTTGCGCTTGCACATACAAGAGGGGCTGTTTTAATAACTGGAGAAATGCTGGTGGCAGGTTTGACAAAGTTAGAGGCAGCAAAAGCAGATGCTGCTGGCATAGCAGATTTCCTATGTTTACTTGGGATACCCATTATGACCATTCTTTATCTATTGAAACATATGCACCTGACAGCCCTTTGGGAAGATAAAGATTTAAAAGGCAATCGCAATGGTTCTCCCACATAAATCCCATTAACATCTTACGGATAAGTGTTGTACTGAAAAAAGCCTTATCAGAAAACACTATGCCATTGCGCAATGCATTTCCACTACAAAGTCACACAATATCCCTTTTGTGTGTATATCAATAAGCAATAATATTTTTCGGTAATGAATACTCACACAGCATGTCCGTGATTTTCTGGATTTCTATCAAATCATCTTGAACATCAACTGATTCAATTTCTCTAGACTTATTGCCGTTTGCAGATATATTATTTCGCAATAATTTATTATACCATTAATAGTAACTTCCTATATAGCTGGAAATCATTTGATGCAGTTCATCTTCTCTGGGGATATCCAATAAATCAGCATAATGTTTCCTTGCCCATATTTCCACTTCTTCTGTACTATCAAATTCGTGGTATGATTTTCCTTCTATCAATTTGTTCAAATTTATCCATCACCTCATAAATATTACCTATTAATTACGATTACATATATATTCAATTTTTATCCGCAAATGCAGCCTGTAGCCGCATTTTTAGTTTGTTGTTCAGATCATCATCATCGTTATATAACAATATGTTGTCTCCGCTTACATCAAAATGAACCTTCTCATTGTCAAAGAAATCACGTCGGCAAGTAAAAATCAGTTTTATAGGATGATTACATAATTGCAACCCTCTCGCTATACCTGCTTCATAATAGACCCCTCCTCTATTTCCAGTCAAATCTGCTATCATAGCTATAGAATCTGTTATTTCGGTAGTTATCTCTTTAATAATAGAACCATTAAACTGTTTTTCATCAATTCTCAACGCCACATAGTCCATAGACTGAATAGCAGGCTTATAAACCTTCTCATAAATTTTATCTGTTTCTGCTGAAAACATCATTGCCACAAAAATTTGACTTCTCTTTGTTATTGGCGGTACGGTAATCTTATCATATTTTTTCTTGAATAATTGCCTCAATAACGCTACCAAATTATCACAACGCTGAAAATTGGCACCTTGAAGCTTAATTCCTCGTATTAATTCTTTAGTTTCCTCTGAAACATTTTTTGTATCCACTAAAAAAGTTTCAACCTCGTATACCCACTCACTCACAGAGGGCTGTTTCGGATTATCAATTAGATTTTTAAGTAACTCCTTTTCGTTCATTTTCCATCCTCCCATAAATATACTTTTCAATATATTCTAATCACTCTATTTATGTATGTCATATGATCTTTAGTCATAAATATATATTATATATGGCGCGCCATAATATAAATATCGCCATTATTTGTTTTTTCTTTATACACCTTAATCTACAAAATAAAGCATATCACACTTCTCCCCTTTGAATACACAAAGAAACATTGTGTGTAGCTTGAATGAACACACTTCCCGACATGGCAGAACACTACTTCCGTACAGCATTTGCTAAGAGATTCCCTTTAAAAAATGTTTTGGACTTTATCCCACAACTTTCAAACATCAACTCTAGCATAAAATGCTTCGCTTGTTTAAACATAAAATTAAGAAGCTTAATTCAAAATCCAAAACTTGAAATAGTCTTTATAAATCCATTTTACATCAATATCTTATATTGTCCAAAGAATTTATTATCTTTTTATAAACGATATATTTATCCTACGAAAAAAGAGCTGCTATCTCACTCTGAAATAACAGCTCTCTATCACGGTTTATCAACAATTCTTTACAGATTCTGCCGTATGATCCGCGTAATGATCCCCACAGCCACACCCCGCTCCTCGTCAATCTTTGTCACGGCAAAGCTCACATCATCCTTTTTACCGGGTGTCCTGTAATCGTAACAAGCATGGGCCACCGCATTGACGCCGTTGGACAGGCGGATATATACCACACCCTTATGCACATCCGTCACCTTTCCGGCATACTTGCTCTGGACACGGCACTTTTTCAGGTTTTCATGATGTGTGTCCTGGGTCACGCTCTTGACATCCGCCTTAACGCCCATATCCTCTAGACTGTCACGCCGCACGTTCAGGATACGCACCAGCACCTGATCTCCCACGGAAAAACGCTCATGGGCATCCCCGATCCAATCCCATGCCAGATCACGGGCCATGATGGAGCATTCCACACCAAAAACTTCCACCCGGATAACCTTTTCCGCCACAGCGATCACCCTTGCCTGAACAATGCGCCCCTCATAGACACGGTGCATCCCCGCCGCATCCGTATCCAGATAGAATATCTGGCGCTTTTTCAACATGGCCTCCCTGCGGCTGGCTACCACGCTGCGGGTCTTGGAATCAATGCCTTTCACAATGAAGTCGATCTCCGCCCCCAGCATATTGCCGAGGATTTTGTTCTGTCGCAGCATCAGCTCCGCATATTCCTTTCCGGAGGGACTGCGTCCCTGAGCCAGGTCGATCATCATCTCCTTTAGGGGGATAATGATGCGGAATCCCTTGTAGTCCACGATCACAATGGTCTTTCCGCTGTCCGTCTGTTCAATGCCGCCAAGCTGCCCGGTCAGTATCTTGCGGGTACGGTAGGCATTGTGGATCTCATGCCAGATGGTGTCCTCCCTGGCGCTTTCCGTCTCTACTTCCCCACGGCTTTCCAGTGTCAGAACAGGTGCCTCCGTCTTTCTTGCCCTGGGTGTGCGATGGGATGCAGCTGCATCTGCCTGCCCTGCGGAAACTCCCACCGCTTCTGCCTGACTGTCCCAGGCAGACTTATCTTCTGTTTGATGCTCCTGAACATCTTTTGCTGCAGTGTGAGCCTCCATTTCCTGTGTATCTCCCGGCGTTTCTTCCGGTAAATCCCCATCGGTCAAATTCTCTCCCCCCATGGATGCATCTTCGTCCAAATTTCCCTCTGTAGTCCGTTGATCCGTTTCCTCTGAAAAAATTTCTTCTGAAGAATTATCTCTTTCCATAGAATCCTCTCCCCCTGCGTTCTGTCCCTCCGTCCCTTCTGCAGAAATCTGTCTTGCGGGATCGTCCTCCGCTAAAGTTTCTTCAGCAGAATCATCTGCCGCCGGTTCCTCCGTGGGCTGCCCATCGGCTTTCTTCCTGCGAGAAGTACGCTTCGGCTTTTCCGGCTGCCTGTCTTCTGCCGGAATTTCGGGTGCCGTCTCAGAAACCGCTCCTGCGTCCCCTGTGCCATTATCTTCCGTTTCTGCCGCTGCCTCCCCAAACATTTCTTTCTCAGAAGGCTCAGGCAGTTCTTCATCCTCCTGCTCGCCCGTTTCCTCCGGCTCCTGATCCATGCTCTCCAGCAACTCATTCAGATCCATGCCGTCTCCCTCCGCCGCAGCATCTCCGGCTGACAGCATTTCAGCGCCATCCAGTTCCTGCATTTCAGTCCCCATCCTTTCTTCCGTTGCCATTGTCTCTTCCATTCCTTTTTTTCTACCTGCCATTTGATTTTCCTCCTTCTTGGTCTAGGACATGATAGCTTCCTTATCAGTTACAATGATGCCGGCCTGGCTGCCGACTTTAGAAACAGAGGCGTCTGATTCCGCCGGCCTTGCCCTAGCATCCGCCGTTTTCGGGGTCTCTGCAATTGAGGCTTTTTGTGCCCCTGCCCTGACAGTTTTCTGAGTCCCTGTTTTGGATGCCCCCGTTTTGAGCGCATCCGGCTTGGCTGCCTTTGGTTTCGCCTCTCCTGATTTCATTCCCTCCGCTTTTGGTTCCCTGGGCTGGACTACCTCCGCTTTTGTCCCACTTGATTTTGTTCCCCTTGCTTTCGGCTCCTTCGGTTTTTCCGCTCCGGCTCTGGACTCTTTGGGCTTGGCCCCTCCCGTTTTCGGTTCTTCCGACCCAGAGTTATGTTTCCCCGCACCCTTTGCCGCATCTGCACCCTCCATCTCCAGCCTGCGCCACTCCGGGACATAGGCAGACGCTTTGCAGGAATGCAGGAGGGGATAATCCGGATGCTTTGAGTAATCCAGCTTATCCACCTTCAGGATCTTCTTGCCCCTGATGATAACCAGCGCCTCGTCAATGGGGAGCCGCAACACTTCGTCCGGCGTCAATACCGGGCGTTTCCCCACGCCGCTGGTCTCGCGGTACTCCGGCGTATAGTTGGAAATGCGCCAGGTGCCCAGCTGCTTCGCCTTGCTCGTCACCGCCACGCTGGCAAGGCCCGTCCGAGAGGAAACAAACTCCGCCGTCAGCGGATCCGTACAGCCCAGGAACAGCTGCACGTCACAGTTGCCGAGGATCTCCTGCCAGAGGTTCTGCGGGTATCGGTTCTGTAGTCCCGCAAGGTTCTGGAACACACAGGACATGGAGATATTCCTTGACCGGATCACGCTCAGCCGCCGAGAAAGGTCGGGGATGGTGCCGCAGGCGGTCAGCTCCTCCCCCAGCACATGGACGGGCACCGGCAGGACGCCGCCCTCGCAGTTTTTATCCGCATAGCGCACCAGCTTGATAAAGGCAAAGGACAGGAACAGTGAGGCCAGAAAGTCGAAGGTGCTGTCCTGGTCGCTTGTCACCAGGAAATAGGCGCAGCGCTCCTGCCCCGGCAGCTCCAGGTCGATCTCATCCCGCGCCGTTATCTTCTTGATCAGCTCCGCCTGAAATACCTGCAGGCGACTCCCTAGCCCGATCACCACCCCGCCCCGCACGGAATCCGACGCCTGCTTGAACAGGCTGTAGGGCGCTTTGGCCGGGTGGCGGGCGGGAAGGATCTCAAAGAGACTATCCAGGGCATTCTCCGAGCCAAGGGTAATGAGCCGGTACACCTGGCCCATGTTCCGGTTTTCCGGGGGATACCCCTGGTCCACATACAGCACCAGCGCTTTCAGGAGGTTCATCTCCGCAGAATCCCAGAAGTGATCCCCCTTGCTGCCCACCATGGTATTCTTGATGATGACGTCCACGAAAAGCTGTGCCATCAGCTCCTGCCCTTCAATCTCCGAAAGGCAGTTCCAGGAATCCGAGTTCTCCGGACTCACCAGGTTGAACACCTTCACCACATAACCCCGGTCTCTGAGATACCCGCTGGATTTCTCATACAGTTCCGATTTGGGGTCGCAAATGATAAGGGATTCCCCACGGACTACTCCCTGCAAAATACGGTTCATGCAAAATGATCTTGTCTTCATGCTACCGCTTGCGCCGTACACCGCGAGGTTGCTGTTGAACCGCGACTTCTCCGGCAGACAGACCGCCTTCCCCTCCAGCATCCCCAGCACGACCCCGCGATGGCGCCGAAGGTCGGACACTACCTCCAGGACGCCGGCCATCTCCTTTTTCCCCATCCAGCCGGAAGTGCCGTAGGTCCCCTTTGCGGAGTATGTAAAATTCCGCTCCCCGTCATATTCCCCGGCATCGCTGTACCCCATCCGCATGACCATGACCAGCAGCACCGCCAGCAGCCCGATACAGATAAAAATACCGTAAATCCCATAGGGTGGCGTGACCGCCGCACCCAGACAGGCCATAAAGCCGGGGGATATTCCGGCAGGGGAAGTCCCGTCCCCCGGAATGCCGCCCCCCTGTTTCCAGACTGCGTAATTTCCGATAAACTGCGCCAGATAGCCTCCCGCATACAGCACTGCCAGCAGGGCCGCCGGCGCAGCTATCATGGTCTTCCATATCCTTTTCATATCTATGGGTAAAACCTCCCTATTTAGTCAAGTCTTTTTTCCTTATTTTTCAAGGAATTTTTAGTTTCATATCTCAGATAAATGAGCCAGG
>ERZ808046.32-NODE-32-length-203448-cov-10.784079_pt1 | contig 203448 bp, 169 predicted proteins | sample MGYA00380196_ERZ808046 | MGnify/ENA primary metagenome ERZ808046 (study PRJEB31490, sample SAMN06133421) | mouse gut metagenome | isolation source: Z6_2 | host: mice | place: China: Chengdu | collected 2015-05 ...
GAGCCGAAGTACACCTTTGACACAGGGATCAAGCAGACGATTCAGTGGTATCTGGAGAATCAGGACTGGTGGAAGCACATCATCAGCGGAGAATACAGCCAGTATTTTGATAAGATGTATGGAGAACAGCTAAAATAGCATTATCGCGCAACGGGGCGCCTGGAAACAGCAGAGGAACACCGCGCAGCAGGGCTTTCCGGCCTGCTGTGCAGCGGGAGCTCAGTGTTTTCAGGCGTTTTACTTTGAAAGTCCGCCGCCGGGCGCGTGCCGGCAAAACGAATAAGGAGGAGCAGGAAAATGAAAATTCTCATAACCGGATCAAAGGGACAGCTGGGCCATGATTTGATGAATGAATTTGACAAACGGGGCGTTGAGTATATCGGTGTGGATGTAGCAGAGATGGATATTACGGATGGGGAGGCCTGCCGCCGGGTAATTACGGAGGCAAAACCAGATGCAGTTATCCATTGCGCTGCATATACTGCAGTAGATGCGGCAGAAGATAATGTAGAGCTGTGCCGCAAGATTAATGCAGAGGGAACCAGAAACATTGCAGAGGTATGCCGGGATTTAGATGTGAAGCTGATGTACATCAGTACCGACTATGTGTTTAACGGCGAAGGCACCCGCCCCTGGGAGCCGGATGATCACAGAGAACCCTTAAATATCTATGGGCTGACTAAATACGAGGGCGAGGTTTATATTGAAAGGCTGGTAAGAAAATATTTTACCGTCAGGATTGCCTGGGTATTTGGAGTCAATGGCAAAAACTTCATTAAAACCATGCTTCGGTTAGGAAAGGAAAAGGGCGCAGTCAGCGTGGTAAATGATCAGATTGGCTCTCCCACCTATACCTATGATTTGGCCCGGCTTCTGGCAGACATGATTGAGACCGAAGAATACGGCCGCTATCATGCCACCAACGAGGGGCTGTGCAGCTGGTATGAGTTTGCCTGCGAGATTTTCCGTCAGGCAGGCATGGATGATGTCAGGGTGACTCCAGTGGATTCCAGCCAGTTTCCGGCCAAAGCCAAACGCCCAAAAAACAGCCGTATGGATCGGTCAAAGCTGGTGGAAAAAGGCTTTACCCCCCTTCCAACCTGGCAGGATGCTCTGGGGCGGTATTTAAAGGAGATTGATTACTAAACCTGCATGCGCCCGGCGGCGGACGAACTACCGCACATGATAGTCCGGCGGGCGCATGGGGCACACCTGAACTTATGCCGCCTGTCGGCGGCGGATTTTCAATGAAGATAGGCCCATTAAGGGCCGTAAAACAGGAGGAAAGTATAATGGGAAAATATTTTGGAACGGACGGCTTTCGCGGCGAGGCAAATGTGGATTTAACAGTGGAGCATGCTTATAAGGTGGGACGCTTTTTAGGATGGTATTATGGACAGAGAAACCCGGATGAGCGTACCCGGGTGGTTATCGGAAAAGATACCAGACGCAGCAGCTACATGTTTGAATATTCTCTGGTTTCCGGCCTTACCGCGTCGGGGGCAGATGTTTACCTTCTCCATGTAACCACGACTCCCAGTGTTTCCTATGTGGTAAGAACCGAGGAATTTGACTGCGGTATTATGATTTCTGCCAGCCATAATCCCTATTACGATAACGGCATCAAAGTTATCAATGAGAGAGGAGAAAAGCTGGAGGAAAGTGTAATCCTTGAGATTGAGAAATACCTGGATGGGGAAATGGGAGAGATCCCCATGGCAAGAAGAGATCAGATCGGACGCACTGTAGACTTTGCCGCCGGAAGAAACCGTTATATTGGATATTTGATTTCTATTGCAACCCGTTCCTTTAAAAATATGAAAGTGGCCCTGGACTGTGCCAACGGCAGCGCCTCCACCATTGCCAAGAGCGTGTTTGACGCTTTGGGCGCAGAAACCCATGTGATTTCCAATGAGCCAAATGGTTTAAATATTAATAATGGGTGCGGTTCCACCCACATTGAAAATCTCCAGGCTTTTGTCAAAAATGAAGGCTGTGATGTGGGATTTGCCTATGACGGCGATGCAGATCGCTGCCTGGCAGTGGACAAAGACGGAAAACTGGTAGACGGCGATGTGATCATGTACATCTGCGGCAAATATATGAAAGAACAGGGAAGTTTACTTAATAATACAGTCGTTACCACAGTAATGTCCAATTTTGGCCTCTATAAGGCTTTTGATCGGGACGGAATCCGTTATGAAAAGACTGCGGTAGGAGATAAATACGTTTATGAGAATATGTCTGCCAACGGCTACTGTCTGGGAGGCGAGCAGTCGGGACACATTATTTTCAGCAAAAACGCTACCACCGGAGACGGTATCCTTACCTCCTTAAAGGTGATGGAAGTAATTCTGGAGAAAAAGCAGCCTTTAGATAAGCTGGCATCCCAGGTGCAGATTTATCCCCAGGTTCTGAAAAATGTCCGGGTTAAGGATAAAACAGCTGCTCAGGATGATGAGGATGTAAAGGCAGAGGTTGAAAAGGTAACCCAAAGCCTGGGAGACACCGGACGGATCCTGCTGCGTCAGAGCGGTACAGAACCGGTAGTCCGGGTCATGGTGGAAGCACCGGAGCTGGAAACCTGCGAAAAGTATGTGGATCAGGTGATTAAGGTAATGGGCGATAAAGGACATTTTGTATAAAAAAGATAAGGGGGATACTATGAACCGGCTGCTTATTCGGCTTTGGGGCGTTTTAGAAGATGAGGACCAGGAGTCCATTAATTATCAAATAGCAAGCACCCTTGTAAAAAATATTGCTTCTATCAAACACACATCTTCTGCGGCTTTGGCAGACTTTTGTAATGTTTCCAAGCCCAGTATCAGCCGGTTCTGTAAAAATTTAGGATATGAAGATTTCTATGATTTCCGGGCAGAGCTGAATCAATATTGCCCGGATCGGGGACTGAAGTATCAGCTGCCTCAAAGAGGTGATCGAAGCCAGTGGATGGAAGGGTATTTTAGCGAAATCGGGAAGAACCTGGCGTTGCTTCAGGCAGAGGAAGTCCAAAAAGGGATCGAATCGCTGGTACAAGATATCCATGACTATCAACAGGTTTATCTGGTAGGAAATATGCAGTCCGGAAGCACCGCATCAAACCTGCATTACAACCTGCATGTGGCGAAGAAAAACCTTTTTGCAGTGTCTGGCCTTAAGGAGCAGAAGCAGGTTCTTGAGAAAAGGAGTCCGGACAAGCTGCTTGTAATATTCTCCGTCTCAGGGGAATACTTCCGGGCCCTGTTTCCAAGCGGGGAGATCCCCAAACAGGCCCCTGGCTCTAAAACATGGATGGTCACCACAAACCCGGCAATTCATAAGATGGAAGGGGTGGACGCGGTTTTAAACTGCAAAACAGGCAGCAACCTGGCTGGTTCCAATATCTGCCTGGAAATGGCGGCCAACCTGATTGCGTACTGTTACTGGAATCTGTATCAGTAACAGATGTTTCTGAACCAGAAACAGTATCATATTGCACATTTACCAGGCAAATTGCTATACTAAAACCAACAAATTTGTGAGAAGAATAATCCGGATTAAAGTTATTTTTTACAAAAAGAGGGGTAATGATATGGATTACAAAAAAGTTGGTTTAGAAGTTTTCGACGCAGTTGGCGGAAATGAAAACGTAGCAGTTGTAACACATTGTGCAACCCGTCTCCGTTTTGAGCTTAAAGACAGAAGCCGGGTAGATGAAGAAAAGCTGAATCAGATAAATGGAGTTTTGAAAAGCTTAGAGGCAAATGGACAGTTTCAGGTGGTAATTGGACCTAATGTAACCACTGCTTACCAGGCAATTCAGACTGCGTTTACAGGGAATTCGGAAGTGGTAAAAGGAAGTGCAGGCGACAACCGGACATTGGCCGCCAAATTCCTTGCGGTTATCAGCGGAATTTTTACACCGGTGATTCCTGCTATCACTGGGGCAGGTATGGTGAAAGCCGTTCTGGCAATTTTAAACGTGCTTCACTTAATTGATACCAGCGGCCAGACCTACGCCATTTTAAATTTTTCTGCTGATGCGGCTTTCTTTTTTATGCCCTTTTTACTGGCCGCATCCTCCGCAAAAATATTCCAGATGAGCAGCGGGCTGGCTATGATGCTGGCCGGAATTCTGCTGCATCCCACTTTCCGGGATATGGTAAGCGCTGGAGAGGCGGTAAGCTTTGCGGGACTTCCGGTACGTCTGGTAAGCTATTCTTCTACGGTTGTGCCGGTTATTCTGATTGTATTTGTTGCCTCTTATGTAGAGCGCTTTGCCAATAAGATTCTTCCGGATGTGATTAAGTACATTGTAAGGCCTTTGATAGTTATGATCGTAATGATTCCATTATCTTTGTGTGTGCTGGGTCCCATAGGAGCGTATATTGGCGATGGAATCGCAGCGGCAGTGGCGGCTATTGATGGAATCGCTCCATGGATGATTCCCACTATTATGGGTACATTTACACCGGTTTTGGTTATGTTCGGCCTGCACAACGGACTAATGCCAATTGCCACTTCACAGCTTGCAGCGCAGGGCTTTGAGACGATCTACGGCCCTGGTATGCTGGCGTCCAATATTGCTCAAGGCGCGGCATCTCTTGCAGTTTCATTAAAGGCAAAAGAGCCGGGAACTAAGCAGACGGCCCTTTCTACCGGATTCACCGCACTGATGGGCATTACGGAACCGGCTATGTACGGAATTACTCTTCGTTTTAAAAAGATATTGTTTGCAGTTATGGCAGGCGGAGGCGTTGCCGGTTTGTTTGCAGGAGTAAGCGGTTTGGTAAGATACTCCTTTGGAAGCCCGGGCCTGGCCACCCTTCCGGTATTTATCGGGGAGGATCCGGCAAACATTATCAAGGCTTTGGTAACAGTGGCAATCAGCTTTGGTATTACATTTGTACTCTGTATGGTTATGAAACTGGAGGATACCCAGGACTCCCTGGATAATCCGGCGTCAAAGAAGGCGGTGTAAATATGGAGAAACGCTATCAATTTCCGGAAGGATTTCTGTGGGGAGGAGCAGTATCGGCAAACCAGGTGGAAGGCGCCTGGCTGGAAGACGGGAAACTGCCTAACTGTACGGATGTGATGGTAGGAATTGGACTGGATGCCCGTAACCCGGGCATCCGTTACAACCCGGAAACTCAAAAATATGAGATGGCATTAAAGCCGGACAAAGTATACCTTTCCCATGAGGGGATAGATTTTTACCACCGATTTGCAGAGGATCTGAAGCTTATGGGGGGGATGGGGATGAAAGCCTTTCGTACCTCTATCAGCTGGGCGCGGATTTTCCCTCATGGGGATGATGAGACTCCCAATGAGGCGGGCCTGGAGTTCTATGACCGTTTGTTTGACGAAATGATCCGTCAGGGGATGGAACCGGTGGTGACATTAAGCCATTACGAGACTCCACTGTATCTCATGACCGAATACGGCGGATGGAGAAATCGGAAAACCATAGGATTTTTTGAAAAATATGCCCGGACGGTTATGGAACGGTACGGAAAAAAGGTAAAATACTGGATGACCTTTAATGAGATCAATACCATATATCATATGCCTTTTGCCTCCGGCGGCTTTATGCCTTCCTCCTATGATCCCCAAGCGCCTGATTTTGCTTCCAACTATTCCCAGAAGGATTTATATCAGGCCAGTCACCATATGCTGGTGGCATCGGCCCTGGCAGTAAAGGCCTGCCATGAGCTTTGTCCCGGCGCTGTCTGCGGCGGGATGGTGACAAGCTCTCAGATCGCCACCTATCCCTACAGCTGCAACCCTGACGATGTGCTGGGCGCTATGCAGGTTCGCCGCCGGACCTTTTATTTTACAGACGTTATGTGCCGGGGAACTTATCCGGCATATATTCACAGGATTTGGAAAGAACAGGACTGCCAGCCGGTAATGGAGCCGGGGGATTTAGAGATCCTTGCAGGCGGCGCCATAGATTATCTGGCAATCAGCTATTATCGAAGCAGCACCTATAAGAGCGATTTCAAGATGGAAAGCGGGGCAGGTTCCCTGACCAGCGGAGCAGGCGGAGCGGTAAACCCTTATCTGAAAGAAACAACTCCAGCGCCCTGGAGCTGGCCGGTAGATCCTAAAGGCCTCAGATATGTTCTTAATGAATTGACAGATCGATACCGGATTCCGCTGTTTATTGTGGAAAATGGGGTGGGGCTGGACGAGAAAGAAATCCCGGGGCAGACCATAGAGGATCCAGAGCGGGTAAAATACCTGGAGGCCCATTTAAAACAGGTGGCAGAAGCCATTGAAGATGGCTGCCAGGTAATGGGCTACCTTTGGTGGGGCCCCATTGACATTGTATCGGCCGGAACCGGAGAGATGCGAAAACGTTATGGCTTCGTTTATGTAGATCGGTTTAACGACGGAAGCGGAGATCTCCATCGTTCCCCCAAACGGAGTTATGAACGCTACCGGGAAATTATTCGGGCCAATGGTTTGTAGAAAGGGCGAGTTATCGATGGAGAACAAAAGTATAAATATACAAGCCTATGGATATTTGATTTTGACTTTTGTATTGTGGGGCAGCCTCTATGTAGTCAGCAAATATATTTTGGGGAAACTTCCAACCTTTACCATTTCATTTTTGCGGTTCAGCATTGCGTTTGCAGTGCTGACCGTGACTCGGAAGCGCTCGGTGAGACCGGTTGAGAAAAGGGATTTCCCTTATTTGTTTTTACTGGGCATTGGAGGATACTTTATTGCGGTAGGAGCCCAGCTGCTAGGAACCAAATATGCAGGCGCTTCTATGGCCTCTCTGCTAAATTCGCTGAATCCGGTAACCATGACTCTGTTTGCCGCACTGATTCTCCATGAGCCCTTTACCAAAAGTAAAGCAGCCGGAATCGCTCTGGCTCTGGCTGGCGTCTATGTGATTTTGGGAGGCGGAGGAGTAAATAGTCCTGTGGGAATCGGCCTGTCGCTGTTTTCCGTATTGTTTTGGTCTCTGGTATCGGTTCTGATGCGGCGTGTGACACAGAAGTATGATGCGATTTCTGTCACCCGGTATGGCGTGGGGATCGCGGCGCTCTGCTATTTACCGGTATGCCTATGGGAAATCGCGGAAACCGGAGGGATTCATTTGGATGCGCCCGGCATCCTGGCTTTGCTCTACATGGGCGTGGTCTGTACCGGAGGAGCATATTATCTTTGGAATAAGAGCTTGTCTCTGCTGGATGCCAGCACCTGCTCCGCTTTTTACCCAGTGCAGCCGTTGGTATCGGCAGGGCTGGGAATGTTATTTTTGGGAGAAAAGACCGGGCTGGGCTTTTGGATTGGAGCGCTTCTGATTGTAGCCGGGATTTTTGTGAATTTGTTCGGAAACGGTTTGCTGCACACTTAAACGTGACTTTAGGAAACTGCTCGCCCGGACAGATACGGGGCAGGTTTTCTGATTGTCCATCAGAACTGCCCTTTTTTGTGCGTCGTAGCAGACCACATGATCCAGATTGAGCAAAACCGAGTTATGGCATCGGAAAAAGCGGGAATCCAGCAGAGTTTCCAGCTCCTTAAAAGAAGCGGTAATCTGTTGAATGCCGTGTGCGGTGTGGAGGATCAATCTGTGAGGAACCGTATCAGTCTGTATGAACACAATATCACTCTGGCTTAGTGGAATCATAAACTGTCCGACTTTTAAGGTGATTAGGTTGTTGTTTTGGTTTTGCAGAGTCTTTTCACGGTCAGCCGCCGCCATCATACACTGATGAATACGGTCACGAATGTTGTCTGGCTCATCTTTCAGGATAAAATCCATTGCCTCTACTTTATAAGAAAAAGTAGTCGCCGCCATTTCGCTGTGTGTTGTGATAAAGACGATATAGCCACGGGGATCATAGGTTCGTATTTTCTGAGCCAGTTCCAGACCGTTCATATGGCAGTTTAAGTCAATATCCAGAAAATACAGCCCTATTTCATGAGAAGATTTCACTTCTGCCAACAGGGTATGAGGATTTGCTGTAGCACAGGCAAGTCTCTGATTTAAAGCATGAAAAGTCAAGGTATTGTTTACATACCTGGTAAAAAGCTCTAATTGATTTTGATGATCTTCACAAATATAAATCTGTATCATAAGCAAGTTCCTTTTTCACTAAATATAGTCAGCGCCTGAATAAAGACAGGCGCTTCATATTTCATTTCCCATAAAATATTTGGATAATGGCGGAGAATTTCTTTAACATTGTAAAGCCCTATTCCACGATGCTCTCCTTTGCTTGAAATTCCCAAGTCAGACAGAGAACTGATCGAATGAGATGGGGGATTGGCAGAATTCTGAAGCATCATTATTACATGATCCGGCTCCTGTAGAAAGCAAAGACGAATCAGAGGCATTTTTGCTTCCAATGCTGCTTCTATGGCATTGTCCAAAAAAATGCCCATAATGCGGCAAAAATCAACTATATTGACGGAAATGTGTTCTATAGGCTGTACAAGCTCTAGTTCCACAGAAATGCTCTTTTCCAATGCATACATGAGCTTGGAAGAAAGGATGCTTTTTAGTTCCATCTGCTTGATCTGCGATAATTTTCCAAGCTGGGTATCAGAATTTGTAAATTCCCGGCTGACAGGAAGGATTTCCTGCTGAAAATATCGTTTCAATTCAGACAGATTCCCTTCTTCCATGTAGCCAAAGAGAGTTGTCAGGATATTGGTGTAATCGTGTTTAAATCTGCGTTGGGAATTATAGAGCTTTTCTAGTTCTGACGTATAGGCCTGCAGGTGTTTATATTGCTCCAGCATGTGCTTTGCCTGCTGTTTTTGCAGGATATTCTGATACAAAAACCAGATCAGAACAGCGGCAGCAGGAAATAAAGTTAGAAATACTATGCTGTTAAATGCGATTACAGTATAGCTGTAACCGATATTTCCTCCAATGGTAATATTGAAAAGAAAAAGAATCGTAATCAGCAGCAGGAACAGGAAAATCGTCTTTGCAAGGTGCTCATCAGTTAAAAAAAGTTCCAGCTTTAAATTTTTGTGAAGCCATATACCAAGCCATTTGGTGAACCCATAACAGAGAAAACAGTAAATGACAGATACAATTAGCGAAGCAGCCGGCATATTCTGCAACGAATCTAAACTTTGTTGGAATAGCAGCTGAACAATCCAGATAAAAATATAATTGCAGGAAACTACCAGAAGGTATCCGAACAGGGAACAGGAGAGATCCAGCCATTTGTTGGGAGACCAGAAGCAGATGAGTGCAAGGAATGTGGCAATGACAAATAGTCCTGTAAGCTGCCCTGATAATGGATCAAAAATCAATAAGGAAATCAGTGTAAAAAGAAGCAGGGCAAACTGCTTTAAACCACTCAATTTTATGGACAGGAGATTGGTGCAAGATATATGGAGACAAACTCCCCCAAGTATGATATCAGCAGTATGGTACATAGGAATGTTCCTCTCGGATGTTAAAATAAAGACAATATATCATAACTCTATTGTACGATTTTTCCGGAAAAATGTAAACCATAAGAGAATAAAATTGTTTGAAATTGTTTGAAAATAGAAGACAATTAACGGTTGGGACGAAAAAAGCAACGCATAATACAAAAATAACAAAAATAACGAGAATATGTTATGATAATGCTATGGAAGAAATCGGAGGAGTTAAACAGCATGAAAAAAATTATAGCAAAAAATATTCAAAAAATTTTAAAGAGTGTGGCAGTCAATTCTGTTGGCAGAAGTATTCCGTATACAATTTATGAGAGAAAAGTTCCATCAGAGTTATCAGAAGAACTATTGATTAGAAAAAGAAAGATGAATGAAGATGGTTGATTCTATTGTGAAGTGGTGCAATGCAGTGAACCCACAGTCAGAAAAAGAAGATACGATTATCCGTTATGGAGCGGAATTACTTATTGATAATTTGTTACGAGTATTTATCATATTGCTTTTGGGCATTTTGTTGGGAAAAGGATATGAAACTGCTGTTATTTTATTGGTGTTTTGCGGAATTCGTTCACAGGCGGGCGGAATTCATGCCAAAATGAGTTTGGGATGTGGGGTCAGCATGACTGGAGTGTGGTTACTGTCGTTGCTTGGCGGGAAGACAACAGGTATTCCTTTATGGTGTATACTAATTTTATATCTGGTATCGGTAGGAATCACATTGACTTTAGTTCCGCAGACGGTGAATCGGGAGTACTATACGGAAAAAATGCTCCGAAGAAAAAGGTATTGTACATTGTTACTGCTTAGTTATTCCTGCATGGCGGCATATGCGAAGCCTGAAATACGAGGGTTCATCATGTGGGCAATAGTGTTGGAAATGGGAACAGTAGTACTTGGATGGTGGGAGAATAAAAGAGGTGATTAAGGGGGTGATACCATTGCAGGGATAAAAGGAATATATATTTATCGTTTTTACTTCTAAATTATTTTGTGTCAAGAAAGGAGAATATTTTATGAGAGTTTATACATCTGCACTTAATAATTTGATTCGATTTAAAGATCATTTTATGCATGTTAAATATGGATCAGTTTAATACTAACAAGAAAAGGTGTTTAGTAATAGTTCTTTGATATGATATGAAACAAGTTGCCAAGAAAAGAGAACATTTTTTCTTGGCAATTTGTTTATAAAATACAAAGAGAAAGGTATTCTATTATGAAGAAAAGATTATTTATAGAAAAGAATGTTAAATATGAAAACAAAGATTATGAAGATAAAGAATTAATAATATTTCCAGATATTCCATTTTGGTTTATTGGCTCAAAGGGATGTAAAAATTTTTTAGATTCTTCAGAGTATATGAGGGAAGAAGAATTTGAACTATTAGCGCAAGATGAAAAAACGCTTTTAGAATTGCTTATTGAAGCAGGAAGCGCTTATTTTACAGGGGAAACTCAGGCGAAGAATGTTTCAGATGAAATAGATATTTACCCGTTATTATCCATCTGGATTAATATTGATTCAGCATGTAATTTGAATTGTAAGCATTGCTTTTTAGGGGAAAAAAATATAACAAAAAAGGATGATATGCTATCTTCCGAGGATTATAGAAAAGTTGCATTAGATGCGCTTTCATTAAAAGGAAACCGTCCGATTAAGATAGATATAACGGGTGGGGAGCCATTATTAAGGCCAGACTTTTTAGAAATTATAAAAGCTTTTGATATGGATGGAATAGATTTGAACGTAATAACAAATGGAATTTTATTAACAGATGCAATAATTGCTCGTTTGGCGGAAATAAAAAATCTTGAAATGACAATTTCGTTAGATGGTGTTACGAAAGAGCAACATGAATTTATTCGAGGATGTAACACATTTGACAAAACAATTGAGAATATTAAAAAATGTACAAACGCGGGAATTCCGACAACATTAACGATGACTGTACATAAAGGGAATCAAGATTCAATAATTGACTATTTTTCTTTTGCAGAAGAATTAGGAGCGATGCATGTTAGTTTAAGTTTTCTAAATGATTTTGGAAATGCGCCTGTTTTCGGGTTAGAAGCGCCAGACGAGGCTACTTTAACAAATAAAGTTTTGCTTGAGGCAGTAAATAATGATGTTATCTATAATAAGTTGATGGATACATCTATAGGAAGATTAGTAGATACGATATTGTTACCTGTACGTACAGATTGTTGCGGTTCAGGAATAAATACGTGTTCATTAGGAGCTAATGGAGATGTATATCCATGCCCATCCTTCCAAATAGAACAGTTTGTTGCAGGTAATATAAAAGAAACGTCAATTCAAGAAATATGGAAGTCAATTAACAGCTTTAAAGAACATAGGTGTGTTGATGTTTCCAGATTAAATTCTAGCTGTAGTAAATGTGATGTTAGATTATTTTGTGGTGGCGGGTGCCGTGCTCAAGCATATTTTACGAATAATAAAGATTTGTATGCAAGAAGTAAAAAATGTTTGGAGTATAAGAGAACCATTTTAGATACAATTTGGTTGTTGGATAAGTATCCTAAATTAGCGGCATTACATACAGCTATCGGAGCGTCATTCAGGGAAGAATCAGGAGTTTGAATATGAAAAGGAATATATCGCTGAGACTATTTTCTTTAATTTTTGGCATTTTTTCCATGGGGGCAAACGCTGTGACAATCATCATTCCAATGCGGTTATTGGATCAAGGGCTTTCCTATGAGAAAATAGGCCTTGCAATGTCAATGCTGGCGTTAGGTATGCTGGTAATAAAACCCATTATTGGACGGCATGTTGACAGGATTGGCGCTAAGAGATATGTGATAGCTGCACTTGCAGTAGGTTCTGTTGATTTGTATATGATGTCAGTCAATTCATCACCTGTGATTTATATACTATTAAACTGCATTTTCGGACTTTGCAGGGGAATGTTTACATCAATTACTTCTTTTTACACCGTTACAGTTTCTGACAAAACAAATCTGGGAAATAGCTTTGGTGATCTCATAGGAATTTCAACGTTGTTTACATGTTTGGGTGGGGTAATTGCTGGGATTTTATACCCTTTTTATGATGGGACTTTTGCATTAGCGCTAATTGCGACAATATATTTTGCCAGTGTATTTGTAACACTTAGATGGATGCCGGATACAAAGGCTGGGGATGCAATGGAAAGAGGGAAACAATCCTTTTATTACTTACTTAAAGAAATGAAACCGCAGGTTTATGTATTTGGATTGATTGTATTTTTACAGCAATTTACAACAGGGCCATTGTGGAATACGTTTATACCGCTTCACTTTTATGCAGTGTTTGCTGTGTCGTCTACATTCGTGGGGATTTTAATGTCTTTAGATGAATTGATTGGTTCCCCAACATCCTTTTTAGCAGGAAAGATAGCAGATAAAATCAGTGATAGAAAGTTTCTTTCATTAAGTTACTTTTTTGCGGGGATCTTTGGACTTATACTAATATTTGTGAGGACACCGTTTTCCTTTATGTGTTTATTTTTAACTTGTGGGATATTCGTTACGTGTACCCAGATTGTGATACCGAAATCCGCGTCAGGATTTATGAGAAGTTGTAACAGAGGGTTTGAATTTGCAGTTATTTCTAGCTGTGGCGGGTTGGGAGAATGGCTTGGCAGTATTTTGTTAGGAGATCTGATGAAAGAATTTTCAGTGAATTATATTGTATTAGTATTCTTTATCTCTTATATGATACTTTCAACGATTTCCTTTTTTACGTTGAGTAAAAATTAAGAAATCTGAAGATGTGTAGTGAATAATGCAGGAGAAGGTTATGTTATATTATCGGAATAAGGAAGAAATGATTAATGAGATAAAACCAGATAAGGAGAAAGTGATAAAGTATTTAAAGAACATAAAAATATACGAAATAGGAAATGTACTGGTAGATGTAGAGAAAATTGTTAATCGAAGGTGGTCATGTCAGCCACAAATATGTAAAGATATCTTAACACCGGAGTTTCATGGTACCTGCTGTGATGGGGGAGGGATTATAACTCCTTATTTTGAAAAGAAAGTACATCAACATATTCCATATATTGCTAATTATCTTACGGAAAAGAAAAGTGAAATTTTACAACAGGAGGGAGTTTTGTTAAGGAAATACCATATGAACGAGGTGGATGGTGAGTGTATTTTCCTTGCAAGAGATGAAAATGGATACTTTTGTTCATTTCACCGCTTGGCAGAGGAAAAGAATCTGCCTATTGACAAAATAAAGCCTTTTGATTGTTGTATAGCCCCACTTGAAATTATAATACTTGATGATGGAAAAATTTTTTTAACATTAGTGACAAGAGAGACTGCTGATTTCTCACGTTGGGGTGGCTGTATGGAATGTGTAGAAAACCCATTGCCGAATTCGCCAAAAGTTTATCAGGCAATGGAATACTATATTAGAATCGTGTTTGGTGATGAGTTTTTTAGAAAGTTAGATGAATACGCTCAAAGCATGGTTTTGGCGAGAAACGTTTAAGGGTTAGAGCTGCTTTTTAGCCCTGCTTTCTGGGTAGACAGGTATACCCTAGTAGATAAGTAGGGCAATTGCAAGGTCGTAAAAGGGGGTATCGCAAAATCGGGAAAGAAGAACTGCGGAAGAAAAATCATTAGATGTAATCAATAAAATGACACCTTTTCAAAAATAATTGCCATATAAAAACGGTTGTGATATAATGTGAAAATATATCACAGCCGTTTTTGGCTGAATTTTTAGAAAAGGAATGATGATAGATGGGGTTAGACCTGTAAAGACCACTCTGTTCATTGTAAAGCGATACGGTGTGATTTACCGACTCCAGGTTTGGGATCAGGCATAGTATACTGTATGGACATTATATGAATAGAAGATGGAGGAAAAATCATGTTAAATTATCAGAGATACAAACGAGTTCCTGTTGTTGATTTCCAGGAGAGAACCTGGCCCAATAAGGAGATTGAGAAAGCGCCCGTCTGGTGCAGCGTAGACCTGCGGGATGGGAACCAGGCATTGGTTGAGCCTATGGTGGTTGAGGAGAAAATTGAGCTGTTTAACCACTTGATCAAGCTGGGCTTTAAGGAGATCGAAGTAGGGTTCCCGGCGGCTTCCCAGATCGAGTACGATTTTCTCCGTCAGCTGGTGGAGCGCAAGCTGATTCCGGACGACGTAGTGATTCAGGTGCTGGTTCAGTGCAGGGAGCATTTGATTAAGAGAACCTTTGAAGCCATTGAGGGCGTTAAGAAGGTTATCGTCCACATTTACAATTCCACCTCTACTCTCCAGAGAGATGTGGTATTCCATAAGGACAAAGAAGAGATCAAAGAGATCGCCATTATCGGAACCAGGCTGGTTCAGAAATACGCCGTGGATTTTAAGGGGGAACTGCAGCTGGAGTATTCTCCGGAGAGCTTTACCGGTACGGAGCTGGACTATGCCCTTGAGGTGTGCACCGCAGTTCAGGAGGCATGGGGGGCCACTAAGGATAAGAAGCTGATTGTTAACCTGCCTGCCACCGTGGAGATGAATACTCCCAATGTGTACGCAGATCAGATTCAGTGGATGGATACCCATTTTAAAAACCGGGACAGCATTATTTTAAGTGTTCATCCTCACAATGATCGGGGCACCGGCATTGCGGCTACGGAGCTGGCGCTTCTGGCCGGGGCAGAGCGCGTAGAGGGAACCTTGTTTGGAAACGGCGAGCGCACCGGCAATGTGGACATTATGAATGTTGCCTACAATATGTTCTCCCAGGGGATTAATCCGGGGTTGAATCTGGAGAATATCACCGAGAGTATTGATATATACGAGCGCTGTACCAAGATGGACATCCACCCCAGGCACCCCTATGCAGGAAAGCTGGTATTTACCGCATTTTCCGGTTCCCACCAGGATGCCATCAACAAAGGGATGCAGGCTCTTAAAGAGAGGCAGGGCCAGTATTGGGAAGTTCCCTATCTGCCCATCGATCCCAGTGACATTGGCCGCAAGTACGAGCCCATTGTCCGCATCAACAGCCAGTCCGGCAAAGGGGGAGTGGCCTTTGTCATGGATACTTTCTATGGTTACAAGCTTCCTAAGGGGATGCACAAGGAGTTTGCTGATATTATCCAGAAGATTTCTGAGAAACAGGGCGAGGTTGCTCCGGAGCAGATTATGGAAGAGTTCCGCAGCAATTACTTAAACCGCAAAGAGCCTATGCATTTCCGCAAGTGCCGTATCAGCGACGCAGATGTTGGAAACGGTGAATTTGCAACCCTGGCAAAGGTTACCTTTACGGATCACGGCATAGAAAAAACTTTTGAGGGCGTTGGAAACGGACCTATTGATGCGGTTCAGAGAGGTCTGGAGGAAGCGCTGGGAATCCAGATTCGGGTTATGGACTACAGCGAGCACGCATTGTCTATGGGTTCCGGCGCACAGGCTGCATCCTACATTCATCTGGCAGACCTGGCTACCGGTAAGGCGACTTACGGTGTGGGAATCAGCTCCAATATTACCAGAGCGTCTATCCGCGGTATCTTTAGCGCGGTAAATCGGCTGTTCTATTAAAATGATATCAAGGAAAGCACCAAAAAACCGGGAAAATATTACATACATATTTCCCGGTTTTTCCAATATAGTTGTACCCGTCTGAACGGTTACACATATTTTAACAACAATGCCGGCTGGCATAGAACAAACAGGAGGGGATTTTAAAGATGAAAAAAGCAGTAGACTGGCTGATCACTTTAATGATTGCCGTTGCCGCTGTACTTTTTATTGTCACAAGCGGGAGCAGCATTGTGAAATGGCTGCCAGGCCCAAAGGAACTGGGGGACGGAGAGCTTCAGAAGGCAGAAGGACAATACATCTCCTACATAGTAAAGAACCCGGTTGCACGGTATGACAAAGAGTATACCTCCGGAGATAAAAAAGAGGTGAGGGTATATGAATACCCGGTTTATGATAAAGAGCGCCAGGTGATTCTGGCCACGGCCATATCCCGCTATGACAAGACTCCTATGGATTCCCTGCAGACAGCGGCTTCCTGGCCCAAGGAATGGGAAGCAGAATATGGCAAGAAGGAAATCCGGCCTGTGACGGTAAGGGGAACCTTAGAGCGGATGGAAGAAGACCAGATAGAGGCAGTGATGGAAGCCATTGCAGAGGAGACCCCCCAAAACCTGGATGAGATTCTTCAGGTGGCAGAGAACCAGACAGACTGGTACTGGATTCAGGACAAGCACATTGACGGAATAGAAGGGTATCAGCTTCGCTTCAGCCTGATAGCCATTGTATTAAGCGCGGTGCTGGTTGTGGTTCGTGTCATATCGTCCCTGTTTGGAAAGAAGAAGTCAGGGGAAGAGATTCAAAAATATCTATCCGATAATAGCAATACCAGCCAGCTGATATCCATGGTAGCGCCTGTAATGGAAAAGTGGATTCAGGAATACCAGACGCGGCAGAAACGAAATATTTACATGACAGGAGCCGGTATCGTGGCGGTTCTTGCCGGAATCTGCGAATTAGCAGGAGCAAGAGAGCAGGCAATGGTATTCCATATTCCTTTGGGAGTGGTGATTGCAGAAGTAATCGGATGTATTTACTGGTTGGCAGTACAGTCCCAGACCGGGGGAAAGTCTGTGGTGAAAGCCTGCCGCAAGGGAATCGCAAAGTCTTTTCCTTCCAAAGAAGAGCAGGAAGCCGCTGCCGGGGATGCCCTGGAGGCCGGAAAAGAGTGGATGAAAGTAGTCCGTTCCAAAAACTTTATAAATATTTATATCTGCGGAAGCCGGTACTGGCACCGCCTCAGTGTTCTCGCCTGGAGCTCTGTGGTGGATTCTGAACGTCTGGAGAAGATGGAGACGGAACATGTAATCTCCACTTACCGGAATTCTACCGGAAAATTCACCTCAGAAGATTATGTAATCCGATTCTTCTATAAGGACAGTCAGAAGAAAAAGACATGTGCACAGTATTGGTCCTTTTATTCCCAGGAGGTTTGCGGGGCAATGCTTTATATGATCAGACAGCGCATAGGCGACACGGTAGAGGTTATTACAAAGTAAACCTGCTAAAGGAGAAAAGAGGCCGGGAACATGATTCGGGAACTGCAAAAGAAGCAATTAAAAAAAGTTTTTATAATCCTCGCTATCGCCGTGGCGATAGGCGGGTTTTTCGGGTATTTCAGCAAAATGGCGGTTATTGACCTGGTGAAAGGTCCTGTTCCTTTAACAGAAGAGTCAAATCTGGAAGAGCTGGAGGGCTCCTACGTTTCCTGGGAGCTGAAATATCCATTGGGCGAATTTATAGAAATCAAGAAAAAAACCAGGGTAAGGGGATACACCAGCAGTCCCAGGCGGTCCCGGGCCGGTTATGTGGCTCTGGATCCGGAACGGGAAATCCTTATAGCAGTAGAACTTCCGGCCAAGAGGGACGAAGAAGTGGAAGCCCAGATGGACTTGTTTTATGAGGCCATGGAAAGCGGAAAAGAGCTGCCTAAGACCGGCCTTTCGGTAAAGGGAGAGCTGGAGAAACTGGATCTGGAAAGCCGGAAATATTTCCTCAGCGCTTTGCGGGGAACCGGATTGTCAGATCTGGTAGACGGAGATGTTTATCAAATTACAGACGGGGAGATAAAAGGAGATGCGCCGGAAACCATTATATTTATCACCGGATTTGTGGTTTTGCTTTTGGTCCTTCTTTTTGGAGAACTCTTTTTAACCATAAAGAAGTCTGTAAAAAAGACCTTTGAGTCCTATATAAACGCCAATCCTTCCATAACCATGGAAGCCATGGAAAACGACTTTGCCCAGGCGGAAAAAGTGGGCGGCATCTGGGTCGGCCACCGGTGGACTTATGGGCAGATGCTGGATCATTATTTTATCGACAATTCCCAGCTGGTCTATGCCCATATCCGGGAAGAAAGCGGACGCAACGGAACCTCCTACTGGTTTTGCTGGAATATGCTGGACGGAACCCAGGAAAAGGTGTCTGCCAGTGAGAAAAACTGCCGGAAGCTTTTGGAGATTACCGCCCGCATGCCCCATGTAGTGGCAAGCAATAGTCCGGAGATGGCATACTTATACCAGCATAACCGGGAACAGTTTTTGAACCTGCGGTATCGGGGGCAGGAAGATGCCCCGTCGGATCTGTAACCAATTTGTAAAGAGACGGGAGCGGCATTGTTCGCTTTCCGTCTCTTTGTAAAATTGCAGAAGCCTTAGAGGAAAACGGATGAAAAGATTAATAAAAAGAATAAAATACCGGTTTTACCAACAGAACATTACCAAACGAATTATCATTGTAATTACAATTGTAAGTATTCTGTCTAATATGGCCTTTGTAGGAAGCGTATTTATTATTATGAGAAATCAGCTTTTTAATAAGACAAAGGCAGAAAATGAAAAAGATATCCAAATGATAGAAAAGGAATTGGAAATGTTCTTTAATGGGGTAAGGCAAGATGCTGTTTCTGTGCTGGTAAGCGACAGCTGCCAGATTCTCCTGTCAGAATCAGAAGATTTTCTCTCATCCGACACAGCGGTTCAATACCGCAAATATAAGCTGATGCAAAGCACGATTATGAGCACCATCGGACAGAGGGCAGAATACAATACCATTGCATTTTACGACCGGAAAGGAAATTGTTATGCAGATGACCGGCTGACAGAATCTCCGGAATATTTGTCAGAACAGCAGGAACGGATCCGGGAGTTTTTAAATTCAGATGAAAATGAAATGGTGTTGAATATTCACAGAAGCCCCTGGAGAAAGAAAAAAGAGAATGAATTCCGTGACTGCTTAAGTTACCTGCGTAAAGTTTACAACAAGGAGCAGGGGCAATTGATAGGAGTGGTGGAGCTGGAAATTCCCAATGAAGCAGTGGTGGAGCTGTACCGGCCGGTTATGGAAAATGGAAGCGCCATCTATCTGGTAAACCAGGACCGGGTAATTTCTTCGGCGGATATGGACATGCTGTATAAGGAACTGCAGGAAGAGGAATGGTATGTGAATCTGAACCAGGCGCCAAAACAGAGAGAAGTTCAAATTTATAAAAACAGAAAGTATATCTATTTCCTAAAAGATTACCGGGAACTGGGGTGGATGATTATTGACAGAGTTCCCACAGCCACCTATATGCGGGATGTAAAACTCTATGCATTTATCGACATAATGATTGGAATCCTGCTGTTTCTCGGCAATCTGTATCTGTCAAAAATGTTAATTGCATCTATTACAAAACCTTTGAGTAAAATTACGGATACCATAGTAGAAATCGGTCAGGGAGATTATGAGCAGAGGGTCCATGTAAAAGACGGAGGCGAAATCGGAACTTTGGCTCAGGAATTTAACCGAATGGTAGAGAAAACCAAGCTTTTGATGGAGCAGAATGTAAAAAAAGAGAGGGAAAAGCGGGAGTCGGATTTATCCCTGATTCAAATGCAGATGACGCCCCATTTCTTTTATAATATTCTGGAAAGCATCTGCGGGCTCATTGTCATAGACGAAAAAAGAACAGCCATTCGGACTATCAGCCTTTTGTCGGGCTTTTACAGAGGGGTATTAAACAAAGGAAAAGAAATTGTTCCGCTGGAAAGAGAGCTGGATATTGCGGTCAATTATCTTGAAATCATGAAAATCTGTCATCCCGGCAAGTTCCGCTATGTAATTGATTGTCCGGATTCTATAAAACAGAACTGTATTAATAAGCTGACTCTGCAGCCGATTTTAGAGAATGCCATTCACCACGGATTTAATCAGATGGAATCAGGAGGATTGATCCACATTACAGGAATGGCAGAGGAGAAGAAGGTAATTGTGGAAATCAGCGATAATGGCCGTGGAATGAAGATGGACATGCAGGAGCTGCTGGAACGGGAAGAAGCATTTCATATGGAAAGTTTCGGACTGGGCAATACCAATGAGCGGATTAAGTTATATTTTGGGGATGAATATGGTTTGTCCATCGCCAGTCAGGAAATCGGAACCAAGATTCGGATTGAACTTCCCCTTAAGCAGGCAGAGGAAGCCGTAAGAGGGAGATAGGGACTTCAGCGGAACAGAAAGAGAGGACATGGGATTGGGGTACAAAGTAATTGTAGTCGATGATGAGATGCTGATACGAAAGCGTATTATTTACGGATTTGAGTGGGAAGAGCTGGGGTATGAAATCGAGGATGAAGCAGGAGACGGTTCTCAGGCCCTGGCTCTCATGGAAAAAAAGACCTACGATTTGGCCATTGTGGACATTGCCATGCCGGAGATTAATGGAATCGAATTGGCCCGCAGGATTCGGAAGAGGCAGTATCAGACCCATATTATTTTTCTCACCGGCCACAGTGATTTTCAATATGCCCGGCAGGCGGTAAAATACGGCGTTTTTAATTATATTTTAAAGCCTATTGACGGGGAAGAATTTATAAATGTTTTGACAGAGCTTCGGGAAAAAATAGATGGAGAACGGATGCAGAAAGATTTGTTTGACAGCCTGTCTGAAAAACAGGGCAATATGGATGTGGTTTTAAGGGCCAAAGCTTTCAGCGAATATTTTCATGCAGGATCCGGCGCGCCTCTTCCCCAAAAGGTATACAGGGCGCTGGAGGAAGCCGGCATCCGCAAAGGATATGATTTGACGCTGATTCGTGTGGAAACGTTTCTAAAAGAGACGAAAGAATGGACAGAGCAGGTATCCGCTGTGGAAGAAATATGCAGTTCCCTATGGGACAGAAAGAAGGGGCATCTGGTTATCTATGATTTTTACCGTGATTTGCTGGTATTGCTTTTGGAACATGGGGAAGCGGAGCAGGGAAGCCGGGAAATCATGGAACAGCTGATGAGATTGGCAGAGGCCCTGGAAAAGCAGAGCGGCGGAGTGGTTCAGTGCGGAATCAGCAGATGGCGCACGGATTTTTCCCAATTGGGAGATGCTTATATGGAAGCGGTTTCCGCTTTAAATAATGGAAAAATCTTAAACAAAAAGCTGCTGCCCTATGAAGCGGTACTGAAAAATGCAAATATCTATTATAAGATTCCCTTTGAAGAACTGAAAAATCTCCAGAGGGGGATTACCGGGGGACAGTATGAAGAGTGCCGGAAGATTCTGGCAGGGATTTTTCAGGAAATGGGGTCTCGCGGGGTAAACTTTGAGTGCGTGGTGAGAAATGTAAACCGGCTGTTTATGGATCTGGCAGACGGAGGCGTGGTTTCGGAACCAGCCAGCCGGAGGATTTTTAACGGTTATCACGGGGTGGAACAGGTGTTAGACAACATGGCAAATATGGCGGAAATAGAGGAGTGGTGCAGCAATGTGGTGTTTACCATAATGGAAAGTGAAATCCGCCGCTCTCTGGAAAATAAGAGCCTTCCGATTGTAGAGAAAACCTGCGCTTATATCCGCAGCCATTATGAGGAAGGGGATCTGAATCAGGTTCAGATAGCAGATGCCATGGCGGTAACCGCCCCCTACTTAAGCGGGGTTTTCAAGAAAACTATGGGGATTTCTATGGTACAGTATATTACGGTCGCCCGCATGGAGAGAGCCAGAGAGCTTTTAAGGCAGCCGGAATTGGAGATCAAAGAAATTGCTGCTCTGGTGGGATATAATGATGAATATTACTTTAGCCGATGCTTTAAAAAGCAGTTTGGATTGTCGCCGCTTCAGATGAGAAAGCTTTCAGATTCCAGGAGAATAAAAAAAGAAGGGAACCAGTTCTGATTAGGGCTGGTTCCCTTTCTTTTTTAGAAAAATTACAAGCTATTTGATTCTATATTTTGTCCCTCTGCCTTTCCCTTCAACGATAACAATACCCTTCCGCCCCATATCTTTTAGCAGCTGTGTTGTCTTTGATTTGCCAAAAGGTACATATGGCGCAATTTCACTAATTGGCTGCAGCATTGTCTTACTTAAAATTTTATATATGGTCCTTTCATCTTCCGTCAAATTCAAATTCTTTTCAAAAATTGGAAGCACAATCTTAATTGTATTCTCCGATACTTCAAAATCCGGCTTTGTCAATCCTCCTTCATAGAGCTGTTTGATTCTTATAATTCCGGTTCCAAATATTTCGACAAACCCCAATCTATAAAAGACGTTTGCAAGATTTCTGTTTCTTAATACAGAAATCTTGCCCGATAAATATTCTTCTTCTGTTATTCCGGATGGTAAACCTCCCGGAGAAACAACTTCAATTCTGTCATCAAACATCAAAACTCTGATTTGAGATTCTACATCCCATAATCTGTGAATCAAAGCATTTGCAATCGCTTCCCGGAAGGCAGCTTCCGGTATTTTTTCCACCTTTTTTCTATCAGCGCCTTGTATCACTTCATATTGATAATAGTCTCTAAATACATCAATTGACTTTTCATAGACTTCTAATGCCGATATATTTTCAAATGTTAACCTCTTTTGAATAATGCAGATATTCTCACCAAATTTTACTATGTCAATTCCCGGAAAATGATTTTTATCAGCCAAAATCCCCGCCGCATTATTATATCCATTGGCATAATTATATAGGTTCAATGTTTTTAATGTATCCTGATTAAATGTTTCGATTTGGATTCGCTCTTTTAACTTACGCTGTAAAACCTCAAAAGACAACTCCTGCTCTTTACATGGCAGCTCTTCAAATTTAATATTTTTTCCTTCCAATATGAGTCTGGAGAATTCCAGAGTATCTACTTCTATGGTTGCGGTGTCGTTTCTCCTGTAAGCCTTTGATTTATATAGATACGGCTTCTGATCACCACTTTGTACAGTAAGCTTAATCGTTTGATCATTATTTTGTATTTCAAGTGTATAATTGGGCTGAGGAAAAATACTGTCATTAATTTTATTCTCAATATCCAGACAAGATTGCTTTACATCAGGTAATCCCTTAATATTTCCGTCATCATCAATTCCAAAATAAATTGTTCCGCCATCGTAATTTGAAAAGGCGCTGACTGTTTTTAAAAAAGTATTTGTAATCCTTTCCTTGAATTCTAATATTCGTGTTTCCCGCATATGAATCATATCCTTTTCAATGTTGTTGATTATATTATATGCAGAAATACGCAGAAAATCAATCGCAAACTTTTACGATTGATTTTCTGCGTGTGTACATCTGGCAGTCGCAAGATAAAAGACTCTTAATAAGCAATCCTAAAATAATCCAAATACGCCTTATATTTATCCTGCGCCGTCAGACAGGTATCGGTCAGATAGCCTTTCTCATTATTCCATTCTTTCAGGCCGCGATAATAGAACATCTTCAGATTATCCTCAATGATAAACGGAACGATATTATATTTCAGACATTCTTTGAACATAATCAGTCTCCCCACACGACCGTTGCCATCCTGGAACGGGTGGATTCGCTGGAATTTTACATGGAAGTCCAGAATATCATCAAAAGTCTTTCTCTCTTTGCCGTTATACTCTGCCAGCAGAATTTTCATACTATCAGCAACTTCTTCTGGAAGTGCAGTGTCCATGCCGCCAACTTCATTGGGCATTTTTTTATAATCGCCTACCGCAAACCAATCTTTTCTGGAATCACTGGTTCCGGTCTTCAAGATCAAATGAAGCTCTTTAATAAATTTCTCTGTCAATGCAGTTTTTGCATCATCTATAATCTTGTCGATACAACGGAAGTGATTTACTGTTTCGATTACATCGTCCACATTCAGAACTTCTTTTTCTACACCTATCGTGTTAGTTTCAAAAATATATCTGGTCTGTTCGTGAGTCAGCCGGCTCCCTTCCATATGATTTGAGTTGTATGTTAAATCAATCAGAGTTTTATGATAAATACCGCCGGAATATTTACTTGCTTTCTGTTCTTGTAAAATGTCCAGCAGTGTAACAGGCTGTTCTTTCTTTTTGTTAGAACGCTCCGGTTTTTCTGCATTTTCAGGAATGTTCCAGGCCTTGCCTGTGAGAAATGCTCCGTTCACACGTCCATGAGCGCAGTAATTTCTAACACTGCGTTCCGACATATCCCATTTTTTTGCTATTTCAGTTACGGAAAGGTATCGCATCGACTCTCCTCCTGGTATAATAATAAATCGGCACGCGACGCCTGGCGTCACCTGCCAGGTCGTCGGAAGGCATTTTAAGAAATGCTTCGCATTTGCCTTCCTCCCAAAATGAATCGGCACGCGACGCTGCGCGTCACCTGCCAGGTCGTCGGAAGGCATTTTAAGAAATGCTTCGCATTTGCCTTCCTCCTGTTATAAAGCAGATTTAAATTTACATTTTGCTACAATATAGTATATTACATTATCGGCAACATATCAAATGTTTACTCACATGATTTTCTTTTGTTTTTGCCGATTTCGGTATCCTTTTTTATTCAAGTACAGAAAAACACATCTTTTTTCATTCCTCACCTAACAAGACAAAAGCTTAAAATTTTTCGAAAATGGGAAAAATTTTTTCATGGAGATTAAGGCAGCTTTTATGTATTATTAAATTACTACAAAGAGCCATGGCAAAGCACACGGAAAACGTACAACTTGCATAAAGGAGAATGGATATGAAAAAGGGATTTGTAAGAACATTGACAGCAGCGGCAATTCTGGGTTCCTTATTAACAGGATGTGGATCAAAAGCCGCCAGTCAGCCGGAGGAAAGCTCCGGGGCAGTTCAGGAAAGCGGCGCAGCTAATAAGGACGCGGTAAAGGTACGGATCCTGACACGCTTCAGCAATCCGGACAGTGTCAGAGAAAAATATTTTATGGATATGGTAGCAAAATTCCAGGAAGAAAATCCAGATATTTTATTAGAGGATGTATCCATATCGGATGAGGAATCCCACGACACCCTGTTTAAGACGGCTGTTGCGGCAGGGGATCCCATTGAAGTATTTAATTTCCTGGGCTATGCGGCTAATTTGGATTACGTAAAAAACGGCGTTATTACAGATGTGTCAGATATTATTGAAGAGGATCCGGCCTGGACAGAGCACTATATTGACGCTTTGTTTGCCCCTGTAGATTACAGTGACTACGGGGTAGAGGGGATCTACGGACTGCCTAACGCGCCTTATGGGGTATGCTGTTTTTACAACAAAGCGATTTTCGACGAAGTTGGACTTGAGCTTCCGGAGACCTGGGAAGATATTGAAGCGGCAGCGCCGGTGCTGATTGAAAAGGGATATGTGCCTATGGCATTTGGGGCAAAGGACAATTACCGGGCAGGCCACTTTTTAACGGCTCTATCCATGAAGTATTACGGGGATGATTTAAAGAACAACTTGATAAACGGCGAGACGGCATGGAATGGGCCGGAGACGGTAGCATTAATTGAAATGATGCAGAAATGGTATGAAAGCGGCTTATTCGGAACCAACAACCTGGCTTATGACGCCAACGGAGAGCTGGCAAAATTAGAGAGCGGTGAAGCGGCCATTATCTTTTCCGGATCCTGGAACATTGCTACCATCAATGAGTTTGACAATGTGGCGGATATCGTCTGCAAGGGATTCCCGTATTTTGCATCAAAGCCGGAATTTAAAGACCAGTGGATGGGCGGTCCCGATGATTTTATGTCCATGACTGCAAAGCCGGGGGATGACAATTATGAGGCGTCTGTCCGCGTACTGAAATTCTTTACCTCACAGGAATATTGGCAGGGCCTGTATGAAGTTCAGGGAGGCGGCGGCACTTTCCCGGTGAAGTTTGACCAGGTAATTGAGGCGGATCCCCTGACCACACAATTTAATGAGTACTACAACAATGCTGCCAATATGATAGGGGAAATTGAACAGTTCTCCCCCATGACTTCCCTGATGGATACTGTCCGCACGGAAGTAACCACAATTTTTGCCGATGATAGAGCGCAGGATATTGCAGATCGGATTCAGGAAACAGTAGACGCTTACCAGGCGGCACAGTAAACCTGCATGCGCCCGGCAGCGGACGTACTGCCGCACATGAAAGTTTGGCGGGCGCATGGGGCATACCTGAATTTATGCCGCCTAATCGGCGGCGGACTTTTAAAATAAGGAAGTGTGAAGAAAATGGGTGTTTCAAGTAAAAGGCGGAAAATAGAAAGCATAGCGCTCAGTCTCCCGGCATTTCTGCTGTATTCATTTATTTTTATGTATCCTATGGTTTCGGTATTTCGGCTTTCCTTTTATAAATGGAACGGGATTCCCAATTCACCGCTTCAATATGTGGGGCTGAAAAATTATGCCGCTTTATTTCAGGATGCCAAGTTTATCACAGCGCTGACCAATGTTGGGATATTTATTCTGTCCGGCTTTATTCTGATTTTACCGGTATCCTTGTTTTTGGCTACCGTGATTCAATCGGAGGGAAAAGGAAAACGATTTTTAAAGACCAGTTACTTTATGCCTCAGGTTATCAGCCGGACGGCAATCGCGCTGATGTGGTATTTTCTCCTGTATCCGGAGGGAGGACCGGTAGCCACCTTATTGGAGGCGGCAGGCTTTAAGGGGGTTAACGTCAACTTTTTGGGCAGCAAAACGTATGCAATCTATGCCATTACCGTAATCAACGCGTGGACCTATGCAGGATTTAACATGCTGATATTCTCATCCGGTATCGCAGGGATTCCCGGGGATATTTATGAGGCGGCGATTATGGACGGGGCTACGCCATGGCAGAAGATGCGATACATTACCTTCCCTATGCTAAAGAACAGTTTCCAGATATTTACATTAAACTGCATTATCGGATCCATTACCACCTTCGAGATGGTATACGTTACCACCGGGGGCGGGCCGGGAAGCGCCTCGGAAGTATTCGGAACCCTGCTTTATAAAAATGCATTTACCTACAACAACTATGGATATTCCAATGCTATGGGGTCGTTCCTTATCGTGGCGTCTTTCCTGGCCAGCGTGCTTTTAACAGGATTATTTGCAAAATCTAACAAAGAGGATTAGGAAGGAAAGGAGATACAATGAAAAAATGGACTGTCGGAAAAGTCCTCTACTGGGCTTTGGCGGCAATATTCAGTTTGGTTTTTATTTACCCTATCTATTTTACGGTAATTTCTTCTTTTAAAAATAATAATGAGATATGGAATACCATGTTCGCGCTGCCATCCGGTATGGAATGGAGCAATTACATTTCGGCAGTATTTGATGTGCAGATTCTCCAGGCAGTGCTGAACTCGTTCCTCTTTTCCTTTGGAGCTTGTGTGATTGTAGTGGTATTCGTCACCATGGCTGCTTATGTGGTGGCAAGACGGCTTTTAAAGTGCTCCGGCTTTTTAAAGCTTTATTATCTGCTGGGACTGATGATTCCGCCTTATGCAATGCTGATTCCCATTGTTACCATGTTTACCACTTTTCATTTAAGAGATAAATACCTTCCTATGATTTTTCTCTATGCGGGAATCAACTTTCCCATGAGCTTCTATTTGATTACCGGCTTTATATCCGGTATCAGTAAGGAGTTAGACGAGGCGGCGGTAATGGACGGCTGCAGCACAGTTGGGATTGTATTTCGAATTATCTTCCCTATTGCCAAGCCGGGGATTTTTACCGGGGCTATTATGGCATTTCTGGCAGTTTATAATGAGCTGGTGTTTGCCAATACATTGCTGAGCACAAAAGCAATGAAGACCATCTCTGTCCGCCTTTTGGGGCTTCAGGGAGAGCGGTTTACCAGTTACGGGCCCATGTTTGCATCTATTGTAATGTCCATTGTGCCCATACTGATTATCTATCTGCTGTTCCAGGAAAAGATTGAGGGAGGAGCAGTAGCCGGGGCGGTAAAGGGTTAGGAGAAAAGGAGAGCTTATTATGGTACAGGTAAAAGGACTGCAGCATATTGGAATTTTAGTGCCGGATGTAGAAAAAGCGGCAGAATGGTATGTGGAAAAATCCGGGTTTATGAAAAAAGCAGAGTTTATGGCATCCGGAAGCAGGGTGATCTTTGTCTGGTCAGAAACGGCAAAGGTCATGTGTGAACTGATTCAACGGCCTGCCGGCAGCCAGGAAGCAAAAGAGATCGAAGAAAATGGAGGCCGGATCGATCACATTGCCTATGAAGTGGAGAATGTAGAAAAGGAGCTTCAGGAGGCCAGACGGTGCGGAATGGATATTATTGAGGGCGTGGTACAGGTTCCGGAGTTTTGGGACAATGGATTTGAATATTTTCTGGTGCATTCGGCAGGCGGGGAAAAGGTAGAATATTGCCGGGTTAAGCCTTAAGGAGGACAGTTATGTTAAAAACAAAAGCGAGAATCGTTCCTTTATATTTTAAAGATGGGGATAAGAAGGAATTTCAACGGATTTTAGGAGCATTAAAAGAAATTTACGAGAAAGAAGCAGAATTTTTACCGGCCCGGGAAGTCGGAGAAAAGATAGGTGAAGAAGCAGATGCTGTCCTTTTCCCGGTTCTGTGGACCAACGTTTACACGGAAATAGACAGGCTTATGGAAACCATCCAGGTTCCGGTTCTGGTGCTGACCACTGCTGTGGGGGTATCCCTGATGTTTGACTGGGAAGCCGTGGCTTATATGAAGCAGAAGGGACTTTCCGTATTTAATCCCCACAGCGCAGACTTGGCCAGAACGATTTTTAAGGCCCTGGCTTTAAAGAGGGAGATGAGCCATCAGAAATTCCTGGTATTCCATGATTCCAAAGGGGAAGGCCTGATTCCGGAACAGTTTAAGATTTTTTACTGGTGGAATGATGAATGTATCCGGGATATGAAAGAGCGGTTCGGAATTACCATTGTACATAAGTCCTACAAGGCTTTAGGGGAAAGGGCAAAGGCAATTGCTGATGAGGCTGCAAGGGCGGAGATGAAACGATGGGATTTCCATGAAGAGGTTCCCTATGAGCGGCCGGTTCTGGCGGCGATCAAGATGTTTATGGCGATTCGGGACGAGGTAGACGAGGAAGGCGACGTGGTGGGATGTGGAACCAACTGCCTCAATGAGGGATTTTACAGCGATACCACCCCCTGCCTGGCCTGGAGCCTTCTGTATCAGGACAGAGGCATTATGTGGGTATGTGAGAGCGACACCTCTTCCCTTATGACAGAGTATCTACTGGGAAGCACTGTGGATTCTGCTATTTTTACCACCAATATTTATCCCTTCCTTTCAGGGATGCCGGCTCTCTCCCATGAGAAAATCCGGGAATTTCCTGATGTAGAGGATCCGGATGACCATGCTTTGCTGGTTCATTGTGGATATCTGGGGTGTGTGGCTGAGAAAATGTGTACAAAGTGGACCCTGAGACCCCCTGTGCTGGGGTGGCATTCCTGGAATATTGTAGGGGAAAATTCTATTGTCATTGATGCGGAAGTGGAGAAGGGAGATATTACCTTGTGCAAGCTTCACTCTGATTTTAAGGGGATATTTGTAGAAAAGGCGGTTTTGGAAGAGTATGTGCAGTATCCAGGGTCTGATTGCCGCAACGGAGGCCTGATCCGGGTGCCGGACGGATATAAGCTGATGGAGCAGATTTGCTCTCACCATGTGGTAGTCATGACAGGAAAACGCAGTAATCAGATAAAAGCGGTGGCAAAAATTTTCGGCTTGGAATTTGGGGAGGTAAAATAATGGCTCTCATGGAAGTAAAGGCTTGGGAAGAGGATGTGGTAATTCCCACTTACGGGGTGGGGGAACCGGATAAAAATCCGGTTTTCCTGGAAAAACGGGTGTATCAGGGAAGCTCGGGAAAGGTATATCCTTACCCGATTATTGAAAAGATTTTTGACGAAAAAGAGGATAAGACATACCGGGCGGTATTTCTGGAAAATGAATATATAAAAGTGATGATCCTTCCGGAGCTGGGGGGACGTATCCAACGGGCATACGATAAAACCAACGGATATGATTTTGTGTATTACAATCATGTAATCAAACCGGCGCTGGTAGGCCTTTTGGGGCCGTGGATCTCCGGCGGAATCGAATTTAACTGGCCCCAGCACCACAGACCCACCACGTTTATGCCGGTGGATCACATGATTCGGGAAAATCCGGACGGCAGTAAAACCGTATTTGTCCATGATGTGGATCAGATGTACGGGACCAAGGGAATTGCCGGATTTACCCTTTATCCGGACAAAGCCTATATTGAGATCCGGGGACAGCTTTATAACCGGACGCCCCTGCCCCAGACCTTTTTATGGTGGGCAAATCCGGCGGTGGCGGTCAATGACAATACCCAGTCGATTTTCCCGCCGGATGTTCATGCCGTGATGGATCATGGAAAACGGGATGTTTCCCGTTTCCCTATCGCCACAGGCGTATATTATAAGAAGGATTACAGTGAGGGCGTTGACATTTCCCGGTATAAAAATATTCCGGTGCCCACTTCCTACATGGCGGAAAAATCTGAGTTTGATTTTGTAGGCGGTTATGATTACGGCGTAGAGGCCGGGATTCTCCATGTGGCGGATCACCACATTTCTCCCGGAAAGAAGCAATGGACCTGGGGATGCGGAGATTTTGGAAAGGCCTGGGACCGGAATCTGACAGATGAGGATGGACCTTATATTGAGCTGATGACCGGCGTGTTTACGGATAATCAGCCGGATTTTACCTGGCTGAAGCCTTATGAGGAGAAGGTATTTACCCAGTATTTTATGCCCTATAAGGCGGTGGGGGAGGTGAAAAATGCCTCTCAGGAAGCGGTTTTAAACCTGGTATTAAAAGACAAAACAGCGGAAATGATTGTCTATGCATCTTCTGAGCAGAAGGATGCCAGTGTCTCCCTCTACTTAAAAGGAGAGAAAATCTTTAGCTGCAAAACAGACTTATCCCCCACAAAGGTCTACCAAAACAAAGTGTCGGTTGATTATAAGAAGGAACCAGATGTGACTATGGTAGTGGAGGACAGCCGGGGGCATGTGCTTCTGACCTATACTCCTTTGGAGAAAACCATGGAAAAGCTTCCGGAACCGGCAAAGGCGGCTCTTGACCCGGAAAAAATTTTGACCAATGAGGAACTATACCTTACGGGACTCCATATTGAACAGTACCGCCATGCAACCTATGATCCGGATCCCTATTATCTGGAAGGGCTGAAACGGGATCCAGGAGACAGCCGGATCCATAATGCCTATGGATGCCTGCTTATGCGCCGGGGACAGTTTAAAGAAGGGGAAAAACATTTCAGGGCGGCCATCCGCCGCCTTACCTGGAAGAACCCTAATCCCTATAACAGCGAAGCTTATTATAACCTGGGTCTGGCATTATTTTACCAGAAGGACTACGATGGGGCTTATGACGCATTCTATAAAGCGGCATGGTGCAGGGAGCAGCAGGAGCTTGCATACTATTACCTGGCGGCCATTAGCTGCCGGAAAGGAGAGTATGGAAAAGGACTGGAGCTGATAGAACGCTCCTTAATCCGCAATTCTCACAATATTAAGGGAAGAGGCCTGAGGGCAGTCCTGGCCGGAAAGCTTGGACAGACAGAAAAAGCTCTGGAGTATATAGAAGAGAATCTGTCCGTAGATCCCTTTGACTATGTGTCAAGAAGGGAACGCTGCCGGATATTTGGAAAAGAAGAGAGCGGCTGGAATGAGATGTCTGCACTGATGCGGGATAACAGCGATACTTATCTGATGACAGCCAGGGATTATATGGAATGGGGCTGCTATCAGGAAGCGGCCGGGCTTTTAAGAGAGTGCCATGGGAAAAGTCCGCTGCTGGCTTACTATGAAGGTTATGGGTGGCTGAAAAGCGGCTGTCCGGACGGAGAACAAATGGCCCATGCCTGCCTGAAAAGAGCCGCACAGACAGCGCCGGACTGGTGCTTCCCCAATAAGCTGGAGGACATTGAGGTATTAAAGGAGGCGATGGACAGAAATGTCCGTGATGCAAAGGCGCCCTATTATCTGGGCAATCTCTACTACGATAAAAAGCAGTATGATCTGGCTATCGAACTGTGGGAACAGTCCCGGCAGATGGATGACACCTTCCCCACTGTATTCCGAAATCTGGCGCTTGGTGCTTACAACAAGAAGAAAGATCCGGAAAAGGCCAGAGAACTTATGGAGAAAGCCTTTTCCTTAAATAAAAAGGACTCCAGAATTTTCCTGGAGCTGGATCAGCTATACAAAAAAATTGGGGTTTCCCATGAGGAACGGCTGGAATTTTATGAAAGCTATCCGGAAGTCTTTCGGGAAAGAGACGATCTGGTGATCGAATATGTAACCCTTAAGAATCTCACCGGAAAGCATGAAGAAGCATACCAGCTGTTAATGAACCGCCGGTTCCACCCGTGGGAGGGCGGCGAAGGAAAGGCTACCGGGCAGTATGTGGCAAGTCTTTTGGAGCAGGCAAAAGAGGAGATAGGAAGAGGCAATTATCAGCAGGCAAAAGAGCTTTTATTAAAAGCCTTAAGCTATCCGGAAAATCTGGGAGAAGGAAAACTGGAAGGCGCAAAGGACAATCATCTTCATTATTATTTAGGCCTTACAGAGGAAAAGCTGGGCAATCAGGAAGCTGCCAGACAGGAATATCAAAAAGCGACTTTAGGAGACCAGCAGCCCGCCGGGATGATGTATTACAATGATCAGCCTGCGGATATGATCCTGTATCAGGGGCTGGCCTGGAAAAAGCTGGGGGAATATGGAAAGGCTAATGCAAGCTTTTACCGGTTGATTGACTACGGTGAGCAGCATTTATCAGATGAAGTAAAGATCGAATACTTTGCCGTATCCCTGCCGGAGCTGTCGATTTTTGACCAGGATCTGACCAAAAGAAATCAGGCCCATTGCTGGTTCTTAATTGGCATGGGACGAATGGGAACCGGAGAGATGGAAAGCGCCGGGGAAGCTTTTAAAAAAGCGCTGGTTCTGGATCCGAATCATCTAAACGGGACCCTTTATCTAAGAGACCTGGAACCCCAAAAGAGATAAAATCCGACAAAATACGTTTCCGGCGCATTTAGCCGGATCCCTTATAGGAATGAAGCCCGTACCCCAGAGCTTTCCGGCTTTGGGGTACGGGCTTTGTCCTTATAAATTCTTTACTGCTTCTGCAATATGCTTTGCAGTCAGTCCATATTCTTCTAAAAGGGCCGCCGGAGTCCCGGACTGTCCGAACCGGTCGTTAACGCCGATTTTCTTAAACTTAAAATCTCCGTTTCCAATGAGCACATCTGCCACTGCGTCTCCCAGTCCGCCGATAATGGAATGTTCCTCAATCGTAAGAACCTTGCCGCATTTCTTAGCGCTGGCCAAAACCGTTTCACGGTCAATGGGCTTGATGGTGTGGACATTGACAACTTCTGCGCGGATGCCCTGATCTTTTAAAGCCTTAGCTGCCTCCAGGGCTTCATATACCATAATGCCGCAGGCAAAGATGGCAATATCGCTTCCTTCACGGAGTACGTTGGCCTTGCCCAGCTGGAAGGGCATTTCCTCATCAAAAACAATAGAGGGAAGTCTTGCCATACGCAGGTATGCGGGGCCTTCCATATCAACCAAGGCTTTTACCGCCCGCTTTGCTTCGTTGGCGTCGCAGGGAACCACAATCGTCATGCCGGGAATCACCCGCATCAGGGAAATATCTTCAATGGCCTGGTGGCTTCCGCCGTCCTCACCCAGGGTAATTCCTGCATGGGAGAAGGCAAACTTCACATTAAAACCAGAGTAGGCGCAGCCATTGCGAACCTGCTCATAGGCGCGGCCGGTGCCGAAAATAGCAAAGGTGCTTACAAAAGGAATATATCCCATGGAAGCCAAACCAGCAGCCATATCAACCATGTTGGCCTCCGCGATACCGGCGTTAAAGAAACGATCCGGAAACTTGTCTGCAAATTTATGGGTCATGGTGGAGTGGGAAAGATCCGCGTCCAGAGCCACGATTTTGTCATTGACTGCGCCTAATTCTGCCAGGGCTTCACCGTAGGCAACCCGAATGGCTTTCTTCTCACTCATGCTTAATCCTCCAATTCTTTCAGTGCTGTCTGGCGTTCTTCCTCGTTGGGGCCTTTGCCATGCCAGCCTACCTGGTTTTCCATGTAGGAAACGCCCTTGCCCTTAACCGTATGGGCAAGTACACATTTGGGCTTGCCGGAAACCGGGACGTGGAACGCATCGCTGACAGCCTGCATATTGTTGCCGTCCACCTCAATGACCTCAAAGCCGAAAGCTTTGAACTTTTCAGAAATATTGCCCAGGCTCATGACCTGGTCATTGGGACCGTCGATCTGAAGGCCGTTATGATCGATGATAACGGTTAAATTATCCAGCTTGTAGTGGGCCGCCGCCATGGCCGCCTCCCAAACCTGCCCTTCCTGAAGCTCACCGTCTCCTAAAAGAGTATAGACCTTAGCGCCTTTGCCCTGAAGCCTGGATCCCAGCGCCATACCTACAGCAATGGAAACGCCCTGGCCCAGGGAGCCGGTAGACGCATCTACGCCGGGGCAGCGCTTGCAATCCGGATGGCCCTGAAGCATGCCGTTAATTTTGCGAAAGCTTTTAAACTCACTTCTGTCAAAATATCCCCGCTCTGCCAGAATCCCGTATAATGCCGGAGCAGCGTGGCCCTTGGACAATACGAAACGATCCCGATCCTCCCTGGAAGGATTCTTAGGATCAATATTCATTTGATCAAAATATAAAACAGTAAGTATCTCAACTGCAGATAGGGAGCCGCCCGGATGCCCGGAAGCTGCGTCAGCGGTCAGGTTAATAATATCCCGGCGCACAGCGCGGCAAGTTTTCTCTAAACTTGCAAGATTCATGATCTACCTCCTAAAATTTTACGCATAATCGTCTTTACAATATCAGAAAACGACAGAATTGTCAATGTACCGCTCCCGGGAAAATTAATAGAAATTTAGAATACTTTTAGAAACAAACCTTGTGAACTATGTTATACTATTAATGTTGGGGGCAAAAGGTATTTTGCCCCCTGATGCCAACGGATTGCTCCGCATTTCATGCCCCTGGCATATACTATTGATAGAAGTACAGAAAGGATGTTATTATCAGATGAAATTAAAAACCCGATTGGTGGTGGCTTTTGTAACGATTACGCTGATGCCAATCTTCCTTATATATATGGTAGTGGTAGGGCTGTCCAGCTACCAGACCAGAGCCTTTAACAAGGAATATGGCCTGACAGAGCAGATAGACCTGTTTTCCGGCAATTCGGTTCAGGCTTTTAACCGTCTGACCAGAAGATTTGAGGAGCAGATAAAAGAGACAGCCAGAACAGCGCCGGAGCAATTTGAGAATAAGGATTACTTGGTACAGCTAAATGAAGAGCTGGAGAAGTATTATGCATATTTAATTGTAAGGAAAGGAAACCGGATTTTTTTTACAGGGGACGAGGATTTTTCCATTGATGACGATATCCTGGTCCATCTGCCGGAGTATGGAAACGGCCGGGGCAGTGTGGAAGGCGGCCTTTACCTGGATGGAGAGAGTCAGCATTTGGTAAAGCAGCTGGACTTTACCTTTGGAGACGGGGAAGAGGGAAGTATATTCCTGATTTCCCAGGTAGACGAGTACCTGCCTGAGGTTAAGATGATGCTTCGGGAAATGCTGATTGCGGGGATACTGATCCTGATGATTGCAGGCACGGTTATGATAGTTTGGATATACCGATCCATTGTCCAGCCCTTAAGCAAGCTGGAGGAAGCTACCAAAAAGATCCGGGACGGCGACCTGGATTTTTCACTGGAAGTGGAGGAAGAGGATGAGATCGGCCAGCTTTGCCAGGATTTTGAGGAAATGCGGATCCGTCTGAAAGAATCCACCGAGGAAAAGGTTCAGTATGATAAGGAAAGTAAGGAGCTGATCAGTAACATTTCCCATGACCTGAAAACCCCTATTACCGCCATTAAAGGCTATGTGGAGGGAATTATGGACGGGGTGGCCTCCTCGCCGGAGAAGCTGGACAGATATATCCGAACCATATATAATAAGGCTAATGATATGGATAAGCTGATTGATGAGCTGACCTTTTACTCTAAGATTGATACCAACAAGATTCCCTACACCTTTTCCAAGATCAATGTGAGCGGATATTTCAGAGATTGTGCAGAAGAGGTGGGACTGGATCTGGAAGCCCAGAATATTGAACTTGGATATTTTAATTATGTAGAGGACGATATCTGCGTGATCGCTGATGCAGAGCAGCTCCGGAGAGTAATCAACAATATTATCAGCAATTCCGTAAAATACCTGGATAAGAAAAAGGGAATGATTAATATTCGGGTCAAAGATGTGGGAGACTTTATAGAAGTAGGAATTGAAGATAACGGCAGGGGAATTGCCGCCAGAGATCTGCCCAACATATTTGACCGGTTCTACCGCACCGATTCTTCCCGCAACTCTCAAAAGGGAGGCAGCGGAATAGGTCTTTCCATTGTAAAAAAGATTATTGAGGATCACAATGGCCGTATTTGGGCAACCAGTAAAGAAGGAATGGGGACAGAGATTCATTTTGTCCTCAGGAAATATCAGGAGGTTATTCAGGAATGAGCAGAATTTTAATCGTTGAAGACGAAGAAAGCATTGCAGAGCTGGAAAAGGATTATCTGGAGCTGTCCGGCTTTGAGGTGGAGATTGAAAACGATGGAACCGACGGCCTTAACAGGGCGCTGAATGAAGAATTTGAGCTTGTGATATTGGATCTGATGCTTCCCGGTACAGACGGTTTTGAGATATGCAGAAGAGTCCGGGAAAAGAAAAACATTCCCGTTATTATGGTATCTGCCAAAAAAGAGGATATTGACAAAATCCGCGGACTGGGCCTGGGGGCAGATGATTATATTACCAAGCCATTTTCCCCCAGCGAGATGGTAGCGCGGGTCAAAGCCCACCTGGCCCGCTATGAGAGACTGATTTCCAGCGGCCTGCCGGTAAATGATATTATTGAGATCCGGGGGCTTAAGATTGATAAGACAGCCCGCCGGGTGTGGGTTAACGGCCAGGAAAAAAACTTTACCACCAAGGAATTTGATCTTCTCACCTTTTTAGCCGAGAATCCCAACCATGTATTTACCAAGGAAGAACTGTTCAGCAAGATCTGGGATATGGAATCTATCGGAGATATTGCCACGGTTACGGTGCATATTAAGAAAATTCGGGAAAAGGTAGAGTTTAACACGGCCAAACCCCAGTATATTGAGACTATTTGGGGAGTGGGATATCGGTTTAAGGTGTGATATTGACATTACATGGGATTTCATTTTAGGTTAGCTGTCTTTATGCTTTCTGTCTAACCATTTGCATTGTCCCTATTCAGTTTTTCCTTGACAGCCGCCCCAGATACTGCTATAGTTGATTCTTGTATGAACGAGAGGATGAAAGGCCTGAGCGTGCCTGCTGCCTCTCGTTTTGTTATGGGAGAGAAAAAAGAGAGGATTATCAATATATGGAAAAACTGAAATTTGAGGATCTGCAGTTAGATGAAAGAATTCTGCGGGCAGTAGCAGATATGGGATTTGAGGAGACCTCCCCCATTCAGGGACAGGCCATTCCTCTGGCATTAGAGGGACAGGATGTTATCGGACAAGCTCAGACCGGAACCGGAAAAACGGCGGCCTTTGGTATCCCTCTGCTGGAGCGGATAGATCCGAAGGTAAAAAAACTTCAGGCAATTGTACTGTGCCCAACCAGAGAGCTGGCAATTCAGGTGGCAGAGGAAGTCCGCCGTCTGGCAAAATATATGCATGGAATCAAGGTGCTTCCGGTTTACGGAGGCCAGGAGATTGTCAAGCAGATCCGATCCTTAAAAGACGGCACACAGGTGATTATCGGAACTCCGGGCCGGGTCATGGATCATATGCGGAGAAAAACCATCCGCACAGAAGAGGTTCATACCGTAGTTTTAGATGAAGCGGACGAGATGCTGAACATGGGCTTTTTGGAGGACATGGAGACGATTCTGGGACAGCTTCCCAATGAACGTCAGACCATGATGTTTTCTGCAACCATGCCTTCCGCCATCCTGGAGATTGCCCGGAAATTTCAAAAAAATCCAGTAACAGTCAAGGTGGTGAAAAAGGACTTAACCGTACCGAAAGTAACCCAGTACTACTATGAAGTAAAACAAAAAAATAAAATAGAGGTATTAAGCCGCCTTTTAGATCTGTATGCGCCAAAACTGTCTGTGGTATTCTGCAATACCAAAAAAGGTGTGGAGGAAGTAGTGGAAGCTCTTCAGGGCCGGGGATATTTTGCAGAAGGCCTTCACGGCGATTTAAAACAGATCCAGAGAGATCGGGTTATGAACAGCTTCCGCAATGGCAAGGCAGATATTCTTGTGGCAACGGATGTGGCGGCCAGGGGCATTGATGTGGATGATGTGGAAGCAGTCTTCAACTATGACATTCCCCAGGATGACGAATATTATGTCCACCGCATTGGACGTACCGGACGCGCTGGCAGAGAAGGAAAGGCATTTAGCCTGGTGGTGGGAAGAGAAGTCTACAAAATGCGGGATATCCAGCGCTATTGCAAGACCCGGATTATCCCTCAGGCCATTCCTTCCTTAAATGATATTACCTCTATTAAAGTAGACAAAATTCTGGATCAGGTAAGAGATACCATAGAAAATCAGGATTTGGACGAAATGATAGATGTAATTGAGATGAAGATGATAGAAGAAGACTATACTGCCATGGAGCTGGCGGCGGCTCTGCTTCGGATTATTATGGGAGATGAGAATGAGGATATTGCAGAGAGCAGCCGTCCGGCCCGCTCCCTGGACGAGCTGGATACTTACCGAAGCCGTGGAAACGATAGGGACAGAAAGAGCCGAAGGGGCCGGGAAGAGCTTTCCGGCCGGGGCAGAGGACGAAAGACGCGGGCGTCAGAAAAGGTCTATGATTATATCTCCGGAGAGGGCGCAACCATGGCCCGGCTGTTTCTCAATATCGGAAAGACTCAGAACGTAACGCCGGGAGACATCTTAGGCGCGGTTGCAGGGGAGTCTGGAATACCGGGGCGGACAGTAGGAAGCATTGACATGTATGATGGCTACACCTTTGTGGAAGTGCCGGATGAATATGCAGATATGGTAATCCGTTCCATGAAAAATGCAAAAATAAGAGGAAAAAATGTCCATGCAGAGCGCGCTAATGAAAGGCGGTAAAGAGAGAAAATTTTAACAAATATTTAACATGATATTTATGCTAAAAGCTTGACTTTTCTATAGTGCGGCAATATAATCTAAACGAATGTGAATTTTCTAAATGAGGAGGAAATGTTATGAAGAAACTGAAAAGCCTGGCAGTTCTTTTTATCGCTGCTATGGTGCTGCTTCTTGTAGGATGCGGCCAGAAGTTTGATGCTCAGGGGTATATCCAGGGTGAGCTGGATGCAGTATTGAAGGGTGAGATTACAGACGACTATTTGAAGCTGGTTGATTCATCCAGAGAGGAAATCGAAGCAGAAAGCGCAGCAATGCTGGATGAGGTTATGGAGCAGTTCTCCGGTATGGGACTGTCTGATGAATTAGTTGGAAAATATCGTGACTATATGTCTGCATTAATGAAGAAATGCAAATATACTGTAGGTGAAGCTACTAAGGATGGCGATAGCTATACTGTTCCGGTTACTATTGAGCCCCTTCTGTTTGGCGACGCTATGGAAACCGCAATGGCTGGAACTGAAGAGGAGCTGATGGCTTGGGCCACAGAGGCAATGTCTTCTGGCGAAACTCCCACTGATGCCGAAATTATGGAAAAGACTTTTGAGCTGTTATATAACGCTTTAAATGCAAACTTAGATTCCATTGGTTATGGTGAGAGCAAAGAGCATGTCCTGAATGTAGTAAAGGGCAGCGACGGTAAGTATACCGTAGCAGAGGACGAAGTAACCGCTCTTGGAGCAAGTATGATCGATCCCGGTTCTTTCTAAACAGAATTACATAGTGAATAAGAGAAATGAGTATACTGCCTTGGTCTGAAATCCGACCAGGGCAGTTTTTTAATGAAAGTTATTGACATATGATAATTATGGAGTATAATAAACATATGCCAATTACAAAGGAGAATGTTCATGCCAAGACCCAATAAGGAAAAGCGAGTTTGCCGTCTGCCAAAGTGTCAGAAGTTTGTTCCTTCGGACAGAGGGGATGCAGGACAGATTGTTATATCTATGACAGTAGAGGAATACGAGTGTGTCCGGCTTATTGATTATGCAGGCTGTAATCAGGAAGCATGCGCCAAATATATGGGTACGTCCCGGGCGACGGTTCAGGCGCTTTATACCAGCGCCAGAAAGAAGCTGGCCCGGTTCCTTGTGGAGGCGGCGGTTCTCAAAATCGGCGGAGGGAATTTTGTGGTTGGTTTATCTGCCGCAGAGGACTCTCAGGGATATTTAAACAGCAGAATAGATGAGAAAGGGGATATTCACATGAAAATTGCAGTTACGTATCAGGACGGAGAGGTTTTCCAGCATTTTGGACACACCCAGCAGTTTAAAGTATATCAGGTAGAAGAAGGCGCTGTAGTTTCTTCAGAAGTTGTGGGAACAGACGGTTTTGGCCACGGTGCATTAGCCGGATTTTTACAGGAAAGGGGCATAGAAGTGCTGATCTGCGGAGGCATTGGCGGAGGCGCCAGAAATGCCTTGGCAGAGGCCGGAATTAAGCTTTATCCCGGCGCTTGCGGGGATGCAGACGCTCAGGTAAATTCTTTCTTAGCCGGCAATTTAAACTACAACCCGGATACCTTGTGCAATCATCACAGTCATGATCATGAGGAAGGGAACTGCCACCATCACGGGGAAGGAAACTGCGGCAGCCATCATCACGGAGAAGGAAACTGCGGAGGCCATCACGGACACGGCGGGGGAAACTGCAGCGTCCGCTAAAAACGGAACAAACGGTAAAATGCAGAGAAAAAACAGACAGAAAGCAGGGGGATTTTGTGCCTGTCAGGGTTGTAAATCCTGGTAAAACGGGTTATACTCATTCTTAGAAGCATATAAAAATGCGAAAGAGAGGGGTTCATAATGATTATTCAAAGCAGCAGAGTATGGATTGCCGGGCAATTTATGCCGGCTCAGCTAGAAGTAGAAAACGGAGTGATTACCAGAATTTACGGATACCAGGAAAAGCCTGCAGATGTTGATTATGGAGATAAGCGGATCGTACCCGGGTTTATCGACATCCATACCCACGGCGCTTATGGATTTGATACCAACGACGCAGAACCGGAAGGACTTCGGGATTGGATGAAGAGGATTCCGGAGGAAGGGGTTACTTCTATTCTTCCCACAACGGTTACCCAGATGCCGGATGTCCTCACTGCCGCAGTTGCCAATGTGGCAAAGGTGATTGAGGAAGGCTATGAAGGGGCCGAGATTTTGGGGATTCATTTTGAAGGCCCGTATCTGGATATGGAGTATAAGGGGGCTCAACCACCGGAAGCTATTGCAAAACCCAGCGTGGAACAGTTTAAAGAATATCAGAAAGCGGCAAAAGGCTGGATCAAATACATCACTATGGCCACTGAGCATGATGAGGACTTTGCCCTGGCCCGGTATTGCAGCCAGAACGGCGTAGTAGTCAGTATGGGCCATTCGTCCGCTACTTATGAACAGGCTATGATGGGAATTGCCAATGGAGCTACCTCCATGACTCATGTATACAACGGAATGACGCCGTACCATCACCGGAAACCCGGTCTGGTGGGAACCGCTTTTCGGGTGCGGGATATTTATGGGGAGATTATCTGCGACGGCTGCCATTCTCATCTGGCCTCGCTAAATAACTATTTTACTGCTAAGGGCCGGGATTATGCGATTATGATCAGCGATTCCCTTCGGGCAAAGCATTGCCCGCCTGGTGGAAACTATCAGCTTGGCGGCCATGACATTGAGATTGGACAGGATGGTCTGGCAAGATTAAAGGGTACCGAAACCATTGCCGGAAGCACTCTTTATATGAACAGGGGCTTAAAGATCCTGACAGAGCAGGCAATGATTCCCTTTGATGCTGCTTTAAATTCCTGCACCATCAATCCGGCCAGGGCGCTGCGGGTGGATAACAGAAAAGGCCGCCTGGCAGCGGGTTACGATGCGGATATAGCGGTATTGGAGGACAATTACGACGTAGTTCAGACCTATTGCCGTGGAAAAGCGATGCTGTAAGGCATTTTAATATGGAGAAAGAGCCGGCGCTTGCCGGACGAAAAGAAAAAAGGCAGACAGACAATGGCTTTCATAATGAAGCCACTGTCTGTCTGCCAGCGCATATCAGCTATTGATATTCCCATCTGCGGGGTTTCAATTGTTAGTATGCTATTTTCCAGAATAAATGAATTTCATTTTCGCCTTCCACTTTTTTCTTCCAGAAAACAGAAGTCCTGTTTGGCCCATGAGGGGTGTCAAAAGAATCCTCCGAAATTTTATAGCTGTCCATTCCAACTGCGCTCAAATCAATTACCTGTTCTGTCTGTCCCTTCTTATCATCAGAAGGATTTAAGCGCCTGATTTGGCAGCTGTCATAGGGACTGGTTTCAATGCTGCTGATTGGTCCTTTTCCGAATATAACCCGATTCTTCAGGTCAGATGCATCTTCTGAGAATGTGTCAAAGGTCAGATGAACTTCCTTTACGTTTATCTGGGAATCCGTTATAGAAAAAACATCTTCCCTGAGAATTTCTTTGCCTGTAAAAGTGTAAGTGGTAACTGCTTCGATGCCTTCTAAGGAGGAGGGGCTATCGTTGGAAATCAGACACAGTTTTTTTAAAATGATTTGACAGGAATTTTCTCCCTTTTCTTCAATAGAATCAAAGAAGCAGGCAGGGATTGCCTCACGGCCGTCCTCCAGCACGAGCTTTGGAACCAGAGCGCAGTGCTTTACATCAGGAACAGCCTCCAAAACACCGTTTTCTCTTGGAACAGGCAGGTAGGCATCCTTATTGTAGTAAGGCGTACCGCCGCTGATAAGGGGAAGGGACCACACATGTCCCTGGCTGCGGCAGATGATCAGGCCGCGGTCATATTCATTCTTGGCAAAACGGCTGAAAGAGAGACCTTCCGGCTGCTTTTTCAGTACATCCATATCTTTAAATTCTCTGGCGCAGTCATATCCAAGATTCTTCCACTGCTCAATTACGTCAATTATTTGCATAGAAAGACTTAAATTTTCACCAAGAATACGATTCTTATTGCGGTAGCCGTCAGTGCGGCGCCCCTTATCCCACATATTAACAGACTGCATTTCCTCATCATACCAGAAGAGGATCATGGTGCGGATACACTTTAAGCTGTAGGCATAAGCCAGAGTAAGCTCATCCTGTGTGAGAAGTCCGGGAAGCTGTGCCGCAGAGGCAAGGATCTGAAGGACGGCGGTTTCACCGTAAGCACCGATGCTTCGTCCGTAAGAAAAGCCCCAGCCTTCCTCATTTGCCATTTTAAGAACAATACGTGCGCTGCGCCCCAGCATATTTCGGATAAGCTGGGGCTCCGTCCAGTTAGTGGAAACTACCAGCTCTGTGATCTCCGCGGGGATCAGGATGCTGTAGCGGTCAAAACGGCCTTCGCCCTTTGTTTCATCCATAAAGCCGTACTCGCCGGAATAGTGGGAGATATGATTCATCAGATGGTCTAACAGAATGGCACTGTTTCCAGGTTCATCCCAGCCCAGCAGTTCACGGTAGCGGGCAATGCCGAAGGCCACGCCATAGTAGTTTGTAGGTTTGTGGATAAGTGCATAATTATTGTTTGCATCAACAAAGGTATGCCAGTCCATAGATTCACAAAGAGTTGTATCTGCTGCCTGACTTACAGCCTGGTCATAGAGACCGGCCAGCTTTAGCTGATACAGACCCCTGATTCCGTTTAAGATACCCCAGGTTTCCATTTTCATGGAAGAACACATATCAATAATGGATCTTAAAGCGTTAAGCATTTGTCTGCGTTCATCCTCATCAGCAGCAAAGTGCAAAGTTACATAGCTGCATAGGTTTATAACCTTTCCTCCAACGAACTGCGCCTTCTCATTGTATCCAGGAACGCCATCTATGGTGATATTCTCTTTTTCATCTGCAATCTTCCAGAACAGACTGCACATTCTCTGCTGAAGCAGCTCCAGACATTGCTGATTTGTGATAGTTTGTTTCTTCATATTTGACCTCATCAGATTAAAAAGCGTTTATGTAAGAGCCGGAGCACCGCTTATGTTTATTCTTTTACCGCTCCAACCATGGTTCCCTTTGTAAAGTATTTCTGCAGGAATGGATATACGCAGAGGATGGGAACTGTGGCTACCATAATGGTTGCATACTTAATGGACATTGCAATGGACTCCGCATCAGCCACACCAGCGCCGGAACTCATACTGGATACGTCATTCTGCAGCAGGATTTCACGAAGGATAACCTGCAGCGGGTACATTTCACGGTCGCGGAGAATTGCGGAAGCCCAGAACCAGGAGTTCCATGTGCTTACGCCGTAGTACAGAACCATAACTGCGATGATGGCCTTTGACAGAGGAAGTACGATGGTTATAAGAATCTTCCAGTGGCTTGCGCCATCAATCTGAGCAGCTTCGATAAGGCTGTCCGGAATAGACTCAAAGGAGGTTCTCATGATTACCAGGTTGTAGGTGTTGATAGCGAAGGGAATGATCAGCCCCCACAAAGTGTTTGTCATGTGCAGATCCTTCAGGTTTAAGTAGAAAGGAATCATACCGCCTGAGAAAAACATAGTAAACATGATCCCCATCATAATAGGCTTTTTAAAAGGCACGTTCTTTCTTGAAAGGAAATAGGCTCCAAGGGAGGTCATGATGATATTGATAGGAACGCCCACAAACAGCAGAAATAAGGTGTTTAAGTAGCCTTTCAGGATCATTGGATTATCAAATACTTTTGCATAGGCGTCCAGATTAAAGCCTGCAGGTTTAAGAAGCAGGCCGGAATGCTGCGTCAGCAGGTTGGAATCGGAAAATGACGCCATAGCCACGTACCACACAGGGTAAACGCACAACAGAATGATCAGGCTCAGTATTATATAGTTAAGTACATTGAAAACCCGCTCGCCTGCGGAACGGCGTACCTTGATTGACTTAGTTGTTTTTGCCATAATATAAAGTACCTCTCTTCAAATCATTACCAAAGGCTTGTTTCGCTGAATTTCTTTGACAGTTTGTTTGCCGCAAGGAGGAATACAAGGTTGATAACGGAGTTAAACAGACCGATAGCGGTGGAATAGCTCCAGTCCTGATCGATCAGACCGATACGGTAAACATAGGATGAGATAATGTCAGCAGTTTCGTAGGTTGATGGGTTATAGAGCAGAATGGTTTTTTCATATCCCATGCTCATCAGCTTTCCGATTTTCAGGATAAGCATGATAATGATAGTGGGAGCAATGCCGGGAAGCGTTACATTAAGCATCTGCTTCCATTTGTTCGCACCGTCGATTTCTGCAGCCTCATAAAGCTGGCTGTCAACGCCGGAGAGGGCGGAGAGATAAATGATAGTTCCCCAGCCTACCTGCTGCCAGATATTGGAGGCGATATAAATCGTGCGGTAGAGGTTGGGATTTTGCAGAAGCGGGCTGCGCTCGCCGCCGAAAAACGTGATAATATCATTAAAAAGGCCTGTAGAAAGACTAAAGTCAGTCAGCATACCGCATACAACGATCAAAGAAATGAAGTGAGGCAGGTATGTAATGGTCTGTGCTACATTTTTAAAAAGTTTATTATGTATTTCGTTAAGCATCAACGCCAGAATGATGGGCGCCGGGAATCCAAAGATGATATCATAAAGACTCAGCTTTAAGGTGTTGATCATCAATCTTCCAAAGTAAATATCGTTGAAGAACCGTTTAAAGTTATCCAGACCCACCCACTCGCTGCCGGAAACGCCAAGTCTCGGAACATAATCCTGGAAAGCAATAATGGCGCCGTACATGGGCTTGTAACAGAATAAAATGTAAAACAGCAGGACGGGCAGCACCAGGATATACAAGGAACGGTTTCTTACCCAGTCGGCTTTGAGTTTTTTCTTAAAATTGTTCATAATTTGTTTCTCCTATAGGGCTGATACCACCAATGTCCGGTTGCTCACTGATGGTAAACGGGATGTTGCAGACAAATGACAGCATCCCGTTAAAAATACAATCAGAATGGTTGCAATTATCTTGTCTTATATCTTTCGTAGGCCGCATTCTGGATTTCCAGAGCGCGCTCAAGTCCCATTTTCTCCATGTTTGCTACATACTCACCAAATTCGCTGATGTCTGTGTCTCCGAAGATGAACTTCAGTGTCATCTCATCGCGGTAGGTGTTGATCTGGTTCATGATGGTGGAGAACTCCTTGCTCTCATCAGAGGTTGGAGTGATTGGAGGCATTACATGTGCTGCGCCGTTGGAGCTTGCTGCACCCCAGATATTTGGAGTTTCTTTCTGAGGCTCCATAGTGTAGTACTGTGTTACATATCTCTTATCCTGTACGAAGGGGCCATTATAGTTGCCGCGGATGTAAGCGCTCATTGCCTGACCTACAGGCCATCCGTTTGGATTATTTAAGATTTCATCTGTGTAGATCGGATCGCCGCTTTCCATGGTATAGGTAACGCCTTCGGCGCCAAAGTTGTAGTACATATGGCCTTCATCACTATAAGCCCAGTCAAGAAGTCTGGCTGCGCGCTCTATATCCTCACAGCTGGTAGTGATAGCCGCGCTGGAACGGCCGGAGTAAGGAACCTCAACATGGCCGAATTCTGCCTTTTTGCCCTTCTCAGTAGATGGCTGCGGAGCTGCTTTCAGATTATAATCAGGGTTGGTCTGCTGTGCTGCTGCAAGCCATGTACCCATTCTGGAACCTGCCTGGCCTAAAGATGCGCCTGCTGTTCCGTTTGTAATCTTAGCGGAAACCTGATCACTCTTCATGGTTGCAATGTCTGCGTCAAGAAGTCCTTCAAAGTACCACTGACTCATGGTCTCAAGATAGTTCTTATAACCTTCCTCAGCTGCGCCGAAGTGTACCTTGTCGTCGCTTCCAATATAGAAGGAGTAGTTTGTGTCAAATGCAGCTACAAATGGATTTGCACCAAGGTACTGGTTGTTTGTATATTCAAAGGTATAAGGAGCTGTACAGCCCTTTTCCTCCTTAAATACAGTCAGGACTGTGTGCCACTCATCAATTGTTTCGGGAACTTCAAGGTTTAATTCCTCCAACCAGTCAGAACGGAGCATAAGACCGATGGTATTTAACAGTGTTTCATCACCTCTGACAAATGGGAAGCAGTAGTAGTTTCCGTCATCTGTCTTGCAGGCACGGTCGATATCCGGGTTTTCTGCCAGATATGCTTTCAGGTTAGGACAATACTGATCCATAATATCATTTAATGGAACAATAACTCCGTCTCTGATTGCTTTCTCAGGACCGCCTGGATAATCAGAAATCCAATTGTATTCCATAATGTCCGGCAGGTCGCCGTCAGCAATAATAAGGCTGAACTGCTCTTTATCCTGGCCCTGAGGCGGCTGAAGAAACTCAACGTTAATACCAGTATTTTCCATTAGACCCTTTGCAAAGGGGGTATCTCCCAGGCTGGCGAAGTTTGCTGTTACCGTTGTGGTAGGCTGCAGCCAATACTGAAGGGTTTCGCCCTCTGCCATTGGATAACTGAACTCTGCCGGAGCTGCCGTCCCGCCGCTCTCGCCCTCGGACTTTGCCTCAGTCTTTTCTGCTGCCGGAGCAGATGTTTCCGCTTCCTGCTTTTGGCCGCAGGCTACAAGACTCACAATCATAGATGCAGCCATTGCTGCTGCAGCTGCGTGCTTTAAATAGCTGTGCTTTTTCATAGTTATGTAATTCTCCTTCCTTTTGGCAGTTGTGCAATCTGCGCTGCTCACTACCGTGAATATGTTTGATGACATCACTTTACACGGTTTTTGGTTAAAAATATATAAAAAAAATTGCAAATTCATGTGCAAAATCGGCAACATGAATTTGCAATTTTTAAAATCAATGTGCAAAACCTTATTTTTTACCGTTTTTTAGCTGACCTGGGGTAATTCCGCGGTAGCGCTTGAAGGTACGGATAAAGCCGCCGCTGTCACGGAAACCGGAGCGCTCTGCCGCTTCTACCACGCTGACGCCATCCATTAAAAGGGCTTCAGCGTAGGTGATACGCTTCATATTAATATATTCCAGCAGGCTTCGGCCAGTCTGCTTTTTGTAAATATTTGAAAGATAGGAGGGAGAGCGGTCAAAATGCTGGCTTACAATGGAGATATTTAAGTCAGGGTTAGAAAAATGTTCATCCACAAAGGACTCTATCTCACGACTGAAATTACAGTTGTCATTTGTTTCCTGGCGCAGGGATTCAATATTTTCACATATTTCTTTTGCTGCGTTCAGCAGCTGATTCCTGGTTTCCTTCATGGAACTCTTGATAACACTTTCCTTTGGAAGTGCTATTTCAGAGGCAGCGTCTGTGTAGCCTCCCTGGGCAGCTCCCTTTAAAAGGCTTCCAATTACTTCATATACAAGACTGCGGTACATATTTAGGGAGACTTTTCCGCCCAGACGATTCTCAAAAACTTCCAGAATACATTCTTCGGCTACCTGGAAGTTTCCCACACTGACTGCACGTATCAGCTTTTCTTCTATATCTTCCAGAAAATCATATTTTGGTTCAATACCGCGGATATCTACTACACTGATGATATTCTCGTCCAATGGGGCCAAATATTCAAATAGCTCCATGGCTTCCTGGTAGGAGGCTCTGATTCCGCTTTGCCCCGGGTGCACGGAACCAATAAGGCCGTAAATATCAAAATGGAAGGGGCTGTAAACCATTTCCTTAAGCTGTTCAATGAGCTCGCGTATATTCTCTGCAGCATTCTCTTCCTGTTCCGGCAGGTTAAAGATAGCGGTTACCCGGTCGCCAAGTTCAAAGCACTCCACATGATAGCGGCCTTCTGCCAGTTCAGAGAAGATATTATGTATAATAAAGCGTCTGAGACCGGAAGCCTGTTCATCTTCCGGCTCTCCTGAGGCAATGGGTTTGGCCATAAGGATGACGACAAGAAAATTTTTATGGATAAAACGAATGTCGTAGCGCTCCAGCTGCTCCGGATCACATTCTGTGCTTAACAGCTGCCATAAATAAAATTTGTGCATATGCTTCTTATTCTTATCCAGCAGCTTTTGGGTATTTATATTTTTCTGGAGTATATGTTCCACCTGACTGCTAAGCCACTGTACCTCATCAGAACCCGGGCCAAAAGCCGGCGCAGTATACGCCTGCTCCCGAATCATAGCCGCCATCCTGCGGAAGGGGTTGTAATTCTTTCCTGCCAGATACCAGGAAAGTCCGAAGCCGGTACAGATGCTGAGAAAAAGTCCCAAAATAAACAAGGTTCTGACCTGGCTGACGTCCTGGGCAAAAAGCCCCGATTCTGTGGCCATAAGATACACCCAGTTGGTCTGTTCGGAATCTACTGAAGCAGCCCAGAGATTTCCGCCCAGTGTTACGCTCTCATAATCCTTTGCTTCTGCAAGAGCCGAAAAATCGGCCTCATTCATGGGAAGGGAGGCGTCAACAGAGCGGATAAGGAGAGAATCTTCCATTTGTATCATCAGCTCCATATTACTTTCACTGCCTTCAGCAGAAAAAAGGCGCTTTTGCAGCTGATCAGGGTCAAAGAGATAGGCGATGGTTGCCGTATCAAACCTTCCGCTGCTGTCTTTGATACTTAAAAGCATAGTCGGATATTGCTTGTTATCAGATCCGGGAAGCATCAGGATATCATATTGGTGATGATCCTGCAAAAGGGTACGTATCTGTTCCTGACTTGCTGCTTCCTTATTCAGATACAAGTTATAATACATATCAAAGTCCATATTTCCGTCTGTGCTTACAATTTTATCAGGTCCGGAAAAGTAGATAAAAGCTTTTTTCAGCATAGGCTCTGTGCTGCCCCGCCTTATAAGCTCCTTATAGAGTTGGAACAGAGCCTGGGAATGGTCTTTCGAAAGGGGGCCCTCAATTCCTGCAAGCTCCTGAACGGTGGTATTCAAAAACCATTGGCTTTCAAAATTCCGGGCATTTTCCAGCTGAGCGTCAATATCCTGTTTGACCATTTCCAGGATGTTCTGGCCCATGCGGTCAGACTGACGCTACATCAGTTTCACAGTATAGGTGTAAAAGAAGGTGGAAATGATAATGGGTATGCCCAATATAATAAGAAAGGACAGCAATAGCTTTCCATAAATTCCAAAGCGTTTCTGATAAAGCCGTTTTAGTTTTTCCACAATATACTTCTCCTAATTTGACATGTCAGTATTGCTATTATATCAAAATTTATGATAATTTTCCAGATTCACATAGGCAATTTTTGAAATTCTATACTCATTTTAGTAAGTACTATTGTTTATATAAGGAAACATTCTTACACTAAAAGTATTTCAAAGGATTTTAGGAGGATGAGACATATGTTGGATTTAAAACGGGATTACTCCATAAAGCCGGAACTTGAAAAGCTGGTTTCCACAGAGTATTTAAGAAAAAGGGCCCAGATTTACCTTACAGAAAAAAACCCGCATATTACAGATGAGAGCTGCGGGCACAGCCCGGGGACTCCTCACGATTTTTATTCGGAAGGTGATTACTGGTGGCCTAATCCGCAGACTAAGAACGGGCTTCCCTATATCCGCAGGGACGGGGAAAGCAATCCGGATAATTTCAGCGGCCACAGGCTTATCCTGCGAAGAATGCGTAATCAGGTAAGTACATTGGCGCTGGCCTACAAGATGTTTGGAGACGAGATTTATGCGGCAAAGGCTGTTCAGGTACTAGAAGAATATTTCATTGACGAAAGCACGAAAATGAACCCAAATCTGGATTATGCCCAGGCTATTGCGGGAATCTGTACCGGCAGAGGCATCGGAGCCATTGACACGATCCATCTGGCAGATGTGCCCTTTGCCATAGAGGCTTTGAAAGGCTCCCAGGCAATGACGGAGAAGATTTATCATAGTCTGACAGACTGGTTTGCAGCATATCTGGGCTGGTTTTTAAGCTCCAGAAATGGAATTGAGGAAATGAACACAGAAAACAATCATTGCGTGTGCTATTTTATGCAGGCAGCCGCATTTTCCCGCTTTACTGATAATATACAGCTGCTGGAATTCTGCCGTATGCAGTATAAGACGCGCCTGCTGCCCCAGATGGAACAGGACGGATCCTTCCCCCTGGAGCTTGCCAGGACAAAACCATACAATTATTCCGCCTTCCTGCTGGACAATTTAACCAGCATATGTCAGCTGCTCTCCACACCGGAGGATGATCTGTGGCTCTATGAAACAGCAGACGGTAAAAGCTACAAAAAGGCGCTGGATTTTTTGGAGCCCTATATCTTGGATAAATCTATCTGGCCCTATCCGAAGGATGTGGAACATTTTGACGCCTTTCCCGTGCGCTATTCCTTCCTGATTTTTGCTGGCCATGCCCTGGGACGACAGGAGTTAATCGACTTTTATTTAAGCCTGCCTGAGAAAATTACGGACGAGGAGGCACTGCGGAATCTGGCGGTTCGGACGCCTGTTTTGTGGATGTAGGAATAAAGGCGTTGTCCCCAAATACCTGGGACAGCGCCATAGGCTGGTACTGATGGTAAAGGCAGCTTATATGGCCTGACGCAGACGGAGAATTCTCCTTTTTGCAAAAGTAATATGGTATTCTCTGCAAATCTGACGGATAGTGAAAAAGCCGATAACAGCAGACAAAAGGCCTACGCCGATATTACTTACAGCCATGACAATGCCCACACTGATACTTCCCAAAGAGGTGAAAGTCTGAAGACCCCACAGAACCGGGATGCGAAACGCGAATACCCGGCAGAAATTAATAAACAGAGTGGCTTTGGTTTTTCCGAAACCATAAAGCATCCCTACTACTGCAGAATTAATTCCCAGAGGGATAGCGCCCCAGGCCTCAAAGCGATAGATGCCCATAATCATCTGCTGAAAGGCCGGATCGTTTTGGGCAAAGGCCCAGGAAATCTGACGGAGGAACACCAGATTCAAAACCATGGTGACAGCACTGACTCCCACGTTTACCGCCGCAGTGCAGAAGAACACATGAAGGGCGCGGGCGGGTTTTCCGGCTCCCAGGTTTTGGCTGATAATGGCGGAGCTGCCGTCCTGAAAGCCAATATGAGGGGTAGTGCTGATGCCGCCGATGTTGTTGGAGATTCCAAGGGCTCCCACGGTTAATGCTCCATAAACGGTACTCATAGAGTTGACCAGAACTTTCCCCAGAGAAAACGCCGCTTTTTCCACGATTACCGGGCCGGATATGGACAAAACCGGAAGGGCTACTCTTTTATTAAAAGAAATACCAGACAGAGAAAAGCCAAAGGCGCTGCCCGGCTGGCAGATATGAAATGCCGCCACGGAAAACATCAGAGCCTGAGAGATAATAGTGGCAGCGGCGATCATATGAATCCCCATATGGAATACATAGACAAAAAGGGCTGTCAGGGTTAATTTTACTGCAATCACCAGCAGGTTAAGATACAGAATCCTTCTGGAATTACCTCTGGCGCGCTCAACAGCGATATAAACGTGATTGAAAAACATAATCACCATGCCGATGAGATCCAGACGAAAATAAGAAACACCATCAGACATAAATTCTTCCGGAGTACCAGCCAGCCGCAGGAATTCAGGGGTGAAAGGAAGAAGCACGGCCAGCAAAAGGATGCTGACAGCAGCACACAGAGCGTATAAAGTACTGACCCGATTTTTTACCAGATCCAGATCTCCGGCGCCGTAGGCTTCGCTGATTTTCATACCGGCCCCCACCGCTAATCCTCCGCCTAAAGCTGCCAAAGTCATATCAAGCTGAGCCAGATAAGATACGGTCGAAACGGCAGAAGAACTGATGTGGGCGGCCATCATAGAATCCAGGATCTTAAAAAGCTGATTTAAACTCTCATAAAGAGCTAAAGGCAGGCTGACATACAGGACTACCTTCCAGGGCGGAGAATTCAGGGAAAATTCCCGGAATTTTTCGTCTTTTTCGGATAAAGCGGCTTGGGATTTCATAGAAAGGTTCCTTTCTGCAAAGTAAATTTGACACGGAGATATCCTTGTTTGCTGAGGGTATCATAATACAAAAATCAAAGCATTTCCATAGATTTTCTGTCCGATTTTTCAAATACTACAGATTTTTTGTCCTTTCTTGAAAAAATAATAAACAGCGGCAAAGCATTGCAGCTTACCGCCGGGTAGACACAAAGCTGATTGTAGATTCTCTGGCAATGACGCGAGACTCTAATTCGTACATATATGGCTCTGTACCATTGTTGATCTGATCCAGCAAAACTTCCACGGATTTTTTTCCAATCTCATCCAAAGGCTGAGCTAGGGCGGTGAGCTTGGGGCTGATTTCCTTGGCCAGCAGGGAATTGTCAAAACCGGCAATGGCAATGTCCTGTGGAACTGCATATCCAAGCTCACGAAAAGCAGCGATGGCTTCACAGGCTGTAATGTCATCATTGGCCAGATAAGCCTCACAATGTAGTCCTGAATTTGCGGCATACTCTTTTACCAGCTTATAGACCAGGCTGGCATTCATATTCTCCGGCGCCGGACATTCAATTACATCGGTCAGATTGATTCGGCTGGCAGACAAATACTGCTGAAACCCTGCGTATTTTATGGCGGAGGTAGATTCTTTAGTAGGGCCGATATATCCTATTTTTTGAAACCCCATGTTCACAAAATGCTTGGCTATCTGCTGGCCGCCGTTATAATGGGAGATATATACGCTGCTAAATCCCTCCATCTTTTTGGTAATCATCACTGCCGGAACCTGCAGGCGCTGATAGGCGGGCAGACTCTGCTCCGTAGAAACCGGGACTGCGATTACGCCATCCACTTTTCTCTGGCGCAGCTGGGCAAGGATGTTTTTCTCTTTGTCCAGACTGCGGTGCGTATTGCAGATAATAACGCTGTATCCTTCATAAAATGCCTGGTTTTCTATGGATTCTATGATTTCACTGAAAAAAGGGTAGGCAATTTCCGGAACCAGCAGGCCGATGATGTTTGTCCGGTTTCCTGCCAGGCTTTGGGCGATGAGATTCGGTTCATAATCCAGTTCTTTGACCCAGTAGAGTACCTTTTGGCGTGTCTCTGCTTTGACAGAAGGGTGGTTGGAGAGAACCCTGGAAACGGTGACCCTGGAGACCCCCGCTTTATCGGCAATATCCTGCATACTGACCATGGCGTTACCTCCTTCATACATTTGAATCTGTAATCTCATATAGGGATATTTTATTCCTGACCACCACTGTTGTCAAGAATAGAAAAGCCACCCGGCCGGGTGGCTTATTCTATCATGCTATCATGCTCATCAGCTGGCCGCCGGGCTTAAACTGGCCGGAAGCTGCAGCTTCAACAGAGACCAGCTCCCCATAGACAGCAGGAGGAACCTCCTTTTTATTTCCTTTGGGAGTTGTCGGCTTCCATAACTTCCGCAGGTACTGCGAAGAACCAGCACAGGCAGAAAGCGGCGGTAAAGGTAGCAAGGGCAAGTAATACATACATTGCCAGCTGAGAAGGAGAGTATATGTACAGCAGCAGTCCCGGAATAGTGGTTATGCCGTTGCCGGTGCCCTTCATTCCAAGCAGCATGGCGATCATGCCGGCTATACCATTGATGGAGCAGCTGAGAAGAAACGGCTTCATGCCATAACGCAGGATGACACCGAATAAAGCTGGTTCACCGATACCCAGCAGGGCAGATGCCGTGGCGCTGGGACCGATGGCGCGAACTTCTTTTTTCCTGGCCTTTAAGGAGATGGCAAGACATACGCCGGCGGAGGAAAAGCCGCACATACACAAAATGGCGTTGAAAGGGTTAAATCCGGTGCTGGCCAGCAGGCTGATCTCCAACATATTGAAGATATGGTGGACACCGGTAAGGGTGATAATAGACCAGAAGAAGCCTACTATCAGACCGCCAATGCCAAGAGGAAGTTCCAGTGCATATTCTACAATGACTAACAAAACATTTTCCAGCGCATGCAGAAGCGGCCCGATTACCAGAAGAGACAAAATTAACATAACAAACAGTACCAGAAAAGGTGTAAGCATAAAGTCGAAAACTGCCGGAACTGTTTTTCGCAGTTTCTTTTCCAGCTTACTGCCTATGACGCCTGCTACGAAGGCGGGGAGAATACTGCCCTGATAACCGACGATAGGAATAAAGCCAAAAAGCATCAGCGGAGTTACGCCGCTGGAAGGGTCTGCCACAGAGTAGGCATTTGGCAGGGAGCCATTTACCAGCATCAGTCCAAGAATTAGACCGAGTACCGGAGAGCCGCCAAATACACGGAACGTGGACCAGCATACAATAGCGGGCAGGAAAGCGAAAGTAGTACCGGAAAGCACGTCCACCAGAACCTGGAATGTCTTGGGTATATCCGCATTGGTCATACCAAGTAAAGACAGGAAATTATCATTGAGTAAAGCGCCTTTCAGACCGAGAAACAAACCTGTAGCTACCAGGGCGGGGATGACAGGGACAAATACATCCCCAAAAGTACGGATGGCTTTTTGCAGTTGGTTTTTACCATCCATTTTTGCTTCTTTTGCTTCGCTTGCAGTGGTTTCGGCAATACCAAGCTGTATTATCTGCTCATAGACACGGTTGACATGGCCGGTGCCGAAGATAATCTGATATTGTCCGGCTGTAAAGAAAGTTCCTTTCACAGCATCAATTTCGCCGACTTTTTCGTCGTCGGCCAGAGAACGGTCTGCGACAATAAGGCGCAGGCGGGTGGCACAATGGGCGGCAGACTTGATATTTTCCGATCCGCCGACGGCCTGAATGACTTCTTTTGCTATTTTTGCATAATCGTAGTTCATAGCATCCTCCTTGACGTTTTGTCTTAATATACAATACGACTGTACAAAATGTACACGCGTTCATAAAGTGAGAATATCACGTATTAGAATGTAAAGTCAATACTATATTAGAAAAAAGTACATTTTCAGCATTTCAGACAAAAGACGAGGTGATGCTTTGTTAAAAACAGAAAAAGAGATAGGGCAGATTGACAGTATAGTTTGAGGAATGTATAATAATTTTAATGAAAGCGCGTACATAATAAAATTATATTTAAGGAGGTTATCATGGATCAGAAACTGATTTTTTTGGATATTGACGGTACACTGACAGAACCGGGGAAAAATGTCCCGCCCCCATCAGCAGTGGAAGCAGTCCGACGGGCCCGTGGAAAGGGCCACAAAGTAGTATTGTGTTCCGGGAGGAATTATGGGATGCTTTTTCCTGTGCTGGAGTTTGGCTTTGACGGTCTGATCGCCAGTGCCGGCGGTTATATTGAGTATAATGGCCAGGTGGTTTACGACTGCCCCATGACTCCGGAGCAGCAGGCCCGGGTACTGGATGTTTTTAAGGAAAGCGGCATTTACCGTACCATAGGGGGAAGAAGTCACAGTTATACTGATGAGGGGTTTAAGGAATTCCTTGCGGAAAATGGACAATCCAAGGCAAACAGCGAGCTGCTGCGGTGGCGGATTCAGATTGAGAATGAACTGAACATCCAACCCATGTCAACATACGATGGGGAACCTATTTATGGCATGGCATTTATGAGCAGGGGGGCGGAGCGTCTGAAAAAGCCCATGCAGCTACTAAAGGATGAATTTGATTTCTGTATTCAGGACGAAGATGCCTGCGGCATTGTGAATGGGGAACTGGCCAGTAAAGCATTTAATAAAGGGAAAGCAGTGGAAAGATTATGTGAATTTTTGAGTATTCCCAGGACGGATACAATTGCTGTCGGAGACAGCATGAACGATCTGGAGATGCTTCAGGCTGCGGAAATCGGGGTCTGCATGGCAAACGGAAGCCCTTCTCTGCAGAAGGTTGCCGATATGATCTGCCCGTCAGTAACAGAAGACGGCCTTTACCATGCTTTTGAAAAACTGGACCTGATTTAGGAAAGAAGGTGGAAAGAATGGCTGAGAAAGACGAAGCACGGTTTCAAAATCGCATGAACCGCCATATAGAGGAGCTGAGATGGTTGTACATGGAACTCTATAACAATGAATCCATGTTCGCGGAACTGTGCCAGAATCTATACGAATTTGCCAAAGAGCGTCCAACGGCATTGAAAAAGCGGGATTTGGAGCGGGAAGCGGACCCTGAGTGGTACAAGTCCAACGCCCTTACAGGGATGATGATGTATATTGATAATTTTGCCGGGAATCTGAATGGATTGGGGGAAAAGCTGCCCTATATCCAACAGACAGGAGTAAATCTTCTTCATCTGATGCCTTTTCTGGATACAGTGCCCGGACGCAGCGACGGCGGTTATGCTGTGGCAGATTTCCGCAAGGTACGTTCCGATCTGGGTACGATGGAGGATTTGGAAAAGCTTTCTGCCCTTTGCCATAAAAAAGGTATCAACCTGTGCATGGACTTTGTAATGAACCACACCAGCCAGGACCACGAATGGGCGAAAAGAGCCCGCCAGGGGGAGGGGGAGTACATGAGCCGGTATTTCTTTTTTGCCGATCCTTCTATACCGGCAGAATATGAAAAAACCGTGCCCCAGGTATTTCCCACCACTGCTCCGGGAAACTTTACATGGCTGGATGACTGCAGGCATTATGTTATGACTACTTTTTACCCCTATCAGTGGGATTTAAACTACCGGAATCCCCGGGTGTTCAATGAAATGATGTACAACTATCTGTTCCTGGCAAACAAGGGAATGGATATGATCCGCATTGATGCCGTGCCGTACATATGGAAGGAACTGGGGACCGACTGCCGCAACCGTCCACAGGTTCACACTATTGTCCGAATGATGCGGATGATAGGCGAAATTGTCTGCCCAAGCGTGATACTGCTGGGGGAGGTGGTCATGGAACCGGTAAAGGTAGTGCCATACTTTGGCAGTATTGAAAAACCGGAGTGTCATTTATTATACAATGTGACCACCATGTGTACTACGTGGCATACTGTGGCTACCCGGGATACCCGTCTGCTCCGCAGGCAACTTGATACAGTGAACGCCCTGCCGAAAAAATATGTATTTCTGAATTATCTTCGCTGCCATGACGACATTGGCTGGGGGCTGGATTATGAGTGGCTCCATCAGAACTTTGGCACAGACGAGGTTCTTCATAAGCGGTATCTGAATGATTATTTCCAGGGGTTTGCGGGTTACAGTACCAGCAGGGGGGAGCTTTACAATGATGACATTACCAGCGGTGACGCCCGGCTATGCGGCACTACAGCCAGCCTGTGCGGTATTGAAAAAGCAGGGTTTGAGCAGGATCATGAGGCGATGGAACGGGCGGTACGGTTTGACCTGACACTGCACGCCATGATGTTTATGCAGACCGGGATTCCCATGCTGTATAGCGGGGATGAACTGGCGCAGGTAAATGATTACAGTTATAAGGAAGATCCGAAAAAAGCGGATGACAGCCGTTACCTTCACCGGGGCAGGCTGAGGTGGGAGCTGGCGGAACATATGCACGATTTGGAAACCCCTGAGGGAAAAGTGTTCTCCGGACTGAACACGCTGGTTGCCCTGCGGGGGACTTCCCCGGCATTTGGGACCGGAGCAGACGTGTGGACTCTGGATACCGGTGATGACGGGCTGCTTGCTGTTGGACGTTATGCCGGAGGACAGAAGATCATCGGCGTCTTTAATTTTACCCAATGGGAAAAGACAGTTACTTTCGCCTATGATCCAGGGGAATTCGTGGATATGCTGACGGGCGAAACTCATTTGCTGCAGGATTTGGTAATCCCTGCTTACGGTTTCTATTATTTGGAACAATGGAACGGAGAGTGTGATTATGGCGATCAAAATTGATGACCAGCACAGAATTTTTACATTACATACCCAAAATTCAACTTATCAGATGAAAGCGGATGCCCAGAATGTCCTGCTCCATACATATTATGGCGAAAAAACGGATGACAGTGACAAAGCTCTTTTATTTTATCAGGCGGACAGAGGCTTTTCGGGTAATCCGTATGAAATAGGAAAGCGTGACAGGACCTATTCCATGGACTCCCTTTTGCAGGAATACAGCTGTTTTGGCACGGGTGACTACAGGATAACTTCTCTGAGAGTACAGAATAATGACGGAAGCCAGGCGGCGGAGCTGCGTTATACCGGATACCGGGTACAGAAAGGAAAATATGCGATTCCGGGTCTTCCGGCGGTGTATGCCAACGAGGGGGAGGCAAAAACTCTGGTTATCCGGCTGGCAGATCCGTATTCTTGTATGGAAGTTGAGCTCTATTATGGAATACTGGATGAAATGGATGTCATTACCAGGGCTGTAAAAATAACAAATCAGGGAACAAAAGATATTATTTTAAAGAAAGCGGCCAGTATGAACCTTGATTGGGAATACGGTGATTTTGAGTGGATCTCTTTTTATGGAAGACATAGCATGGAAATGAACTTTCAAAGAGAGGGAATCCATCATGGTATACAGGCAATTGGAAGCGTCAGGGGGACAAGCAGCCACCAGTATAACCCTTTTATCATTTTGTGTGAAAAAGGGGCAGATGAGACAATGGGAAGCTGCTATGGTTTTTCATTTGTCTACAGTGGGGAGTTTTTGATAGAGGCAGAGAGGGATCAGATTGACAGAACCAGACTCATCTGTGGGATTCATCCTGACAATTTTTCGTGGACTCTGCATGGTGGAGATACGCTTTGGCTTCCCGAAGTGATTATGACCCACAGCGGGAGCGGCTTGGGCAAGGTAAGCCGAAATATTCACAAAGTAATCAGGGAACATATCTGCCGGGGTGAATGGAAAGATAAACAGCGACCGGTTTTAATCAATAACTGGGAGGCAACCTATTTTGACTTTACCGGAGAAAAACTGATTGCCATTGCGAAAGAGGCAAAAAAACTGGGGATTGAATTGTTTGTAATGGATGATGGCTGGTTTGGGAAGAGGGAGGATGACAGTTCCGGCCTGGGCGACTGGTTTCCCAATGAAAAGAAACTTGGCTGTACATTAAAAGAGCTGGCGGAATGTATTGTTGCGGAAGGGATACAGTTTGGCATTTGGCTGGAGCCGGAGGGAATATCCGAAGATAGCGACTTATACAGACGCCACCCGGACTGGGTGGTGGGAATTCCCGGCAGAAAGCCCTGTCTGAGCAGGGGCCAGTGGATTCTGGATTTTTCCAGAAAGGATGTGCAGGATTATATCATAGAACGAATTTCGGAATTGCTTGGCGGGATACCGGTTACTTATGTGAAATGGGATTGCAACCGGGCAATCTGTGATAAATTCAGCAGAGTGCTGGACAGCGGCAGGCAGGGTGAATTTTCACACAGATATGTGCTGGGGCTGTACAGGGTGCTGGAAGAACTGACAGAAAAATTTCCGGGAATATTGTTTGAAGGCTGCGGAGGCGGAGGCGGGCGGTTTGATGCCGGGTTGCTCTATTATATACCGCAGATATGGGGAAGTGATACAACAGACGCAATTGAGAGGTTGAGCATCCAGTATGGCGCTTCTTTTGGATACCCGGTTTCTGTAATGGGAACTCATGTCTCAACAGTCCCAAATCACCAGACAGGGCGGGTGACGCCGCTTTCCACAAGAGGGTGTATGGCAATGGCGGGCACGTTTGGTTATGAACTGGATATCAGCAAACTGACACAGGAGGAAAAGGCAGAGATAAGAGAGCAGATTAGCACATTTAAAAAGCATTATACTCTGATACAGCATGGAGATTATTACAGGATATCCAGTCCGCTTGAAGGCACATGTACGGTATGGGAGATTGCAGACCCGTCAGGCGTAGAGGCTCTGGTCAGTGCGGTTTATCACCATGTGCAGGCAAATCCTGTGCCGGTCAGGGTAAAAGTACAGGGATTAAAAGATGAGGCAAATTATCAGCTTTTCCTAAATGAGAATTTTAAAGAAAAATATCCCGGAAAACGGCTGCCCTATGGATTTGCTTCCGGTGAAGTGATAAGCGGCGCTTCACTAAGGCAGTTTGGATTTGTGGTTCCGGAGGCAGTGAATGGGTTTCAGGCATGGCAGATTTATATAAAGGAATGCTCACATTCATGTGAATAAAGAGAGATGGAAAATCCGGTAGGTATCCCTGCATGTCCTGCCGTCCTGCTGGTGTAGTGCCATAAAGGAGGAGAGCGGTTACGCTCCCTTTTGCCAGACAGAAAACAATCCTGCGGCATTATTAAAGATGCTGCAGGATTGTTTTTTCTGTATTATTGACAAATACAGACCAGAGTGAGTATACTATAAAAATAGTTAGCGGCAATTTAAATAAAAGAAGCCGCATTTATAAGAATTTTGAGTTAGTTTTTGCTAACCAACACATGGAAAGCTGAAAGTGAGGGATTTCTATTGCCGGATATCAGAAAGCAAAAAGGAGAAAAGTTTATGACGGACCTCTCGGCCTGGCCGCCGGAAATCCAGATTACCAGAAAAAAGCGGGAGCAGGGATTTTCTATGGAGAGCGCCCATTCCCATCCGGATTATGAGTTGTTTTATCTCACTTCCGGTACATGCAGGATGTTTGTGGGCCATTCTATTTACTATGTAACAGCTAGGGATTTTATTCTTGTCCGGCCAGGCCAGAGCCATCGGACTACCTACGAATCCAGCCCGGTAGCGGAACGTGTGGCAATCGGCTTTTTTGAACCGATTGTTGAGATGATGACCATAATGTGCGGGGAAGAAGGGATGAAGAAAGCCCTTAATGCCTCTAAAATTACTATCCCGCCGGAGTATAACGCCTGGGTGGAAGAGCTGCTTCAAAAGATGGAGGCAGAGGAAAAACGGCAGGACAGCTACAGCAGGATGGTAAAAGCCGGAAATCTTTTGGAACTTCTTGCATTACTGGGAAGAGTGGGGGAGAAGGCCGGTATTCCGGAAAGCCTGAACGAAACAGAGGCGGCCATCCAGGAAGCGGCAAATTATCTGTACAGCCATTATCAGGAGGCGTTGACCTTAGACGGCATGGCCCGAATGACTAATATGAGTCCTGCTTATTTTTCCAAGAAGTTTCATCGGCTTACTGGGTTTGGCTTTAAAGAGTATCTGACTCATGTGCGAATTGAGGCGGCGGCAGAACAGCTGTTATCGGGAAAACAATCGGTGACAGAGGTGGCTTTAAGCTGTGGCTATAGCGATGGCAATTATTTTGGGGATGCTTTCCGGAAAATCAAGGGAATGTCTCCGAATCAGTTTCGAAAGAAAAAACAGGCAGAGAGCCCACAAACGTTTTACTAAAACCTTCTTGAATAATCTAATTAGTTGATTTACAATAAAAAGCAGTGAGAATTTCCAAAAGAGGAGTGGAGAGATTATGATGTATATATTGTTTGTCCTGGTAAGCTTTGGCGCATCCATTATCGGCGCTATATGCGGCATTGGCGGCGGCGTTATTATTAAGCCCACCCTGGATGCCTTCGGCGTGCTAAGTGTGGCGTCCATCAGTTTTTTGTCCGGGTGTACTGTATTATCTATGTCCTGCTACTCTGTATTTAAGTCTAAGATGGCCGGAGATTCCAACATTGATATGAGGACCGGAACACCTTTGGCAATCGGCGCGGCTGCAGGCGGTGTGGCCGGTAAAATGATGTTCCAGTACTTGTCCAATATGTTTGCGGATAAAGATATGGTAGGCGCGGTTCAGGCGGCGTGCCTTATGCTGATTACGGTAGGAACCCTGATTTATACAGTTAACAAGGCAAAGATTAAGACTCACAAGCTGACCAGCATAGGGGCATGCCTGGCTATCGGTCTGGTATTGGGAATTATGTCCTCCTTTTTAGGTATCGGCGGCGGTCCTATCAACCTGGTGGTATTGTTTTACTTCTTCTCCATGAGTACCAAAGTGGCAGCGGCCAATTCCCTGTATATTATTCTGTTTTCTCAGATTACCAGCCTGGCTAACACCCTGATAACCCGGACAGTTCCGGAGTTTGATGTGATGCTTCTGGTTCTCATGGTAATTTCCGGCATCGGCGGGGGCATGGCAGGGCGGACCATTAATAAGAAGATTGACTCTGATACAGTAGATAAGTTATTTGTGGGCCTGATGGTAGTATTGATTCTCATTAATATATATAACATTTATCGATTTGTAGGTTAATGGGGCTTAGTAAGGCTTAAAGGAGAATGGGTTATGAAACATGAGATATTACCTGTACAGATACCAGGAGAAGAACAGGAGGGGAAGCTTTATACCTATCTGTGGTCCGGGTCCCAGGAGCTGGCGGCAGGGAAAGAGCGTCCTCTTATTTTAATGTGCCCCGGGGGAGGCTACAGGAGAACCTCTGACAGGGAGGCGGAACCTATGGCCCTTACCTTTATGGCAATGGGCTATCATGTAGCCATTCTGCGCTATTCCTGCGGAGAAAACGTCCACTATCCTGTTGCTCTTATGCAGCTGGCAAAAGCAGTCTGTATGGTGCGGGAAAATGCCCATGAGTGGGGTGTGGTAAGAGATAAAATTATTGTCCAGGGCTGCTCTGCCGGAGGCCATCTGGCTGCCAGCCTGGGAGTATTTTGGAAGCAGAGAGAGAAACTGTGGGAACCGTTTGCCGCTGCGGCAGAGGATGTGCGCCCCAATGGCCTTCTCCTAAGTTACCCGGTTATCTCATCCGGAGAGTTTGCCCACAGGCCCAGCTTTGAGCGTCTGTTGGGTCCGGCTTATGAGACAGAAAAAGACGCCCAGTCATTGGAAAAATATGTTACCGGCGACACACCGCCAACCTTTTTGTGGCATACATTAACAGATCCAACTGTCCCGGCAGAAAATTCTTTGCTGTTTTTGACTGCTCTCCGCCATCATAAGATTCCGGTGGAGTTCCACCTGTACCCTGAGGGCGGTCACGGGTTGGGGCTGGCCAGTCCTCTGACCATGCGCCCGGACGGATATGGGGTTCAGCCGGCCTGCCAGAGTTGGATTCATCTGGCAGAAGGCTGGCTGAACCGTTATTTTCCATGGAGCTGCGGGCAATGACAGAGCGCGCCGGATTACCAATACAAATTCCAGTCTTTTAGTCTTCTGGTCAGCGCTTCCATGTAAAAATAGTCTCCCCAGGTATTGCATTCGTCAACGCCCCTGTTCCGGCAGGTGTTTTCTTTGGAATCCCGGGCATAAGTTCCGTGAAGTAAAATACCGTTGGATTTTGTATAGTCTCCATTAGCGCATCGCTCTATTAATGCCCGAAGCATTTTATCTGCTGCCTCCTGGTAGGGAGCCGCCTTATCCGGCTCCAGATATTTACACATCTCCAAAATTCCGCAGATGGCAATGGCTGAAGCCGAAGAATCCCGTGGCTCGCTGCTTCCTGTATCAAAATCAAAATCCCAGTAAGGAACCAAATCTTCTGGCAGATGTTCAATAAAATAATCCGTAACCTGGAAAAACAGATCCAGATATTCGGGATCTTTCACATATCGGTAGCTCAGGGCTGCGCCATAGATTCCCCAGGCCTGCCCTCTGGCCCAGGCAGAACCATTGCGGTTGCCCTGGTGGGTCACTCCATAGGTAGGCTCTCCGGTTTCTACATCAAAAAAGTGGGTATGATAGGTGGAGTGATCCGGCCGCACCAGACATTTCATAGCTGTGTGGATATGGGCCGTTGCCTTCCCGGCATAAGAAGGATCCCCGGTTACCTCTGAAGCCCAGTAAAGAAGAGGAAGATTTAAAAGACAGTCAATAATGAGACGGTATTCCTTTAGCTCCCCCGGATTTCCCCAGGCCTGGAGGAAGTTCCCTACGGTTCGAAAACGTTCTGCCAGGTGATCTGCCGCTAAAAGCGCCGCCTTTTTTCCAACTTCACTTCCGGTAAGCTTGTATGCAGCCACACAGGACAGGCTGTAAAGGAACCCCATATCGTGATGATTGACATCGATTTTCTTTTGGATCCGCTCTAAAAAGCTTTCTGCCTGGATCAGGGCAGCCTGCTTTAACGCCGGATCCCCGGTGTGTTCATAGGCCAGCCAAATACAACCAGTCCAAAAGCCGGTAGTCCACTCTACATTTTCCGTAGGCTCAAAAAAACCGCCGAAAGAGTTAGAGGACTTAAAACGATGGGTAAATTCCCCCAGGCTTTTCTGTACCATACCTGCCGCGCTGTCCATAGCGCTGCCCAGCATGGCGGAATCTGTTCCCGGATAACAATGAAGAGAAGAAAAGGTTTGAGACATAATGTAAAACTCCTTTCTGAAAGTAAATAGTTTATAGTTTTTGAATCCTGTCCTGATAAGCTTTTGGGCTGACCCCTACATACTTATTAAAGACTCGGATAAAGCTGTTGGAGGAGTTAAATCCAACCATAGAACTTAAATCCACAATCTTGACAGAGGGATTCTCTGCCAGAATTTCTTTGGATTTTTCAATTCGGTAACGGTTTAAAAAGTCCTTGAAATTGTTGTCACTTAACTGCTTAAACAGGTTGCTGCAATATTTGGGCGAGATATTCAGATGATCAGCCAAATCCACCAACATAATATCATCCTGATAATTCTCGTAGATGTATCGGAGCATTTTATCCAAAAGAGCTTTATCCTGGCGGCTTTCCTGCTGCTGTATTGTTTGGATGATTTCTTCCAGAATCTCTTTGATTTCGATAAATACGGCTGAATCATTCCAATGGTTGTAAAGATATTTATAATCCACCTTTCTTCCCAGCAGTTCTTCCGGAGTGGTTTTAAGCTCCTGGAAAATTCGGGAAAGGGTGCCGATAAAGGCGTAAATTAAGTTTTGCAGAGTTTCTTTTGACAGATCCTTATCCCGAATATTTTCCCGGATCATGTTTTCAAAGATTACAATGGCTTCCTCCCGGCCGCTTAAGGCGCACTGGATCAGCTTATTTTCCACCTGCAGGGGATAGGAGTATGTTACCGCGTCAATGGACGAGATTTCTTCATAGGAAATCAGCCTGGATTTAGCGTGGAGATAGCGGAAGTCCAGAATTCTCAACGCTTCCTGGTAACAGATATGAAGCTCTGACAGTCCTCTGTGTATGGAACTTAATACAATCCGGTGGTGAGAATCCCTGGCTCCTTCGTGAACCTCCATCTGACGCAAAAGCTTGTTTAAAATCGACCTGGCCTCCTCCTGGGAAGAGGTGCAGAGAATCAGGGCATAGCGGTTATAGTCCAGATTGATGTAAAATACGTCATCGCGCTGCAAAGCCATATCATAAGCCAGAGCTTTTTGGATGGCAATGGCCTGAAAGGAGCGATCATCTTCCGGACATAAAGTTTCGCCGATGGCAACGCAATAGTCCGCATCCGGAGACTCAAACTGATTGAAATAAGCAAGATCCGCATTCTGAGAAAATAAAAGCTCTTTATAGGACTGAATGGACATTAAGGAATTATTCTCCTCCATGGCAGTATGGAGAAGGGAACCTAACTCGGTTATTTTATCCAAATTCTTCCGGATTAAGGCAAACTCATCCAGGGATTTCCCTTCCTGGCCGGAATCCGGAGCAGCGGCCGTTTCTATCAATTCCTTTACCGGATGATACAACCGCTCGGAGATCCAATATGCTAAAAACATTGCCAGAGAGACAGCGGCAAATACGGCTGCGCCAAAGCCTATCAGGCTTTCCACGTGAAGGGGCAGAGGCGGATATTGGAAGACAGCCAGCCATTGAAAAGGAGAAATCTCCGTTACCAGCAGATAGCGGTTTTTAACAAGCTGTGGGTGGAGAAAGGAGGTCTCGCCGCCAGAAGCCAGCAAATCTTTATATAAGGAGCTGCTTTCCTGTCTCCCCTCCCGAGAATTATTGGAATACGCGATTACCCCATCCTTGTTATACAGAAAAAAGGCGTCGGCAAAAGAATCGCTGACGATAGATTTTCTGGGAATGGTAAAAAAGAAAAGAAGGGGGTGGCGGGAACTTTTATCCTTTAACACATATTGAACAGATAAGAGTTCGCCGCTTAAGGGATCATAAACCGGCAGGAAATAAGGCTGATCGTGATTTTGAAAATATTGGATAATTTCTGAATACTCCCTGTCGCTAATACCCTGAGAACGGCAGTAAACCTCCGCGGTCATGGAATGATTGGGCATTAGTACCATATCGGTGACAGTCCCGTCATAGACCCTGGGATTTAGCGGGGTTGCGGCCACCTCATATTCCACCTGAAGCATGTCGGTGGAAGCGGCTTTCAGCCTTTTAGATGCAGCGATAGCATGAAAATAAAACTCCGGAAGGGAAGGAGAATCTGCCCATCTGGACAGCTCGCTGCTTCCCATACAATCCCCAATTGCCTGGACAATAATGCTGGCGGATATGGCGGAGGCAGCTTCCTGAGAACGGGCAGACTGCTCCAGATAATAGGAATAGTCCAGACGGGCCTGTTTATTTAAGAACCAGCCGGTCAGAACACACAAAATCAAGGCCGTCAGGATTGCGGCAGTAGTAAATAAGCGATATAAAGTTTTTCGGTAAGTTCCGCGTAAGCGCATAAAATCAGTCCTTTGTGGATAGTAAGAGCATGCACAGTGTTATTTTCGGATGCTTTTCCCATAGATTTCCACGGCGCTAAGCCCCTCATGGCGGCAAAAACCAAGAGGATGCTTCCGGTACGCCGTTATATCAGAGCATGCCAGATGTTTGAAATCATCGTTGGTTTTTGCTAAATGTGTCTCTAAAAGAGCGCGATACTTTGCCAGAACCGGTGCATATTGGGGAAGGCGGGCCAGGTTTTTCTGCTCCAGCCGGTCATGGCTTAAATCATAAAGCTCTTCACTGTCCGGCTCCAGATAGCAGACGTATTTGTAAAACTCATCGCAGATCATACGTCCGGGAACCGTGTAATCCCGAAACTCATCCTGCCATTCTGCCGCCGCATATGGGGAAGCAGAAGAAGAGGCCTTCCCCCGAAGAACGTCTGCCTGGCTGTGTCCGGAAAATTTACAGTCAAAGGGAACTGGAATGTGGGAAAAATCCAGCATGGTAGGAAGCAAGTCCAGAAGGGATGATACTCCGCCGATCCGGCGGTTTATTTTTGTGCCGGGAAGGGCGAACAGCAGGGGAACCCGGTTACTTTCCTCATAAAATACACCGTATTTGGTTACCAGACGGTGGGCTCCCATGCCCTCGCCGTGATCAGCAAAAAAGATAACAATAGTATCGTCGTTTTTGCCGCTGTGCTCCAGAGCATTTAAAATCTCCCCAATCTGACCATCAACCATGGAAAGATAGTAATAGTAGGCATATAGATAATACCGGTAATCTTCAGGAGTCCAGTGGCTGGCGTGGCGCTGGCGGCGATGGGCGCAGCAGAGATATTGGATAAATTCCGGACGGTTCTCAATGTCATCAAACTCAAAATTGTCCGGAAGCGGGGGCAGCTCCCTGTCCAGCTTATAGGCAGCCGGATTGTGGCCATTTTGGTTTTCCCCAATATAACCGCAGATATTATGAGGATTTTGAAGATCCGCCACAGCCAGAAAAGGTGCTTTTAGATTTCCTGCCTGAGAATTTAACCAGGAAACAGTCTTTCTGGTAGTATCAATGTCCAAATAGGTTTCATAATCAAATTGAATAGAGGGATTGCTTCTCTCGATATGGATTTCCTCAGAAGGAATGACCTGAAATCCTCTCAGGGCCCCATAGTCGTGGGTCTTCCCAAAATGCACGCAGGTATAACCGGCTTGCGAGAACAGCTCTCCCATGGCAGGGATCTGATCAGACAGGGCAGAAAAGACCCTGGGCTCGGCATCCGGGGCATCTTTATAAAAAGGAAGCCGCTGTAAGGGCAGGTTGGTACGGACGTTGGTTTCGTGAGGATATTTGGAGGTCCAGAAGGAAGCTCTGGCTGGCTGGCACAGTGGACAGGGCGTATAGGCATATTCAAAAATCGCAGACCGGGAAGCCAGTTTGTCCAGGTTAGGTGTTCTGGAATAAGTATTTCCATAGAAGCTTAAAGCGGCGGCAGATAACTGATCACAGATAATCAGAAGATAATTTTGCTGATTCATAAAAATTCCCCCCTTTTCTTCAAACTATACTCGTACGTCCGATAAAAATCAATAGAATATAGACCATTGGTGATAGAGTGGAAAAATGGTGATCAAAAAAATAGATAATGGAAAACGGATTGAAAACGGAAGATTTACTTTAGGCTGGGGACGGTTTACAGTAGAATTACCGAAAGGCTCTTTGGGGTGCACACCAAAAGAGCCAATTGCGGAACTACTATAAAAAGGAGGAGGTTCCTAATGCTAAAAAATAAAAGCAAAGGGTTGGAAAGAATTAAAAAGAACTACCAATTATATCTTTTGCTGCTTCCGGGTCTGCTGTGGTTTTTAGCCTTTGCTTACCGGCCTATGTCCGGTCTGAGGATTGCGTTTTATGACTACAATATTTTTCGGGGGTTTGAGGGAAGCGAATTTGTAGGACTGAAAAATTTTGCCGATTTTCTGGGAGGAAGAGACTTTATAAGGGTATTTAAAAACACATTGATGATTTCCCTTTGGCAGATCCTGATTTGTTTCCCGGTTCCGATTCTTCTTGCTATTTGTGTAACAGAAATGAAAAATAAGGTAGTCAGCCGTCTGACCCAGACAGCTACCCTGCTGCCCCACTTTGTGTCAGTTGTGGTAGTCTGCGGTATGGTAGTCAACTTTTTATCTCCCAGCACAGGAATTATTAATATGATACTTTCCAAACTGGGAATTGAGCCAATTTACTTCATGGTGCATCCTCAGTATTTCCGCGGCATCTACACAGGGATGACTCTGTGGCAGAATGCAGGCTTCAACGCGCTGGTATTTATCGCCGCCATCATGGGTATTGATCCTCAGCTTTATGAGGCAGCTACAGTAGACGGAGCAGGAAAGTGGCAGAAAATCCGCCATATTACGTTTCCGGCTATTATGCCCACGGTAGTCACCATGTTTGTACTAAATATCGGTAAGATGGTAAAAGTAGGATATGAGGCAATTTTGCTTTTGTATCAGCCTTCTACCTATGCTACAGCAGATGTAATTGCCACCTATTCCTACCGTTTGGGATTTGAAAACGGAAATTATGGTTTGGCTACGGCTGTGGGACTTTTTGAAGCGGTAGTGGCGCTGGTGCTGGTAACACTATCCAACTGGGTAAGCCGCAAAATTACCGATAATGCGCTTTGGTAAGGAGGGGAACCATGAAAAAGCAAAAACATCAGGGTCAGGTAATCGGCACTGGGGAACGGATTTTTAATATTGTCATGGTGATTTTGGGAATTTTAATTTCCCTGATCGTCCTTTATCCGATATACTATGCATTAATAGCTTCTTTAAGCAAGCCTCTGTATGTGGAAAACGGTTCGGTTATGTTTTCGATAAAAGGGCTTACATTGGAGAGCTACCGCCAGGCATCGGCCAAGCCGGGGATTTGGACAGCCTATGGCAATACGATTTTTTACACAGTGACAGGCGTGGCGGTTAATATGGCATTTACCACTACCATGGCCTATGCCCTTTCCAAAGAAAAGCTGGTGTTCAGAAAGTTTTTCACTTTGCTGGCTATTTTTACTATGTGGTTTAACGCAGGTATTATACCTACTTATTTAAACTTCCGGGATTTCGGCCTGCTGGATACCAGGACTGCAATTATTTTTGGATTTGCCATTAATACTTACAATTTAATTATTATGAAGAGCTTTTTTGAACAGGTTCCCTATGAGCTGGAAGAGGCAGCCTTTATCGACGGTGCTAATCACTTTACCATATTTTTTAAAATTTTTATGCCGCTGTCAAAACCGGCCCTGGCAACAGTCGGATTATTTTATGCAGTAAACCGATGGAACAGCTATTTCTGGGCTATGCAGCTTTTAAACGATGACAAAAAGGCTCCTTTACAGGTACTTTTAAAGAAAATGCTGGTGGACCGGGTGGCCAATGCGGCGGATGCCGCATTGGTGACGGCAGAGTCCTTAAGCTCACCCACTACGATCATTTATGCAGTAATTATTATCGCTGTTTTACCAATGCTGGTGGTATTCCCATTTGTCCAAAAATACTTTAAGACCGGACTGACAGTGGGAGGAGTAAAGGGCTGATGTTTGAAAATTATATTATTGTATCAGGAGGATTTATTCATGAGAAAAAATAAATTATTGGCACTTGCAGCAATCGCTGGGATGACTGTATCCGCTCTGGCCGGATGCGGCAAAAGTTCAGGATCCGACGCCACGGCCGCAGCTCCGGTTCAGAATACCGGAGCCCAGGATAATGGGGCTGAAGAGACAGAGAAAGCTCTGGAGGGAAGCTTAGTCAGCGCAGAACCTAAGGAGTTTTCTATATTCTTAAACTTTAATAACATGCCTTTTGACTCTTCATGGCAGGTTTGGCAAGAAATTGAGAAAAGGACCAACATTAGTCTGAAGGGAACGATTTCTCTTACCAACTCTAATGAAGAAGAAGCCTTCAATCTGATGCTTAGTTCCGGACAGCTGGCAGATATTATCGGCTATGTGGATGCATCTGAATTGGAAAAGCTGGGAAGGGACGGAGGCCTGATTCCATTAAACGATTTAATCGATCAGTATGCTCCTAATATTAAACGGACTATGGAAGAAGATGACAGATTCCGCCAGACAGCTTATTCCCTGGATGGAAACATTTATTATATCCCCAAAAATCAGGAGCTTTTGTCCGCAGAATATTGGTGGATTCGTCAGGACTGGCTGGACAAGCTGGGGCTGGAAATCCCTGCCACAGTTGACGAACTTCACGATGTTCTCTACGCCTTTCGAAACCAGGATCCCAATGGAAATGGTTTAAAGGATGAGGTGCCGCTGTTTGATCGGGCTGGCTGGAAGATGCCGGAAGAATACTTATATCTGTGGGATACCAGTACGACCTTCTATCCAAGAGACGGTAAGATGACCTTTGAACCGATGGAAGAGAACTTTAAGATTGGTGTAAAAGGCATGATTCAATGGTATCAGGAAGGGATTATTGATCCCGAAATCTTTACCAGAGGCGCTTCCGGAAGAGATACTCTGCTCAGTGGAGATTTGGGCGGCTGTACCCACGACTGGGTAAGCGCAGGCAACTATAATACTTCTTTGGCAGAAGCTATTCCCGGATTTAAAATGGTTCCCTTTGCGCCGCCTGCGGATCAGAATGGCGTAGTAAAAGAACGTGTCAGCCGTTATCCCGGCGCCGGCTGGGGGATTTCTTCTCAGTGTGAGGACCCGGTTACGGTAATTAAATTTATGGATTACTTCTTTAGTGAGGAAGGCGATGAGCTGGTGAACTGGGGAATTGAGGGAGATACCTATACAAAAAATGCAGATGGAACCAAGGAGTTTACCGACAAAGTACTGAACTCTGAGCTGACTCCAATCGGTTATTTGCGCTCTATTGGTGTTCAGTACCGTATCGGTATGTGCCAGGACGGGGAATATGAGAAGGCGGTTATGACTGAGATCGGCCGGGAAGCCAGCGAGCTTTATGATTCTCATCCGGAGTGGTTCGGCCAGGATATGCCTCCTTATGCAGATGGGGAACTGACCTTAAAGTATAGTGCAGACGTGGATGCCGAGTATAAAAACATTATGTCCAGTATTCAGCCTTATGTGGAGGAAAAATTCCAGTCATGGGTTTTGGGAGTAAATGATTTTGATGCAGAGTATGATCAGTTTATTGAAGAATTAAAGGCCAGAGGCATTGAGCGGGCTTTAGAAATTAACCAGGAAGCTTATGATATTTATTTAAACGGAGCCAATTAAATGAATCTATTATATATATTTGCAGATCAATGGAGAGCTCACGGAGTGGGAGCAACAGGGGAGGATCCTGTATATACTCCCAATATAGACCGGTTTGCCGCAGAAAGCATGGAATGTACCAATGCAGTCAGCACCTACCCGCTGTGCTCTCCCCACAGGGCGGCGCTGCTTACGGGGAAATATCCCTTTTCCTGCGGTATGTGGACCAACTGCAAAACAGGCCTGGATGAGGTGGTGATGCTGCGCCCTCAGGAAGTAACAATTACGGATGTACTTCACGATGCAGGGTATATCAACGGCTATATCGGAAAATGGCATCTGGACGGAAGTGAAAAGAATTTTCGCCGGATGCCGGTATCCGGCGCCGAAAACTGGGATGCCTACACTCCTCCGGGGGAACGCCGCCACCATATTGATTACTGGCTTTCCTATGGAGCTATGGACAATCATCTGTCCCCGCATTACTGGCAAGATACCGCTGAAAAAATAGAACCAGGGAAATGGTCGGTGGAATACGAGACGGACAAAGCGATTGAGTTTATGGAGAACCAGAAAGGAGACAGGCCTTTTAGCTTGTTTCTTTCCTGGAACCCGCCTCATCCGCCCTATGACAAGGCGCCGGACCGGTATCTGAAATACTACAGCGGCGATGGATTGCCATACCGGGCAAATGTGCCGAAGGAGTGGAGGGGAGATCCGGAGTACGAGAAAAAACGCCGGGAGTATTTTGCGGCTGTCAGCGGGCTGGATGATAACTTTGGCAGGATTATAAAGTATTTGAAGGAATCAGGACTGGAGGATAACACCCTTGTAGTGTTGTCTGCGGATCATGGCGACTGTATGGGATCCCATGGCTTATATGGAAAGAATATATGGTATGAAGAATCTATCCGGATCCCGTTATATTTCCGGGGGCCGCAGATTATGCCGGGAAAAACGGATGTACTTTTTGCCAGTCCGGATCATATGCCTACTCTTCTGGAGCTTTTGGGGATTTCGGCGCCTGATACGGTGGAAGGAAAATCACTGGCAGGATTTATAACAGGAAAGGGGGGCAGCGAAGAGCCGGAACATGCATTCCTCTGCATGATGCCGGGTATGCCGGAGCTGGTAAATCCCTACCGCCGTCAGGGACTCAATCCCAAGTCCTTTGGCTGGCGGGGGATTCGCATCAAGAATGCCACTTATATTCTGGATGGGGGCTGCACTCCCGGGATGCGTCCAAGGCGTCTTCTCTACGACAACCAAAAGGATCCTTACCAAATGTCTCCAAAGGAACTGGCATCAGATAGTCCCGAAGCTCTGCTTTATGATGAAATTTTAAAAGAGTATCTGGAAAGGCTCAATGACCCATTTTTGTGCTTCTGTAAATCACAGCCCCATCCTTAACAGTAGCCAATACCTTTATCTGACGCAGGTTTTCCGGGGCAGCGGTCAGGGGATTGGAATCCAGAATCACCAGATCCGCCCGCTTTCCAGGGGACAGACTGCCTTTTTCCGTTTCCTCAAAATACTGATAGGCGCTGTGGACGGTAATGGCTTTTAAAGCTTCCAATGTGGAAATCCGCTCCTCTGGTCCCAGAAGAACTCCATTTCGGGTACAGCGGTTGACGGCGCACCATACGGTTTCCATCATGTCCGGCTGTATTACCGGGCTGTCCTGGTGGAAAGTAAAACGGATTCCTTCTCTTAAAGCGCTTCCGGCCGGACTGATACGGGAGGCCCGATCCGGCCCCAGATTGCGGATGTGAGTATCTCCCCAGTGGTAGGTGTGGGCTGTAAAAAAAGAAGGGAGAAGCCCCAGGCGCTTTACTCTGGGAAGCTGTTTCAGGTCAATAAGCTGGGCATGGACAATGACCGGACGCAGGGAGGCAGGGAGGCTGTCTGGCGCTTTGCCTTCCTTTTCCGGAATTTCCTGGCTTCGGGCTGATTGTTCCCTGACTGCCTGCTCCCAAGCCTTCAGATATTGCTCACAGGCAGCGTTTCCGTTGCAGTGGGCCAAGAGCTGGAGACCGGTGTCAACGGACAGCCGGACTGCATCGGATACGGCCTTGTCAGAAAGAGTATTGTAGCCGCAGTAGTCCTGGGTGCTGTCTGTCTCCGGCAGATAGGGATCCTTTAACCATGCAGTTCTCCCCTGAGGGGATCCGTCCAGGAAAATCTTGTATCCTCCGACTTTAAAATGATTCCGATACCGGCCGATGCAATCAGAAAAAGCTTCCATAAACTTCTGGCTCTGTCCGACTCCGCCGTAGCCGATAAGATCCAGATTCAGCAATTTGTTTTTTACGATTGCAGAGTAAAGAGGAAGCATGGAATCCATAATCATACCTTCCTGAGCAGTGGTGATGCCATAGGAGGCGTAATATTCCCCGGCTTTTCGGATTGCCGCAAGAAGTTTCTCCGGCTCCGGTCCGGGAACCTGGCTGCTGTAATGCAGAAATGCGCTTTCCTCCATGTATCCCGTCAGCTTACCGTCCCGAACCTGGATTCGGCCTCCTTCCGGAGCCGGAGTCTGAGGAGTAACCCCTAAATGTTCCAAAGCCAGGGAGTTAAAAATCCCCAGATGGCCGGACTGATGCTGGATAACCAGGGGATAATCCGGAGCCGCCTGGTCAAGCTCCTGCAGGGTCATATGGCGCTGTTCTTTCAGCCGGTTGTGATCATAGCCCTTTGCCGTAAGCCATGTCCCGGTTTGGGGCTGGTTCCTGGCAATATAATCTTTAATTGCGGCCTGAACATCCGCCACGGATTCTGCGTGCTCCAGAGGAATCTGGAGAAGGGAAAAGGCATATCCGGAAAAATGGCTGTGGGCATCTATAAAAGATGGCATCAAAGTATGCCCCTTTATATCTATAAGTTTTACCAAGGGTCTGTCCGATGAATTGCCATCTGTCCGGGGGAGCAAGCTTTTTAAATCCTCAAAACGGCCAACTGCCTTAATCCGTCCGTCTTCGACCAGCAACGCTTCTGCGTATAAGTCTTCTTCCATAGTAAGAATGGTTCCGCCATAATACAAGGTATAATGTTTCATAAAAAGCCTCCATATCAGAATTCGTCTTTCAGTTAAGACTATTCTAACATGGAGGTTTAAAAAGGCCAAGGGGGGCAGCAAAGAAAGGCTGATCAGTCAGAAATGGTGTTCCGGATGGCTACGGAAGAATATCTCCTTTTGTGCTGATAGTCACCACCTGCCAGGGAATCATTTTCCCGCTGGCCATGAGAGCTTTTTTAACAGCCTGCTCAATGCCGCCGCAGCAGGGAACGACCATGCGGACTACGGTGATATCTTTAATGTCATTTTGGCGAAGGATCTCCGTCAGCTTTTCGCTGTAATCCACGCTGTCCAGCTTGGGGCAGCCCACCAGGGTAATACGGCCTGCTATAAAGTCCTGGTGAAAATTGGCGTAAGCATAGGCAGTACAGTCAGCAGCAATTAGCAATCTGGCATTGTGGAAATACGGAGCGTTAATGGGAGCCAGTTTAATCTGAACCGGCCATTGGGCAAGCTGGCTTCCCGGACATCCGCAGGGCAGGGAATCTCCCTGGCAGTTGTGGGCTTGTCCTGGCGCATGGGAAACCTTCGCCGTCATTCGGGCTTTTACAGCCGCCTCGTCGTAAGGGGCGGCCTCCCGCTCTACAAAAGTAATAGCGCCTGTAGGGCAGGCAGGAAGGCAGTCGCCCAATCCATCGCAGTAATCATCTTTCAAAAGCCGGGCTTTTCCATTTACCATGCCGATAGCGCCCTCGTGGCAGGCAGAAGCACAGGCGCCGCAGCCATTGCAGGCTTCTTCATTAATCTGAATAATTCTTCTTATCATAAATAAATTTCCTCCTTATGAAAAACGGATCAAAAAAATTTTAATTCCACCTTGATGGGATGGATATAATATACTACAATTGTTTTGAAAATTATGTTGTTATAACAACGGAAAGATGAAAAGAGAAGGGAATTTTGACCAAATGAACAGGATTCTAAAAGCAGAAGAAAAAAGCATCCTGGCGGAAACGGAACTTTTTGCCGGGATCCCTCTGGAAGAGATTCCGGATATCCTGAATCGCGTGGATGCTGTAGTGAAAGAGTATCCGAAAGAAAGTGTGATTCTTCACGCCGGAGATAGCACCCGAAATCTGGGGGTGGTACTTTCCGGTTCAGTCCGCATGGAAGAAAATGATATCTGGGGCAGGCGGAATATCATTGGAAGCGCCGGTGCCAGGGAGACCTTTGCCGAGACCTATGCCTGTGCGGGGAAGGAATCTCTGATGGTGGATGTGATTTCTTCCCGGCAGTCCAGGATTTTGTTTTTTCCTGTTAACAGAATCCTGGACGTTGCCGACAGCCGTCTGACTTTTAACCTGATTCAGGTACTGGCGGGCAAGAACCTCCACCTGACCCGGAAAATACGCCTTATTACCCCTAAATCCCTGAGAGAGCGGATTTTGGCCTATCTTTCTCTGGAAGCGCGCCGGCAGGGCGGAGACTCCATCGAACTGCCTTTTAACCGCCAGCAGATGGCAGACTACCTTAATGCAGATCGAAGCGCCCTGTCCGGAGAACTGTCCCGGATGAAACAGGAAGGACTGATTGACTACCGGAAGAACCGGTTTACGCTTTATGTGGGAGAAGCTTTTTAATTGGACTTTACTTCTTTCCACATATCATTATAGATGCTGTCCACCGCATCCCCTAAATACCGGAACACTTCGCTGTTTACCAGTTTGTCCATATCCGGGAAGATGGCTTTGTTGTTTTGGATTTCCTCATCCAGCATAGCTTTTGCAGCACGGTTGGGAGTGGAGTACGTGATATAGTCAAAATTCATTTTGGCAATGTCCGGGCGGCAGAGGAAATCGATCCATTTCTCCGCATTTTCTCTATTCCGGGCATTGATGGGGATTACCCAGGAATCAAACCACAAGTTGGTACCTTCCTGGGGAATTACGTATTCCAGGGAATAATCCAGCCCCAGGTTGGCAACCTCATCCTGGATGTAAAGCATCTCGCCGGAATAAATAACGCCTACGGCCGCCTCCCCGCCAATCATTTTATCACGAACCTGGTCGATCACATATGCCTGAACCAGGGGCTTTTGGGCGATGAGCAGATCACGGGCCCGGGCAAGCTCTTCCGGATTTTCCGTATTCATGGAATACCCAAGAGATTTTAAGGCAACCATAAAAGCATCCCGAACAGAATCCTGCATGAGAATCTCCCCTTCATAAGCCGGATCCCACAGATCCGACCATTTGGAAGGCGGTTCCAGGCCTAATTCTTCCACAAGTTTGGTGTTATAGAGGATTCCCACAGTTCCCCAGGTGTAAGGTACGGAGTATTGATTTTCCGGGTCAAAACTTTTAGAATGTTCCATAAACAGAGGATCAATATTAGCCAGATTGGGAATGTTTTCAAAGTTAATCTCTGCTAACAGGCCATTCTCCACCATCTTCTGAATCATATAATCCGATGGGCAGACAACGTCGTACCGTACAGCGCCTGCTTCAATAACCGGATACATTTCCTCATTGGTTTCAAACATGTCATAGGTAACATGGATGCCGGTTTCTTCCTCAAACATTTCAATCACTGCGTCGTCAATATATTCCCCCCAATTGTAGACAAACAGCTCATCAGAATGGGTGGTGGAATACTTCTGGTAAGCAGTAAAGGATACGCTGACCACAATGGCAAAGGCGGAAAATACCAGAAAACCTTTCCGGATATTATTGTTTCTGCGGCGCTTTCTCATAGTCTCCTGAACTTTGGACGCTGAGACTCCAGCCTGGTTCTCCGGCTCGAAATTGGTGATCAAAAGCAGTGCCAGAACCGTAACAAATATAACCGTGGACAGAGCGTACATAGATGGTTGGATCCCCCGGCGGACCTCGCTGTAAATCAAGGTAGACAGGGTATTGATACCTGCGCCTCTGGTGAAATGAGTGATAATAAAGTCATCCAGAGACATGGTAAATGCCATTAAAAATCCCGACAAAATTCCAGGCAGTATATCGGGGAATACGATTCGAAAGAAAGCTTTCACCGGTGTTGCCCCCAGATCCTGGGCTGCCTCATAAGCGTAGCGATCCGTTTGCTTTAGTTTCGGCATAACATTTAAAATTACATAGGGAATGTTAAATGTTATGTGGGCTAACAGGATGGTTTTAAATCCCAGAGTAACCCCGAAAGCGATAAATACCAGCATGAGAGAGATGCCGGTAACCACCTCGGAATTCAGCATGGGAATGTTGTTGACCCCCATGACGACAGCCTTGGGTATTTTTTTCATCTGGTTAATGCCCATGGCGGCTATCGTGCCGATAATAGTAGCCAGAAGCGCCGATAGAAAGGCGATTACCAGGGTGTTGTAAAGGGCGTCGGTAATAGCGGAATTGTCAAACATCTGGTGATACCAATGGGTGGTAAAACCGCCCCACCGGGTCCTGGATTTGGAATTGTTAAAGGATAGCACCATCATGGTGAAAATGGGCGCATACAAAAACAGCAGGATTATCACCATGTAAAAATCTTCAATAAATTTTTTTAAACCTTTCTTTTTCATCAGATTGCACCGCCCTCCCCATTGCTGTCATATTTGGCGATGAGCGCCATGCTGATCAGGATAAAGGCCATCAGAACCAGAGAAAGGCCGGATCCTAAATTCCAGTTGCTGCCCTTGGTAAATTCTTGTTCGATAACATTACCAATCAGAAGGATCTTGCTGCCGCCCAGCAGGTTAGAAATTACGAATGTGGTCAGGGCGGGAACAAATACCATGGTAATGCCGCTGACAATGCCGGGGAGACTTAAAGGCAGCCAGATATAGAGAAAGGTCTGGAGATTGCTGGCGCCTAAATCCTTTGCTCCATTGATGGTATTGTCATCAATTTTCATTAAAATATTGTAAATGGGCAGAATCATAAAGGGCAGGAAGTTGTAAACCATACCCAGGATAATGGCCCAGGGGGTGTTGATAATAGCAATGCCAGGCAGATGGAAAAAGGCTAAAATCCCATTGATAACGCCATTTTTTTCCAGCAGGGTTTGCCATGCAAGAGTTCTTAATAAGAAGTTCATCCACATGGGAAGGATGAAAACAAACACCACAAAGCTGCCGGCGCCTACCCCCTTTTTTCGAAGGATCATGGCCAGAGGATAGGCCAGAATCAGACAGATAATGGTGCTGATAAGGGACAGGCCCAAGGATAGAAACAGGGCCTTGGCGTGCTCCGGACTGGCGATGGACAGCACATTTGCCAGAGTAAAAGAGCCGGATTTATCTGTCAGCCCGTAGAATACGATCAGAGCCAGGGGGATGATTGTAAAGCCAATCATCCAGATAATATAGGGCCCGGCCAGCCATTTGTTTTTTGGATTATTCATTGATTCCAATGGCCTCCTCATCCTCTGACGCCGGCTTGTTCATAATCTGAATCTCAAACGGCTCAATGTGGATACCCACTTCCTGACCTACGGGGAACATGTCGGTACTGTGTACCAGCCATTCAAAACCATTGGGGGTGGTTACCTCCATTTCATAGTGAACCCCCTTGAAAATAAGGTGGGTGACAACACCGGTTAACGTACCGTCCTCTGGTTTTACCAGGTCAATATCTTCCGGCCGGATCACCACGTCAACAGGGCGGTTGCGGCCGAAGCCCTTGTCCACGCATGGAAATTTAGCGCCGAAGATTTCCACCAGCTCATCGTGAAGCATAATGCCGTCCACGATGTTGCTTTCTCCGATAAAGTCAGCCACAAAGGCGTTTTCCGGCTCATTATAGATCTGCTCCGGGGATCCCATCTGCTGAATGTATCCCTGGTTCATAACCACAATGGTATCAGACATAACCAGGGCTTCCTCCTGATCGTGGGTGACATAGATGAAGGTAATACCCAATTCATTTTTCAACCGGATCAGCTCATACTGCATGTCCTGACGCAGTTTTAAATCCAAAGCCCCCAGGGGCTCGTCCAGCAGAAGAAGCTTGGGTTCATTTACAATAGCCCTGGCGATAGCAATGCGCTGCTGCTGGCCGCCGCTTAAGGAATCGATGCTGCGGTTCTCAAAACCGTCTAAATTTACCAGCTTCAGGGCATATTTAATTTTATCGTTAATGTAGGATTTGGTTTTTCCCTTAATTTTTAAGCCGAAGGCAATGTTTTCCGCAATATTCATATGGGGAAACAGAGCGTACTTCTGAAATACCGTATTTAGCTGGCGTTTATTGGGCGGCAGTTTGGTAATATCATTGCCGCTGAAAATTACCTGGCCTTTATCCGGCCGTTCAAAGCCGCCGATAATCCGCAGGGTAGTAGTCTTTCCACAGCCGCTGGGCCCAAGAAGAGTGACAAAGGCGTTTTCCTTTACCGACAGGCACAGGTCGTCAATGACCAGGTCCCCGTCAAAACTTTTGCTGATATTTACTAAATCAATTAGTGGCTGATTCATGGCTTTCCTCCTTCGTTCCCCTGCCTTCCGGGCGCAGAGTAATTCCTCTCAATGTAAAATGCTTAGAAACTTGGCGGAGAGCTGACCCACAGGACAGCAGCTCCGGTTTTGCTGGTCAGGTAGTGGGGCTTTTCACTGACATAATAGAAAGCATCCCCCTTTTTGGCTTTGTAAATCTTATTGCCTAAATGGATGGAGACAGCGCCCTGGAGTACGTAGCCGAATTCCTCCCCTTCATGGGGATTATCCGGATAGGTGGATCCTCCGGCTTCCAGGGTAAGAAGAATCGGCTCCATAGTGTTTTTCTGTGCATTGGGAATAATCCATTTAATGGTGTTAAACAGCTCCGGATCCTGCTTTTCGAAAAAATCATTTTTTCCAAAGACAATCTGCTCCTCAGGGGTTTCATTGAAAAACTCCCCGATAGATGTGCCCAGGCACTGGAGAATGTCCATGAGGGTGGCAATAGAAGGGGAAGTCAGATCCCGCTCCAGCTGGGAAATAAACCCTTTGGACAGCTCGGCTCTGTCCGCCAGCTCCTCCTGGGTGAGGCCTTTTAGAATACGCAGTTCCTTTAATTTTGTACCGATCTTCACAATCTGCCTCCTTATGTAAAAAGCTGCTTTTTTGGTATGCAAGAGTAAGATAAAAGTTTACAAATACTAACTGATAATAAAAATAAATAAAAAGTTTAGAAATAATAAACACGCGTAAAAAACATTATACTCGTATCTTGGAAGGTGTCAATACTTTTTACGCAGATTTTTGTTAACAAATCAAAACTTTTATGATATGATTAAAATAACTTGTAAAAAGAACGGAAAATCAGGAGGAAAATTCACCATGGAAGGAAAATATATGGCTTATGTAGGCTCTTACTCCTACACAGGCAAGGCCAAGGGAATTACGGTATATGATGTGGATGTGGAGAAGGGGATTTTTAAGGAGCGCTGTGAGGTTGACGTGGACAATTCCTCATATGTTATTGCCTCCAGCGACGGTAAGACCCTGTATTCCATTGCAGACGAGGGTGTTGTATCTTTCCGTATTTTGCCAAACGGCGCGCTGACCCGTTTAAACAGCGCCAATATTAAGGGAATGAGAGGATGCCATCTGTCCACTGACGAGGAGGACAAATATGTTTTTGTTTCCGGTTATCACGATGGCAAGGCGACTGTCTTAAAACTGAATCAGGACGGCTCTGTAGGCCCCATTGTAGAAGGCGTGTTCCACAAGGGATACGGCAGTGTGGCAGAGCGTAATTTCAGGCCTCATGTAAGCTGTACCAGGAGAACTCCGGATAAAAAGTATGTTATGGCGGCGGATCTGGGCATCGATCAGGTAAAGATTTACCGTTTTGATGAGAGAGAGGAAAAAATGGTTCAGGTAGATGCGATCCGCTGTGAGCGGGAGTCTGCCCCCAGACATTTCCGGTTCAGCTCTGACGGGCGTTTTATCTATCTCATGTATGAGATTAAGAATGTAATTGACGTTTATACCTATGAGACTGGAGATCGTGCGCCTAAGATTGAGAAAATTCAGACGATTTCCACTGTAACCGGCAAAAAGGGCGAGGGAAATCTGACGGCAGCCTGCGCTATGCGTCTGTCTCCGGACGAGAAGTACGTATATTGCACCAACGCCGGGGATAATGTGCTAACCGTTTATTCCAGGGATGAGGAAACCGGTCTTCTGGAGGTGCTGTTCAGTCTCCCGGTAAGCGGCGATTATCCCAAGGATATTGCTGTTTTCCCGGATCAGAAGCATGTGGCGGCATTAAACCATGACAGCGGCACCATTACCTTCTTTGCTATTGATTATGAAAAGAAGCAGATGGTGATGAGCAGCAGAGAGATTGTAGTGAATGAACCTAACTGCTGTGTAATTGTAAAGGTTCAATAGAAAGGCAGCGACGAGGGAGACAGCGTTATGGCAGGTTCCACACTGGGAACAATTTTTCGGATTACAACATGGGGAGAGTCTCACGGGGCAGGCGTGGGAGTGGTAATTGACGGCTGTCCTGCAGGCCTTCCCTTAACCAAGCAGGATATCCAGGAATATCTGGATCGGAGAAAACCGGGCCAGAGCCGCTTCACTACCCAGAGACAGGAGGGGGATGAGGTGGAGATTTTATCTGGTATATTTGAAGAATGTACCACAGGCTCGCCCATTGCTATGTTTGTCCGCAACAAAGATCAGAGATCCAAAGACTACGGAAATATCATGGACGTCTATCGTCCGGGCCATGCAGATTATACCTTTGATAAAAAGTACGGGTTCCGGGATTACCGGGGCGGCGGCCGTTCTTCCGGCAGGGAAACTATCGGACGGGTGGCCGCAGGGGCTGTGGCGGCCAAATTGTTAAAGAGCCTGGGAATTGAGATCCGGGCCTTTTCTAAATCTATTGGCCCGGTGTCGGTAGATTCGGCCCGGTTTAATTGGAAAGAGAGAGAGAATAACCGTCTGTATATGCCGGATGCCCAGTCGGCCCGGGAGGCGGAATGTTATCTGGATGAGATGATGGCGAAAAAGGATTCGGCAGGCGGAGTGATTGAGTGTTGGATAGAGGGGCTTCCGGCAGGGATCGGGGAGCCGGTGTTTGATAAATTAAGCGCCACCCTGGCTAAGGCAGTTATGTCCATCGGCGCGGTAAAAGGCTTTGAGATGGGAGATGGCTTTGGGGCGGCAGCTTTAAACGGGTCTGTCAACAACGATCCTTTTGGCATTGATGAAAACGGGCAGATTTATAAAAAGACCAACCATTCAGGCGGCGTTCTGGGAGGCATCAGCGACGGCAGCCGGCTGACCTTTCGGGCGGCTTTTAAACCCACTCCTTCTATTGCCTCCAGCCAGGAGACAGTAAGACGCCAGGGGGAGGAAACCTGCATTGAGATTAAAGGGCGGCACGACCCTGTTATTGTGCCGAGAGCAGTGGTGGTGGTGGAAGCCATGGCAGCGCTGACGGTAGTGGATCTGCTGTTTATGTCTATGACTTCCCGATTAGACAAAATCCAGGCTTTTTTTGCCTATGGGCAGGCTTTAGAAGAGGAGCAGGAAGAAAAGGAGAGAGACTAATTATGAAGATTGCAATGGGCAACGACCACACCGCAATAGAGCTAAAAAATATTATTAAGGCATTTGTGGAAGAGAAGGGCTACGAAGTGCTGGATTTCGGAACCAATTCCCCGGAGAGCTGTGACTACCCGGTATACGGCGAAAAGGTAGGACGCGCTGTGGCATCCGGACAGGCAGATTTGGGGATTGCGATCTGCGGCACCGGCGTAGGCATTTCTCTGGCGGCCGGTAAAGTAAAAGGAATCCGCGCATGTGTATGCAGTGAACCATACACTGCCAGACTTTCTAAAATGCACAATAATTCTAACGTTTTAGCCTTCGGAGCCAGGGTAGTGGGAAGCGAAATGGCCAAAATGATCACGGAAGAGTGGCTAAATGCCCGGTATGAAGGCGGACGCCATCAACGCCGGGTGGATATGCTGATGGAAATTGAGAACCACTGACGGATTTTGTCACGAAAACGTGTAAAGAAATGGAAACTGAATCGTTAGAATATCGTAAGACTTTGGACAGGTAGTCACCTTGAATTTGTGGGATAAAAATGCTAGAATAGTACCACAGAGAAGAGAAAAGGAGTGATTACCATGAAAAAAAAGCTATGGGCACTGCTGGTGACCGCGGTTCTCTTCGTCGGCATTTTGGGCACGATGACCGGGTTGGCTGCTGAGGCAGCAGACAGTTTTAAAGCAGGAGAGGTAGAGATTTCCATTAATGGCGAAGCCGCGCCGGTGCTTTCAGATTTAGGAAAGGCTGAGAATTACTACGAAGCGGAAAACTGCCGCCATCAGGGAAAAGAAAAGGTATATGTATATAAAGACTTCGAGATTTCCACCTATCCTATAGAGAAGAAGGACTGTATCAATTCCATCTATTTCAAAACCGGCGACATAGAGACCTCTGAGGGGATTGCAATCGGTTCTACCGTTGAGGATATGCAGAATATTTACGGAGAGGACTATTCCCAGTCAAAGGGCGTTTATAAATATAAGTGTGACCAGTTTACCTTAACTTTTTATAGTAATAAGGAAGGCATCATTAATGGGATCGAGTTTACCTCTGATAAAGAGTTAAAGTGATCCGAATAGTCTGTAATAAAACAGGCGTTGCAGCTTGAAGATTCAAGCGGCAGCGCCTGTTTTGCATATGCTTTATTCCCGCGGGCAATGAATCAGGCGCCGTGCCTGCACGAGCATTTGGCGCGCAATAGCCGCAAATCAGGCTGAGGGAGCATAACAGGGCATTTCTTTTACCTCCCAATCGCTATGTTTTCTTGATTTCTTATGCTTCGCTTGGCGTTTCAGTTTTCTGTATGCTTAACTTTTTATATGTGTTGACATACAAAACAGCCGCAAGCAATATCGAAAGAATGTCGGCTACCGGCTGCGCCCAAACTAACCCGGTAAGTCCTAAGACTGCTTTCAGAATGAACAGGACGGGAATGAAAATGATTCCTTGTCTGCTCAAATTGATAACCAGCGAAGCGGTGGCTGCTCCCATAGCTTGTAAAGCGTTAGTAAGGACATAGAACACGCCGAAAATGGGACTCGTTGTAAGTAAGATTTTCGCAAACTGGACGGCGTAATCAAAGGCTGTCACATCAGCTAAAAATGCACTGACGATTTGGTTTGTAAACAGGTAGCAGATAACGGTCAATACAACGCCTAAAATGAAAGAAAAAATGAAAGAGAACTTAAACGCGTCCTTGAACCGTTTCCATAGCTTTGCGCCTACACAATATCCCAGCAAAGGCTGTACACCCTGCCCCAGCCCAATACATACCATGCCTGTTATCGTTACAACTTTCATCGCAACACCCATTCCGGCAATCGCCATATCGCCGTATTCTGCCATTTGGCTGTTGATAATGATTTGTGAAACGCTCATCAGCATAGAGCCTAATGCGGCGGGTACGCCAATGGCAAGGACGCTGCTGCAAACTTTTTCTTTTAGGGTAAAATCTTTCAGCCGGACACTAAGGCCTGATTTCCCACGGAGAAAATAGGAAATGTAATATCCTGCCCCCAACACGTTCCCAATCACGGTGGCGATAGCAGCTCCGGCGATATTCCACCCAAAACCTAAAATCATAATGGGGTCAAGAACTACGTTCAGCAGGTTTCCTAAAAGCTGCCCCATACAAGCCCGCCCCGATTCTCCCTCTGTACGGATTACATTGGCGTAACAGTTGGAGATCAGCACAAAAGGCCCGCTGCATACAACAATCATCAGATAGGTTTTCGCTAAATCCCATGTATCGGAACTTGCCCCGATAAGGGAAAGTATCTGCTCCATAAAAATCAAGAACAGAGCCGCCATAACCACACCCACAATCACGCAGCCCCACATACAAAAAGAGCATACTTTCTTTGCATAGTCCTTTCTTCCCTCTCCCAACGCACGGGAGATAACCGAAGTGCCGCCCATTCCGAACACGGTTCCTACTGCCATAAATATCAGAAATACAGGCGTTGCAAGGGAAACTGCTGCAACCTGTAATGCGTCATGGGTCTGACCAATAAAGAATGTATCAGCCAGATTATAGACTAATACCATGAGCATAGCCGCCATAGCGGGCAAGGCGTTCTTGAATACTGCTTTGGGTACGGGCATTGATTCAAATACTTCCAGTGATTTCTGTTCCATAAATTTTCCTCCTTGTATGCTTATCAAAAGCAAGCTATTGAATTGGTTTTTATAAATACCCGCTTTATAACGGGTTTCTATCAACGGCAATCCTCTTTTTGATTCTCCATCAGCCTTTTATGAAAGCAAGCTATCAATTTGTTTGGAATAAATGCCCGCGAGTCTGGGCGGGCATTTATTTCATGTTCTCGTATATCCTTTGGAGCAGACTGTGAAACGTGGTCTGTTCTTCTTCAGATAGTCCGTGAAACATGGTTTGTTCCACTTTTCTGCTATTCTGTATAGCGTCCTGGCAGCATTTTTCACCTGCCGGGGTAATTCGGACAAGTTTCATTCGCTTGTCGTTTGGGTCGGTAAAACAGTCAACCAGTTTCTTTAATGCAAGCCTGTTTACGATTCCGGCACAGGTGGATTGTGCTACCCCTAAAATGCGTTCCAGTTCTTTGAATGAGTAGGTCTTTTCGTCTTTTTCGTTCAGTGACAGCAGCACCCATACTTGAACCATAGTTAAGTCGTTCTGACGCAAGGAATTATTTGCCTGTCTTTCGATTGCGTCATGGAGCTGTTTTATGAGTTGCCCGCTGGTAAGGTTATCGTTCAATTCAGCCCCCCCCCTTTCCCTTTCAAGAGGTATCATAGCACATCAAAAGCAAGATGTCAATACCTTGCTTTTGATTCTGCATTATGAAAGAAAGATAGGGGTGAGTTCCGCCGTAGTCGGCATTGTGGGAATGTGTATAACTGGCTGTCTATCTCTTGTTTTCGGCTACTTGCTTCTTTACCGTACATGAGCATTTCCACATGGAATCAAACATAATTATGATCCGGTGATTGATCCGGACAAATTATATCCGACTCATGAGGCGATTGATTTTTATCACCGTTATAAGGAAGATTTGGCATTAATGGAGGAAATGAATTTTAAAACGTTTCGAACATCCATCAATTGGTCAAGAATTTGGTATGCTGCCTATAAAGCAGCATTTTTTATTGAATTGCCCCCATTTTATTAAACGGATAATACCGGAACAGCACCTTGGCAATAATTTTGTCCTCTTTTACCCAGGTATTATCCCAGAACCGGGCATCCCAGGAGTCGTTTCGGTTATCACCCATCATAAAGTAGCTGCCCTCCGGCACCTCATAATGAAGAGGGCCCAAAAAGCTGGTTTCCATAGGTTCTTTTAAGTAGGGCTCATCCAAGGGGGTATCGGATCCGTTCAGGTAGACCCCGCCATCCCGGACATCAACAACATCTCCCGGAAGGCCGATAATCCGTTTTACATAATAAGTCTTTCCGGTTGGATCGTCCGGATAATGAAAGATTACCACATCTCCCCGTTCCGGTTGGGAAAAGGTATAGGACAGCCGGGAACCGATTACCCTGTCACGGGCCATAATCGTATTTTCCATGGAGGAGGTAGGAACCTGGCTGTTGGCAATGATGCAGCTATTTAAAAACAGGGCGATAAGAGCTGCCGCTACAATTACCTGTATCCAGCTAATCAGCTCAGATTTCCAATTGGCGGCTTCCTTCTCACCGATATTGCTGTTATTATCTGAATTTTTCTTCATAATTTCCTCCCTAAACCTTCATGCGCCTGGCAACGACACCACCGCACATGAAAGTTTGGCGGGCGCATTTGGCATACCTGAACGCATGCCGCCTGTTGGCGGCGGACTTTCATACGTAATGAAAAGTTCTGCTGGGGGTAGTGCGCCAGCTAAAAATAAAGTTTATACGAGATTTCTTGTTTGTGCAAGGGGTTTTACAAAAATATAAGAAAAACGTCAGGAAACCTTCAGGAGACAGCCTGCTGCGGCAACTTCTAAATTCAGTATGCCTGTCCGGCCGCAAGAATTCTGGAAAAAAAATACATGGAAATTCTTTGGTAAATACAGTAAAATAGAAAGAAAAGCAGCAGGAGAGGGAAGGTATGAGGGAAAAAGTAAAAAATTTCTGGCAAATTATTGCTGCGGCCATACTTTTTTTGACATCATTTTTGGGAATGGCCGGGGCCAGAAAGATAGTCGGATTTGCGGATTGGTATGGGATGCGAATCTACCCGCTGCTGGCAGGGAGCATAGGGAGGATCTGCAGCATTTTTTCAGTTTCTGTTGCAGAGTTTGGACTGTACCTGCTGATAACAGGGATCGCTGCCTATGGGATCCGGCATAGGAGAAGTCCCGGGATATTCCTGAAGAACGGGGTTTTTTTGGTATCAGTGCTGACATTTTTGTATGTGATAAACTGCGGCATCAATTATTCAAGAACCCCTCTTTCTCATACTATGGACCTGGAGGCGCGGGATTCCTCTGAGGAAGAGCTATACCGGCTATGTGAATTTTTAACCGGTCAGGTAACAGGGGCATCAGAGACTGCCGGAGACAGGATTACCAGTACAAAAGCACTGACCTTTAAAGAGGCCTGGCGGTTGGGCCATGATGGGGTAAAAGCAATGGAAAAGCTGGGCAGATCTTACCCGGCCCTGGGAGGATATTACCCCAACCCCAAGCCGGTGCAGATTTCGTGGATTTTATCAATACAGCAGCTGTCCGGAATCTACTCGCCTTTTACAGTGGAAGCGAATTTTAATCGAAACATGACACCGTATAATATCCCTCATACAGTATGTCATGAATTGTCCCATTTAAAAGGATTCATGCGGGAGGATGAAGCTAATTTTGCCGGATATCTGGCCTGTGTGGAGTCAGACTCGCCGGAATTTCAGTACAGCGGTTATCTGATGGGGTGGATTTACGCCACCAATGCACTTTACAGGGAAAATCCGGAGAGTTATTTTGAGCTGTATAACCGCCTTCCCCAGACAGTCTTGGAAGACTTAAATGCAAACAGCGTGTTTTGGGATCAGTATGAGGGAAAGGTGGCGGAAACTGCCACCAAAGTCAACGATACATATTTAAAACTCCATCAGCAGAAGGACGGCGTAAAAAGTTACGGGAGAGTGGTGGATCTTATGCTGGCTTATTACCGATTTTCATTGTAATTTATAAGGAAAAATGGTAAACTATTTACAATAAATTTATATTACGAAAACCATTAATTAAGGGGGAAGTATTATGGATAAAAAACTGTATGATTTAATGGACTGGGCAGGCATTGAAGAACTGGTTTATTCTGAGGCTGTAAATCCCCACGGGATTTTAGGACCCCATGTCACGGAAGACGGTGTGCTGGTTCAGATAATGATACCTACTGCCAAGGAGGCGGCAGTAATAGTCGGTTCCAAAGAATATCCCATGGAGCTGGCAGATGAGGCCGGATTTTTTGCTGCTCTGCTTCCGAGAAAGACGATTCCGGATTACACTTTGAAAGTTACCTTTGACAATGATGTTACCGAAAAATTTAAAGATCCGTATGCTTTTGAACCTCAGATTTCTGAAGCAGATCTAAAGAAATTTGAAGCCGGAATCCACTACGAGATTTATGATAAATTGGGAGCTCATCCCATGACGGTCAACGGCGTGGCAGGCGTTTATTTTGCAGTGTGGGCGCCTTGTGCCCTTCGGGTAAGCGTTGTAGGAGACTTTAATCTGTGGGATGGCCGCCGCAATCAGATGCGCCGTCTGGGGGACTCCGGAGTTTTCGAGATTTTTATGCCGGGGCTGTCGGAGGGAAGCTTATATAAGTATGAGGTAAGATGCAAAAACGGCGATCCTATTTTAAAGGCAGACCCTTACGCAAGCTATTCTGAGCTGCGCCCCAATACGGCTTCCGTTGTCTGGGATACCACTAAGTACCAGTGGAAGGATCAGGAGTGGATGAAGAAGCGGGCCGCTGAGGACTTAAAGAATAAGCCCATGGCTGTTTATGAAGTTCATCTGGGTTCCTGGATGAGAAAGGAAATTGCCCTGGATGAAGAAGGAAGGGAGATTATTGGCTCTGAGTTCTATAATTACAGAGAGATTGCAGTAAAGCTGGCAGCATATGTGAAGGAGATGGGATACACCCATGTGGAGCTGATGCCGGTTATGGAGCATCCTTTAGACGCTTCCTGGGGCTATCAGGTTACCAGCTACTATGCGCCCACCAGCCGCTATGGTACTCCGGATGACTTTATGTATTTTATGGATTATATGCATGAGCAAGGCATTGGCGTGATTTTAGACTGGGTGCCTGCCCACTTCCCCAGAGATTCCTACGGTCTGGCTGCTTTTGACGGCACCTGTGTATATGAGCATCTGGATCCGCGCCAGGGCGCCCATCCTCATTGGGGTACTTTGATTTACAATTACGGCAGGCCTCAGGTTTCCAACTTCCTCATTGCAAATGCGCTGTTCTGGGCAGAAAAGTACCACGCAGACGGGATTCGTATGGATGCGGTGGCTTCTATGCTGTATCTGGACTACGGCAAGAATGACGGCGAGTGGGTTGCAAACATCTACGGCGGTCATGAGAATCTGGAGGCGGTAGAATTCTTAAAGCACCTGAACTCTGTATTTAAAGGCCGGACAGGCGGAGCGATTTTAATTGCAGAAGAATCTACCGCATGGCCCAAGATTACAGGGGACGTAAAGGATGACGGACTGGGCTTTGACTATAAGTGGAACATGGGATGGATGAATGACTTCTTAAGCTACATGAAATGCGATCCCTATTTTCGGAAAAATAATTACGGGCAGCTTACCTTTTCCATGCTGTATGCTTACAGCGAGAATTTTGTGCTGGTGTTCTCTCATGATGAAGTGGTTCACGGTAAAGGTTCTATGATTGGAAAGATGCCCGGCGAGACTTTGGAGCAGAAGGCGGCTAACCTTCGGGCTGCTTATGGCTTTTATATGGGCCATCCTGGCAAAAAGCTGCTGTTTATGGGACAGGATTTCGCTCAGGTAGATGAGTGGAATGAGAATGCCAGCCTGCAGTGGAACCTGCTGGAGTATCCGGTTCACAGCCAGACTCAGGCATTTATGAAAGCCCTTAACGCCCTCTACGCCAAGTATCCGGCTTTATCTGAATTGGACTATGATCCGGATGGTTTTGAATGGATGAATTGCTCTTATAATGAGCTGAGCATGGCTATGTTTGTAAGGAAGACCAAGAAACCGGAAGACACGCTGTTCTTTGTCTGCAACTTTGACAATATGGAACATAAAAGATTCCGGGTTGGAGTACCTTTTGCAGGAAAGTATAAAGAAATTTTAAACAGCAATAACACAGAGTATGGCGGAACCGGTATGGTGAATTCCAGGGTAAAGGTTTCCAAAAAGATAGAATGGGATAATCAGGAAAATTCCATTGAGATCGATATCGCGCCTATGAGTGTCAGCATATTTACCTGTACTCCGGAAGAAGAGAAAAAGGCGGCGCCTGCAAAGAGAGCCAAGGCTGCTCCGGCCAAAAAGGCTGCAGAGCCTGTAAAGAAGGCTGCCGCAAAGGAAGAGACTTCTGACAAGAAAGCAAAGAGTACCGGGAAGGCAGAAGCTCCCGCCAAGAAGACAAAATCTGCTGGAAAGGCCGCGCCGGCTAAAACCGCAGCTAAGAAAAAGAAATAGAGGCCCTTTAAAGGGAGGGCCAGGGCAGGAGGTTAGATCGCGTGGAAGAGACAGCACAGGCAGCCGTACAGGAGACTCTGGAAGTTGGCGCGGAATTGGCGGAGGATATTGCGAAGCTGAACCCTAATGTGGTATTAGAAACCATGAAAGGGTGGATACCGGGACTGATGAGTTTTGGATACCGGGTTTTAATCGCCGGTTTGATTCTTCTTATCGGCAGCCGCATTATCAAATTAAACAGCCGGTTTCTCAAACGGACTCTGGATAAGATGGGGCTGGAAATCAGTATCAGCCGGTTTCTGGTGTCCGTGGCCAATGCTCTTCAGTATGGAATCCTGATATTTATTGCTGCTGATAAAATTGGTATTAGCTCTGCGTCTATTGTGGCTCTGCTGGGTTCTGCAGGTATTGCCATTGGCCTTGCCCTTCAGGGCAGTTTAGCCAACTTTGCAGGCGGCGTACTGATTTTAGTGATGAAGCCCTTTAAAGTGGGAGATTACGTGATTACACAAGGCGGGGAAGGTACGGTATTGAACATTGGCCTGGTATATACGACTCTGACCTCGCCGGATAACCGAAAAATTGTCATTCCCAATGGAAGCTTGTCTGATGCCCCTTTAACCAATGTAACAGGTATGGGCTGCCGCCGGTTGGATTTCCTGGTAGGAATCAGCTACAACGCGGACTTAAAACTTGCTAAGGAGATTTTGCAGAAGCTGCTTGAGGAACACCCGCTTGTATTAAAGGAAGAACCGATTCAGGTATTTGTAGACAGCTTGGGTGACAGCGCAGTTCTGATAGGAGGAAGAGCCTGGACTACCTGTGAGGATTATTGGACTACCCGCTGGGATATTATGGAGGCAGTGAAACTGGAGTACGATAAGGCGGGAATTGAGATTCCGTTTAATCAGATGGACGTGCATATGATTCCCGGAAAAGAATAGAGAAAATAACCGAAAGGGGATGCCGCGGCATCCCCTTTCAGATGATGTGATTTAAAATTTAACAGGAGCCTGATCCGGCTTATGGATTCCAATTATTTTTTCCACCCAAATCAGATGATACCAACGGCCGAATTTGTAGCCGCATTTATGAAATTCCCCTACTTTTGTGAATCCTAAATGTGCATGGAAACCGGCGCTGTTTCTGTTAAGATATTCATCCTCTGTTTCCGGATAGGCAATAGAGGCATATAAATTTAAAATTCCCATGTTCCGCAGCCGGTCTTCCAGGGTCTCATACAGCTTCCGGCCCAGGCCGCGCTTTAGCGCGGCCTGACAGAGATATATGGTCATCTCACAAGACCAATCGCAGGCGGCCCGGCCTATAAAAGGTCCTGCATAGGCGTAGCCTTGAATGATTCCATCCTGCTCGATAACAAGATAGGGATATCGTTTCAGAGTATTTTCAATGCGCTTTTGGAACTCAGATAGAGTCGGAACTTCATATTCAAAAGTGATGGCCGTATTTTTTACGTAGTACCCGTAAATTTCCAGGATACGTTCTGCATCTTCAGGAGCTGCATCTCTTGTTACGATAGTGCTCATAATAGGTTTCTCCTATGATTCGCCTCTTTTCAAACGAACTTACTCGTCATATCCTTCCACCAACCGAATGGTAGCCGCTACATTTTGAACCACAGTTCCTTCTTCCAGGGGAATGTCTTCTAAGCGGGTTCTGGGGGGAAGATCAAAGGACTCTTCAAGCTCCAGGGTAATCCAGGAGATTTCCGCCTCTTTGGCCTGCTCCATGGCATCTTCCATGGTAGCGCCCCGGGCATAACAGCCTTCCAGATCCGGGAAAGACACCTGGATAATTCCGGAAGGATCTTTTTTAAAAACAGCAGGATATACAAATTTCATGATGACACCTCAAATTCATTCATTTTTGATGATTACCCTCAGTCAACAGGGGCAGAACCGAGCGTCCCCTTGTTTACTGAGGGTATTGTACTATAATTTGCTGAAATTCTCAATACCCCGTCTGTTTTCACTACGCTGAAATCGTAAATCTGTGGTGCAGAACCTGTTCATCCGCCTTGCATTAGATGCCGGAAACTGGTATAATATGAACACTTGGCGAGGTGCTTTCCAGCCCTCCAATCACCAGATTTCAGACAAAACAGGGGAGAATTGCGACATGAGAGAATGTGGAATGTTGCTTCCGGTATTCAGCCTTCCGTCTAAGCACGGAATTGGCTCTTTTTCCAAGGAAGCATACAGATTTGTGGATATCCTGCAGTCAGCAGGACAGAAGTACTGGCAGATACTGCCGTTGGGGCCTACCGGCTATGGGGATTCTCCGTATCAGTCTTTTTCTGCCTTTGCAGGAAATCCGCTTCTGATCGATTTAGAGCAATTGATTGAAGAAAGACTTTTGACGGAAAAGGACTGTGATGACACAGACTTTGGAAAGGATTTACGGACAATTCGTTACGATAAGGTTCACACAGGCAAACGGCTTATGCTGAAAAAAGCGTATGAGAACTGGAAGAAAAAAGAAGGCCTTCTGGGACAGGGGAAAGTTCATGAAAAAGCGAAGGTTTCCCTGACAGAGGATACTCTGGATTACTGCCTTTACATGGCGCTGAGGGAAGCGTTTCAGGATGTGGAATGGAGTAAATGGGAAGAGGATATCCGTCTGCGCCGCCCGGAAGTTATGGACAAATACCGGAGAGAATTAGAAGATGAGATTGGCTTTCATGAGTTTCAGCAGATGGTTTTTACGAAGCAGTGGAAAAAGCTGAAGACCTATGCCAATGAGCGGGGAATTCGCATAATCGGGGATATTCCGATTTATGTTTCCTTTGACAGCGCAGACGCATGGGCTCATCCGGAGATGTTCCAGTTTGACGAGAAAGGAATCCCCAAGGCAGTTGCGGGATGTCCGCCGGATGCGTTTTCCGAGACCGGACAGTTATGGGGCAACCCCTTGTATGACTGGGGATATCACGAGAAAACCGGTTTTGGCTGGTGGATCCGCCGGGTGGATTATAGCTTTAAGTTGTATGATGTAGTAAGAATCGATCATTTTAGAGGATTTGATGAATACTATTCAATTCCCTATGGAGAGAAAACTGCCCTCAATGGCCATTGGGAAAAAGGACCGGGGATGAAGCTTTTTAACACGTTAAAGGGCTGGTTTGGTGAACTTCCGGTAATTGCGGAGGATCTGGGAATTTTAACCCCTACCGTTTATGAACTGTTGGAGGCTACTGGCTTCCCGGGAATGAAAATACTGGAATTTGCATTTGACGCAAGCGGTTCCAGCACCTACCTGCCGCATAATTATAAAAATCCTAACTGTGTGGTTTACACCGGAACCCATGACAATGACACAGTTCGGGGCTGGTTTGAGAAACTGGAAGGGGCAGACCTGCAGTTTACTACAGAATATATGGATTTAAATAAGACGGAAGCAGCTCATGCAAATTGGGAGTTTATCCGTTTGGCTCTGTCCAGCATTGCAGACTTGGCAATTATTCCGGTCCAGGATTATTTGGGATTAAACTCCAGCGCGCGGATCAATGAGCCCAGCACAGTGGGAACGAATTGGAGATGGCGGATGCTGGACGGCGAGCTGACCAGGGAAATTGCTCAGAAATGCCGCAGAATGGCAAGGCTTTATGGCAGATATTAATTCCTGCAGGTTTTTGGCTTACATTGTATAGAAATTAAAAAGCGGATGCAGCAAAATGAAAAAGGAGCAGTTTGTGCTGTATCCGCTTTCTTGATGCCGGCGGTGGCCCGCCAGTCTGTTATGTGCAGGGTCCGTCCGCTGCCGGGCCCATGAAGGTTTACTGGGAAATCGTGATGCCGGACGTCTGGGATTCTCCGTTTTCCGCCTGAGAGGACTGGGATTCCTGATCCGGAGCAGTCTCTATACCGCCTGCCGTATCTCCGGTAATGGTCACGTCGCTGGAAGTAGTGTTAAAGTTGGCCTGAGTGGCATTGCCGCACATATCTGCGGCATAAACGGTAAGCCCGGTGGCATCGATTTCAAAAGAAACCTTATTGTTAATTTTATCAATGGTGGGAGACACTGGGGTTCCCATGGAAGTAGTGGCGGAAATGGATGTAAAATCCACACCGGACTGACTGTCTTCTATGGTAAAGGTCAGAATATTGTCCTCAATAATAAAGTCTTCCCCGATGGAAGGCGGAAGCTCGTCCAAAATATCCACCGGCTCATAGGAAACGGTAATCATACCATTGATGCATGCAACTGTGACCTCAATAACACCGTTTTTATCAATGATGGCAGTATATGTTCCACGCCCGGTTTCCTCAAGCTCCAAGGGAGCTGATTCCTGGGTTGTTACCATACTCTTAATGGGAAGAAGGGACTTTACCGTAATGGAAACGGAAGTGGTTTTGTAGTCCTTGGTGGTGCCTATGGTAATGGCAACTTTGGGTTTGGCGGTCAAAAGGAAAAAGAGCAGGCCGTTAAATACAATAAAAGGGATTATGTAAAAAAGCAGGATATGAAGAAAATCATCCTGCTTTTTGGGAGTCTTGTAGCCGTAACGGGGAGTTGATGTACGGCGTGGATTGCGCTGTTCCATAATGGGTACCTCCTGCAATTGATTTTCGACCTTAAGCATAACAGAAAATAAACCAACTTACAAGAATAACTTCTAAAATCTGCTGGAATGTGTTATGATAAATCTGCCCGTAAACAAAATATCAAATCAAGCAGGAGGAATCCAATGATTAGAAAAGCAGCGCTATTTGCGGCAAAGGCTCATGAAGGAGCGGTTAGAAAGGGTTCCAACATTCCGTATATCACCCATCCTATGGAGACGGCGGTAATCGTCTCCATGATAACAGATGATAAAGAAGTGATTGCGGCAGCGTTACTCCATGATGTTATAGAAGACGCGGGAGTCAGTGAGGAGGAGCTTCGGGAGCAGTTTGGCGGCAGAGTGGCCAGGCTAGTGGTGAAAGAGAGTGAGGACAAGTCCCGCACCTGGGAGGAACGGAAAGCTACTACGATAAAGAAGCTGGAGACAGCAGAGAGAGATTCCAAAATCCTGGCTTTGGGGGACAAACTGAGCAATTTAAGATGCACGGCAAGGGATTATATGCAGATAGGCGACAAAGTATGGGAGCGCTTCCATCAAAAGGATCCGAAAATGCAGTGTTGGTATTATACAGGGGTGCTGAAACAGCTGGGGGATCTGGCGGACTTTCCGGCTTATCAAGAATATGCTCTTCTCTGTGATTTTGTATTTGGCGCCAGAGAATAGGTATAGAAAATAAACTTTAAGAAGGGATTTAATATGGGGAGAATATCAGGGAAACTGAAGAAAACGGCTGTGATGCTTGCAGCGGCAGGAGCTATTTTGCTGGTTTCGCCGTTTACGGCAGCGGCAAATCAGCAGAAAACGGGTCCGGGAATTGAGCTGGACCGGGAGACAGAGAGACAACAGGAGGCGGAGACAGCCCAGGAGGCAGAGCCTTTGGGACAAGCTCAGGAGAGCCCAGAAATAGAGAATCAGGAACAAGTTCAGACAGAGGAACTTCCGGAGATTAAAACCGTTTATCAGGCATTTATGGCAGGCAGCGGGTGGAGCGAGGAATACGGCGATAACTTTGAATGTGCCAAAGCAGGCGACTATCTGACTGGTTTAAAGGCAACCCTTCAGGGACAGCCGGAGGGAATGAGCGGAACCTTAACCTATCAGGTAAATGTCAGCGGCTCAGGCTGGCAGCCCTGGGTGGAAAACATGGCGGAAACCGGCAGCACAGAAGGCGGAGCCGCTTTGGAAGCTGTTAAGATGGAGCTGACAGGGGAACTAAAAGAAAATTACGATATTTACTATATGGTATACCAAAACGGAGCCTGGACGGACTGGGCGGCTAACGGAAATCCGGCGGGTCAGGAGGGCGTGGGCCTGAGGGCAGATGGAATCCGGATGTCCGTAACGAAAAAAGGCCAGACGCCGCCTGCAGAGCCGGAAAAGATTCCGGGACCGGTTTTGCCGGCAGGAGTGGATCCCAACCGCCCTATGGTAGCCCTGACTTTTGATGATGGCCCCAAAGCTTCGGTTACAAACCGGATTCTCAACAGCCTGGAGGCTTGCGGCGGAAGAGCAACCTTTTTTATGGTAGGAACCAATATAAACCAGGGAACCGCTCCTACAATTCAAAGGATGGTTTCTCTCAATTGTGAGGTGGCCAATCACACCAATAATCATAAATATTTAAGCAAGATTGGCGCTGACGGAATAGTCTCACAGATTCAGGCCGTAAACCAGAAACTTCAGAATGTCTGCGGGGTGGATCCCAAACTGGTACGTCCTCCGGGAGGATACTATGACAGGGCGTCTCTCAATGTGCTGGGAACTATGGGAATGCCTGCCATTATGTGGTCAATTGATACCAGAGACTGGCAGCATAAAAACCCGTCCAGGACTATCAGCAGTGTTTTGGACCATGTAAAAGATGGAGATATTATTCTTATGCATGACATATATGGAACAACTGCAGATGCGGCTGAGGTGATTATTCCGGAATTGGTAAGGAGAGGCTATCAGCTGGTGACAGTCAGTGAGCTTGGCGCTTACCGGGGAGGATTGGCAGGAGGACAGGTTTATAGCCGGTTCTACAGATAAATATAAACGTAAGGGAGGCAGTGCCTGGTATGGCTCACTGCCTCCTTTGCGTTTAGAGCTTTTTCGACAAAACCAGACCTTGCAAACCAAAGCGTATCAGGATATAATACAACTTACTTCCCATATTAAAATTCTTCTGTAACCCTCAGGATGATGCCTGGGTCAAAATTAGTCTGCCAGCATATCAAACAACAGCAATAACATGTCAACGGGTGTAACCTTACATACTCCAGGATTTAAAAGGTGTGATAGTTATTATAAAGAAAATAATTTTTCCGGGAATATTGGCTCTTATTTTGGGCTTTTTGCTTCCTGTCCGTATTGAGGCGGATACACAGAAATTACCGCCGGAGGAACCTCTGGTAGGCTTTATTACGGCTTCCTATATCCCCAGGACAGAGCTGTGGAGAAATAATGCCAAAACAGTATATGAGGGCGGAAGCTGGCCGGATATCATACAAATCATAGAGTATGAAGGGATAGAGGCTCTGGCAGAAATTCCCCGGGAGGTTGGGGGACAGGCCTGGAATGAAGAGCTGGATGCAGCGGGCCGCGGGAGCTTGTTCCTGACAGATTTAAAAGCGTTATCTGACCAGGACGGCAGTGCAGGGAGCCGGTGGCAGGACGATTTCTCTATGGTGGTTACCTTCCGGGCCTACGGAGCGGAGACCTATGAGCTTAACGGCAAGCGGATCTTCCATCAGGAGGAAACTCCTCCTCTTTTGGGAAATGAAGAGGCGCTTTTAGGATTAATCGGAGGAAATCCGGCAGATTACCAGATCACAAAGGCGGAATGGCTGGGAGAAACGTATACGGATGACTTCGGTATCCCATACCGAAACGCGAAAGTGACGGGGCGGCGCAGGGTTGCCGATTATCAGGCGGTATATCATGGAAAGGCTGTGGCGCCCAAAGTACTTCAGACACCTCCAGGGGAAGAGAATCTTGTGGGAGAAGGAGAAGATCTGGAAAGATCAGAACCCAAAGGATCAGAAGAGAAAGAGAACAGTGAAGAGACACTGGTTCAGGATGAGATGCCTGACATAGAACCGGTATCTGACAGACTCCGGGAGTCTGCAGCCCAAGTACGGTTCCAGCTGCAAGAAAGCCTGGCAGGATCCTGGAAGGAAAGCCCCGCTGCAATATGGGACGGGGAATATACAGGACAGCCTTCACAAAGGCTTTCTTTTGCCTCCGCTAAAAGCGGCTTTATCCGACTGGCCAAAAGGATGGAGATCTGGATTTATGAAAGGTTTTCTATCTATATTCCCGGTTCCCTGCTGTTGGGGGCAGGAATGATTTTAGGATCAACCGTTGCCTTTCTGGGGCTCTGGGTCATACATTGCCGCAGAAAAAAGAATTCCTTGTGAAACCATAGAGGATCCGGTATAATGAAAGGGATTTGATAATAAAATAGGAGGAATTCTATATGAACAACCCAGTATATGATAAATTAGTAAAATGCTATGAAAGCATTAAGGCTCAGATTCCTTTTACGCCTAAGGTAGCCTTGATTTTAGGATCCGGCCTGGGAGATTTTGCAGATGGAATAGAGATTGAAGCCAGCATAGATTACAGCTCCATTGACGGCTTTCCGGTATCAACTGTGCCTGGGCATAAGGGCCGCTTTATTTTCGGACATGTGAATAGGGTTCCGGCTGTTATTATGCAGGGACGGGTTCACTATTATGAGGGCTATGCCATGTCTGACGTAGTGCTTCCGGTTCGTCTGATGAAAATGATGGGGGCGAAAATCCTGTTTTTAACCAATGCTGCAGGAGGAGTAAATTATGATTTTTCCGCAGGTGATTTTATGATCATCCGGGATCAGATCGCCTGTCTGGTTCCGTCCCCCTTGATTGGAGCTAATTTAGATGAATTAGGGCCCCGCTTCCCGGATATGAGTCAGATTTACGACAATGACCTGCGGGACATCATCAAAGAGTGTGCGGCTAAGAGAGGAATTAAAGTACAGGAAGGCGTATATGTACAGTTTACCGGACCGGCCTATGAGTCTCCTCAGGAGGTAAAAATGAGCCGGATTATGGGAGGCGACGCAGTAGGTATGAGCACCGCTTGCGAGGCAATTGCGGCAAACCATATGGGAATGAAGATCTGCGGAATTTCCTGTATCTCCAATCTTGCCTGCGGAATGATTGCCCAGCCTCTGAGCCATAAGGAGGTTCAGGAGGCAGCGGATCGGGTGGCGCCGCTGTTTAAACAGCTGGTTACCGATTCTATTACCGCTTTTGGAAAATTAGTCTAGAAAAACCAGAAAAAAAGAAAAACTTAAGATTTCCCCTCGTATTTATTAATGAAAAAACAGTGGTATTGAGCCGGGAAATGTAGTACAATATGGCATGTGACCATTAGAAGGCAATGATTCAGATCAGAGTATAAATAAACGAGGAGAGATTATGATGAAAAGAAAATATTTTTTAGCAATGGCAGCAGTAATGGTAATCGCAATGGGGGCAACGGCATGTTCTTCCGGCTCGAAGGAGACTACCGCCGCTGCGGCTACCGAGGCTAAGGCTGAGACCGAAACAAGCAAGGAAGAGACAACGGCTGAGGAGACAGAGGCTGAGAAGGAGGAAGATTACCTGGATGGTACGGTAACGGCTGTGGATGACAGTACGATGACCATAAAGTCCGACGAGGACGCACAGGTAACCTTTGATATTACTAACGCAGCTGTAAACAGCAATTTCCCCTTGGGAGAAGGGGATGAGGTTTCTGTTCGCTACTATGTGGATGAGTCCGCAGAGAAGCAGGAAGCACTGGAGATTGATGTAAACTATTCTGTTGCAGAGGAAAACTATTCAGGAGATCCGGTAATGACCGGTGTTGTGGAAAAGACAGGAGAGGAAACGATTACCATAAAGGATGCTTCTGACGACCAGAGCTACACCTTCTCTACAGCTATTGCACAGATGGTTACCGGAGAAGATAAGATTGCAGCAGGTGATGAAGTTCAGCTTACCTATTTAGGAGAGGCAGGAGACGAGGAGTATCCGGGGCTGGCTGTAAAAGTAGTGACTTCTGATATGTATGACAGCGATGAGGCCAAGATCAATACTCTCAGCGGAGTTGCCGTTTCTTTGGGAGACGGTACACTGGATGTAGAGACTGCTGACGGCAACATCTTTAACTTTGTGGAAGCTGGCGCTGACTTCTCTATGACCAGTGAAGGAGACAAAGTTACAATTATTTACGAAGGCAGCTTAGAAGAGCATGAGATTAAAGCTGTAGGAATGGAATAAGAAATCCGGTATAAGGAATGAAATCAAAGGCTTTCTATTATCAGGTGTCTGCACATGGAACTGGCGGACAACGATAATAGAAAGCCTTTTTTCAAAGAAACCTTTACATTTCCGAGAAATTGATGTTATACTAATTCCCATGCTAAAATGATGTTAAAATACATGGAGAGAATAAGATGTTTACAAGAAAGGATTTAATAAAGCTTCTGGCGCCGCTGATTGTAGAGCAGATTTTAGCTGTGCTGGTGGGAATGGTAGATGTGGTTATGGTGGCGGCTGTTGGGGAGACAGCAGTTTCCGGTGTATCCCTGGTGGACGCTATTAATATGTTAATTATCCAGATGCTGGCGGCTTTGGCTACCGGCGGGGCAGTGGTTTCTGCCCAATTTATTGGAAGACAGGATACAGAGAAAGCCTGTAAAGCAGCAGGACAGTTGATTTCTGTTACTACGATGGCTTCAGTAGGCCTGATGACTTTTGCACTGCTTGCCAACAGGAACCTTTTAAAACTGGTGTTTGGAACTGTAGAAGAGGCAGTTATGGAAAACGCAGCAGTGTATTTTGCCATCACTGCGGCATCTTTCCCTTTTTTGGCTCTTTATAATTCCTGTGCAGCCCTTTACCGCTCTATGGGAAACTCCAAGGTATCCATGACGGTTTCCATCATTATGAATGTGATGAATATAGTGGGAAATGCTATCTGCATATTCGGATTTCATATGGGCGTGGAAGGCGTTGCCTATCCCACACTGATTTCCCGCATGACAGCGGCAATGATTATGCTTATGCTGATCCAAAAGCCAGCCAACCGGATTCATCTGAAATCCTTTCGGGATTTGCGGCCTGACAGGCGGATGATTGGAAATATTCTCGGCGTGGGAATTCCCAATGGACTGGAAAACAGCATTTTCCAGGTGGGGAAACTGACCTTGCAGAGTTTGGTATCCTCTCTGGGAACTACAGCTCTGGCCAGCTACGCGGTGGCATCCAACGTGGTAACCCTTCAATACCTTCCGGGCAATGCCATTGGCTTAGGAATGATTACCATTATCGGCCAGTGCGTAGGGGCAGGGGAGATAGACCAGGCAAAAGGATATGCCAAGCTTCTGGTAAAACTAAATTACATCTGCCTGCTGGTAATCTGTTCCGCCATGCTTTTGGGAGGCAGTTACATTGTAGGCATGTACAATCTTTCACCGGCAGCGGCAGAGGAGGCCAGGCGGATGATGACTGCTCATGCCTGGGCTATGACTGTCTGGCCCCTGGCGTTTGCCCTGCCCAACGCCCTGCGAGCCAGCCTGGACGCCAGATTTACCATGATGGTGTCTGTAAGCTCCATGTGGATTTTTCGGGTAGCATTAGCATACTGGTTTGTAAAAGGAATGGATTTAGGTATTATGGGAGTCTGGTACGGAATGTTCGCAGACTGGGGATTCCGGGCGCTTCTGTTTACCATACGGTTTGCCGGTTTTGGGAAGAGAAGAATCAAAAGGCTGGAATAGCATGGTGAAACAAAAAGCCTGCTGCATCAAACTTGCATCCTATACCCTCAGTGGACAAGGGGGATGGGCGGTTGAAGCAGCAGGCTTTTAGCTGGTAGAGGTATCACCTGGGGGATGTGGACCCCTTCAACTAAGACCTTCAAACAGTTTACAAAAGTCAATATATAAATCGTCACATATATGAACTTTTATGGTATCTGAAAAACGATAAAGAAGAGGAGCATCATCTTTTTGGTAATTGTATACAGTAATCGTCTCCTTAGAAGGGTCTACAATCCAATATTCTCTTACTCCGGCATCGCAATATTTAAACTGCTTAATACTATAATCCATACGGCGGCTGCCTGGTGATACGATTTCAATGATAAAATCAGGCGCTCCATGGCAGCCGTCATTATCTAATTTATTTTTATCACAGATGACGCTTATGTCAGGTTCCATATAATTTGTGTCGTTATCATTTAGGAAGACAGCAAAAGGAGCAGCGTATACCTTACAATCCCCTTTGTTTGAAGATATATAGTTATGAATAAGCGTGCACAGAGTCATGCTGATATCCTGATGCCGGGTACTGGGCGGGGCCATATTGTAAATTTGCCCATCAATGAGCTCAGCTCTGTGACCGTCCGGAAGAGCATAAATATCATGGATGGTATAAAGACGTTTTTGTGGTAATGGCATGGTAACACTTCCTTTCCATTTAGTTGAGGTATCTGCCCTTAGGGAACAAGGAGATATTTCAATTATACAAAAAAGCGGGCACAGTTACAATGAATCATTTTAATGTTTTTAACTGCATTCGGCTCAACTCCCTAACCAGGTGCTCCAGAATTTTCTGCTTATCGTTTAAGGTCATAATTGTTGCAATTCGAATCAGCGGCTTTTTTGTGTGGATGTTCATAGTAGAGACAATTAGATCGCAATCTGCAACAGAAGGAACATCCGGCAGATCTGCAGAATGAAAGATACCGGTGATTTGAATAAATTCTGATATAGCCTGAAGCTGACTGGTAAGAAACTGAACCAGAGTTTTGCTGCTGTTACATACCAGGACCGTACGCAAATGGAAAGAATCTCTGGAGACAGTAATGTGAGGCGCTATACGGAGAACAATTGCGGCTATTTCGTTATCATAAACAGGAAAAGAGAAGCAATCCTCTATAGCGGCGCAGGCGGCTTCTACCTGCTGAAATAGATCCAGGTATTCCTTTTTGACATCATGGGCAAAGATATGGATGGCAGGGATTTGATTTTTGTAGCAAAGAGATGTAAAGCAAAAATAAGTGGTTAAACATCTTAAAAACTCATCCGAATCTTTTAACTGGAAACAACAGGCTTTTTCAAATTGAGAGAGAAACGAAGCTGCCTCCCGGATACTTTTATTGACATCCGTTTCAGGGAAAACCAGGGATTCCGGACAAAAGGATAGTAACACCAGGGCAATATAATACCGTAGATTGGAGCTTTGACAGGGAAAGAATTCTTCAGTCAGGGTAAGGATCTCCGTATCATTAAGGAGCAGGGGATTGGAAAATGGTCCCGGCTGATTTTGGTACAGGTAATGGATAAAATTGGAGGCTACGATAATTTCCCTGGATTTTACGGAAAGAGACAGACGATCTAAAATTTTTTGGACTCTGGAGATAGTATCTTGTATTTCCTGAATCTCATAGATATCTAAAAAAGCATAGTGAGAGCTTTTGCAAAATTTACTCAGGTAAAAGCACAAGATATAACTGCGGCTGTAAGTATCACCGGATACCAAATAGCCGTCTTTTTTTGTGCTTTTAAGGCAGAGCCCATAGTCGGAAAATATATCCTTTATGGTTCCGATGTCATTTACAATCGTGTTTCTGGAAGAGCCCAGCATTTCCTGGAAAAGACCGATGGTAATCCGTCTGGGGGATGCCAGGAGCATGCAGATAATCAGGGCAATTCGGTTGTCTCTTTCCACAATCCGAACCGATTTCGACAGCAGAAAAGCCACCTGGTTTGCCTGTTTTGGCGTAAAGTAGTAACAGCCGTCACGATGGTTTACAGGAGGGATTTGTGCTTTTTTAAGTATATAACGAATTTGTTCAAGGTCATAATAAACCTGCCTGCCAGAGCAGTTTACCCGGTTTGCAATATCCTGAATGGTTAAAGGCCGCTCCGCTTCCAAGAGAGCGTACATTACCTTTTTAATATGGACGGTGAGAAAAATAAATGGGGAGGTATGGCAGGAAAGATCTATTTTCATAATAAAGTCTCCTTTGCGGCGGATGCCCTTGTCCATTGAGGGGATACAGATATTTTAACACGGGGAAACTAAATTTTATACCCCCATACCCTGGAAAAAACAAAAAGTTTCGTGGATAGTAGAAATACGCTCAGAAGGTTTCACGATTCTTGCGAAAGCAGTTGGTCTGTTGCTTTCTTTTTAGAGGCTATATAATGGGGATAGAGACGAGTGGCGCGCACACGTTATCATACCTTTGTCTATTGAGGGTAGTTACCATTTCAAATGTTTATTTCCGCGGGCAACGAGCCAAATGTGTATGCCTGCGGGGTATTTGACTAGGGAAAGGAGATTTTATATGGGTAGCAAATCGACGAAATCACAAAACCTATTTGGGTTTTTTCAAAAGTTTGGACAGGCCTTATTAGTTCCTATTGCAATTCTTCCGGCAGCCGGTATTTTCTACGGATTAGGCAATGCGCTGGTAACGTATACCACCTTTTTACCAGGAGTTTCAAAGGTTCTTCTGTCAGTAGGCAAGATTATTTTAAATAATCTTGGAATCCTGTTTGCGGTTGGCCTGTCAGTAGGATTGGCGGAAGACAGAGACGGAACAGCAGGGTTGGCAGCTTTTGCAGGGTTTATGATTTTTAATCAAACTATGAGTACCATTTTGGGGATTACTACTGACATCGTATCGTCGAATAAAGCTTATGAAACCGTATTGGGAATCCCTACGCTGAGAACCGGTATTTTTTCCGGATTGATAATCGGGCTTATTGCCGCGTGGGCTTACAACCGGTTTCATACCATTAAGGTTCCCGATGTGCTGGCCTTCTTTGGAGCAAAGCGGGCGGTGCCCATTATTACCTCGGTTATCTGTATCTTATTGGGATGTATATTTTCCTTTATATGGCCGCCGGTGCAGGCAGGGATCGATTCCTTTGCCACCTTCCTTACCGAGACCAGCGCGCCAGTTACCGTATTTATTTACGGAATCGTCATTAAACTGTTAAATCCTCTGGGACTCCACTCTACACTATCTCAAATATTAAGAAACCTGGGCACATATGTTTCTGTTTCCGGCGAAGTATTTACCGGGGACGCCGCTATTTTTACTGCTCAGATTAAAGATGGGGTAGCTGTTACATCCGGAATTTTCTCTAACGGCATTTATATTGTGGATATGATTGCCTGTGTGGGGATTGCAAAGGCCATATATGATGAAGCAAAGCCGGAAAATAAAAAATATGTTGCCGGTGTCCTGATTTCTGCAGTAGCAGTCAGTATGTCTGTAGGTATTACGGAACCGCTTCTGTTTTCTTACATTTTTGCAGCTCCAGCCTGTTTTGTAGCTTACTGCGTATTAAACGGAACCGCGTACCTGGTTGGTTATCTGGCGGGATGCCGGACCATAACCACTTTTGCCGGAGGTATTACCAATTACCTTTTTGTCAATGTATTTAACAGCGCCCCCAGAGTATGGTTATTAATTCCCCTTGGAATCCTGTATGCATTTATCTTTTATGTGGTATTCCGTTTTTTGATCCGCAAATTTAATTACAACACGTTAGGACGTTTAGACGATTTACAGGAGGAAGTAACCGATATAAAAGAGCATGTGGCAACGGGAGACGAAAAACGGATAGAAAATGCCAGAGGCATAATAGCAGGACTTGGAGGGAAGGAAAATATTGCGGATATTACCTGCTGTGCCACCCGGCTGAGAATGAAATTAGTCGATCCGTCTAAGGTTGGACCAAAAGACAGCTTTCGCTCATATGGAGCCATCAGTGTTGTTAATTATGGAAAAGAAAATATGCAGCTTGTAATTGGAACCAGGGTTCAGATGGTTCTCCAGGATGTGAAGGATCAGATGAGTCAATAATGGAGGATGGTTTATGGAAGCAGAGATGAGAAAAGAGTTTGTAAACACAGATATGTATGGAAAAACCCAGAGGGATTTTGCGCCTATGTATGACAAGTTTTATACAGGGGAGAACAGAAAGGAAATCCATAGGCTTTTTTGCAGGTTTTTAGAATGTATCCGTTCAGATGATTTTTCGGATTTAGAAAATATCTGCTCTGAGGATTGCATTGCCGAGTTCAGCACTGTGGGAAAGATGGCAGGAATTCCGGCCATTGCCCGGGGGCTAAAATGGCCGGGACCGGAGTGCAATGTGCGAAAGGTTCAAATTTGGAATTTTGTGGCCCGGAGCAGCAAAGAGGGAAAAGGCCAGCAGTGTTCGTATGTCCAGAACTGCATGGCCATTGATGACGGCGTGAATCTGTTCCCGTTTTTGTATGGGGGGCAATTCTGCAACTCTTATGAGAAACGGGACGGAGTCTGGAAAATGACTCATATTCGTTTTGATCTTACCTATGAATTTGGAAACAATTTGTTTGTAAGAAAGAAATGGGAGCTGATGGATCCGGCGGTTTATAATGGTCACTGGTCAGTTATCAATTCAGAACTGGATGCTCCCTGGTGGGTGATTCCGGAGGATTGCGAACCCCAGTCAGATGAGGAGCAGGTGCTGGAGCTGCAATTTGAGAAGATTTTTGGAATGGATAACGGAGATTTCCATTTAACACTGCGCCCTGTAGTGGAAGATCATTTCCAGAATTTTAAGCCCAGAGGCTACTATGGCAAGCGGGATTACAACAATTTTCTGAAAGGCAAATATCACAAGGAAAACCGTCTCCAGCACGCCAACCGGATGACAGAAGTCTATGTAGACGGAGATACAGCGGTTGCCTGGATGCCCAGAGGGGAGGATCACCGTTTGCGAAACCGGGTCTATAACCGAATCAATATCCATTCCATGGTTTCCACAGGCGGACACAAGGTATGGGCCAGAAAAGAGGATGGCCGGTGGAAAATATACCGGATGCGTACTATATTGGTGCCCACGCAATTTGATTATTTAGACGACAGTGTCCTGCATTGGGATGAACATGTGGTAGGAGGTAGAAAATGGTTAGACTGGCTGCAGTAAAAGAGATGTTTTATACATTTATGGAAGAATATGTGTGCGGAAGGCCGGAAAACTGCCGGACAATGTTTGACGGGGCGTCTGTTGTGGAATACAGCACCATCGGCCGCCAGCAGTCTGTGGGGGATATTATAAAAGCATTGAAAACCAATGATGATTTTGACGTTCATTACACAACCGTGGCGGATTTGATGGAATTTGAAGATGAGCAGGATTATATTTTAATGGCAAAAGGCCATCATTTTCAGGCATACCGGGACGGCGCGTATCTGTTTCCCTTCCTGTGGGGCGGAAAATATGAATTCGCAGTAAATAAAGAGAGAGGAAAAATAGATTGGATTAAGTTTTATCTGGAATATGAGTTTGGAAATACCTATCTGCCTAAAATACAATGGGGGTGGAAGCTTTACGAGGAAACGAAAGAATTGAAAACTTCTATTGTGGGAGATTACCGGAAGTACCAGGCAATTGTCCCCCGGGAGGAGAAAGAACAAATCCGGACAGAGATTTACAAGCTTCTCTGGGACTGGGACAATTTTTACGTTGATAAGTGTCTGGAAAGGGTTACAGAGGATGTCTACGCACGGGTAAAATTGTTTGAAGAGGTAGGCCCTTCTAAAGAGTATTATGGAAAAGCTGAGTTTGCCCAATTGATGAAAGACAATCTGGCATACGAAGACCAGACCCAGATGTCTGTGCTGTTTGAGGATATTTCCCTGGAAAAGGACGGCAATGAGGCCCTGGTCCATATGAAGCGCTATAATCCGGGAAAAATTGTCAATAAGCATGTGGATGTATCCACTATACATAAATTGTTCTGTAATATGCGGTTTACGGCGAAGCTGGTAAAACAGGGGGAGAACTGGCTGTTAAAAGAGGTGAATGTGACGCCTATCAATGATGTGGACGCTCTGGGATTTAACATTAAGGAAGTAAAAGAAAATGAGCTGAATTCCGTTCAGTCAGCATTTTATCGGTAAAGGAGACAGGGATTATGCGTACACTATTTAAAAATTTAAAACAAGAGCAGTTACATACCACCTCTTCCTTTGCCCATGGCGAGGTGCTGCCGGTAACCCAGGTGCCTATTAAAGAATTTTCCCAAAAGAAATGGGAGGATGGGTATGGATTGCTTCTTAACCTGGATGAGGATACCATCTATTCTCCAGTAAATGGAGAGATTACTGCCATAAGCGCCAATGGCAATGCCTACCGGATAATGAGTGAGGACGGGCTGGATATTTATATCCATCTGGGGGTGGATACGGAGGATTTAGACAGAACCTATTTCCCCATAAAATGCGCTGTGGGCCAAAAGGTATCTATGGGAGAGGCGATTGGAGGAATCCAGTTAAAGAGGCTTTATGCTGCCCATAAATGTCCGGTAAGCTATCTGCTGTTTCTTTCAGGGGAGGAAGTGCGCCTGAGGGAACATCATAGTATGGTAGGGCCTGACTACACAGACTTTTTCTGGTGCGCCAGGACAGAGAAGCTGATTTAAAGGCAAAATCAGGTTTTAGAGAGGAGAAACACAATGGTTCAGGCAAATGGATTTCCGGAAGGCTTTTTATGGGGCGGCGCTACCGCTGCCAACCAGATTGAAGGAGCCTGTCAGGCGGAAGGAAAAGGAATGTCCGTAGCGGACGTGCAGAGATTGAAGCCGGAGGTAAATGTAGAAGACTATAAGCGAAACAATACAGTAACCAGGGCAGATATAGAGGAAGCGCTAAAAGCGGAAGAGGAAACCCTTTATGCCAAGCGGAGAGGAATTGACTTTTATCACCACTATAAAGAAGATATTGCCTTATTTGCAGAGATGGGCTTTAAAGTATACCGGATGTCCATTGCCTGGTCCAGAATATTTCCCAATGGGGATGAAGAGACTCCCAATGAAGCCGGGCTAGAGTTTTATGATCAGGTATTTGCCCAGCTGAAGCGGTACGGGATAGAGCCGTTAGTAACCATGTCCCATTATGAGCAGCCTTTGAATCTGACATTAAAATACGGGGGATGGGGAAACCGGAAGCTGATTAAGCTGTTTACCCATTTTGTGGAAGCAATCTGTGGAAGATATAAACATGTAAAATACTGGATTACCTTTAATGAGATAGACAGCTTGTTCCGCCATCCATTTTCCAGTGGAGGAATCCTGGAAGATGAATATCAGCCGGAAAGGTTAAAAAAAGAGCTGCATCAGGCCATGCACAACCAGTTTGTTGCCTCTGCGGCAGCCACAGAGATCTGCCGCCGCCTTATTCCAGGTGCTAAGGTAGGCTGTATGCTGACAAAGCTGACGTTCTATCCCTTTACCTGCAAACCGGAGGATGTGCTGAAATATTATCTGGATAACCGAAAAAACTTTTCCTTTGCTGATGTGCAGGTTTTTGGGGAATATCCGGAATTTATGAAGATTCAGATGGAAAAGGAGGGGATTATTCTCCAAAAAGGGCCGGAGGATGACAAAATTATGAGGGAAAATCCTGTGGATTTTGTGGCATTCAGCTACTACCAGTCTTCCTGTTCTGCCGCAAATCCCACGGAGCTGGAAAAAACGGCCGGGAATACACACAGAGGAATTAAAAATCCTTACTTGCCCAAAACAGCCTGGGGATGGCAGATCGATCCCACCGGCTTAAGAATCTCTCTCATAGAACTTTATGACAGATATGGCCTGCCGTTGTTTGTGGCGGAAAACGGACTGGGAGCAGAGGATGTTCTGGGGCCGGATGGGAAAATCCATGATGAATACCGGATAAATTACCTGAGAGAGCATATTAAGGCCATGCACCAGGCGATCTCAGAGGATGGCGTAGATCTTATGGGTTATACCTCCTGGGGATGTATTGATTTGGTTTCTGCGTCTACTAACCAAATGTCGAAACGCTACGGATATATCTATGTGGATGCGGATGATTACGGAAACGGCAGTTTAAGGCGTTACCGCAAAGACAGCTTTTACTGGTATCAGAAAGTTATCCGAACCAACGGCGCTTCTGCATTGGAAGAAGAATAGAAAGGGGGAGGAAAATGGCATTTCCCAAGGACTTTATATGGGGAGGCGCGGTGGCGGCTAATCAGATAGAAGGGGCCTGGAATGAGGATGGAAAAGGGCCGGATTTATCAGACGCGGTGGTGGGAATCCATGGGGTCCCGGATCTGAAGTGGAATCATAAAACTTTAAGATGGGAACTTGCTCTAAAGCCGGGGAAGGTCTATTTATGCCATGAAGCCATTGACTTTTACCATCGGTTTCGGGAAGATATCAGGCTGCTGGCCGGAATGGGGCTTAAGGCGCTGAGAATCAGCATTGCCTGGAGCCGTATTTACCCTACTGGCGTGGAAGAAGCGCCCAACGAAAAGGGCCTGAAGTTTTACGATGATCTGCTGGATACGCTGCTGGAATATAAGATAGAGCCAATTGTGACCCTAAGTCATTACGAAACGCCACTGCATCTGGCAACCGAATATGGAGGATGGAAAAACCGGAAATTGCTGGAATATTGGGAGAGATATATAAAAACAATATTTGACCGTTATCAGGGCAAAGTGCGGTACTGGATTACCTTTAATGAAGTTAACAATATCTATAAAATGCCTTATGCCGTTGCGGCTTTGTTAAATACAGCTCCTTCTGATTTCACAAACCCTTTGGAGGGAATTTGCCTGAAAGATATTTACCAGGCCAGCCACCATATGTTTGTGGGGACAGCCCTGGCGGTAAAATACGGACATGAAAAGATGCCGGAAGCTAAGATTGGCGGTATGCTGTCCCTGTCCGCCTGTGCCACTTATCCCTGTACCTGCAGGCCGGAGGATGTTTTTGGAACTTTGCAGTTTCGCAGACGCAGCTTGTTTTTTGGAGATGTTATGTGCTATGGGGAATATCCGGCTTATATGGACAGGATTTGGAAGGAAGAAAATTGTGAACCAGAGAGAAGTCCTGAGGATTTGCAGCTGATTAAGGAAAATACGGTGGATTTCTTAAGCTTCAGCTATTATCGTTCCGCTGTTTATCAGACCGGCTATGGGATGAAAGAGGATACGGGGGGAGCGATAGGTCCGGTAAATCCCTACCTTAAAGGATGCACGCCAAAACCCTGGAGCTGGCCTGTCGATCCCATAGGGCTCCGCTATGTATGTAATGAGCTGACCGACCGGTATCATTTACCCCTTCTCATAGCAGAGAACGGAATTGGTCTGGACGAAGAGCCGGATGAACAAGGACAAATACAGGATAACGCCAGAAAAGAATATGTAAGAGAGCACCTGATCCAACTTAAGGAAGCGGTAAAGGACGGGTGTAAGATTCTGGGTTATTTATACTGGGGTCCCATTGATATTGTTTCGGCCGGGACCGGAGAGATGAAGAAACGGTACGGATTTATCTATGTGGATCGTCATAATGACGGAACCGGAACCTTAGAGCGGAAAATTAAGGAGTCTTATTGGTACTATAAAAGGATTATTGAGACAAATGGGGGGTGCTTGGATAGCTTCCATTGGTAAGAGCTTCCTGTCAGATGGCGCTGTTAATTCCGGCTATCTGACAAGAAGCGCCCGCTCTGTAAATTATGCTGCTAGTGCACCTTTGAAATAGCAAGGGAAGCAGCTGTCCCGATTCCATGTGAAGATCGGGGGAGTTGATAGGTGTTAAGTCTGTATTTTGGAGAGAAGTGCTTCTTGTAATGCCTGGGAAAAGTTGATTCCCATAGAAATGGCACGGTCATTCAGCCATGACGGTATGGTTAAAGTCTTTTTTACTGCTTTGGTATCCTTATACTGGTTAATGTCACACGATACAAGGGAGGAAAAACCGTCAGCCGCATGAATGACAGAAATATCGGAAGGAGAAGCGATATTGTCCCCATGCTCTAACAATGACAAAAGATATCCAGCAAGTGCTTCTTGTGCCATTTCCATAGCTTCCGGAATGGTGGAACCGTAGGTATTGCAGCCTTTCAGATCGGGAAATTCTACCCAGTAGGATTCATCTTCTTTGTGAAAGATGGCGGGATATACAAATAACATAACAAAGCCTCCTTTTTATTTTTTGAAAGGCGAAGCTATTTCAGCCCCGCATCTTTCAAAATTTGATGTAGCAGACCGGTAGGAACATCTTTTCCATGCACAGGAACTGAAATGGTCATACCCTCTTTTCTAAAAATATGGTGACTTCCGTTGATCCTGTCAAGCTGCCAGCCATTTTTCTTTAAGAGTTTAATAAGATCCCTGTCTTTCATGTTCCGCCTCCTTACAAAGACAGAATAACACGTGCTACACGTGCCGTCAAGAGATGATTTAATATTATATGTTGATTTGGCTTATCAGATTTACTGATGTGACGTCTGGATTATATCTGGCAAAACTTTCCCGATTTTCTAACTATTTTAAGCGATGACAATATAAAATAAATCGTTTTAAACAGTAAAAACAATTAGGGGGTAACGAAATAAACTACAGAGTGAAAGCAGAATATTGTCCTGTAAAGGGAATTGTGCTATAGTGTCAATATACCCCCAGCGGACAAGGGCTGTGAGTGACCTTGTCCATTGAGGGTAAGGAAAACATGGAGCAAAGGCAGCTTTTACCCCTCTTTTCGTTTGGAGGGTGAATCAATATCTTTCAAATAAAAGGAGAGGAAGAAACATGCCGGAATTAAGATTTGAAAAAAGGAAGATACAGGGAGCGGATCTGGGGGAAGAATCCTGTGTGCCGGATTTGCTGGGGGAGCATATTCTTCAAAATGATTTAGAGTTCCAATTGGACGAGGCAGACGAAATTTATGAAGGATACGGACGCAGAAAAAATGCTTATCCCTACCGGCAGTATAATAGCTACACAAGAAAGCTGAAAGAAAAAGACATCAGAGCAGCAGTATTGGAAAATAAATACCTAAAGGCAGTATTTTTACCGGAATACGGCGGCAGACTTTGGGAGTTATGGGATAAGGAGACAGGAACCAATCTCTTATATACCAATGATGTCCTCAGGTTCAGCAATCTGGCCATACGAAATGCGTGGTTTAGCGGCGGCGTGGAATGGAACATTGGGATTATAGGCCATCATCCTTACACGGTTTCACCCTTATATACAGCAGTAACGGTAACCCGGACAGGAGCCCCGGTTTTGCGTATGTATGAATATGAACGTATCAGGAAAACGCCTTATCAGATGGATTTCTGGCTGGAAGAGGAAGATCGGTTTTTGAATTGCCGGATGAGGATTGTAAATGAAAGCAATAAGGTTATCCCTATGTACTGGTGGAGCAATATCGCTGTTCCTGAGTACGAAGGCGGACGAATCACAGTTCCTTCAGAAAATGCATTTACCAATAGAGGCGGTACAGTCTTTAAAGTAAATATTCCCATAGTGGATGGGATTGACATTACTGATTATAAAAAAATCCCAAAATCGGTAGACTATTTTTTTGAACTTGATGATAAGAAAATCAAATATATTGCAAATTTAAATAAAGACGGTTATGGGCTTTTACATACGTCTACACAGAGATTAAGGAGCAGAAAGCTTTTCTCATGGGGAAAAGGACAGGCATCTGATCATTGGCAGGAATTTTTGACAGAGAAAGCGGGGAGATATATTGAAATTCAGGCGGGATTAGCCAAAACACAGTATGGCTGCATTCCCATGGCTCCTCATACTGCATGGGAATGGCTGGAACAGTATGGCCCTGTAAAGTTGACGGGAGAAGATCAGTCTCATCAGGATAGAGAAAAGCAGCTGACGGGCATGTTAGCGGCCTTGGAAACTGAAGAATGTATGGAAAGAAAACTGCAGGAAACAGCCGTTATGGCAAAGACAAAGGCAAAAGTTGTGATGACAGGAAGCGGGTATGGGGCTCTAAAGGAGCATGGAAAGTGGTCAGAACACCTGGAATTTGTTATGTCATCGGATTCTTTAAAGCAATGGAAGCATTTCTTTGAAACAGGAGTTTTACATAAACCGTCTGTAGATAATATACCAGATGAATTTCTCATTAACAGCGAGAATTTGGGATTTTTGGTAAAGACATTGGAGACGGAAAATAAAGAAAACTGGTATGCATACTATCAGGCAGGCATTGGATTCTTTTTAGAAGAAGACTATACAAATGCGGAAAAATTCTTGCTTCAGTCATGGAATACAGAACCTGGCCCATGGGCATGCCATGGACTGGCATGTACTTACCTGTTTACAGAGAAACATCAGGAAGCAGTGAAATGGATGCTGGAAGGACTGAAAATGGAAAGTAGAATCTCTTACCTGAAGGAAGGTTTAAGGATTTTATTCCACTGTAAAGCATACACTCAAATTGTGGACTTTTTTGAAAGACAAGACAAGGACATGCAGGAAGTGGGAAAACTTAAATTTTATTACATCAGCGCTCTCCACCGGCTTGGAGAGCATAGAAAAGCCTATGAGATTATGGAAGAAAATGGAGGGCTTGTGATAGATGATATCCGCGAAGGGGAGGAGTCTGTCTCCAAACTTTGGAGTGAGTTATATGAAACATTATACGGGATAAAAGCGCCGGTTCCGTATAAGTATGATTTTAATGCATCTTAGCATTTCCTTAATTTTCACTGTATTTCGCCGATATATCCTACAGAGAAGCAGTTGGAAAATCAGGTTTCAAGTGGAGGGGCGGTATGAGGATTCAGGTAAATATCAATCAGATGGGGAATACAGGATTTTCGGCGGCAGGTGTGAACGCATCGGTTTCCGGGCTGGCTGGCGTTGCGGTCGGACTGTCAAAAAATAAAAATCAGGCGGCCATGTCTCCGCAGGAAAAGCTGGCGCAGATGATCGGAACGCTTCAGGAACAGAAGGATCTGATTGTGGAGCGCCGCAATGAGCTGATTGAGGACACTATTAAAAAAGGCGGAGATCTGGACGATATCGAGGTGCAGTTAAAAGATTTCGAGACAAGACTTAAGGACCTGGATGATCAGATAAAAGAGATTTACGCCAGGCAGTTAAAAGAGACCCTTGAAAATGAAGAAAAGGACGAGAAGAAATCCAGTGGGGCGGATACGGATAAGAGCCGCGACCGTCTGGAAATGGAGCATATGTTTGAGATTGCCCATGCGTCCGAGGATGTGAAGCAGTCAGAGAAAATCGCTTCCGCTAAAAATCGTGTGCAGGGCGATATTCATATTAAGGAAGCAGAGCTTCATCAGGACAGTCTTCAAAAGTCCATTCTGGAGACGCAGGAGTTAAGAGATCCGGGCACTGCAGAGATTCTGATCCGCAATCTGGATGCCGCCATGAGAAGCAAGGAGGGCGTGATTTCCGGCATGAAAGAGCGTCTGGGAGAGCTGGCAGCCATGGAGGGAAAGAGCATGGAACAGATTCTGGAGAAGCTGGAAGAGTATCATGCAACTCATTTCCCGCCGGAAGAAGGAACCGCACAGGATATGGCGGATTATGCTGAGAAATACAATGAGATTGCCGGAAAAAACGAAGATGGCCAGCAGGACGTTTCCACGGACGAAGAACTTTCATAGTTGAATCAGTCCTTCCCTAATAGATAGCAGAAAAATATTATATAGATCCGTTTTTGACACTTAAAAAATTAAAAAAGAGAAGAATTCCCACATAAATACAGGGCTTTCTTCTCTTTTTGTATCTGAAACATGTTCCTGCGTTTTATAATTGCGGTCAGAGTCAGAGACTTTTTACAAATATTTTAGCACTCAACCCTTGACAGTGCTAATAATAAGTGTTATATTACGCATAGAACAAACAAAAATCTCTTATTTACATGCCACTACTATATCATACAAGGAGGTAAGTATGAATATTAATAAATTCACCCAAAAATCTCTTGCCGCTGTTCAGGGCTGTGAGAAGCTGGCTTATGAGTATGGAAATCAGCAGATGGAGCAGGAGCACTTGTTGGTTAGCCTTTTAACTTTAGAGGACAGCCTGATTTTAAAGCTGATTGCCAAAATGGAGATCCAGCCGGAGATGTTTACAGGCGAAGCGGAGAAGCTTTTAGAAAAGCTTCCCAAGGTCAGCGGAGGCGGCCAGTTATACGTCAGCAATGATTTAAATAAAGTCCTGGTAAACGCAGAGGACGAAGCAAAGGCCATGGGCGACGAGTACGTGTCTGTGGAGCATTTATTCCTGGCAATGGTCAAACAGCCGGGCCGTGCCATTAAGGAATTATTCCGGCTTTACAATATTACCAGAGAGCGGTTCCTTCAGGCCCTTTCCACGGTCCGGGGGAACCAACGGGTGGTAAGCGATAACCCGGAAGCCACCTATGATACCTTAAACAAATACGGCTATGATCTGGTGGAGCGGGCCAGAGATCAAAAGCTGGATCCGGTTATCGGCCGCGACAGCGAGATTCGAAACGTGGTTCGTATCCTGTCCAGAAAGACCAAAAATAACCCGGTTTTAATCGGAGAGCCCGGCGTGGGTAAGACAGCTGTGGTAGAAGGCCTGGCTCAGCGGATTGTCCGGGGGGATGTGCCGGAAGGATTAAAAAATAAGAAATTATTTGCCCTTGATATGGGAGCGCTGGTAGCGGGAGCCAAGTACCGGGGCGAGTTTGAAGAGCGGTTAAAGGCTGTTTTAGAGGAAGTTAAAAAGAGCGAAGGACAGATTATTCTGTTTATTGATGAGCTTCACACCATTGTGGGGGCCGGGAAAACAGAAGGATCCATGGATGCCGGAAACATGCTAAAGCCCATGCTGGCCAGGGGAGAGCTTCACTGTATCGGCGCAACTACCTTAGACGAGTACCGAAAATATATTGAAAAGGATGCCGCCCTGGAGCGCCGGTTCCAGCCGGTTATGGTGGAAGAACCTACGGTGGAGGACACCATCTCTATCCTGAGAGGATTAAAGGAACGCTACGAGGTATTCCACGGCGTTAAAATTAACGATTCCGCTCTGGTTTCAGCGGCAGTCCTTTCTAACCGCTACATCAGCGACCGGTTCCTGCCGGATAAAGCCATTGACCTGGTAGATGAGGCCTGCGCCCTGATTAAAACGGAGATGGATTCTATGCCTGCGGAGCTGGACGAATTGTCCAGAAAGATCATGCAGATGGAGATAGAGGAGGCCGCTTTAAAGAAAGAGACGGACCGGTTAAGCCAGGATCGTCTGGCAGACCTGCAGAAGGAATTAGCCGAACTCCACGATGAATTTGCTTCTAAAAAGGCTCAGTGGGAGAACGAAAAGGCCAGTGTGGACCGCTTATCCTCCCTGAGGGAAGAGATTGAAAACGTGGGCCGCCAGATTCAGGACGCCCAGCAAAAGTATGATTTAAATAAGGCTGCTGAGCTTCAGTACGGAAAGCTTCCCCAGCTTCAAAAGGAACTGGAAGCTGAGGAAGAAAAAGTCCGCAATCAGGACTTAAGCCTGGTTCATGAGAGCGTTTCGGAAGATGAGATTGCCAGAATTATCTCCCGGTGGACAGGAATCCCGGTGTCCAAGCTGACGGAGAGCGAGCGCAGCAAGACCCTGCATTTAGATGAAGTTCTTCACAAACGGGTCATCGGCCAGGACGAAGGAGTGGAGAAGGTAACGGAGGCGATTATCCGTTCCAAAGCCGGTATCAAGGATCCTACAAAACCTATTGGCTCCTTCCTGTTTTTAGGTCCCACCGGCGTGGGAAAAACCGAGCTTGCCAAGGCTCTGGCAGAGTCTTTATTTGATGATGAAACCAACATGGTCCGCATCGATATGAGCGAATATATGGAGAAACATTCCGTAGCGCGGTTAATCGGAGCGCCTCCCGGATACGTAGGCTACGAGGAAGGAGGACAGCTTACTGAGGCGGTGAGGAGAAAGCCATATTCAGTTGTTCTTTTTGATGAGGTGGAAAAGGCTCATCCGGATGTATTTAATGTCCTTTTACAGGTGCTGGACGATGGCCGGATTACGGATTCCATGGGAAAAACGGTGGATTTTAAAAACACCATTTTGATTATGACTTCTAATATTGGTTCTCAATACCTGTTAGAGGGAATTGACGAAATGGGAAGCATCCGCCCTGATGCAGAAAGCATGGTAATGAATGAGCTGCGCGCCCATTTCCGGCCGGAATTTTTGAACCGTTTGGATGAGACCATTCTCTTTAAGCCTCTTACAAGGGATAACATCAACGGTATTGTGGATCTGCTGATTGCAGATGTCAACAAGCGTCTGGCAGATAAAGAGTTAAAGGTAGAGCTGACCATTCCGGCCAAAGCCTTTGTTACGGAGCGGGGATATGATCCGGTGTATGGAGCCCGGCCCTTAAAGAGGTATCTCCAGAAACATGTGGAAACTCTGGCCGCCCGGTTAATTTTAAGCGACGGCGTCAGAGCTGGAAGCACCATTGTCATTGATGTGTCCGAAAACGGAGAAAAATTAATTGCTTATGCAGAATAAAAATGAAATAAAAATATAGCAAACAAGAGGCGCCGGAAGCAGAATACCGGCGCCTCTTGTTTCGATTTCACATACATTTGGAAAAATCTACATATTTTGTAAGAGAAATGTAAGGCAAACTCGTTTCATTTATGGTAAGATAGTAGCCAGATAGCGGCGATAGGCCAAAAGACCAATGAGGAGGGAAAAACATGGCTGAAACCAACATTTTAGTGGTAGATGATGAAAAAGAGATTGCGGATCTGATTGAGATTTATCTGGTCAGTGATGGCTATAAAGTATTTAAGGCCAATAATGCCAAAGAAGGACTGGATATTTTGGAGAAAGAGGAAGTCCATCTGGTGCTTTTGGATATTATGATGCCGGGGATGGACGGCCTGGAAATGTGTAAAAAGATTCGGGAGACCAATAATATCCCCATTATTATGCTCAGCGCCAAGTCTACAGATTTAGACAAGATCCTGGGACTGGGAACAGGGGCTGACGACTATGTAACCAAACCCTTTAATCCACTGGAGCTTACCGCCAGGGTAAAATCCCAGCTTAGGCGCTATACCCAGCTGAATCCCAGCAGCGCGGTTCATGCGGAGGCCGGGGGGAAGAACGAGATCATTATCCGGGGCCTGACTATTAACAAAGATAACCATAAAGTTTCTGTATATGGGGAAGAGATTAAGCTGACCCCTATTGAATTTGATATTTTATACTTGTTGGCTTCCAACCCGGGGCATGTGTTCAGCACCGATGAGATTTTCGAGAAGGTGTGGAATGAGAAGGTTTATGAGGCCAATAATACTGTTATGGTACATATCCGGAGACTGAGAGGAAAGATGAAGGAGGATACCAGGCAGAATAAAATCATTACGACTGTGTGGGGAGTAGGATACAAGATTGAAAAATGATATGAGCGGGCGTTTTTATGCCCGGGTAGTTGCCAATATTTTTTACAGCGCTGCCGTCACCTGCCTGGTGGAGATTTTTCTGGTAACCAACGTCTCTATGATTGCAGATTATCTGCGGGAAAGCGGCGGAAGCAGCCGGCCTTTGGAGGGGATGGGCTCTGCTACGGTGGGAGTGCTGTGCTACGTCCTTTTGGGAATCGTGGTATTTTCGGCGGTTTTTCTGGTTCTCCAACGGAAATCCCTGGAGTATATTCATAAGCTTTATGAGGCTATGCAGAATATTTCTGAGGGGGATTTGACCACAGAGGTGGATGTGGTGGGAGATGATGAATTTTCCAGCATGGCGGCCAGCCTGAACCAGATGACCCAGGATATTCGGAGCCTTATGGACAAGGAGAGAGAGGCGGAGCGGACCAAAAATGAGCTGATTACCAATGTGGCTCATGACCTGAGGACTCCTTTGACCTCTATTATCGGCTATCTGGAGCTTTTGTCCACCGGGACCTCCATACCGCCGGAGATGGAGAAAAAATACATCGATATTGCCTATACAAAGGCAAAGCGCCTGGAAAAGCTGATCGAAGATTTATTCGGCTTTACCAAGTTAAACTACGGAAAGATCTCCATGAAGGTTTCCCAGGTGGATGTAATCAAGCTTTTAAGTCAGCTTTTAGAAGAATTTTATCCCAGCTTTGCGGAGAAAGACCTGGTTTATGAATTACGCAGCAATGTACCTGCTAAAGTCATTACAGCGGATGGCAATCTTTTGGCGAGATTGTTTGATAATCTCATTAATAACGCGATAAAATATGGAGCAGAAGGAAAACAGATTTTGGTAGATGTGGAGGCGGATGAGACAATTGTTAAGATTTCCGTAACTAATTTCGGATATGTAATACCGGAAAAGGAGCTGCCAATGCTGTTTAATAAGTTTTACCGGGTAGAACATTCCCGATCCTCTACTACCGGAGGCACTGGCCTTGGCCTGGCTATTTCCAAGAATATTGTGGACATGCACGGAGGGGATATCCATGTTACCAGTGATTTAAACGGTACGGTGTTTACGGTAACACTTCAGGTGGATTTTGACATTAATAAAGAAAATTTTGGTAAGATTGGATGAGTAATATATGGGAATAAAAGAGGAAGGAGGCCTTTTAAAAGGCCAAAGCTCCGGGAACCATAAAGGGCGGCAGGCAAAATGGGCAGCAGGCGCAGGAAAGGCGGCGTTTGTCTGCCTTCTGGCTTTTGCGGCTTTTTTTGCGTTGTCCGGGGGTTTTGGAAAGGGGAGTAAGGCCCAGGCCGCAGTGCTTCAGGGGAATTTTGAATATGAATACCGGGATTCTGCCGTGACAATGGAAGCAGGATACGGCTTTGACAACATGGCCAAAGGGGGCCGCTATCTTCCGGTCTATGTAACTCTGACCAATCAAAAGGACGAAACTTTTACCGGAAGTCTTCGAGTGATTTCTATGGAATCGGATTATCATGTGTATCAGTATGAGTTTCCGGTAACTTTAGAGGGCGGGGAGAGCCGCCAGAAAAATTTAGATATTCCCCTGGGGGTCAAGGCAAATCAACTCTATGTGCGGCTCTATGACGGGGCAGATCAGTTTATCGGGCAGAAACGCCTGAAGCTAAACACCAGAGAGGATATTCCGGAGCTGCTCATTGGAGTCATCAGTGATACCCAGGATCAGCTTCAGTATTTTAATGATATTGGCATTAGTTACAGTACATTAAAGACCCGGCTCTGCCTGATGGTGGCGGGAAGCGTGCCGTCTCAGGCTGCGGGGCTGGACCAGCTGGATGTGCTTCTGATTACCAATTATGATGTGAGGAGAATGTCAGAGGATCAGATAGCAACGATCCGGGAGTGGGTAAACCGGGGCGGGGTGCTGCTTTTGGGAACCGGGGCAAGGGGAACGGATATTTTAGATGAGTTTTTGGGAGACAATCCGGAAACGATATTAAATGAGCTGGGCTCTATTCCGGTGGATATGGGAGAGGGCTACTTGTTTTCAGAGACAGGAAGCTCAGTAATTTTGCTGGAATGTAACGACATTACCCTGTCAGAAGGCACGGTTTTAATGGAGAGCGATGGGGTCCCTTTGCTGACAGCAGTGGCCAGGGAAAATGGGATTATTGCGGCAGCAGCCTTTGATTTTGCTGATTTATCCGGATTTTGTCAGGAAAATCCATCCTATGTGGACCGGCTTTTGACAGAGCTTTTGGGGGAGACCCGAATTACCAGGTTATCAGATTATATTTATAGCGGTACCTCCGATACCTATTGGGCGGTTCAGAGCATTATTAATGTAGGAAGCGTGGAAAAGCTGCCCCAGATTGGCCTTTATGCGGTAGTGATTATCAGCTATATTCTGTTGGCTGGGCCAGGATTATATTTCTTTTTAAAGCAGAGAGAGATGGGTGGACATTACCGGATCAGCGTGGTGATGTTGTCCTTGATTTGTACGGGAATTATTTATGTGATGAGCGAGAAGACCCGGTTCACGGACACATTTTTTAACTATGCGTCCATTCAGGATATTTCCGATACCGTGGTAACAGAGTCTACCTATATTAATATGCAGGCGCCCTATAACAGGCCTTATTCCGTTAGACTGGATCCCAGCTATACGGTGCGCCCGGTGACCAGAAATGCATATTACAATGCAGAACAAACGCCAAAGTTTACCGGGGAGGAGAAGCCTAATATTACCATCCGTTATGACGAGGATGCTACCAGGCTGGATGTCCAGAATATGGCGGCGTTCACATCCAACTATTTCCAGTTAGAAAAACGGTTTGACAATCAGTCGGGACAGGGAATTGATGCGGAGGTCCACTATTTTGGAGGAGTTCTGAAAGGGCAGATTACCAATAGAATGGACTGTCCTGTGGAAGATGCGGCAGTGCTTTTGTATGGAACTCTGGCGGTAGTAGGCGATTTGGCGCCAGGAGAAACAAAAAGCTTAGAAGGGCTTTTGGTTCTCAATTATCCGGTGGATGCCGACTCTGCCAGAACTACGGCAAAGCAGATTACCGGTGGATGGCAATATAAAGAGGTTGACATTTCGGATCCGGAATATATGAAAACCATGGCTAAAACCAGCCTGTTAGAGTTTTATCTTACCCAGTATCTTACCGGATACCAGCCGGGGGCGCGTATTGTGGCATTTCGGGGAGAGGAGGATGAAGGCTCTTTTCTCCTGGGAGATAATTATGAGATTTCCGGCCTTACCATGTTTACGGCTGCAGCAGAAGCGGATATGAAGGAAGACGGGCGAATATACCGTCCTACTATGATGAAAGCGCCTAAAGTTATCAACGGCATTTATCAGGCGGCAAGCAATACCATATCCGGTATGACGCCGGTAACTTTGGAATACAGTCTGGGCAGTGATTTGCAAATTGAAAAGCTGACCTTTGACGCTCTTTCCAACGTATTTATGGAAGATAGTTCTTTGGGCAGCCTGAGACCCTTTGAAGGGAGCATTTATTTCTACAACTATGGGAAGGGGGATTTTGAACTGATAGACAGCGGCCGAAAAGAATTTGTGGACTGGCAGCTGGACTCTTACCTGGCTCCGGGAAATACCATCACAATTCGGTATGTATGCAGCAATACAGAAGGATACGGGGATGTGGTGCTTCCCATATTGTATGTAACAGGGAGGGAACCATAATGCTGAAAATAAGAGGGTTAGAAAAATCTTTTGGCAAATATCAGGCCCTTTCGGGCCTGGATATGGAAGTGCCTGACGGAGCGCTGTTTGGATTTGTAGGGCCTAACGGAGCGGGAAAAACCACTACTATTAAGATTATCTGCGGGCTTTTAATGCCGGATTCCGGCACGGTAGAGGCAGGGGGGTGGGATGTCCGGCAGGATCCCGGAAAAGTCAAAGGTATGATTGGGTATGTACCGGACTACTTCGGGGTTTATGACAATCTGAAGGTGTCTGAATATATGGAATTTTTTGCTTCCTGCTATGGCCTGGACGGATTAAAGGCCCGAACCAGGATTATGGCTTTGCTGGAGCAGACAGGTCTGGAGGAACGAATAGATTTTTACGTAGACGGTCTTTCCAGGGGAATGAAGCAGCGGCTGTGTCTGGCCAGGGCATTGATTCACGATCCGGATATTCTGATTCTGGATGAGCCTACCTCAGGGATGGATCCCAGAAGCCGGTTTGATTTTAAAGAGATTATTCGAGAGCTTCATGATCAGGGGAAGACCGTCGTTATCAGCTCTCACCTGCTATCGGATCTGTCAGAGGTGTGCACCGATTTGGGAGTTATTGATCAGGGACGAATGGTTCTGGGCGGCAGTATGCAGGAAATTTTGGAACGGGTGGATACCTCAAGGCCTTTGGCGATTACGGTAAATGGCCGCCCGGAAAAGGCTATGGCGATTTTACGCAGCCATCCAAAGGTTCAGACGATTTCCGCCAAGGATACGGATATTATGGTAGGCTTTACCGGGGACAGGCAGGATGAGGCTCAGCTGCTGCGGCTGCTGGTGGACGCAGAGGTTCCGGTGTGCGGCTTTGCCAGACTGCGGGGAAATCTGGAAACCTTATTTATGCAGATTACCGACAATAATAAGAAGGAGGTGCTGATACATGAGGGCGAATCCAATTTATAAAAGGGAGGTGAAGACAAGTTCACGAAGTATGCGTTTGCCGGTTATTCTGATGGTGTTTAATGGAATCCTGGCAGTGGCGGCTCTTTTAAATATGTACTCTGTACTGTACCGGGTGTGGACTACGGCTGAGATTCAATATTCCGGTTTTCTGGAGATGTATGTACTGGTAACGGCAGTAGAATTTGCCCTGCTTTTATTTATCATGCCCGCCATTGCGGCAGGCAGTATCAGCGGTGAGAGAGAGCGTCAGACATTGGAGCTTTTACTGGCCACTCAAACTACTTCCAGACAAATTATCCGGGGAAAGCTTATGGTTTCCCTAAGCAATATGCTGTTAATCCTTATTGCCAGCTTTCCGGTGGTGGCGCTGGTGTTTGTTTATGGAGGGATCACCTGGAAAGATTTATCAGTGCTGCTGTGCTGCTTTGCGGTGACAGCGCTGTTGGCGGCAGGGATTGGATTATTTTGTTCCGCCTTGTTTAAGCGGACAATTTTGGCGGCATCAGCTTCTTATGGAGGGCTTATCTTGCTAATTGGAGGTACTTATGCAATTAACCAATTTGCCTTAAGTATTTCCACTATGCGCTGGAACAGCTATATGAACCAAATTGGCAGCGTAGCCAGCCAGGCAAGCTCAGGGGGATTTTTGTATTTCATGCTCTTGAATCCGGTAGTAACCTTTTACTCAATTATCAGAAGGCAGACAGGAACAGACGCTGCCCCGGGAGCAGTAACTCAGTGGTTTGGTTACCATGAAACAGGATTTTTGACAGAACACTGGGTGGCAGCCAGCATGGCGGCGCAGCTTCTGACGGCTGTGGTTCTGATGGCGGCGGCGGTAAAATTGATTGATCCGGCGGCAAAGAAAAACAGGGGAAGCCGCGGCAATAAAAAAACCAGAAGGTAAGACCCTGCGGGCATCCCTGTATGCCCAAAAAGCAGGGCAAAAAAGGAGGTAACAGAATGGGAATTATAAAAGCAGTGGGAACCGCAATAAAGGGAGGACTGGGCGACCAATGGCAGGAGATTATGGAGGCAGGAGACATGGGCGGCCAGACCCTGTTTACAGAGGGAGTGAAGATCCGAAAAGGCTCCAATGAAAAAGGGACAGACAATACCGTATCCAATGGTTCCGTGATTCACGTTTACCCCAATCAGTTTATGATGCTGGTAGACGGAGGGCGGGTAGTGGACTATACGGCAGAGGAGGGGTATTATAAGGTGGATAGTTCCTCCATGCCCTCTCTGTTTAACGGCCAGTTTGGGGAAGCGCTAAAGGAGTCCTTTTCACGAATTAAGTTCGGAGGGGAGACTTCCCTGGCTCAAAAAGTGTTTTTTATCAATCTCCAGGAGATTAAGGGAATTAAATTTGGAACCAGAACGCCTATCAACTATTTTGACAATTTTTACAATGCAGAATTGTTTCTCAGAACCCATGGCACCTACTCCGTAAAAGTGACAGATCCGCTGAAATTTTACCGGGAGGTGATTCCCAAAAACGCGAAAAAGGTGGAGATCGACCAAATTAACAGTCAATTTCTGGATGAATTTTTAGAGGCTCTTCAAAGCTCCATTAATCAGATGTCGGCAGATGGAATCCGAATCTCTTATGTGGCTTCAAAGGGCAGGGAGTTAGGCAAATATATGGCGGAAACTCTGGATGAAGAGTGGAAGCAGATGAGAGGCATGGAGATCCAGTCTGTGGGGATCGGAAGCATTTCTTACGACGAAGAATCCCAGAAACTGATTAATATGCGGAACAAGGGAGCCATGATGGGAGATCCTCTGGTAAGGGAAGGATATGTTCAGAGCACCATAGCAGAAGGTATGAAAGAGGCTGGCGCAAACTCTTCCGGAGCAGTATCCGGATTCATGGGAATGGGCCTGGGGATGCAGGCAGGAGGAGGCTTTATGAATGCAGCTTCCAACACGAACCTGCAGCAGATGCAGATGAATCAGGCGGCCCGGACGGCGCAGGGGAGCCAGACAGCCGGAGGAAACCAGATGAATCAGCCTGCAGGAACAGGACAGGCGGCAGGGGCGCCGGCTGCAAGCAAAACGCCGGGAGGGGCCCAGTGGTTTTGCCCCAACTGCGGAACCCCGGTAAGCGGCAATTTCTGCAGTGAATGTGGCGAGCCCAGACCGGTTCCGGCCCAATGGACCTGTTCGAAATGCGGAAATGTAAATACCGGTAAGTTCTGTTCCAACTGCGGAACCCCCAGAGGATAAACCAGGAGTAGAAAGAATATGTCAGCAATTATCTATCAATGCCCCAACTGCGGAGGCGGACTGCTGTTTGATCCGGAATCCCAGAAATATAAATGTGAGTACTGCCTGAGCTTGTTTTCTGAGGCAGATTTAAAAGATTTATTTGAGAAGGAAGAAAGCAGAGGGGAGCCCCGGGCCATGGTGACATATTGCTGCCCAAGCTGCGGAGCGGAGATTGTTACAGATGATACTACAGCGGCCTCTTTCTGCTATTACTGCCACAATCCGGTGGTTCTTTCCGGGCGGCTGGAAGGACGGTATGCCCCGGATCAGATTATTCCTTTTGCTATTGACAGAGAAAAGGCAGTAGAAATTTTTAACCAGTGGATCGGCAGAAAACGATTTGTGCCCAAAGCGTTTTATTCTCCGGACCAGATTGAAAAAATTACCGGAGTATACTTCCCTTATTGGCTCTACAGCTGTCAGGTTTACGGGGAGCTGAACGGCGTGGGGGATCAGATAGAGGTACATACCCTGGGAGGAATCCGAAGTACAGAGACCAGACGTTACCGCATCCGCAGGGAAGGGGAAATGGATATAAAAAATGTGCCCCGCAATGCCTTAAAGAAAGCCAACCACGAGATTATCGAAGGGGTGCTGCCTTTTCATACAGGCAGGCTGAAGCCTTTTTCCATGGGATACCTTACCGGTTTTTTTGCCGAGAAAAGAGATATAGAATGGGAAGAATTCCAGAAGGAAATGACGGAAGAAATGAGGCAATATGCTACAGAATCTCTGCGGGCCAATGTAGATAATTACAGCCAGGTCCAGGTAGAGAGGACAGACATCCGGGTAATGAAAGAAAAATGGCACTACGCCCTGCTGCCTGTCTGGACACTGACATACCGGGACGAAAGGGACGATAAAATATATTACTTTGCCTTAAACGGAGACAGCGGAAAAGTCTGCGGCCGCCTGCCGGTAGATAAAAAGAAGCTGTTGGGACTGTTCTTTACCGTCTTTTTTCCGGTGCTGCTTGCCCTGTTGATAGGAGGATACCTGATATGAGAAACAGACAGAGAGTGGCTTTAGCGGCCATCTGGACGATGATCCTGGTAATGGCTTTGGGGATGACGGCATTTGCCGGTTCTGCTGCAGGAACAAGAAAAAAGAAGGACTCAGCGCAGCAAAGGGTTTACGATATGGCCGGGATTTTTTCCCAGGCAGAAGAGGAGAGCCTGGAGGAACTGGCCGCCCGGGTATCCGAAGAAAGCGGAATGGAGCTGGTAATTGCTTCCACAGACGAAACGGGAGGAAAAACCACAGAAGAATTTGCGGATGATTTCTATGAGCAAGGCGGATTCGGAACCGGAAAAGATCACAGCGGGGCTGTGTTTTTAATTGACATGGAAAACCGGTACTACTGGATCTCCACAGAAGGGAGAATGACCCGGTATCTGACAGACAGCCGGATCGATGATATTTTAGAGGGAAATGTAGCGGAATATATGGCGGATGGCCGGTTTGGGGACGCGGCGGCGGCATTTTTAGAAGATGCGGCAAAGTGGATTCGGAAAGGGATTCCGGGAGGCCAATATCTTTATGACGAAGAAACCGGGAAAATAAGCGTATACCGGAGCATTACCTGGTATGAAGCCTTGTTTGCCTTTGCAGTCGCCTGCATAGCAGGAATTTTGGCCTGCCGCGGCGTGACAAAGGAATACGATCTGAAGATGGATCCCAGAGAAAAGCGGAATCATGATCTGGCATACCGGGCAGAAGCCGCATATGCTCTCCGCCCTTTTAAAGATCAGTTAATTGATCAGAAAGTGATTCGTCAGGCAATTCCACGTTCCCACCCATCCGGAGGAAGGCCGGGAGGAAGCCATCCGGGCCGGACTACGGTGCATCGCTCCGGCAGCGGGAGAAGCCATGGGGGAGGCGGACGGAGGTTTTAGTGTGTCTGCATAATATCTGACAAAAGAGGTATGGAAAAAGAGCAGAGACAGGATAATTAGAAATCCTGCCCTGCTCTTTTTGATTATGTTTCTATGGAGCGGGGCATCTTCTTGTCCGGTTTTCCTCGCCCTATGAACGGCAACGAAAATTGTTGAAAAAGAGAAATAAAAGTAAAAAGCGCTTGAAATTTTTAGGGGGGGGTATAATGGGTAATAGAAATTAACATTTCATAAAAATGAGGAAAAGGATGGAAACTATGTACTGTACAAATTGTGGTAAGAGCCTGCCGGAAGGATCTGCTTTTTGCGTTCACTGCGGAGCAAAGCTTGCGGAAAAAACGGAGAAAAAATCACAAGTTACACTGCCGACAGCGAAGTTGTCCAAAACAAGAACGGTAGCAGTGGGGAAGAAAAAGGGGGTGATAATTGCCGTAGCTTGTATAATAGGAATCGCAGGAATTGGATTGGCCGGTACGAAATTATTAACCAATCCAAGAAAGAAGGTAGTATCAGGATTTAAAAAGACCATAGAAGAGGCAGTAGACGGAAAAACCAGTTTAAATCGTATTCTTGGCATTTCTGATATGGTTTTAAAAGTAAAAGAGGGGAAAACATTTCAGGCAATAGAGGTTACTGTGCTGGAAGAAAATTTAGGAATGCGTTCAGAAATTTTTTCTAATCAGAACGCAAAGGAAAATGCAGTGAATCTTTATCCAGTGTGGCAGGGGATGGAACTGGGAGAACTGAGTGTTTACAGTAAAGATCAAATGCTGTATTTTGGCGCGCCAGATATTCTTGACGCTCTTTTTTATGTAGATTTAGCCAATATAAAAGATGATATCAGAGGTTCAGCCGCCGGTATGATGTTTAGAGAAATGACAGGGGAAGAGCTTAGCGAGCTGTTGCCGGATTCCGATGAGAAAGAAAAGGTCGTTTCTTACAAGACATATTGCAGATCAGAGATTGAGAATCTTTATAACAATATGGAAGTTGAAAAGGATGGAAAAGAATCTGTTAAGATTGGAGGAAAGAACCAATCCTGCAGAAAATATCAAATAACTATTTCCGGAAAAGACATTAAAAAGTTGATTGCCAAGTCAGCAGAATACAGCTTAGAAGAAGCGGCTGCCTCTGTGATTACTTCCGGCGTCTACCAGAGCTATTATATGGCGACTCCTTCTGCTATGGTTAATCAGTTCTTATCATATTTGAACATAGATGATATAGAGATGGAAGTTTGTTTAGACAGAAAAGGGCGCGTAGTTAATCTTCAGGGAGAGTGGAACGCATCTTTTCAGAACGAAGCGGTTTTTATGGATTTTGAAGTAACATTGTCAGGGAAAGACAGCCCTGCCGATGAAATAGAAGGATCCATTTTATTGACAGATAATAGCGGAAGCGCTGTTGAGTTTACGATAGAAAGAAAAAAGGAGTATGATTCTAAAAAGGGAATTACCGACAGTATAGAACTGGCAATGAATGATTCCAGCTATAGGGATGCGATAGATTATGAGTTCTCGTATAATATTGCCAATGGAGATTGGGAGGTTTCCGTGGGCGATGGATATACTTATTATGGGGCAGAAGGAAAAATCTCTAATTTAAAAAAGGGCAGGGCAATCACCCTTGAGGTAGACTCGGTTACCAGAAATTCAACGGCATTGTTTGAAGGTTCCTATGAGCTGGCGGAGCTGGATAAGAGCGGAGTGCCTGTACCGCAGGGAACAGGTGATGCGATTTCTATCTTGGATATGAGCAGGCAGGAGCTGATACGAATCTGGACAGACTTATCTGCAAAAAGCCTTAGTGAAGGAAACTTTTTTGGTATGGGAAGCTCATCAAGCGTGGCGGAAACCACGGCAGCAGCTACTACAGCTGCAAGCGAAGAATGAATTAAAAAATAAAAAGGTGAGATGTTATGTTTAATCGATTAAAAGATGGTATTAGCAAGAGCATGACAACAATGAATGTTAATTCTAACATCAATTTGGAGACGAACAAGCTGAAACTAATGATTGAAAATACCCGGCGGGCCATAGAAGAGCTGGTAAAGGAAATGGGGTGGGCTGCCTACAGGGCTATGAAAGAGCCGGATACAGATTTGAGCCTGTTGAACAACTACGTAAAAAATATTGATGAAAAGAAGCAGGAAATCACTCGTTTAACTGAAAGAATCCAGGAGCTTGAAGCCGAAAGGCAATTGGTTTTGGGAAATTTAGGAAATGAGCCGGGCAAATGCTCACAATGCGGGGAAGTAAATCCCGAAAATGCCGTTTTTTGTAGAAAATGCGGCAATAAATTAGCAGAAACGTAAGAAAGGGTCAAGGATTATGAATAAATGTCCATACTGTGGATTTGAAAATGAAGAAGGAGGAAAATTCTGTGCACAGTGCGGGTCTTTGATAAGCGCTGAAAAGCCGGATACATCTGCTTTGCCGCCTCAAAGTAAACAGGAAGAGCCGGATTCCAATCCCAATCACCCTCCCGCTCAAATGCCGGAAATAAAGAACGGCAGGAAGAAACAGGGAGCAAGGGGAATTATCATCAGCCTTGCTTTAGCGATTGTGTGTTTTGGCATTGGGGCAGCAGTAAATTATACGACTTCTGCAACAGAAATGTCGGTTGCCTTGGAGGTTGGCCATGACAATCATAGTTTTGCTCAGGCGGTTTGTTTTAAAGAAGATGGTTTCACCGGAATAGGTTCTCTTTATTTAAATGGTCCCCAGGGTGAACAGACTCTTCTTGACGGGAAGGTGCGAAAGGGGACGTGGCAATATGAGCCGGAAGCGGAAACGGTGATTTATCTAAACAGTGAAAATGCACTGTGTATTAGGAAGATATCAGAGGAAGCGCCGATTGCTTTGCAGGAAAATGCGGAAACAGGCTTTTTGGTGATTGAAAGCCTGCTTTGCTATGGGAAAGAGGGGCAGACTCAAGTATATGATCTTCTTGGCTCTCAGAATGTAATGACTATTAATGGAAATATAGTCCAGGGATACTTTGAGAGGGAGACCAATAGTTTTTATTATATTAATGAAGACAAGGCGCTGATGTATGCAAAAGAATTTCAAAACCCTATGAGATTAAAAGGGGATGTAAACGGATTTCAGGTGTTGGAAAATGAGACGGTTATCTGCAGGACCGGTTCAGGAAAATCCTGGTTGCTTTGCAATGGAGATGAGTATTCATTTAACGGGACAATTTCCAAAGCGGACGCAGATCCCAATTGGCCAGCCTACTACTTTTTGCTAATGGAAGAAGGGGGCGGAAATGGAAAACTACTGCTCTATGTTCCGGGACTGGAGCCGGTAACATTGGAAAAAAATATAGATAATCCGTCAGGATATCTGGGATATGCGCGGGCTGGCCGGGTTTTATTCTATTGGAAGAGCGGGGTTGTCTACTATATGGAGACGCCGGAATTTTCAGAAAAGAATATAAAAAACCAAGAAGCCTTTGACAGTATAACATTAGGAAATGGAGAAAAATTAGCTTCAAATATTGATTGGCAGAATATAAGGATCAGTCCAAATCGGGAAAACTTAGCATGGATTAACCAGGAAAAAGAGCTATGGTTCTATTGCCATCCATCAGGCGGATTAGAAGAAGGCGAAACATCTCAAGATCCTGTTATGGTGGAAAAGGAAGTAGTTAATTTATGGGTGTTTGACAGCTCTTTAATATACCAAACCTTAAAGGGAGAAATCAAAAGATTGCCTGTTGCTCCTGGAGCTTCTGCAGACGAATTAGATACAAAGCTGAGCCTTGCTATATATACCCCCCAAGAACGGTTAGCCGGGGAGGATGAACCATTCGATTTACCAAAGGCAGTTTGCAGCCCGTATGGAGACTATGTGGCTGTAGCAGATATGAATTCCGGAATTTTACAGACTTTCCGTGAGGAAAATAAGGCGATCACATTAGTTCCTCATATGGAAGAGTATACGGACATTTTGGTTGCCGGAAGACATGTGTGGGAAGAGAAGCTGGAGCTTGAGGATTTTGCCGGAAACTATGGTATTAATGAGGTGTCTGATTCAAGTCTAATGTTAATGGATGCTTCTCAGGAGAGAATTCTAATAAAGATTGACTCTGAAGAGAGCACATTGGAAGGGATTGATATTCTTACAGATAAGACGCTTGCTTCCTATGCGTTTGCCTGGGATGAGTATGGAGATAACCAATTGGAATTGTACCAGGTATCAGTAGACGGTTATGATACATATAACTCTATGAATTTGGAAATCCGGGAAGACGGGAAAGTTGTGTGGATAGATGATAATCTGGTAGAATATATTCTTGAGCCTTTAACAGAAGGGCAAATAGAGCATCGCCGCAGAGCCGGCGCCTGGAAGGAGGAAGCGCAGAATTCCAAAGATGAACGGGATAAAATTGTCAAGGATAAGCGGGAACAAAAGAGAAAAGATGAGTTAAAGGAAAAACTAGATGAGAAAGGCCGCTCTTATTATAGCAATGGCGTTTATCTTAGCGAGGGAAGCAAACTGTATGACCGTCCTAATAAATATTCCAGCTCAGGCACTACAACTGCCAAAAGTGAAACGTGGACAGTCCATAGTTATAGGGCGGATTATGATGACAATATTGTTTGGCTGGAGCTTCACGGTACCAATGGTACGTATTGGGTATATAAATAGCAGGAGGAGATATTTTTAATGAAAAGGATATTATTTATACTTGTACTATGCATTTTCTGCGGTATTTGCGGAATAGCAGGATACTTACTGCCTTTACCCAATGGAAAAAAGATAGATGTGACAGTTTCAGAAGCGCCTTCGCTTTCTGCTGAAACAGATGATAAAGCGGCAGGATATGTGATTCCCGCTGTAATAGAAACGGAAGCCGCTTCTGACCCTTGGATATCAGATGGGGCGGGACATTGGAGTTACCGAAAATCTGACGGTTCCATGGCGGAAGGCTGGCAGGAAATTGATGACGGATGGTATTTTTTTGAAAGTGACGGAATAATGCAGACGGGATGGCTTGAGAATGGAGGCGAGTGGTATTATTTAGATGCCAGCGGCGAGATGCGGACAGGCTGGGTAAAGGCGGACGGCACCTGGTATTATCTGGATAGTAAGGGAGTGCTGCTTACGAACACCAACACGCCGGACGGATATTATGTAGATAGTTCCGGCGCGTTAGGATTAAAACCCTAATACCCTTTTTCGCAGAGGGGATGATATTAAGATTAAAATATAACCAGGCGGTTTTCTGTTGTCGGGTGTCCGAATTTTGAAAATATGGGCAGCGATAATAGAAAGCCGCCTGATTAAGTTTTTCCGCATTACTATGGAAGTCCCGCCGCCGACAGGCGGCATAAGTTCAGGTATGCCCCATGCGCCCGCCAGACTTTCATGTGCGGTGGTGCGTCCGCCGCCAGGCGCATGCAGGTTTACTATAAAGCAGCAGCGGTTTTCAAAACAGACGAAATACCGCAGTAACTCCAATACACAGCAAAATTCCCAAAAAAGTTGGCAGAAGCACTGCTGCCATAGTCCATTTCAGGGAGCCGGTTTCTTTCCGGATAGTCAATACCGTGGTGGAACAGGGCCAGTGGAATAAGGAAAAGATCAGCATGGAAACTGCCGTCTGCCAGGTCCAGCCCTGGGCCAGAAGCAGACTTTTCAGGGCCATATTGTCGCCCATTTCCACCAAAACCCCGGACTGGAGATAGGCCATGAGGATAATGGGAAGCACAATTTCATTTGCCGGGAAGCCCAGCAGGAACCCGGTTAAAATCACCCCGTCTAATCCCATGAGCCGTCCCAAAGGATCAAAAAAACCTGTAAGAATGGCAAGGAGAGTGGGAGCAGATTCCGCAGTTTCCAGCCCGGTCAGGGCAAAATATCCGTACTCAGGGCCCACATAAGAGATGTTTGCCAATATCCAGATAAGGAGTCCGGCCGGGGCGGCAATTGCCACTGCTCTTCCCAGGACAAACAAGGTTCGGTCAAAAATAGACCGGACAATTACTTTTCCGATTTGAGGCCGCCGGTAAGGAGGAAGTTCCAGGGTAAAGGAAGAGGGAACGCCTCTTAACAGGGTGTGGGATAAAAGCCAGGAGGCCCCTAATGTGGCAAAAATTCCAAGCAAAATCACGGCGGTCAGGCAGAAAGCTGCTGAGAGGGAACCCAGAAAAGATCCCTGAAACCCGGCCACAAAAAACAGGGTAATCATAGTAAACAGGGTGGGAAAACGCCCGTTGCAGGGAATCATGGAATTAGTCAGGATGGCGATAAGCCGCTCCCTGGGAGAGTCAATAATCCGGCACCCCACCACTGCCGCTGCGTTGCATCCCAGTCCCATAGCCATGGTGAGACATTGCTTTCCGCAGGATTTGCATCGCTCAAAGGCCTTATCCATATTAAAGGCAACTCTGGGAAGGTATCCCAGATCCTCCAGCAGCGTAAACAGAGGAAAGAAAATTGCCATGGGCGGCAGCATTACAGAGATAACCCAGGCAAGAACACGGTAAATTCCATAAACCAGACACCCGGTAAGCCACTCCGGCGCATGGATGGCAGCCATCAGAGCCGCCAGTTTTCCTTCCATCAGAAACAGGGAATCCCATAATAGCTGAGAAGGATAATTGGCTCCGCTCATGGTGAGCCAGAAAATCAGCAGGAGCAGGCCTATCATAATCAGCTTTCCGCTGATTTTTCCGGTGACAATCTTATCGATTCGTTCTTCCCGGCTGCGGGCGTTTGAAACATCACAGGATACGGTTTCTGCCGCCAGAATTTTAGGAGAAAAATCCAAACAATCATAGGAAAATCTTTGGCTGTAAGCTTCTAGAACAGCTTGGCGGATATACGAAAGAGATTGACTGTCTCTGGCACAGCAGGGAACCACGGGGATTTGAAGCACATCCTGAAGCAGGAGAAAATCAATGGAAATCCCTTTTTTTGCCGCCTCATCGCAGAGATTCACGCACAATACAATGGGAGTCCCCTGATCTTTTATATCATCCAGCCGGGTAATTTGAGATAAAAGATGCAGGCCCCGCTCCAGGCAGGTGGCATCACAGACTACTACGATAATATCCGCCTGGCCGGAGCAGATATAATCTTTGGCGATTTCTTCTTCCTCCGAATGAGCGTTGAGAGAATATGTTCCGGGAAGATCTACCAGCAGAAATTCTTTCCCGCCGTATTGATAAGTACCCTGGGCAGAAGCGACGGTTTTTCCGGTCCAGTTTCCGGTGTGCTGCCTTAAACCAGTAAGACCGTTAAAAATACTGCTTTTTCCCACATTAGGATTGCCGGCCAAAGCTGCAATAATGCGTCCATCCTCCATAAAATACCTCCATAATCACCGCTGATATACTACCGGGAGCGTACAGCGGAAGCCTTATTGTTTAGATATGAAGGGGGACGGGGGAGAGTGCTATTCCCAGGAGGTTTTCAGGCAACTGAAATTTCCCCTTTACTTTTGGACTGATTTTTTTTATGATATTAGCACCAATTGCCAGAGAGGAAAACAAATCTATGAGAAAGACTTTCGGAGTCCTGGCCCACGTAGATGGCGGAAAAACTACATTTTCGGAGCAGCTTTTATATCACGCCGGAGTCATCCGGACAGCGGGGCGAGTGGATCAGGGAAATACTGTAATGGACGGGGACGCAGTGGAAAAGGCCAGGGGCATTACGATTTATGCGGATCAGAGCCGGTTTGAATATGGCGGAGATGAATACTATTTTTTGGATACTCCGGGGCACGTAGACTTTGCGGCAGAGACAGAGCGGGCGGTGACGGCCCTGGACTATGCTGTTTTGCTGGTAGATGCGTCCTCCGGCGTGGCGGCTCATACCATTACTCTGTTCCGGATGCTGAGACGGTTTCAGGTGCCGGTATTTTTCTTTTTAAATAAAACTGATTTGAATACGGCTGATTTGGAACGGACTATGGATGAGATAAAACAACGTCTGACCCGGGATGCTATCCTGGTGGAATCACCTTTGGGCAGGGAACTGCCGGAAGAGCTGATTGAGTTTGCTGCCGGGCGGGACGAAGATATAATGGAAGACTATCTGGAAGGACGGTCCATTGAAAGAGAACGTATTCTGGCGTCTTTGAGAAAAATCGTCAAAGAAGGAAGCGGTTTTCTGTGCATGAAGGGTTCCGCCCTAAAAGATCAGGGGGTGGCAGAATTTTTTCAGGTATTTCATCAATTGACGGAGACAGATTATAGCGAAGAAGGGCCGTTTTTGGGGTCTGTGTATAAGGTGCGCCACGACCCGGACGGGCAGCGGATCGTATATATGAAAGTTTTATCCGGCAAACTGGAGAGCCGGGATCCCATCTGCGTGGCGGAGGAAAGAAAGGATAGTGAAATTGAAGATCAGGTGATACCAGCAGGAGAAAAAGTCCACCAAATTCGTATTTATTCCGGCAGGCAAAGCCAGACAGTAGATAAGGCTCTGGCAGGCAGCCTCTGCGGGGTTACAGGATTAAGCCTGCCAAAGTGCCAGGATGTAGTAGCGCGGGCCGGATCAAAGGAGACAGCCGGATCAAAAGAAGCAGGAATAGAAAGGGATTTTCGGACACGGCCCCGTCTTCAGATGCTCCCGGCTTTCCAGGCCCGGGTTACCTCTGGAAATACAGACAGCCATACTCTGTTTAACCAGCTGAAATTTTTGGAGGACGAGGAGCCGGGGCTGTGTGTCAGGCTGGGAGAGGACAAAAGCCTGATGGTAAGCGTGGTGGGAAAAATCCAGCTGGAGGTTTTAAGCCAGGTGCTAAAGGAGAGGTTTCATACGGACGTTACCTTTTCTCCTCCGAAGGTTTTATACCGGGAAACCATTGCCGCTCCGGTTATGGGTTTTGGCCATTATGAGCCTTTACGCCATTATGCGGAAGTCCATCTGCGCTTGGAGCCTGCCCCAAGAGGGAGCGGCATTACCTTTGCCAGTGAATGCCATGTAGATACTTTAAGCATAAATTACCAGAATTTAATCAAGACCCACATATTTGAGAAGACCCATAAGGGAATCCTTACCGGCTCTCCGCTGACAGATGTAAAAATTGTTCTTACTGCAGGCCGATCCCATTTAAAGCATACGGAAGGAGGAGACTTTCGGGAGGCGACTTACCGGGCCATCCGTCAGGGTCTGGAGAAAGCCAGGAACATTCTTTTGGAACCCTGGTATCAGTTTGAAATCACGGCTCCGGAAGAATATACCGGAAAGATAATGGCAGATATTCAAAAAAGATCCGGAGTATTTGATCCGCCCCGGCAGAATGGCGCTGAAATGTCCATATCAGGAAGCGGTCCGGCAGCAGCATTTATGGATTACGGAATGGAACTGGCGGCAGCTACCAGAGGATCCGGCAGTATCTCTATGATCTGGGGAGGATGCAGGGAGTGCCACAATACAGAAACAGTGATTGCAGAACGTGATTATGATAAAGGAGCGGACAAAGAAAATACCTCATCTTCGGTTTTTTGTTCCCATGGAGCCGGTTTTGTGGTAAACTGGAATGAAGTAGAACAATACATCCATCTGCCAGCAGAGGAGATAATGTAGAAATACCTCAGCGGCCACAAATGGAAGGATGGAGACAGCAGGGGAACGGAGAGCAAATGGAAACATCGGATTACTTAGGAAATTATTATGAAGAACTGTTTTTTGGACATGTGAACCGCCGGTATCGTGCCATGACCACCGGCGAGATGAAGAAAAGAGCGGAAAAGCTGTGTCAGGAGACTCTGGACGAAATTGGAAAGGCCAATGAGCTAAGTGATATCCACGCTATGCTGTCAAAGGTCTGCGCCTACCTGATGCACAAGGAGCATACGGTTCGGACGGGGGAGCAGAAGGATATAATTGAAGCCTATACTATTCAGGCAAAAGAATTCTGCCACCGCCTGGCGGAGACGGATTTGCAATTTCTTCCTCCATTAAATGTGGAGGAATTAGAGCATGTTTTAAAAATGCAGGGTATTCGCCGCTATCTTCTGACCAATTCCCTGGAGCGGGCGTACCAGCTCTTTTATATTCCCAAAACCATTCAGAGAGGGATTTCCGCTTCCATGGAAAAGCGGCCGGAGGACGAATATCCGGAGGCCCGGGCAATGAAGCGAAAGTTTATCCTCCATATCGGCCCTACCAACAGCGGAAAAACCCATGATGCACTGGAACGGTTAAAGCAGTCCTCCCATGGCGCTTATTTTGGGCCTTTGCGTCTTCTGGCTCTGGAAGTTTACGATAAATGCAATGGGGAACATGTTCCCTGCTCTATGATAACCGGAGAGGAAACCATTGAAGTGCCCGGCGCAGTCTGCCAGTCCTGTACCGTGGAAATGCTGAATGACCACGAATATTTTGATATTGTGGTGGTGGATGAGTGCCAGATGGTAGGAGATCCTTATCGGGGACACAACTGGACCCGGGCTATTTTAGGGCTTCGTGCAGAGGAAATCCATCTTTGTATGGCTCCTGAGGCGGAATCCATTATTACACAGATGATTAAGCGATGCGGAGACAGTTACAGGATTGTACGCCATAAGAGAAATACCCGCCTTACGGTAGAACGGCGGCCCTATTCTATGGTAAGCGATTTAAAAAAGGGGGACGCCCTTATTGTATTTTCTAAAAAATCCGTGCTGGCTCTGGCGGCCCATCTGGAAAAACAGGGAATTTCCTGCAGCGTAATTTATGGGAGTCTGCCCCCGGCCACCCGCAGGGAGCAGGTTCGCCGGTTTTTGGAAAAAGAGACGGATATCGTAGTCAGCACCGATGCTATTGGCATGGGTTTAAACCTTCCCATCCGACGCATTGTTTTCGTGGAAACCGCTAAATTTGACGGTGTGGTAAAACGCACTCTGGAACCAACGGAAATCAAGCAGATTGCCGGCCGGGCCGGGCGCTTTGGTATTTATGAAGAGGGATTTGTAGCAGCTCTTGACGGAATCGAGATTATTGAGGATGGCCTTTCCCGACTTCCGGTGCCGATTATGAAAGCGTATGTGGGATTTCCTGAACAGCTTTTGGAGCTTCCGGCAGAGATTGACAACCTGATTAAAATCTGGGCTTCTATGGATGCGCCGGCCATTTACCAGAAGATGGAGGTGGACGAGCTTTTGGCCCTGTACCAGCATTTCCTTATGGTTCACCGGGACAGATTAAACGAATTTGCCAAGCCGGAGATTTATAAACTCATTACCTGTGCCATTGATATTAATAATAAACTGGTAGTGGATTTGTGGAAGGATTACTGCCGGGACTACCGGGAAGTGGACGAGCTGGAATTTCCCTACAGCCCGGGCCCGGATCTGTATGACCTGGAGAGCTACTACAAGATGCTGGATCTGTACTTCCAGTTTTCCAGAAAGGCGGGACTGCCTGTCCAGACCGAAAACCTTACCCAGGAGCGCCACGAGACGGAGGAAGAAATCAGCCGCATCCTGAAAACCGAGTGCGGCAGCTATTCCCGAAAATGTTCTGCCTGCGGCAGAGAGCTTGCATGGGATTACCCTTTCTCCATCTGTGAAAAGTGCTTTGAACGCGGGAAAAACGAGCGCCCCAGACGGGGACATCACCATGGAAATGGGGGAAATCATAGATCCCATGGCGGAAATTCCGGAAAAGAAGGCGGTAAGGGCCGCGGGGGGCGGTATGGGCATAGGTAGAAGGAAAATAAAAAAATGTAGAAAATGATAATCAACTTGACAGAACATATGTTTGTACGTATAATAATTTATATAGCTGACAAGGAGGAGATAAAATGTATACGGCATTGGACATGGCAAAATATATAATTGACAAATGTACAAAAGACAGATCTCCAATATCCAATTTGCAATTACAGAAAATCCTTTACTATATTCAAAGAGAATTTTTACAGCAAGGAATAATGGCATTTTCAGAGAATATAGAAGCTTGGCAGTTTGGACCAGTCGTTCCTGAAGTATATAGGCAATATTGTGGCTTTGGTGCTTTACCTATTAGGATGAGATATGATGTTTCTATCCAGTTAAATGATGAACATATTGTCAATTCTATCATTGAAAAAAAACGGATATTGAATCCGTGGGATATGGTAAGTGACACACATAGTTCTGGAAAAGCATGGGATTTAATCTATAGAAATGGATTGGGTGATCATCAGATTATTCCACAAGAATTAATAAAAAGTAAGGGATAAGGAATGAGGATACTAAATGAGCAGGAAAAAAGGGATGCATTGAATGAAGTTCTGATAAAGTTATCTAAATCACAGGATATATTAAAGGAACCGCGCGATAGAGCCTCTTTTTTCATGCAGTTTGAAGATATATACTATGATTATAATAGTAAAGAAAATTTTCGACATTTTTATTCTGACATCTTTTCAACACTCACTTTAATTGATGGAGATTCTAATATAGGAAGTTTGGATATTCTGGCACAAAATATTCAGACAATCAAAGATGGATATATTCCTAAAAATATTGATGAAAATGGAAATATTATTGATATTAGTAAAGAAATTGTAAAATTGTATGATCATACAAATTTAGATATTGCAAGAATCAATTATACCAAAACAATGACAAACGAAACAATGTCGGAGTTAGCCAAAAATAGATTGCTTGTGGTAAGTCTAGAACAAAAAGTTTGTGAATCAGAGAATGCTTTAAAGGAAATTTCCAATAAAACCTTTGACGATTTAAAACAGTTGTCGAATCAAGTTCAAGAACGACAAGAAGATATGCAGAAGGAATATATTACAATTTTAGGAATTTTTGCTGCTATAGTTTTGGCATTTACTGGTGGGATAGTATTTTCCAGCTCGGTTTTAGAAAATATAGATAAACCGTCTATATACAGGATTTCTTTAATGGCTTTTATTATTGGCCTTGTATTTTTTAATTTGATTTGGATATTGATTGATTTTATACGAGATATTAATGGAAGAATAATTAGAAAAAAATGGCTCTGGATGTTAGTTAACTTTATTTTAATTAGCGGAATTATTGGGGTATGTTTTTCGTATAAATACGGATGGTTTCTTCCAATTTGAGAGGATTAGATGAAAGATTACCCTCAGTAAACAAGAACTATATGTTTTTGTTCACTGGGGGTAATATAAACAAGGACATGCTGAGGATGTCATAAAATGAAATAAGGCGGCTAATATGTCTGCTTTATTTTGCAATACTCTTATCGAATACATATCTAAAATCCATATATTACAATTCCAAGCAATGCCGATATGACAATCGTCATAATGGGAGACAGTTTCTTGTTTTTAATCTTTTTTACCCCCAATAAGATAACAGCCAAAATCATTGTCAGGATAAGGGACTGGGTTTTTAGAGATATCCCATCTGACAGTGTAATCAAATTGCCAAGAATCATATAAACGCCTGTGGCAAGAATAATCCCGATGACGCAAGGCTTTATCCCCCTCAATACTGCCTGGAAATATTTGTTCTTAATTAATGTTTTCAGTACCGCCATTACAAGGAGTATGATGAGATAAGAGGGGAGTACAACTGCCAATGTAGCAATAATAGCCCCCCAAATCCCGCCCTGGCTGCTGCCCACATAAGTGGCAAGATTGATCATGATAGGACCGGGGGTGCTTTCACTCACTGCAATCATGTAGGTTAATGTGTCTTCATTCAGCCAGCCGTATGACAATACAACATCACGGATAAGGGGAATAGCGCCATATGCGCCGCCAAAGGCGAAACAGCCCACCCGCAGAAAACCGAAAAACAGGTCAAAGTAAATCATTTTTCAGCACCGCCTTTCTGCATAGAGGTATCGTTAAGTATAAAAACGATAAAGCTGATTGCCGCCGCAATTAACATCAAATTAATGGATGAAAAATTCCAGGAGAAAATATTGATTAACAGCATGGACGCAAACGAGAAGATCATAATTACTCTTGGAAATACCTTCTTTTGCATTTTCTTTATCATGGTAACAGCCGCGTCTAAAATTAAAATACCCACAGCAATTTTGATTCCCTTGAAAGCATTTGCAATAATGGCGATTTCAAGAAAATTATCCAAAAACATGGAAATTAAAAAAATAATGATAAATGAGGGAACCACGATCCCTAAAGTTGCAATGACAGAGCCGGGAAATCCGGCCTGCTGATAGCCCACAAAGGTTGCACAGTTAATGGCGATGGGACCTGGGGTGGATTCTGCAATAACGGTTATGTTCATCATGTCATCATGAGAAATCCACTTTTTCCGCTCTACGCAGTTGTTTTCAATTATGGAAATCATCGCGTAGCCGCCGCCAAAGGTAAACAGTCCTATTTTCATAAAGGTTAACAGTAAATCCAGCAATATTTTACGCTTTTTCATTTTGTATGAATTCTCCTGACGTAATCATTATTTTTGGGAAACCAATATCTCTACTGCATTTTTATCACGCAGCGCAATTACTGCACAGCGTACCAGATAAGCAGACATGGAACCTTTTTTTCCTTTCAGTACACAGGTTACCGTCTCGCCTGGGACAAACCCCAAGTCATAGAGCCGAAGGGAAATGCTGTCATCACCGGCTAGAAAAGCCACTTGGGCTTTCTCGCCGGCTTCTATTTGATTTAATGGAAGAACCATGAAATTCACATCGCAGAAAAGTCAGTTACTAATATGGTATGTGGAGCGGGAAAAATCTGTGCATGGCTGTCTCCGGCAGCAGGCGTCCGTTGGGGCGCTAATCTATCCTGGCGTACTGTACCGGCACCGGAGCATCAATCTCCATAGAATCTTCTGTGACCCGGCAGTCCATAGCCAGAATCGTTACGCCGGCATTTGCGGCGTCTGCCAGGGCATCTGCAAATGCCGGATGAGTCCGGCGGTTGGGGGTAAAACAAGAGATTTCCTTCATTTGAATGACAAACAAGATAAAACAGGGGATGCCTTCCCGGGTAGCTTTTATCAGCTCTTTAAGGTGGCGCACACCCCGTTCTGTAGGGGCATCGGGAAACATAGCCAGGCCGCCCTCCTCTAAAGTTACCCCTTTTACTTCCATAAAGGCGGGCTGTCCGTCTAAAACAAAGGCCAGGTCAAACCGGGACTGATCATAGGCAATTTCCCGCCGTACATCTGTCACATGGAATGGGCGGCCCGGAGCCTGGCCCGTTTCCTCTTTGAAAGCCAAACGCTTCAACCCCTGATTGCAGATCCATTCCCAAGCCGCTTCATTAGGCGCCTGGGAATCCATGTTGATAAGAAGGGGAGGCCGCCCTTTACGTATTTTCCATACCCCAATGAGGGAATAGGAGGTCTTGCGTCCTTTCTCCCAGGCGTCCTTATGATATTCCAGCAAAACTTTTACGCCGGGGATCAAAAGCTCCCGGCAGCGCCCGGTATTTTTGACGTGGCAGACCACTGTCCGGCCGTCCAAATCCACATGGGCGATAAAACGGTTGGGCCGGGCCAGGAAGGCGCCGGTAACCACAGAATCGTAGCGCATAGGTGGAAATTCCTTTCTATTTTATAGGGTTTCTTCTTAGCTCCCGATACACGGAAGGCGTCATTTTATACACTGCCTTAAACTTTTGATAGAAAAAGCCAAGATTATCATACCCTATCTTATGGGCAATTTCGTAAACAGGTATTTCTGTGTTGGACAGATAAAAACTGGCCTGATACATTCTTTGAAAAATAATAAGCTCTTTAAACGATTTTCCAGTTTTCCGCTTAATATAGGCGCTTAAATAATTGGGGTGAAATCCAAAATGCTCCGCAGTATTTTGAAGGGTTGCCGTTAAACTATTGGTTTCGATATAGTTTAAAATTTCTATTATCAAATCGTTTTCCTGGTGAGAAGAAAAATGCTGATTCTGATACTGACGCAAAATTTCGCAAAACAGTAAGATAATATAAGCATCAATTATCTTATCGCTGCACAACCCAGGGTCATAGTATTCACAGAGAATATGCCGGATAATCGAATGGATGGGATTCTCATTCTGTTTTTTAAAAAGAAGAAATTGGTTGTGGGAAGCATTTTTGGAAAGGGAATTGATCAAAAAGCGGTTGATCAATTCGTTGTCTCCCAGCCGGGATAATAATCCCTGGGTCAGATATTCTTTCTGCATCTCAATGGTAATGATAATATCATCTTTTCCGAGAAATTCCACGCTGTGAGGGACATCGGTATCCAGCATACAGATATCGCCCTGGGTCATGACAACTTTTTTGTCGTTTATGATTTGAGTACAGCGTCCGGAATAGACATACAGAAATTCGATTACTGTGTGAATATGTTCCGGTATATGGGTAAAGCGGGATTCTTTATTGATACATACATATTTATTTTCCAGCAGAGAGCGAAAAGAAAACAAATAAAGCTCCCGTCCGCAGTAGTGGACCTTAGGAATTGCCAGATACCGTTTAGACAAAGCGTCAGGACTTGTCTCCATGTGGCGTTTTTCCGAATTGGTGTATTGAAATAAAAATAAGTCCAGATCCTGCAGTTCCATATCATCACCTCAAAATTATCATAAAAGATTAAGTTTGGTAAGTCAATACATTTTCTCCCGAAATTGTAAACCTTGGTTTTTTATCCTATGATAATACCATAAAGCTTGTCCGGATAAAGTGAAAGAAGGTTGCAGTAGGCATCATAATTATACAAGGAGGCAGGAATTATGGCAAAAAATGAGTATGAAACCATATGTTCTGAGATTTTAGAAGCGGTTGGAGGAAGCCAGAATATAAAGACAGTATTTCACTGTATCACCAGATTAAGAATCGTACCTGTAAACAGGGAATTGGTGGACATGGAAAGGCTGAATAAGGTAAGCGGCCTGTTAAAGGTCGTTGAGTCCAGCGGTCAGATTCAGTGCGTAATAGGGACTACGGTTCCGGAGGTATATGCAGAATTTATAAAAATATCCGGTATTAAAGCTGGAGGAGAAGTGAGCGAAGAGCAGGCAGGCGGGGAGGCGCCGGAAAAGAAGCCGAATCTCATAACCCAAGGTTTAAATACACTGGCATCTTGCGTGACTCCCGGTTTATATGCAATCGTTGCGGGCGGTATGATTAAAGGTATTATTTCCTTAATTACTGCCATTGGACTGGTATCTTCCAGCTCAGACATCATCACAGTTTTAAATGCCATAGGCGACGCCCCGTTTTACTTTATGCCGTTTACCATTGGATATGCATCAGCAAAACGGTTTAAAGTAAAAGAGATTTTCGGCATTATGACTGCGGGGATTTTGATGTACTCTACATTTTTATCACCGGCAGAGGGAGTTACGGGTTACAGCTTCGGCCTCTTTAATATTCCGGCTTATAACTATAAAGGATCTATTTTCCCGGTTATCTTATCGGTGTGGATTTTTTCAATAATTTTCCATTTCATTGATAAGCATATGCCGAAAAACTTACGTATTGTATTTTCAGGGGCATTATCATTTTTGATTGCAGCTCCTTTATTCCTGGCATTTGCAGCCCCTTTGGGAAATTGGATTGCCAGAGGAATGACAGGCGGCTTTGCATGGCTGTTTACCAACGCCGGGCCATTTGCGGGAGCTCTGTTCTGCGGAGTCATCCCTCTGACCATTATTTTTGGAATTAAAGGATGGTCTGCTGTAGAACTCCAGAACTTGTCCGTCTTAGGATATGACTATATGCTTCCCAATTTCTTTTATTCCAATTTGGCGGTTTCCGGAGCTGTTTTGGCATATGCGCTGAAGCTGAAAGCCGGTGAAAAGAAATCTGCGGCTGTTTCCACAGGCCTGGTGTGCATCTTGGGAATTACAGAACCGGCTCTTTACGGCATTGCATTACCGGAAAAGAAGCCTTTATACGCAGCTATGGCAGGAGGCGCTGTTGCCGGGGCAACAGCAATGATTTTGGGAGTAGTAACCTATGCATTTTCCATGCCTGGGATTACCAGCATAGCAACCTATATGGATTCCGGAAATAATTTTCTGCTGTTGTTAGTTGTGATGGCAGTTGCATGGGTATCTTCATTTGTGATTTCATTTATATTGATAAAGAAAGAGAGATAGGAGGAAATAGCTATGAAAACACAGTTTCCAGAAAACTTTTTGTGGGGCGGCGCTATTGCTGCCTCCCAGGCTGACGGCGCTTACGACGAGGGCGGAAAAGGGTTGGATACTCAGGATCTGAGATACTTTGATGCGGCGTGGACAAAAGAAGAACGGGCTATGTATAAAAACCGCCGGATGAATAATGAGAAGTATCAGAGAGCATTAACGGATAAAGATATTGTACATTATCCTTTCCGCTGGGGAATTGATTTTTACCACAAATATAAGGAGGACATTAAGCTTTTCCATGAACTGGGTATTAAGATCCTGAGAACCTCTATTAACTGGGCCAGAATTTATCCCAACGGCGACGATGAGATGCCCAATGAGGAAGGGATTCAGTTTTATATAGATCTGTTTGACGAGTGTCATAAATATGGAATCAAAGTGTTTGCGACAATTCTCCACTATAATATTCCGGTAAATCTGGTTGTGAAATACGGGGGATGGAAGAGCCGGAAGACAATAGACTTCTATGTAAAATATGCGGCAACCCTGTTTCAGCGTTTGGGAAGAAGGGTAGATTATTGGCTTCCATTTAATGAATTTAATGCAGGGCGGTTTAATCCTTTCAACGGAGTTTGCCTGGTAGAGGATCAAGAGGCCGATTACGCGGGTGCAATCTTTCAGTGCCTTCACCATCAGTTCATTGCAAACGCTCTGACCGTGAAAGCCTGCCATGAGATTTTACCGGGAGCTATGATAGGCGGCATGATTGCCAGATTTACTACTTATCCGGCTACATGCCACCCGGATGATGTAATGCAGATGATTTTAGATGATCAGTATTCCAACTGGTTTTATCTGGATGTGATGGCCAGAGGAAAATATCCGGATTATATGGAAAGATATTTTGAAAAAGAAAATATCCATATTGAAAAAGCGCCTGGGGATGAAGAAATCTTAAAAGACAATACCATTGACTTTACTGCTTTTTCTTATTATTTTTCTCAGGTATCCACTACCAAGCAGGGATGGGAAAAGACCAGCGGCAATTTAATTATGGCGAATAAGAATCCGTATTTGGAGTCCAGCGAATGGGGGTGGCAGAAGGATCCGGTGGGACTGCGGATTACTCTGAACCAGATTTATGACAGGTATCAACTGCCGGTTTTCATTGCAGAAAACGGTTTAGGAGCCAAAGACGTCCCGGATGCAGACGGCAGGATTCATGATTCTTACCGCATTGACTACTTGAAAGCTCATGTTGAGCAGATGAAAGAGGCCATTAAAGACGGAGTGGATTTAATTGGCTATACAATGTGGGGCTTTATTGACATCGTTTCCTGCGGCCCTATGGAAATGAGCAAACGCTATGGGGTTATCTACGTCGATCAGGATGATGAAGGAAAGGGAAGTGGGAAGCGAATTAAGAAAGACTCCTTTTACTGGTATAAAAAGTGTATTGAAAGTAATGGGGAAGAGTTGGATATTGTATTTTAAGATGGGATGGTGTACAATAAAAATATCCAATGACTTTCTGTTTGGAAAGGTTATGCAGGATCCGGAGCTGTGTAAAGAATTGCTGCAGAGAATTTTGCCGGAGCTGGATATTGACCATGTGGAATATCCGGAACTGCAAAAAACAATAAATGAGGACCTTGACGCAAAGGGTGTGCGGCTGGACGTGTATGTAAATGATGAAAAAGGCACTGTGTATGATATTGAAATGCAGGCTGTCACTTCCCGATATTTACCAAGAAGAACCAGATATTACCAAAGCATGATAGATTTACAGTTGGTTGACAAAGGGCAGGACTATGATACGCTGAACGATAGTTATATTATCTTTATCTGCCTGTCAGACTTATTTGGAAAAGGCCGTTATATGTATACCTTTGAAAATACCTGTAAAGAAGATTCGGAGGTTCTGCTAAACGACGGGGCAAAAAAGATTTTTCTAAATGCAGATGGAAAGAATGGAGCCACTAGTGAAGCATTGAAAGCGTTTTTAGACTATGTGGCAGGTAAACCGTCAGAGGATAAATTTGTAAGGAAACTTGATGATGCCGTGGAGAAAGCGAAGAAGAATCGGGAATGGAGGCATGAGTATATGACGTTGCTAATGCGTGACAGAGAAAACCAGAAGATTGGAAAAGAGATCGGAAAAAAAATCGGCAAGATTTTCGGAGCAATTTCTGTTTACAGAGATTTAGGGCTTTCAGATGAAGAAATCATAGCAAAACTGCATGCCAAATTCGATTTAACAGAAGAACAGGCAAGAGCATACTTAAAAGAAGCAGAATAAACTTGTATTTATAATTCATAGGCAGGACATCTCGGTGTTCTGCCTGTTTTTGAATCATGTAAAATATCAGGGGGCAACATGGAAAGTATCTTGAGAAAGATCCAGAAAACTGTTCAAAAATATGCAGATATCATGGCAGAGGTTTCCGGAATTGATGTGGAAGTGGCGGACTCGTTTCTCTACCGGGTGGCAGGGACAGGCCTCTACGCAGATCAGATCAATCAGGATATGGCTGGTCAGAGCCATGTGTACCGGTATGTGATGCAGACCGGTCAGACCCGGGTTATTACAGAGCCGGGGAAGGACTCTCTGTGCATGAATTGCAGCCAGCGGGAGAATTGTAAAGAAACCATTGAGATTTCCAAGCCCATTCGTATGGGAAGTGAGATGATCGGCGTTATTGGGCTTGTGGGCAGTACCTCCCATCAGCGGGAAAATGCTTTAAAGGGCATGGGAACCTATCTGGGACTGTTGGATCAGATAGCGGAATTTATTGCCGCCAAAGCCGGAGAGCAGCAGGAAACCGAGCTTCGCACTTCGATTATCAGCGCTCTGGATCACACGATTAACCACATGGAGCAGGGAGTCCTGGTATTGGGAAAAGACGGCACGGTAACCACAGCCAATAACAGCGCCAGAAAGCAGTTAAAGATTGATATTCTGGAGGGAATTCCAGTGAACATTACTTCTACCGGAGACCGAATTAACGGCGGCAGGGAGTATAAACTGGAAGCAGATGGCAAGAAATACACGATTTTCGGAAGAACCTCTGACCTGAAAGAACCCACCGAGCATTTTGCCAGGATTCTGATATTCAGCAACAGCCATGAATGGACGAAAAAGATGTACGATATGACCCGAACCAATCAAAATGTGGAGATCAGCAGTATTATCGGAAGCTCTGGCTATACCCGGAAACTGAAGGAAGAAATCGTAAAAATTGCCGGGAGCACTTCTACGGTGCTGATTACAGGAGAGAGCGGAACCGGTAAGGAAGTGGCGGCTTCCGCTATCTGGAAAATGAGCGACCGAAAGAAGAAAAAGTTTGTGGCCATCAACTGTGGAGCTATCCCGGAGGCGCTTTTGGAGGCGGAGCTGTTTGGATATGTAAAAGGCGCATTTACCGGAGCGGATCCGGGGGGCCGTATCGGTAAATTTGAGTTGGCGGATCAGGGAGTCCTGTTTTTGGACGAGATCGGGGATATGCCCCTGTATCTTCAGGTAAAGCTTTTGCGGGTGCTCCAGGAACGAAAGATTGTGCGGATTGGCTCCAATCAGCTCATCCCCATTGATGTGAGGATTATCGCCGCCACTAACCGGGATTTAAAGGAAATGATAGAGGCCAAAAAGTTCCGGGAGGATTTGTATTACCGGTTAAACGTTATTCCGCTGAAAATAGAGCCCCTCCGCAGGAGGCCGGATGATATCGAAGACCTGGCCTATTTTTTTGCCAGACGGTATGCGGGAAAGTTCGGAAAAGAATTCCGCGCTATTACCGGAGAAGCCATGATGGCCCTGCGGACCCATCCATGGTACGGAAATGTGAGAGAGTTGGAAAATACCATGGAATTTATGGTTAACATGATGGAGGAGGGAGTTCTGGACCTGGGGACTCTTCCGGTGGATTTTGGAGAAAAGAAATCCGGGGAAAAGCAGGAGGAAGAATATATGACCTTAAAAGAGATGGAAACTCAGGCAATCCGCCGGGCCCTGGAACGATTTGGAACGACTACAGAAGGAAAAAAGGAAGCAGCCAAAAGCCTGGGGATAGGCCTTGCAACCTTGTATCGGAAAATGGAAAGTTTCTCAAAATGAGAATTAATTTCTGAAAAAAATACCTGAAATGAGAAAATGCCTTGATAAATCCGGGATTTCTCAATTTGGGAATTATTCTCAAATTGAGAAGTACAATAAGCTCACAAGTAAGCCCTGTAAAACAAAAATAAAACAAAATACCCTTAGAAATTGAAAAAGAGAGCTGGAACCAGGCGTCCGGCTCTCTTTTTTTGACAAAAAGAAGTAAAATTTTATCAAATTTCAAGAATTGGCACATCTATTGCTTTAAAAGTTAGTAGAAAATGATAGGAGGTAGAAAACGTGAAAGAAGAATTTAAACTGATTCACCGGGAGCGGAAAACCGGACCGAAGTACGGCCTGGAATTTTTAAATAAAGAAACCGTAGGTAAGGTATGCGGTTTCCATCAGAGCTTTCCGGTTTATGAAAAGACTCCATTAGCAAATTTAGACGGATTGGCAAAAGAGCTGGGAATCGGAGGGCTCCGGGTTAAAGATGAGTCTTACCGCTTCGGGCTCAATGCATTTAAGGTATTGGGCGGCAGTTTTGCAATCGGCAATTACCTGGCGCAGAAACTGGGAATGGATATTTCCCAGCTGCCCTATGACAAAATGGTATCAGATGAGGTTCGGGAAAAATTAGGAGAGATTACCTTTGTCACTGCTACTGACGGCAACCACGGGAGAGGCGTTGCCTGGACAGCAAATCAATTAAAGCAGAAGGCAGTCGTTTACATGCCAAAGGGAAGCGCTCTGGAGCGTCTTAACAATATTAAGGCGGAAGGCGCAGATGCTTCTATTACAGATATGAACTACGACCAGGCTGTAAGACTGGCAAACAGCCAGGCTGAGAAAAACGGATGGGTAATGGTTCAGGACACTGCCTGGGATGGTTATGAGGATATCCCTACCTGGATTATGCAGGGTTACGCAACCATGGGCTATGAGACCTTAGAACAGCTGGAAGAAAAGCCGACTCACATTTTCCTACAGGCAGGGGTTGGCTCTCTGGCAGGGGCGATAACCGGTTTGTTCTCCAGCGTTTATGGGGAAGACCGCCCTGTTATTACTATCGTAGAGCCCAACAAGGCAGACTGCCTGTTCCGGACTGCTGAAGCAGACGACGGCCGGCTGCACTTCGTAACCGGCGACATGAACACGATTATGGCCGGTCTGGCATGCGGCGAACCCTGCAGCATCGGATGGAAGGTATTAAATGACTACGCAGACAACTTTATCTCCTGCCCGGATTACGCAGCGGCAAAGGGAATGAGAATGCTGGGCAATCCGCCTAAGGGAGATGACAGGGTGATTTCCGGTGAGAGCGGAGCGGCAACAGTGGGATGTATTGCAGAGATTTTAACCAATCCGGCATTGGATGATTTAAAGAAAGCTTTAAAGCTGGATGAGAATTCTAAAGTTCTCTGCTTCAGCACAGAAGGCGACACAGACAAGGAAAACTATAAAGCAATCGTATGGGATGGCAAAGATTCCAGTTATAACAAATAGGAGGGGAAAGAAATGTTAGAAAACAAGAGACAGGAAGAAGTTATTGCATTGTGCCAGAAGCTGATTCAGGCAAAGAGCTATTCCGGCGGCGAGGATAAGGTGTCCGCTGCCGTCAAGGAGGCTATGACCGAGAAGGGCTTCGATGAAGTTACCATTGACAAATACGGCAACATTATCGGCTGCCTCAAGGGAAAACGCCCGGGCAAAAAGATTTTGTTTGACGGACATATTGACACGGTTCCGGTAACCGATGAGACGGTTTGGGAGTATCCTCCCTTTGGCGCTGAGATTCACGACGGCAAGATTTACGGGAGAGGAACCAGCGACATGAAGGGGTCTGTAGCCGCGTTCATCTGTGCGGCAGCTAACTATGCAGAAGACACAGGAAGGGACTTCCCCGGAGAGATCTACGTAGCTGGCGTAGTACATGAGGAGTGCTTTGAGGGCGTTGCGGCAAGAGAGATCAGCAGCTTTGTAAAGCCGGATTACGTTGTGATCGGCGAGGCATCCCAGTTAAACTTAAAAATTGGCCAGAGAGGCCGGGCCGAGATCGTGGTTGAGACCTTTGGTAAGCCCTGCCACTCTGCTAACCCGGAAAAGGGTATTAACTCTGTTTATAAGATGGCAAAGGTGATTGAGGCCATCCGCACCTTAGAGCCCACCCATCATCCTGTGCTTGGGGACGGCATCTTAGAGCTGACAGACATTAAGTCTTCTCCATACCCGGGCGCTTCTGTAGTTCCGGAGTACTGCCGCGCCACCTATGACAGACGGCTGCTGGTAGGAGAGACCAAGGAAAGCGTTTTAGCTCCCATTGAAGAGCTGCTTGATAAGCTGATGGCAGAGGATCCGGAGTTAAAGGTAAAGGCTTCCTATGCAGTTGGAAAAGAAATGTGCTATACCGGCAATCAGATTGAGGGCGAGCGTTTCTTCCCGGGATGGCTCTACGACGAGGATGCGGATTTTGTACAGGCAGTATATGGCCAGCTAAAGGATATGGGATTTGATCCCTCCATCACTCAGTACAATTTCTGCACCAACGGAAGTCATTACGCAGGCGAGGCAGGGATCAAGACCATTGGCCTTGGCCCGTCCAGAGAAAATCTGGCCCACACCGTAAATGAGCATATTGAGATTGACCAGCTTTGTAAAGTAACCGAGTGCTACTACGGAACCATGAAAGCATTGCTGAAATAAGCGGCCGTGGCACATATGAAAAAAGGAGCTCTTCAGGACTCCATAAAAAAGAATCGGGGGAATAAAAATGAGCAGTAAACAAGTTACCGCATTGGCGATTATCTTTATCTACATGATTGCTACTATTATTTTAGGCTTAGTAGTATCTAAAAACAAAAAGAAAAAAGCAGAAAAACAGAGCAACGACGACTTCCTGATGGCAAGTAAGTCCCTGGGCCCGGTAGTGCTGGCAGGCACCTTGTTTGCGGCAAATACCGGCGGCGCAAGTACCACAGGTATTGCGACTAACGTTTATACTTACGGCTTATCCGCCTGCTGGTACGTAATTGCGGCAGGTATCGGATTCGTATTGGTTTCCTTTATTGCGCCTTATTTCCGCAAGGCCCAGGCCAGCACGGTTCCGCAGATTATTGAGAAGCGTTATGGCAAGGCATCTCACATTTTTACCGCATTTACCTCCATTGCCGCATTGTTTATGGCAACCGGAGCGCAGATTATCGCAACAGCATCCATCATTAATGTAGTAACCGGCCTGGAGTTTGCGATTGCTGCATCTGTCATCACAGTAGTCGTAATTATCTACACCATGGTAGGCGGCTTCCAGTCTGTAGCGGCAGCCAATTTGATGCACGTGTTCTTTATCACCATTGGTATGACCATCGCCATGTTTGTAATGGTAAACAGCGGGGCAGTAGGCGGCTTTTCAAATCTGTTTGCACAGGCAGAGACCATTGCTGACGCAAACGGCAGCAACTTAAATTTACTTAGCATGACCAAGGTTGGCGCAACCACCATTATCGGCTACATTGCAATGTATTTTATGACCTTCCCTACCGGGCAGGAAATCGTTCAGACCTTCTGCTCCGCAAAGGATGGAAAATCCGCAAAATTAGGTTCCTTAATCGCAGGTATCTTATCCGCAGCGTATGCAATTGTTCCTGCAATTATCGGTTTAATGGCTTACACCTGTATTGACGGCTACGCAGCAAACGGTGCACAGAAGAATGCGCTGGCAGACGCAACCATGCAGTTTGCTCCCGCAATTATTGCAGGTATTGTATTGGCATCTGTAGTAGCGGCAACCATGAGCAGCGCTTCCGGCAACATGATCGGTACTGCAACCATGTTTACCAACGACGTATTCCGTCCCTACATCAACAAGGGCAAACAGGATGACCAGAAGGAAATCTGGATCTCCAGAGTTATTATGGTAATCGTAGGCGGCGTGGGCCTGACCATTGCATTAACCGCTTCCAACATTATCAGCGTTATGATGGGCGCATTCGCACTGAGAAGCGCCGGTCCTTTCGCAGCATTTATCTGCGGCCTGTTCTATAAGAACGTAACCAAGAGAGCCGGTTTTATCTCTATCGTAGTTGGTACGATTGTAGCGGCAGTCTGGATTTATGGTTTCAATACTCCATGGGGCTTAAGCGCAATGGTTCCCGGCGGTATTGTGGCATTTATCGTAATCTTTGCGGTATCCGCAATTGACCGGGCGGCCGGCGTTCCCGCAGCTCCGCCTATCGAGTTTGACAACGAGGCTTAATTTGATAGCAAGGGGCGCCGCAGAAAAGGCGGCGCCGGATTTTAAGAAGGAGAATCAGGTTGCCCTTAAGGGGCGAGAAAGGGGTTATTTCATATGAAAAAATTAATCGTAAACGGAACTATCGTAGACGGCAGCGGCAGAGCCGGTTATCAGGCAAACGTCCTGATTGAAGATGAGAGAATTGCAAAAATCGGAGATATTCAGCCGGAGGAAGGCGTAGAAGTTATCGACGCAAAGGGCTTTATCGTAGCTCCCGGGTTTATCGACACCCACAGCCACAGTGATTTACAGATTCTGGAGAACCCGGAGATCCAGCCTAAAGTACGCCAGGGCGTTACCACCGAGGTATTAGGCCAGGACGGTATCTCTATGGCTCCGCTTCCTGTCAAATACATTAGCCCCTGGAGAAAGAATCTGGCCGGTCTGGACGGGGACAGCGACAATATCAACTGGGAGTTTGAAACCACGGAAGGCTATTTAAAGATGATCGAGGACGCAAAACCCGGATTAAATGAGTGCTATCTGGTTCCTCATGGAAATATCCGTATGGAAGCTATGGGCTTAGATAACCGCCTGCCGAATGACGAGGAATTAAAGGCAATGTGCGACATCACCCGCAGAGAGATGGAAGCTGGGGCCGTAGGCCTTTCCACTGGTTTGATTTATATGCCCTGCGCTTACTCCGAGTCTAAAGAAATCATCGAGATGTGCAAGGTTGTTGCAGAATATGACGGCATCTTTGTTATCCACCAGAGAAGTGAGGCAGACACCATCTTAGATTCCATGGAAGAGGTTATCAAAATTGGCCGGGAGTCGGGAGTTAAGATTCACTATTCTCATTTCAAGGTTTGCGGAAAGAAAAACTGGGATAAGATTGACAAGGTCATTGAACTGCTGGAGAAGGCAAAGGCAGAAGGTATTCGGGTATCCTTTGACCAGTATCCTTACGTTGCAGGCAGTACCATGCTGGGGGTTATCCTACCGCCATGGGTACATGACGGCGGCACCGACAAGGTGGTAGAGCGTCTGGCAGATCCAAAGCTTCGCAAGAAAATGGTTTATGATATTGAGCACGGCATACCCGGATGGGATAACTTCGTGGAGTTTGCCGGTTTAGACGGTATCTTCGTAACCAGCGTGAAGTCACAGAAGAACCAGGATGCTATCGGGTTAAGCCTTACCCAGCTTGGCCAGTTGAGAGGCAAAGATGCTTATGAGGCAACCTTTGACCTGCTTTTGGAGGAAGAGAACGCAGTCGGTATGGTAGACTTCTACGGAACAGAAGAGCACGTCCAGCTGTTTATGAAACGCCCGGAGATGAATGCATGCACCGACGGCCTCTTAGGCGGAAAGCCCCACCCCAGAGTATACGGCGCATTTACCAGAATTCTCGGCAAGTATGTAAGAGAGGACAAAGCCCTGTCTCTGGAAGAAGCTATCTACAAGATGACTAAGAAGCCGGCTGAGACATTCCTCATTGAGGATAGAGGACAGATCAAAGAGGGATATTTTGCGGATATTACCATTTTTGATAAAGATACAGTAATTGACAAGGGAACCTTTGTAGATCCCATTCAGTATCCGGAAGGTATCAAATACGTCCTGATCAACGGTCAGACCGTAATTGCAGAGGGGGATCACACCGGAACAAGAAGCGGTAAGGTGCTTCGCATGAAAGATAAGGCAGTGAAATAAATAGAAAAAGGGATAAAAACTCTCCTGTGTAAAAACGGGGATGCTGAAAAATGAAATAAGACGGTTTTCTGTTAGCGGACTGTGCTGATAGAAAACCGTCTGTTTGTATGTGCAAAAGAGACAAATGTACGCCATACACAATATTCACCTTGCGCCTGGGCATAAAATGTGCTAGAATTTCCACAAATCATTTTAAAACCACCATTTAAGAAAAGAGGACGCAACCATGGCATTATCATATCAGAGTACCCGAGGCAAGGAGAACGGCGTAACTGCCTCCCAGGCAGTTTTAAAGGGATTGGCAGAGGACGGCGGCCTGTTTATGCCAACTGAGATCCCCACACTTTCCATCCCCATGAAAGAGCTTGCCGGGATGTCCTATCAGGAAACTGCTTATGAGGTGATGAAGCTGTTTCTTACCGACTATACGGAGGAAGAGCTAAAGGACTGCATTGCCAGAGCTTACGACAGCAAATTCGACACAGAGGAAATCGCACCCCTGGCTAAGGCTGGCGGTATGTATTTCTTAGAGCTGTTCCACGGAAAGACCATTGCATTTAAAGATATGGCCCTGTCCATCCTTCCCCATCTGATGACCACTGCGGCTAAGAAAAACGGCGTGGACAAGGAGATTGTTATCCTGACGGCAACTTCCGGAGATACGGGAAAGGCGGCTATGGCAGGCTTTGCAGATGTACCCGGAACCCGGATTATCGTATTTTACCCGAAGGGCGGCGTCAGCAAGGTGCAGGAGCTGCAGATGCGGACTCAGAAGGGAGAGAACACCAGTGTAGTGGCCATTCACGGCAATTTCGACGACGCTCAGACCGGCGTAAAGAAGCTGTTTGGCGATAAGGAATTTGCAAAGGAGCTGGCTGATAAAGGATTTCAGTTTTCCAGCGCCAATTCCATCAACATAGGCCGTCTGGTTCCCCAGGTAGTTTACTACGTGTATGCTTACGCCAAGCTGCTGGAAAACGGAGAGATTGAGGACGGCGAGATTATTAATGTTGCGGTTCCCACCGGCAATTTCGGGAATATTCTGGCGGCATACTTTGCAAAGCATATGGGAGTGCCCATCGGCAGGTTGATCTGCGCTTCCAATGAAAATAAGGTGCTTTATGATTTCTTTGCCACAGGCACCTATGACAGAAAAAGAGAGTTTATCCTGACTAATTCCCCATCTATGGATATTTTGATTTCCAGCAACTTAGAGCGCCTTATCTACTTAAGCGCAGGCTGTGATGCAGAAAAGAATTCCGCTTTGATGGCGGATTTAAGCCAGAAGGGCGAGTATACCATTAGCGAGGAAATGAAGAAGAACATGGAAGGCTTTACAGGCGGCTTTGCCACCCAGGAAGAGGACGGAGCCATGATCCGCAAGCTGTTTAAGGAGTGCGGATACCTTATGGATACCCACACCGGAGTAGCCGCCGCCGTTTACCAGCAGTATAGAGAGAAAACCGGCGATACCGCCAAAACCGTAATCGCATCCACCGCCAGTCCTTATAAATTTTCCAGAAGCGTGATGGAAGCCATTGAAGGCCCTCAGGAGACGGAGGACGAGTTTGCACTTATTGACGAGATGAGCCGCCTGTCGGGAGTGCCGGTGCCTCAGGCTGTGGAGGAAATTCGTACCTCGCCCATCCGTCACAGCCGGGAGTGTGACGTGGACGGAATGAAGGCAGAGATCAGGGATATTTTGGGAGTAACGGTTTAAGCGGTCCAGGCGGGATTTTTCAATTACATTTGACAAATGGTTTCCCGAAAGTTAGACTATAGGTAATTGTGATTTCAAACAAGGAGGAAGCAAAATGAAGAAAAAACTGTTGACATTTGCGGCAGCAGGAGTAATAGCGGCAGCCATGAGTTTTACTGCATTTGGCGGTGAGTGGAAGGAGGATCAGATCGGCTGGTGGTATCAGAATGACGACGGAAGCTACCTAAACAATGGCTGGAACTGGATTGGCGGAAAGAGTTATTACTTTACTCCGGAAGGATACTGCCTGGTGAATACCACCACTCCCGACGGATATACGGTAGACGAAAGCGGCGCATGGGTGGTAGACGGTGTAATCCAGACTCAGGGTGGCCAGGCGGCAGAACTAGGGGAAACTCACACTATAGCGGGCCTTTCTTTTATGGCTCCAGCCGGATTTAGCAAAGATAAAGAAATTTCGGATGCAGGCAGCCTGTACTTTTTCAATGATTCCCATAGCTGCGGAATAGCTCTGTTGTCTGAGGAGATCCCGGAGGCAGAACTGTATGGGGAGCTTTTGGATCAGTATGGCGAAGCAATTCTGGATATGGCCATGAATGAAATAGGGGTTCCGGCAGCAAAAGAAACAAAGCAGTTTTCAACCGGAACCTGGTATTGCTATCAGTATAATGGAACGGCCTCTTTGAATATTCCGGCAGGTGACGACATTGCCGGGCCAGTTTATTTTTATACCAGAATTACGGATACCAGCATACAGATGGTAATGTTCGTTGGAAACACCGGGGTCAATCCGGACGATATCATGAAAGATAACGTGCGTTGATAAAAGGCTGCCTCTGGTTTGGCAGCTGAAAGTGATAGAAAAGCAAGCGCAAAGTGTCAAAGAAGGTCTTTTCAATTAGGACAAAATGCGCTATAATAAATTCAAGTTATTATCACAATGTGAGGGAGGTTTTTCCAATGTTAGTTTCAGCAAAAGAAATGCTTGAGAAGGCAAGAGACGGAAAATACGCAGTAGGTCAGTTTAATATCAACAACTTAGAGTGGACCAAGGCGATTCTGCTTACCGCAGAAGAGTTAAAGTCCCCGGTTATCCTGGGCGTATCTGAGGGCGCAGGCAAGTATATGACCGGTTATAAGACCGTAGCTGCTATGGTTTCCGCTATGATCGAAGAGTTAAAGATTACTGTTCCGGTAGCTCTTCACTTAGATCATGGTTCTTATGAGGGATGTTATAAGTGTATTGAGGCAGGCTTCTCATCCATTATGTTTGACGGCTCTCATTATCCCATTGAAGAGAACGTTGAAAAGACCAAAGAGCTGGTTAAGGTTTGTGCAGAAAAAGGCCTGTCCTTAGAGGCAGAGGTTGGCTCCATCGGCGGCGAGGAAGACGGCGTTGTGGGCATGGGCGAATGTGCAGATCCCAACGAGTGCAAGATGATTGCAGACCTGGGCGTAACCATGCTGGCAGCAGGCATTGGCAATATCCACGGCAAATACCCGGCAAACTGGGCAGGTTTAAGCTTTGAGACCTTAGAGGCAGTAAATAAGGCAGTAGGCAATATGCCTCTGGTTCTTCACGGCGGCACCGGTATCCCGGCTGACATGATTAAGAAGGCAATCAGCCTTGGCGTTGCTAAGATCAACGTAAACACCGAGTGCCAGTTATCCTTTGCTGCTGCTACCAGAGAGTATATTGAGGCTGGTAAGGATCAGCAGGGCAAGGGCTTTGATCCCAGAAAGCTGTTAGCTCCCGGTACTGAGGCCATTAAGGCAACAGTAAAAGAGAAAATGGAACTGTTCGGCTCCATCGGAAAGGCTTGATGCCCCGTCTGAACAGTTGCTATTTTGCATATTTAGGCATAACAAGGGCTGTCCTGGTAAATTGGGACAGCCCTTTGCTGTCACATGGGAATTGGGTTTTTGCGGGGTAACGAATGTTACCGGCTAACCTGGAATTTATACCCTCAGCAGACAGGGGCAGCACTGTGTGGCCCTTTGTCCGCTGAGGATACATAAGGAGAACATATATGCCAATAGGAATTATCGTAAACTGTGCAGCCATCATTTTGGGAGGCGCTGTGGGAACAGCAGCCGGACACAAGATCCCGGAGCGACTGAAAACATCCCTGACCATGGTATTTGGAACTTGCGCCATGTGTATAGGAATTTCCTGTATTGTCAAGATGGCCACACTTCCTGCCACGATTCTGTCAGTGGTAGTGGGGCTGATTATCGGAGAATTGATGGATTTGGATGTCTGGATTCAGAGAGGGATCCGCCAGGTACAAAAGCCCATGGCAAAGCTGATAGGTTCCGGCTCCGGAGCCCAGGATGACTTTATGGAAGGATTTATCAGTATCTTAATCTTGTTTTGCGCCAGCGGAACCGGAATTTTTGGATCCATGCAGTCCGGCATGACCGGAGACCACAGCATCCTGCTGGCAAAATCTATCCTGGATTTATTTACCGCCGCCATTTTTGCCGCAAACTTAGGGGGCCTGGTGTGCCTGGTATCCATTCCGCAGTTTTTGATTATGATGCTTTGCTTTTTGGGGGCAGGTTTTATCATTCCATTAACGAATGAGACGATGCTGGGCGATTTCTCTGCTGTGGGGGGCGTCCTGACTCTGGCCACCGGTTTCCGCATTGCGGGAATTAAAAGCTTTCCGGTAGCGAATATGATGCCTGCAATGATTTTGGCCATGCCCCTGTCTTATATGTGGAATGCCTGGGTGGTTCCGTTTTTATAAAAGGAGGCTTAAGATATTATAAAGGTATAGAAAATGGGAGAGAATCTATAAATCAGCAGATTCCTCCCGCTTTTTCTATACATAGGGTAAAGATATCACTTAAAAGATGTTGTTTTATCTCGCAATTCAGGAATGTCCTCGCTAATGATTTCCCAAACAAGCCGAAGGTTTACGCCTTCATAGTCATGAACGATACGATTTCGCAGGCCGTACATTTCCCGCCATGGAATTTCCGGATGAGCATTTGCAAAGGGAGTGTCAACAATACGGCATAGCTCTCCCAACTGGCTAAGATTGAACACGCAGGCTTCTACCAACTTCATATCCGCTATGAAACTGTCATAGGTATAGCCTTCACAATATTCCACCAGTTTTACAGCATAGTGGTGCATTTTTTGAAGGATAATTTCATTTCTCATAAATAGTCACCCCGGTGGAATTGATTTCGTGGTCAATTTTGGAACCTTTTTCAATGTGAGATATATCCAGAATATCCACTGGCATCCCCACCGCCTGACAAACGGCCTCCATAAAACCTACGAATTTCAGCCCATGCAGTTTACTGTCCACAAGCAAATCAAGATCGCTTTTTTCAGTGGCAGTTCCTTTCGCGATAGAACCAAACAGAACGGCTCGGGAAATGCCATAGTCATGGAAAACAGGAGTGAGGAGAGTTTGAATATCAGAAATACTATATGTCATTCCAGTACCTCCTAGTTTTGCTAATTATTATACACCATAAATCAAAAAGAGAAAATAGGAACTTTCCGCAATGATTCCGTAAGAACTCGTAAGAGAAACTCCAGGACATTCCAAAAGTTGTAAAGAATATGACAGTAAATAAAGAAAACTGACCGAAAAGCGTTAGACAATAGACACACTTCGAACACAATCTCCTAATAGAATAATCATGTAAACATCAAGACAACAGCGCAGAATGAAAAGGAGACGTGTTTATGAAAAGAAAGATGAAAACTGCAGCTGCACTAACTGCAGGCGCACTGATGACCATAGGAATAACCGGTACGGCATTTGCTGCAACTGCCCATTGGGAGCAGGAAGGCGAGGATTGGGTGTACTTAGACAGTGACGGCGACCGCGTCACCGACACCTGGAAAAAGAGCGGAAGCAACTGGTTTTATTTAGACAGCGACGGCTACATGGCAAGAGATACCATTGTTGTTTCCGGTTCCAATGATGACAAATACTATGTAGACTCCAACGGGGCCAAGGTAACCAACGCCTGGGTATCCGTAGACAACGAAGGAGATCATGAATGTTCTGAACAGGAGGATAATTCCACAATCTGGTACTTTTTTGATTCCAGCGGAAAAGCAAAAAAATCCGACAACGGAGCGAAAGTATTTACCAACATCCCCTACGGCACGGATGGAAATCTAAAAGGGACCTATGCCTTCGACGAGGACGGTCATATGCTTACCGGCTGGCAGAATATTGAGCTTTCCAGCGGAAATACCGCCACCTACTATTTTGGTGATGAAAACCAGGGTTGGGCGGCCACAGGATGGCAGTACCTGGAAAAGCCGGAAGGGGTCTATGAAACGGAGGATGAACCGGAGGACAGCGAGGCATGGTACTATTTCGGCACTAACGGCCGTGCTGTAAAAAATCAGAATAAGTATATTAACGGCTTTTACTATACCTTTGATGAAAATGGTATTATGGATGATACCTGGGTAGTGGGAACGCCGGGAGTTTCCAGCGGAACTGTACAGATTGCCACAGATGCGGCTGCCTTCTATACAGAGGATATCGGATACAGGAGAAGCGGCTGGATTTACACCTTTGACCCGGAGGACAAAGATCAGGAGGGCGATGAGTACTGGTTCTATTTAAGCGCCAAAGGCGAGGCATATAACGATGAAGGGAAGGATGCAATCGCCCAGAACGCAGAGGGCGTTACCGCTGTCAACCTTTACGACGGCGAGACTTATGAGAATGTAGCGGCAAAAGTCATCAAGAATAAGACTTATTTATTTGACGGAAATGGCCATGTCCTGACTGGCGTGCTGCGCCTTGAAGGAGAGGCTTACCGGTCCGGCGGAAGCAAGCTGGCAAATGAGGGCATCTATTATTTCAGCGAGAAAGAAGGATCCGAAACCGGACAGATGCAGACCGGCAGAATTACCTACGACAATGAGGGAGAGAATGTGACTTACTACTTTAAGAAAAACGGCCAGGCATATCAAAACGCCCTGGTAGGCGGAGCCATCTACGACGAGGAAGGAAAGCGGGTAGACGCAGAGGACGGCGGCACTTATATGCTGTATACTACCACCCATGATATTACTGACGGCGACAGCAGCAAAGTAGTGATTGAAGCAGGAACCCAGGTTGCAGTAAACCGGAGCGGTTCTGTGAAACGAAACGGTACGGTAGACATTGACGGGGTAAAATATACTGTTAACAAAGACACCTGTGAGGCTACGGAGAAGATTGAGAATTAACGATTTCTGATATCCTTTGCCGATCAGAGGAAAATACACTTAACCACATTTATAATAAAAATAGCTCTCCTTAAAATAGGGCCGGGATATTCCGGCTCTATTTTTCGATTATGGACAACAGTTCCGGTGGACAAAAAGATGCCGCCGGAACTGTTACATTTTCATAAAGAAAATCGTAGATTTCTCTTTACATTTTTCAGAAGAGCCATTACAATGAAAAACAGATTTTATGACTGTCACTAATAAGTCTGTTTTCCGGAGGGGGAAAATCTAATGAATGATGTTATAAATGTGTCAGAGCTCTTTGGCAAAAATGTATTTAACGACGCAGTTATGCGGGAGCATCTGCCCAAAAATGTATATAAAAAGCTAAAAAAGACCATTGAGGATGGGGCGGATCTGGATTCCACCATTGCAGATGCAGTTGCCCATGCTATGAAGGAATGGGCTATTGAGCGTGGGGCCACTCACTATAGCCACTGGTTTCAGCCCCTTACAGGAATTACGGCAGAAAAGCAGGATTCTTTTTTGTCCGCCCCTGATTCCAATGGAAAGGCCATTATGGAATTTTCCGGAAAAGAGCTGATAAAGGGAGAGCCGGACGCTTCCTCTTTCCCGTCAGGGGGGCTTCGGGCAACCTTTGAGGCCAGAGGCTACACCATGTGGGACTGTACTTCCCCGGCATTTTTAAAAGAGGACGCTATCGGCGTAACCCTGTGTATCCCCACTGCCTTTTGCTCCTATAAAGGGGAAGCTCTGGACAAAAAGACCCCTCTGCTGCGTTCTATGCAGGCAGTAGAAGAACAAGCTCTTCGGATTCTCCGGCTTTTCGGCAACACCACTGCAAAGCGGGTAGTGCCGTCTGTAGGGCCGGAGCAGGAATATTTTTTAGTGGATCATGAAAAATACATGCAGAGAAAAGATCTGATTTACGCAGGCCGCACCCTGTTTGGCGCTATGCCGCCTAAGGGCCAGGAGATGGATGATCATTATTTCGGAATTATCCGGGAGCGGGTTGGCTCCTTTATGCGGGAGCTGAATATTGAGCTGTGGAAGCTGGGGGTTTCCGCCAAGACCCAGCACAACGAAGCGGCCCCGGCCCAGCATGAGCTGGCCCCTATCTATGCAGAAGCCAACGTGGCGGTGGATCATAACCAGATGACCATGGAAACCCTGAAAAAGGTAGCCGAGCGCCATGGTCTTAACTGCCTTCTCCACGAAAAGCCTTTTAAAGGGGTCAACGGTTCCGGAAAGCACAATAACTGGTCCCTGATTTCCGATGACGGAATCAATTTGTTAAATCCCGGAGATACTCCCCACGAAAACATCCAGTTTCTGTTGGTTCTGGCCTGCATTTTAAAGGCTGTGGATGTCCATGCAGATTTATTGAGAGAGTCGGCCGCCAATCCGGGCAATGACCAGCGTCTGGGCGCCCAGGAAGCGCCGCCGGCGATAATTTCCGTATTCCTGGGAGAACAGCTGGAGGATGTGATCGATCAGCTGTGCAGCACGGGAGAAGCCACCCATTCCAAAAAAGGCGGCACCTTAAGAACCGGTATTAAGACTCTTCCGGATTTATATAAAGATGCTACAGACAGGAACCGCACCTCCCCCTTTGCTTTTACAGGCAATAAATTCGAGTTTCGTATGCTGGGGGCTTCCGATTCTGTAGCTTCCCCGAATATTGTGCTGAACACCATTGTAGCCCAAGCGTTTAAGGAGGCTGCAGACCGTCTGGAAAAGGCGGAGGACTTTGAGATGGAAGTCCATGATTTAATCAAGGAGCTGTTTCAGCAGCATCGCCGGATTATCTTTAACGGCAACGGTTATTCAGAAGCATGGGTGGAGGAAGCCGCCCGGCTGGGACTTCCCAATATACGATGCAGCGTGGATTCTATCGAGACATTGACTACAGATAAGGCAATAAAATTATTTGGGGAATTCCATGTTTTCACCAAAGCAGAATTAGAATCCCGGGTGGAGATCGAATATGAGGCCTATGCCAAGACCATGAATATTGAGGCGCGGACTATGCTGGATATGGCAGGGAAACAGATTGTACCTGCGGTGATCCGATATACCACCCGACTTGCCCAGTCTATCCAGGCGGTAAGAGGGGCCTGCCCGGAGGCGGACGTCAGCGTTCAGACCGATCTGCTGTTAAAGACCTCTCAGCTTTTGGCGGAGATGAAAAAGGCCTTGTCTAATCTCTCAGATATTACGGAAACATGCGCTGCCATGGAAGCGGGAGAAGCTCAGGCTAAGGCCTATTATAATCAGGTGGTTCCTGCCATGGATCGTCTGAGAGATCCGGCGGATAAGCTGGAAATGATTGTAGATAAAGAGCTGTGGCCATTCCCAAGCTATGGAGATTTGATTTTTGAGGTATAGAGCGGATTGGCGGAAGATCTGACAAAATGTGTCACTGACGCGCTTTGCAGGATATTCTGTCATTAGAAGGATGCTGTGAAATGAAGGCTGCAGCTTTCGTTTTGCAGCATCCCTTTTTATATTTGGTACAGTTACCTGAAAGTGCCTGCTTTACAAATAGGGGAAACCGCGATAAACTGGGTAAGAAATATCTAAAAAGTTATCCTCAGCAGATCAGGGGCGCGTGTCCTTGTTTGGTGAGGGAAAGATAAGAAAGAGAAAGCCATGATTGATTTTATAAAAGAAGTAATTGGATTATATGCAGAGAGGGGCCCGTGGTTTTTAGAGCTTCTGGCTGCACATATCCGTCTGTCCCTGATGGCAATTGCCATTGCGGGAATCCTGGGACTTCTCATTGGACTCCTGCTGTCGGAGCACCGCAGGGCAGCGCCGGTGGTCATCGGGATCTGTAATGTATTTTATACCATTCCTTCTATTTCCATGCTGGGAATTCTGATTCCTTTGCTGGGGATTGGGGATCAAAACGCAGTAACTGCCATTTCTATTTATGCCCTTATGCCTATGGTGCGAAATACCTATACAGGATTAACCACAGTGGACAAGGATATTCTGGAAGCATCAAAGGCCATGGGAAGCACCCGGCTGCAGACGCTGACCCGGGTTACCCTGCCTCTGGCTTTTCCGGTGATTTTAACCGGGCTTCGCAGTATGACGGTAATGGCAATCTCCATGTGCGGACTGGCGTCCTATATTGGCGCCAGCGGCTTGGGGAAAGCCATTTACCGCGGCATCAGCATTTATAATCCGGCCATGACCTTTGCCGGAAGTATTCTAATTGCTTTACTGGCCCTGACGGCAGATATGCTGCTGGGGATTGTAGAAAAATCATACAAAAATAAAAGGAGAATGTAATATTTATGAAAAAATTAAAATGGATGACAGCAGTAGTTTTATCCGGCGCTATGGCATTGTCCCTGGCAGCATGCGGAGGAAAGGGAGCAGATAACGGAGGGGCTCCAACCACAGCCACAGGTCCCTCAGGAGAGACCAAAGGCCAGGATGCCCCCGCCGCCCCTGCTGCGGGAGAGGAACCGGCGGAGACAGGCGCTATGGCCGCGCCTGGAAGTGAAAATAAGGATCCCATTGAGATTGCCACCAAGCCTATGACAGAGCAGTATATTCTGGCGGAGATGCTAAAGCTTCTCATTGAGGACAGCACCGATTATACCGTTAATATTACACCGGGTATCGGCGGCGGCACCTCCAATATTCATCCGGCTATGGTAGAGGGAGAGTTTGATTTATATCCGGAATACACTTCCAGCGGCTATGTAATGGTTCTGGGCCACGAGGCTGTAGGCGTATCGGATGATGAGATTTGGGAAACCTTACAGGCCGAGTATCACGAAAAATTCGGCATGGCCTGGGTGGGGCTTTATGGATTTAACAATACTTTTACCGTTGCCGTAAGAAGCGATGTGGCAAAGGAGCATAATCTTGTTACCACCTCCGATTTGGCGGCGGCAGCCGGTGATTTGACCTTTGGCGGCAATCCGGACTATATTGAGCGTGCAGACGGTTTCAACCTGCTGTGCGACACTTACGGCCTGGAATTTAAAAAAGTTATGGATATTGACATTGGCCTGAAATATCAGGCTATGGCAAGCGGTGAGATTGACGTTACCAACGGATATACCACAGACGCTCAGCTGGGGACAGAGGATGTAGTGGCTCTGGAGGATGACAAGCATCTGCAGGCCAATTATTTCTGCTCCACCGTGGTAAGAGAGGATACTTTGGCTGAGTATCCGGGTCTGGAGGACGCCCTGATGAAGATGGATGGTATTCTGACAGATAAGGATATGGCTGCATTAAATTATAAGCTGGAAGCAGAGGGTATGGACGAAAAGCAGATAGCCCTGGACTATCTGACGGAAAAAGGATTGATTGGTAATGAATAAGGAACAGATTCCGGATGTTATCGTCCGGTTTGAGGGGGTATCCTTGTCTTATGGGGAAAACCAGGTCCTAAAGGAGTTTTCCCTGGAAGTACCCAGAGGACAGTGTCTGACCATTATCGGAAGTTCCGGCTGCGGCAAGACTACTATGCTGAAAATGATAAATGGCCTTTTAACGCCAGATACCGGCCGGATCCTGGTGGATGGGCAGGACATCAGTCAGTCAGACCTTACCAGACTTCGCCGGGGTATCGGCTATGCCATTCAGAATGTGGGACTGTTTCCCCATATGACAGTGAAACAGAATATTGCATATGTGCCTTCTCTGTCAAAACAGTGGGACAGAGAGACAGAGCGCAGCCGGGTGGCAGAGCTTTTAAAGACCGTAGGACTGGAGGAAGAGATGGCGGGCCGCTATCCTTCTGAGCTGTCCGGCGGTCAGAAGCAGCGGGTGGGGATTGCCAGGGCCTTAGCCGCCAAACCGTCGCTGATGCTGATGGATGAGCCCTTCGGCGCTGTAGATAGTATTACCCGAAGAGGACTTCAAAAGGAACTAAAGCGCCTTCATAAAGAATTGGGCCTTACCATTCTGTTTGTTACCCACGATATCCGGGAAGCCATGGTATTGGGCGACCGTATCCTGATTATGGAGGCCGGAAGAATCCTTCGCCTGGACACTCCGGAGGCGGTAAAAGCAGACCCGGGCAGTGAATTCGTGGCCCGGTTGTTAGAAGAAAATTAAAAGCAGAGAAATTTAAAGGGATGGGGCAAAATGGAACTATCAGAGGTTTCACTTTGTCACATCCCTTTGCTGCAGAAAAAAGTATTAAGCTTCCGGTAAGGATTCTTTAGGGAAAAAGTAACAATATCGAAAGAAATGAGTGCTATACTGAGGGTACCTTAAGAGGATAGGGGGGCACGAGCTATTGTCTATGACAGCAATTTACGCGGCAGCCCATTTTCTGGTGGATTTTGCCTGTGGGTACTTGATGTTTTCGGGAATTTACAGAGCGGAGAACTGGTATCTCTGCCTGCTCTTCTATAACTTTTGCGCCTTTGCCATGCAGATGCCTATGGGAGCTTTTGCGGACTGGAAAAATCGCAACAGTTTTTTGGCTGCCTTTGGATGTATTCTGACAGCGGCGGCCTATGCGCCAGGGACTGTTCTGGCGCATTTGGGGTGGCATGAATCTTTGGCGGGTCAGGGAATGGCCCTGGCGGCAGCGGTAATAGCAGGTCTTGGAAACGGGCTGTTTCATGTAGGCGGAGGACTGGATACCTTAAATAGAAGTGAAAAATTTTCCGGCCTTCTGGGAATATTTGTGGCGCCGGGTGCGCTGGGGATATTTTTTGGAACTTCTGCAGGAAAGAGCGCCGGGATACCTGGTCTGTGGCTGCCCCTGCTTCTCCTGCTGACGGCTTTCTGTATTGCAAAGAGGGCAAAGAAAAAGGATATCTGGCATGATTCCGGCAATAGGCCTGTTTCTTACCACAGCATAAGGAAAAAGGGAGCAATAGCAACCGTAGCCTGCTTGTTTCTGGTGGTGATTCTCCGATCTTACCTGGGAATGATTCAGGATTTTTCCTGGAAAGATAATTTGGGAGCGGGAATGATTCTGGTAAGCGCTACTGCTATGGGAAAGGCAGCAGGAGGATTTCTTGGGGATATAGCGGGAATAAAAAGAACGGCCTTTTGGTCGGTTTTTGCTGCTGGAGTTTTGTATCTGTTTTCCGGTTATCCCGTTGCCGGAATTTTGGCGGTGTTTTTCTGGAACATGACCATGCCTCTGACTTTGTGGGCAGTGGCCAGAGTGCTTTCCGGGGCCAGAGGATTTTCTTTCGGTCTTCTGACGTTTGCCTTGTTTTTAGGCTTTTGCCCGTCTTACCTGAATGTCCGGGCCTTTACCGGATTGCTTCAGAGTCAGGAGCTGGGGCTGGGGGTTCTCTGCGGAGCTTCCTTGATACTGTTACAGGGAGGGATGTATGGCGTCGGAAAGCATATGGATAGGGATGGAGATATTTCCGGTGATGGCGGTGTCTCTGGGGCTTACTTTGGTCATTGAGATAGCCGTTGCCTTTTTTTGGCGGATTCAAAGCCCAAGAGAGCTTCTGCTGGTGGCGGCGGTAAATCTGCTTACCAATCCCATTGTGGTGGCCGGATATTATCTGGCCTGCTGGCTGGTCTTGAGAAATTTTCCGGAAACACAGGGGATGGAAAGAGCCTGGATATTAAAGGGAGTAAAGCTTTTGCTGGAAGCTTCCGCCATAGGTGCGGAGGCATTTTGTTATGGCCTGGCCAGCCGGGAAATCCGGCATCCCTGGATATTTTCCCTGTTGGCCAACAGCCTTTCATATTTTATAGGTTTTATAGGAGGAGAGTTATGAAAAAGTTATCTTTCAAAGAGTGTCTGCTGGCAGGGCAGAGGGGGGTTGGAAAGAAAATAGCCGCTTGCTTATTTCTGGCAGCTGCTGTGACATCCGGCGCATTTTCAGCCCGGGCTGACGTGATTTGGGAACCCAATGACCCATTTTATACCAAAAAGACCATAGAAGAGGCAAGCTGGGACGAATTTGTCCTGAACAACCGGAACTATTTTACCAATGGGAAATTGGGATATCTTTATGTGATAGATGACCCGGAGAAAGAGACCATTGTAGACGCTCTGGAAAATGGGGTTCGGGTTTTTGTGTCCTTCACTTATGTAAACAGGGAAGGGGAGGAATGGGGAGTAATCCAGTATGAACAGGGGGATGACGGCCAGATTGTTCCCAGTTACCGGTACGCAGAGGATGACAGCATAAAGACAGGCTGGATCCGTATGGAGGAGTTGTCTTTAATTTATGACAGTGAAGAATTTAAAAAGGATCATGAAGGAGAGATCAGAGACAATGACGGTTCGGTTGAGATTCAGCTGGAGCCTGGGGAAGAACTGCAATATTGGAGCTACCCTGGCTCCGGAAACATTATAGAAAATACACCTGATGCAGATAAACCTACCATTGCTCAGATTTATACCGATGAGGACGGAGAGCAGTGGGGTTATGTGAATTACCATTATGGGATCCGGGATGTGTGGGTTTGTATCACCCGGCCATCAGCAGTGGATCTGCCGGTGCGGGTTCCTTCTCCCCAGGAACAGGTGGCTCCGGCAGAGATCCCGCAAAATCTGCCGGAAACCATGGACGACGCGCTGGGGGAAAAACATGTGGGGAAGGAAGGATCCACCAGACCCCAGGCCAGTACTCCTGCTGTGATTATGACAGTAATAGGCCTGGTGGTTTTAGCGGCGGCATCCAGCGCAGGAATTATTGCTTTTATTTACAAGAAAAAGAAAGAAGAAGAGGGTGAAGAATTATAAGCTGGCCCGCTTACAAACGGGCAATGCCTTCCTCTACTGCAGTATCCGCCACTGCTTTGGCCACTATATCCGCCACGGATTTATCCAGTGCCGAAGGGATAATATTTTCTGCATTTAAAGCATGATCTGGAATCATGGAGGCGATGGCATAAGCAGCCCGCTGCTTCATGGACTCTGTAATTTCCCTGGCGCGGACGGACAAAGCCCCCTTAAAAATACCCGGGAACACCAGAACATTGTTAATTTGATTGGGATAGTCTGAGCGGCCGGTACCGATGACTGCTGCGCCGCCTTCCCTTGCCTCTTCCGGCATGATTTCCGGGGTGGGATTTGCCATGGCAAATACAATCCCCTGGTTCATGGAGGCAACCATGTCTCTGGTTACCAAACCGGGGCGGGACACGCCTACAAATGCATCGGCATTCTTTAGGGCATCAGCCAGAAGGCCGTGTTCTTTCTCTAAATTACTGATATGGGAAATTTCCTCCTGGCCGGGATTTAATCCTTTATCTCCTTCACAAATAATACCGTTAATATCACACATAATAACATTGCCAAAACCCATGGAGATCAGGAGCTTGCCAATAGCGATCCCGGCAGCTCCGGCCCCATTGATGACAATGCGGAGCTTGCCCATTTCTTTTCCCGTTACCTTTACAGCGTTGATCATGGCGGCGGCTACCACAATAGCGGTGCCGTGCTGGTCGTCATGGAAAACCGGGATGTCGCAGACTTCCTTTAGCCGTCTCTCGATCTCAAAACACCTGGGAGCCGCAATGTCCTCCAGATTAATTCCCCCAAAGCTTTTGGAAATCAGAAAGACAGTCCGGACGATAGTGTCGGTATCTTTAGAATCAATGCAGAGGGGAAAGGCGTCTACATCGCCGAATTCTTTAAATAACGCGCATTTTCCTTCCATAACCGGCATACCGGCAGCAGGTCCGATGTCGCCAAGGCCCAGCACTGCGGTTCCGTCGGTGATAACCGCTACCAGGTTAGAACGGCGGGTGAGCTGAAATGATTTTTCATAATCTGCGGCAATCTGCCTGCAGGGTTCCGCCACGCCAGGCGTGTAGACCAGGGAAAGCTCTTCTCTGGTGGTAATGTGCTTGCGGGAAACGACTTCAATTTTCCCCTTTAAATCGTAGTGGAGCTGTAATGCAGCCTCGTTTATATTCATAGTGAAATCCTCCTTATATAATATCACGTCCATTTCAGGACATACTACACCATCTTTTCCGGTTGAAAGATCTCATCAAACCGTTCCGGCGTTAAAAATCCCAGAGATACACAGGCTTCCTTTAACGAGATGTTTTCCCGAAAGGCCTTTTTGGCAGTCTTTGCCCCATTGTCATAACCAATATAGGGGTTTAAACAGGTTACCAGCATCAGGGAACGGCGAAGGTTCTCGTCCATTTTTTCCCGGTTGGCTCTGATACCGGATACGCAGTGTTTCTCAAAAGATAATATGGAATCCGTCAAAAGCCTTACAGACTGCAGGAAGTTGTAAATGCACACCGGCATATACACATTCAGCTGAAAATTTCCCTGAGAAGCCGCCATAGCGACAGCTGTATCATTGGCTATTACCTGGACCGCCGCCATGGTGACGGCTTCGCACTGAGTCGGGTTCACCTTCCCCGGCATGATAGAGCTGCCCGGCTCATTTTCCGGAATGGAAATTTCCCCCAGGCCGCACCGGGGTCCGCTGGCCAGCCAGCGGATATCGTTAGCGATTTTCATCAGATTTGCCGCCAGGGCCTTTAACGCTCCGTGGGCAAAAACTAAATCGTCTTTGCTGGTAAGGGCGTGGAACTTATTAGGGGCAGTGACGAAGTCCAGACCGGTCAGCCTTGCCACGGCTGCCGCCGCCTCCCTGTCAAAACCTTCCGGGGCGTTTAAGCCGGTGCCCACGGCGGTTCCTCCAAGGGCCAGCTCCTTCAGGCCTTTCAGGCTGTCTGCCAGCATGAGCCCGGTCTTTTCCAACATATTTCGCCACCCGCTGATCTCCTGGGAAAAAGCGATGGGGGTGGCATCCTGCAAGTGAGTGCGGCCGGTTTTGATAATTCCTGCATGTTCCGCTTCCAGCCGCTTAAATGTATGAATCAGAATATTTACAGCCGGGATAAGCCGGTTTTGAATCTCCATTGCTGCCGCAATATGCATAGCAGTGGGGAACGTGTCATTGGAGCTTTGAGACATGTTAACGTGATCATTAGGGTGGAGAAGTTTTTCGCCGGCAATCTCATTGCCGCGGTTGGCGATCACCTCATTTACATTCATATTAGACTGAGTGCCGCTGCCGGTCTGCCACACGGACAGGGGAAAATGCCGGTCCAACTGTCCGTCTGAGATTTCGTCGCAGACTTGAGAAATAAGTTCCAGCCGCTGTTCATCCAGCCGCCCCAGCCGGTGATTGGCCATGGCGGCCGCCTTTTTTAAAACAGCAAAGGCCTTAATAACTTCCATGGGGATTTTTTCGGTTCCAATCTTAAAATTTTCAAAGCTCCGCTCTGTCTGGGCGCTCCAGTAGACATCTGCCGGGACTTTTATCTCGCCCATAGAATCGGATTCTATGCGGTATTCCATATTGTTTCCTCCCAAAGATAATAGTGTGATGGACATTCCAGCTTTTGTCCGGCGCAGCCGGGCAAGAAGATACTGTCTGAACGGTTACATAATAACGAAAAAAAGTTGGAAAGTAAATAGATTTTTCCCTTGACAGAAAAACTTTGGATAGATATAATAGTGAGGCGTGCACCAGAACGTGAATTTTTGGTGTGCCAAAAAGCTGACATACAGCAACCGCAGTCAATATCATAGGAGGTGAAGAGAATGCCCACATTTAACCAGTTAGTAAGAAAGGGAAGACAGACCAGCGTAAAGAAGTCCACCGCTCCGGCTCTTCAGAGGGGATATAATTCCTTACAGAAGAGAGCTACCAATGTTTCTGCTCCGCAGAAGAGAGGCGTATGTACTGCTGTTAAGACTGCAACCCCTAAGAAGCCCAACTCTGCATTGAGAAAGATCGCCAGAGTACGTCTTTCCAACGGTATTGAGGTAACAAGCTATATTCCTGGCGAAGGTCATAACTTACAGGAGCATAGCGTTGTCCTGATCCGTGGCGGCCGTGTTAAGGATCTTCCCGGTACCAGATATCACATTATCAGAGGTACTTTGGATACCGCAGGCGTAGCCAACAGAAGACAGGCCCGCTCCAAGTATGGCGCAAAGAGACCGAAAGACAAAAAGTAATTAGTTGCCGCAGTATTTGATTTGTAGGATAATGCCGGATTGATGATATTGAACCTGTAGGTTGCAGGAGATAGATATTACCTGCTGTGAAGGGTTCACAGCAGACCCGCGCATGAACGTGCCCACTGTAGCAGCTCTTTCAGGAACTGCACGAAGCGTACGAGTACCGAAGATCTAATGAAAGGCTGCCGGATTATGGCAGCAGTATTAAGGAGGGAAGTAACGTGCCACGTAAAGGACATACTCAGAAAAGAGACGTACTGGCGGACCCGATCTACAACAATAAGGTTGTGACCAAGCTGATCAACAATATTATGTTAGATGGCAAAAAGGGTGTTGCCCAGAAGATCGTATACGGCGCATTTGAACGTGTTGCAGAAAAGACCGGCAAAGACGCTGTAGAAGTATTTGAAGAAGCAATGAACAACATCATGCCTGTACTGGAAGTTAAGGCAAAACGTATCGGCGGCGCTACCTATCAGGTGCCCATCGAGGTTAAGCCTGAGAGAAGACAGGCGCTGGCGCTTCGCTGGATCACTATGTTCTCCCGCAAGAGAGGCGAGAAGACCCAGGAAGAGAGACTGGCAAACGAGATTATGGATGCTGCTAACAATACCGGCGCATCTGTAAAGAGAAAAGAAGACATGCACAAGATGGCAGAGGCAAACAAGGCATTTGCTCACTATCGTTTCTAATCATCACAGGAGGAAAAGACCTTGGCTGGAAGAGAATATCCATTGGACAGAACCAGGAATATCGGGATTATGGCTCATATCGATGCAGGTAAGACCACATTGACTGAGCGTATCCTGTATTACACTGGTGTAAACTATAAGATTGGTAACACTCACGAAGGCAACGCCACCATGGACTGGATGGAGCAGGAGCAGGAAAGAGGTATTACCATTACTTCCGCTGCTACCACCTGTCACTGGACTCTGGAAGAGAACTGCAAACCGAAGCCCGGAGCTCTGGAGCACCGCATTAATATTATCGATACTCCAGGACACGTTGACTTTACGGTAGAGGTTGAGCGTTCCTTACGTGTATTGGACGGCGCTGTAGGCGTCTTCTGTGCAAAGGGCGGTGTAGAGCCCCAGTCTGAAAACGTATGGCGTCAGGCTGACACCTACAATGTACCCAGAATGGCATTCATCAATAAGATGGATATCCTGGGTGCGGATTTCTACGGAGCAGTAGAGCAGATTCGTACCAGATTAGGTAAGAATGCAATCTGTCTGCAGCTTCCCATCGGCAAGGAAGATGAATTCAAGGGAATCATCGACCTGTTCGAGATGAAGGCTTATATTTACAACGACGATAAAGGCGACGATATCAGCGTTACCGATATTCCTGAGGACATGCAGGATGATGCGGAGCTGTACCGCGGCGAGCTTGTTGAGAAGATCTGCGAGCTGGATGACGATTTGACAATGATGTATCTGGAGGGCGAAGAGCCTTCTGTGGAGCAATTAAAGAAGGCATTGAGAAAGGCTACCTGCGAATGTACTGCTATTCCGGTTTGCTGTGGTTCTGCTTACAGAAACCGTGGCGTACAGAAGCTTTTGGATGCTGTTCTGGAATTTATGCCTGCTCCTACTGACATTCCCGCCATTAAGGGTACTGACTTGGACGGCAATGAGATAGAGAGACACTCTTCTGATGATGAGCCTTTCTCTGCTCTGGTATTTAAGATTATGACGGATCCGTTTGTTGGTAAGCTGGCTTATTTCCGGGTTTACTCCGGAACCATGAACTCCGGTTCATACGTAATGAACGCAACCAAGGGAAAGAAGGAGCGTGTTGGACGTATTCTTCAGATGCATGCCAACAAGAGACAGGAGCTTGATAAGGTTTACTCCGGCGATATTGCCGCTGCTATCGGCTTTAAGTTTAGTGGAACCGGAGATACTATCTGTGATGATCAGCATCCGGTAATCCTGGAGTCCATGGAGTTCCCGGAGCCGGTTATCGATATTGCTATCGAGCCCAAGACTAAGGCTGGCCAGCAGAAGATGGGCGAAGCTTTAGCAAAGCTTGCTGAGGAGGATCCCACATTCCGTGCAAAGACCGACCAGGAAACCGGACAGACAATTATTTCCGGTATGGGCGAGCTCCATCTGGAGATTATCGTAGACCGTCTGCTTCGTGAGTTTAACGTAGAAGCAAATGTAGGAGCTCCTCAGGTAGCATACAAAGAGACCTTTACCAAGACGGTTGATCAGGAGTACAAGTATGCCAAACAGTCTGGTGGCCGCGGCCAGTACGGACATTGTAAGGTTAGGTTCGCACCCATGGATGCAAATGCAGAAGAATTATTTAAGTTTGAATCCAGCGTTGTGGGCGGTTCTATTCCCAAGGAATATATTCCTGCAATCGGCGAAGGTATCGAAGAGGCAGCTAAGAGCGGTATCTTAGGCGGCTTCCCGGTACTGGGTGTACACGCTAATGTATACGACGGTTCTTATCATGAGGTTGACTCTTCTGAGATGGCATTCCATATTGCCGGTTCTATGGCATTTAAGGAAGCTATGAAGAAGGCAAACCCGGTTCTGCTAGAGCCGATTATGAAGGTGGAAGTAACCATGCCGGAAGAGTATATGGGCGATGTTATCGGTGATATTAACTCCCGGCGCGGCCGTATCGAGGGTATGGACGACGTTGGCGGCGGAAAGATCATCAGAGCATTTGTTCCGTTGTCTGAGATGTTCGGCTACTCCACTGACTTGCGTTCCAGAACACAGGGACGCGGCAACTACTCCATGTTCTTTGACAAGTACGAACAGGTACCCAAGAGCGTTCAGGAGAAGGTGCTGGCTGAAAAGAACGGCAAATAATAATTGATCTGTTTATCCCAGCCGTGGGGTAATCTCTGCGGCTGATTGAAAACAAGTGCCTGTCAAAGGGCACAATAGGCTTGAAAATTTACTAAAAATAGAATATAATGGTTTCAGCCTATGTTTGTAAAAACTAAGATAGCCCCAAAGGGCGCAAATTAAGGAGGACGTTATAAAATGGCAAAAGCTAAGTTTGAAAGAAGCAAACCGCATTGTAACATTGGTACCATCGGCCACGTTGACCATGGTAAAACCACTTTAACCGCTGCTATTACCAAGACTTTACACGAGAGATTAGGTACTGGCGAAGCTGTTGCATTCGAGAATATCGATAAGGCTCCCGAGGAGAGAGAGCGTGGTATTACCATCTCTACCGCACACGTTGAGTATGAGACCAGCAAGAGACACTATGCACACGTTGACTGCCCAGGCCATGCTGACTATGTAAAGAACATGATCACTGGCGCTGCTCAGATGGACGGCGCTATCCTGGTTGTTGCTGCTACCGATGGCGTTATGGCTCAGACCAGAGAGCACATCCTGCTTTCCCGTCAGGTAGGCGTACCCTACATCGTAGTATTCATGAACAAGTGTGATATGGTTGACGATCCTGAGCTGCTTGAGTTAGTAGAGATGGAGATTCGTGAACTGTTAGACGAGTACGAGTTCCCGGGCGATGACACTCCTGTAATTCAGGGTTCCGCTCTGAAGGCACTTGAGGATCCCAGCTCTGAGTGGGGCGACAAGGTTCTTGAGTTAATGGATGCTGTTGACAGCTACGTTCCGGATCCGGTTCGTGAGAATGACAAGCCCTTCCTGATGCCTGTTGAGGACGTATTCTCCATTACCGGCCGTGGTACTGTTGCTACCGGTAGAGTAGAGCGTGGTACTCTGCATGTATCTGATGAAGTTGAGATCGTTGGTATCAGCGAGGAGAGCCGCAAGGTTGTTGTTACTGGTATCGAGATGTTCCGTAAGCTGTTAGACGAGGCTCAGGCTGGTGATAACATCGGCGCTCTGCTTCGTGGCGTTCAGAGAAACGAGATCGAGCGTGGACAGTGTCTGGTTAAGCCCGGCTCTGTAAAGTGCCACAAGAAGTTTACCGCTCAGGTATACGTTCTGACCAAGGACGAGGGTGGCCGTCATACTCCTTTCTTCAACAACTATCGTCCCCAGTTCTACTTCAGAACTACTGACGTTACCGGCGTTTGCGAGTTACCCGAAGGCACCGAGATGTGTATGCCTGGCGATAACGTAGAGATGACCGTTGAGCTGATCCATCCCGTAGCTATGGAGCAGGGTCTTCGTTTCGCTATCCGTGAGGGTGGTAGAACCGTTGGATCTGGTAGAGTTGTTTCTATTATTGAGTAATCATATAATTAGAGCCAAATCATAAATTAAGCACCGCAATCCTTTGAAAAATCAAAGGGTTGCGGTTTCTTAATGCTTAAATGTATAGTATGAGAATATTACAAAAACTACTTGCAAATCCGTGAAAAAAGTAGTATAGTAATTTTATTGAAAAGGGCTTGTTATCGAAAGAGCAACACCTATAAACGTACAATATGTGTGTTTATGGGTGTTTTTTGTTTGCCCGGCATGGGGGAATTCTGACGGGCGGGAACTGCATATAAGGCCTGAAAATACGGAAAAGGGGGAAAGTATGAGGATTATACAGGTTATTAATAATAATTTTGTGATCTCTCAAAATGGAGCTGGAGAAGAAATTATCGTTTACGGTAAGGGAATTGGATTTCATGGAAAAAGTGGAGAAAGAATTGCTGCGGATAAGATTCAGAAGATATTTAAGCTTGAAGGAGATTCGAACTCGACAGGAATTCAGACCCTGTTGAAGGAGACACCAGAGGAAGTGGTAGCTTTCGGATTGAAGGCAGTTCAGTATATTGAGCAAAGTTGCAGTAAGCCGATAACATCCAGATATCTATTTGTTCCATTAGTAGATCATATAAATACGACCTTGGAACGCTGTAGAAAAGGAATAGAGTTTTCAAATGAGAGTCTGTTCAGTATCCCCTATCTTTATCGGGAGGAGTATAAGATTGCACAAGATGTCTGCGATATGATGCTCAGTGAGTTTGGCTTTGAAATTCCAGAATCGGAAGCAAGCTTTATTACATTACATATTATAGATTCTGAACTGAATTTGGAAGCCAGTGATGGCTATAAGGCAAATAATATTATTTCTATGGCAGTGCAGACAATAGAAGATTATTTTCAGATTACAATACAAAAAGAAAACTATGCATTTGTGCGTTTTGTAACACATCTGCAGTTTTTTGCAAAACGTGTTATACAGGGGATTCAATTGACAGACGAAGATGGGATCCAGAATTATATGAGAAAGCAGCATGTGGAAGCCTATAAATGTGCGAAGAGAATAGTATCTGCTCTAGAAAGCCAATACCATATTTCGATTGACGAAACAGAAATCACATACATTACAATTCATATTGCTTATATTTTAAAGCAATCAAAATAAAAATAAGGAGATAACAACATGAATTACAAAGAAACGGCTTCAAAAATTGTGAATTTACTTGGAGGGAAAGAGAATGTGCAGACGCACACTCATTGTATGACGCGACTAAGGTTTGTACTTGCAGATCGGGAAAAGGTGAAAGAGGAGGAGTTGAAAGCAGTACCAGGAGTTCAGGGAGTAGTCTATAAGGGTGGGCAGTATCAAGTGATTATTGGCCCGGAGGTGGAGCAATTATATACTGAGATTGCTCCGTTGTGTCCTAACGGGACAGAGGCAGCTAAAGAAAAAACTGTAGAGGACAAGAAAAAGGAAAGTGTGATAAACCAAGTATTTGCATATATCTCAGGATGTATTACGCCAACACTTCCAGTTTTGATTGGTTCAGGTTTGATCAGTGCGATCCTGGCTTTGTGTACAAATTTTAATATCATGTCCGCAGAATCCAATACATATATTCTGTTAAACACACTGGCCAATACTGCATACACATATCTTCCTGTTATGGTAGCTTTTGCAGCAGCAAGAAGATTAAAGACCAACGAATATGTAGCAGCATTTATCGTTCTTGCACTTTGCAGCCAAAGTATTTCAGGAGTGGAAGCTCTTACGTTTTTAGGAATTCCTCTTATGACGGTAAAATATACCTCTAATATTGTTCCGGCTTTATTGATGGTACCGGTTATGGCATTCCTGGACAAATATTTACAGAAATATCTGCCAAATGCGGTGAAATCCATTCTGCGTCCGTTTATTCTATCTGTGGTTGTGTTCCCGATAACACTTTTTGTTTTAGGACCGGTTGGAACGGTCATTGGTTCTGCACTGGCAAAATTCTGCGTATGGGTAACAAGTTTTGGTGGATTGAGTATGGCAGTTTTATCTGCGTTACATCCACTTTTGGTTATGGTAGGAATGCATACAGTTATTACGCCACTGATTGTAAATGAGATTTCAACAGTAGGTTCCTCATTGTTGTTTTCAAAAGCATTGGCAGCAAATTTGGCGATTGCGGGTTCTGCGCTGGCAATTGGAGTGAAAGCAAAGAAACCGGAAAATAAACAAATAGGTCTGTCAACCGGAATAACGGCGGCTTTGTCTGTAACAGAGCCTGCGCTGTATGGGTGCATTATTCGATTCAAGAAACCACTGATTTCTTCTATGGTTGCATCGGGAATTACTGGTATCTTTATTGGAATATTTGATGTTCGTGCATATGCAACAGCATCTTGTTCTTTCTTGACATTGCCGATTTATATGGGAGGATCTATGTCAAACTTTTATCTGGCTGTTGCGGCGGCTGTGATAGCGTTAGTTCTTGGCTTTGTGGTTACATGGGTTATAGGATTTGAGGAGGATTAAATTTATGGAAATAATAAAACGAAAGCCATTTCCAGAGGATTTTCTGTGGGGGGCTTCCACAGCTGCTTTCCAGTGTGAAGGAGCTGCTCATGAGGATGGAAAGGGACTGTCTGTTATGGATGTGAGAAAGCAGGATCCTTCTATTTGCAATTATGAAGTGGCCAGTGATCATTATCATCATTATAAAGAAGATGTGGCATTGATGAAAGAATGTGGTTTGAAGGCATATCGCTTTTCAATTGCATGGACACGCATTTTTCCGAATGGGAACGGAATGGTGAATCAGGCTGGGGTGGATTTTTATAATCGACTGATTGACGAGTTAGTTGCAGCGAATATTACCCCTATTGTAACGATTTATCATTTTGAATATCCGCAGGGATTGATTGATCAGTATGGTGGTTGGACGGATCGCAGAAGTATTGACGACTATGTAAACTATGCAGAATTTTTATTTAAAACCTATGGGGATCGTGTAAAGTATTGGCTAACCATAAACGAACAGGATCATGTAGTTCATATGCCGTTTCGTTTGGGACTGAACGAAGGTGATATTCATGAGAATGAGAAAGCAGGCTTTTTAGCAAATCATAATATGTGTGTAGCGGCAGCAAGGACATTTAAAAAATGCCATGAACTGGTAAAAGGCGGTATGATAGGGCCGGCGGTGTGCTTTGATATGATGTATCCAACATCCAATAAGCCTGAGGATGCGTTAGCATGGATGGACGCCATGGATATCCGCAACTATTATGTGTTGGATATGAATGTAAAAGGAGAGTATAATGGCACATTTCGGCGCTATCTGGAAGATAGAGATATGATGCCCGAGATGGATCCTGGTGATATGGAACTAATGAAGGAGAATAAACCGGACTTTATCGGATTTAACTATTATGCATCCAAGAGCATTTCGGCATTTCCTACGGATAGAGAGCACAAGATTGGCGATATCAAAATTAGTTTACTTCCTGCAGAAGAGGCAGGTATTTATAAAATAGTAAAGAATACAAATCTGAATGCAACATTGTGGGGGTGGGAGATTGATGATACGGGACTGGAAAGCGTATGCCGCCTTCTGTGGGATCGCTATCGACTCCCGCTGCTCATTACAGAAAATGGATTTGGCAATAAAGAAAAACTTCCAGAGGATGGAAGCATGATCAAGGATGATGACCGTATTGATTATCTGTCGCGTCATCTGGCTGCTGTGAAACGAGCTATAAATGTGGGAGTTCCGTTTTTAGGTTATTGCGCCTGGTCTTTTATGGACATTGTATCTGGGCATTCTGGTTTTTCTAAGCGCTATGGGTTTGTATATGTGAATCGTGATGAACATGATTTGAAGGATCTGAGCAGAAAAAAGAAAAAATCTTTTTACTGGTATCAGAAAACCATAGAGCAAAATGGGGAAAATATTCAATAGAAAATTCCTGTGATTGGATATAAAAGGGGCTGTCGGGAAACAAATAACCCTACACAGGGGCAGGAGTGATCTGTGCGGATCACTCCTGCCCCTGAAATTATGATTCAGAGGCCTCATCCTCATCATAAAAATGGCATCCGCAGCGTCCGTGCTCTTTTACAATATAGAGCGCGCTATCGGCCTTGGAATAGAGATTGTCCGTAAAGCCCTGAGCGGAAAAGGCTCCGCCGACGCTGAGTGACACAGGGGGGAGACCGTCGGCAGGATTTTGAAGAGTTTTATTCATCTCCATTACTTTATTCAAAATGGTGGGCTGTAGCTTACTGGTGACCTCGGTGATAATCACAGCAAATTCGTCTCCGCCAATTCTAGCAGGATAGTCTTGGGCGCGGAAGCTGTATTTGATAACCTCTGCGACCTTCTTTAAGATCTGATCTCCAGTCTCGTGACCATAGTTGTCATTAATCAGCTTGAATTTGTCCACATCAATAATCAGCAGGGCCAGGGGGCAGGGATTGATTTTGAAAAGCTCCTTCATCTGCTCAAAGGCGCCCCGGTTTATCAGCCCGGTCAGCGGATCGTGCTCGGCGCGGTGGCGCAAAAGGGCCTCGTGGGAAGCCTTCACCTCATATATATCATTGTAGGTCAGGGCCAGATACTTAAACTCATAAGCGCCCATGATATTCAGTTGTTTCTCCTCTTTGATACAGTCGATGTATAACTGAAGGGGCCTGACAATCAGCACGATAACCATAGTAAAGGTGATAAGGTTCAGGATAAATAAGAAGCTGATAAACATTGTCTGGGTAGACATGGTGCTTTTCAGCTTGGCGAGAGTGCTTTGCTGTTCCAGACGAGTACTGTCAATCACACTGCTGACAAAATAGGAAATATTGTTGCTGATTGAGGCTTTCGCGCTCTGATAGCTGTCGTCAAAAATGCTTATCCGGGCTTTTTCCACCATTTCGTCTGGAGTCAGATTTTGGTCGCCTGGCTGAAGCGGCATCTCCCGTACCACCGCCGGAAAGCCGTCGTCCCCACCCTGAGAGAGCGCTATCAGCTTAATGGCATAGATTTCCTGTTCCATCAGCTTATTGGAATAGGAGAGAGCTTCCTTAAGAAACTGCAATGCGTCATCGCTGACAAGATATTCCTCCAGCTTTTCCAGCGCGTTTTCTCTCCGGCGCGTAATATTGGCCTCAGTAAAATAAGCCTCCATGTACTTGGGATCCATTGTCATCACATAGAGCCGGATTTGCTCTGTCAAATAGTTTGAACCGTCCGCTATCTGCGCGGCATAACTCTGGCTGTCTATGTATTCGTCAGTAGCTGTGACCATTGTCTCATATTCCTTCGATACGTTGATTGTGGCGGCAATCAGCAAAACATATAAGACAGCGGAAATAGCAATCATACTGTAATTTACTGTGCGGATTCGGATTCCCTTAATTGGCTTTTTCTGCTCCATTTCGATCCCTTCATTTCTATCTACTGAGTATAATTATTGCTTCTGAAATTTCTCCTACAATTATAAATGATAATTTCCATGCAAGTCAAGAAGGAAACAAGCTTCACATTTTTTGTCAGGATTGACAGGGGAATTTAGTACACGTGATGGAAAAAATAACAAAAAGGCCGCAGAAAAATCTGTCAGGCCTTTTTCTACCCTCAGTGAACAAGGGCAACCGTGTGTCCCCTTGTCCACTGAGGGTATATCTCACTGATAAAACAATTTTTTACCGCACCAACGCCCCGGAAGCATCCACATAATGCCCGTCTGCGGTTGTAACATTAGCGGCCATTACGCCGTTGCTGTAGAAATAATACATTTTGCCGTCAATGGAATACCAGCCGTTGGTCTGCATAGCGCCGGAAGCATCCATGTGATACCAGAAGCTGTTAATATAATTCCATCCGGTTACCATAGCGCCGTCAGGATTCAAATAGTACCATTTACCATTAAGATTGCGCCATCCGGTAGCCATAACGCCGTTGTTTTCCAAGTAATACCAGACATTGTTTATAAACTGCCATCCAGTAGCCATAGCGCCGTCAGGCATTAAATAGTACCAGCCATTGTCCAGGCGGAGCCATCCGGTCATCATATATCCGGCATTGTTAAAGAAGTAGTATTTTCCGTTAATTAACTGCCACCCATTGTAAGCATAGCTGCCAGTGCCGAAGCGATAGCGCCATCCCTGGGCAGTGGGAACCCAGGCGTTGCCGTTGGCAGGAGTGGTGCCGGGATAATTGGGATTGTAATTTCCATTAGTGCCAGGGCCTTTGGTGTAGTAGTCCGTGCGATTATAGTAATCGTCATAAAAGTCTGCGCTGTTCCGATTATCCCGGGCTTCCTCAGTATCCACATAAACATCATCCGAATAGCTGGACCAGGAACCGATGAAATCACCATCGCCTATGGCGCGGACACGGAACCGGTAATAACCCTTGGAGGTCATGCGCCCGGCAAAATCGTAGAAGTCGGACTCTGTTCTGGCAGTAGCAATCAGGGTACTGCCGCGGTAGAGCCGGACCTCATAGCGATCTGCTCCGGAAACATCCGTCCAGGAAGCAGTGTAACCATCCCAATACATGCTTTGAGAGTCATAAAGATTGCCGGGAATCCGTTTTAGATTAATATAAACAGAATAGTAGGCATTATCACTGGAATCGCGTTTGCCCTTCTCATAGGTAGCCCCATAACTGCTGTCTGCGGTAATTTTGACCTTGCTTTTGCTAAAACTGCTGTTGGGAAAACTGTAGCCGTCATTGGCCACTAAATCTACCTGAATCTGGGGAGTAACACCTCCCAGCCAGGTATCCCCGCCGTTTAGGAACTGAACATTGTCAATAGTGTATTCCGTAGAAGAAGTGCTGGCAGTTACACCGCCGATGGGAGCGCCGGCAGTTAAATCTCCTGCATTATCTATAGAAATCTGGATCGTAGTAATCCGGGTATCAGCGGCCAAGGCTGTGACGGTCGCTGACATGGTAAAAAACGCGGCGGCAACAGCCAGCCAAATCTTTTTCATCATGATAAAGCCCCCTTATCCTTATAGAAGTAATATGAAACTTTGATAATTTTATTATAGCAAGTCATAGATTGCCCGTCAAACAAGATAAGCATACAAATTTCTGACAATTTTCTTACTGAACTGATTCATTGCCCCAGTTCATAGCAGCGCCCACATTGAGAAGGCCTCCGGAAAGGATTTTGCCGTTTAAAGATTCCAGGGGAGTGGAGGTGGCCAAAAGTACATTTTTTACATCTGCCAGGCCGAAATCAGTCCGGTAAGAATATAAAAGGGCGGCGCTTCCGGTTACCATGGGGGCCGCCATGGAAGTACCGCTGAAAAACGCGTAGCGCTCTCCGGGAACCGTGCTGAGAATATAAGATCCCGGGGCCGCTATGTCTACGGAATTAAGCCCATAGTTGGAGCTTTTGACTAAAGTGCCGTCCCAGCTTACGCTTGCCACAGAAATAATATTATCAAAGGGAAACGACGCCGGATATACAGGGGAAAGGTCAGAGTCAAGGCCGTTTCCGCCCTTATCCCCATTCCCGGAAGCAATCACAAAGAGCATTTTGGAATTTTCAATGGTTTGGGCCAGATTTTCGAAGTAACGGCTGGTTCCAAAGCTAAGATTACAGATAGAGGCGCCGTTGGCTTCCGCGTACTGAATGGCTTTGATAACGGATTCAGGGGATCCGATTCCCATTGGACCGCCCAGAACCTTCAGCACCATAACCTTGACCTGAGTATTTCCTGCAATGCCTGCAATACCGCCGTCACCCCGTCCGGCAGCAATGATCCCGGCTGTGTGGGTACCGTGGCTGTCTTCATTACCACTGCATAAAGACGGCTGATTCATGTAGAAATTCCATCCGTTTATATCATCTACATATCCATTTCCGTCATTATCAATCCCATCGCCGGGGATTTCACCGGGATTTACCCAAAGAGAATTTGCCAGATCCGGATGAAGAGTATCCACTCCTGTATCAATCAGGGCAACAATTACTTCCCTCTTAGGGGCTTCTGAAGCGCTATACTGCTCCCATGCAGAAGAAATATTGATATCAACCCCGGAAACGGCCTTTCTGGAGGCATCTTCGGTTGAAAAGATGCTGGAGATTGGCAGATACACGGCATCTTTGGAGCTTTGGGGAAAACCCCTGGAAAAATTAATGGAAGGAAATTTCTTCATTAAATCGGATACCTGGAAAGAACCATCGTTTTTTAAAGACCATTGGTATGATGAGTAAGGATCCTGGGGGGACGTCCAGGAAGTACCCGGCCCGGCGGCGGCAGCTTTTACGGGGCTGGCCGTCAGGGTAAAAATTATAGATAAAATAATGGCAGAAGAACGAAAACGAATCATGAAAGCCTCCTTTATGAAAATGCCAGTGTTCCTATTATACCAAAGATATCCTGGAATTGACAGAGCTTTTTTGGGACTTTATAATAATAGTGTAACCCGCTCAGACGGCGGGGAAATTGAGATAATAGCAACGATTGGGGCATTTGTGCGAAAACATAAGTTGCAAGCTTAGGAGGCCTATGGGAGAAGAAAGGTTTCGAAAAAAGATTACATGGTTCACATTTGGGTTCAGCATTTTGGTAGTTTGGGCCCATTCTTTTAATGCGGAACTTTTTATGGGGGCTACCGAGGCAGGAGATGGACTTTATCGGATAGAATATTTATTTGGCGAGATAGGAGCTCAGATTGCAGTACCGGGATTTTTTATGATTTCCGGCTATTTATTTTACCGAAATTTCGGCTGGAGGAAACTGGGGAGTAAATGGAAGTCCAGAATCCGCAGCGTCCTGATCCCTTATATACTCTGGAACAGTCTGTACTATCTGGGGTATGTAATTGGAAGCAGGGTTCCGGGGATAGGGGAGCTGATGGGAAAAGGGGTGATTTCCTTTAAGCCGGAAGCCCTGGCTGACGCGGTAATCCATCATACATATTTACATGTATTCTGGTATCTGTATCAGTTGATCTTTCTCATTGCATTAGCGCCGGTTTTATACGGGATTTTAAAACGCGCATGGAGCGGATGGATTTATCTGGGGCTTCTCCTTGGTTTGCTGTGGGTGAAGCAGGACCTGCCGGTTATTAACGAGGATGCCTTGTTTTATTATTCAGCCGCCGGTTTTGCCGCTTTGCGGCAGGAAAAATGGATGGAAAAGGCCTGGTCTAAAAGGCGGCTGGCGGCTGGTATTTTGATCCTGACGGCCGCCGCAGGGTGCTTTTTTATGGCGGCGAGAACCGCAGAGCCTTTTTATGTGGTTCAGTACCGCTTTTTAGCTGTAACTGGGTTGTGGCTGGCAGTCAAAGAAGACAGACTGGGGCAGGTCAGACATTGGATGGAATATAATTTCTTTCTCTATGCCCTGCATTTTGCGTTTGTGAGGCTTATCAATAAAGGAGGCGCATTTATTTTTCATCAGCTTTTCCCGGCAGCCGGGGATCGGGGACCGGCTCTTTGGCCTGCCGGGATGATTCCCCTGGCGCTTTATCTGATTATGCCGGTAATCATGGTGGCTTTAAGCGCCTGGGCGGGAAAAACCATGAAAAAATTTTTCCCTGCAGTGTTTTTCCTGTTGAATGGAGGGCGCTAGTGTGCTGACAGATATAATGCGGACAGCACATTAGGGGACAGCAGGATCCCGCATACCATAGATCCGCTCCCACTCCTTGGTTCCTTCTACTTTTTGTGTCTCAGACTGGTGCTGACGCAGGAACTTTGCCAGCTCATAGCAGCTGATCCAGATTTCATTATTTCCTTCCTTTTGGGATTCGTCAAAAATTAATTGAATACCAAAATGGAGGTGGGACTGATCGATATTGTTGGTGTTTTCTGTGGCGCTGTAGCCGGTGCGGCCCAGATAGCCGATGACGTCGCCGGCCTGTACAACAGAACCTTCCTGCAGGTTGGATTGGTAAGGATAATTTTTTCGAAGGTGGGCGTAGTAGTAATACCGCTTTTTGTCAAAACTTCGGATTCCTAACCGCCAGCCCCCGTACTGGTTCCAGCCGATAGCTTCCACAGTGCCGGATTCTACTGCAATAATGGGAGTCCCTGTCTGGCCTAAAAAATCGTGGCCCAGATGCTGCCTTCGGTAACCGTAGTCTCTGGCAGCACCGAAATCGTCATAGTCGCTGTAAGGAAAATTTTTAGCGATGGGGGAAAAAGCTTTCAGTCCGTATTGGGAAGCCCAGACTTTGCCGGTATTGTTTTCTGCATCTGGGGCAAGAAGAGTTTCAGGAGCCTGAGAAGCGGGGATCTCTGCTTCAAATTCTCCCACCATACCTCCCAGAACGGCCCCGTAAGCTTCCAGATAGTAGGGATAATAGTTGAGATTTTTGGTCAGATCTTCCATGGAGGCTCCATCTATGAGCTGAGCCGCCAGGCTATCCAGGTCTGACTTTTTGTAGCGGGAAAAATCACCGCCGTATTTGGCGCCTAAATAGGCCAGAAGTTCAATCCAATTTAAATGGACAGGAGCCTGAAAGGTATCCACATCATAGCGGAAGGCCTGATTTAAAGCCTGTGCGGTTACGTCAAAGTCCACCCATTTAATATAGGACTCATCTGCCGGGGTGGCGGCAATATCGACTCCGTCCATACCGGCGGCTCTGGGAGGCCACGGCAGCCCGTCCTGTATGGATTGAATAAAGAGAGAAACCCCTAAAATGCACAGGATAATGGCCTCGGCGCATATCAGGGCGCTGGATGAGAAAAGCCTGGAAAAGGGCTGAGACTTCCAGGGGAGTTTCATAGGCTTGTACCTTCCTTCTTAAAATCATATTTCATCAAAGAATATGATTTTAAGAAGGAAAATAGAACGGGATCTACAGATCTAAAACGGTCTGATCTTCCGGAACATACAGATTGCCGCTGTAGTAGCCAGAGCCTTCTGCCATGTAAAGCTTTTGCCGCTCTGCTCCGTGATCCTCTTCCGTGTGCCAGAGAACCAAATTGGGAATTTCCAGAGACTGAGCCAGTTCACAGGCGTCTTTTACAGTACTGTGATGCTTCTCGTAGGGCTTATAGCGATCTCTTTCTCCATACAGGCAAAATGCTTCGTGGAGAAGCCAGCAGCTGCCCTCCACGTAAGGACGGCACTGAGGGTTGTAAGGTTCGTCCCCGGCGCAGGTCAGACACCGGCCGTCCTTTAAGGTGAAGCGATAGCCGAACTGCCTGGCTTTGGTGGAGTGAATGTCGAAAAAGGTAACGGAATGTCCAAGGATTTCCAGGGTTTGGCCGGAGCTTACACCAGTCAGATGGATACGGGAGCCGAAAAGCTTTACTACGCTTCCCATAACCGTCAGGCGGCACAGGGTATGAATGGTATCGGTCAGCTCCTTGTGGCAGTAGATGTGCAGATCTCCCTGGTATTTTCCCGCCAGGATCCGGCTGCCAATCATGCGGACCATCCAAACAATGCCTAAAATGTGATCCGTGTGTTCATGGGTCACAAAGATGTGGTGAATTCGATCTAAAGGAACCTCCATATCCTGAAGGATTCCTAAAATCCGGTTGCCGCCGCCGGCGTCAGTCATAAAAAAATCTTCGCCGTCGCGGATGGCGAAACAGGTGTTATAATTGCGGGTAACGGCAGCATGGCCGGTTCCGAATACGTATAGTTGTTCCATTTGTGGTTCCTGCTTTCTGTTAAGTTAGAGTGCCTTTTGCCCACTGAGGGTAAGTGCTCTCATTATACCATATATATCCTGAAAAATATAGATAGAAGAAACAGGCCATCGCTTTTGCCTGCATATTCAGACAATGTGAAATTATCTTTTTTTCTATTGGCATTGTAGCATGTACAGAATAAAAAAACAATATTCGGAAATTGAAGCTCCCGGCAGGTTGCGCGAACCCACAAATCTATGGTACTATTAAACTGCCCTCAGTGGACAAGAGGGTAGTTAGATGCCGGCACACAGCCGGCAGGAAGTAGAGAGGGTTATGATTATGAGGGATTTAGAGTACCTAAAATTAATGTCCAGGGAATATCCATCTATTCGGTCAGCTTCGGGGGAAATGATTAATTTGATGGCGATTCAGGGGCTTCCTAAGGGGACAGAATATTTTTTCAGCGATCTCCACGGAGAACACGAGGCATTTATTCATTTATTGCGTTCTTCCTCCGGTATTATCCGGGAGAAGATCAAGGCCACTTTTGGCTACATTATTCCGGAGGAAGAGCAGATAGAGCTGGCTAACCTGATTTACTATCCGGATCGAAATATCCGCCGTATGACGGCGGAGGGACGAAATACAGAGGACTGGCAGAGGATTACCATTTACCGGCTGGTCAATATCTGCAAAGAGGTTTCTTCCAAGTACAGCCGCTCCAAGGTGCGGAAAAAAATGCCGCCGTCTTTTGCCTACATTATTGACGAATTGATCCATGTTGACTATAATGACGAGAATAAGAAGGTCTACTACAGCGAGATTATCCGTTCTATTATTGATATCCAGATTGCGGATCAGTTTATCATTGCCCTGTGTGAGCTGATTCAGAATCTGACCATCGACAGTCTCCATATTATCGGGGATATTTTTGACAGAGGCCCCCGGGCGGACCTGATTATGAATGAACTGATGCAGTTCCACGACGTGGACATCCAGTGGGGAAATCATGATATAGACTGGATGGGAGCTTCCACAGGGAATTTGGCCTGCATCTGCAATGTTTTGCGGATTGCCATCAGTTATAATAATTTTGACGCTTTAGAGGAAGGCTATGGAATTAATCTCCGCCCCCTGTCCATGTTTGCGGCCAAAGTATACCGGGAGGATCCCTGTGAACGGTTTGCGCCGCATATTCTGGACGAAAACATTTATGACGCAGTGGACCCGGGACTGGCGGCCAAGATGCATAAAGCCATTGCTGTCATGCAGTTTAAGATAGAGGGCCAGATTATTAAACGCCATCCCGAATATCAGATGGACGACAGGATTCTTTTACAGTGTATTGACTTTGAGAAGGGTATGGTAAAGGTGGGAAACAAAGAATACTCTATGATGGATATGAGGTTTCCCACAGTAAATCCGGAAGCGCCTTTAAAACTTACCAGAGAGGAAGAAGAGCTTCTTCACACACTCCAGATGTCATTCCAGCACAACACGCTGCTTCACAAGCATGTAAAATTTTTATACTCCCATGGAAGCATGTATAAATGCTATAATTCCAACCTGCTGTATCACGGCTGTATTCCCATGACCCGGGACGGCAATTTCCAGATTGTAAAATTTGGTGAAGAGGAATACTCCGGAAAAGCGTTATTAGATTATGTGGACAAGATGGCCCAGGATGCCTATTTCCTGCCGGAAGGCGCGCCGGGAAAGGACAATGCCAGGGATTTTATGTGGTATCTCTGGTGCGGGGCCAAATCTCCGGTATTCGGAAAGGATAAGATGACCACATTTGAGCATTATTTTATTGAAGACAAAACAACACACAAAGAAGTATATAACCCTTATTACCAATTAAGCCAGAAGGAAGAGTACTGCGATAAGATTTTAGAGGAATTTGGGCTGCCCAGGGAGGGCTCCCATATTATTAACGGCCACGTACCGGTTAAAATCAAGGATGGGGAGAAGCCGGTAAAAGGCGGCGGAAAGCTGTTTATCATCGACGGCGGTTTATCCAAAGCCTATCAGTCTAAAACCGGAATTGCAGGCTATACCTTAATTTATAATTCTCACCATCTGGCTCTGGCAGAACACAAGCCCTTTGATCCCACCCGGGAAAGTACCCCAACCGTCCATATCGTGGAAAAGACAAAGAAACGGATTATGGTCGGAGATACGGACAAAGGGGCTGAGCTGGCAGTGCAGATCAGCGATTTAAAAGAGCTGATTGCCGCTTACCGTAAGGGCAGCCTCAAGGAAAGGATTGAATTGACAAAATGAACCGAGAAGAGTTTTTGAGCCGGCTGGCATCAGCCCTCAATGGCGAGGTACATCCATCCGTGATTCAGGAAAATTTAAAGTATTATGATGAATATATTCGGGAGGAAGCCGCAAAAGGGCGATCAGAGGATGAGGTGATTGACGAGATTGGGGGATACCGGCTGATTGCCAAGACCATTATTGAGGCCAATGGAGGCGGAGAGGGCCAGGGAAATTACAGCGGGCAAACCTACGATCAGGGTGATTTTTACAGCAGCCGGGGAGACTCTGACGATTACCAGGGCTACGACAAGAGCGATCCGGCCGGCGGGAGCTTTCGCATGTATGATTTTAGCCGGGGCTGGCGGCGGTTTATTATCCCGGCAGTGCTGGTGCTTGTGCTAATCGTGGTATTTAGTATTATTGGCGGTATCTTTTCCCTGTTGAGTCCTATTATCGGACCTCTGATCGTTGTATGGTTTTTGTATAGTATCTTTAAGAAAAATCAATAAAGGAAGTCAGGCGGAAGCTTACCTTAGTCCTTTCTTTGTAAAAAAGAGGAATTACAGCCGGAGTAGTTGCCTCTCCGGTGTAATTCCTCGTCTTTTTATCCTGCGACTGCCAGTAGAGATATTCTTCCCACGCATCTTCGGCAAAAGTGATTTTACTCACGTTCCATAGTCTCCAGTTCTTCCATAGTTTTTACGATTACCTGCCCATTCTTAACTTGCTGGCTTGCTTTCCGTAGCTGCTCCATGTTGGAATCTGAATAAAAGGGATCTAAGGGGGCAGCCACTTCAAAAGGAATACGGCGATCCCGTAAGGCTTTTTTGGCATAGATCATAAAAAAAGTGGTAAGGTTCATTCCCATTTCATCACACATTTCATCCAGTTGTCTTTTCATTTCTTCGTCAAAACGAAGGCTTACAGTAGTCATCTCGTCACCTCCTCTCTTTTATTATATGGCTAATTGAAGCATATTGCAAGAATTATCATTCGATTTCTTTTAAATTTCTTTCAAATATACCTTCAGTAAACAAGGGCAGAACCGTGTGTCCCCTTGTCCACTGAGGGTAATGTATGTAGAATAAACAGAATTATGTAATATTTGATGTAACAGTTCAGACGGCGGGAAATCTGAGATTTTTCTTTGAAATTTTTTGTTGACATTCATATTAAGTAGTGATATATTAAGGACAGATAATTCATATTTGAAAATTTAATTCATATATATGAATTTCTGAGACGATTTTCTCCCTCACCTGCTTTTAGGCGAGTCACTGAAAACACATTGACAGAACTAGAAGCAGGTGATATATTCAGATAAATATCTGAATCAAATTCACAAATATGAATTAGGAGGAACCACAATGGGAGTAAAATCGGCAGAGAGAGTATTGGAAATTTTTGAGCTATTGAAGGACTATCCAGAAGGCTTAACTTCAAAAGAAATCAGCGTAAAGCTGGGCTATGCGGGGAGCAGCACCTTTGGCTTGGTAAAAACCTTAAGCGAACAGGGGTATCTTTGGGAGGATGAACAGAAGAGATATATGCTGGGAGCCAGACTGATTCAGCTGGGGGCCTACGCTTCCTCTTTCCTGGATATTAATAAAGTGGCTGGGCAGCCGCTGAAAAAGCTGATGGAAAAACTTCAGGAGACTGTTTTTATGGCAGTTCTTTCCGGAGAAGAGATCGTTTATGTGGCCAAAGTGGATAATTACCGCTCCATCAGCACCAATGCCCGTCTGGGAGGACGGAAACCCATTTATTGTACCGGATTGGGAAAAACCTTCCTCACTTTTTTGCCGAAGGAGGAGCGGGACGGCATTATCAACCGTATCGAATTCGTTCCCATCACCCCTAACACCATCACCAATAAAGAAAAACTATATGAGCAGCTAACATTTTTTGAAAAGCAGGGTTATGCAATTGACAATGAAGAAATTGAGGTGGGGTTGTGGTGTGCATCAGCTCCGGTCTTTGGAAGCACAGGAAGGATGGAAGCGGCAGTCAGCGTTTCCGGACCCACTGCCAGAATGTTGGGAAATAAAGAAGAGATTGTCTCAGAGCTGCTTCAGGTAACCAGGGAACTGTCAAAACAATTAGGATATTCAGGAGAAAGAAAATGAAAAAGTTATCAGGATTAATTCCCCCGGCTGTCACAATTTTTGATGAAAAGGGATTGGTTGACTATGACGCCATGAAAAAGCATGCAGATTATATGATAGAAAAAGGGGTGGACGGAATTTCTTATTTAGGCACATCAGGGGAATTTTCTGTCATGACCCAGGAACAGAAGAAAGAATTAATCCGCACCATGGTTCCTTACATCAGTGAGCGCGTTCAGGCTGTTGCAGGAATTGGCGACACCTGCCTGGACAATACTCTGGAACTGGCAAAAGAAGCAGAAGCGGCAGGAGCGGCGGGCGTTTTAGCGGTTATTCCGTATTTTAGTATTTATGGGGAAGAAAATGTAGAAGCTTATTACGGAAAACTGGCAGAAGAGGTAAAACTACCCATTCTGATTTATAACTTCCCGGCGCTTACCGGATTCGATGTAAATCCGAAACAGATGGAGCGTCTGGCAAAACGGTATCCCAATATAGCAGGAGTGAAAGATACGGTTCCAGAAGCTTCCCATTTAAAAGCTATGCTGAAAATAAAAGAAAGCAAACAGGAATTCTCTGTATTTTGCGCCTACGAGACCCAGGCCCTGGAGCTGATGGGCGCCGGAATAGACGGATTTATTAATGCGACTGCCAACTTTGTTCCGGAATATACGGCAGGCTTGCTAAAGGCGGGGAAAGAGGGAAACAGGACAGAACTGGAAGCTGCCTTTGAGAAAATGCAGCAGGCGGCTCAGGTGTATCAGTATGGAACACCCCTTTTGCTGGCAGTAAAAGAAGCAGTTTATCAAAAAGTTTTAGAAAAGCGGGGAACAGAAAAGTTACCCGGGCTTCCCCTTAAAGAAGAGTATCAAAACAAAATAAAAGAAATACTGGAGAACTTATAGGAGGAAATGCCCAGAAAGCAGGGCGAAAAAGGAGGAAATATGGGGATTTTAGGAAAGAAGATCGCTGCAATCAGAGCATATGTGGCGGAAGGCGGCGGAGCAGATTACCACGATCAGAAAGAGGATCATTGGATTGTCCGCCAAATTGCAACGCCAATGAGCGTATATCCTAAGTACAAGGCCAGCAGAACAAGTTTTGGAATTAACGCTCTGAAAACCCTGGTAGTGGAAGTGGAGGCAGATGACGGCACAGTTGGTTTTGGAATTACAACCGGAGGATATCCGGCCGCCTGGCTGATTATGAATCATATGGACCGCTTTGTTGTAGGACAGCCGGTAGAAAATATAGAACAGATCTGGGATCAGATGTATAAGGGCTCTATGTATTATGGAAGAAAAGGGATTGTGATGAATGCAATTTCCGCTGTGGATCTGGCTTTGTGGGATTTGCTGGGACGTCTGAGACAGGAACCGGTTTACGCGATGCTGGGAGGAAAAGTCCGGGACGAGCTGGTATTTTACGCCACCGGGCCCAGACCGGATTTAGCCAAAGAGATGGGATTTATCGGCGGAAAGCTGCCTCTGGTTTATGGGCCTGCAGACGGGGAAGAAGGGCTGAAGAAAAATCTGGAAACTGCCCAGAAGATGAGGGAAAAAACCGGAGACGGCTTTATGCTGATGTGGGACTGCTGGATGTCCCTGGACTTGCCCTACGCTAAGAAATTAATGGAGAAATCAGCAGAATTAGGTTTCCAGTGGGTAGAAGAATGTTTTAACCCGGATGATTATTGGGCTTATCGGGATTTAAAAAAGGCAGCCGGAAATACCATTATGGTTACAGGTGGAGAGCATGAGGCGACCCGCTATGGTTTCCGAATGCTTTTGGAAATGTGTGATTTAGATTTAATTCAGCCGGATGTAGGCTGGTGCGGCGGAATGACAGAGCTGATTAAGATTGGAAATCTGGCGGACAGTTACGGGAAGATGGTAGTACCCCATGGAAGCGGTATTTACAGCCATCACTATGTCACAACCAAACTTAACAGCCCATTTACGGAATGTTTAATGATGAGCCCCAAAGCAGACAAAGTGATTTCACAATACTACCCGCTCATTAAAAATGAACCTGTTCCGGTAAACGGCAGGCTTAAGGTGGGGGATACTCCCGGCTTTGGAGTGGAATTAAACAAAGAGGACACAAATTTAATCCAAGTAAAAAAAGGAACCCGGCTGTAAAGCGTTGGCAGCGTGCAGGGGGGAGGCAATTATGGATAAGGCGAAAATAGAAAAATATTTAGACTTGGTAACAGACCGCCTGATAAACCTTCAAAGGCCAGACGGAGAGGAAGAACTGCTGAAAAAGCAGAAGGAAACCAATCAGATTATCGGGGCATTTCCAAGAGACTTTGGAATGGAGCCCTGGGACTGGCCTCAGGGAGTAGGCCTGTATGGAATGTGGAAACGTTTTGAGAACCAGAAGAATGAGACGATTCCGGAATATTTGAGCCGTTGGTTTTCCAGGCATTTAGAAGACGGAATTCCAAAACAGAACATTAATACTACCTGCCCGCTGCTGACATTGGCAGAACTGACAGAAAAAAATCCGGCTTATGAAAAGCTGTGTAATGACTGGGCAAGATGGATCATAGAGGAATTGCCCAGAACCGAAGAAAACGGATTTCAGCATACCACAACAAAGGATGCTTCAAAGGGAACCTTAAATATGAACGAGAATCAGATGTGGATTGATACTCTGTTTATGACCGTGCTGTTTTTGGCAAAATGGGGAGTCAAAACAGGAAATCGGACCTATATGGAAGAGGCGGTTCATCAATATCTGATGATGATTAAATATCTGTATGAGAGAGAAAACGGGCTCTTTTATCATGCATGGAATTTTACAGACAGAAGTAATTTCGGAAAAGTTTTCTGGTGCCGGGGAAATAGCTGGTATACGGCTTCCGTATTAGATTTTATAGAGATTATGGGAGATAACCTGGGGCAGGCGGTGAAAGAGATTTTATTGGATACATTTCGGGGACAGGCATCGGCATTAAAGAAGCTTCAATCAGAAAATGGGTTGTGGCACACGGTGCTGGATGATTTCGAAAGCTATGAAGAGACTTCCGGATCCGCAGCCATTACTTATGGAATATTAAAAGGAATCCGTCTGGGAATTCTGGGAGAAAGCTATAAGACAGTTGCTAATCGCGCCATAGAGGGAATCCTTGGCAATATACGGGAAGACGGAACGGTTATGAATGTATCCGCAGGTACGCCTGTGGGCAAAGATAGAGACCATTATAAAAACATTTTTATTGCCCCCATGGCTTATGGGCAATCCCTTTGCATGATGGCTCTAACCGAAGCGCTCTTAGCGGACAGCGGAGAAGTTATATAATTAATGAGGAGGAGAAAGGCAATGAAAAAAACAGAGAAGAAATTACTTTCGTTAGTACTGGCAGCGGCAATGACAATTTCTTTAAGCGCATGCGGAGGCGGACAAAAGGCAGAGGAAACCACAGCAGCTCAGGGGACTCAAACTGCGGAGGCTCAAACCACAGAAGCTGCAAAAGGTGACGCGGCAGAGTCTGGAGACGGGGTTACCCTTACCATGAGCTGGTGGGGCGGAGACAGCCGCCATGAAGCTACATTAAAGGCATTGGAGCTGTTTGAAGAGAAGTATCCCAATATTAAAGTAGAGCCCCAATACGGCGCATGGGGAGGATGGCTGGAGCAGCTTTCTGTTCAGATGGCCGGCAATACAGAACCGGATGTAATGCAGATTAACTGGAACTGGATTTATGAATTTTCTGCAGACGGAACCGGATTTACAAACTTAAACCAGTATGCAGATGTCCTGGAATTGGATCAATATCCGGAAAATTTGCTGGAAGAGATGAGCATCAACGGAAACCTTCTGGGAGTTCCGATTTCCACTACCGGAAAGGTGTTTTACTGGAATAAGACCACCTTTGATAAAGCAGGACTTGAGGTTCCCAATTCTTTTGAAGACATGATTGAGGCCGGACAGGTGTTTAAGGAAAAGCTGGGCGAGGACTATTATCCCATGGCCCTGACTCCTTATGAGCAGATGCTGATTATGGTCTATTACCTGCAGCAGAAATATGATAAGCAGTGGATTGTGGATCAGCAGGTAAACTTTACCCAGGAAGAGGTGGCAGATGGAATTGCCTTTATCCGGATGCTGGAGGACAGTCACGTATTCCCAAGCCAGCAGAAGCTTACCAGTGATGGCGCAGATACTATGGATAAAAATGTTAACTGGATGAATGGAAAATATGCAGGATTTTATGAGTGGGATTCCTCTCAGGCCAAGTTTGCCAATGCTCTGGAAGAAGGTCAGGAGATGGTAATGGGCGGTTATCCTTATGATTATGGTCAGACCAAGGCAGGAACGGCAAAAATTTCCATGGCATATGCAATCAGCGATACCTGCAGTCACCCGGAAGAGGCAGCGCTTTTAATTTCCTTCCTCCAAAGTGATCCGGAAGCTGTAAAGATTCAGGGGACACAGCGGGGAATTGTATCTCATGAAGGCGCTAAGAAGATTTTGGAAGAGGACGGTCAGCTCAGCGATTTAACCTATACCAGCAACCTGGCTGCCATGGAAAACGCAGGCTTTCCGCTGGATCCCTACTTTGAGGATGTAAAGCTGAAGGATAGCACCGGCTTGTATTTTGAAATATTTGAGGCTATGAGCTATGACAATACAGATCCCATGGAGCTGGCTGAACTTTTAATTGAAGGGATCAATGAGGTTCAGGAGAAGAATAAATGATAAAGTTTCATATGATTTTTCAGACTTCCAGAAAGTTTGTCATTGAGCTGGAAAACCAGGGGACATTCTATACGAATTTTCCTTATACCATATTGGTAAACGGAGAGGCCTGGATGGAGAGTAACCGGGTAGTAGAAACCATTGATGGCCTGAAGCCTGATACAGAATATGAAGTGGCAGTAAAAAGCAGTGAGGATGGTTCGGAGTCAGTTTGGCTCCGGACCAACTTTGAATATGTCACATTAAATGTAAAAGAGTTTGGGGCCAGGGGAGATGGAAAAACAGATGATACACTGGCGATTCAGGCGGCAATCAGCTGCTGCCCAAAAGACAGCAGAGTTCTGGTTCCGGAAGGGATTTATAAAATCAGCTCCCTTTTCCTGAAAAGCCATATTACCTTAGAATTAGCAGAAGGAGCTGTTCTGTCTGCCTTTACGGAAAGAGAGAAATTTGCGATCCTTCCCGGGATGACAGAGTCATGGGATGAAAAGGAAGACTATAATCTGGGAACCTGGGAGGGAAACCCATTAGATATGTTTTCCGCAATTATTACAGGAGTAGGTGTAACAGATGTGGTAATTACCGGAAAAGGAGTGATAGACGGCGGAGCAAGCTACGAAAACTGGTGGCATAACTTTCGCACTGTCATCGGCGCTCACCGTCCGAGAATGATATTTTTAAATCACTGTCAGCGGATTACCCTTCACGGGTTCACAACGAATAACAGCCCGGCCTGGAATATACATCCCTATTTTTCAGAAGATTTGCGGTTTATTCACCTGGATATTAGAAATCCTAAAATTTCCCCCAATACAGACGGTATGGATCCGGAATCCTGCAAGAATATGGAGATTATAGGTACTCATTTTTCTGTAGGAGATGACTGTATCGCTCTGAAATCAGGAAAAATATACATGGGAAAAAGGTATAAACAGCCTTGTGAAAACATTGAGATTCGCCAATGCTGTATGAAAGATGGGCATGGAGCTATCACCTTGGGCAGTGAAATGGCGGCTGGGATACGAAATGTAAAAGTAAAAGACTGTCTGTTTTTAAATACTGACAGAGGACTGCGGATTAAGACGCGCAGAGGAAGGGGAAATGATGCAGTTATAGATGGCATTGTTTTTGAAAATATTTATATGGATCAGGTACTGAGCCCATTTGTAATAAATTCTTTCTATTGGGACTGTGATCCGGACGGACATACGGAATATGTGGCTTCCAAAGAGCCTCTTCCTGTAGATGAGCGTACGCCATTTATTAAAAAACTCTCTTTCCGAAATATAGAAGCCCATAACTGTCATGTATGCGGAGCGTTTATATATGGACTTCCAGAGGCAAAGATTGAAGAGATTAATATGGAGAATATTTCCATTGACTATGCAGATCATCCTGCCCCCGCAGTTCCGGCTATGATGGCGGGAGTGGATAAGCAGGCAAAAACAGGGATTTTTATTTCCAATGTAAAGCGCCTTACTACGAAGCATGTAAAGATTTGCGGCCAGGATGGTCCCAAATGGCTGGCAGATGGGGTTGATCTTTGGGAAGGAGAAGAGGAGAGATGGCAGGAAGATACCTGACAGCAGAGGAACATAAAGAAATATTAACACGATTAAAAAAAGAGGATATGCCGGAGGACGGGCAGGAGCTGCTGGAAAAGAGCCGGGGGCTTGATGAGGCGAAAGACAGCTTTCAGCTGCTTGAGCGCCTCCCCCTCCGGATGTTCTGCGAAACCCAGTACGGGAAAAAGGAAGGCTATCCGGACATTGTAAATCAGTTTGAATCTGTAAAGCAACGGGATTATGAGCGGCTTCTTTCAGGAACCTGCGAGGGCAGGGAGGAGGATGCCTGGGAACTGGCCTGCTTCTTAGCCGCCTGCGCCGATACCCTGGAGGTTACCTCCATGGAGATCTATGAGCATTACCGTTATCTTGCGGATCTGATGAAAACCACTGTCCGCCAGCTTTCCTCCAGGGGCTTTTTCACAGATAAGGCCCCTGGCCTGGCCCCCCGGTCCGCCTCCCTGCTTGGCCAGGCCATTTTAAAGGGCTGCAGGCTGGGAGCATTGTCACAGGAAAAATATGAACCCGCCGGCCGCGCCCTTTCAGACTCCGGCCGGTACAGATACAACATAAAAGGAGGATTAAGGTATGTCCGCTAACAAAGGCTTTAAAAAATGGCTGTCCGAAAACCTGGGCCTGATGTTTA